>VFQQ010000029.1_pt1 | contig 402637 bp, 391 predicted proteins | sample 3512341 | NCBI WGS metagenome assembly VFQQ01 (sample SAMN10412373, study PRJNA504923) | tailings metagenome | isolation source: Relicate 2 Philex TSF1 revegetated site | place: Philippines: Tuba, Benguet | collected 2017-08-29
TTCTTTTTGAATATTCTTAATCTTATAGTTAAAATATGATTTTATTTCTATCTTGTAGATGTCTATAATCTTTATGCTTATCCTGATGTCATGGTTGTTCCCCGGCCGCTGCAACGACAATCTGGGAGAACTGATACAATTACAAATCCAATTATGATTGCGGAAGTGCTTTCCAAATCCACAAAAAGCTATGATCGAGACGAAAAATTTGCCGCATATCGGACAATTCCAACCTTCCAGGAGTATCTTTTAGTCGATCAATATCGTATCCACATTGAGCACTATGTTAAAACCGATTCTCAGTGCTGGATTTTTAGCGAATATAGAAGTGCAAATTCTATAATTGTGCTCTCCTCTATTCCCTGTGAAATTAGTTTAGAAAATCTTTATGAGAATATCGAACTCTAAGCTATAGCCACAGAGATTCTTTGAGGTGGTGAGGTTTGCTGTAAAATTCCTGAAGAGGATAAATGGCCTCATAAGCTAGAATTCATCATAAGTTGCCAGGAACCGCTTGCTGAAAGCAGCCGAACCCGTAATTTTCGGTAATACAATGGTAAGAATCTGACAATTTTTGCCCCTGATTGCTCTCATACCTACGACTTTCACCCTTAAACGCTACCCCCTATGTCTGACTCTGGAGCCTACAAAGATACGGTTAACTTGCCCCAAACAGCCTTCGATATGCGGGCCAATGCGGCAAAACGAGAACCAGAAATCCAGGCCTGGTGGCAAGAACAGCACATTTACGAAACTCTCTCCCAAAATAATCCCGGCCCCCGCTTTACCCTGCACGATGGCCCTCCCTACGCCAATGGCGCGCTCCACATCGGCCATGCAATGAACAAAACCCTCAAGGACATCATTAACAAGTACCAACTGCTCCAGGGGAAAAAAGTTACCTATATTCCGGGCTGGGATTGTCACGGGCTGCCGATTGAATTGAAAGTCCTGCAAAACCTGAAACCAGAAGAACGCCGGGGCCTGGATGCACTCGCACTGCGGCAAAAAACCAAGGAATTTGCCCTGAAAACCGTCAATGAACAGAGTCAAAGTTTCCAGCGTTATGGGATTTGGGGGAATTGGGATGAACCTTATCTGACACTGAACCCGGCCTATGAAGCGGCCCAGATTGGCGTGTTTGGGGAAATGGTGCTGAAGGGCTACATCTATCGGGGCCTCAAACCCGTGCATTGGAGTCCGAGTTCCCAAACTGCCTTAGCCGAAGCCGAGTTGGAATATCCGGAAGGCCATGTTTCCCAAAGTTTGTATGCGGCGTTTGAAGTCACCTGTCTGTCCCAACCCCTGCAGCTTCCCTTGGATTCATTTCTGGGGGAATTGGGCATTGCCATTTGGACAACCACACCCTGGACAATTCCCGGCAATTTAGGGGTGAGCGTAAATCCAGAATTGGTCTATGCCGTTGTTGAAGTCGGTGAAGCCGCCCCAGGCCGGTTTAAGTATTTGATCGTGGCCAAGGATCTCGTCGAGCGATTAGAAGCGGTTTTAGAAACAACCTTGACAGTCCAGGCCACGGTCATGGGCAAAACCCTGGAACACACCCGTTATCGGCATCCTTTATTTGAGCGGGAAAGTGAAGTCCTGATTGGTGGCGATTATGTGACCACGGAATCAGGGACAGGCCTTGTCCACACGGCCCCAGGCCACGGCTTAGAAGACTATGGAGTGGGTCAACGCTATGGACTTCCGATTTTGTCGCCAGTGGATGATCGGGGGAATTTTACCGAAGAAGCGGGGGAATTTGCCGGCTTGAATGTCTTGGGGGAAGGGAACACCGCGATTATTAAAGCCTTGGATGATGTTGGCGCGCTCCTCAAACAAGAACCCTATAACCACAAATATCCTTACGATTGGCGGACGAAAAAACCGACGATTTTCCGAGCCACAGAACAGTGGTTTGCTTCCGTTTCAGGATTTCGGGATGCTGCCCTCGAAGCCATTGCTCAGGTGAAATGGATTCCAGGCCAAGGCGAAAACCGAATTACTTCCATGGTGGCCGAGCGTTCCGATTGGTGCATTTCCCGGCAAAGAAGTTGGGGCGTGCCCATTCCGGTGTTTTATCACCATGAAACCCATGAACCCCTGTTAAACGCCGAAACCATTGCCCATGTCCAGGCCCTGATTGCTGAACACGGTTCGGATATTTGGTGGCAGTTATCGGTGGCGGAATTGTTGCCGGAATCCTACCAAGATGTGGCGGATCAGTATCGCAAGGGCCTGGATACGATGGATGTCTGGTTCGACTCCGGTTCCTCTTGGGCGGCGGTCTTGGGCGAGGATTTATACCCCGCGAATTTGTACTTGGAAGGATCGGATCAACATCGGGGCTGGTTTCAATCCAGTTTGCTCACCAGTGTGGCGGTGAATGGTCGTGCCCCCTATCAATCGGTGTTAACCCACGGCTTTGTCCTAGATGAACAGGGCCGGAAAATGAGCAAATCTTTGGGGAATGTCGTTGATCCCAAAATTGTCATTGAGGGCGGCAAAAACCAAAAAGAAGAACCCGCTTACGGGGCCGATGTCTTGCGGTTGTGGGTTTCCTCGGTGGATTACTCAACGGATGTTCCGGTGGGGAAAAATATTCTCAAGCAACTCTCGGATGTCTATCGGAAAATTCGCAACACGGCCCGATTCCTGTTAGGTAATCTCCACGACTTTGACCCCAACCAAGATGCGATTCCCTATGCCCAACTGCCGGAACTAGATCGCTACATGCTGCATCGGATCAGTGAAGTCTTTACGGATGTCACCCATGCCTTTGAAAGCTATCAATTTTTCCGCTTTTTCCAGACAGTACAAAACTTCTGTGTTGTCGATTTATCCAATTTCTATCTGGATATTGCCAAGGATCGCCTCTATATCAGTGCGGTTGATGCCCGCCGCCGCCGTAGTTGTCAGACTGTATTAGCGATTGCCTTGGAAAATCTGGCGAAGGCCATTGCCCCGGTATTGTGTCACCTCGCTGAAGATATTTGGCAGTTTCTCCCCTACGCCACACCCCATAAATCTGTGTTTCAATCGGGCTGGGTGAATTTAAGTGAAAACTGGCACGATCCCCAATTGGCAACCCGTTGGCAAAAACTCCGGGATATTCGCACGGAAGTGAACAAGGTCTTGGAACAGGCCAGGGCTGATAAATTTATTGGTTCCCCGTTAGAAGCCAAGCTCTTGCTCTCTGTGGCGGATGAACAGTGGCGAGAGGAGTTGGAACTTTTCAATCCTGATAGTTTGAGTGGCAATGGCGTGGATGAGTTGCGCTATTTGTTCTTGACTTCTCAGGTTGAACTCTTGGATTCGGCTAGTGCTTTATCTGGGCTGAAATATCAGGTAGAAGCAGGGGGCCTGGGGATTGGGATTGTCAAAGCGGATGGGGAAAAATGTGATCGCTGTTGGAACTATTCAGAGAGAGTTGGGCAAAATGAGGGTCATCCCCTGATTTGCGAACGATGTGTTGAAGCTTTACACGGTCAGTTTTGAGGCTCATTAACGTAAAGTTTTGTTAATCATCTAATGGGCTTCTCACTCCTCGCCCCCCTTTATTTAAAACATGGGTATAAATCATCGTTGTCTTGACATCTTTATGACCCAATAATTCTTGGACAGTTCGAATATCGTAGCCATTTTGTAATAAGTGGGTTGCAAAGCTATGGCGAAATGTATGGCATCCCACCTTTTTTTCAATTTTGGCATTTCTGACAGCTTGTTTTAGTGCTTTTTGCATTCCACTTTCATGAAGGTGATATCGACAGATCAACTCACTGTGAGTATCTTTTGCAATACGTCCTGATGGGAAAACATACTGCCAAATCCATTCTTTGGCTGCATTCGGGTACTTTCTGGCTAATGAAAACGGAAGAAGCGTCTCGCCATACCCCCGTTCTAAATCTTGCTGGTGTATCCGCTTAACCCTTTGCAAATGTTCTTTAAGGGGTTCCTCAATACTTGTAGGTAACACCGTGACTCGGCTTTCCATACCCTTAGCATCTCGGACAATAATCTGTTGCTGGGCAAAATCAATATCCTTGACTCGTAACTGCAATGCTTCTTTGAGCCTCAACCCGGAACCGTACAATAATTTGGCCACAATCTGATAAACACCTGAGATATGCTTGATTACTTCTAAAACCTCGCCAATGCTTAAAACGGTTGGTAAGTAATGAGGACGCTTTGCCCTCACGGCATCAAGATTTAGACCTAACTCCTGCTGTAGGACTTCTCGATATAAAAACAAAATGGCACTAAGGGCTTGATTTTGCGTAGATGCTGCTACATTCTCTTGAACTGCAAGGTGGGTTAGAAATGCGTTAACTTCATCACTGCCCATCTCACTAGGGTGGCGCTTGCCATGAAATACAATAAACCGCTTAATCCATTGGACATAGGTCTCTTCGGTGCGATAGGAGTAGTGCTTAACCCTTACTTGGTCGCGTACCCGATCTAAAAGTTTTCGTGGAGGCGGCTCAGCTTTCATTGCTTAAGATTTATGTTGATTTATGTGCAAACTATAATATCTGAATATTTAAATTCACCAGAAAATAACTGATTGGACAGCAATTTCTATCTAATCATACTGATTTGGGGTGATATACAGAAATTTTCTACTTTTTAACCCCTATAGGGCACTTAGGAAGAAACTTGACATTCAGCCTAAACACCTTAATCATCCCTTTAGGTGGAATCTTTCAGCCTAATACCTAGTTATGCGGCTCAACTTTGGGTTGGGGCGTGGTTGGGGAATTGTTGATTTGTGTGTCAGAATGCTTTAGAAAAACAGCAGCCTCGGAGGTTCGATATGCCTATCGTGAGTCAAGCTAGTAGCTTATTGGCTGAGTTCGCCATTTTTCCAGTTGAACCCGATAGCCAAGCAAACTTGGTTGAACAAACTATTCAAAATATCGAATCTATTCTCAAGCACAATCCAGGATTTTCCTCTGGTACAGTACTTCGCAGCCGCGATGGATTAAGAGTAACAAGCTACGTTCAATGGTCAAATCAAGATTCCTATGTAGCGACTCAACCCTTCTCAGGTTTTACGGTTCCTGATGTTCATCTGTTTGAAATTTTTGCTGAAGAACCAGAAGGTAGTGAATTGCATCTCTCACTAGGCATGGATGGGCTTATCAACTTCGGCATCTTTAAAATGAAGCAGCCCGAAAATCAGCCTCGGTTTATAGAGTTATTTCGAGAGGCGTTAGTCATGGTATCAAGACAAGCAGGATTAATCTCGACTCACGCCCATCGTAGCTTAGGTGGCTGGCGTTGTATCAATTTTGGGCATTGGCGATCGCTGGAAGAATTTACGGCGATGGATTCAAATCGTCCTTTTTCTCCCATTTTTGGCGAAATGCTTGACTTGGCAAATAACGAGTATCAAAAGACCTTGCACGAGGTGATTTTTACTACCTGATATGAATGCAGTTGCCCGCCGCATAACAACCGCGCTGCACCGGAACGACTGAGTATTGTCGGTTAGTTGCAAAGGTTATCTTCGTCCGGTGAGCGCGAACGTTCGACTGCCTGAGTTATCTGTAGGGACGTAGTTGAAGACTCACTGACGAGATGTGAAACTCAAGCAGATGCCGAATTAACGGTTTAGACAAAATTGCGATGCAATCAGTTGGACATTTAACAGGGGTGCTGAACTTCACACTCAGTTAATCCTTTGGCTCTGTTTACAAACTTAATGTCAAATGTATACATTGCAGAACAGTTCTGACTTTGTGCCAAATGAAGCGCATCAGCAAAATCCATGCCATTCTCATGCCATTGCAGAACTTGTGCTATCAAACTTCCATTTGTAAGTTGGACATTAGGCAAACCTAGAAGACTTCTAAATGCTTTACAAATTTCATCAGGTTTGAAATGGTAAGCAAAACGCAGTACCCACTCGGTTTCAAGGATAACTGTGTCTGGGATAAATATGTCTTGTTCGTGAAATAGTTTGAGGCTTTTGTTGTGTTGCTGCTCATCATCTTGGGTTAAAAGACGTACAACAATGTTTGTATCAACTGCGATCATGCCATTGCTCCATCACTCCCAGACGAATCGCATCTTCTAGCTCATCCAAACTCTTCGGGTTTCCTCTGTATTTCAAACATCCTGCAACCTGTGCTAGGGTCGTTTCTGGAAAAGGTTTTTTGGGTTTTAGAAGGACACCATCGCCGACATCAATAGCAATAAGTTCTTGACCTGCCTCCCAGTGATGGGCAGCACGTAGGGCTTTTGGAATGATAACTTGACCTTTACTCGACAAACGGGTTATTTCCACTAGATTCAGTGTCGTAAACAGTAAGAAATATGTAAGAATTCTAGCATCGACATCTTGAAAGTGGTTGCGGCAGTCGAACACCGCGTTGGTGCGGACGGTACAGAGGTTATCGGTGGGTGCTCGGTGTTATCTGCCGCCGCGCAACCTCACCGTTAGGCATCACGACTAGTAACTTTTCATGGAGTAGACAATATGCAAGTCGAAAATACTGGTGAAGCTCGAACGGTTGAAGCTTCCGCTGAAGAATTAGCAGCTTGGGAGAAATACAAAGCTGAAGCTAAAATCAAGTCAATTCCTATTCCGTACGCTTTTGTGTCTGGTGGAGTAAACGTAGCAGGCGTTTTTTATCTAGAAGATCCTGTTGAAAATAGCTCTACAGAGGGAGCCGCCGTTGGAGCAATCATCGGTACATACCGTCTAGATAGAAATAACACAGATGTAAAGCTTTACGATCCGACCGGAAATGTACTACGTCTTGACATAGTTCTAAGTTTTGCGGAGCGAGTGCTCAAAGCACGCATTTGTAATCGTAGATGGAATGGCTCTTGGAACTGTTCAGGCTACACCACTCTTGCGAGCTGGTAAATATAACTCAATTATTGATCTTACTAAGGTGTGGTAATTAGACATAGCGCACCTTTTTTCAACTACTGCCCACCCATTAGGGCTGTTGCCACTCTTGTTGGTTAACAGTAAAGGTCAGGTTATACTAAGAATAGCCCATAGCCTTTAGAGAACGATGCTCCAAGAACTCGAAGCCATATTTGATGGGATAGCTCTTCAACCAGCAGTGCCCTTAAACCTAGCCGCAGGTACAAGAGTACGGATTGTCGTTGAAAGTGTTTTGCCTAACGAAATCAAACCAACTAAAACATTTCTTAAAACCGCTCAGTCTTTAAAATTACAGGGTGAACCGAATTGGTCAGAGAAAATTGACCAATATTTGTATGGAGAAACTCTTTCTGACGATGACTGAGTTTTTTTTAGATACTTCTTTTGCGATCGCATTATCTTCTGTCACCGACCAAAATCATGTACGGGCTGTTAAACTTGCCAATCAAATTGAGGCTGACAAAACCCGTTTGGTCACAACTCAGGCGATCTTGCTGGAAATAGGTAATTCGCTTTCCAAGCAAAAATACAGGGCGGCGGCAATCCAACTTTTGGAATCTCTCGACACTGACCCTAGTGTCGAAATCGTTTTATTAACCAACAGCCTTTACGAATTAGCTTTCAATTTGTTTAAGCAACGAGAAGATAAAGAATGGGGTTTAGTAGACTGTATATCATTCATCGTGATGCAGGATCGAAAAATTACTGATGCACTGACAACCGATATCCATTTTCAGCAGGCGGGATTTCGAGTATTGTTAAGGGGCTAATCCCTCTACATGAAGCCTAACACTGCGTTGGAGCGGACATCCAAGAGATCTTGGTGCTGAGTTTGAGATGATCTACTGCCGCTCAACTTTGCCGTTAAACTACTTGTGCATCTAATATCCGTGCAATCCATATCTTGATAATTACCTGTCTATGCCCCCCCAATTGTGTAGCTTCTTTATCTAATGCCTCAACCATCCACAATGGGAAATCAACATTGACGCGTGTAGTTTCCAATCCTGGCCGCTCTGTAGAACTAAAATCAAAGTGTTCAAGAATTTCTACACCTTCATCAAATTTCATATCTAGTTCTTCAGCATTCATAAAATTCATCCTCATCATTATGAGAACGCTAAACTGAAATAATTCAGATGTTTTTGTTACAGTAGGTAGCAATACTAGGCCAACACTTTTCGCCAATTTTACCAATCACCATAAAACCAGGTTCTGTAGTAGCTTTGGCATTGATATTGATATTGAAGAAATACCGCAGGATTGGCTGAATGCCCAGGGATGTTTGCGACCTGAAGCAGAACGTGACCTTATCTACTTAACACGCTTTTGAGAGCGACATACAGCAAGTTTCTTGAGATCACGCCCAAATGAGGTGGATACCGAAAGTTTCCGCATATCATTACTCTAGAGAGTGTTATACGGAAAGCTTCTTCCTAATTCCTAGTTCGTCGGATTGAACCGCAAAGGGGGCCTGTGGCCGCAACTTTTATCACACCGTCGCCGAATCACTGGAAGCCTGACGACTTCGACTTGTCGAACGTTAGACTGAGCGATTCGCTGCTTCACATCACGAAGACAATTTGCCTCCTTGAGTCGCGCTGTGACGATTACGCAGAATACTTGCAGGCAATTTTTCGTGATCGCAGCGAAGCTTGGACATCGGCAATCAGTCGATGGAACTTTGAAGAGTGCCAACATGGCGTGACGTTGCGCGTCATCTGTGAGGCGGGAGACCAGGATTTTGACTTCGATTACTGTATGTCGAAATACGAATCCTTGGTGTCCTATCACCCGCCTACAGGTGAGTCAGTGCGGGGTTCGGTAGCCGCTGAAATGGTTTCTCGGTGTGTAGTCGAGGCACTCGCAAGCACGCTTTACCGTGTCCTCGCGGATTCAACGCTTGATCGTAATGCGAGTGCCGTCTACTCTGCACTTGCGCAGGATGAAGCAAAGCACTACGGCATGTTCCTGAAAATGCTAAACGCTGAGGTAAAGGAAAATCCCAAGATCGGGATTCTTGCGAGGTGCCGATTCGCACTACAGCGGATGATTGAGCTCGAAGATGCGCAAATCATGCTCGCATCTTGTGTCGTTGCAGGCCGCGCACATGATACAATCTTCTGGCGACGGGAGGCGAATTGGTATCTTTCAAAGCTGTATCGTTACTATCGCTGGGGGCATCTTCGATATGCAGCACGGATGTTGCTTCGTACAGTTGATCTGCCTACCACGCCTGTCCCTGTCTGGGTTGCGACAATGACGATGTGGTCGGCGCTGCGGATTCGATTACTAATGGCGAATCTTGGTTCCATCAAATCTGCTTCAATCTCATCGCGATTCGCATGATAATAAGTTAATATAGCATAAACTTGGGAAAGGCTTAGATGGCTCATCTGACGAGCAATTTCTTCTACATTTGCACCTTGCTTGTATAAAACAACTACTCGACGAACAGACGTTCCTGTCCCTGTAATAACTGGATGATCGTTAGCAATATCTGGGGAACGAGTAACTAATGTACCAATATCAGTGTAGCAGCAGACATAGTTTATACCCTTGTGATGAGCTACAGATCCTTCATGCGAGTCTAACATTTCATTGCATTGGAGCAAAGAAATACGCTTTATTATGACGCAGGTCGAATTCCCATCGGTGAAGTCAATAGTTAGACTACTTTGGATCTAATATCCGTGCAATCCATGTCTTGATAATTGCCTGTCTATGAACTCCCAATCGTGTAGCTTCTTTATCTAAAGCCTCAACCATCCACACTGGGAAATCAACATTGACGCGTTTAGTTTCCAATCCTGGCCGTCTTGCAGAACTCAAATCAAAGTGTTCAAGAATTTCCACACCTTCATCGAATTTCATATCTAGCTCTTCAGCATTCATAAAATTCAACCTCATCATTACGAGAACGCCGCACTGAAATAATTCGGATTTTTTCATTGCGGTAGGTAGCAATAGCAGACCAACATTTTCCGTCAATTTTACCAATCACCATAAAACGAGACTCCGTAGTAGACTTGGCCTGGATTTCTACCCTTTTAGGATCATCCCAAAGCAATTGTGCACGCTCAAAATCTATTCCATGTTTAGATTGATTGCGCTGACTCTTTTCTAGATCATACTCAAACACCTGAGGTTTTCCAGTATATTAGATATACCTTTATTATACTACTTTAATGCTGTTATATCTCCTGCTCGCCTATAATACTGTGTGAACCCATACAGCGTAATAGAGATATTCTTGTCAAGAAATTTAGAAATTTTTTACAGAAAATAATTGCAAACTTGAGAGGTGTTCCCTACCTTTTCGAGAACGTATTAAATTATTATCGTAACTATGATGTAAAGGAATTTGCTGATATGAAAACTCATAATTTTACAGCCATTATTTACAAGGAAGATGATATTTATATTGCCGAATGTCCTGAAGTTGGCACGGTTGACCAGGGAGAAACCATTGAGCAGGCAATTGCAGGTTTAAAAGAAGCCACGAGACTTTACTTAGAAGAATTTCCCTTGCCAAAAAAATCCCCTCGCTTTATTACCAATATTGAAGTGAGTTATGCCTAAAACGCCACGAATCTCCAGCCGAGAGGCAATTCGGACCCTTGAATGTTTAGGATTTGAGCAAATTCGGCAGACGGTTAGCCATGTTGTTTTGAAGAGGATGACCGAGGAGGGTGAAATTGGCTGTGTTGTCCCAATGCACAGGGAATTAAAGGTTGGGACGTTAAGGGGCATTCTTAAGCAAGCTCAAGTCACAGTTGAGGAGTTGATTGACAACCTGTAAGGTCTAACAATCCGCTTGTACATCGACCGCATGAAATTAATGATTGATCGCAAAAATCTTGGCAGCGGGTGAAGCAGGGCGTTAAACTGCTTGTGCACCTAATATCCGTGCAATCCATGTCTTGATCATTGCCTGTCTGTGAACTGTCAATCATGTAGCTTCTTTATCTAAAGCCTCAACCATCCACACTGGGAAATCAACATTGACGTGTTTGTTTCCAATCCTGGCCGCTTTGCAGAACTCAAATCAAAGTGTTCAAGAATTTCTACACCTTGATCGAATTTCATATCTAGCTCTTCAGCATTCATAAAATTCAACTTCATCATTACGAGAACGCCGCACTGAAAGAATTTGGATGTTTTCCTTACGGTAGATAGCAATACCGGGCCAACACTTTCCGTCAATTTTACTAATCACTATCAAACGAGCCTCCGTAGTAGATTTGGCCTGGATTTCTACCCTTTGAGGATCATCCCAGAGTAATTGCGCGCTCTCCAACTTCTAACTATTTGAGGTGACTCAGATGCTTCTAATTCATCTGCAAAAAACTATGGGAATAAAAATAATATCGTAGTGGGATTCTAGGATATGGATTTAATTAATCACTAATAAATAGCAAAAAAAGATTATATTATTGCAGAGTCTTTAACCCAAATGTAAACTTATAAAAGACTGCTGCCCTAACTTTAATTACCGCGGATAACTGAGAAAGATCATAATTTGCAATGTTTAGGGAGTGGTTTCTCCGACTGTTGCCGCTTCCAGTTCCTTGATCTTTTCCAGAGTGACTTTGATCGTCGCAGCAATTGGAATTGAGAGGAAAACGCCTAACAGTCCAGCTACACGACCACCGATTAACAGAGCAATAAACTGCCACAGTGGGTTTAGCCCAATAATGTTTCCCAGCAGGCGCGGTGCCAGGATATTATCTTTGATTTGTTGAAGAATGATTGCGGCCATAAACACATTCACTGCCAGCCAAAAGTCTTGAAACAGAACCACTAAAACCACCAGGCCAATCCCAATAGTTGCACCAATGACGGGGATTAACTGGGCCAGGCCAATGATTAAGGCAAACAATAAGCTAAAGTTCACCCCCAGGCCAATCATGATCGGTAATAGGGCCAAAAACATAAACAAGCCGAGGAGCAGTTGGGCCGAGAAAAACTTTTGAATATTCACCCGCAACGATTGATCGACAATATCGCCCCAGGGGTGAGGTACGAGACTAAATAACCCCGCCCACAACTGCCCGCCATAGAAAAGCATATACACCGCTAGCACCAGGACTAACAACGAATCCACAAACCGCCCCAATGTTGTGATCGCTAAATCCGGGAGAAAACTGAAGATAATCTTGAGTTGATTGATCAGTTCAGTTGTAATTTGCTCGATATTGAAGGGAAACTGAAAGCGATTTCCAAAGGCAATAATCCCCTTAAAACTCTCATTACTGGAGTTCAGAATTTCCGGTAGGTTTTCCAGCAGTTGCCGAGCTTGACTAACAATAGCCGGAATCAGGGAGATAGCGACAATACTAAAGACAATTAATACCACTCCTAAGACAATAATCACCGCTAAGGTGCGGCTGAAGCGCAATCGCTGGAGCCAATTGACCAGGCCATTGAGTAAATAGGCCAAAATTGCCGCAATCACTAAAACAGAAATCAGATACTCAAAGTAAAGAAAAAACTGCTGCAACACCCACAAATTCAACGCTAGAATCGGCCCCAGGCCAGCCAAGGTCAAATAGCGTTGGAGGGAATGCCGGGGGCCAAGCCAGTTCATTGGGAGTTTTGAATCACGTCTGGAGCAGGATGCCGCGGCCGATAACGCCAATACCAGGCCCCAGCCACTAAACCAAGAATGGCGACACTGCCCCAACCCACGGGACTGGGATAGAGATACACCGCTTCCAGATGATTCCCATACCCCGGTTCCAGTTGCCAAGTCAGCCGTGAGCCTTGTTTTTGGACATGGGGATTATTCAGGCTTGGCGCGAAGTCAGCAGCTTGGGATTGACTTGGCCGGGAGCCCCAGGGGGTTTCCAAACTGATGGTTAAGGCAACTAATTCCTTCGAAGACAAGACAACACTATTGGGACTCGCGGCCGCACTCACCCCGAATCCTCTTAAATCTAAATCCAGGTCAAGCCGCCCCCGGATAAACAGGAGCCAATTTTGCTCATTCACCTGGGCCTGGATTGGTATGGCTGGCAGAGTTTGCACCTGATTGCCCAAGGGTTGCAGGAGTTGATTGAGTTTACTGGCTAGTTCCTCGCTGCGATCAAAGGGAATCCGAATCTCCAAGCTGTTGGGCCCCTGGAGTTTGCTGCTACCTCCCAGGTGTCGGGCCTGGCGTTGGAATTGGCTGAGGGTGGGTTGGGCGGGGCCGCTCAAATGAATCGATTGGTAAATTTCACCCCCGGCCTGGCCCTTGATCCGAATTGCTAAATCCGACTGGACACATCCCGATAACCCCAGGCTCAGGAGCACCAGACCGAGGAGCAACCAAAGCTTGAGCGTTCCCAGGCGCGCCGTCCAAGCAGATTGGGCAATTCGGCGGGATGGACTAATCTCAACCATGACTGGTACAACAACCTCAGCAGTTTTGCGAACCCAGGGAAATCAAGCAACTATGCTTCTGTGATTCCCACACAGGCCGGGCTAACCTAGCAGGACTATACACCAAACCTGGGGAAAAGAGAGAGAAAATAAAAAGACTGTAACTGACTGGGCCGGGGATGCTACTACCTGGGCCGCCCATGGTTAATTGCTCACGTAGGGGGGAGTCTCTGGCATGGCCCTGAATCTAAAAAAACGCTGGCACCAGGCCTGGGTATTGCTCACAGTGCAATATGCCTACATGAACGAATATCGGGCTGAGTTGCTCCTCTGGATGCTTTCCGGCTCGTTGCCCCTCATTTTGATGGGGGTGTGGATGCAGGCGGCCCGCTCTGGAGATTTTGGCTTAACGCCGGTACAACTGGCTCGTTACTTTTTGGCGGTCTTTCTCACCCGACAATTTACGGTGGTCTGGGTCATTTATGAATTTGAAAAAGAAGTCGTCGAAGGCAAATTATCCCCACGTCTGCTCCAACCCATTGATCCCGTTTGGCATCATGTTGCTGGGCATTTAGGTGAGCGGGTGGCGCGCCTGCCCTTCAGTGTGGCCCTAATTGGCCTGTTTTTCCTGCTCTACCCTGAGGCGGCCTGGATTCCAGAATTAGGACGGCTGTTGCTGTTTATTCCTTTGATTCTGATTACTTTTTGTTTGCGCTTTTTAATTCAATACACCCTGGCCCTTCTAGCCTTTTGGACGGAACGAGCGTCGGCCCTAGAGCAATTTTGGTATTTGTTTTACCTGTTCCTCTCCGGCATGATCGCACCCCTCTCGCTCTACCCCCCCGGCCTGGCTGAAATTCTCATGTGGACACCGTTTCCCTATTTGATCTATGTCCCCGCCAGCTTATTAATTGGGATGCCAGTGAATGTCCTCCAGGCCATGGGAGTAACCTGTGTTTGGCTCCTGTTGTTCTGGGTCTTGAATCGTTGGCTATGGCGACAGGGCTTGAGACGCTACTCGGGTATGGGGGCGTGAATATAAGGCCGGCGCAACCCACAAACCCAGGCCCAGACCGGCAACCCAGCCAAAGGGAAAAACGATCCAATTGGAATAGGGCCAAACATTGACCTGCTGTAACCACCATTCCAAGGGATAAAAGAGCATCAAGAACACCGCCAGCATCGCTCCCCGCCCGCCGTACTGCCCGAGCCAATACCATTCTTTGCCAGATGCCCGTTGCCACAGCCAGCGAGAAAAAACCAGGGCTAACACCGTGCCATAACAGCGCATACACACTGCCATTAACCAGTGGGGCCACAGCATCAGACTCATTTCCGGTTGCGGGCAAACGTACAGGCCCATCCTATAGATAATGTCCGCAATCTCCGACAAAATCGGCAGACGACTCGCCGCCAGAAAGGGGGCTGCAATCGGGCCACTCACCAACCCGACTAAGACAAGATCGGCGATCAGAGATTTTAGGGGCCGTTGGGACTGATTTAGGGGCATGGGAGTTTTCGGGACAATTACTGTTGTTTTAACGAATTACTGGGCCTGGGAGCAATGGTCGCCTGTTGGAGATCAGCAAAACTTCCCGGCCGGGCAGATATATTGGCCTGGTTCTCAGTTAAGGTAGCTTGGAAGAACGTTTGAGTAAATCCCCCCAGGTAAGAGGCCATGGAAAAAACAGGTATGACGCGGCGCAAAGCTTTTACACTCGTTGTCCTGGTGATTGGGATTATTCCCTTTATTGCGATTTCCATCGTTCCCTTAGTCAGTACCATCTTTAATCCCAGGCCAACTCCCCCGATAAGTAGCCCCAGCCCCACCGCCCAGGCCGCTGACCAAATTAAGCAACTGGAGGCCCAAGAGCAGGGCTATCAGGCCGTGTTGGAGCGGGAACCGGATAATCGGGCGGCTTTAGAAGGCCTGGTTTCGGCTCGCTTACAACTGATTCAAACTGGGCAACGGACAATCGAGACGGTAATTGCTCCCCTGGAGCGGCTGACGAAACTGAATCCCGATGAGCCTCAATACGCGGTGATTTTGGCCCAGGCCCAGCAACAAACCGGCAATGTCGAAGCAGCGGAACTGACCTATGAGAGCGTCCTGACCCAGTATCCCGGAAATATCAATGCTCTGCGGGGCCTGGTGGACTTGAATCTTCAACAGGAGCGGCCACAAGCAGCCCTGGGCCTGGTGCAAGATGCCATTAGTCACGCCGAGAGCAATCCCCCCCCCGCTGGCAGTGAACCCCCGGATATTGTCGGTTTGAAGTTGATCATGGGGGATATTTACCTGAGCCAAAAAGACTTCAGCCAGGCCCAGACCGTCTTTGCCAAAATTGCCCAGGAAAGCCCCAACGATTTTCGCCCCGTATTTGGCCAGGCCATTGCCTATCAGGCCCAAGGTAAAACCGCGGACGCTGCCCCTCTCTTTACGAAAGCGGAAAGTCTAGCCCCGGCTGAGGTCAAAGATCAAATTAAACGGGCGGCGGCTCTACCCACTCCCTCCCCAGCCCCGGCGGCGAATCCCAGCCCCAGCCCCTAAGCTGTCTGTTTTAGAATCACCAAGAGACTTCATTCAGCCATGATTGGTTATTTACGGGGCAACATTTTAGGAACCCAAAAACTTGCGTCCAATCGCACGATTCTCTGTCTGGAGGTGCAAGGGATCGGTTATGACCTTTTAGTCCCCGCACGCCTGTTGTCGGAATTACCGCCACCGCCGGAACCTGTGGCCCTGTTTACCCATTTGCAAGTGCGTGAGGATCAACTAATCCTCTATGGGTTTGGCTCAGCCCCAGAGCGAGACTTATTTCGGCAACTTATTAGTGTCAGTGGGGTGGGGCCGCAGTTAGCTTTGGCCCTCTTGGATAACTTGGGGTTGACAGACCTAGTGCAAGCCATTGTCAGTGGGAATACCCGCGGCCTCAGCCGCACCCCTGGGGTTGGGACGAAAACCGCCGAGCGTTTAGCCTTAGAACTCAAAACCAAACTGGCGGCCTGGCGAGAACAAACGGGGCTGATGACAACTCCAATGGCGGGGCCAATGGCAGCGATTCAAGAGGATGTGGAAATGACTCTCCTGGCCTTGGGCTACACGGCTAGCGAAATTCGCCAGGCCCTAGAGGCGGTGGGTAAAACGACTGCACTTGCTAAAAATGCTGATCCCGAGGCCTGGTTGCGGGAAACGATTACTTGGCTGAGTCGCTAGTGGGTTGAAGTGGGAGGTTGACGGCAACAGGCTGGGAAAACAGGTGCGTTAGATGCGGATATATGGTCATTTCGCTGCGGCATGAAACCCAAAAATACGGGAAACTGTTGCAGGCATTCGGGTTGAGTCTCTCAGTTTTGGCAGAAATGACCAGAGATTCAGTTTGGCGGGATTCGACTAAAGTTGAGGAATTTCCTATGAAGACTCAAGTGATCGCCTGTCTATCCTGGCTGGCCTGGGCATCTTGACCCTCTAATTAGCGAGGAGGCTGACCCTGAGCGAAGTGTTAGCGCGGCTTTTGGGGCTAATGTCAACTGGAGGTTGCCTGGAGTTGGATGAGGATGGCCGCGATGGATGACAAAACCTTACACCGGCCCAAGTGGGTTGCCCACCGCAGTTAAAATCAGGGAAATAGAATGACAAGTAGTGACATCAGCCCGTGTTTTTGCAGTCTTATCATTTCCCAAAGAGGGTAAAACTCGCCCATGTTTGTTAATTCTGAATCGCTGGATAGTCTTTACCCAAAAATCCCCCCGGTAATTTTGCACCAACTCCAGGCCCATCAGACTCAACATCAATTACCGGATTTGGACGCGGCCATTATTCATATCCTCGAGCAATTTTTTGATGAGGCCCTCGCCTTACCCGCCGATGCTGGAGTCTTGGCTGAGGATGCTCTAACCGAAGTAAATCAACGTCTAGCCTGCCTGAGTCGGGAATTAGTCAATGTCCGAATGCAGGTGCCCCAGGAGTATGACCGGCTGCGAGAACAGTTGGCGGCGGTGCGCTTAAGTCATTCCGGCTTACTCCACAATTTGCGGGAACGCATTGAAATGATTGAGAAAACCATTGGCCTGGCAGACATCCCTCCCAATTAAGCTCGTCCTCGTGCTCAAGATTTGCAAGTGGTAATTCTTCGCCGCCGCTGATCCCTTAGGCCTGAACCTGATGCGGACAGATCCGGCCCTGTTCAATGTCACTAATATTTTGCAGGGTGGTTGCAGCAATACTGGCCAGGGCATTGCGGGTGAAGAAGGCCTGGTGTCCCGTAATCAAAACATTGGGAAAGGTTAACAGCCGTTGAAGGACATCATCGTGAATCACCTCGTTGGAGTAATCCTCAAAAAAGAGTTCACCTTCCCCTTCATAGACATCCAGGCCCAGGTAGCCGATTTTGCCCGACTTCAACCCGCCAATCATCGCCGCGGCATCAATTAAGGCCCCCCGACTCGTATTCACAATCATCACCCCGGGCTTCATGTACTCAATTGCTTTGGCATCAATCAAATGATGGGTTGCTGGCGTCAGGGGGCAGTGGAGGGAAATAATATCGGCCTGGGCGGCGAGGGACAAAAGATCCACATAGCGGCCACCTAGGGCCTCTAGTTCTGGGTTGGGATAAAGGTCATAGGCCAAGATGTTGCAGCCAAAGCCTTGACCGAGAATTTGAGCCACGATTAAGCCGATCTTGCCCGTCCCAATGATCCCGACGGTGGTGCCCTTGAGATCAAACCCCATCAACCCATTGAGGGAAAAGTTCCCTTCTCGGACGCGGTTAAAGGCCCGATGGATATGACGATTCAGGGAGAGGATCATCCCCACAGCATGTTCGGCCACGGCATAGGGAGAATAGGCGGGCACATGCACCACGGTCATCCCCAATTCGGCGGCAGCGGCTAAGTCCACATGATTAAACCCGGCACTGCGTAAAGCAATCAGTGAGGTTCCGCCTTGGGCTAGGCGTTCGAGGGTTTTGCGATTGAGATGATCGTTGACAAACACACAAACACAGGGAAAACCAGCGGCGAGGGCTGTTGTTGAAGGGGTGAGGTGGCTGTCAAAAAATTCCAATTCATGGGCTTGGGCCGGGGGGAGTTGGCTATTGGCTGCGGTAAGAAATTCCTTGTCGTAGGGTTTGGTGTTAAAGACCGCCACGCGCATGATCTGCCTCCCTGAGGGTGGGTTTATCCCTGCTATCCTAGATAACTTTGCTTAAGGCGCGGTTGGGTTGGGGTGAATCGGGGCCTGGTTTTGACTGCGTTCATCCATTTCACTGATCGGTGCGACAGCGCGGGACTCCAGGGTCGTGGCTAGCACTGAGGCGAGGGGCACAATTTCAGTGGGGTGAACTGCGGTTGAGCTTGGGATCTGACTGACTTTCCAGGCCTGGGCAATGGCATTGAGTTTTTCGGTAAAGTGGCTCGTGAGTTCATTGGGGGCCTGGGGCTGAAACTGGTTGATGTTTTTCGGGGACTCTTCCGGGATTAAGGCCGGAGCTGGGTTGGAGGGCGGTGTGTTGGCATTGCGATTTTGATTTAGCTTGGCCCAGGCCCCATTCGTCATCGCTTCACTGGTGGTTTCCGATTCAAGGGTGCGCAGATCTCGGGGTAAATTCCGACAAATCATCGCCTCAAATTCACTATTAAAGTGGGTCTGGGCCTCACCACGGCGTAACCAAAAAGCCAAAAGTTGTTCAACGGAAACGGCTTTATACCGGCCTTGGTAGAGGGCTTCAATAATGGCTAACCGAATCCAGCGGGGCGAATAGAGCCGCAACCAAGTATCAAATAGCGTGGTACTGGCAGTTCCATCCAGGTCAAAGCCATACTGAATCAGCAAGCGTTCTGCCGCCTTCACGACTGCAATGTTGCCCGGATTGATCATTATTGAACTCTGCTTGGATCAGGGTTAATCTAACAGGATTTTTAGCGAGGGTCAATGTAATTCAGTCCCAGACTGTGATCTTCAGGGGCTGGATTGGGTTGCCTTTGTCTCTGGGGCTACTGGGGCTGAGGGTCTGAATTAGTTGAGTTTGGTTCCGCTGGGGTCTCCAATTCCAGGCCTGGGGCAATCACCCAACCTTCTATCCCATCAGCGGTCTTAATTCGGTAAAACTCGCCATTGCCACTGGTTTCAAGGACTTCTACGGTTTCATTCACCGCGACCCCACTGAGAGTCTCACTTTCCCGATTTGGTTCTGCCCGAACGCGTAACCCCTGTGGCTCAATCACTTTGGCGGTCTTGACTGGGGAACTGGGACTTGTATCCGGTGTCGCACTGGGGCTGGGAGAACTAGCGGCGGGAGTTGGTTTGGGAGTCGGGCCGGTAACTGGAAATTCATTGTCAAAGGTTGGTCGCGCCGGGGTTGAGACTAGGGGCATGACGAGAAGATAGTAACCGCCTCCTAAAAAAGTCAGAAGAAGGCCAAACCCGATAATAGTTCCGAATGATTTTTGCCACATTACCTGAACTGACGCTCCCAGGCCCAGTCTCAACCCCTTAGGTCAATCATAAAGGTAACGCAACTTAAGGCCACTCAAGAGTGACTAAGCCTGACTAGCCCGTAATTGGCCACAGGCCGCATCCCGTTCCAGGCCCCGTGAGCGGCGAATACTGGCGGCAACCCCCGATTGATGGAGAATGTTCAAAAAGGTTTGGAGTTGGGCCGGGCTGGGGCGGCGATAACTGGCATCCTGAATCGGGTTATAGGGAATCAAGTTTACGTGGCTTTGAAACCCGCGCAAGAGTTTGGCCAGGGCCTGGGCTTGTTGGGGTGAGTCATTGACTCCGGCTAGGACGGTGTATTCAAAACTGACCCGCCGCCCCGTGGTTTGGGCATAATTCCGACAATCTTGAATTAAGGTTTCCAGAGGGTAATATTTGGCACTGGGAATCAATTCCTCCCGCAGGGCCTGATCCGGAGTGTGGAGACTTACGGCCAAGGTCACCTGCAAGGAAAGTTGAGCCAAGCGTTTAATCTGTTTCGGCACGCCAACAGTGGAGATGGTGATATTCCGCTGTCCAATCCCGACATCTTGGTTTAAACATTGCACCGCCTCATATACCGCTTCCAAGTTCAGCAACGGTTCTCCCATGCCCATAAAGACAATGTGGCTGACCCGTTCCCCAAAATCCGCTTGCACCGTTAACACTTGATCCACAATTTCATGGCGGGCGAGATTGCGGCTAAAGCCTCCTTTGCCAGTGGCGCAAAAATCACAGGCCATGGGACAGCCGACTTGGGAGGAGACACAGACGGTTAAACGTTTAGAGGTGGGAATGCCAACGGTTTCAATCACCAGGCCATCAGCCAGTTTCAGGAGATATTTCACGGTGCCATCGGGGCTGGGGCGGCGGGCTTGCATCTCAGAGCGACCAACCGTGACGGCTGCGAGGGTGTTGCGCCATTGCTGGGGGAAAACCGTGATCTCATCGAGAGAATGCACGCCTTTTTGGTAGAGCCATTGATGCAATTGCTGCCCGCGATAACTGGGTTGCTGTTGCTGTTCGGCCCAGGCCATGAGTTCGGACTTGGAAGCCCCTAAAAGCGGGCCAGTAGGCAATAAAGTGGGGGCGTTCATGGGATAGGGCCTGATTAACCTAAAACGTCAACTTGAGACAAGGGCACTATTTTTCAGTCTGACAGATTTCTATTGGCATTGGTGGGCCCGGAACTTGGCCTGGATATCAGCAGGTAAGTTGCTGGCCAATTGGGGTGGTGTTGTCGCAGCATAGACGCGCAGTTGCCCAAACTGGGGGCGGTTTAATAAAACCCCGAGAAATTGCCAGGTGTTGTTGCCCTCCTCTTTGTCCAGGAGCAAGGCCTGGTTGAGTTGGAAAAATTGATTCTGGCCAGCGTTGCCTTGAATCTGGAGGGTGGAAAATTGCGGCGGTGGGTCTGGGGGTGGTTCAAAGGGATCCGGCTGACTCACTTGAGTGGCAATCAGACACACCTGACCAGGAACCGTGCTGGGGAAGACGTGGAGGTCATAGTTGCGAAACAACTCCCAATCCTGTTGCCAATGGCCAAGAAAGGGGGCAATGCTGGGATTTTTCTGGTACCAGGCCTGGCGATAGGCGTTTAAACTGGGGCTTAGGGTGGGCGGATACTTGAGCTTTCCGAGACCGGCCAGAGCCAAGGTTTGAGATACCTCATCGGCCAGTTGGGTTTTCCAGGCCCCCAGGGAGAGGGTTTGGGCAATCAGGATCAGGGATAGCTCTGTCAACATTGGAGTTCACTCAGCGTTTGGAGGGCCTGGACAAGTTTATCGGGCAGTTGTCGCAAAATTTTACCGGCCTGGCGATTAATCGGGACTAACTGGACTTCGGCCTGGAAATAGGTTTGTCCTAAATCTGGGGCCACAACCCACTGATCAAAGCAAAGCCGGACTTTTTCTTGGCAAACAAACCGAGTCCGCACCAAAGCAGCTTCCCCAAACTTCACGGCCTGGAGATAGCGCGCTGCTAACCGCACCACCGGCAAATCACACCCAAGTGCCACCAGATCTGCAAATTCAATCCCACCCCGCCGCAGGCAATCAATCCGGGCCTCTTCCAACCAGGCCAAGTAACTCCCATGCCAGGCCACGCCAGCATAATCCGTTTGATGGGGCTGTACCCGAATGGGATAGTCAAGCCAGGGAGTTGGAGTCTGCATCGGGCGGGTCGCCAGCAACCGTATAGTTTTGTAGATTAACCGCTAGGGCCGGGTAAAGATCACCATAAGATCTAAGCTAACAGCAGGATAGAGCAGATCCGGACTGGAATTCTCAGGGTTACGCCAGTTCCTCTGCCTGACTGATTTTTAAGATGGCTGAAGAGGTAAATCATGATTCAAAATATTTTGCTTGCGGACTCCGGTACAGGCCAGGCCGAATTAATGCTGAAATCCCTCATGGAACTGCCGGCCGTGCAAGGGGCAACCGTCACCGTTTTGCATGTCATTCCCCCGAAGCCAGTGGCCGAAGAAGTAGAAGCGCAACGGCAAGAAGGGGTAAAACTCCTGGCCCAGGCCGTGGAACGCTTACATCTCAGCCCGCAACAAGTTCATGCCGTCAATACGATTTTGCGCGAAGGGGATCCTAAAGACACGGTCTGTCGCGTTGCGGAAGAACTCAACACTGACCTGATCATTATGGGATCACGGGGGCTAAAACGGTTGCAGTCCATCCTCGGCAATTCCGTCAGCCAATACGTCTTCCAGCTCTCGTCCCGCCCGATGCTCTTGGTCAGAGATGACATTTATGTGCAGAAAATTAACCGGATCATGGTTGCCCTGAATAAATCCCCCTCCAGCCAGGCCTCCCTCAACCTGGCCCTGAATCTGGCCCAGGATGTCAAAGGCAGCAAAGTCATTCTCACCCATGTCAACCCCGATCTCAAAGGCAGTGGCCCCTTAACCAGTGCCGAAGCGGAACAGGATGAGGTGATTGCTCCAGCCATGGCGGCGGCCAAACCCCGCGGGATAATCTGTCAATGTTTTGTCAGTTCTGGGAAACCCGGTGAAGAAGTATGCCGGATCGCTAAAGAAACCAACGCCGATTTACTTTTGCTCGGCTCACCGGATCGCCGCCCCTCCATTGCCCGCAGCTTGCCGGATCTAGACCGCTTGTTGGGAACCTCCATGTCCGACTATGTCCGAGTTTATGCCGAGTGTCCGGTCTTATTTACCCGTCAACCTGAGGCTTAGAACGGGCTGACAACCCAATGACTTGCGACTGCTGCCCTGAGATGCTCAACGGTCTTGGGGCTGCCTTTGAGTTAGTTTTAAGCGAAATGACTCTAGATTGGGGCCTGGCAAAAGAAAAAGAGCTATTCTAAGTTAGTGCTTTTAGCCGATCCCCAGTTTTTTGACTTTAAATTTTAAACAACGCCTGTGGCTGACTTTTCGACCGATGTAAACCAATTACGCCAACAACTCCAGGCCGCATTGGAGCAAGCCCAGCAATGGCAAAGACAATATGAAGCCCAGACCCCGCAACGGCAAGCTCTGGAACCAAGTCCCAATCTTCCGGCTCAACCCCAATTAACCGCGGCATTGCCCCCCAGCCAAAACTTGACTCCAGAGATGATTCGGGCCGAGGTGATGGAAATTACCGAGGTTGGGGATTTGCAAGAACAGTTACTGATGGCTCGCTTTGAGATATTGCGCCTCACCCAGGCCCTGACCCAAGAGCAACTGAGTCATGCTCGCACCCGCCAAAATTTGACCAATGCCCTCGCTGATGCGGTGGAAAGTATTGGCCGTCTGAAACATCAACTGCCGCCTAAAAGCCCATAAGCTCTGCCACCCTACTCAGGTCGGGGATCACATTTCGGTGAAATTTATCGGTTTCCTGTTGCAGGGCTGTATCCGGATCTTTTAAGCCATTGCCAGTCAAGACACAAACAACCGTGGCACCACTGGGGACTTGGGCCTGGGTTTTGAGTAAGCCGGCCACAGAAGCTGCACTCGCAGGTTCACAGAAAATCCCTTCTTCCCCGGCCAACATTCGATAGGCCGCCAAGATTTCCGCATCCGTGACGGCCTGAAACTCGCCTTGACTGGCTTCTCGTACCGCTAAGGCCCGTTGCCAATTGGCCGGATTCCCAATGCGGATGGCGGTGGCAATGGTTTCTGGATGCTGACAAATTTCTCCGGTCACTAAGGGGGCCGAACCAGCGGCCTGGAAGCCCATCATTCGGGGTAAGCGGCTGCCACGATTTTGCTCATGGTACTGACAAAAGCCCATCCAATAAGCCGTAATGTTTCCGGCATTGCCCATGGGAATACAGAGCCAATCGGGAGCATCGCCCAAGGCATCGACTACCTCAAAGGCAGCGGTTTTTTGCCCTTCTAAGCGATAGGGGTTGACGGAATTCACCAGCGTAATCGGATAGGTGTTGGCCATCTCCCGAACAATTTCGAGGGCGCGGTCAAAGTTCCCCTGAATAGCCAGAACTTCCGCACCATAGAGCAGGGCCTGGGCCAACTTTCCTTGGGCGACATAGCCTTCGGGAATCAGGACATAGGCCCGTAATCCCCCCCGACGGGCATAGGCAGCCGCAGCAGCAGAGGTGTTCCCGGTACTGGCACAAATTACGGCTTTCGCCCCGGCTTCCTTCGCTTTGGAAAGGGCCATGGTCATGCCCCGATCTTTGAAGCTCCCGGTGGGATTGAGACCATCGTATTTGACATAGACCTTGATCCCCCGGCCAATCGTGGCGGCGATCCGCGGAACTGGAATCAGGGGAGTGTTCCCTTCATGAAGAGTAATGATCGGGGTACTCTCGGTGACGGGTAAATAGCTGCGATAGGCGTGAATTAGTCCTTGCCAGGCCTGGGCTGTGGGCAATGTCAACGTCGAGGTCAAAGCAGTGTATCCAGTGCTAAACAAAAGTGGTTTTTCCTTAACTTCTAGTTTACGGGATGGGACGACCTCACTCCGGCTGGCCATGGGTGGAAATCCATGGGGCAACCATCTGCTAACAGTGGGGGTAAAATCTCAAGTCTGTTCAGCTTCATCTCCCCCGGACAGCAAACCCAAGCTTAATTCCAAGTCGATGGGGTGGGGAGGTTATGCTCTGTCGGCCCTAGGGACGATCGGGGCGTTTGCGCTTGAGAAAGCCAACCACTTGCCCTAGGGTGTGCTTGATGCTATTTAACTCTTCGTTGAGATGATTCACCAGGCCTTGTAGCTCCTGAAACTCTGCTTCTGAGATTCCTCCCGAACCAGCAGCGGGTTGATGGTCTCTGGCCATTTGGGACTGTAACTCCACCACAATGTTCTGAAGCAGGGCAAAGTCGTTAGCATCCACGGCGTGGGAGTGGGCTAAGGTTTGCATCTGGAGTTGGGCCACGGTCGCCTCAAGTTGGGCAAATTCTAGGGGATCAAAACTGCTCCCAGTTTTGGCTGTGTTTTGGGCCACCTGGGCCTGGAGTTCACTGATACTTGCTTTTAAGACCACAACTTCGTCTGGAGCAAGGCTGGGTGCGGGGGCCTGGGCCAATGCTGCTTTGAGTTCCGCCAGCTCGGCTTTGAGGGCGGCAAATTCAGCCGGATCAATACTGACAATGGGTGCGGGGCCTGGTTCTGAAGGTGAAGCAGGTGTGGCAGGGGCTAGTCGAGCCTTAGCAAAGGCCTTTTTGATTGCTTCGTCTAGGTCTTCTTTTTCAAAGGGCTTTTCAATAAACTCAAAGAGTTCAAAAGGTTCCTGGAGTTTTTCGGTCACCTCTTCCCGCCGCCCGGACATGATCACGAGGGGAATCCGCCCAATGTCTTGCCGTCGTTCTAACTCTTGAAACACTTCCCAACCGCTGACTCTGGGGAGGAGAAAGTCCAGCATGATTAAGTTCGGGGTTTCCTGGCGAATTAAATTTAAACCCTCTTGGCCATCCTTTGCTTCGAGTACCTGATAGTCTCCCTCGGGCAACATATCTCGGACTCGCATCCGAATCACTTTACTGTCATCAATGACCAAGATTTTTTGGGTTGACACAGATACCCCCAACGTCCAACGAGGTAATTAATTTGACTATGCCACATAACTATGGGGCTTAAGCTCAAGACTAGACGATATTTAGATAACTGTCTCAGGAAATTTAATTTATCTTAAGCATTGTGTTACAACTGCTGTTTACCCCCTGGCCTGGTCTTTATGCCAACTTCAACTCCTGCCGTTTCCCGTTTACCAGATTGGCTCCGGACTCCCCTGGGGCGGGCTAGTGAGATTGCGACGGTTCAGCAACTGGTTAAACAGGCCGGGATTCATACCATCTGTGAGGAAGGCCGCTGTCCCAATCGGGGAGAGTGTTATGGCCAGGGAACCGCCACTTTTCTGTTGATGGGCCCGGTTTGTACCCGAGCCTGTGGCTTTTGTCAGGTGGATAAAGGTCATCCGCCCCACCCTTTGGATGCCCATGAACCCTTAAAAGTGGCCCAGGCCGTGCAGCAGTTAAAGTTGCGCTATGTGGTTTTGACGGCAGTCGCCCGGGATGATTTGCCAGATCAGGGAGCGGGTTGTTTTGTCGCGACTATGCAAGCGATCCAGGATTTATCACCCCAGACGGAGGTGGAAGTTCTCACCCCAGATTTTCGGGGAAATCTAGACTGTATTGCTGCAGTTGTCCAGGCCCAGCCCGCCTGTTATAACCACAACTTAGAAACCGTGAGACGCTTACAAGGGCCTGTCCGGCGGGGGGCAAAATATGAACGCTCCTTAGAGGTACTAGCTACGGTTAAACGCCTGAATCCAAGTCTTCCGACTAAATCGGGGTTAATGCTGGGCCTGGGGGAAACCGAAGCTGAAATTATTGAAACCCTGGAAGATTTGCGCGCTGTTGGTTGTGAGCGGATTACGTTAGGCCAATATCTGTCACCTTCCTTAGAGCATTTACCCGTAGTCAAGTACTGGCATCCCGATGAGTTTACGACTTTGGGGGAAGTTGCGCGGGGCCTGGGCTTTAGCCATGTCCGTTCTGGCCCCTTGGTTCGTAGCTCCTATCATGCTGGGAGTCAATCTTAAAATCTTTAACTTTATTAACGGAAGATTTCCAGAACTTAAACAAGATTTAAGTTTAATAAAAAGATGATTTTTACCAAAAGTTGGTGTTAGTTTATACATAGGCACAAGAAAGGAGTTAACTAAAGAGTTCATCCAGCTCTATCCCTCCTTAAAACCTCCAAAAAGGTTGAAATGATAAAGCTAGAGTTTGTGCTCACCTGCTCTAGTTTGGGACAAGTTAGACAGTGATTTCAGTTAATTGTCGTTTCGTTAATCAAGGTGGTTTGTTTAGTCGCTTTGTGTTATTGATGTCCCCATTTCACCAAACACTGTTTAGAACACAGAACCCATATTGCTGCCCTAGGGAGATGAATCTAAATACAACCGCTGTCTCAATGTATTTAGATCTGAAAATGTCTCAAAGCCGTTCCGGTTAGGTACTAAATTGGGTTTAAGTCAGAGTTCGCCAGTGTGTCTTAGTCCACCCTTAGTAAGAGTTAAAAACTGATTGATATATTTTTTGGGGATCTAGTTGCCTTCAACTGGGTCCCTCGTTTTATGGAGGATTATAATAGCAGTCCGTTTTGATTTGTAAGAATTCTTGATTACCACTAGCTTATGTCAGGAATAGCTTTTCCTTTGGAGTAGAGTAACATAGAAATTCTTGCACCATAAATAATCACTCACTCGATCTCACGAATCATTACTGTTTGCCATATATTTCCAAATCACCGCCCTGCCCTTGCTGTCAGCCCGTAGCCAAGTGCAACATCATCACTCGTCATCAGTCGCTGAACCAGACAACCTTTAGACTGGTCAGATTATTTTTTGATGGAGCTGACGACCATCTAACTAGAGCTTAAAAGTATTGATAGTTAAGGATTCTTACTTGTCTTAAGAATTAAGTCACCCCTAAAGTCACCCCTAAACTTACGATGCTTGAAATCCCTATGCGTCCAATGAAGGATTTTTGCTTTTTAAGATACCACCAGGCCTTAAGTTCCCTGTCAAAGGTGTTTCATCTGCCAGCCCCAGAACTGGTATGGACAGTAAGGTGTCAGCTTTTATTTAGTTGTGAATGTTTGAAAACTTCATTCAGACATGGGAGCATCACCTTAATTAAGAAATTTATTTGAACTTCCCCAGGCCTGCCAGCTTGGGTATTTTTTTAGTCCTTGGTTTTTCCCCGCCGCCGCTTAGGAGCTGCGGGAATATCCCCAGGACTGTTATTGGCATCATTCAATCCGGACTGGGGAGTATCACCCATCAGTTCTCGCTGTGCCGCCTCAGTGATGACACGCCGAAGCCAGGGAGACTTATGGGTATCCAGTCTCCTAATTGCTTGTTCAATACTGACGGGCAACCTAACCTGTGTTGGCTTATCCGCCAAAGGTTCCACTGTCTTGTCAGAGCGTGGGAAGTGCTTCAGGTTTTCGATATTTGCCATAGTCTTGATCTGAACAATGTTCACAGTATACACAAATTACTAGACAAGCAGACTCACTGTATACGGTGCTGATCAATAAATAAAGATTATCAAATAATTTAAAAAATGAGTTTGCTTCACGGTATACGGTGAGTTATATTATTAATTGTAGAGGGAAGGACGACCGACCAAAGTAGACCTTCCCACACTCTCAAGGAGCATCCTTATTATGACCACCCAATCTGTCAAAGTTACTAAAACTGCCCAAGAGCTGATTTACTCCGTAAGCAATGCCATTCGTATCCTGGGCTGCAAATACAACGGGATTAAGATTCAAGTTTGGTTTAACTGCATTTATGTTTGGGCCAAAGGTCAGGTTTCCCGTTTCGTTGCTAAGGCCCAATTTCGGCATCAGTTCGTAAACTTCCGCAAGCAAGGGGCTATGGGCTTGAATGTCCAGCAAGTGCCCTTTGAAGATGGTGAGTTTCTAGTTGGTTCTAGCACCGGGGAAACTGCTTACTTAGTGCAATGCCTCACCGATAAGTTGGTTTGCACTTGCCAGGATTACCAAACCCAGGCCGCAGTGATGAAAAAAGCTTGCTGCAAGCACTGTTACGCAACATTGAATCATCTCGGTTTCGGTTCATTGGCTGAGTACGTTAGTCCAGGCAGCTAAAACAATCCAGTCAGCCAGGGGATGCTGCTAAATCCCCATCGCTACATCAATCATCACTACAGGATTAACCAACATGGAACCGACTAACAATTTTCAAGAATGGATGGACATCGTAGAACAAAATTCCATCGGCAAAGATGATGAAACCCTTGACTTACTGTTCTTCGAGCAATGCGAACTCTACCCTGAGCTTTATTTCTTGGATACTCCCGAAATTTTTGAAGGGCATGAGTTTTTAGACGATACGCCGCAATAAATCTACCCAGGCCTGGGGTAAGCCGTTAATTGCCCCGCTTATTTGCCCCTACAACCACTGGAAACACCATCATGAACGCAACACTACCTAATCCCGCTACTGATACCATCACGCCGCCCTCAATGCCTGGGGAATGGTCACTGAAACAAATTCAAGCTGCATTGTCCCGGCCGTTGCCGCCGTCATTGCTGGCCACACGCCGCCAAGCTGGAAAGGACTTAACCTATATCCCCTGGCATACGGCCAACAAGATTCTGGATAAGTATTGCCCCGGTTGGGCCTGGGAGATCACTCAAATTCAGTTATCCGATAGTCGCTTGTTCATGGTCGGTAATCTCAGCATCCCTACCAGTGACGGGTTGATCGCCCGGTCTGCTACGGGTACTGAGAGCCTAGATTGCTCAAGTTATGGCGATCCTTCATCCAATGCGGAATCTATGGCATTTCGGCGGGCCTGCGCTCGGTTTGGATTAGGACTCTATCTCTATGACAAATAAGCACCTAGGCTTGACATGCAGCCAAACTACCTAACTGAAGTTAAGTTCGTTTCTGAACGTGATGCTAAAGGACGCTTTTTAGTAGAATGAGTACTCTTATCCATCCCTGAATTTAGAGAACTACTAACAATCAAATTGAATTTATGGGCTTGAGGTTTTGAAGATAAATCCTTCTAATGTATCTATTGAAATCTCCTGAATAGCCTTCCAACAGGATTCCCTCTTGCACCATTCTGTAACATTGCGACCATCGGGTGGATTAATAATTACTTGATGGACTTTTCTCGAAATTATTTGAATAGCTTGTTGAAGCGAAGGTGTAAGACTTTGTTGTTTCCATATCTTATCTAAATCTATATCTTGTTGAGTTTTATAACTTAGATATGCCAGGGTATAAGTTACAATATTTGCACGATAGCCACCAAATTTTTCATTCTGTACAACTTTCTCGGCACTTTTAAATAAAATAGCTTTGGCTATAAGATATCTAAAGTAAGTTTGATCAGGATCAAATGGTCCTTTCTCTGTCAAACCAAGTGTGAACTTAGCAAAGTTTTTTTGAGCACCTAAGCTGACAATATGAGGAAGTTGATTCCAAGTATTTTCAAATTTTGCTAGATCGGTTTTAGTAAATTTTTGAGAATTTGGATGGATAAGTGTGAAAGCCTTTTGCTTGGCAGGGGTGGATTCACGATTCTTGGCATCAGCGTACTGTCCCCGTGCCCGTTCATAGAACCACCGAGTTTGACGCTGACTGCCATCAACGGCAGGTGCCCAAATAGTGCGAGAGAGTTCTTCAAGACGAATGTGAAATGGGTCGTTGGCGGAGAAATCAGCTTCATTGACCTTATTTTGGTTGTTGGCGTAGCGGGAAATCAGGGGTACGATTTCATCCATGCGATCGCGATCAACCACGGTCAACTTAGTTTGAACATGAATCCCAGAAATATCTGCTTTGTCTTTGCGAACGGCTTGATAGAGAGAAGCCGTAGTCTGGCCACCGTTGACGATCTGGAGATCACGAATTTCGACAATCCCTTGGCCGCCGTTGGCTAAATCGACAAGTTTCACTGCCTCAGCAGTTGCAGAAATTCCATTGTTGTAGGCAAGGAAACGATGGGGTTCTTTCAAAATCGTTTGACGAATACCTTTATTGACATTGCCTTTTGCCTGTAAAAAGGAGCGGACGTTCCGTTCTAATAGTCTTGAGCCATATTCAGCGTAGATTTGGCGGAGAATTTCACCGGGAATAATGGCAACATAAGCACGATAGTCTGCTTGGGATTCTGGCATGGCAAGGCAGGGAATTGTTAACCCATATTGAGTCTGGAAGTTAATTTCGATTGCTTCTCGCTTTTGTCCTGACGTAACACAGCGATAGGTTCGACGAAGATCCCAAATATTCAATGAGTATTCAATATTTTCTTGTCGTTGACTTGTCAGAGCTTGTAACTTAGTGATTTTTTGTGATGAAGTGAGTCCATCTGTAAAAAGGAATAAGCGCACATGATTTAGTTGAGTGCGGTGAGTATAAATTGACTGTGCCATGTCAAATGCACAAGATGTCTCCTCAATAGATTTATGATACCCAGTATAAAATTTATTTAGTAGCCGGAGAAGCTGATTGAAGGCGCTTTCAACCGCATCCTTGCGAACACTAGTAGGGCTAGCGTTCTGGGTATAGATGGAGATAAATAAATCGAGCCGCCCCTCTTCTTCTTGCAGATTGTAGCCGTTGACTTTGATGCCCCGGGCGATGTGATAGCAAACGTGTCCATCTTCAAGTTCGCCTGCTTCAATCAAATATTCGATCATGAGCCGGGTAAAGGCTTCCTCTCGAAAGAAACCGCCCTCTTCTTCAATCTGACTGCCCTCTGCATCGATGATGACTTCCTGATGGAGGTTTGCAGCAAATCGGGCGAGTTCCAGATCATCATTACTCATAGCTGATCTCCCATCAGTGCAATAACTTCTGATTCTGGAATGGAGAAGCGTTTGCACTCAGCAACGCTAATGGTATAGCGCACATCTCCTACTCCGTTGCGAAGATCAGATTCAATAATTTTGGGAAAGTCCGCTCCAACTTTGAAGTAGTTATATTCTCGAATCGTGTAGCCGGTATTTTCATAGCGAGTCGCATGAATATCTAGATATCCAATTTCAAACAGGAGATTTTCTAATTCGTCTCTGGTGATCGCATCACCCGCAATAAGCGATCGCACACTAGCAACCATCTCAGGTAGAGTCTCACCTTGCCCTTGCCGCACATCTAGTGATAGATGGAGCAGCACAATCGTTCCTGCTCCAGTATCATCGAGTTGTCGTTCGCTGGCGATCGCCAATTTCTGATGTTGCTTTGCATTGGTTGTTTTAACTTCAACCGCACAACCAGAAAACTGGAAATCCTGTTGAGTCCCTTTTGGACCTGTCCAACATCCGAGTCCTTTGAGAAATTCCAAGTAGGGAGATACTAATTGTCTCAAAAACCACAATTCTCCGTAAAGCCCCTGTTGGGCAATTTCACTCAACCCATCTGGATTATTTTTTTCTAGAAAAATTTGCCATCGTTTTAGGTGAGTGATAAAGGCCGAAATAGCGGCTCGTTCGCCTGCCACGGAAGCAAGATGATCCACAATGTCTTGAACTAATGTTGTAAAAATGTCTTTATACCTAGCATTAGTGAGAACGAGTTGGAGAGTACCATACTCTTCACCATCTTGTGGTAAAGCTACTCGGTTCACTATAAAACTACTAGAAGCAGGGTAAACAGTTTTTCGATCAAGAAATGTACTACTGACACGAAGCATTAAGAGCCGCGTATTCGAGGGTTTTTCGATCGCAAGATAAACATCGTAATTTACGTTTGGCAAAATACGACGCGTCAAATAACCGGAAGAAACATCATTTCCATCTTGCTCTAAAAATTTCCAGACATCTTCAATCCTCATAGCTATCTAGAAACTCCTGTTCCCAATAAACATTGTTTACTTTATATTCCACGGATCTAGCGGAATCACTGATGGGAAAACTGATACCAAAACCAATGATAGGGACTTCGGCATCGATAGCTTTTGGATCTAATGGATAAAGTAAGAGCAATCCATTCCGAGGATTACGCTTCTCTCGAATTATTTTGCCGTCAGGTGTTTTACTCTTACTCTCTGGTTTCCCCGCTTCTTGTCTCCGCTCTCTTGTAATGTTTATGATCTCCTCTTGAACAGATGGAGGAAAATCCAGCATTTCATCCGGTGGGTTTAATAACCGAGATTTAGGCAATCGATATTCTGGCAATGAAGGATCAGCATCATTCTTCCGATATGTTAAGCCAACTTCTAATCCAGCTATAGTGTGCTTATTTTCAGCTTGTTTCTTGGAGATCAAAGCAATTGTCCAAGATACTAGTTCATTTTGCTTAAGTTGAGCCTGAATATAATCAACTAAGCTTCTGGTATTTGCTAGACGTGCACCAGGATGAGACTGATAACTTGTCAAAAAGTCAACTATTTTACTGCCAGAAACTTGCTTCCAGATAAAATTATTTTTCTCAATAGCGTAAGTTCCTAACCCCAAAGTTAAATCTTCTGTGGCTCTGAGATTCCTACGGATGACTTTTTCATCTTTGTAGAATAAGTATGTCTCACTGATTGTTCCTGCAAAGGAGAGTTGCATCACTGTGCCATTTCTCATCTTGTTAGCTCCAGTGATAATCAATCCAGCTGGATGGGTTCTTACTTTCAATCCAAATTCTTCTGGTGTGGCACTCATGTTTGCCATATAGTCAAACTCTTTGCGGAGTTCTTCACTCGCAACTGTGATATGTCGATACCACTCTACTAATTCATCCGTTGTATAGAGACGACAAAGATCAAGATACCCAGGACGATAGCCAAACCAGCGTCCCATCTGCATCAGAGTGTCATACATCTTGGAAGCTCTCAGGTAGTAACTGACGCTAAGACCCTCTAGAGTTAATCCACGCGATAGTTTATCTCCACCGATCGCAATCACATTTAATCCATTCGGGCTGCCCCAATAGTCCAATATGTCTTTTGCTGTACCATTAATTTTTTTGATTTGAATTCGGGTAGTAACTTGATGCAATAGAGGGATGATATCCTTCCATTCTGGCAAAGGTATAGCTGGTTGTAGTTCAGTACCAACAATTGATTGACTGGTCAAGGCAAAATCGTTATTCCAGAGATATTCAAACTCGCTTATAACCTGATTAAGCGAATCTCCCTCGCTATAGCGTAATCGTCGCTGCAAGGAGGTAAGTTCATCTTTGACCAACTGATTAACCAACTCCTGAACGGCTGTAAAGCGAGTAACATGCACCAACATTGAATTATGGACTGTTGACTGTCCTCGCCAAAACCTGACAGCGCAGGAAAGAATAAATGCTCGAATAGCTTCTTTCAAAGAAGCTGGCAGGTAGGGCGGAACATGTTCTTTCTTATGACCAGTCGGCATCCAGTCATCCTGATCCTCAACAATTCGGACGATATCCAAACCAGAGACGCTTTCCAAATCTACTGCTGAATCAGAATCTAGACCGAAAACCTGGACAGGGCCGACATAGTTAGAAGGAGCAGGTAAGTTAACAATGAAATGTCGAGGAAATAGGTCTTCACCATGATCACTTGTCCTGACTTGTGGATGGATAAAAATATTTGCAAAAGGAGTTGCTGTATAGCCTACATAAGCAGTCTTTTCAAAACTGTGTAAGAGTTGCCGAATCAGCTTGTTGATTGCAGTAGCGTCTTGCTCCTCACGGGGAATACCAGCGTCATCTAGCCTTACCTCTTTTGTGTTAACAGATGCATTATCAGCTTCATCATCAATAATGAGCAGAGGAGAATTTCTGATAACTTTCCTTCCCAACTGCAGATCTGTATTTGCCCAATTCAATGCCCATTTCACCAGATTATTGAGAACAGTCTTATTCTTCTTGACTATCATCAAAATCGGATCAGCACCACCTGGAGCAGCGCCACACTGATCGGCAATCTTCTTACTGAAATCTCCTTTTTCCGCACTACTTGTTACAGGAAGTGCTCTTAGTTGCTTACCAGTAGGAATTAGACCCGCACCAATAAAGCGATTTCCCGTATCAAAGGCTCTATTGTTCTGAGAATCCCAACCCAGAAACCCTTCATCAAGACGTAGCTGCGTCTGACTACGAAGACTGTTGTGCAATCCAGCTAGAACAATGATTAGTTTGTACCCTGCATCCACTGCCTTGCAAATCAGTCCAGTGTAATTGGACGTTTTTCCAGATTGCACTTGCCCAACTACCATTCCGCGACGGCTCCAATCTCCGGGTCGTTGTGGCTCTTCCAACCGTTCTAGGATTGAATCTGTAAGTTGCTCTAGGCGATCTACTGTAGTAGGTGACCATCCCTTTTCCTCTTCCAGATAGCGGCGATAGCGATCCCAAAAATCCCAGTTAGTTTCAGCTTTGCGATCGGGCAACCAAGAAATATGGTCTTGCTTGTCTTCTAGGATTGTCCCTTGCGCCATCCAAATGCTGTATAAGGTTTCAATATCTCTAATCAGTACTTCTTCTTCTACACCTTCTGCCATACCCTGTCCACCCAACATGGATAGAGCCATCTGAACCTTTTCCCGGATTAACTCCGGCGGTGGAGTCTGCTCACCTTTTAGTAGTAGTTGCACTAGATTACGGGCAGTTTCATAAGGAGTCATGCTGGATTGCCTTAAATAAGTTGATCTGATAGAGTCTTCACTAAGATGCCAAAGTTTTGAAAGGGTTCCATTGTCAAAATGCGATCGCGGGCTTGCTCCTGAGTCATGCCACTTTTCCTGAGTGCCCGATAAATCTCAACCATGACTTCTAAAACCTGCTCTGATGGTGTTCCATCAAAAGGTTGTGGTTGTTTCTCGGGCTCAGTTGAGTTATCGATCCAAATTTGTTGCACTGGCACTGTTTCTTCAAGCAATCGCAGTAATGCTCGAATGACAGGCTGGTACGTGTCTGGTAGCTTCAGTGCCTCTTGTACAAGAGGATGCTCTTGGTTTACAGCATAAAAAACCTTGCCTCGCCTGAGCTTCTTGTCCCATGGGAAAACATATTTTTCAGCATTTTCCCTTGCTATAACTTTGCCCCGGTGACGATAAATCTCAGTGGCTCTGGAGCGCGTTAGTCTTGCAATTCGCTTCAAATCTGGTTTGAGTAATGCAGGTGGACGTGCCCTAGACTTTTTAATATCAATATTCCAATCACTGTCCATCGAATTTGGGAGGTCTATCTGAATTCGTGCCAACTTACAGTGCTCATCCTTGGTATACCCTAAGCTCAACCAATCACCAGCAACCAGCAAGCGCTCGTTGCGATACACATAAAAACCCTGTTGAGCATTCCATCCATTTGTCCCAGCCGATTTGTTATAAGTGTCCGAGTCGATTTTGGAGTGATGTGGCAAGACATAGGGCTGAACCTGCACCGTTTTACCTTTAAAAGTAAGTGGTTCTAGGGGCAAAATTTGAGTTGCCTGGGCATCTAGCAGAAATGGATTCCAGGGCTTAACAGGGTGTTGATTGATCCAGAGTTTAAGGCGATCGCGCTTTTCCAAGAAGCGATGAAACACCATTGCCAGATGATTTTCCACGATTTCAATCATTTCAAGGAAATCATCTTCAGCTTTCTGGTCGTCTGTTTTTGCATTGCCTACAATTCGATCCAGGCATTCCCACAGCACGATCGTGCCATGAGACATAGTTTCCAAAGCATTCAATTTCTGGGCTGAACCTTCCGCAGCAGTATGAAGCAGTCTCCACTCGTCAACCTGATTCACATAATCCAGATCCCACCGCCGGGTAGCAACATCATGATTTTCTGAGCGTGCAGCGACTGTCAATCGTCGGCATTGAGAGAAAGAAGCTGTTTTAAGTCCCATGCCAAATCGACCCAAATCGTCTGCGTCTCTTTCCTGCATGGGACTTTGACTACCTGGACGCATAGCACTGATCAGCTCAGCTTCTGTCATGCCATGTCCATCATCGCAAATAGAGATATAGGAGTTAGCACCATCCCAGCAAAAGCTTACCCAAATATTACGTGCTTTAGCAGTAATACTGTTATCGATTAGATCAGCAATAGCTGTCTGGACATTGTAGCCAAAAGCACGCAAAGACTCGATCATTGCCGAAGCACGAGGTTCAGCAATGTCGTACATAGCTTTAGGTGTATCGTTGGGGCTTAAACTCATAATTAAAGACCGGACTGACCTTGAACCAAAAGACAAATTTACTATCTATACATAAAATAGGCTTTCAATTTAAGGTGTCCTCATAATAAGTAATGTCAGTAAATTTATGTTCTTTTCGATAGGAATAAATCAACTGGACTAGTGGCTTAGCAACTGCCTCTGCAAGAAGAGGTGGTACAGAGTTTCCTACTAATTCAAACATTCGGGTCATTGGAGCATGAAAAACAAAATCATCAGGAAAGCTTTGAATTCTAGCAGCTTCACGCACTGAGATACTACGACTTTGTAAAGGATGAATGTATGCCAGACCGTCTTTTCTCATGTGAGCGGTCAGTGTCCAAGCTGGCTTATTCCAAATTAAACGCTTATATTTATCATCAAAAATATCAACTCGATAGCGCATCATTTCTTTAGGTATATCCCGATATTTTTCACCCTGCTTTAACATTTCAAATATCTTGATGTCTTGGTCATTATGAGAACGACAAAGATGATTCCATACTCCTTCTCCTTCTTTTTTACGTCTCCTCATTACTTCTTGATATGGAGATTGGGGGGGACATTGGTAAGGACACTCAAAGTCTTTTTGTTTTGGCCCAGAAGATTTTTTTTGAAGAGGCATAACAAATGGTTCTAGATTTGGAAGGTCACAGATCGCTTCACCAACTGATACAGGGTTCTTAACTTGTTTTATTGGAAAAGGTGGATCAATTTCTAAATCCGAACGGACTCCTATGATAAATAACCTCATTCTCTTTTGAGGTACACCAAACTCAGAAGCATCTAAGACTTGATAATTAACTTTGTAGCCAGGATATCCCTTTCGTCCATTACTACTAAAATCCTTGGAGATTATCGCAAGAGTCTCTTCTTTGTTGGCCAAATTATCTACGTTCTCCATGACAAAACATAAAGGCTTGTAATAAGCTACGAATCTCACAAATTCTTTGTATAAAAAGTTTCTATGATCTGATTCGATATCCCTACCGAGTTTTCTCATTCTTCCAATGCCAACCCGTGAAAAAACTTGACAGGGTGGTCCACCCACAACAATATCAACCTCGTAAGGATTCAAGCCCAACTGATCAAGATTACGAAGACCACGGATATCCCGAGGTGGTAATTTTAGTGGAGATGTAGGGAAGTTTCGATGATGGGTATCAACTGCATAACGATTTTGGTCAATTCCACCTAGAATTTTGCACCCGGCGTTTTTAAATCCTAAACTCATCCCCCCTGCACCACAAAAAATGTCAAGAACATTAGGTCTAATTTTTCGGCTAGACATTTCCTTTTTCATCTCTACCGCTCACTCAAACTATCCTGGTAATTCTTTTGAATTGCTATAATACATGAGGCCGCCTGACCTTAGTCCCGCTAAAGGAGCATACTTGCTTCAATTCTTCCAATAGTCTTCGCAAATGCTCATTCCCTACTTGCCAATAGCCCAACGCCACTAAACTAAGTACCATTTCTGAATAGCCTCTAAATTTGCCTTATCTATAAAGGCTATGTTTTTTTATTTCATTCGTCATTAAATCATAGCGAGTTATGGGACATAGGAGAAGTAGCTCTGATTACCAATTACCCTAAATCACTATAAAATTTCGGAAGGATAAATCATTGATTTAGCTAAATCCCTCTTTACTGCTAACACTAGCTTAAGTTCAAGAAAATCGTAAAACTCTCCTGACAGTATTTTCCAGTTCTGGCAAATACGTCTCAATGTCCGTCCAAACTTGCTCTAGGTCAACCCACCTAAGTAGCAAAATATTCCGAAAACCAGCCAATGCCCGCCAATCAACCTCTGGAGCCAGTGACTTAACCTCAGCACTCAACCTCTGGCTAGACTCCGCCATAATTTGCAATCTTCGAATCACCGCATCTTGGACTAATGGATTTCCCATAAACGACTCTTGCCCGGCCTGGGTGTAATCCTTAATCAGAGCAAGACACTCCAAAATGTGATTCAAGTAAACTCGATCATCCTTTGCACTCATAGGAGCCTAGCTTCTTCTAACACCCGATCCCTAATGAAAGGACTAATCCCCTTCTCCGTCAGCACATCCACCCGACAGCCCAATAAATCCTGCAAATCCATCAATAACCCACCCGGAAACCACGGCGTAACCCGATTGGCATCATAATCAATCAAAAAATCAACATCACTGTCCGCCGTATCGTCTCCCCGCACCGCCGAGCCAAACACCCGGACATTAAACGCCCCACATCGTACGGCAATCGCTAAAATTTCATCCCGCCTGGCCTGGACTCGTTCTAAGAACACCATACCAATTCAGCTTTTGATAAATTCTGACTCTATTATGGCCTGACCCTAATTTGCTGATATTCTTCCTAATCTGGGAACGGCCTTCTTTACAAAGATATACCCCCATTTTACCTAGTAAACTTAGGTTCTCAGAGCAACGATGTATCTGCTATGACTTTCCAATGAATTACTTCCAGGCGATTCTGGAGGGGCTTAAGAAGTCCCTTTTTTATTGGCTACCACTCTCCAGACAAGCAAAAGCTTTAGGTGGGGGGATTAACTTACTGGCTGCAGCGGCTAGTCTCTTTGCAATAATCATCTGTTCTTCTTTGGCTGCAGGCCACCCTATAATATCGGCATGATTTGGATTACCATCAACTTTGTTGGCAACAACATTTAGTCCGTTAATTTTGCAGTCACTTGCTCGAATATCAGATCGCCCATAGAGTGTTCGTGCTTGCTCAGTTGCAATATGATTTCCTGCGGCCCAAACTTCGTCCTCTGTTGCTTCTCTGTGACGGGTTACGGACAGTTCTTGATGGGGGTGAGGTGCGAATAGACTTTGCTTTACAAATTGATCACTAGCCCGGAAGTGTCCGCGTTGAGTAGCGTATCGCGCTAAGAGTTCATCATCTTCAACAGGAGGAACACAATCAGGATTGAACATACTTTGTCTAGTTCTTGGCTAAGGCAACCTTTTTTATCAGTTGGAGAAGATGATCAGGAATTTCTCCTGAAAACATTTCTGAACCCCGTGGCTCATCATCTCCTAGTAAGGCGGCATAATAAAGAACGCTGTTTGAACTAATACTGACAGTAATTGTCCAATAAGGGCCTTGAAACCAATCTAAGGCTAAATTTCCGTCTGGCTCAGCACTCACAGAGGGTAGGGGAAATCCTAATGGTAATGCCTGAATAAATGCATAGGCATAGTTGACGGTTTCGCTCTGGACAGGGTAAGCGCCATAACCATCCCAATTAGATGTTCCACATTCATCCCATATAGTAGCTAGCTCATCTATAGCAGGTTTCTTACTAAAGGCAGCAGTATCAGCAAAATAATGCTTATTTTTCCGACTAACTCGGTCTATATAAACAGCGGTGGAGCTAACACCTCTAGGTAAAATGGTAGTGGTCATTGTACAACTCCAAAACGTTCAAGGGCGTGGGGGGTGATGCTGCTGAAAAAGGTTTTATTCTTAAGCCATCGCATTTCTTGTAGTTGTTTAGCTAGAGTGTCATGATCTAATTGAAGCAACCCATGGGTAAAAACGTCGATATCCACAATTAAAGCTTGGCCATCATTGGGTTCATCGCCAGCTTGAATGGTTCTAACCCAGTTGATCGTGTAGGGGTAGCCAGGTACTGGATAGGTATCTTGATGAAAAAATGAGTCAGGGGCTAGAGCTAAGTCCGGTGGTGGGCAGGGGACAGTGATGAGATACGTGGAGGGCGATTCACCAGTTTCAAGAGGAATGCGGTTGATGTAACGCACACCCAGGCGTTCAATAGTGGTCGGGGCAGCTAACTCTAGAAAAATATCCCAGAAGCGAAAGGCTTCAGCTTGAAAACTAATCCATCCCTCATAGGGGCTGAGGCGGCTAAATACAACCCCTGCCCGAGTAAACTGAGCCACATAATGATTCTGTTCATTCTCGAGGCGAAAGCCATGCCATTGGCTACGGTGGAATACTTCAGAAATACCATCATGGGAACCTGTAGCTCCAATCTCGATATCTTGTTGGGACTGGTAGCTCTCATAGCTTGGGAATCGCTTTACCAGTTCTGCCTTCACAGTTTCGGGTTCCAGTGTTTTGCTGGCATTCGCTTGCCAATGAATCACAGCCTCAATGCTGGGAGCAGCTTCGAGGGTCGGGAACGACTCATCTAAGTTAATGCTGAACTTAGGCAAAAGGCTTATGGGTGTGTGGTACGGGTCTAAATGTGAATTATAACGATCAGGTTGATCCATGGATAGAGCGTCAAGATGATGTTTGGGCTTAAGCTAACACCACTTCCTCAAACCTACGACGTTTTAGTAGCCTGCAAGGCAGAGATGACTTGCAATACCTCAATAAATATTTCATGGGGTAGTCGTTGGCTGAGGGCAGAGACAAATTGCTCCAGTTCTTGGTTAACCAGAGCCTCTACCTGTAACTGAATCGGAGCATCCAGGCCAAGTAACTTGCACCGCCGCTCACTAATTTTGATTGCTGTATTAATTCCCTTGTGACAGCCTCTGTCAATCGCTGGGCCCAAACGCTCAAGGCAAAAATCAAGCCTTGATAGTTCCAAGGTGATGGCAGAGACAATGGAGTCCAAAGACTCCGACCGATTTGCCACAATTGCTTTTTCAATGTCCTGGGCAATTTGCTGATGGCTTACCCCTAACTGTGCGGAAATTGCCCGTAGCGATTGCCCCTTCAACCTCAAGCGCAATGCCTCAGAGCATCTCCTTAAGCTCTGAGCTTGTTTGATGGCCCGTTTACCCGTTTTCATGGTGTCAAGTCTCCTATAAGTCAACTGTCCGTTTCGTAACTGACTGACTCCAGCAACTTGTTAATGCCAATCGCCTTGGCCCAAGCGTCTAAGCTCTGCCAGCTAAGTCTGCTTAAGCAATTCATTAGAGCAATCAGCTCCCGCACCTCCAAGGGGCCATCTTGCTCAATGAGGCGCCGTAATTCTCGTTCCGTCATTTCTAAGCCCTGTCGGGCTATTGCCACCTGACGCTTAGCTACAGCCTTGTAGGATTGGTAGCACTTATCAATTTCAGTAAGATGCTCCTGTCTGAGAAGTTCAATAACCGCCTCTTCCGTTTGCCGGGACATCTCCCCATCCCAGGCCATGGCTCGTTGAACCCACTTTTCTTTAGAACACCAATCCTTAAAATAGCCCGGTACTGTTTTGGGGCTGATTTGCGGCTGTTTGCCGCTTTGACCTGCATAGAGCTTAAAGGCTTCATCCAGACTACGGTTTACGCCTAAGTCCCGGTAAATGGCAAATCCAGCATAGGACTTTGGAGTATCCAGGCCGGGATTGAACTCCCACTCGTTAGGTTTAGTCATATTCCTACCCCTCCACCTTCACAATTTTATCGCCATCGAATTTAATGTAAACTTCATCTCCCCAAAACCGAGGTGGAGAATGAGGAATTGTTGCCTTAATTGCCCCAATCTGCTGACTGCTGAACTCAAAAAAATGTTGGCTAATCCCCATCAAGGCAAAACCCCGCGCAGTGCCATTGGAAATGGCTAATGCTTCTGTCAGATTGCCGATCAAGTCAATCAAGCGATCCTCTTTCCGTTCACGCTTAATCCGTGATTTTCTGCCCATAGTGATACTCCAGAAATTTCATTGAAAAAATGTGTAACCTCAACGCGCCCAGGGTTACCAGTCCTCCCCGTAATCCGTTAAGTCACCTTGTTTCTCCAAGGAACCAGTCCATTCAGTCCATTTTTTGCAGAACCATTGCTAGGCAAGGCTTCTAGGAGTATTTGAGCCAGTCCATTTCCCAGTCCGTTGGACTGAGAATCCAGTCCATTTTCTGAACATTGCTCACCCTGGACTGCTGGTTCTGCATTTTTGGACTGAAATGGCAGTCCATTGGACTGAACAATGGACTGAGTTTTTAAGGGTTCAAAGGCTTGCCTTGCTTGAGTTTCAGGAAAAGTGGACTGGATGGACTGAATTTTAGAAGAAATACAAAGTGTTATCTGGTAATTTTTGTCCGTGCAGTCTAGTCCGTTATCAGTTGCATAGCCCAACGTCACCAACTGAGCCATGAACTTCCGACAGTCCTGAGACTTCATCTTTGGATAGCTCCAGTTCCGAATCATTCGAGGGGTAATTTGTTCGCGGTGCTTGAATTTCTCAATGAAACGAGCAATTTTGGCAGAGTCAGCATGGTTACTGATGCCGGCCTGTCCATAGATGAAGAGAGCTTGCCCCAGGCAGAACTTAGCGAACTCAATACTGACTTTCAGAGTATCGGCACTGACTTCAGGCTTAGGTTTTTCTTCCCAATGCAACACCCCATTAACGGAATGCACCACTAAGGCGACACGGGCCGTCATGTCACGCAGCTTGGGATAAAGAGCCTTTATCACTGGGCGAGGTTCTTCTAGCCGCTGTCCCTCAATCCACTTGTGCCAGTCATCCCAAACAGTCTGAGCTTCGGCCGACAACCGATAAGTTTTAGCAGGTAACTTATCTAACTTTTTGTAGATGTCCAGCAAGTACTCTGACAGATCATATTTTCCAAACCCGATAGGAGAGGGCATCTCTTTGTCTGGGACGTAAATAAACCCATACCGGGCCCAAAAGCCATCCACATCATGCAAATTACCCATGCACCGCTTGAGAACTGACGGTTGAATCGTTCCAATCTGGGAGATGCTTGTATTTTTCAGGAGAAAACCTTTTTTCGTTGCCCTGTCATTTTTCACAGTCCCGCCGTTGTAGGCAGAGAGCCACTTAGGACGCTCCGAACTGTTACCACTCTTGTATTCCCCTTCCATCCGCTTTAAGAAGCCTGCAAGCTCATCCACAGCCACCACCGCCCCACAGTTTGGATGTTTTTCCAATGCAGGCCCCACCGCCTCAAAGGTGAAGTCATCAAAAAACAATGTTCTGGGTTGTGGCTCCTGGGGTTCATCCCCCTCTTGGCCTGGGCTTTCCTTCTTCAGTTCCTTCCAGGCTTCATGCTCTTTTTTCCACTCGGCATGAGCGGCTTTGTGCTGTTCCCGCAGTTCTAACTCCAATGTCACCAAGGCTCCAGTGATGTGATTAAAGACGATGCTCTTACCCACACCGCTATCAGCGACCAAGGCTAGCCAAATAATTGCAGGGACAAGATAGTTAGTCGCCTCAGCTACAAGTAGCAGTAGCCGTGTTTTTACCTTGAGCAGGGACGCGGCTACTGGGAGGAAGCAGAACACATAGACTATTGCAGGCAACCCTAACCGTTCAGCTAAAACCTTGAATTTCTCGGCCAAGCCACCGAAAAGTAGGGTACTAATGTCAAATTCATTTTCAGCAGTAGCCAAAAAAGAGTTGACTTCCTCACCGAGAAACTCTTGTTCCTCCTGTTCATCGTTCTCATCTGATTTTTTTGGGTTTTCACCTGAGGATGGGGGTTCAAAATTACGCTTATCTTCAACCGCTGCCAAAATCGTAGATTTAATCTGTTCAGAATCTAAACCTTGGCGTTTCAGGTCTTCGATCCAATCCGCTAAATCCAATCCCCCATCTTTGGGTAGTCGCTGCCACAGTGGAGAATTGGGCAACGCATAAAGCCATTGAGCCTGGGGATAATCCAAGGCAACTTGATCGGCATATTTCAAGCCTGATTTGTCACGGTCTGGGCAAATCACAAGCAATTCAGGATCAAGTTGCCCCCGATATTGCTCAGAGTTATAGCCATTACTGCCTCCAATTGTGGTGACTGCCACCAGTCCCACCGTACTGGCTGCATCAACAACGCCTTCACCTTCTACCAAAAGAACACGCTCCCCCCTTTCCTGCGCTGCTTTTGCCGCCTCAAAGTTGTAGGGCATGGCCTGGGGAATAAGGTCTTTTGGCTGTTTACCCTTCACTAAACTTTGTTGCCGGAACTCCCGCTTACCGTCTCCAAAGTCAGTCCGACTCACCCGAATAATAGGGTTGCCAGCATGGTCGCAATAGACCCAAGTGCGTGTCTGTTCTGGCCTGGCAGGTTTCTCCCAAAGTAGAGGAGCCACCTTATCCCGAATCGCTTTTTTCCCCGCAGCGGTGCTGGCACAGTCACAGCCGAAAGTCTGATACTTACCTGTCTTTTGGCAAACCTTGAAATTATCAGCACCGCAGTTGGGGCAGAGGTAGCTGAACTCCGTTGCCGACTGAGAGCCACCGTCAAGGGTTAGTTGGTCTGAAAAGTTACGAATATCGAATTTATCCACGGATTTTCTCCATTAAGTAATTGGACAGAGAGAAAACCTGTGTACTAGACTTGAAGTGCGCTAAAAGCCTAATACACAAGTATTTTTGAACCCCCCTCTGGCTCCAATCAGCGGGGGGTTTGCGCGTTTAACGGCCCGCCGGCCGGGTTTTTAATAAGGGAACGAATATCTTCCACACGCCAAACCGTTGTTTTGGCTCCAAGCTTTACGCCACGGGGAAATTTGCCCGCACGGATACCAGCCCACCAGGTACTTTTTCCTACTGGGATGAACTTCAAGACATCATCAATTCTGAGAAAACCGTCTTTAGGTAATTCCATAAGCCTGTTTCTCCAACGAAGAACAAACTCAGTTTGGAAGGTTTTTTTAGTCAAAAAACCGTATAAGGATTTTGCTAACTTAATCGGTTTTCAGGGGGTACTTAATCGGTTTTTTGTTACAAATCTTCAGGACTAAAACTCTCAGCCTCTTTCAGCACGCTAAGCAAGGCTTCGCTATCTCGATCAAATCCGAGTAGACTCAGCTCCTTTTCCATCTCAGTACCGATGCCATGCTTATCAGAGTAGATATTGGCTTTACGCATCAAGAATTTGATGACCATCAAATATGATTTCTTCTGCCTTGCATCTAATTTCTTAGGCTTCTGATTTTTCTTGGAACGAGATTCAGGAAACAAAAATGATGGCTTTTGTCCAATTCGATTGGCATACGCAATTAAAGACTTTCGGCTGATCTGGATGAATTCACCTGTTACTTTTACATTTTCACCTCGCTTGAGTGCCCAATCGATTTGAATATCTTTCTCATATCCATCGATGTTTTCTTGCATCCACATCTTGTAAAGAGTTTTATGTAGTGTTCTAACTTTGAGATCAGCTTCCTTTAATGACACCGCAGGAAGAAGCTCAAACCATAAAAATGATGCTTCAAGTATTCCAAATTCTTCCCTAAGATCTATTATTTCCCAGTCGATTTCCATCAAACTTCCCCTTTCAATTTGTCTAAATAATCTGCCCAGGCTTGCATCATCTCCCGCCGCTCCTTTAGGTGCTTAGTTCGGTTATAAGCCCTTCCCAGAGGGTCTTTGACGTTATGCCCTAACTGGTGTTCGATATACTCTGGTCGATAGCAAAGTTCCTCGTCAATTAATGTCCGAGCCACTGCTCGAAACCCATGGGCTGTTAACTCATTTCCACTTAATCCCATGGCTCGTAATGCTGCTGTAACTGCCCCATCACTCATTGGACGGGTTAGTGTTCTGGGACTAGGAAATACAAATTGACCCGCTCCTGTAAATATTTTTATTTCTTGCAAAATTGCGATTGATTGATCCGCTAGTGGAACAATATGTTTCTGTTTAGTTTTACTGAGAATAAATCTCCATTCTCTAGTTTCCATATCAATATCTGACCATCGCATTTCTCTGAGTTCACCCGGTCGAACAAATAATAATGGGGTCAGCCGCAAAGCACAGCGTACAACTATGCCTCCTTCGTAGGAATCAAACATTCTTAGGACTTGCCCTAGCCGTTTGGGGTCTAGGATGGCCGCATGATGTTTTACTTTATGGCTCGGCAGCACTAACGCTGCGGCTACATCATGGGTAACTTGATTAGTCGTCGTAGCATATCTAAACACTTGAGAGATAATGCTTTTTACCCGATTAGCTGTTTCAATAGTGCCTTTATCCACCAGGCGTTTTAGTAAGGATAAAATGTCTTGTGCTGTAATACTCTCAATCGCTGTAGCTCCCAAATATGGGAAAACATAAGCCTCAAGCCTCTGCATAACAACTTTTGCATGACTATCTGACCAGCTAGATTGCTTTGTCGTAAACCAGGCTCTCGCCACGACTTCAAATTGGTTTAGTTGAGCCGCTACCCGTGAGACTTCGAGAGCTTGCCTAATGGCTGAAGGATCAATCCCCTTAGCTAATAGCTTCTTCTGTTCACTCAAGATTTCTTTTGCTTCGGCCAATCTGACATCGGGGTAGCGTCCAAGACTCAGTAACTTTTCCTTACCTTGGAAATAGTACTTATGTCGCCAAAGTTTACTACCTTGAGGGGTAATTTCTATAAATAAACCACGTCCGTCAAAATGCTTTTGGGTTTTTCCCGTAGGCTTTAAATTTTTGATGAACAGGTCTGTGAGTGCCATAGGGGTAAGCTGTGAGACTCTAAAGTAATTACCCCTAAGTCTACCCCTACTTACCCCTGGATTGCAGGGGATTAAATGAGACAATCTGAGACTAGAGAAAGGCTAAAAATGGCTGAAAACCTTTATTCCATAAACATTCTCAGACAGTCTCAGATTATTTTCTAGTGGAGCTGACGGGAGTCGAACCCGTGTCCGCCCAAGTTATTAAGTGCCCTACTCATTCACAGGTTTAGCCTTTTTGATCCGCAGGCGAGAACTGTTTCTTTTTCCAAACAGTAGGAGTCTCTGAGAGAGGCTTAGTTAATTACTGTCTCAGAGAGCAGTAACTAAAGCATCCGTTGGGGGTTAAATCTACAATCCTTAACGGAGTCGGACTATAGACGCTCGAACCAAAAGAGTGGTATTTAGGCTACAGCAGCAGCTTTACGAGCAAAAGGAACGATGTTGTTCGCAGTTACGTTTTGTTGAACTCTTGATTTCCGAGAGGGAGTTCGCTCTCGACCTGTATCATAGAACCCGGTTCACCAGAACGTCGAAACCGTTACAGCCCCAGGCCATTACTTATTCAGTATAGTCTGGATTGTCAGGTGCCCTAGAAATGCAGGTGAGTGTTGATTGCCGTAATCCCAGTTCAGCTAATCTTCTTACTCAATACTTAAGCCCCCTACTTTACGCGAACGAGCCCGGCCCTGGGGTAATGCAGTTTTGATTTCCCGTTCTTCTTGAGGCTGGGCCTGGAAATATTGCTGCCAGAGGGCCGGTGCATCCAAGGTTTCGCCGCCATGTTTGGTTAAACGGGTTCTAACTCGACATAACAACGGTGTATTGACACAGGCCCCAGCAACAATGACTTGACCTTTGCTTAAGGCGGGTAGTTCTTTGAGTAAATCCCGGCCAGCCGCTTCTACGCCATATTTAAGACTGTCCTGATCCACTGGGTTGACAATCCGCAGAATAAACTGGCTCATGCATTGGGACATGACATCGGCATCCAGTTTCCCCGGCCGCTGGGTAATCAAACCCACCCCCAGGCCAAATTTACGCCCTTCACTCAAAATTGTCCGGATCACTTGTTTACACCGTGAGGGTTCATGGGCCGGGGCAAAGCGATGGGCTTCTTCGAGTAAGACAAAAATTGGATAGGGTAAATAATTTTCATCTCCCGCTTCGATATTGCCTTTGTGGGTGTTCATCCGGGCCTGGTTGGCTTGTCTGAGAATTGCCGCACAAATCACCTGTTGCTCTTCTTGGCTGATTTCGTTCATCTGCAACACCGTCACCTGGCCTGGGGCAAACAAATCCTGGGGAGCGAGATGTTCAAAGGCATGGAAATAGGGGGAGCGGGCTAATTTATCCAGTTTCCATTCCAAGGCGGGGGCAGAACTACCTTGTTTTTCGTTCCCTTCTTCATCCTGGGTGCGGTCGGCATCATTGACAGCGTTGATTAAGTCATTAATATCCCAACGTTTGTCTTTATGTTTTTTGAGCACATTGGCATAGGCTTTGTTGAGAATGGCCTGTTGGCGATCACTCATTTGGGGCAACAAACTGACAATGTCGTAGTAATCCAAGGACGAAACCCGGATATTCACCGCATTGGGGGTGAGGATTTTGACTTGCGGCTGATACCCGTCTGCCCCCTGAAAGGCTGGATGGCCCCGGAGTTCAGCGAGGGTATGATATTCCCCATGAGGATCAAAAATCAACACCGCCGCCCGATTTTTCGGGAGCATTAATTCTTCGACTAAGACCCCAGCGGTATAGGATTTCCCTGATCCAGTTCCAGCCAGAATGGCCATGTGGGTACTGACGAGTTCTTTCACATCCAAGGCCACAGGGACTGCTTCCGGCGGACGTAATAGCAGAGAGCCTAAATGGACGGAACCCACGGCATCTGGAGCTTTTTTGTTGAGGATTTGTTTGAGGGTGGCATCTGTGGCTTGAAAGACTTTTGTCCCAGGTTCAGGCGGTTGGCGGGGATTTGAAAAACCCAGATTCAGATCAAAAAAACCAATCACTTCCACCGTGATTTCATAGAGTTCCGGGGAATCATACTGGAAGCCAATCAAGGCAGCGACAACTCCTGGTTCTAATTCTCCATCGGCAAACATCCGGTCGGGGAGGTGATCAACTAAGGTGCAGGCTGAAATTTTCCCGAGAATTTCCCGGGGTGGCAATTCCTGACCATTGCTGGCTGCTAAGTTCGAGCTTGGTAAGTGATAAAAAACAAATTCCCCAATTCTGACCGGGGCAGGGTTTGCTGTAATAAAGATATATTCATTTCCTGTTTCCCCAGGCCCCTTGACCCGACCAACCACGTTTAAGTCTGCAATTAAGTCTAAAGACTTGGATGTAGGAGATAACTTTGCAGGATTGGGCATATTTTTCTACCAATAAAAAAGACCAGTGTTTGTGTAGTTACTGGTCATTCAGCCCAATTGTATCTTGTCTCAATCGGAGAGTTTTGCTTGAGCCTGCCCTGTCAGGAAACCCTAGAGGGAATGTCTCGGCTTTAACCCACCACAGAAATCATAATGTAACGAGGTACACAAAAAATGATTTATAAAACTTTACACTTATTTATGGCACTAAGTATAAATACTACTAATCAATCCCCGGCCTGGGAGATAACGTATCACAGCATCCAAACCAGTCATTGCGGCCATCAAGTTTTTGTGCATCGCTTACATTGACCCTGATCAGTCCTTGCTCAGGGTTATGGATAAATAACGGCCGGGCTACTGCATCAATGTGTGTTTTTAGACGCGGGTGGCTAATGGTGTTGTAGACAATGACATCCACTGAAAAGAAGAGAGGGCTATCCTGAAATAATGTCCAGAGACGCTCAAAGTCAGTTGTCGTGATGTTGCCATAGAGGGCTAAATCTAAATCAGAGTTGGGCCGATACTGACCTTGAGCGCGAGAACCAAAAACGAGAACGGATTCTAGCTGCCCTGGAAGTGGAGACAATATTCCTTGAGGTAGATAATGCTAGAAAATTAAAGTTACTAGTAAAATTTTAACAGCTAAGCCTTTTGACTATGCCAAACAATGGAAGAGTATCTAAAAGTTAGTGATGTGATTAACTGGCAGCATCCAGAAATTATAGAATGCGTTAGTAAAATTGCATTTGGACGTGAGACACCTTTCGCGATTGCAAAAGCCTGCTTTGAGTGGGTGCGAGATGAGATTTATCACAGTTATGACTATCAGATGAATCCCCTGACTTGTCGAGCCTCAGACGTTCTACTGTATAAAACAGGCTATTGCTTTGCTAAAAGTCATTTATTGGCAGCATTACTGCGAGCAAACCACATACCCGCAGGCTTTTGCTATCAGCGGTTAAGTCTTGACGATAAAGGTGAGCCGTATAGCTTGCATGGGTTTAATGCCCTCTATTTACCTGAATTGGGTTGGTATCGAGTTGACCCTAGAGGCAATAAAGAAGGAGTAAATGCTCAATTTTTGCCCCCCCAAGAGCAGTTAGCCTATAAGACTCATCTCCCCGGTGAAATAGATTTTCCAGGTATTCTTGATGAACCACTCCAGATTGTTGTCAAAGCATTGCAATCCCAGAGTACATGGAACGAGATGCTTCATCATCTTCCAGATATTTCGATAGAGTCTGCGAAGATTTATGGCTTGGTCTAATGGCAGATTGAGGTATCTGAGTTAGCTGTAAATCTTGGCTACTTTTTAGGTATTGTGGGCCAATCTTTGACCATCTGTTGCAGATTTTCGCTCAATTCCCGGAAGGTGGCAAACAGTTGAACTGCACCCATAACGGCATCTAGATCATCAGCTTTAGCCACTCTCCGCTGCCGGGCCTGTTGGAGATGGTTGATCGCTCGGGTTTCGGCCTGGTTCAGTGCGGTGACAATGCTGGGATCGGGTGGGGTTTCATCTTGTATAGCCTGAGTGATTTGGTGGAGGGCAGTTTTTAAGGGATAAGCCAAGGCCTGGGGATGACCAAAAAGGCGTTTGTAAGGGGCAATGGATTCCGGGTGTTGTAGGGCTTCTTCCAGCAAAAGTAAATCTCGAAAAATTGCAGTCTCATAACTCAGGGTAAAGTTCCAAAACCGTTCGGCCTGGGAAATACTAAAGTCATCAATCGGGTCTAAACGGACTTCCTTCAACATCGTGCGCTGATTCATTAACGTTTTGCGGGCCTGGGCTAAGTCAGCCGATAAATCCCGTTTTCCTTGGGCCTGAAATTTTGGGACTAATCCGGCCATAAATGACTCCAGGGTTGTTGCAAATTGGGCATAGGCCTGACTAATTTTGGGAGTGAGTTGATGACTCGTCATTTCCGGCCAGAGTAATAGATTGAGGACTAGGGCAATCACCAGGCCGAGGAGTGTATAAAAAAAGCGGCCGGCCACATAGGCATTGAACTGATGGGTTTGGGCAATGAGGGAAATCACCAAAATAAAACAGCCATGCTTGAGTCCTGGCATCACCCCCCAGGCCTGGCATAAGACCATCGTCAAAAACACACCGAGACCTATCCCCAAGGGATCCCCGCCCATGGTTGAAAACAGAAACATCGCCAAAAACGCGCCAATCCCCATGCCGATAATTTCGTACCAGAGGCGACTGACACTTTGCCCAACTGTGGGTTGCATCCCGCCAAAGACCCCAACCACTGTATAAAAGCCAAAGGGCCAACTGGTGCGATTTATTTGAACCAACCACAGGGCCAGCCCTATCCCTACCGCCGTTTTACCAAAGTGTCGGAGTTGCCTTGGGGCCGGAAATTTTAACTGCCATTGCTTGAGCGGGGGAAGGCTTCCAGGCCTGGCTCGAATCAAAACCTGACTGGCAATCCGCTGCCACCCCTGAATCAACAACTGCAAACTATGCAAATAGTCATAGCTGTAAATCACGACTTCCAAGTCATATCCTTGGGTAATCCCGGCCTGGCGTAAGGTTTGCAAATGCAGTTTCAGCTGATCGAGGCTGGCTTCAAGGGCGGCCACTTCTTTTTCGATATCCGGCTGGGACTTGGGATTTTGGATTGCCCCTAAAAGCGTATTCACCATGGCCTGGGCCTGGTCGCCGATCTCGGCCAACTCCCCCCGTACCAAAGTTAATAGGGGTTGGGCTAAGTCTTGATCCTCTAAAATCTTCACCATTGAGGTCAAATGTCGCCGCACCCGCCGTTGATCCGCAATCAGTTGACTCCAATTGTCCGCCGTTAAATCCCGCCCCAAAAAGCCATACACAGACCGATTTAGTAAATCTTCACTGCTCTGATTCAGCTTAATTAACTGCTCTAACTGAGCTTCGGCACCTAAGTCTTGCCGTTGATTCTGAATCACTCGCTCCAAACAGGCCTGGGTTAGCTCTAAACTTGCCCGCAAAAATTGCACCAAATTCTCTTGCAAGGTTAAGCGGGGCTTTTCCGGCCAAATTAAAACTGCCACCAGCACCGCCACAATCACCCCCAGGCCATTTTCCGTCACCCGATGCCAGCTATAGAGCCAGGGATTTTGCTCAAACTCCGGCACCGCCACAATTAAGCCCGCAATCAGCCCGGCCTGGAGTGTCATCGCTGGATACTGCAATACTTCCGCCACCAATGTTGCCACCAGATAGGCCGCCGCCCCCACCAGTGCATTATCCCCAAATAGACTGAGCAACGCCCCCGTCACCACCCCTGCGATCACACTCCCCCCCAACCGCCCCCAGCCGGCCTTAATCACATCCCCAATATGAGACGAGAGCATCGTTGCCGTCAGTCCCATCACCGGATAGTGAATTTCTGCCAAAGGTAAATGTCGGCAAAAATGAGCCAGTACCGCCGCCGCCAGCCCTGTCTTAATCGCGTGTTTCCAAAAACTTTCCGGAATTACCCTTAGTCCCCTCAACCCCTGTACACCCTTTGGCCTCTGCTGCCACCCATGATCACTGTGACCTTAGCAAACCTTGGCGTGGATAGGCGATTTCCTGCAATTCCCGAAAGTCACTCTAATTTCAAAAAGATTTAAGCCAGAAAATCCAGGCCTGGTAAGGCAAACAGCAACATGGTCAAAAAAATAGCCAAAAAGATTTAACAAAGGTGTTGACAAGCCTAGGTGAGGTTGTTATGTTAGTAAAGCGCTCAAGAGAGGCACTGCCAACCGAAAGCGCCCAGAACCTAGAAAACTGAATAGTTTGAGAGCCAAACCATAGTAATCTCGTCAAAATCTTTTGATGTAAATTACATCATTTTCGAGCTAATGTCAAATTCACATTTGATTCAAAATGGAGAGTTTGATCCTGGCTCAGGATGAACGCTGGCGGTCTGCTTAACACATGCAAGTCGAACGAAGTCTTCGGACTTAGTGGCGGACGGGTGAGTAACACGTAAGAATCTGCCCTCAGGAGGGGGATAACAGTTGGAAACGACTGCTAATACCCCATATGCCGAAAGGTGAAATGTATTTCGCCTGGGGATGAGCTTGCGTCTGATTAGCTTGTTGGTGGGGTAACGGCCTACCAAGGCGACGATCAGTAGCTGGTCTGAGAGGATGATCAGCCACACTGGGACTGAGACACGGCCCAGACTCCTACGGGAGGCAGCAGTGGGGAATTTTCCGCAATGGGCGAAAGCCTGACGGAGCAAGACCGCGTGAGGGATGAAGGTTTTTGGATTGTAAACCTCTTTTATCAGGGAAGAATACAATGACGGTACCTGATGAATAAGCATCGGCTAACTCCGTGCCAGCAGCCGCGGTAAGACGGAGGATGCAAGCGTTATCCGGAATTATTGGGCGTAAAGCGTCCGCAGGTGGCTGTTCAAGTCTGTTGTCAAAGCCCGAGGCTTAACCTCGGATCGGCAATGGAAACTGAACGGCTAGAGTATGGCAGGGGTTAGGGGAATTCCCGGTGTAGCGGTGAAATGCGTAGATATCGGGAAGAACACCAGCGACGAAAGTGCCTAACTGGGCCATTACTGACACTCATGGACGAAAGCTAGGGGAGCGAAAGGGATTAGATACCCCTGTAGTCCTAGCCGTAAACGATGGACACTAGGTGTTGCTGGTATCCACTCCAGCAGTGTCGTAGCCAACGCGTTAAGTGTCCCGCCTGGGGAGTACGCACGCAAGTGTGAAACTCAAAGGAATTGACGGGGGCCCGCACAAGCGGTGGAGTATGTGGTTTAATTCGATGCAACGCGAAGAACCTTACCAGGGTTTGACATGTCGCGAATCTCGGGGAAACCTGAGAGTGCCGTAAGGAGCGCGAACACAGGTGGTGCATGGCTGTCGTCAGCTCGTGTCGTGAGATGTTGGGTTAAGTCCCGCAACGAGCGCAACCCTCGTCCTTAGTTGCCAGCATTTAGTTGGGCACTCTAGGGAGACTGCCGGTGACAAACCGGAGGAAGGTGGGGATGACGTCAAGTCATCATGCCCCTTACATCCTGGGCTACACACGTACTACAATGCTACGGACAGAGGGTTGCCAACTCGCGAGAGTGCGCTAATCCCTTAAACCGTGGCTCAGTTCAGATTGTAGGCTGCAACTCGCCTACATGAAGGCGGAATCGCTAGTAATCGCAGGTCAGCATACTGCGGTGAATACGTTCCCGGGCCTTGTACACACCGCCCGTCACACCATGGAAGCTGGCTATGCCCAAAGTCGTTACTCTAACCTGTAAAGGAGGAGGGCGCCTAAGGCAGAGCTAGTGACTGGGGTGAAGTCGTAACAAGGTAGCCGTACTGGAAGGTGCGGCTGGAACACCTCCTTTAAAAGGAAATAAAAAAATAAAGAGTTCTTTTCCCGAAAATAAAATTTTCGGGAAAAGATCAGGTCACACTTTTTTGTCTGAAATTTTCAAATTTTGGGAAAGAATGTGCATGAGTCACTACCTTACTTTTAGAATTGCTGAGTTTCAAAAATTTCCTATGAAAAAGAAAGGAAAAGACTTAAAACTTTTGGGAAAAGGCAAAGCAACGGGCTATTAGCTCAGTTGGTTAGAGCGCACCCCTGATAAGGGTGAGGTCGCTGGTTCAAATCCAGCATAGCCCACCACGGTGCTATCCATATTCTTACCAAAACATTTAATTTTTGGAAAGGGGATATAGCTCAGTTGGTAGAGCGCTGCTTTTGCACGGCAGATGTCAGCGGTTCGAGTCCGCTTATCTCCACCAGTTATCTAAATATAAAAAGTAAGGTAGTGGCTCATGCACACGCACATGCGATTCTGTTCTCAAAAACAAAAATGTGTGACGTCCTAAAAAATTTTTTAGGGCAAAATCTCATGAACCAAAAAACAACAAGGTCAAATGAAGTAAGGCGTAGGGTGGATACCTAGGCACCTAGAGACGATGAAGGGCGTGGAACCGACGAAACGCTTCGGGGAGTTGGAAACAAACATTGATCCGGAGATTCCCGAATAGGGCAACCTCATGTACTTCTACCTGAATTCATAGGGTAGAAAGAGGCAACTCAGTGAACTGAAACATCTTAGTAGCTGAAGGAAAAGAAAGCAAACGCGATTCCCTGAGTAGTGGCGAGCGAAATGGGAACAGCCTAAACCAAGTGTTTCACTTGGGGTCGTGGGAAAACAAAAAAAAACACAGTTGATCCCAAAAACAAAGTTTTTGAGAGACATTTAAACGAAGCAGCTGAAACCTGCACCATAGATGGTGAAAGTCCAGTAGTTGAAAAATGAAACTAAGTTTGTGTTTATCCCGAGTAGCATGGGACACGTGAAATCCCGTGTGAATCAGCGAGGACCACCTCGTAAGGCTAAATACTCCTAGGTGACCGATAGCGAAATAGTACCGTGAGGGAAAGGTGAAAAGAACCCCTGTAGGGGAGTGAAATAGAACATGAAACCCTATGCTGACAACCAGTGGGAGGCATCTAAATGCTGACCGCGTGCCTGTTGAAGAATGAGCCGGCGACTTAGAAAACGTGGCAAGGTTAAGGAAATATATCCGGAGCCGGAGCGAAAGCGAGTCTGAACAGGGCGATTAAGTCATTTTTTCTAGACCCGAACCCGGGTGATCTAACCATGACCAGGATGAAACTTGGGTGACACCAAGTGAAGGTCCGAACCGACCGATGTTGAAAAATCGGCGGATGAGTTGTGGTTAGCGGTGAAATACCAGTCGAACTCGGAGCTAGCTGGTTCTCCCCGAAATGCGTTGAGGCGCAGCGGTTCATAAGGCTGTCTAGGGGTAAAGCACTGTTTCGGTGCGGGCTGCGAAAGCGGTACCAAATCGTGGCAAACTCTGAATACTAGATATGCTATTTATGGGCCAGTGAGACAGTGGGGGATAAGCTTCATTGTCGAGAGGGAAACAGCCCAGATCACTAGCTAAGGCCCCAAAATGATCGTTAAGTGACAAAGGAGGTGAGAATGCTGAAACAACCAGGAGGTTTGCTTAGAAGCAGCCACCCTTTAAAGAGTGCGTAATAGCTCACTGGTGGAGCGTTCTTGCGCCGAAAATGTCCGGGACTAAATGATCTGCCGAAGCTGTGGGATATTTCTAAAATATCGGTAGGGGAGCGTTCTGCTGTAGGGTGAAGCAATGATGTAAGTCATTGTGGACGAAGCGGAAGTGAGAATGTCGGCTTGAGTAACGCAAACATTGGTGAGAATCCAATGCCCCGAAAACCTAAGGATTCCTCCACTAGGTTCGTCCATGGAGGGTGAGTCAGGACCTAAGGCGAGGCCGAAAGGCGTAGTCGATGGCAAACAGGTTAATATTCCTGTACTCTTTGGTGTTTGGTACCGAGGGACGGAGCAGGCAGAGATTGGCCGAGAATGGATTTCGGTGGAAACTTTCGACACGGTGAGAGGTAGAAGAAAAACTAACCTTGAGTGAAGAAGTGATACGTCTTTATCTTTGGATAGAGATCAGTTGACTGTCATACTCCCAAGAAAAGCTCGAACTACTGTAAAATATCAAATACCTGTACCGTAAACCGACACAGGTGGGTTAGTAGAGTATACTAAGGGGCGCGAGATAACTCTCTCTAAGGAACTCGGCAAAATGACCCCGTAACTTCGGGAGAAGGGGTGCCAAGTAACTCAAATTGCTTGGTCGCAGTGACCAGGCCCTGGCGACTGTTTATCAAAAACACAGGTCTCCGCAAAGTCGTAAGACAACATATGGGGGCTGACGCCTGCCCAGTGCCGGAAGGTTAAAGAAGTTGGTTATTCCTTAAGGAAGAAGCTGACGACTGAAGCCCCGGTGAACGGCGGCCGTAACTATAACGGTCCTAAGGTAGCGAAATTCCTTGTCGGGTAAGTTCCGACCCGCACGAAAGGCGTAACGATCAGGGCACTGTCTCGGAGAGAGACTCGGTGAAATAGACATGTCTGTGAAGATGCGGACTACCTGCACCTGGACAGAAAGACCCTATGAAGCTTGACTGTATCCTGGAATTGGGTTCGGGCTTTTCTTGCGCAGCCTAGGTGGGAGGCTATGAAGATTTCCTTCCGGGGAGATTGGAGCCGTCATTGAGAGACCACTCTGGAAGAGCTAGAATCCTAATGGTGATCTTTGAATCAAGACACTTGACAGTTTCAGGTGGGCAGTTTTTCTGGGGCGGAAACCTCCTAAAGGGTAACGGAGGTGTGCAAAGGTTCCCTCAGTCTGGACGGAAATCAGACATTGAGTGTAAAGGCAAAAGGGAGCTTGACTGCAAGACCTACAAGTCGAGCAGGGGCGAAAGCCGGCCTTAGTGATCCGACGGTACCGTGTGGAAGGGCCGTCGCTCAACGGATAAAAGTTACTCTAGGGATAACAGGCTGATCTTCCCCAAGAGTTCACATCGACGGGAAGGTTTGGCACCTCGATGTCGGCTCATCGCAACCTGGGGCGGTAGTACGTCCCAAGGGTTGGGCTGTTCGCCCATGAAAGCGGTACGTGAGCTGGGTTCAGAACGTCGTGAGACAGTTCGGTCCATATCCGGTGTAGGCGTTAGAGCATTGAGAGGAGCCTTCCATAGTACGAGAGGACCTGGAAGGACGCACCTCTGGTATACCAGTTATCGTGCCAACGGTAAACGCTGGGTAGCCATGTGTGGAGTGGATAACCGCTGAAAGCATCTAAGTGGGAAGCCCACCTCAAGATGAGTGCTCCCATGGCATAAGCCAGTAAGGTCACGGGTAGAACACCCGTTAATAGGCTCTAGATCGAAGTCCAGCAATGGATGTAGTCAAGGAGTACTAATAGACCGAGGGCTTGACCTCATATTTGGTGTCTGATGACTAAATTAACTCTGTAGTTTTAAGATTTGTATCTAGTCTCTAGTTAAGTTTTTCTAAAGTTCTTTTTTTATCTTCTTGGTGCTCATGGCGTAATGGAACCACGCTGATCCATCTCGAACTCAGTTGTGAAACGTTACAGCGACGAAGATAGTTGGTGGGTAGCTGCCTGCAAAAATAGTTCAGTGCCAAGATAATATCTCCAACCTCTCTGCTTCCTTGTGAAGTGGGGAGGTTTTGGTTTATCTGCATTTATGAAATAAGTGAATGTTGAAGAGGTCGGATAAATGGGGCGGCATCTTGGGTTATGGATAGCTGTGACGTTGGGGGTCTTGCCTCTATTGATTGTGTTCCTAACCTCTGGTTGGCCGCCCGGCCCTGTCACCTCATTTCAGCTTTTTCCGCCGGGAGGGTGGAGTTGGGCAAGTTATCTCCAGGCCTGGGCTGAAGGTCATTTTATTCGGGCATTTTTCAACTCGACTTTAGTGGCGATGGCTGTGACGGGCTTACAAATCCTCACCTCTGCTTTAGCAGGATACGCCTTAGCCCGAATGACTTTTCCCGGACAAAATATTGTTTTATTGCTGGTTTTAGCAAGCCTGGTGATTCCGTTTCAGTTGTTGGTGATTCCGATTTTCATGATTTTGCGCTGGGGGCATTTGATTAATACCTTTGCAGCCTTAATTTTACCGACTGGGGCCAATGGCTTTGGAATTTTTTTAATGCGGCAATTTTTCCTAACTATTCCGGTATCTTTGGAAGAGGCGGCGGCTTTGGATGGGGCAAATCGTTGGCAGATTTTATGGCAAATTCTACTTCCCCTCTCTCGGCCTGCTCTAGTCACATTATTTTTGTTTACATTTATTGGCGAGTGGAATGATTTATTTAAGCCTTTGGTTTTTACCACTAAACCAGAACTGATCACGGTTCAACTGGCCTTGGCGAATTTTCAGGAGCAGTTTACTAATGATTGGCCGTTGATGATGGCAGCGATTGTGATTGCCACAATTCCCGTCACGTTGCTCTTTATTGCGGGTCAGAAGCAGTTTATCCGGGGGATTGCAACTACTGGCGTTAAAAATTAGGGGTTGCCCCTCTGCGTAGATCTATCCTTAAAGTTGATGCATTCTTGTCATCAGGCCGGTCGTGGGCGTGTAGGATCTAATACTGTGATAATTTCCTGAGGGCAGTTCATGACGGCTGTTTCATCATCTCCGGTAGCGACTCCAGACTTTTGCCGGGGGATTCAGTATTTTGGTCAGGATTGGCCCGATTGGAATATTCACGGTCGCACGCCTGTGATTGGGACGGGGCAAACCGGAATTAGCGACCCTGGCAACATAACGGCAGCCTATCAAACTCTGCTTTATGCCGATGCGTTGCGCTACTTGACCCTGCAAATGACGGCCAGTAAGGCCTCTGGACATCCGGGGGGATTTGCCAGCCAGGCCGAGGCCTATGCCGCCTTGGTTATGCATGGTCACAAAAACATCATTACAGAAGTTGGCCACCACGCCCCTGGATTTTACAGTGCCATGTTTCTCGATGGTTCCCTGGAGGCAATGGGGATTAAGACCGTTGAGGAGTTGCGGAGTCGCTTTCGGGAAAAACACGGTCTTCTAGGGCATTTATCCGGCTATATTCCGGGAATTTTGGCTCCGGCGGGCCCCCTTGGTCAAGGACAGCATTTTGCCATGGCTGCGGCCTGGTTGCACCGGGATACCCTCTTTCCCTTTACAGTTGGCGATGGGGGCCTGGGGGAACCCTATGTGATCAGCAGTATGGCCCACTTTAATACGGCTTTTCCCACAGTGACGAATTTCTTGCCGGTCTTGGTTTGGAATGGCTTTAGTCAAGAACATCACAGTATGGTTTCGCTGAAATCCAATGCCGAAATGGTGGCCTATTGGCAGGGGAATGGCTTCAAAAATGTGGTGCTGGTGGATGCCAAGGACTTTGATGACCAGGCCCAGGCCGGGAATTATGTGGACAGTAGTATTTTCTCGTTTAAGCAACGGTTAGCCTTTACCCAAGCTGTTTTGCAAGGGATTGATCAGGCGGCAAAATCTGCTCTGAATGGGGAACTGACGGTCTTTATCATCAAGCAACTTAAGGGAACCGGGGTGCACGCCAGGGGGGCAAAATCCCACAACCTCTATGCCCATCACACCCTGGATAATCCGGATATTGTCGCGGCCTTAAAAGAACGGGCGTTATCCCCTGAGGCCTGGGCTTTAGTGAGAACAAATTGTGAACGGGCTGGGGGTGGGCCGGCGGTCAAAGTTGCAGTCACGGAATCGGTTCTGGAATTACCTGACTTGGGAGAGTTACCTTTAGAAGTCTATGAACTCGGTGAAGCGAAAGTGGCCACGACTGCGATGGGGCGGTTAGTTGCGGATGTGGGGCAAAAGGATCGCCGTTATTTGGTCACCAATGCCGATGGCAATGAAGCCTCAGGGATTGCCAATATCAACCAGGCCCTGAAAATTATCCACCCCACGACCGATGACCTCTACAACCAGGCCCCCAATGGTCAAGTCTATGAACCCCTGAGCGAAGATGCCTGTGCGGGATTAGCGGCAGGCCTGGCCTTGATGGGGAGCCGGAGTTTGTGGTGTTCCTATGAGTCCTTTGCGATCAATGGCTTACCGATTTGGCAGACTGTCACCCAGGCCATGGCCGAGTTACGCCGCCCCACCCCCTCAACTATTACGCTATATACTGCCGGAGCCTTAGAACAGGGTCGGAATGGCTGGACTCACCAACGCCCGGAAGTTGAAGCCTATTATGCGGCGATGATGCGCAATGGCAATGTTTTCCCGCTGTTTCCAACCGATGCCCATAGTGTTCAAGTCTGTTATCGCTGGGCCTTGGGGACGTTCAATAAAGGGATTTCCATCTTTGCCTGCAAAACCCCGTTACCGATTCGGACAACCTTTGAGCAGACGGAATATGGCCTGGAACATGGGGCTGTCACGTTACAAGAATCTGGCTCGGGTAAAACGATTGTTTTGGCGGCACTGGGAGATTTGGTTTTAATTCCCGTTTTAGATGCGGCTAAAGAGCTAGAGGCGCAAGGCTATCGGGTGCGAGTAGTTTCGATTATTAATCCCCGCCGCTTGTATCGTCCTGCTGATGTGGCCTGGGAGACCTGTTCTGAACCCGATGGTGGGTTTGCTTCTGATGCTGTGTTTGATGAACTCTTTGGCGGTGATGCCTTGATTGGAATTACTGGCGGGCCGGGTGCGATGTTAGAGCCTTTGTTGCTGCGCTCCACGGTTAAAAGGGATATCCTGGCCTGGCAGCGGGGGGAAACTACCGCAAGTGCTGGCGAACTTTTAGGGTTTAATGGCTTAACGGCTGAGAAGATTACAGATCGGGCAATTGCGCTTTTGGGTTAGGGGCCTGGCGTGAGAATGTTGTGATGTTCAGTGGAGTAAATTAGAATTATTTCTCTAACGGTTGAACTCACCCACCGTCATTAATCTTGGATTATATGAATAGTTTGGCATAAGGTCTGGTGCAGTATTTTTTTATCTCTAATATTTGTTAGACAGCAATCAATTTCTCACGGCTGATATTTTGCAAAACACTAATTTCCCTGATGCGTTGAAACTCTTTACTACTTCTGTCTGCAAGATGTAATACCCAAGGTAATCGACAAGACCGAAATCCACTAGCAGGGTGCAACTGAGATAGGTGATAAGTTTGCAAAGCTAGCATCTCCAGAGATGTATGGCCGTATTCATGAACTACCCTAAGAGGTCTTACACTGCCGAGATTTTGGCTAATTGGCTGACTTGTTACCAAAGTAAATAAATTCTCTGTTGGAGTAAAAATGACAGTACCAATTCTGGCATCACGGTAAACTGCTTTTCCATTTTCCTGAATATCCTCTCTTCCCATTCTTCCAGCACCACTTTTACGGACTCCAACAACATCAACAGCTATATTTTTCTTTGCAAGCTCTTCTATAGTTTGCTGAAATTCTCCTTCCTGGACTAATCCATCTCTCATCAGCAGTAGTTTTTTGGGATAACACTTGCAACTCTGATGAAATTTAAGAACTAGCTTGGATACCGTTTGCCAAATCGCTTTTCCAGAAAAGGTTTCCCCTCTTTGAACATCAGGCAATTCCCAACCCAAGCTTTGTCCGTCTGCAAGGACTGCAAATGCAGAGGTGCCATAGTATAGCTCTCGATTAGTTCCTGTATCAAAACCAATAATTAGATCAGCACTTTCAGGATCATCTAAAGGCTCTAAGCATATCGGTTGCCAACCAGCTTTACACAAAAGTCCCAAGACAACATTTAAGGCTTTGTATTCATTGGCTTTTGGTATAGGTACAATAAACTGAGTGGCTATTCCTGCCTCCAGAGCTTGAACTCGAATTTTTTGCTTACGCTCATTGGAAGACCAATCCATGACCACTAAAACTGTTTTAATTCCTTCGTTAGACCAGTTTTGCCAAAACATTTTTTGGTCTAGCTCACTCTCAGGTAAATCCTGTTGTGTGCGATAAGAATCTATTTCTATCTCTGTACTGCTATTTTTGGCTATGTCTAACAAACATTTACGCACTTCTTGAGGATATTGACGCTTTTCGTCGTAGAGATTGAGACAGCCAAACTTTGCTTCACCTACTCTGACACATCCCTTATCTCGAACTTTAGCAACCTTAACTACTTGCTGACTCCTTGATGCCAGTAATTTAGGTGACGGTAGAATATATCCATCTACCCTTAAGGCCTCAGTTTCCCTAGAAATTGCATAAACTTTCTCGATAATTATCCGTATAGTCTTTTTAGATTCCGCTAAGCGAACATCTAAACTTTTTCTGATGAACCCAAAAACTTCTTTGATTTTGTCACTTTCTTCTCCGTTTTCAGCAATGTTTGCCAGCATTTCCATTGTTAAGCTTGGCGATAGCCTTTGAGATAGATGTGCCACAGGCTTTTCTTTCCAGTCATTCGCTCTTCTAACAAGCGCAACACGAGAATTGTTGATTTCTGCATCAGTAGCTCCATTGTTACGGTGGTAACCTGCTAGGGTGATACCTAATTCTTTTAATATGACTTGTTGTGGTGATTGATCGGAGACTCCTTCGTACTTCCAGCTAATGTAATTGTTGTTCTTATCTTTGTATGTATTCCTTACATAACTGATGGGTATATCAGGATACTTTTCTAGCCACTGATGCAATGTCCACGGTGTATAGAAGCGGTGATGTATGTCGATTTCTAGGTAGAGGTTACCATCTGAATCAATAACGATATCTATCCTTCTCCCTCTGTGTACTTCCCAACCATTCCCACACTTCTCTGCACCCTCATGACCTGTAATCCACCAAATCAGTCCACCTTCCGAAGCTTTTTCAACCTCAGTTTTATTAAAGGACTTTTTTAATCCTTGCTCTAAAACTTTACGTTCAAAGGTTTCCAGAGCTTTTCTTTCGTAAGTATTGCTGCAATCTAGCTTTCTAGTACTTATCTTAACTAACTCCCAATCATCACTTCTCATTTTTGCAGGACTGACTTCTTCTCGAGTGATGATTCGACTGCCTAATCTAACAGCACTGACACCTAGTTTGTAACAAATACTGGAAATTGCTCGTTGTTCATTGCCTTGTTGTGGGATTTGAGAAAAATTACACTGATACTCATGGATTGTGAGATCACTTGCTTCTAGTTGTCTTACTGGGTAACGATTTAGTACTACCGAAGTTGGCTTAAGATTTCTCAAGGGAGTCATAGAAAGATATAAACTTTTTAAGAACTATAGTAGTGATGTAGATTTTTGCCCATACTTGTAGAGATAACTATGTATTGGACAAAATAACTCCATCTATAAAGATGATTAAGGTGTTCAGCCTGAATGTCAAGTCTTTAATCCAATTCTCCAAAAGGGAAGATGTAGACTTTTGCTAGGCTTGGATGTTTCAATAACTTACTTTTTAAGCTCAATTGTTCCATTGACCAGGCCCCTCAGGATCAGTCTGGCTGTTTCGGTTTCACCATTCAGGAAAAGGGAAATTGTCTCATCAAGCAAAGCGGTGGCAAATGCCGGGTCCCGTTGGACTCGTAAACCTACTGTTTCTATAAAGTCTCTTGTTAATGCCATGATTATTTCCTCTTTTTTGTTTCTAAGTTCTTAAATTTAATATTCTTTTCTTTGAACAGTTACTTTTATAATTTTGTTGTTTTTGAATTTGATATTACTCAATCATCTTGACCAATTACACCTCATTAACAATATCTAAAATTTGATTGTATAAAGCTGACGATACTCTAAAGTTTGATGTGGCAATCAGGGCATCTATAAGTGGCTTGACGGTCACAACTAGATTTTTATGCTTTGCCTCCACCAAAATACCTAACAATCCAGTAATTCTTAACCCCAAACGGTCAGCCTCTGCTCTGCCACGACGCTCATCAATCAAAAGCAAATCTGCCTTCAGTTCCAGTGCAAGAACAATCGCCTCAGATTCTCCAGGGTCTAGTCTCATCCCAACCTGAAGATATTCAACCATAGCGCGATCAACAACTTGCCTTACTTCGAGCCAAGGAGAAATTTGAGCTTCAAGCGTTCCCGGAACAGGTGGATCAATCTCTGTTAGTTCTCGATATACTGCTGCGGGAATTGTAACGTGGTTGTAGAGTTGAGGCAGGAGATGTATGTGTTGAATCGCAGCCAGATTTGTAATTGCCGATGTATCACTGATAACAATCACAATCGTTCTAGGGCCTGTAAGTTTTTTATGTCTAGTTGAAAATCTTCTACATCATAACTATAGAGAGGGATTTTTCGTTGTTTGAGAAGTTCGCGAAAAGTATTGAGAGGCATTTCTGCGAGTTGGCTAGCAAAGCCCAATGTTAATCGGCCTGTTTGGAATAGGTATAAAGCAACTTCTTGGCGAAACTCAGTTGGAGTTAGTTGAGATGCTTCTAGGATTTCGTCTGAGATGACAACGCTCATAGTAGGAATACCTCACTAGGTATAACCTTAGGTTATCTCAAAAACTTGTAATACCTCTCGATCTTGTTGGTGTGCTACCTCATTGTTGGAACTCTTGGCATGATGACGAGGGCTATGTGTGTAAGTTTTCTGCCATCGCAGCCGTAAATGTTCTATCCTTTTGGACTCATGAGTAGTTGGCCTGGGCTTCCCCAATATTATTTGTGAGTATTGCGCCTTTATGGCTGGGCTTAGTCGTGTTCAAATTTTAAGTAAAATGCCAAAATCAATACTTAAACAGTGTGAAGTCCTGGCCTGGGAGGGTGTCAAAAGCAAACTTAATCGCGTTAATTCAAGTCCGCTTTAACTCCAAGAAATAGCCTGAACCTTGATATCTACTTGTAATCTTTGACGCAAGACATTGAGAATACTTGTCAGATTGTCCATTGTTGGATTTCCTTTTGCAGATAACATTCTATGTAGGCTCTTGCTCGGCTTAGATGTCTCAATCGCTAATTCTTCAAACCCAACCGTTGCATTAACCAGTTCTCTCAGGATCAGCCTTGCTGTTTCGGGTTCACCGTTAAGGAAAAGTGAAATTGCCTCATCAAGTAAAGCAGTCGCAAAAGCAGGTTCTCGTTGAACTCGGGCATTGACTGTTTCTTTAAAGTGTCTTGTTAATGTCATGGTTATTCCCTCTTTTTATTCTTCCTTCCTTTTTTTGTATCTACTTCGCCAACTTTTTTCTTTCTGTTCTTATATTCTTGGTATAGTTCTTTTGCCTGTTCAATATCTGACTGCTGAGTTTTCTTAGTCCCACCCCCAAATAAGATAATCATTTCCTTACCATCTTGAGCCAGATAAATTCGATACCCAGGCCCCCAGTTAATTCTGTATTCGCCGATGCCGTCAAACCATTTAATGCTTGAAGTATTACCTAACTCTAGACGAGACTTAGCAACAGTCACTTTGGCTGCAGCGATAACATCCAGACTATCAAACCATTTCTGATATGGACTTGAACTATCTTCTCTGAGGTATTCCTGGACTCTCATAAACTTATTTAAATAGTAACTTATATGTTACTTAAGGTCAAGTACTCTCTTGTCAGGGAATTATGGCTGGGCTTAATCGTACTCAAATTTTAAGTAAATTACCAAAATCAATGCTTAAACAGTGTGAAGGCCTGGCCTGGGATGGTCGCGTTAATTCTAAGGCCGTTTTAGCTCCAAGAAAGAGCCAGAACCTTGACGTTTGCCATTAACCAGGCCCCTCAGGATCAGTCTGGCTGGTTCGGGTTCATCGTTAAGGAGAAGGGAAATCACCTCATCAAGCAAAGCAGTTGTAAAGGGAGGGTCTCGCTGAACTCGGGCATTGACTGTTTCATGGAAGTCTCTTATTCGTAGCCTGAGAAGATTTATTGGGTAGCGATTTCTGTTAGTTGATTTGCTTCAAATAGGAGCTTGAAAGTGGCAGGAGTTACAGGCCAACCCATCTGATTCCCAATAGCCAATGGATCAACCCAACTCCCAGACCAACCCCCAAGAACATTGCTAAGAATATGGTCAAAAAACTCCAACCCCAGGCCAAGCCCCGATTCTTAAGTTCATAGCCGAGAGCGATCGTCGTCATCCCCGTGGGAAAGCCAATTAAGGGTAAAACTAAGTCAAAGGCAGCGGCGGAGAAGAAGCTAACCATTAGAGCAAAGCAGGCTAACCCGGTACTGACTAAGGTGAGGTAAAACCACGGGATCACATAGTGTTGGGCGATAAAGTATTGGGCAATGAGACCGACAAATACAACCGTTAGTCCCCAGGGAATCCAGAACAACCTAAAAACTGAAACTATCGCTCCTAGAGTTGTCCACCAGGCCGAGAGAGTTCCCTGGAGCCCTAGGCCTGACAAAGTTTGAGATGAGGTTCCAGCAGGCGCAATCAGTACAGGCAAGGTTTGACTACTTAGGCGAGCAATGAATTGGGGCGTAAAAACAGCAGTAATGGCTGCAACTAAAACCACAAAAATCAGGAGAGAGACGACAGGCCAACGCTGCCAAACCTGGCTGAAGAAATACTGAACGGGAGAATTTGGCCTGGGCATAACTTGCTACAGATCCGTCACCTCAAACCTAGCTTAACCATGGGCACGGTCAACCCAGCTAAAAGGATCGCCTCTGTCCACTCCACCACTGCCCCGTAGGTATCCCCGGTATGGCCACCCAACTGCTGATTCAACCAGGCCCCACTCCCACAACTGATCATGACGCTAACGCCGACAATGCCCAAAATTCCCGGCCAATGGTCTAAATTCATCGCTAAAGCAAAGCCACTCACCAGTAGGATCGCGACAAATCCAGGGATAAAGTCTCGGGGGAAGTGACAGGTTGTTTTATGGAAGCTGCCTTTACCTTCAGCTTTCAGGTAGGGATAGCGCGCAATCGCCCAAACTTGCCCCCAGCGGCCCCAGGCCAGAACAAAGACTAAGGGCCAAATCGCGACTGGTTTCAGCTCTGAGAGTGCCGCGACTTTCAAGCCCAAAATGATCAAGGCTGCCATCACCCCAAACGCGCCCGTTCGACTATCGGCCATGACAGCTAACCGCCGCGTTGGCTCTAAAACCGCCAGGCCATCCGCTGTATCCATGGCCCCATCCAAATGTAAGCCGCCCGTCAATCCCAACCAGGCCCCAACTACAACCACGGCGCGCACCAAGTCCGGCATCCCGACCGCGACCAGGCCCGAATTCAGCCCCGCTAAAACTAGCCCGAGTAGGATCCCCACCCCAGGACACCAGCGGGCAATGCCAGCCAGTTCAATCGGCCAGGTTTTCGGGAGTGGCAGAGTTGTATAAAACACAATTGCCCCTAACCATTGCCGCCAGATCTGTGCCATGGTCTGACTCGGTTAACTATGCAAGGGTGTGGCGGTGATCGTGGTGCGTTGACTGGGGTGCAGGGCCTGGGCGATGCGTTGAATATCGGTGGGGGTGATCGCCTCAATTACATCCAGTTGCCGAAAGAGGTTGCGCCAATCCCCGGTTTTGACCGCATATTCGGCCAGGAGTTTGGCCATGCCTTCGGTGGACATCAGGGTTTGGAGTAAATCCATCCGGGCCTGGGTTTGGAGCCGGGAGAGTTCCGCTGCCGTAATTGGGGTTTGTTGGAGATTTTCAAGTTCCTGGTGAATGGCCTCGGCCAGTTCGGCGGGTTTGTGACCAGGGGCGGGGAGGGCATAGATGACCAAGCGATTTGGGTATTTGTTACCGGGATAGCCGACAAAGGCCTGCACATTCAGGGCCAGCTTGGTTTGGAGCACAAGGCTTTGGTAGAGGCGGGCGGTGCGACCTTGGGTGAGGACTTGGGCCAGTAGTTCATAAATGGGGTAATCGGCATCCCGCAGCGGGGGGCAAGGGTAGGCTTCCAGATAGTAGGCCTGGCTCGGAAGTTGGATCTCGGCCTGGCGGGGGGCAATTTGGGCTGGTTCGTTGAGGTGGGGGGCGGGGGGGCGGGGCCGGAGAGGATAGCGGCCAAAATAGCGTTCGGCGAGGGTTTTAACCTGATCTGGCTTGACATCTCCCACAAGAACCATGGTTAAGTTGGCGGGGGTGTAGTAGGCCTGGAAAAATTCTCTAACATTCTGGCGAGTTAGGTTAGCAATATCCGGTTCATATCCAATCACAGGGCGGCGATAGGGGTGCTGGGTAAACGTGGTAGTCAAGAAGGTATCAAAGAGGCGGCCACTGGCTGAGTTTTCGCTGCGCATCCGCCGTTCTTCGAGGATGACTTGTTTCTCAGTAAAAAAATCCCGAAAGACGGGTTGCAAAAATCGCTCTGATTCCAGGGACATCCAGAGTTCGAGCTTATTGGCGGGAAAACTATAAAAGTAGCGAGTTGCATCAGCCGAAGTTGTGGCATTTAACCCGACTCCGCCGGCCTGTTGGACAATTTGCCCGTACTGATTGGAAATGACATATTGACTCGCTTTGGCCTGGATCTGCTCAAATTCAGCTAAGAGGGTCTTGATTTGGGTGGGTTGTTGGTGTTCCTTGGCGGTTTGTAATTGCGCGAATAATTCATCCAAAGCTTCTAAATACCGCGCTTCGGCCTGGTAATCCTGGGTGCCAATGGCTGTTGTCCCTTTGAATGCCAAATGTTCCAGGTAATGGGCCACGCCGGTTTGGCCATCCGGTTCATCGACACCGCCCACATCCGCATAGGTGAGAAAGGAAATAATCGGGGCCTGGTGTTGCTCCATGACAATAAACCGCATGCCATTGGCGAGGCGAAATTCACTGACTTGCTCCATGGCACGTTCCACATAGGGGGCAGTTGTTGAGGTAGTTGTTGCGACCGACGAGGCCGAGACGGGTAAACTCCAGGCCAAGACCCCCACCAGCAGGAGCATCCAGATAAAGACCATGAATTGATTCATCCTGGGCAGTGTGGGCAGCATGGAACTCCGGGGCCTGGGCAGGGTTAGGGCAATGTTTCCCGGTGGATCGTCATCAGTTGAGAGAGGATGTCGGCCTGGCGTTCCTGGGCAGAACTGAGGGAATCGAGAACTTGGCTTTCCCGCTCGGCCTGTTGCAGCAAGATATCTAAAATCCGATGGCGGCGTTCTTGATCCGCTTCTAAATGTTCGGCCAGTTTCAGGACAGAACCCACCAGCTTTTCCACATTTTTAACCGTCTGGGCCTGGACTGTTTTCATGTCTGCCATAATTTCCGTACTGGCGGCAATGGAGCGAGCATTGGATTGAATCATTTGTTCCAGGCCAGACAGTCGGTGATCTAAATCCTCAAGAAACTGCATCAGAGGTGAGCTGGGGGCATCGGGGGAATTCATCGGATAAAGTTACTCACAAGCCAAAAGAACGTAAAGACCACGAGGCTAATACCCGCTTCAATATTGAGCATCGGTAAAATCCCGGTACTTAACAGCGCTGCACCCAGGCCAGCCCCAAAGATCAGGGTGATCAGGGTTATTAAAAAGGCCCGCCCGAGGCGTTGTTCTTTGCGATTGAGCCAAACGAGGTTAAACCCCACACCTAGGGCTAACAGTAGGGCCAAGGAATCGGTATTCACAACCAGCCCCAGACCGGCTAGGCTGCCAAAAACAAGGGTTGTAATCAGGAGTTGGGTTGGTTGGGGTTGATCTAGCCATTGTTGGAGTTGGAGGTTAACCCGGCCAGGCGTGGGTTTGGGAGTTTTCTTCGGGGCTTGTTCCGCCAGACGCTCAGCAAAACGAATCCGTTCGGGAACTTTAATTTTTCCTTCTTGGCGCAACCGCAAGCGATCCATCAAAATCGCATCATAGGCGGCTTCAATGGCAGTGCGTGAGCGTTCATCATCCAAGTGGGCCTGGAGTAATGTATCCCGCGCCGCCTGAATCTCTTCAAAGCTCGCCTCCTGCGAAACCTGTAGTTGCTCGTAAGGAGAGGGCTGATCACTCATTGGTCACAATCCATGCACTGGCAAAGGGCGGCTAAGTCGGGTTGCTCCAGTTACTATTTGCTCGCGCAAGCTTAGAACTTTCTTCAGGCAAGCAACAACTCATCCTAGGATAGCAAAACGTCCTGAAATTATAAAAACTATGTTTTTAATCCGCCGCGCGTACAGGATAACTGGCTCCTGAGCTTCATAAAGCTGACCTTAAAAGTCGGGTTCGCCGGAGCCGGGTTGTTGCCGCAAATAATCTAAAAATTCCAATAGCTCGTCATCGCTGAGTTGCTGCCGCGAGCGTTTTTTGTAGGTGCGTTGTAGATAACTCCGTCCCTGCGCTTCTGTCCAGCCCAGTCGTTTTAATTCCACGGTGGTTTGGGCAATAACATCAGATAAGTCTAGGGGGTGGGGCGGGCCTGGTTCGGGGGTGGGGTGGGCGGGGCCCCTTGATGTTCGTGGAGACTTGGGGGGCTGGGGGGGTGGGATTTCCGGCGTAAAGAGGCTGGGGTGGGAGTCGGAGCTAGTTTCCCAATCTGGCAAAGGCTCTGGTTCCGGGAAGGGGTAGGGGCTGCTTTTGAGTTGTGGCGGTGGGGCTGGATTCAGCAGGGCCTGGGGGGCGTGATCTAAAAGTTGAGCGGCAGGTTCATAGGTGGTGATGATAATGCCCAAAACGGCGAGGGCCCGTTGGCGCGCCAAATCTTCCGCCTGTTCGATCGTGGTGGCAGAACCCAGGCCAGTGGCTAACATCGTGCCGCCCACCTGAACAATCGCCCGGACAATAAATAAGCCATCATGAATTTGCAACAGTTCCGCCGTTAAGCTGCCGGTGGGATAACGGTGGTGAAATTGGGCTAAATCCGTGTCGTTACTGCCCGGAATTGCTGCCATGGGTGTTTAAATCCTGCTTTGGCCTTTCCTATCCTACCTAAGAAAAAAGGCCCGTCCCCAGAGAGACAGACCTTAGTTTTTAGAGTTGAAATATCAACAATCGGTCGAGAAGGTTACTCCTTCAAGAACCCACTGTAAGCTTCCATCCCATGCTCACCAATATCTAACCCTTTCAGTTCTTCTTCTTCATCAACTCGAATACCAGTCGTAAATGCGAGGGCATACCAAAAGATGAAGGAGAGAACAACCGTGATTAAACCCACAGCCGCAGCCCCAATAAACTGATTAAACAGTTGGGTAAAGCCACCGCCAAAAAACAGACCAGCAGCAGGGCCTAATCCTTCGGCATAGAGAGGTGTTCCGGGGCCAACGGCAAACAAACCAACGGCCAGAGTTCCCCAAACCCCACAAACAAGGTGAACAGAGGTTGCGCCAACGGGATCATCCACCTTGATTTTGTCAAAGAAGGCCACCCCAAAAACGACAATTACCCCAGCAATCACCCCAATAATGGCGGCTGACCCAGAGTTAATAAAAGCACAGGGAGCCGTAACAGCCACTAATCCGGCTAAAATGCCGTTAATGATCATGGACAAGTCTGGTTTACCCAGAACTAACCAAGCTGTAATAGTGGCAGCAATACCGCCAAAGGATCCAGCAATGTTGGTGGTCATGGCAATGTGAGCAATGGCAGTACCATCCCCAACCCCCATGGTTGAGCCAGGATTAAACCCAAACCAACCCAACCATAAAATCAAGCAACCCAAGGTAGCAATCGACATATTGTGCCCTGGCAAGGCCATTGGAGAGCCATCCGCCCCATACTTACCAATCCGAGGTCCAAGAACAGCGGCTCCTACCAATGCAGCCCAGCCTCCTACGGAGTGAACCACGGTTGAACCGGCAAAGTCCCAGAACCCCAACTTAGCTAGCCAGCCACCGCCCCAAATCCAATGGCCAGTGATGGGATAGGAAATGCCCACAAGCAACAGGCTAAAAATGAGAAAACTAACAAACTTAATTCGTTCGGCAACTGCTCCAGAAACAATCGTTGCGGCTGTACCAGCAAAGACAAGCTGAAAGAAGAATTTAGCCACTAGCGGCACACCAGTCCAGCTTAAAGCACTAAAGATACCTTCGTAGGCATCCCCGGTTGCTGGGCTGTTATCAGGACCAGTGAGAAAAAAGCCGCCACTATTCCCAAACCAGCCATTGCCATTACTGAACATGATGCTAAAGCCAATGGCCCAAAAAGCGATGGTAGAAAGGGCAAAAACAATCAGGTTTTTCGCTAAAACATTAACTGCATTTTTTTGGCGACAGAATCCTGTTTCCAACATACAGAAACCCGCATTCATAAAGAACACGAGCATCCCAGCGACCATGACCCAAACTGTATCTAAACCCACCTTCAATGAATCATTCGCAGCCATGACGGATTCTAAGGTTGGTGGCTCAGCCGCAGTTGCAGACCAATTCCAAGCTACGAAAATTAAACAAGCTACGGGAATACAAGCTTGCCAGGTGGGAGTAAGTCGCTGAATCTTAGTCCACACCCCTCTTAGAATTCTGGTATTTAACGGAAAGCCACCTTGCCGAAATCGCTTCGATCTCAGTTTAAGCATTTCTCTTAAAGTCCCTCAAAACGTAGTTGTACAAACAAATGGGAGGAGTAGGTAGAAGCAGAGTAATACATACCGCGGAAATATAATTGGGTAGAGTTACTCTTTATTTAAGATTTGATTCCAGCAGTTATTCATTGTAAAATCTGTATTTTGTTATACATTTGCTCAAAGGACAACAACGGCCTAACCTAGTAAGGGCCTGGGTTCGACTGGATATTGAGATTGGGGAACTTTGGCAAGTTTGGGCAGTAATTCAGTACAAAGTGGGATAGGGTGGCATGGGGACAATTTGGGAACTCGATTTTTACTCCCGCCCAATCATGGATGAGCAGCAAAAAAAGCTTTGGGAAGTTTTGATTTGTGACCGCGCCTTAAATTTCAAGTTTGCCAAATATTGCTCTGGTGCCCAGGCCAATGCGCGCTGGTTAATGGAAGCGATTCAAGAAGCTCTGGGACAGTGGCGCGTCCAATTTGATTTGCCTGAAACGGAAATGCCAGAACGGATTCGCTTTTTTCGTCGTTCGATGAACAGCATTATTCTGCGCGGCTGTGAAGCGGCTAGTATTCCGGGATTACCGAGTCGGCGTACCTTTGGCCTCTATCGCTGGTTGACTGAGCGCGTAGAAACTGTCTATCCGCAAACCCCAGGCTATCAGCCCTTAATTGCCCCACCGCCGGAACTGCCCCAGGCCAAGCCGCAACCCCTCCCCGATGCCTTACAGGGCCAGAAGTGGCAGTTTGTGAACTTGGCTGTCTCGGAATTTGCGGCGGCGACGGAGTGGACAATTAAGTTTGGTGAAGTTTTCGAGTTGGCTAGCCTGGCCCCCGATCAGCAAATACCGGGAATGATTATTTACTCGGAGCGGGCATTACCCTTGGCGGCCTGGATGTCGGGGCTAGAGCCGGCCTGTGTGAGTGTGGAAACTGGGCGTGATCCGCAACTGGTGCTAGAAACTGGAGCTGATGATCGCTGGACGTTAGTGCGGTTACCCAAACCCGATCTTGTCAATGCTGCCCAGGCCTGGATTGCCGCCCAAACAACTGTGAATCATCTGCATTTCCTGGCAATTCAAGCTGGCCCCGATTCCGAAGAGTTTGCTGGCTTTTGGTTACTCCAGGCCTGGGACTCAGTTTAGGTAGAGTGCCGGAGTTTTGGCCTGGAGATGCGGTAGGGATGGCTTACCCTAAAAAATGGGCCTGGGAATATTGATAATGCGTTAATTGACTTTAATTTATCTTTTATTGAAAACTTGTGTTGAGGCTTGCTCATGGAATCCACTGCTACTCCGGAAATTAACTGCGCTGAGGCCTGTATCAATGGCTGTGTCCTGGGGGAAAACTGCCCCAACCGGGAATATCTCCAGGCCGCCTCAAAATTTATTCACGACACGCCAATTGACCAAATTCTCCAAATTGCCGAAGACAGCGTCCAGAAACGGTTTTTAGCTTCCATCGAACGGGATCGCCTGAATTTGCCCCATCAGCCGGAATGACCTCACTACAAACCCAGGTTGACCAGGCCGTATCCTATCTCCAAGGGCGCGCCAAGCTTCAGCCAGACTTGCTGTTAATTTTGGGATCAGGCTGGGGGCAATTTGTCCAAGCCCTAGAAGTGCAAGCCCGGATTCCCTACGCCGAAATTCCCCATTTTCCGGTGGCGACTGTGTTGGGGCATGGGAATGAGTTGATTTTTGCTGAATATCAAACTAAATCCCTATTGGTTTTAACGGGGCGATTTCATTATTACGAAGGCTACAGCTTGGTTGAAACCACGTTTCCGGTGCGGGTGGCGGCGCAGTTGGGGGTGAGGGGCTTCATTGCGACCAATGCGGCTGGGGGATTACACACCTTCTTTTACCCCGGAGATTTGCTCGTGATTCGCGATCATTTAAACCTGATTGGGGATAGTCCATTGCGCGGGATGGCCGGGGCCGCTTTTGGTTCCCGGTTTGTCGATTTAAGCAATGCCTACGATCTGGCCTGGCAGAGTTTGGCCCAAACCACCGCGGAAAATCTGGGGTTGCGCTGTCATCCTGGGGTTTATGCCGTTGTGCCTGGCCCCAACTATGAAACTCCGGCCGAAATTAAAATGCTTCAACTCCTCGGGGCAGATGCGGTTGGGATGTCCACGGTGCCGGAAGTGATTGTGGCGCGACAGATGGGGCTACGGGTTTTAGCTCTCTCGTGTATTACCAATTTGGGGGCGGGCATCTCGGCTCAGCCAGTGAATCATGGCGAAGTATTAACAGTCGGGCAATCCATGAGTCAATCTTTTAGGCTGTATTTAGGGGCAATTCTGGCTGAGATAACGCTTTAAATTTAGCGGAATTGCTGCTGTCTTTTGCTGCATTCTGGTTCAGGATGTGGGCTATGCATCCGAAACTTTGGTGTTCTTTATGTTCCATCGTTGGCCTGGTCGGGTTCATAGCCGGGCTGCCCCAGATGACATTGGCGGCGGAAAAGTTCTCAATTCCCTATCGGGGAGTGCGCTTTAACTTAACGATTAACGATCTGGAGGTCTATGCCACCACCGGCAAACTGCAGGGGGAATTAGCCAGCTATGCCCAACGGGCCACCCCTGCCCAAATGGCCCAACTGAAATCCGTACTCCAGGCCCGGATTAATGTGCCGCCGTTTGCTGTGTCTCAGTTTCTCTACTCCAACTTTGGGGAATCACTCCTGAAGTCGGTGGGGGAAGATCTGCGTACTGGCCCGAACCAAAATGGCTTTTATGGCTTGCGTTCCGCTTTTATTTTGGCTGCCAAAGATTCCCAAGGGCTGAGTTTAGTTAATATTCTCCGCTTAGTCCCAGGCTGCTGCATCACGATCAATACCGAGCGGGTTTTAGGGCAATTTCAATTGTTTGGCCAGGTGATGGAAACAACGACGCTAGCGATGCAGGGCCTGGAAATGCGTGCTGCTGCTGAAATGAAAGCGATTGGCCCGATTGATTTTAGGCAACTCCCTGATCTCCGTCGCCCCGGCCCAATGCAATGGCAGACGGAAACGATTACAGTCCTGGACAGCCAACGCCAGCGTCAATTTCTGACAACCATTTATTTACCCCAAACCCCAGGCCCCGCGCCGGTAATTTTGATTTCCCATGGACTGGGCTCCGATCGGACGGACTTTGCAGAATTAGGAAAACACCTGGCTTCCTATGGTTTTGCTGTGGCCTTACCGAGCCACCCCGGCAGTGATGCCCAACAACGCTTGGCCTTTTTGCAAGGCTATGAAAAACAGGTTCTCCGTCCTGAGGAATTTATTGAACGCCCACGGGATATGACGGCGTTGTTGGATCAACTCACCCGCTTAGCCCAAACCGATCCCCGCTTCCAGGGCAGAATTAACCCGAACCAGGCCGGGGCCATTGGTCACTCCATTGGTGGACAAACGGTTTTATCCCTGGCTGGGGCTGAAATTAACTGGCAGCAACTCGCGCGGGATTGTCATACTGACTTAGTGGCGTTGAGTATTTCCCTACCGATCCAATGCAGTGCCTTCAGCCTGAGACCTGACCCCCAGAGCTTGCGCGATGCCCGGATTAAAGGGGTGATTGCTCTGAACCCAACCCTGCGCACGGTCTTAGGCCCCGCTAGTCTAAGCCAGATCAACGTCCCGGCGATGTTGGTGGGTGGCACCGATGATTTAGTGACTCCGGCGGTTTTGGAGCAGATCGAGCCGTTTACTTGGATGAAAACTAATTCTAAATATCTAGCGATCCTTCAAAAGGGAACGCATTTGTATAACCCAGCCGCGGGCGGTCGCGGGGCAGTGCCGTTTCCCCCCAGTTTTTATGGCCCGGATCCAACCTTGGCCCGCCAGTACGTCAATGCCTTAAGCGTGGCCTTTGCCCAAACCCACATTGCCAACCAGGCCCCGTTTCGCCCCTTTCTCACCCCCACCTATGCCCAATACATCAGCCAGCCACAATTACCCCTGATCTTGGTACAAGGCTTTGATCTCCCCCGTCCCTAGATAGTTCTCTGCTAGGACTTTAGAGAGACAGGCTAGACAGATTCTAGAGCCAAGACTTAACAGGATTTGAATGGGGGTGAGCGTGACCTTATAGTCATTTCGCTTAGGAATGGGACACAAATACGCTTGAAACCGATATGAGCATTACTCTTGAGTGTCTCACTTTTGGCAGAAATGACTATAGCTAGATTTCTTTCTTAGTAGAAACCAACGAATCAAACTGGTCATGCCCAGAATCATCGGTGCCAGGCCCAACACGATAACCCAAATTGCTCCTTCAAGTGAACTGAACGATTCCCAAAAGCCCAGGGGTGACCAAATCACGGCCTGGTAGTAAAAATTCATCCAAAGGCCCATGATGATGGTTGTTATTCCAGTCACTAAAATCCAGCGACGCGGACAGCGACTCCGAAATGCTCCAACACAGGCCACAAGTCCCGCACCTAGAGAGAGAAAACCCAGCGTATAAAAAACGATTATTGGAATTAGAAATGCCATCTGGAGTTAAATGACTTTGAGAGAAGCAGAAGCGGATGGGCAGCGTCAAGTTGGGTGCAATCAACACCTATCCTTAGATAGTATCCCCGAACCAGTCTGTCTTCCTTTACCGATCTGGCCTGGCTGGAGAATCACCACCTATGACTCTGTGGCAGCAATTGACCTTAACCACTGTTCCCTGGGAAGCCTGGCGACAAAACAGCTTTTTAGGTAAATTAATTGGTCTGCTCCAGGCCTGGCAGCGGGGAAGTATGCTCTGGCCCTGGGTGCAAAACTTGGGCGGGTTGCTGGCTAGCCTGATCCTAATCCTGTCGCCCTTTGTCCCCAGTGGCATGATTGGGGTGGTGCTATTTGCTGGGGCTATATTTTGGGGCCTGTGGACTTTAAGTACCCCCCAGGAAACTCGCTTCAGTGCCATCCATGTTTTGGTGTTGCTCTATTGGAGTATTGCCGCAGTGGCCACTGCGTTTTCCCCCGTGAAAGCCGCAGCTCTTCAAGGACTGATCAAGCTCAGTTTGTATATGCTCTTTTTTGCCCTATCGGAACGGGTGATGCGCTCGCCAAAATGGCGGTCTGGGTTGATCGCGGTGTATCTACTCACGGCCTTAGTCGTCAGCCTCTATGGGGTGCGGCAATGGATTTTTGGGGCAGATGCCCTGGCTACCTGGACGGATCCGCAGTCAGAACTAGCCAACACCACCCGCGTTTATAGCTATCTGGGCAATCCTAATTTATTGGCGGGTTATCTTTTACCGGCGATTCCCCTGAGTTTGGCAGCGGTATTTGCCTGGAAAGGTTGGCTCCCGAAACTATTGGCGGTGGTGATGGTGGGCTTGAATGCCAGTAGCTTAATTTTTACCTTTAGTCGGGGGGGCTGGCTGGGCCTCGTGGTTAGCTCGTCGGTGCTTGCGCTGCTACTGCTCTATTGGCTGCTACCCCTACTACCCCGTATTTGGCAGTTTTGGGCCTTTCCTGCGCTCCTTGGGGGCCTGGCAGTGGTGATTGTTCTGGCGGTTATGTTTGTGCCCGCGATTCGCACCCGAGTGTTGAGTATCTTTGCTGACCGGAATGACAGTAGTAATAATTTTCGGATTAATGTTTGGGCCGCAGTCCAAGAGATGATTCGAGATCGCCCGATTCTTGGGATTGGCCCCGGCAATGAGGCCTTTAACAAAGTTTATCCCCTCTATCAACGGCCTGGGTTTACGGCGCTGAGTGCCTATTCCATCTTCTTAGAACTCTTAGTGGAAGCTGGGGCGATTGGCTTTGCCGCCTTTCTTTGGTTTTTACTGACAACTTTGAACCGGGGCTGGCAAACCCTGAATCATTTGCGAACTCTCCGGCATCCCGATGGTTTTTGGTTAATGGCGGCTCTGGCCACAATGCTCGGAATGCTCACCCATGGCCTGGTGGATACGATTTGGTATCGTCCGGAAGTGGCAACCCTGTGGTGGTTGATGATCGCGATTGTGGCCAGTTACCCAGCTTTTCACCAGGCCCCACGTTTCAGTTCAGATCCATCGGCTCTTTGATCTCCCAGGCCAATCTGGTATTATAATTATTTGTCTATAGAACTTGGGATGGAAAGAGTTTAACCGTGGCTAATATCAAATCTGCCATCAAGCGTGTCGAAATTGCCGAGCGCAACCGCCTGGAAAACAAGGCCTACAAATCGGTCGTCAAAACCATGACCAAACACTACCTTGCGGCCGTGCAAAGCTATACCAGCGAACCCAGCCCGGACGCTCTCGCCACTGTTCAAGAAAAAATGTCGGTTACCTTCAGCAAAATTGACAAAGCGGTAAAACGTGGTGTTCTGCATCGGAATACTGGGGCCCGGAAAAAAGCTCGGTTAGCCCGGATTCTCAGTAACGCCACCGCCTAAGTTTTGAGACCATTGCTAATTCGATTCAGGAGGGCCTGGGATGTTACCGCCATTGGTTGATACCCACGTTCACCTGAACTTTGACGCGTTTACCCCAGATTTGCTGGAAATTGCCCAACGTTGGCGGGAGGTGGGGGTTGTGGCCCTGGTGCATTCCTGTGTGGAACCGAGTGAGTTTGGCGCGATCCAGGCCATTGCCCAGCAGTTTCCGGAAGTTCATTTTGCTGTCGGCCTCCATCCCCTAGACGCAGAGCAGTGGCAGCCGGACTCCAAAGCTCACATTCAAGCTCTGGCCAGTTCTGACCCGAAAGTAGTAGCAATTGGGGAAATGGGCCTGGACTTTTTCAAAGCCGATAACGGGGAGCAGCAACGCCAAGTCTTTTGGAGTCAGTTAGAAATTGCCCAGGCCCTGAACTTACCCGTGATTATCCATTGTCGGGATGCGGCCGATCAGATGCGCGACCTCCTGGAAAAATTCTGGCAAACTCAAGGGCCGGTGAAAGGAGTAATGCATTGCTGGGGCGGCACACCGGCAGAAACCCAATGGTTTTTAGACCTTGGCTTTTACATTAGCTTTAGTGGCACTGTGACGTTTAAGAATGCCCACAGTATTAAAGCCGCAGCCCAAATGGTTCCCGCTGATCGCCTGCTGATTGAAACCGACTGTCCGTTCCTAGCCCCAGTCCCGAAACGCGGCGAAAAACGGAATGAGCCGAGCTATGTCCAATATGTGGCCCAACAGGTGGCGACTCTCAGAAATATTTCTGTGATGGAATTGGGCCAACTGACGACTCGGAATGCTGCCAAGCTGTTTGGCCTGGACATTACCCTCTAGACTTGGCTAGCCCAACTCCTGAGACAGTGAACTAATTTACCTGACTTACTCAGCCGTCGTAGTGACGCCATTAGTGCGGTCAATCTTAAAGACCAACACAGCTAAAGGCGGTAAGCAAATATCGAGGGAATAGCGGCGATTGTGGAAGGCCCATTCATCGGCCCATTTTCCGCCAAGGTTGCCCATGTTACTGCCGCCATATTCACGAGCATCACTGTTAAAGATTTCAGTGTAGAATCCATGCTCTGGGACACCAATCCGGTAATGGCTGTGGGGTTGGGGCGTAAAGTTACAGACGACAACGACAAAATCAGAATACTCCTTAGCCCAACGGATGAAGGCCACAACACTATGGCGATTATCGTTACAGTCAATCCATTCAAACCCCGCTTCCCCAAAATCTTGGCTGTAGAGGGCCGGTTGGTTGCGGTAAAGCTGATTTAAGTCCGTAATGCAGCGTTTGATCTGTTGGTGAGGCTCATATTGGAGCAGATGCCATTCCAGATCGCCCCAGACATTCCACTCACTCCATTGGGCAAATTCCATCCCCATGAACATGGTTTTCTTACCGGGGTGGGTGAACATATAGCTAAATAGGGCCCGGACATTGGCAAACTTCTGCCAGCGATCTCCCGGAACTTTGCCGATAATATTGCTCTTGCCGTGAACCACCTCGTCATGGGAGAGGGCCAACATGAAGTTTTCGCTGTGGTGATACCAAATACTAAAGGTGAGATTGTTTTGGTGGAATTGGCGGAACCAGGGATCCATGCTGAAGTAATCCAGAGTGTCGTGCATCCAGCCCATATTCCACTTCAGGTTAAAGCCCAGGCCCCCGGCATAGGTCGGCCAAGAGACCATCGGCCAAGAGGTAGATTCTTCCGCAATCGAAAGCACCCCCGGAAAATAGCTAAAAATCACATGGTTGACTTGCCGGAGGAAATTCGCCGCTTCTAGGTTTTCTCGCCCACCGTATTCATTGGCCACCCATTCGCCATTTTCCCGTTGATAGTCCAGGTAGAGCATCGAAGCCACCGCATCCACCCGAATTCCGTCAATGTGGTATTTATCAAACCAAAAGAGAGCATTGGCCACGAGGAAATTGCGGACTTCATGGCGGCCGTAATTAAAAACTAAAGTCCCCCATTCCTTGTGTTCGCCTTTACGAGGGTCGGAGTGTTCGTATAAATGCGTCCCGTCAAAAAAGGCCAGGCCATGCCCATCTTTAGGAAAATGTCCCGGTACCCAATCGACAATCACGCCAATCCCGGCCTGGTGACACTGATCGACAAAATACATGAAATCTTCCGGCGTGCCATAGCGGGAGGTGGGGGCAAAATATCCCGTGACTTGATAGCCCCAAGAGCCATCAAATGGGTGTTCGGCCACGGGCAGCAATTCCACATGGGTATAGCCGAGATCTTTCACATAGGGAATTAACTTGGCGGCTAGTTCGCGATAGGTTAAAAACCGGGCCCAGGGTTTCAGGTCGGCGACAGGAATGGCGGGTTCAGGTTCACCATTGGGCAAGACGGCCGGATGATCCATGGAGGCGTGAAGCCAGGAGCCTAAATGCACCTCATAAATCGAAACGGGCTGAGTTAAAGGTTCATGATTCCGCCGCTGTTCCATCCACTCGCCATCGGCCCAGTTGTATGCATTTAGGTTCGTGACAATGGAGGCAGTTTTCGGGCGGGGTTCTTGGGCAAACCCATAGGGGTCGGATTTTTCGTAAATATGCCCAGCCTGGTTTTTAATTTCGTATTTGTAATGTTCGCCTGCCTTCAGGCCTGGAATAAATAACTCCCAAATTCCGCCACCGCGCCGGGCCATTTGATGTTGTCGCCCATCCCAGGAGTTGAAATCCCCTAAAACTGACACATTGCGGGCATTGGGGGCCCAAACGGCAAAATAAACCCCGGAGACTCCATTAACTTCTAGGAGGTGCGCCCCGAGTTTTTCATAGATCCGGTGATGATTGCCCTCACCAAATAAGTAAATATCAAGGTCTGTTAGTTGGGAAGACTGAAAGGCATAGGGATCGTACATGACCCGCTCGTGGCCGTTTTCTTTGACCTTGAGCTGGTAGTTGTTGAGTTCCACCGTGGGGATGACGCATTCAAAAAAGTTGGGGTGGTGCTGCGACTGCATCGGATATTCTCGCCGCTCTTCTGGACAGAGCACCGTCACCTGTTCCGCATTGGGTAAATAGGCCCGCACCACCCAGGCCGGTTGACCATTGTCCTCGTAGCGATGACAGCCTAAGACTTGAAAGGGATCGTCATGGTGGTTGGCGACAATGCGGGCGACTTGATCGGGCGAAATCGTCATAGGAATTAGCTATCTCGGAATGTAAAAGGACTGGGACTAAAACAGGTCAAGAAGATATAAAAAAAGTTAACAATTTTGATAACTAACTTGACAACATACACTGATATTTTTTTCTGCAAAACCACAATAAATATCAGTGCTCCCAGGTCTGGCTGATTTTTGGGGTCTGATTACAGTGCCGTTAGTGCCGATTGTAGAGCTTTTGGGGAGTCTGGTCTGAAGCGTTGAGGAAAAATTGTGGAGCGGCGAGGTTAGGTGTCTTGGTCAGAAAACTGGGCAGAGTCTTGAGTCCGGGGCCGCATGCCATCAGAAAACCTATAAAGTTTCCCCTAAAAATCAGAAAGGACACCGACGACTTTCCGTGTTTCGTCTCGATGCCCTTACTGGTTCGCTCCTCACATGAATAAATTTAGCAGACAATCTTGATTTCGTCACACTCTGTTGGAGATGTTTACAAAAAATCTGGTGAATCAGGCTGATCGGCAAGTAAAACACGACCTATTTCCCCTCTGCCTGACTTGCTTTCTAACACACCCTAGGGGATAAAAAGGGCAGTGGCAATTTCTGAGGGGTGTGTTTGTCATGGTTGGCCTGGTCTTTCCCGTCACGCCGATGTTGGCAGTGGCAAGCATTTCCACCCTAGTCCAGACCTTTATTATTTTGCTGCTGGTGGCAACGGCCGTGGCCCTGGTGAGTCGGCGGTTGGGGATTCCCTACGTGATTAGCCTGGTGTTGGCTGGCTTATTTATTTCCAAGCCAATGCTGCCGACGGCGGTTGGCCTCAACCCGGATTTGGTGCTTGATTTATTTCTGCCGATTCTGGTTTTTGAAGCGGCCATCAATACTGATGCGCGTCGGCTGCGCCGTAACTTGTTGCCCATTGGAGTTTTGGCTGGGCCAGGTACGATTGTTGCCGCGTTGATTACAGGCTGTTTATTTAAGCTGGTCTTTGACTGGGCCTGGATGCCCACCTTGGCGGCTGGGGTGATTTTAACGATTACAGATACGGTCTCGGTGATTGCTGCATTCCGAGTGGTGCCTGTCCCCGCCCGCTTGTCCACGATTGTGGAAGGTGAAAGTCTGTTTAACGATGCTGTGGCCCTAGTGTTGCTGGGCTTGATCACCACTGTGCATTTGCAGGGGGAATATACGCCGCTTCTAGGAATTAAACAGTTCATGATTGCTTTTCCGGGTGGCATTGTCCTGGGCCTCGGCCTGGGGTATCTCTGTGTCGGGCTATTTCGCCAGTTGGAAGATCCCCTCAGTAGTTTGCTGTTAACCGTTGCGGTGGCCTTGGGCACGTTTCAAATTGGGACGGCGTTGGGGGTGTCCGGGGCGATTGCGGTGGTGATCGCGGGCTTAGTGATTGGGAATTGGGGCCTGGAACATGAAACAACAACGGCCCAGTCGAAAATTACCCTATTTAGTTTTTGGGAGTACGCTGCTTTTGGGGTGAATACGTTTATTTTTCTCCTTCTAGGAATTGAGGTTGAACCCCGATTTGTCCTTGCCTCTTTGCCCATCGCATTGTTGGCAATTGTGATTTACCAAATTGGTCGGGCTGCTGTGGTGTATCCTTTCCTGAACCTGTTGCGATTTGTGGATCGGCCCATTCCGCTGCGCTGGCAAAATGTCTTAATTGTGGGCAATGTCAAAGGCTCATTATCTATGGCCATGGCATTGAGTTTGCCGCGGACGATGCCCTTTCGCAGTGAGGTGATTACCTTGGTCTTTAGTACGGTTTTGGTTTCATTGATCTTACAGGGAATGACCTTGCCCTGGGTGGTTCGGCGCATGAAGGTAGAACAACGCTCGGAAGCGGGGGTGAAGCTGCAAACGTTACAACTTAACTTAATGACGGCAAAAGCGGCCCAGGCCCACCTGAAAGACTTATTGCAAACTGGAGGACTCTCACAACCCCTGCATGATGATCTTTGGAATCAATATCAAGAGCGGATTTTGACTGCGGAATCAGAACTCCAGGCCATTTATCCACGCGACTTAGAATTTCCGCAAGATCAGGAGCAACGTCGGTATCAAAACCGTTTACAGAGACAATTAATTTTGGCGGAAAAGAGTGCAGTGGCCAATGGCTTGCGACAAGGCCTGGTTTCTCAAGAAGTGGCAGACCCCTACCTACAGGAACTCAACCGTAAATTCGTCAGCTTCGGTGATGACTAACCTAGAACCAATATCAATAGGCGTTACGGCAGCGGCGGTTAAAAGCCAGGCCCAGGCCTTGGGGTTTCATCGGGTCGGAATTAGCAATGTTAGGGAAGCTCTTCATTCCAAGTCGGCGATTTCTCAGCATCAGGAACGACTCCAGGCCTGGTTAGAGCAGGGCTATCAAGCCGACATGGCCTGGATGGGAAATCCTAAACGCCAAGATATTTTCCAGGTGCTACCGAGTGTGAAATCCGTGATTTCTCTGGGCCTGAACTACTACACCCCCCATCACCATTCTGACAATCCCCAACACGGCAAAATTTCCCGCTATGCCTGGGGACGCGACTATCACCGAGTTTTAGGGAAACGCTTAAAGGCTCTTTGCCAGTGGTTAGCCGCCCAAACCCCCCAAGTTGAAACCAAGTTTTATGTGGATACGGGGCCGATTTCCGACAAGGCCTGGGCAGAACAGGGGGGCCTGGGGTGGGTGGGTAAACACAGTAATTTAATTAGTCGCCAATATGGATCCTGGTTATTTTTAGGGGAAGTCCTCACCAACCTGGAGTTAGAGCCGGATCAGCCCCATCTGAATCACTGTGGCACCTGTACTCGCTGTTTAGAGGCTTGTCCGACCCAGGCCATTGTTGCTCCCTATCAGGTGGATGCCAACCGCTGCCTTGCCTATCACACCATTGAAAATCGCCAGGCTGAGTTACCGGAGTTTATTGCCCAAAACCTACAGGGCTGGGTGGCTGGGTGTGATATTTGCCAAGATGTTTGCCCCTGGAATCAACGCTTTGCCCAGGCCACGGATATTCCTGACTTTAACCCGCGATCCGATCTATCAGCCCCTAAGTTAGCAGAACTCGCCGCCTTAACCGATCAAGATTGGGCGCAAAAATTTACTGCTTCCGCCCTGCGCCGGATTAAGCCCGCCCAATGGAGACGCAACGCCCAGGCCAACCTGGATCATTCAGCCCCAGCAACCGACAACAAAAAACCTCTGGATTCTCAGGGGTAATCGCAGAGGACATGCATTTGCCGGAACACTATGGGAGTAGTTTCACCCCATCGTCAGCAAGAGTTTAACTAGAAGCTAAAGGTTAAGTCGGGGTGGTATTCAGCTCCACGATAGATGATGCCTTGATCTGCTTTGGCAGGTGGATTGACCGCTTTGTGCGGATGGTAGGCAGCACCCCGATAATGGGCAACAGCATCAACTTCTTTCACATTCAGATGGGCGGGATTGGCTTCATAGGTAACGCCCCGGTAGGTCAGTCTCATCGGATTCACCCCATAAAAATCAGGTTGATCAGGAACAATGAGGCGCGTTCCTTCGGGGAAACCCCTACTTCCGTCTCCTTTAAGCCCACCAACCCCAACCAATGATTCGACACTGCTAGGAAATCAAGTACAAAGTTAAAGAGGATTTAAAGAAGATGAACGATTCATTTCTGTATCTAATTTAACAGTTTGCTAATTATGAGAGCAACTTTTTGGCAAAACGTTACAAAATCTCAGGACAAACAATGGATCACCGGGTTTTCGCTTAAATTTCAGGTGTTTTCCAAATGTCAGTGCGATTTTCAGGAGGTTTAGCTACGGCCTTGGCGTGATCCTGCTTAAGTGGCATTAAGGTTTGTGATCTGCTGCTGAGAATTTTTAATAGTTTCCTTAGCTTTTTCCGTCCGGCGTGATCCCCAGGCCTGGCGCAATCCTGGTTCAGGTGTTGGGTGACCGGGTAATCCTAAATAAATTCAGTGACTCTGGGGGAGCTTGGCCTGGGTTCGTTAGATTGATTCAGGTCTGCTGCGGCTAATTGCATGAATGCGAATACCCTTGTCCTAGTTCTACTTGATATTTGCTTAATTATTGGACTGGCCCGGTGGATGGGTGTTTTATCCTCCCGGATTGGGCAACCGCCTGTGATTGGTGAAATTGTCGCTGGGATTATGCTCGGCCCCTCGTTGTTGGGATTGCTCTGGCCCGAGGCGGTGAAGACGCTCTTTCCCAGCCAAGTTTTACCGAATATCTATTTGCTCTCCCAGATTGGCCTAATTTTCTTCATGTTTTTAGTGGGTCTGGATGTCAAGCCTGAACATCTGCGCGGGCGGCTGCGGTTGGCGGTACTCACCTCGAATAGCAGTGTTATTTTGCCCTTTGGCCTGGGTGTGATTCTGGCAGCTACGGTCTTAAAATCTCTTCAACCCCCGGCAATCTCTGACTTGGCCTATGCCTTGTTTTTGGGGGCGGCCATGTCGGTGACGGCGTTTCCTGTGTTGGCCCGAATTGTGGCGGAAAAAAATCTCCAAACCACTCCTCTGGGGCAGTTGGCCTTAACTGCGGCTTCGATTGATGATGTCACGGCCTGGTGTTTGTTGGCGATGGCGATTATTGCGGCCCGTTCTGGAGATATTTGGACTGCCTGGCCGACCTTAGTGGGGATTTTGATTTTTGCCACCGCCTTGCTGACCCTGGGGAAGAAATATTTAGGAAAATTGATCGGGGCCTGGGAGCGGCGAGGACAACTGACCTTAGCCCATCAAACCGTGATCTACATCCTGCTGATTTTGACGGCGATTGTTACCCAACTGCTTGGGATTGATGTGATTTTTGGTGGGTTTATCCTGGGGGTGATTATGCCTAAGGACTCGGTCTTAGCCCAGTATTTACGGGAGCGGATTCAGGATTTTGTCACGATCTTTTTGTTGCCCTTGTTTTTTGCCTACAGTGGCTTGAATACCCAAGTTGGCCTGGTCAATAGTGGGATGCTTTGGGCGATAACTGGATTGATTATCCTCGCTGCCATTGTTGGTAAGTTCGGGGGGGCCTTTGGGGCTGCCAAGGTTTCAGGCGTGCCCACCGGGGAAGCAGCGGCCTTGGGCTGGTTGATGAATACCCGCGGCTTAACCGAGTTGATTATTCTCAATATTGGCTTGCAACTCAAGGTGATTCCCCCAGTCCTTTTTACGATGCTAGTGATCATGGCCTTAGTGACCACGTTTATTGGTGCGCCCTTGGTGGATCGGTTTTACCAGGCCCCAGCTAGCAATTGAGTCTGGACTTCAAAAGTTTAAGAGCTTACCCATAATCCAGCCCAGGGCCAGGCCAATGATTAACGCCCACAATTGCCCAGAATCGACAAAATTACTCCAGGACTTGGCAAAGTCGCTCCCAAGGGTATCCTTAAACTGCTGAGCAATAATAATTTGCTGCTGGTGGAGTTCAATCCGAGCCGGGAGGGGTAAGTAGGGAGAAGGAGCATCGAGCGGGGACATAGGGAGTTTCATTCCTCAAACACTGGTGAACAGCAAGTAAATTCAGGGACAGGGGGATGTGGGTGATCAACCTGATTGAAAATCTTAGTATTTACAATACTTACACTTTTGCACCTATAGTCATTTCTGCCAAAACTGGGAGATTCAACCCGACTGCCCATCATGGTTTCCAGTATTTTTATGTTTCATTCCTCAGCGATATGAATATACCCCAAGACTGTACCTCAACGGAGAGTTTTAGGGCCACTGCTTCAGACGGACTTGCATAAACTCTTCCAAAACTTAAACTGACTCTGCCAATTTTTGTCCTGCTTGGGGTTGTAGCCAATGAGCAAACTGGGTCGTAAATGCATCAGCCAAAATGGCAGCGCGAATGGCCTGGGTAAAGCGAATTAACTCCGTCAGGTTGTGAATGGCCAAGAGGGTAAACCCTAAAACTTCTTGGGAACGGATGAGGTGACTTAAATAGGCTCGGCTAAAGCTTTGACAGGCATAGCAACCACAGGACTGATCCAAGGGGAGAAAATCGGTTTTGAAGCGGGCATTTTTGAGATTCCAGCGTTCACCCTGGACGAGGGCACAACCATGGCGAGCCAACCGTGTCGGAATCACACAGTCAAATAAATCAATGCCAGCGGCAATGGCCTGGGCCATTTCCCGATAGGTACCGACTCCCATCAAATATCGGGGCTTGTTTTCCGGCAAAAGGGGAGTGGTGGCCGCGACAACCCCAGCAATTAGCTCCGGGGGTTCCCCGACACTGACTCCGCCAATGGCATAACCCGGTAAATCCAGCTTGACCATTTCTGCGGCACAGGCCTGGCGTAAGTCTAAATGCACTCCCCCCTGAATAATCCCAAATAAGGCTTGCTGTTCGGACTTTGAGCCATTGGTAATACTGTAATGGGCCTGGTGGCAGCGTTCTAGCCAGCGGATGGTTCGCGTCGTCGCGGCCTGGACTTGTTCCCGCGTAGCTGGATAAGGGGGACATTCATCAAAGGCCATGATCACATCTGCCCCCAACTGATTTTGAATCTGCATGGCTTTTTCGGGGCTGATAAAGATTTCCCGCCCATCTTTCGGAGATTTAAACTTGACGCCAGCTTCGCTGATCACCCGCATTTGACTGAGGCTAAAAACCTGAAACCCACCAGAATCCGTCAAGATTGGCCCAGGCCAGGCCATGAACTGATGCAATCCACCGGCCGCGGCGATAATCTCTTCCCCTGGTTGTAAGTGGAGGTGATAGGTATTGGCCAGAACCATTTGGGCCCCTGTGGTTGCAAGTTGGGCCGGGGTAACGGTTTTAACATTGGCTAAAGTCCCCACGGGCATAAATCTTGGGGTTTCAACAATTCCGTGGGGCGTATGAAACACACCGGCCCGAGCTTGAGTCTGGGAACAACGGGCCTGGCAGTCGAATTTGAACACGAATCGCGGGGCCTGGTGGCAAGAGGATAGAGCCTATGATACGGCCAGCAGTCATCAGGAGGGCGCAACTTCTGAGCTACTCTAGACCTAAGCCCCTCGATCATCAAGGACTTGTGACGGCAATGGAACCTCACCCAGGCCCAGTTCCGCCTCGAATTTTGCTCGTGAGTAGTGACAATGGTTTAACCCAGGCCATGGGGCATGATCTGCAATTGGCCGGCTATGAAGCTGTTGCCGCAACCTCCGGTGTGGAGTGTGGCCTGGCCCTCGAGCATTGGCAACCGGCCTTGCTGGTGATTGATTCTGTGGTCGGTAAAAGTAGCGGCTTAGACCTCTGCCAAGAACTACGTCAACAGGGGGTAACGGCTCCGTTGTTGATCATCATGAGTAGTGATGGAGTCGAGGAACGGGTTGCGTGCCTTGTGGCGGGGGCGGATGACTACATCTTGACTCCCTACAATCCCAAGAGCTTTTTAGAGTTGGTGCAGTTTTACCTCCAGCCGAGTCAAGACACCAGCGAACAGTTGCGCTTTGATAACCTCACCCTGGATTTAGGTACCCGTCGGGCCGAGCGCAATGGGCGAACCATTGAACTGACCATGAAAGAGTATGAACTCCTGAAATATTTGATGGAGCATCCCCGGCAAATTCTCAGCCGCGACCAAATTCTGGAAAATGTCTGGGGGTACGACTTCATGGGCGAGTCCAATGTGATTGAGGTCTATGTCCGCTACCTGCGGATCAAAATTGAAGATGACAACGACAAGCGCTTAATTCACACGGTACGAGGGGTGGGCTATGTTCTCCGGGAAGCGTAAAGGACTTTGGTTTCTGGGGATCGCCTGTCTAGTGCTGGTGTTCGTCAGCTTCAGCAGCCCCCCATTCCAGGCCCTATTCAGCCAGGCCAAGCCCGCCCTGAGTGCCAGCCCAACCCCGCAACAGTTACCAATTACGGCCCAGGCCAAAATTCAAGATCAGGTGATTCAACTGGAGGTGGCCCGGACAATTCCGGAACAAGCCAAAGGGTTAATGTATCGCCCCGAGTTAGCCCCAGATCGGGGAATGTTGTTTCCCTATAGCCCGCCCCAGGCCGTCAGCTTTTGGATGAAAAATTGTCTGATTAGCTTAGATTTAGTCTTTATCCGCGATCAAAAAGTTATTGGCATCCAAGTCAAAGCACCCCCCTGTGACACTACCCCCTGTCCGGTCTATCCTTCCCCAGGCCCCGTAGATTATGTGTTAGAACTTGCTGGAGGTCGTGCCGCATCCTTGGGGCTAACGGTGGGAGATGCTGTTGTGATTGAATCGATCCGCTAGGGTCTCACCTCCCGTCTTCTCGGACTTTTGGCCGCCTCTGAAGCCCTTCCAAACAGCCCCTCAACACTGACTATGGCAGAGCAGCTCTCGCACCAGGCCGATGATATTCAGGATCGCAAGGCGGATCATTTGCGCTTATGTCTGGATGACGCGGTGGCCTGCGAGGGGATCACGACTGGCCTGGAACGGTATCGCTTTCGTCATGCCTGTTTGCCGGAACTTAACTTTGCCGACATTGATCTAAATGTTAATTTTCTTGGGCATGCACTGGCCGCTCCCCTGTTCATCTCCTCCATGACCGGCGGGACAGAATTGGCTGCTCTGATTAATCAGCGTTTAGCCAAGGCCGCCCAAAAATTTCGGATTCCGATGGGAGTTGGGTCTCAACGGGTAGCCCTAGAACGTCCAGATTTGGCAGATACCTTTGCGATTCGCGACCTGGCCCCGGATATTCCCCTCTTTGCCAACTTGGGCGCGGTGCAACTCAACTACGGCTGTGATGCTGCCGCCTGTGAAGCGATTCTCGCCATGTTAAGTGCCGATGCCCTGATTTTGCACCTAAACCCATTGCAAGAAGCGGTACAGACCCACGGAGATCGGAATTTTGCGGGATTATTGCCCAAAATTAGTCAGCTATGCCTTGAGCTATCTGTCCCCGTCATTGTCAAAGAAGTGGGGAATGGCATTTCGGCGAGTATGGCCCGCAAACTCATCCAGGCCGGGGTCGCCGCGATTGATGTGGCCGGGGCGGGAGGAACCTCTTGGGCGAAAGTGGAAGGGGCGAGAGCGCAGGATTTGCGCCAAAAACGCTTAGGGCAAACCTTTGCAGATTGGGGTTTACCAACGGCGGATTGTCTAGTGGAAATTCATCACCAGTTTCCAACGTTGCCCTTAATCGCTTCTGGGGGGATCAGCACTGGCCTGGATGTGGCCAAAGCTTTAGCTCTGGGAGCTTCCCTGGTGGGACTGGCCCGTCCCCTATTGCAAGCGGCCTATGAATCCGAAGCCTGTTTATTTGACCTCATTGAATTGCTCCAGGCGGAGTTGGCAACGGCATTGTTTTGTACGGGTAATGCTTCGATCCCGGCATTCCAGGCTGCGGATTGTTTAATGAAGCTCCCGTGATCGTCAATCTTGAGAAGCAGGGAAGTCCTGAGGCCTAGCTTGGGTGGATTAAACGGCGTGAGTTAACTGGCTAATGATCCCCGAGTGTTGGGGAAACTGTTGGATCAAGTCAGCCCGCTGACCCATTTCAAAATCCCGAAAATCAAATCCGGGTGCAACGGTACAGCCGACTAAAGCATAACTATCGGGATCGCGAACATAGGCCCCAAACCAAGATCCCGCTGGCACCCAGGCCTGGAACTGCTCCCCTTGTGCAAAGTCTGCCCCTAACTGTAAATCAGTCCGCCCACCATCTGGGGCAATCACCACCACCGTCAAGCCCGATCCCGCGTAAAAATGCCAGACCTCATCGGATTGAATCCGATGCAGAGCAGAAATTTGCCCGGATTTGAGTAGGAAATAAATCGCCGTACCATAGCAGCGATCCCCACCCCGGAAGTGAGTTGGCAAGGCCTGGCTGGAAATGATCCCAACTGCCCGGTAGCTCTCACGAAAATAGCCACCTTCAGGATGGGACTCCAGGCCCAGATGATTAATCCAATCCTCCGCGGTGGGAACTGACATCCTTAGCTGGCCAGGTATTCCCGCATTTGATGCCGCCGCCGCCGCAGATGATCCAAGGCTTGCCGTTCCAGCTGTCGCACCCGTTCCCGACTGAGGCTGAGTTGCTCGCCGACTTTGGCTAAGGAAAGTTCCTGACCATCGGTGAGGCCATAGCGCAAACTGAGAACTTGGCGTTGTTGGGGGGTGAGTTCAGCCAACCAGTGGTGCATATCATCCCGGAGGGCTTCTCCCGCCGTAAATTGTTCGGGCGAGGGGCCTTCGTCCTCGAGGAGTTCACCCAGTTCAGTGTCCTGGTTATCGCCGACCCGTAAATCTAAGGAAATCGGCTGGCGGGCCAGGGTTAAGTATTCCCGGATTTGGGCCGGTTCTAGCTCTAGGGCCTGGGCAATTTCTGTGGGGGTGGCACTGCGACCCAGGCCTTGGGACAATTCCCGCTGGGTGCGTTTGATCTTGTTCAGCTTTTCCGTGATGTGGATCGGGAGCCGAATCGTGCGGGCTTGCTGGGCAATGGCGCGGGTAATGGCCTGGCGGATCCACCAATAGGCATAGGTTGAGAATTTGTAACCCCGGGTGGGATCAAATTTTTCGACACCTCGCTCTAGTCCCAGTGTTCCTTCTTGAATTAAATCCAAGAGTTCTAGGTTGCGTTTTTGGTACTTTTTGGCTACTGAAACCACGAGTCGGAGGTTGGCCTCGATCATTTTCTGCTTCGCCCGTTGACCTTTGCGTAGAGCTAAATTCAACTTTTCTGGGGGCATCTCAGCGGCCTGGGCCACTTCCGCGAGTGTTGGAGTCCGCCCCAGCTCTGTAGTTAGGGTTTCTTCGATCTCCCGCAGCCGCATCAGTTGCTGAACTTGTTTACCGAGGACGATTTCTTGCTCGTGGGTGAGTAAGGGGACGCGACCAATTTCGTGGAGATATGTCCGCACCATATCGGTATTCAGAGGTAAGGAGGGGGTGGTGCTGGTTTTAGTCATAGGGGTAGTCCGGGAGTAGGGGACAAAGGGAAAAACAGAAACTCGCAAGCTAAGTTGTAGAGGACAGGAAATATCTTGAAGTCAGTATGAGTTTGTATTTCTAGAATACCTTGACTGAGTGGGGTCAAGTTAGGGGAATGACCGTACTAAACGGCAAAAATCATCGAGTTAGGGGAAAGTGATTTACCTATGAGTTATAGAGGGAGCCTTGGGGTAAAACTGTGGCCTACGCATCTTTAGACTTTGATTTTGCCCCGAAAGTTGCCAATTCTTAGCCTAAATTTTGTGAAATGATCCTTAAGTTTGCGGCATTATCCACATCAAATTTCTCTGAAAATGCCAATCCCTTGCCTGGACTGGAATTGCTGGCTTGGTTAAGACGTTACTTTTTATTACAGTGGGTGCGACTCAATTCTCCAGGCCCGGTGCAGAGGTAAGTTTAGCCAAGTCTTGTTCATCAAATTTCAAATGCAGGATACGGCCCATGGCCTGGAGTAACACCGTTTCAAATTCCCCTAACTGGCTCTCAGGGAGAAATTGGGCAAGCCGGCCCACGGGGTAGTCGCGAATACCACAGGGAACAATGGCCTGGAAGCCCGTTAAATCTGCGGTGACATTCACAGCCAGGCCATGCATTGTGATCCAACGGCTGACTTTGATCCCAATGGCACAGACTTTATATCCGTGCGCCCAAACCCCTGTCAGACCTGGCCAACGTTCTCCCCGAATCCCCAATTCTCCCAGGGCCACAATCACCACTTCTTCCAATTGCCGTAAATACCAGTGCAAATCCATCTGATGCCGCCGCAAATTCAAAATGGGATAGAGAATCACTTGGCCTGGGCAGTGATAGGTAACTTCGCCGCCGCGCTCAATTCGATGTAAAGGGGCTGGGGGATGCCGGGGATCAAACTTTAGATGCTCCAGGCTGGCCCCTTGACCGAGGGTATAAACCGGGGGATGTTGGCAAAGAATCACCGCATCGGGAAGTTCTGGGTGATCTAAGCGGGCTTGGACTAATTGTTTTTGCCAGGCCCAGGCCTGGGGATAGGGGATCAACGGGGCCTGGTAGAGATAACAGGGTTTGAGGCCTGGAGCGAGAGGGGTTAGTTGTGTCAAGGGGATCCGCCAATTTCCGGGCAAAGAATTGTCACAGAAAGCAAAATATCGTTAACAAGTTCTAGAAGGGATGTTATCCCCAATACGAAAGTGTTACGGTGATCGTAATCCTTAAGGAACGGAGGCAACCCTATGAAACTTGTGATTCACGGTAAAAACATTGATATCACAGATGCCATCCGCAGCTATGTTGAACAAAAATTGGAGCGGGCCGCCGGCCACTTTCAAAACATTACCCAAGAAATTGATGTTCACCTCTCGGTTGCCCGTAATCCTCGTATCAACACCAAACAAACTGCTGAGGTGACCATCTACGTCAATGGTTCAATCATCCGGGCGGAAGAAAGCAGCGATAACCTCTATGCCAGCATTGATTTAGTGGCCGATAAAGTTGCCCGGAAATTACGCAAGCTGAAAGAGAAACGCCAAGACAAGTCTCGTACCAAAGAGATTCCGGCCATTGAAAACCCAGCCCTGGTTTCAGACTTGGTCGGAGATCGGGCCCCAGAACTGCCCCCAGAAGTTGTCCGGGTGAAATACTTTGCCATGCCAGCGATGACGATTGAAACGGCACTGGAGCAATTGGAGTTGGTCGATCACGACTTCTATGTTTTCCGCAATAGTGAAACTGGCGAGATCAATGTCATTTATGAACGCAATCATGGGGGCTATGGGGTGATTCAACCGCGTCATGGCAGCGATAACTCTAATACAGAAGCTGATTTGCGAGTTCCGGTTCATGCCCATTAATTGAGGGGAAAATCGGCACATTCAATAACTAAAGTCCGATGGCCTGGGACGTTCTGGTCGGGACAGGCGTGGCTGGGGAGAGGTGCAAACTTCGAGGGATATCTCCTAAGCTAGTAAGCATATCTGTAGAACCTTCGCTCCTTGTAAGGTTATTGTTTATCCCATAAGGAATGCCCCCTTGAGCCAGCCTTCTGTCGCTACTCCATCCGTAGTTAACCCGCAGCCACAGGAAACAGACGTGATGATGAGTGCCTTGAATCGGCAAATGATCGTCATCCTGGACTTTGGCTCCCAATATTCGGAACTCATTGCCCGCCGGATTCGGGAAACAAAAGTCTATTCCGAGGTCATGTCGTATCGGACTACAGTGGAACAACTGCAACAGATGGCCCCCAAAGGGATTATTCTCTCAGGTGGGCCCAACTCGGTCTATGATCACCAGGCCCCGGCCTGTGACCCCGACATTTGGCAACTTGGCATTCCAGTTTTGGGGGTCTGCTATGGGATGCAATTGATGGTGCAGCAGTTGGGGGGGCAAGTGGAGCGGGCCGTCCGCGGTGAATATGGCAAAGCTTCCCTCCTGATTGATGATCCCACAGATCTCCTGACCAACGTGGATAACGAGACAACCATGTGGATGAGTCATGGAGATTCCGTCACGCAATTGCCTACTGGCTTTAGAACCCTAGCCCACACGACTAATACTCCCTGTGCCGCCATTGCCGATGATCAGCGACAGTTTTATGGGGTGCAATTTCATCCAGAAGTGGTGCATTCCATTGGTGGCCAGGCCCTGATCCGGAATTTTGTCTATCACATTTGTGGCTGTGAACCCACCTGGACAACTGCGGCCTTTGTCGATGAAGCGATTCGGGAAGTCCGGGCCAAAGTCGGGGATAAACGGGTGCTGTTGGCCCTATCTGGCGGTGTGGACTCGTCAACCTTGGCCTTTTTGCTGCATCGGGCGATTGGGGATCAACTCACCTGCATGTTTATTGACCAGGGCTTCATGCGCAAATATGAACCGGAGCGATTGGTTAAACTATTCCAAGAGCAATTTCATATCCCCGTGGTGTATGTCAACGCCCGCGAGCGGTTTTTAGCCCAGGTTGTCGGAGTCACGGATCCCGAAGAAAAACGCCGCCGGATTGGCCATGAATTTATCCAAGTTTTTGAGGAAGAATCGAGCCGCTTGGGGCCGTTTGATTATTTAGCCCAGGGAACGCTTTACCCGGATGTGATTGAGTCCGCCAACACCAATATTGATCCCAAAACTGGGGAACGGGTCGCTGTTAAAATCAAGAGCCATCACAATGTTGGGGGGTTGCCGCCGAATCTCCGGTTTAAGTTGGTTGAACCCCTGCGGAAATTGTTTAAGGATGAAGTCCGAGAAGTCGGGCGGTCGTTGGGGTTACCGGATGAAATTGTGCGCCGTCATCCCTTTCCAGGCCCCGGTTTAGCGATTCGGATTCTTGGGGAGATTACGCCGGAACGGTTGGATATTTTACGGGATGCGGATCTCATTGTCCGGCAAGAAATTAATCGCTCGGAAATTTATCATGATCTCTGGCAGGCCTTTGCGGTGTTGTTACCGGTGCGCTCAGTTGGGGTGATGGGGGATCAGCGAACCTATGCCTATCCGATTGTGCTGCGCTTAGTCTCTAGTGAAGATGGGATGACGGCGGATTGGTCACGGGTTCCCTATGATTTGCTCGAAACCATTGCAACTCGGATTGTCAATGAAGTTCCTGGGGTGAATCGGGTGGTCTATGATATTACCTCCAAACCGCCGGGAACGATTGAGTGGGAATAGTTAAGTTCTCATTTTCAAAACCGAGATTCGGCCAGGCCCCGAAAGTAAATGCCTGTGGGGGTGATTTCAAAGCGATAGGGTAAAACTTCTAATCCCGCCTCCCTGGCCTGGCGTAAGAGTTGACCATACTCGGGATCTTTTTCATCTCCAGGGGCAAACTCTGGACAATCCCCGCGATTGATGAAGTAGAGCATACACACCCGAGCCTCTGGAATCAAAGCCGTTAACTCCCGAAGATGTTTTTGGCCGCGGGTCGTCACCGTATCAGGAAACAAAGCCAATTGTTCTCTAGCCCAGGTGGTGCTTTTAACTTCCACATAAGTGGGTGGGTTGTCGGGATGGGTCAGCAAAAAATCAATCCGGCTGCGTTCTTGCCCATAGGTAACTTCTCGCTTGATCTCTTGATAACCAGTTAGTTCTGGCAAAATTCCAGCTTCTAGGGCAGCTCCCACGACTTTATTCGGCATCCCTGTATTCACACCCACCCAGGCCAGGCCATTTTCAGTCACTTGAATCATTTCCCAGGTGTAGGCGAGTTTGCGCTTGGGATCAGCATGGAACGAGACTTGGACAGGACTGCCAGGGGTTGAAATTGCGGTCATTGGGCCGGTGTTCGGGCAGTGGGCTGTAATTTCCTCGCCAGAATCCAGTTGAATATCGGCAAAAAAACGTTTGTACCGCCGGAGTAAAATTCCAGATTGTAAGGGGGGATAGGGATAGACCCATTCAGAATTTTCTTTTTTTGCCACGCTTTTAACTCATCCAGGCCTAGGATAAAAGAAAGTAGATTATGATCATGGCACAGACAAAAACGCTTTACTATGGCGACAATTTAGAAGTTTTACGGGCCAGTATTGCTGATGAAAGTGTTGACTTAATTTATCTGGATCCACCGTTTAACTCCCAGGCCGGGTACAACGTTTTATTCAAATCTCTCAAGGGTGAAAGTTCCCAGGCCTGGATCAATGATCTCCATTAAAGATAAACCTAAATTTCCGTTGCCAGCCCTGCTCGAGAAATAAGTGTGATTTACATTGATAATGTAAAGAATGAAATTTGAGTGGGATGCTGAAAAAGCAGATAGAAATTACCAAAAGCATGGTATCCATTTTTCAGAAGCTAAAACAGTTTTTAATGATCCACTGGCTTCTATATTTGATGATCCAGGCCATTCAATCGGAGAACTCAGAGAGATTATTGTTGGATACTCTAACAGCGGAAAATTATTACTTGTATCTTTTACAGATAGAAAAGGAAAAATTCGGATCATTAGTGCTCGATTAGCAACCAAGGCTGAACGCTATGACTATGAAGAAAACAACCGCCCCTAGCCCATCTGATTTCGAGGATGATCTGCTGGCTGAATATAGGTTTGACTACTCCCAGGCCAGGCCAAATCGCTTTATCAACCAAATCAGCCCAGACATAAAAACCCTTTATTATGGCGACAATTTAGAAGTTTTACGGGCTAGTATTGCCGATGAAAGTGTTGATTTGATTTATCTGGATCCACCGTTTAACTCCCAGGCCGCGTACAACGTTTTATTCAAATCTCCCAAAGGCGAAGACTCCCAGGCCCAGATCACAGCGTTTGAAGACACTTGGCAATGGGGTGAAGAATCGGTAAGAGCGTTAGAGCAACTGAAATTTAAGCGGGGAGAACTGGCTGAACTCCTGGATTTATTAGTCCGTACCTTGGGGCAAAATTCCTTATCGGCCTATTTGGTGATGATGGCGATTCGCTTAGTGGAATTGCATCGGGTTTTGAAACTAACAGGTAGCCTTTATTTACACTGTGACCCCACCGCCAGCCATTACCTCAAGATGATTTTGGATTTGATTTTTGAACCCCAAAACTATATTAATGAAATTATTTGGAAGCGGACAACAGCCCATAATGATGCTTCTCGTTGGGGGAAAGTTCATGATGTTATTTTGTTCTATGCCAAATCAGACCAATATACTTGGAATCCCCAATTTACGCCCTATACCGATGAATATCTAGCTCGATTCAGAAATCAAGATACTGATGGTAGAAAATGGACTGATGATAACTTAACAGCAAAAGGGTTATCTGGCGGTGGCTATACCTATGCTTATAAAGGGATTACATCACTGTGGCGAGTTCCTCTAGAAACCATGGCAAAATTAGATACTGAAGGGCGGTTACACTTTACGAATAAAGGCGGAATTCGACTAAAACGCTATTTAGATGAAATGCCAGGAATTCCAGCCCAAGACATGATTTTAGATATTTCTCCGATTAATTCTCAAGCAACTGAACGATTAGGCTATCCCACACAAAAACCCTTAGCCTTGTTAGAAAGAATTATTCAAGCCAGTAGCAACCCCGGCGATTTAGTTTTAGATCCCTTTTGTGGCTGTGGGACAGCGGTTCATGCCGCGGAAAAACTCGGGCGAAATTGGATTGGGATTGATATTACTCACCTTGCGATTAGTTTGATTGAAAAACGCCTTAAAGATGCCTTTCCAGGGATTGAATTTACAGTCCAAGGCACACCCCAAGACCTTGCCGCCGCCCAAGACCTCGCCCGACGGGATAAATATCAATTTCAATGGTGGGCCTGTTCCTTGGTGAATGCGCAACCCTATAAAGGCAAAAAGAAAGGGGCAGATGGCGGCATTGATGGGCAAATCTTTTTTACTGATTTTGTGAATGGCAAACCGGAAATCAAGAAAATTATTGTTTCAGTCAAAGGCGGCGAAACAGTCACCCTAACAATGCTCAAAGATTTAATTGCCACCGTTGCCAGTAATAAAGCTGAATTAGGACTTTTTATCACCTTGGCTAATCCCACCAAACCGATGATCAAGGAAGCCGCTAATGCCGGATTTTATCAAGCGGGAAATGGCAAAACCTATCCTAAAATTCAAATTCTCAGAATTTCCGGGTTACTAGATGGCTCACAACGGGCTGGATTCTATGATTTGAGCATGGGGGAACTCACCTTCAAAAAAGCAGCAATTGAAGATACTGACCAGGCGAGCCAACCCTCTTTGTTTTAAGAATAATTTATGAATTGGTTACTCAGCTTGCCCCAAGAACTTACGCTAGACTTTTGGCAGGAATTGGCAGCCCATGAGCAGGAGAAACGTATGCCCTATATCAGTAGTGTTGAGCGCATTGGCTTAGAGAAAGGCTTACAGCAAGGCCTACAACAAGGCTTGGAGCAAGAGGCTTCTCTCATTATTCGACAATTAGGGTTACGAGTTGGCTATTTATCCACGGAACAAGTTGCCCAGATTCGTTCACTTCCCCAGTAACAGTTAGAAGATCTTGGCCTGGCACTCTTAAACTTTCAAGATATTGATGATTTCCAGGCCTGGCTAGAGTCCCATTCCTAATCAAATTTTGGTCTGTTTCTAACTACAATCAGGGTGTATGATTCTCGAATTTATCAAGAGGTCAAAGCCGAGGGAGTTGAGGAAGAACGAAAAGAAGAAGCTTCATCATTGATTTTGCCTCAATTAAGCCGCCGTCTTCTACCAGATACAGCCCAGGCCAAGATTAGCTCTCTTTCACTCAGCGGGACTAGGCCCTTAGCCGAATCTATCTTTGACTTTGATGGGGTATCTGAGTCTAGGCCTGGGGGTAATCATCTCAGAAAATTCGGGGCCTCGTTCATTTAATGAGTCTGCCGTGATTGTTCAATAAACTGTTGAGTCATCTCATAAAACGTCTGATAGCTGCTCGTACTTGCAAATGCTCGTTTTGGAATAATATGCACTTGATTAACACCAAAGATAATCAATAAATGATTTGGTAACTCGTGTAGGTGTTTCACGCTAATCCAATTACAATAAGTTTCATTGACCAAGGTTTTTTCAATGAGTTGAGTGGGTGTTATCCGAATTGTATGCTCACATAAAATACCGTTCGCTTCATCTTTTGGCAGATTCACTCTAAAAACTAGAAAAGAAAAGAAATATACAAATAAATTCAAACTTATTATGGAGATTCCCAAAGTTAAAATTCCGACAAAAAGCTTAGACCACAATTCGCCCTGCGCCTTGAGGAGAGTCTGTATTATAGTCACTATAAAAAGAGTGTAAGCAAATAGTTTAACTAAATGAATTGATTTGTTTATTTTATGCCAATATTTAAATGTCTTAAAAAGATCTTCAACTTCTAGCCGATAGGTAATTTCTGTTTCCATATTTAAAACTCCTCAATAGTAAACTAATGGTAAGATGCCTAAGTAAGCCAATATCAGTAGTCATGCTTTTTCAATGGCTTGAAACTGTCTGAGAGTACGCCCAAAACGTCCACTAATTTCAGGATCTCTTGCCCTTAATCCCTGAGCTTTCTAAACTGCATCGCTGGAATCATAGATAACAGCTCTCCCATGATTGAGAATAGTGCCCGGTTGCAGAACAGCAATTCGTTCTCAGCTAACCTCATAGTGAATATCATCTGACTGTGTCTGTCCTTGATTATTTTCTTAAATTCTTGCAAACTACCTTAACAGGTATTTCATAACTGAGTATTAAATCAAACAAGGACTTAATTATAATGTCTGAGATATAATCAATCTTCGACTTAATTTTATCGTAGATGGCAAAGAGCAGCAGGTTTTGCTCTAACTTTTTGAATCAGGGTGACTAGATATTCGGCTTTGCGATAGAACCAGATGATTCTGAACCCCAGGCCAGTTCTTTTCTTACTTTCTGAACACAAATAGATTGGGGTCTAACTTCTACTCTTCTCTAATTCTGAGATTAGAATCCAAAATCTCCCATGAAGGCTAAAGCTTGGGTATCACTACTGTCAGTCGTGGGAGCCATTATGATCAGGAGGAGGGGATAATAATTCCGTCATTTTAGTTGACTAGTGCATTAGGGTTTGTCAATGTCTCAACCGGCCTGGGAGTTTCAAGATTTCTTTGATGTGATCGTCGTTGGCGCGGGCCATGCCGGATGTGAGGCAGCTTTGGCTGCGGCGCGCTTAGGCTGTAAAACCCTCCTGTTAACACTGAACCTCGATAAAATCGCTTGGCAACCCTGTAATCCCGCTGTCGGCGGCCCGGCCAAATCGCAACTCGTCCATGAAGTCGATGCCTTGGGCGGTGAAATGGGGCGGATGACGGATCGGACGTATCTGCAAAAACGCTTACTGAATAATTCGCGCGGGCCAGCGGTGTGGGCCTTACGGGCGCAAACGGATAAACGGGAATATGCGGCCTTAATGAAGCAGATTGTCGAAAATGAACCCAATCTCCTAGTGCGCGAGGGCATGGTTACAGATCTGGTGCTCGGCCCTAATGATGAGATTCAAGGAGTCCAGACCTATTTTGGGGTGGCGTTTGCCTGCCAGGCCGTGGTCTTAACAACAGGAACCTTCCTCGGCGGGCGGATTTGGGTCGGGAATAAATCCATGGCCGCGGGGCGGGCTGGGGAATTTGCGGCGGAAGGGTTAACGGATACCTTAAAAAATCTGGGGTTTGAAATTGGGCGATTGAAAACGGGAACGCCAGCGCGGGTAGATAAACGCTCGGTGAACTATGAACTGATGGAACCCCAACCCCCGGATGAAGAGCTGCGCTGGTTTAGCTTTGACCCCCAGGCCTGGACGGAGCGGGAACAACTGAATTGCTATCTTACCCACACCACCGAAAAAACCCATCAACTGATTCGGGATAATTTGCATTTAACGCCGGTCTATGGGGGTTGGGTGGATGCCAAGGGGCCGCGCTATTGCCCCAGTATTGAAGACAAAATTGTCCGGTTTGCCGATAAAGCCAGCCATCAAATTTTTATTGAACCGGAAGGACGCGACACCCCCGAGCTTTATATTCAAGGCTTTTCCACTGGCCTGCCCGAAAATTTACAGTTAGAGCTTTTAAGAACCCTGCCAGGCCTGGAAACTTGCATCATGTTACGTCCCGCCTATGCGGTTGAATATGATTACTTACCCGCAACTCAGTGTTACCCAACCTTGATGACTAAGAAAATTAGCGGGTTGTTCTGCGCCGGACAAATTAACGGCACTACAGGCTATGAAGAAGCAGCGGCCCAGGGAATTGTAGCGGGGATCAATGCAGTGCGGTTAGTTAAACATCAAGATGCCGTAATTTTCCCCCGTGAACAGAGCTATTTGGGAACGCTGATTGATGATCTCTGTACGAAAGATTTGCGCGAACCCTATCGGATGTTAACTAGCCGCTCGGAATATCGATTAATTTTACGCTCAGATAATGCCGATCAACGCTTAACGCCTTTAGGACGCGAGATTGGCCTGATTGATGATCGCCGCTGGGAGATTTACCAAACCAAACAAGCTCAACTCCAGGCCGAAACCCACCGCCTTGAACACACCCGGATCAAAGAACAGAGCCAGGCAGGTCAAGCCATTGCCCAGGCCACGGGTTCGGCGATTAAAGGTTCGATGACCTTAGCTGAATTGTTGCGCCGTTCTGGATTTCACTATCAGGATTTAGAACAGCAGGGCCTGGGGAATGAACATCTAGATCGGGCGGTGAAAGAAGGGGTGGAAATTGCGATTAAATATGCAGGCTATATTGAACGGCAACAGCGGCAAATTGAACACATGGCCCGGCAAGAACATCGGAAACTCCCCCCGGATTTGGACTATAACCAGATTGCCACCCTCGCCAAAGAATCTCGGGAAAAACTGATGCAAGTGCGCCCCTTAACTATCGGCCAGGCCAGTCGCATTGGCGGCGTCAATCCAGCGGATATTAATGCTTTGCTCTTGTACTTAGAACTCAAAACAGCCCGGAAAGAGCCTGTCTTTTCCAATGGGTAAATGCTTGCAAAAGAACTCACTGCCAAGGACTTAGGCAACATCCTGATCTAGATGCTTTGAGGGGGTGTGAATGACAGTTTTGTCTAAGGCCATTAAAGCAGCTTGAATTTTCTCGACTTCAGTTGCTTCAAATAATGGCTCCCCACATTCTGGACAAACCCAGGCCGGAATCGCATCCCAGGACACATGATACCCATTGCGATTGACCTGAAAAGGTGCAACGCCCTGCTGCATTATCCCCTGACAGTGCAAGCATTCCATCTAAAGCCTCTTTTTAAAATCAGATGTCCACTTACTCGGCGTGGGAATGTAAGTTGTAATGATCGCTAAGTAATCAGCCTTGGGCGCACAAACAACATGAATCGGACGTTGCTCAAGGACAAAGCCCAGGAGAAGACAACTATGTCCCCGCTGATCCTCAGGATAATCCTCAATTAGAATACCTGCTTGAACAACTGTTTCGACTTCACTTGTGGTGATCATCGTGCTTGGACGTGTCATTTGCCGAATAGCATGGGGTAGAAAGAGGACCCGTCGTTTGGCTGATTCCCGTACCTGCCTGAGAATATCGTCTTGATTCAAGAGTTAACTTCCAATTGCATTCCAGCCAGACCTTCGTAGTCATATAATCTGCCAGCCCTAAAGGTAAATTTTGCCAATGATTTCAGTTTATGGGTATAGTCGATTCGCTTAGGAATGAAACATTAAAAATACTGGAAACCATGACGGGTAGTCCTTTTGAGTGTCCCAGTTTTGGCAGAAATGACTGTAAGAGTTTGGAATTGAACATGACTCAGTTGCTCTTGCCTCTTTACGCCCTAACGCTGCTCTTGAGTGCCCTGCTCCTGTTTTGGGTGCAGTTGATGGTGGCCAAAATGCTGCTGCCATTGTTGGGGGGTGCGCCGGCGGTGTGGAATACCTGTTTGTTTTTCTTCCAGGCCTTGCTGCTGTTGGGCTATGGCTACAGCGATTGGTTAACAAAACGGTGGACATTCCGACAGCAATGCTCAATCCAGGCCCTTGTGCTCTTAACGGGGATGCTCGTCTTACCCATCACTGTTGGCAGAGGCTCTTTACCCAGTGGGGCTGATAATCCGATTCCCTGGTTGCTGTGGGCGTTGTCTCTCAGTGTGGGTTTACCCTTTTTTGCCCTCTCTACCCTGGCTCCCCTCCTCCAGGCCTGGTTTAGTCAAACCTCCCATCCCCAGGCCAAAGACCCCTATTTTCTCTATGGTGCGAGCAACTTGGGCAGCTTACTGGGCTTGCTGGGCTATCCCTTGCTGTTTGAGCCGAATTTCACCCTGACTCAGCAAAATTCTCTTTGGGTTGGGGGCTATGCTTTATTGATCATCCTGACGCTCTGCTGTGGCGGCGGGGCCTGGTTGAGTCAAAGAACTGTAAAAATTACTGGCGATAATCCTCAAGCAGACGAGTTACAGGCCATTATCCCGTTGACAAAATTGAACTTAAAACAACAACTCCGCTGGGTGGTTTTAGCCTTTATTCCATCCAGTTGGCTGCTCAGTATTACAACCTACATCACCACTGATATTGCCGCGATTCCCTTATTTTGGGCGATTCCTCTCAGCCTTTATTTAGTTACATTTATTCTGGCGTTTGCCCGCCCCCAATGGCGTTTACCGAACTGGCTGACGGGAGTATTCCCCTTGCTGGCAGTCCTATTAGTGATGCTATTGCTACTCAAAGTGACTCAACCCTTGGGACTCATTCTACCGTTACATTTAGTTGGTTTTGTTATCGCAGCCTCTATCTTTCATCAAAACTTAGCCCAGGCCCGGCCCCATCCAGAGCATTTAACCCGTTTTTACTTAGCCATTGCCTTTGGGGGAATGTTAGGGGGTTTGTTAAACAGCTTAATTGCGCCCCTGGTCTTTGCGACAGTTTTAGAATATCCCCTGATAATTATTGTGAGTTTATTGCTTTTAAGAACCTTAGATTTGGGATCTGGCTTACGATTAACCTGGCCCTTAAGTATTGGCTTGTTGATTGGTTGTCTATGCATTGGCTTGAACTGGCACATGGGGCAACAGCAAAGCTTAGGAATTTTAGTCGCCTTGGGCTTGTTTGCGGGCTTGGCCTGGGGCTGGGAGTTAAAGCGTTGGCAAATCGGCCTGGGCCTGGGATTAGTCAGTTTATTAGGCCTGTTTTCGCTCACGTCCTTGGGGGGAGTATTAACGACTCAACGCAGCTTTTTTGGGGTGTATCAAGTCCTGAATGAGTCAGAAACGGGATTTCATAGTTTGATTCACGGAACAACCGTGCATGGGCGGCAAAATCTGAATCCCGGACAAACCCAGGCCCCGCTCACCTATTTCACCCCCACAGGCCCGATTGGACAGGTGTTTCAAGAACTTAATCCGCAATTTGCGCAGGTCGCCATCCTCGGATTAGGGATCGGAACCCTCATGAGTTATGCACAACCGGGCCAGGCCTGGAGTTTTTATGAAATTGATCCCCTTGTGGTGGCCTTAGCTGAAAATCCCAATTACTTTACCTATCTCGCCGATGCCCCAGCTCAACCCAAGATGATTTTAGGGGATGGTCGCCTCCAACTGGCCCAGGCCCCGGAGCAGCAGTTTGATCTCTTAGTCATGGATGCCTTTAGCTCTGATGCGATTCCAATTCACTTAATTACCCAAGAAGCTTTGCAACTTTACCTAAGCAAACTTAAACCCACGGGTCTGATCGCCATCAACATCACCAATCGGTTTTTAGACTTAGAACCAGTTCTCGCCGCCCTCACCGAATCGCTTGATTTAGTTGCCCTTCAACAATACAATCGGAATCTTTCTGCCCAAGAACGCCAGGCCGGCAAAACCCCCTCCCGTTGGGTGATCATTAGCCGCGATGTTCAAAATTTTGGCGGACTCCCCCAAGACCCGCGCTGGCAACCATTAACACGACAGAAACACATCCCGGCCTGGACTGATGACTTCTCCCAATTGTGGCCCCTGATCCAACCGCTGCGATAACCCTTGACATCAGCCTGAATCTGTCTGTGGTGACTTATGGTAAAAACTACTATAATCAGAACACCTAATCCTCATTCCCGAATCTGCCCGTGTTTGCCACCCTTGCCCCACCCGCCCGCCCCAGGGATTTAGTCGGGGAAATCAACCATCTCAAGCAAGACCTGAATGCGGTGATCTTGGCCCACTACTATCAAGAACCAGGCATCCAGGATGTGGCGGATTTTATCGGGGATTCTTTAGCCCTCTCCCAACAGGCTGCCCAAACCACCGCCGACGTGATTGTCTTTGCTGGGGTGCATTTCATGGCAGAAACGGCGAAAATCCTCAACCCCGAAAAGCAGGTGTTATTGCCGGATCTCGCAGCGGGCTGTTCCTTGGCGGATAGCTGTCCCCCGGTGAAATTTGCGGCGTTTAAAGCTGCCCATCCAGGCCACATCGTGATTTCCTACATTAATTGCACGGCGGAAATTAAAGCCCTGAGCGACATTATTTGCACCAGTTCCAACGCGGTCAAAATTGTCCAGCAAATTCCTATGGATCAACCCATTATTTTCGCCCCGGATCGCAACTTGGGCCGCTATGTCAGCCAGCAAACCGGACGGGAGATGGTCTTGTGGGATGGCAGTTGTATAGTCCATGAAACTTTCTCAGAAAAGCGCATTCTTGAACTGGGCCTGGCCCACCCGGAAGCCCAATTAATTGCCCACCCCGAATGTGAAGCGGCCCTGCTGCGTCATGCGGATTTTATTGGCTCGACTACGGCCCTACTCAACTACACCCAGGCCAGTCCGGCTCAAACCTTCATTGTCGCCACCGAACCAGGAATTATTCACCAAATGCAGCGAGCAAATCCCAAAAAAACCTATATTCCCGCCCCCTCGATCAGCAATTGCAACTGTAATGAATGCCCCTATATGCGCCTGAACACTCTGGAAAAACTTTACACCTGCATGGCCCAGCGCACCCCAGAAGTGACGATTCCGCCTGAGATTGCCGCCGCTGCCCTCAAACCCATCCAGCGTATGTTAGAACTGAGTCGCTAAGTTTTTGACGGTTGCCCCTGTGACATCTGCCCGTGAACGCCTCAACCAGTTAACACCCGCAGAACTTGGGGCCTGGGCTGAAGCCTGTCTGTCGGCCAAACATCAAGGGCAATTATTGGAGCGGTTGCCGCGAGATCCCCACCAGGTTGCCGTTGCCCTAGAGACCCTGGATCAGCACAGCTTGGCCTGGGGGATGGTTACAGCCACGTTTCCCTTGATGAGTGTGATTAAACCCTTTCTATTGCTTTATTTACTTGAGCAACTTGGCCCAGAGGTGGTGTTGGCAAAAGTTGGCCTGGTGCCTTCCCAGCGTCCCTATAACTCCGTAGTGGAATTAGAGATTGACCAAGGCTGGCCGCGCAATCCGATGATTAATAGTGGGGCAATCTGTCTAGCGAATGCACTCCCCGGTGATACGCCTGTGGCTAAGTGTTCTGCCTTAACTCAGTGGTTAAATCTGGTCTCTGGGGCTGGCCTGGTTTTAGATAGTCTGGTCTTGGCTCAGGTCAACTCCCATCCTAACTGGCAAAATCGGGCTTTAACCGAATTGCTCACCTTAGCGGGACGGGTGGAATCACCGCAACTGGCTTTAGATACCTATAACCACATTTGTTGCTTACGGGCGACTGTGACGGATCTCGTCAAGCTGGGCCTGGTTTTAGCTGGAGGAAATCCAAATATTGCTGCGGTGAATCGGCAGATGGTGAATGGAGTCATGCTCACCTGTGGGGGCTATGAAGCTTCGCCCCAAATCATGGCTCAGATTGGCTTACCGATTAAGTCTGGGGTGAGTGGTGCCCTGTTAGCGATAATTCCCCAGGCCGGGGCGATTGCCCTCTATAGTCCACCCTTGGATGCCGCCGGTAATTCAGTTTGGAGTTTAGTCTTATTGGAGCAAATCACCCAGGCCCTAGAGTTGAGCATTTTGGCCTGAAGCTGGCAGGTTTGACCAGGCCAAACCCACCGATAAATTAACAACACCCCGCCAGAGATAATACTCCTCGGTCGCCATCAAGTTGAGCTGGAACCCCCACAGGTAAAGCTGCATTTTCGCCCTCATGGCCAAAAGGTAAGTTTGCCACCACGGGAATGCCCAAATCGCTCAGTCGTTCTCGTAAGACTTCCTCAACCGAAAAACTGGGAATGTTAGCGGGAGGCTCACAACTGCTGAAGCGGCCGAGGGCAATCCCCACCACTTGTTTAAACGCTGGAGTTTGTCGCCATTGGGTCAGCATCCGGTCAAGTCGGTAGGGGGCTTCTCCCACATCTTCCAAGGCCAAGATCACCCGTTCCCAGGCCGGGAGTTGTTGGGTCGCGAGTAAATGGGTCGCGACGGTTAGGTTTCCCGGCCAAAGAATCCCTTGCACTTGTCCCCCCACCCAGGCCTGGCCCTGTAAATCGGAGACAGGTTGGTGTTGAACCAGTTGAAATAAGCGGGCTTGGGTCCAGGTTGGTTCAGCAGCCAATGTCGTTAATACCGGCCCATGTAGCCCAATTACACCAAAATTGGCATAGCTCCAGAGCAGGGCGGTGATGTCGGAAAAACCAATCAGCCATTTAGGAGGATGGTTTGGCCAGGCCCAGTTTTCCAATACGCGCGTCGAGCCATAGCCACCCCGGCCACCAAGAATCCCTTTAATCTCTGGATTTACTAATGCTTCTTGAAGTGCAGCTCGCCGTTGGACATCAGTTCCGGCTAAATAGCCCCACTTGGCCTGGCAATTGGGATGGAGTTCAAGCTGATAGCCCTGGTTTTGCCAGAGTTCAATCCCGGCCTGGAATGGCCCCCATTCGCGCAACGCCCCACTGGGCAAGATCACCGCCAACTGGTCGCCAGGAACTAAGGGGGCTGGCCAAACTCGGGCAAATTGGGACACTAACGCTCGCTGCCCCGATAAAACTGGAGTCGTCCGGTGCCAATCTCTTGCCCTATGGCCTGGCTACCCCCGCGGGGATACGCAGTGACTGAAAATTGATAGACCCCATCCAGGCCAGGATTGCGAAAGGGCGAAATTCCAATGGTCACCAGTTCACCGGGTGGGATCGGCGGATCAAAGGTAATCGTGATCTCTAGGGTGTCTGGATCAACAGTGACTTGTTTGAGGGGAAGCGTTGGCGCGTCTCGCTTTGGTAATCCTGGCCAGGCCTGGGTTTGTTCCGGGACAAAATAGATCAGCTCTTGATTAGCCAGTTGACGAATCACCACCCGTTCCAGGGGTTCCCCGGCCCGCTCGGCCAGGCTGAGGGCAAAGTAGTAGGTTGGCTCGGGGTAGAACACCGCTGGGGTGAGGGTATAGGCATCACTCAGGTAGGGCGGCAGATCAAAGGCAACGCGCCCATCAGGAAATTCCACCGCAGCTACCGGGCTCGCCCCACTGCCAAGACTCACCAACCCCCAGGCCAAGACTCCCATTCCCTGGCGCAATCTGGATAGGGCAAACCTAGGTGTAAAAACAAGGTGTTCCATTGGGGTTAAGGCAGCAGGGCCCGTTGGCATTGGGGGCAGATGGCATGGATCGAAAGCTGACAGTCGAGGAGGTGATATCCCTCTTTTTGGGCAATTTTAGCCCCAATTTTTAAGGCAGAGTCATTCTTAAACTCAATGGTTTTACTGCACTTAATACAAATCAGATGGTGATGGTGATAGGGATGGGGCTGATTCAGTTCATAGTGTTTATGGCCTTCTGCTAGCTCCAGTTCTCGGAGAATCCCCATCTGGGTCATGAGTTTGACGGTGCGATAGATGGTAGAAAGACTGATTGGATGGGCTTCGGCTTCTAAGCGTTCGTATAGATCTTCCGCACTTAAATGAGTGCCTTTGGGTAAATTTTGAAAAACATTAAGAATCGTTTCTCGTTGTGGCGTCAGTCGCCAACCTTTTTCATTCAGTTCGGCTTTGAGGGCAGTTGCGCTGTAAGGGGGCATGGAAAACCTCGCAATTAGCCGTGGTTATTGACAACGATTTTACTAAATTTGAGTCATAGTCGCAACAAACCCAATTTATTGAGAATATGTTGCATTAGTTTCTATTAATTATTTAGTTTTATCCGCAACTCAATTGGGCAAAGTTGGTCGGGATGTAAGGAGTTCCTTCATGATCAAGAAACTAGCTGTCATCAGGAGATATGGGTTGGAGCGTATCTTGATTTTAGGTGGAACGGGTGAAGCTCGGGCGTTAGCAGCGTTTTTGGGGCAATTTCCTGGACTGGAGATCATTTCATCCTTGGCGGGTCGGACAGAATCCCCCAATTTACCGGCTGGACAGGTGCGGTCTGGTGGCTTTGGCGGGGTTGCAGGCCTGGTCCATTACTTACAAAGAGAAGCGATTAAGGCCGTCATTGATGCCACCCATCCCTTTGCCCAACACATTTCCCAAAATGCCTATGCCGCAGCCGCGCGGGCCCAAGTGCCCTATGTCAGTTTTTCGCGGCGGGCCTGGGATAAAACTCCGACCGATCAATGGATTGAAGTTCCGGATCATCCAACGGCGGCGGCTGCAATTCCAGGCCTGGGGGCGCGAGTTTTCCTAACGATTGGCCGCCAAGAATTACCCCATTATGCTCAAGTCCCAGCCTGGTTTTTAATGCGAATGATTGAGCCACCAGGGCCAGAGACCGAGGTTCCCCGTGGAGAGCTTCTCTATCAACGCGGCCCCTTTACCTTAGAGGATGAGTTAGCACTGTTGCAGCACCACAAGATAGATCTGATTGTCAGTAAAAATAGTGGGGGCCAGGCCACCTATAGCAAGATTGTTGCCGCCCGCCAGTTAGGGATACCTGTAATTATGGTTCAACGCCCAGCCTTGCCAAAAGCTCAACAATTGAATGAAAATGCCCAGGCCTGGCAGTGGTTACAAACGCAACTTGGCTGGCATCAAAATTGTGACCATAGTCATCTTCCTTAGAAATAAAACACAAAAATCCTGGAAACTGTTACGGGGACTAGGCTTGAGTGTCTCAGTTTTGGCAGAAATGACGATAAACCCCCATATACTAATTGTGATGTTCCAGGCCAGGCCCGACAGACTATGGATCAGACGGAAGATTTCAAGTTACCCCGCATTGTCTTTTTTGGGCGTACTTTTGCGGAATATGAGCAGATGTTTAGCTTTAGCGTGGACGAATTGGGCGGAAAGCGAATTTTAGACTGTCCCTCGGGCCCGGATTCGTTTGTGGCGGAAAGTTTTCAGCGGGGCCTGGATGTGATTGGCTGTGATCCGGTCTATGAAAATCAGTCCGCTGCCCAACTCTATGAACGGGCGAAGAGTGATATTACGTTTTGTTTGGCCCAGGCCAGGGAACGCATGGATCAATTTCCGACTTTTACGGATGAAATTTATCAGCAATTTTGCCAGGCCAAGTATGATGCCATGGAAAAGTTTGCCGCAGATTATGCCCAACGCCCCCAGGCTTACCAGGTTGCCAGCTTGCCCCATTTACCTTTTCCCGATCACAGTTTTGATTGGGCGTTGTCTGCACACTTTCTGTTGGCCTATAGCTCGATTGAAACCGGGGGAATCTTGGCGAATAGTCCCTTTGATCTGCAATTTCATTACCAAGCGATTAAAGAACTCTTGCGAGTTGCCCGCGAGCAGGTCAGACTTTATCCAATCTATACGAATAATCATCCCCGGCAACGTCATAGCTATGTCAATCCAATCGTTGAGATGTTGAGCGATGAGGGCTATCATGTGGACTTTATCCCTTCTACTTACAATCAAGGCTCCCCCGTGGAAAACTTTACATTGGTGATTCAACAATCAACAGAGTCCTAATCACTAAAGATAGACCTCAATTGCCCTTGTGACTAGTTGAAATGGATGATAACTTTCGTGAGTTAATTCATATTAAATAGAAGTCTCAGTATTTATGATAGTCAGTTTACTGAGGAGTGAAATATAAAAATGCTTGAAACTATTACGGGTGGTCGAGTTAAATGTCGCAGCTTTGACAAAAATGACGCTAAAAATGTTATCCAAACTAATATCTTAACTGCATTACTTGTTTTATGTTTTTATTAATTATCAATTTATGAGAATTGGCATTGTTGGTCTGGGCTTGATTGGTGGCTCGCTTGGCCTGGATTTACGGGGCCTGGGGCATGAAGTTTTTGGCGTAAGTCGTCAACAGGAAACCTGTGAAATTGCCCAGGCCAGGGGTGTAGTTGACCAGGCCGAATCTAAGCCTGAGATCCTCAGCCCCTGTGATCTCGTGTTTCTCTGCCCCCCAATTGGTCAAATTTTTCCCGTTGCCCAAGCAATTCAACCCCACCTGAAACCGGATGCGATTCTGACAGATGTGGGTTCGGTGAAGACGGCGATTGTGCAACCCCTGACGCAACTCTGGCCCCGCTTTGTCGGTGGGCATCCCATGGCTGGAACGGCAGAATCAGGAATTTTGGCAGCTCAGAAAGATTTATTTGCCCATCGCCCCTATGTCCTTACCCCGCTCCCGAAGACGGATCCCCAGGCCATGACCGTGATGCGTGAAGTTGTGAATTCCCTGCAAGCCCAGCTCTATATTGCCACTCCGGCAGCCCATGATCGGGCCGTGGCATGGATTTCCCATTTACCCGTGATCGTGAGTGCCGCCCTCCTTGGGGCCTGTGATCAGGAAGCAAACTCAGACTTAGCTGCCCTAGCAGTGGCCTTGGCCAGTTCCGGGTTTCGGGATACGAGTCGGGTTGGGGGGGGGAATCCAGAGTTGGGGCGCATGATGGCGGAATTTAATCGGCAGGAGCTTTTGTATTGTTTGCAGATTTATCAACAGCAGGTTGCGGGGTTAATCTCCAAGATTGAACAGCAGGATTGGCCCGGCCTGCAAGCCTATTTAGACCAGCAATCTCAAAATCGGCCCAAATTTCTCAAAGAGGCATAATTCTATGGCCCAGGCCGTGATGGTGGTGGGGACAACGTCTCATGCAGGTAAATCGCTCCTAACTGCTGTCATCTGTCGGATATTAGCCCACCGCGGCTATCGGGTCACCCCGTTTAAAGGCCAAAATATGGCCCTGAATGCCTATGTCACCGCAACGGGGGGGGAAATCGGTTACGCACAAGCGGTTCAGGCCTGGGCGGCCGGAATTGAGCCACAAATTAACATGAATCCCATCCTCCTCAAACCTCAAGGCGATATGACCTCACAGGTGATTTTACGGGGGCAAGTGGTGGGCAAAACCGGGGCAGCGGACTACTATCGCGATTATTTTGACCGGGGTTGGCAGGCGATTTGTCAGTCCTTAGCGGAACTATCGGAGCAGTTTGATTGGATTGTTTGCGAAGGGGCCGGCAGTCCGGCGGAGGTGAATCTCAAGCATCGGGATTTAACCAATATGCGGGTAGCCCAGCACCTCCAGGCCCAGACGATTTTGGTCGCTGATATTGATCGCGGGGGTGTATTTGCCCATATTGTCGGGACGCTGGAATTACTCGAACCGGATGAGCGGGCCTTAATTAAAGGGTTTGTGATCAATAAGTTTCGCGGGCAGTTGTCCCTGTTGCAGTCCGGCCTGGATTGGCTAGAGGCGCGCACAGGCATCCCGGTTTTAGGGGTGATTCCTTACTTGGATATTCAACTCCCCCCGGAAGACTCCTTAGATTTATTTGACCGCCGCACCGCTAAAACCCAAACGGATCTTGATATTGCTGTGATTCGCTTACCAAAAATTGCTAACTTCACAGATTTTGATCCCCTGCTGGCAGAACCCACGGTTAATCTTCGCTATGTCGGCTTAAAGGATCTCTTAGGGCAGCCGGATGTTGTGATCTTGCCCGGTAGTAAAACCACAATTGCTGATCTCCAGGCCTTGAAAACTTCGGGAATGGCGGCCCAAATCCAGGCCTTTCGATCTGAGGGGGGCACAGTTTTGGGGATCTGCGGCGGGATGCAGATGTTGGGGACTGAAATTGATGATCCCGATGGCTTAGAGGGGGTGATCGGCAAGAGTCCAGGCCTGGGGCTTTTCCCCTTAACGACAAAACTCACACCTGAAAAAGTAACTCAGCAACGGACTATCGAGATTTTGGCACCGGTTTCCCACCCGATCTCCGGTTATGAAATTCATCAAGGAATCAGCGAGTTGCAGATGTCTGCGGAATTTTTGCCGTTGTTTGCCGAGCCTGGCCTGGGGATGGTGAATCAAGCCCAAACTCTCTGGGGAACCTATTTACATGGACTATTTGAGCATGGGGCCTGGCGGCGGGCCTGGTTGAATCAGCTGAGAGCGAAAAAGAACTTGCCTCCTTTAGCCACGAACATCAACAATTTTGACCAGCAACGACAAGCGATGCTCGACCACGTCACCCAACTCATTCAGCCGCACCTCCATCTCGACGCATTAGTCCCTTAGTCCATGCCCTGACTGAACTCTGCTGTCTGAGATTCTCTGGTCTAAGCGGCCCCTGCCCGCCTCCAGATTAGCTAAACTATCCAGGTGTAAGCCGTCTCAATTCCTTAACGCCCATGTCTAACCCTGCTCCGTTGACGGATAGAGCCACAAGCCTGAAACAATTATTTTCAATTCCAGAACTGAAAGAACTGAATCACCGCTCCGATCTCAAAGGCAGTGGGCAGTTATTGGCGCATTTAACCGTGATGGCTGCGAGTGGCATGGTTTTGGGAACCCACTTGGCCGGGTCACAATGGTGGATTGCCTTACCTGCCGGACTTATTTATGGCTTTAGTTTGGCTTCGATGTTTGCCACGCTCCATGAAACCAGTCACCGAACTGCCTTTGCGAATAATTCTGTGAATGATCTCGTGGCCTGGTGGGCGGGGGTCTTGTGTTTTTATAACAGTACGTTTTATCGCCGCTATCACAAATGGCATCATCGCTATACCCAACTCCCAGGCCTGGATCCGGAACTAGAAGATCCAAAACCGACGAATTGGCGAGAATACCTGTGGGAAGTCAGCGGGATTCCCTGGTGGATTGGGAAAATTAAAAACCATACTCGGATTGCCCTCGGAAAATTAGAAAATTGTCCCTATATTCCTGAAGAAGCCCAGGCCGAAGTCATTCGTTCCACCCGCTGGCAACTTTTGGTTTATCTAGTATTTATCGGAATTTCTGTCAGCTTCGGTCAGCTTTGGTTTCTCACATTCTGGTTAATTCCCTTAGCCTTAGGGCAACCTATTTTACGGGCGATCTTGTTGGCGGAACATACCGGCTGCACGAATGATGAAAACCCTCTGACGAATACCCGCACCACTTATACCATTTGGCCCATTCGCCTGCTGATGTGGAATATGCCCTATCATGCCGAGCATCATTTGTATGCCTCAATCCCTTTTCACGCGTTAGGAAAGGCCCATGAAAAAATTAAGTCGAACTTAGCTGAAATTGAACCGGGATATCTTGCCGCAAATCGCAAAATTATTAATCATTTCACATCTGCTTAATAAACATCTAAGCTCCTCTGAAACCCTGATTACAATGAAAGACACCCATCACTACCAGGCCACGGTGACATGGACAGGGAATCAAGGCCCAGGCACGGATAGTTATCGCACCTACCAAAGAAGCCATACCATCCAGATTCCCGATAAACCCCCAATTTTGGGATCCTCAGATGCAAGCTTTCGTGGCGATCCAAGCAAACATAATCCTGAAGAGCTATTAGTTGCTTCCCTTTCTGCCTGTCATCTGCTCTGGTACTTGCATTTGTGCGCTGATGCTGGGGTGATTGTCCTGGACTATACCGATCACGCTAGGGGAGTAATGGTAACGACAAGTGACGGCCGTGGGTATTTTACTGAGGTGACCTTAAATCCTCTTGTGACCGTGAGTGAATCCTCCATGATTGCCACTGCTTTTGCGTTACATGAACAAGCCGGAAAGTTTTGTTTTATTGCCAATTCTGTGAATTTTCCCGTTAAGCATCAACCAATCATTAAAGCGTTATAATAACCCGGCGCGTCAGAGTGATTGAATGAATGAGGAAAAATATTTTTAGAAACTAAACTCTCTTTCCAACTCCGAAAAGATGGCAGCAACCTATACCATTCTCAACTTTCAACTTCAATGTGGGGCAGTTTTATCTGAAGCCAAAATTGTCTATCAAACCTATGGGGCATTGAATCCTGATCGCGGCAATGTAATTTTATATCCCACGTCCTATGGGGCCCAGCATTCAGATATTGACTGGTTAATTGGGCCGGGTAAAATTCTCGATTCAAGTCGCTGGTTTATTATCATTCCGAATATGTTTGGCAATGGCTTATCCAGTTCTCCCAGTAATTGTCAGGAATGCCAGTTAGCGGAATCTGGTTTCTGGTTTACCCATCTCGACAACATCCAGGCCCAGCGATTGTTACTCAAAGAGGTATTTGGGATTGAGAAACTAGCTCTGATTTATGGGTGGTCAATGGGCGCACAACAGGCCTATCATTGGGGAGCATTATACCCAGGCCAAGTCGAACGCCTTATTGCCCTCTGTGGAACCGCCAAAACAACCGACCATAATCGCATTTTTTTAGAAAGTTTGAGAGCTGCTTTGACTGCTGACCCGGCCTGGGATGGAACCAAATTTACAGCTATACCGGATCGAGGGTATCAGGCCTTTGCCCGGATTTATGCCAGTTGGGCCGCCTCGCAAGCCTTTTATCGAGCCAAGATTTATCGAGATTTAGGATACGAGTCCTTAGACGATTATTTAGTCAGGGCCTGGGAGGCTAGTTACCGTAGGCGAGATCCCCATAATTTACTGGCCATGATTGACACCTGGTTACGTTGCGATCTCAGTGATAATCCGATTTTTAAGAGTAATTATGAACAGGCCCTAAACGTTATCTCAGCCAAAACCCTGGTGATGCCCGCCACCACAGATTTATATTTCACCCCAGAAGACTGCCAGGCCGAGGCCCAATTAATCCCCAATGCTGAGTATTTAGCGATTCCGTCAATTTGGGGCCATCGAGCCGGGAATCCCTACCAAAACCCAGAAGATGAAGTATTTATTCGTCAAGCTGTTCAAGCTCTGTTCCGTGAATAACTGCATATTGTCATTTCTGCCAAAACAGAGACACTCAACCCTGGAGCCTGTCATGGTTTCCTGTATCTTGGTGTTTCCTTCTTAAGCAAAATGACTTTAATATCAGTCTGATATAAGAAAAAACTAGAGAATAATGACGGGCTTCTCAGTCTGATGGGTTGAGGCGATTAGGTAGCCGATGAGTTGATGCTAGTTTTGCGGATCAAACTACACAATTGGGCTGAACCTTGGCCCGAGCTATCCGAGTAAATAGATATAAATATAAGATATCTAAATCAAATAGGGATTGATTTATAAGATTGACTTAATCAAAATGAACAGAACTAGCAGCAATCAGGAGAAACCGCTATGAATCTATCCTCAGCTTCCTCGCATCGATTGCCGACCATTCGAGTCTTACCCTCCAGTGACCGTCCCACGGAAATTGGTGGATTTCGCTCCCGCCTAGTCTGGATGTTGGAACGGGTGCAAGATGCGATTGCCGTGTCTCTGTGTCTTGGATTGTTTGGGGTGATGGTGATGCAACTGCGCGGGGTGTTTGTCTCCCTCCTAGAGCCACCGAATTTTCATTTGGTAACGGCAGATATTTTATCAGTCCTGATTCTCGTGGAACTTTTTCGCCTACTGATTATTTATCTACAGGAACAGCGGGTCTCAATCGGAGTGGCCGTGGAAGTGGCGATTGTTTCGGTGTTGCGGGAAGCAATTGTCCGGGGTGTGTTGGAAGTTCCCTGGCAGCAGCTTTTAGCCACAGGAGCATTTCTCTTAGCTTTAACCTTGATTCTGTTGGCACGGGTTTGGTTACCGCCTACTTTTGAGGGTATTGATCCCGAAAAACGGATTATGGAGCGCTATCGCAACGCCGCTGGGAGTGAACTAGTGGACTAGGGCCTGGGTCTCGACTGAGAGAATTGGCTGGAGCCTGCCTACCTTGGCTACTCAAGCTTCTCAATCGCGGCAATCAGTTCAAAAGATAGTAGGTTTATTAGCTGTGGATTCGAGTTTACTATAGTCATTTCTGCCAAAACTGGGACACTCAAAACTAGCACCTGTAATGGTTTCCAGTATTTTAGTGTTTCATTCCTGAGCGAAATGACTATAGACATGGTGCCAGTGGGTGTTGAACTAAGTCAGCCCGTTGGATTCCTGCTCCTATGTTGACGGCGATGGTTGAAACAATCAAAAAAATCCGGTTGGAACGCTGTTTTTTGATGATTGACGTGAGAGATCTGCTGTGCCTGTCAAAAAACATAAAAATCCCCCAAGTCCTTAACTGGAGACTCAGGGGAACGTTTAACTGTTGTGAGGATGAATTGAATTAGAGTTGAACGACTTGTTGAACCTCAGTTGAGGTTAAGCGTTCATAGGTAGCCCGCATTTTCAGCCCTGTCAAAACTTGGAACAGGCCAGTCCCATTATCCGAACCCGGATAGTCGCGGTGTTGCAGGAGCAAATGGGTCATTTCGCCATAGTGCTTGGTGCTGGTATTGCTCAGATGGCTTTCGATATAGATGACTTCATCCAGCTTGTCGAAGCGGCCATCGACTTCCAATACGGAAACACTGTGACCATAGTACTCATCTGGGCCATAGGCGAGGCGAATCCCAGGGTAAGAACAGGTGAGTTTGCGTCCACAGGGAATCCAGGAAATTGTCGAGCCTTCGTCAAATAAATAGACTGGGTCGAAGCCTTGAATGCCATCCCGCTGCAACATTCGGACTCGGAGAATATTACCAATTTTCTCTTCTTTCACCAATTGAGTCGGCAGGATTTGGATCACAACATCGGCGTATTGCTTTTGCGGATCAATATAGGCCATGAAGTCGGGGCGACGGGCATTAATCGAAGCTAAGACATCTTCGTAGGTGTGACCACGTTCGGCCATATCCCGTTTGATTTTCCAGGCAATTTTGACTTCATCACTGATGTCGAGATAGACACTGAAGTCTAAGAGGCCCCGTACCCGTTCATCAAAGAGGGGGTGTAAGCCTTCCAGGACAATCACGTGGTTGGGTTCGATTAACTCGGGGGGATCAATTAGGCCGGTTTCGTGGTTGTAGATCGGCTTCATGATCGACTTGCCGTTTTTCAGATCCCGGATCTGCTCGTACATCAGATCAAAGTTATTGGCTCGGGGATCTAAGGCCGTGATACCCGTTTCTTTCCGTTGTTTCCGGTCAAGACTGTGGTAGTCATCTAAGCAAATCACCGTGAGGAAATCTTCGCCAAACAGATCTGTCAGTCGGCGCAAAAATGTTGACTTACCACAGCCGGAATCTCCAGCTACGCCGATTAGAACCACACGATCTGGCTGAGTGCTCATAGCGAACGGTTTCCTTAATTAATCCTTACTACAGCAATAGGGGGCAGTGCCCAAGGGGATATCCCTTACTGATATTACAAGGGTCTAGGCCTCTCTGAACCATCTAGGCGAGAAATGCTGGGGCCGAATTAGTGTTGCTGCGGGGATGGAAAATGGCTAGAGCAGAGGTGTAACCGTGTAAAAAGGTTTCTTGACCAATGGGGCCAATTTCACCAAAGCAGAAAAACCCACTCAAGGGAATATTGGGTAAAAATTTCTCAATCACATTGGTATCAAAGTCCGGTTCGCCATAGAGGTTGATCCCGCGCCCCAAGCAGGAAAAGATCATTGTCCCTTCCGGAGGTGGGCCAGGGTAGGAGTGGCAGTAAGTTTCTAACCAGGCCTGGAGATCCGCAGCCGAGGCCGCCGCATCACGCAAATGAAACTGAATTCGTTGCCCGACCCGAACCCGATCCCCTAAGGCTAAAGCCCCTGTTTGCGGATCTAGGCCAATCAGATTCCGAATTAAAAAGTCACCAGGGGCCAGGCGAGGCTTAAATTCGTTATGAACCAGGCCAATGAACAGAGAGGTTCGGGCCAATTCCCGATCTGATTCGGGCAACGTTTCAACTAAGGTTTGCAGCGTACTCAGGGGTGAGGCGACCTTGGCCTCTGAATCTTCAAGGGCAAGAATAATGTTTTTCTCTCCTGATGAAATGCGATATAGGGGGCCAATCGGCCGACATCCCTGGGCAACAATTGGGTCAATCCGAATATTGCCAACAAAAGCCAGGCCCACGCTGCCTTGATCCAGGAGCTTATTTTGATAAAACAGGCCGGTGCGCCCCCAGCCCTGATTGCTCCCCGTAATCCCGCCCACTTTCACCGCTTGCGGATAGGCGTAATCTAAGCCCTTGAGTAAATCATTAATCCGGGCAGTACTGGTATCGGCCAAGATCAAAAACTCCGGTTGAGCGGCGGGATCAACCCCAACTAACTGCCACCAGGCCTGGGGGGGCGCATCGGAATCTGGTAAATCTTCCGCCAATAGATGAAAGGGCCTGATCTCGACATCGGGTAGATGGGCCAAGGTCAGGGATAGTCCGGCTGTTTCTTCCACTTCTTGGGGACGATTGCGATAATTTCGCCCAATCACGCCGCCGCCACCACAGCCAATTAATACGGGCAGGTTTAACTTACTTTGCAACAACGGAATAAGGCGAGAAAACTCACTGGCAAAGGCCTGGGAAATAAAGACAATGCCTAAATCTGGGCGGAGATTCTCCAGTCGCTCTCGGGCCTGGTCGGTCACTTCTTTAACGGCTTGCTCCAGGGAAAAATGAGTTGAGAGTGCAGTGGCCCACTTCATCGTAGTACCCCCAGGGATTGGCAATAGTGAAAAGAGACTACTCTCTATTCTCGGTTAATTTCGCCATCCCGCCGCCCTAATTCGTAAACCCCACTACCAATGGTGGCCATAATCCCGAGACTGACGGACCAACTCAAGCCGAGGGAAAGACTAATTCCGTAAAATAAGCCCACCCCCACTAGAACAAATGGAATCACTCCCGCTAAGGCCGCCCAAAGATCAGCCTGGTTAGATGCCGCCCCACTCAGCCACTGTTCTAAGCGATCAATCAGTTTTTGTCCGAGGGGATAGAAGCCTAAATACAGGGCAATGGCCCACAGTCCCGATCCGGCAATACCTAATGCTGCCCCCTGCCAAGCCCCTGCTGCGATCATAATTCGTTACATCCCTGTTGCAATGCTTCATTAATAGTAACAATCTCTGAGACTGGGGCTGGGGGATCAGGATAGGGCCTGGTGAATTTCTGCCATCAACTCGGGGCTGAGACTTGATTCATGAATCGGGCTAGCCATGGCCTGGGCTTCGTTGTAGTGATCTAGGCAGGCCCAGACATTACTCAGGAGAGCTTCTAAGCCTGTGCCTGTGGCCGCTGAAATTGTCAGGATCTCAAGCTCGGCGGGAAACTCGGCCTGGAGCTGACTCAAATCCTCGGGTTGCAGGGCATCAATTTTATTTAAGGCAACAATTTGTGGTCGGCTGGCTAACCCATGCCCATAGGCAGCTAACTCGGCCTGGATCGTTTCGTAGGCGGCCAGGGGATCATCGCCCGTGGCATCAATCAAGTGGACTAGGACTTTGGTGCGTTCAATGTGGCGTAAAAACTCGTGTCCCAGGCCAGCCCCCAGGTGCGCGCCTTCAATCAGGCCTGGAATATCGGCAAAGACAGTCCCATCGCCATTGGGCCGGCGGACAACCCCCAAATTTGGGACAAGGGTAGTGAAGGGATAATCGGCAATTTTGGGCCGGGCTGCTGAGAGCGTCGCAATCAAGGTGGATTTCCCGGCATTGGGCTGACCAATAATCCCGACCTCAGCCAAGAGCTTTAACTCCAAGCGCAAAAACCGCTCTTCTCCAGGTAAGCCCGGCAAGGCATAGTCTGGGGCCCGCTTACTGTTGCTGAGAAAGTGTTTATTCCCCAGGCCCCCTTTGCCCCCTTTAGCCACAAGTAATTGCTGTCCAGGCTCGACTAAATCCCCCAATATCTCGCCTGTTGTCATATCTAAAACGACGGTGCCGCAAGGAACCTGAATTATCCGATCTGCGCCACTGGCTCCAGTCATATTACTTGGCCCACCCCGCTTGCCATCCTCACCTTTAAAAATTCGGGCATATTGAAAATCCAAAAGGGTTTGGAGATTAGTCACCGCCTCCAGAATCACCGAGCCGCCATGCCCGCCATTCCCGCCCGCCGGGCCACCAGCAGGAACATATTTCTCCCGGCGAAATGCCACAATCCCATCCCCACCTTTACCGGCGCGAACTTCAATTTCAGCTTGATCAATGAATTGCATAGTAGTGGTGGCTCAACGTTTGAACAGTCTCGAGAACTAATGCCATCAAAACTTAAATCTTGACTCCAGGCCCCTTGCTACCATGGGTAAGAATCTTCAACTAACCGTAGAGACGGGCCTTAGCAGTGGATTTCTATCCTAACAAGGTAACTGGGGCTGATGATGCACCATCTGGGGCCTGGCGGATTCGGGGGCATGACTTCCTCTGGGGCCGCAAGACCTATGTGATGGGGATTTTAAATGTGACTCCCGATAGCTTCAGTGATGGCGGCGAATTTTTTACCTTAGATGCGGCAGTTCAGCAGGCCCAAGTCTTAATCCAAGCGGGTGTTGACATCCTCGATATTGGGGGGCAATCAACTCGGCCTGGGGCAAGAGAAATTTCCCTGACAGATGAACTAGACCGCGTCATTCCACCGATCAAAGCCATTCGGGCGATCTCAGATATCCCCATATCCATTGATACAACCCGCTCAGAAGTAGCCAAAGCCGCAATTGCCGTAGGGGCTGATATCGCCAATGATGTTTCTGGAGGGCAGGATGATCCTAAAATTTTTGCTGTTGCCGCCGAGACCCAAGCCCCGGTTATTTTGATGCATCGGCGGGGAACCCCTGAAACCATGCAAAGTCTAACTGACTATCAAGACTTAATGGGGGAATTACTAACCTTCTTTCAGACTCAAATTCAAGCTGCTATCCTAGCTGGGATTCCCAAGGAGCGTATCGTTATCGATCCGGGGATTGGCTTTGCGAAAACAACCGCCCAGAATATTGAGTTACTCCAAGGACTGGGGTGGTTTAAATCCCTTGACTGCCCAATCTTAGTTGGAACCTCTCGTAAGCGTTTTATTGGAGAAATTCTCAACCAGCCGGAGCCGATGACCCGAATTTGGGGAACTGCTGCCACTTGCTGCTATGCTATTGCCCAAGGTGTCGATATTGTTAGAGTTCATGATGGCTTAGAAATGATACAAGTATGCCGAATGGCTGATCGACTGTGGCGAAAATAGATCAAAACGACCCATTGAGTTATGAAATTTAAGAGTAATTTTCATTTTTAGTAGTGAGCTGTATAATTCATATACATCCAATAATGAATCAATAAAAAGTTATAAAAAATTGAGTTTCGATAAATTAGCCGACGTTTAGATCGTCAAAGGATTTGACTGGTTTTGAAAATTAAGAACCCGATTAGCAAAATATTCTCGACATTTGGACTGTTATGGATTTTGTTGACTCCTCGACGCAGAAGACAACTACTCATTCAGCAGCTTGTTAGCTTGGCCTCATCTGGTGCTGAAGTTAGTAACTTAGTATCATTACTATTCCTTTTGAATGTAATTTCTGAGCCAACAGCTGGCTTGCAAAAAGTCTCTGTCTATCTACCCTTCATTAAAGGAATGGAACCATCTGTCGTTATTGTGTTACTTGGAGGAGTCTTTGTTTTCATCGCAGTGCTGAGTGCGGCTTTGAGAGTTGCTGTCATTCTCGGTCAGTTAAAACTAGCTGCGCTCATCTCAACTGATCTATCCTCATTGGTTTTTCAAAATGTTTTGTATCGACCCTATACTTGGCATTTGGAACAAAACAGTAGTTATATTTTAGGTTTAATATTTCAAGATGTTGAAACTTGTTCAGCGTTTATTAATAGCCTTTTGGGACTGTCTTCAAATATATTAATTGTTTTATCTTTAGGTATTTCACTGATTACAATATCCCCTGTCATCATGCTTTGCTTAGGTATGATGATGATCTTAGCCTATTGGTTTATTTATCAAAAAACACGAGCAACACTTTACCTGAATGGTCTTGAAAGAACACGATACTTCCAAAGAAGTACTCAGAGCGCTCAAGAAGGAATCGGTGGTATTAGAGATATTATTATTGATAGTACTCAACCAATATTCTCCAGGATTTTCAATGATGATTACTACTTGTTTAGAATTAATACTTTTCTAATTGGCTTTAAGGCCCAGTATCCTCGCTATATTATTGAATCTCTTTCAATGATTTCAATAATTTCTATCTCATTATTTTTATACTTTCAAGGAGATGGAATTCAATCACAACTGCCAATTCTTGGTTCTATCGCCCTAGGTACATATCGGATTCTTCAGCCCTTACAAACATGTTTCTCTAGCATTGCAGGAATTAAAAGCTCACAAGCCTCTATCAACAAAATATTACCATTTACGACTCAAATTAGTGATCGAGGTACTCGAGCAGTAAGCCTCTTGCCTCTAATACCTGATAAATCAATCCGCCTGACAAATGTTTTCTTCCGCTACAGCTCAGACCAGGCCTGGATTTTGCAAGATTTAAATTTAACCATTCCCCAGGGTAGTCGAGTGGCGTTTGTCGGCACTACCGGCAGCGGTAAAAGTACGACCATTGATTTGATTTTAGGTTTGTTGAAACCCACCCAAGGAAAAATATTTATTGGGGATCAAGATTTGGCGGATGAGAGCATCCTCCAGGCCTGGCAGTCACAATTAGCTCATGTACCTCAGTTCATTTATTTACGAGATGCGAGCTTTGCTGAAAATATTGCCTTTGGTGTGTCGCCAGACTTTATTGATCAAGATCGGGTGCGATGGGCCGCCGCGCAAGCACAAATTGCCGACCTCATTGAAACTCAACCACGGGGGTATGAGCAGTTGATTGGGGAGCGAGGCGTGAAATTATCGGGAGGACAGCGACAACGGCTGGGCATTGCCCGGGCTCTCTATAAAAAAGCATCAGTTTTAATCTTTGATGAGGCAACGAGTGCCCTGGACAATGAAACTGAGGCTCAGGTGATAGCCGCCATTTCTGAAACAACACGGGATTTAACCCTGATTATGATTGCCCACCGGCTTTCTACAGTGCAAAACTGTGACATCATATTTCTATTGCGGAAAGGAAAACTTGTTGCTCATGGTAGTTATGATCAACTCTTGCAAATTTCACCAGATTTTGCCAGACTTGCACAAGCGGAAGACAAGACGGGACAAAATGCTCCATAAATATCATGGTTGACATTGTTAGGGAACTATGAAAGCAGTTATTTTAGCTGGTGGTCTAGGCACGCGAATCAGTGAAGAAACCCATCTGAAGCCCAAACCTATGGTAGAGATCGGGGGAAGACCAATTCTCTGGCATATTCTAAAAATCTACAGTCACTATGGCATTGACGATTTTATTATTTGCTGTGGCTATAAAGGATATGTCATCAAAGAATATTTTGCTAATTATTTCCTACATATGTCCGATGTCACCTTTCACATGGATTTAAACTATATGGAAGTGCATCGAAAGAACGCAGAAAAATGGAAAGTCACCCTAGTTGACACAGGCGATAACTCAATGACTGGTGGACGGCTGAAGCGGGTACGATCCTATGTTGGGGATAAAACGTTTTGCTTCACCTATGGGGATGGCGTTGCTAATGTTAACATCCGTGACCTAGTGAATTTTCATACCCAGCATGGACGATGGGCTACATTAACTGCCGTGCAGCCTCCAGGCCGGTATGGTGCATTAAACTTAGACAATGCAGATACTGTCGTTGGCTTTCAGGAAAAACCCCAAGGGGATGGTGGCTGGATTAACGGTGGCTTTTTTGTGCTTCAGCCAGAGGTATTTGATTTAATTGAAGGGGATAGTACGGTTTGGGAGCAACAGCCTCTCAAAACACTGGCAGAAAAAGAGCAGTTAGCCGCCTATAAGCACCAGGGATTTTGGCAACCAATGGATACTCTGCGCGACAAAAATCACTTGGAAGAGTTATGGCAGGCCTGGAAAGCTCCATGGAAGGTTTGGTCATGACCTTTTGGCAAGGAAAACGCGTATTTATTACGGGACATACAGGGTTTAAGGGCAGTTGGCTAAGTTTGTGGCTGCTAGAGTTGGGAGCTATGGTTTATGGCTATAGCCTAGAACCCGAAACCAGGCCAGCCCTATTTAACCAATTAAATTTAACCAACAAACTAAATCACCAGATTGGAGATATTCGGGACAGCACCTCCCTCGCCAAAGTCATCCTCGAATTTGCCCCCGATATTATTTTCCACCTAGCGGCTCAACCCTTAGTGCGTCGGAGTTATATCGAGCCAGTAGCCACCTGGGAAATCAATGTTCTAGGAACCATCCATGTTTTAGAAAGCCTCAAAAAACTTACCCACCCTTGTGCTTCTCTCTTTATTACCACCGATAAATGTTATGAAAATCGCGAATGGGTCTTTAGCTATCGAGAAAATGATCCATTAGGTGGTTATGACCCTTACAGTAGCAGTAAAGCCGGAGCCGAAATTGCGATCGGGAGTTGGCGGCGGAGTTATTTTCAAGTCCCTGATGGCCTGATTAAAGTGGCCTCAGTGCGGGCCGGGAATGTCATTGGCGGCGGCGATTGGGCAGAAGATCGAATTGTCCCTGATGCAATGCGAGCCTTAAAACAAAAACAGGCCATCCCGGTCCGAAATCCCCAGGCCACCCGGCCTTGGCAACATGTCCTCGAACCATTAGGAGGCTATTTACTCTTAGCTGAAAAACTCTACAAGCAAATTACAACCTCTGATTCCACAGATCTGCAACTTGACTCAGCCTTTAACTTTGGCCCCAATCTGAGTTCTAATCGCACTGTTAAAGAACTGGTGGCAACAATATTGAAAAATTGGCCTGGCCAATGGCATGATGATTCAGATCCCACCGCTGTTCATGAAGCTAAACTCTTAAATTTGACCACAGATAAAGCATTTCATGTCCTTGGTTGGCAGCCCGTCTGGGATTTTGAACGGACAATCCAGGAGACAGTTTCTTGGTATCAGCAAGCAGCCCAACTCAGCCCCCGTGAGCATGATGCCTTCACCGAGCTTACCTTAAGCCAGATTCGACAGTACACCTCGGATCGTGACTCCTGTGCTTCTGCTCTCCCATCCTCTTTTTCTGGAGTAAGCCCATGACCCAAACCCCCATTAAACCTGCCGGGATCAATACTGAAGAAGAGGCCCTCAGAAACCAAGTTTTTGATGCGGTTAAAAAGTTTTATCAATTTAAGTTTGCCCACCGCGACTTTTATCCAGGCCAAACCTATGTTCCTGTCTCCGGTAAAGTTTTTGATGACGTTGAACTGGTAAATCTAGTTGATGCATCCCTTGATTTTTGGTTAACCACAGGCCGATATGCCGCCGAATTTGAAGCCCGCTTTGCCGAGTGGATGGGTGTAAAACACTGTCTTTTGGTTAATTCAGGCTCTTCCGCAAACTTAGTTGCTCTTTCCACCCTAACCTCCGAAAAATTAGGCAACAAACGCTTAGTTCCGGGCGATGAAGTGATTACAGTGGCTGCCGGCTTTCCCACCACAGTTAATCCCATTTTCCAAAATCAACTCACACCAGTTTTCCTCGATATCCAACTGGAAACCTACGACATTGACGTTGCGCAACTAGAGGCCGCCTACTCCCCTCGCACCAAAGCAATTATGGTGGCCCACACCCTAGGCAATCCGTTTAATCTGGAAGCAGTCATGACTTTTGCCCAAAAACACGATCTCTGGGTAATTGAGGATAACTGTGATGCCGTCGGGAGTGAGTACAACGGTCAAAAAACAGGCAGTTTTGGACATTTAGCCACGGTCAGCTTCTATCCGGCCCATCACATGACGATGGGAGAGGGAGGGGCCGTTTTAACCAATGATTCCCGCTTGAAAAAAATTGCTGAATCCTTTCGGGACTGGGGCCGAGATTGTTGGTGTCCGCCGGGGGTAGATAATACCTGTGCAAAGCGATACGGTTGGCAGTTGGGCACCTTACCCTTTGGCTATGACCATAAATATACCTATAGTCATGTGGGCTATAACCTAAAAATGACGGATATGCAGGCAGCAGTGGGTGTGGCTCAACTCGAAAAATTACCTGAGTTTATTGCCCAACGCCAGGCCAACTATCAGTTTTTGTATAAACAATTACAAGGGGCGCAGGATGTTTTAATATTGCCTGAACCTACCCCGAACTCAACTCCCAGTTGGTTTGGCTTCCTACTCTATGTCAATGAAGAGGCTCCCTTTTCTCGCAATGAATTAGTTCAATATCTCGAAGAACAACGGATTGGTACTCGGCTATTATTTGGGGGCAATCTTGTGCGCCAACCTGCATATGAAAAATTGAGTTATCGTGTTGTGGGTGACTTGACAAACACAGATCGGGTAATGAACCAGGCCTTTTGGATTGGTCTATTTCCAGGCCTAACGGAAGAAATGCTATCCTATGTCGTATCTAAGATATATGACTTTATTAGGAAATAAATTGACAACCGTAATTTTTTGAAAACTTTCCTCTATGGCATGAACTAAGTTCTAAAATCTAAGTCGATTTGTGATTTTATTGGGTTTTATAACTGGGCAATTAGATGAGGATGCACATTCATGACGTTTAGTATATTAGTAACTGGTGCTACTGGTTTTCTTGGTTCTCACTTAGTTAAGTCTTTATTGCAAGAAGGACATACTGTTGTAATTCTAAAACGTAGTTTTTCTAATACTTGGCGACTCAATTCCGTCCTAGATCAGATTTTAGCCTATGATATTGATCAATGTAAACTATCAAAACCCTTTGAAGACTTAGGACATATTGATCTAGTAATTCATACAGCTACTTGTTATGGTAGAAATAATGAGTCACCCACAACCCTTGTCAAGTCAAATGTAGAATTTCCGCTAGAGTTACTCGAAATTGCGACTTTTTTCAATACTGATACTTTTTTCAATACTGATACTGTTCTAGACTCTTATGTAAACTATTATGCATTGAGCAAAAAGCATTTTCTCGATTGGGCCAAGCAACTCACACAAAATTCTCAAACTCGCTTAGTTAATGTTAAGCTAGAACACATCTTTGGGCCTGGGGATGATACATCAAAATTTGTCTCTAACATCATGAAGAAGTGTATAGAAAATGTCCCAGCCATTGATTTGACCCTTGGGGAACAACAGCGGGATTTTATTTATATCGATGATGTGATTACTGCGTATTTCTCCGTCTTGAACAACTTAGCTAAGGTAGATATAAATTACTTTCAAGTTGAAGTTGGAACCGGACAAACAATATCCATTCGGGAATTAGTTGAGAAAATTCGGCAGGTGACAGGATCAGCCTCACAACTTAATTTTGGGGCGATGCCCTATCGCAAAAATGAAACCATGATCTCTCAAGCAAATATTGAGGCATTAAAAATCTTCGGGTGGTCTCCCCACCATTCTCTTGATACTGCGCTGAATTTGATGTTCCAAATCGAAACTGAAACCAATCTAGCAGATGAGGTAAAACTATGAAAATTTTAGTTACGGGTGGTTGCGGCTTTTTAGGGAGTAATATTGCGGCATTTTATTTGGATCAGGGTGCAGAGGTTTTTATCATTGATGCCCTCCTAAGGGTTGGCTCTGAAGAAAACAAGCAATGGTTGAAGCAGAAGGCCGCTAAAGATCAACTTGTGATTGCTGAATTTGATGTTGCCAGCAAAGATGATGTTGATCATTTTTTCAGAACCTATGGCAGGTTCGACAGAATTGCTCACTTAGCTGGGCAGGTAGCAATGACAACCTCAATGGCAGATCCCCATAGAGATTTTTTGACAAATGTTGTTGGAACTTTTAATATCCTTGAAGCAACACGGCACTTTTCTCCAGAGGCAACTCTGATTTATTCCAGTACCAACAAAGTTTATGGGGAGTTGAACAACATTGCCTATGGTGAAACTGATACCCGGTTTATTGCACTAGATTTTCCCAATGGCTTTGATGAATCTTATCCCCTTGATTTTTCCAGTCCCTATGGTTGTTCAAAGGGTGCTGCTGATCAGTATGTGCGGGATTGGCATCGCAACTTTGGCTTAAAAACGATTGTATTTCGCCACTCTTCAATTTTTGGTGGTCGTCAGTTTTCTACATTTGATCAAGGCTGGGTAGGGTGGTTTATTGCTCAAGCTTTGAATCAAGCCAAATGCATTCATGATGGTCAAGTAGTCGAACCTTTTACGATTGCGGGTAGTGGCAAGCAAGTGCGCGATGTTCTCCATTCTGAAGATTTAATTAGACTATACGATCAGGCCTTCGCCAAAGGAGAGACAATCCAGGGGGAAATTTTCAATATTGGCGGTGGTATGGCCAATAGCTTATCCTTGCTAGAAATGTTTGGAATTTTGGAAGAAATGCTGGATATTCGCCTATCATATAAGTCATTGGCCTGGCGACATTCTGATCAAAAAGTTTTTGTGGCAAATCTCACCAAGGCTGATACACTGATCCAATGGACTCCGAAACTGTGTAAAGTTGATGGAATCAAGAAGCAACTAGCCTGGATCTCAGGTTAATTATTATTTAATTCATGAGATACTTAAATGCTTTTGGAAATTTTAATTCCAACTTACAATCGTGAACCGTTCCTAATAAAAAATCTTCATTTATTAGAGTCTGAAATCTCTAAGCTGTCTAATCAGAATCAAGTAAGAGTTATTATTTCTGATAATAATTCAAGTGATAATACAATTCGTGCTGTTCAAGATTTTTCTACAACCTCTTTTCTTGATATTGTACTACTCACGGAAGATGCCAATAGGGGTTTAGAAGCAAATGCTTTAAAAATATTGTGTGCCGCAACCGCACCTTGGGTTATGTTTCTAGGTGATGATGACTATTTACCAACAGGTTATCTAGACTTTGTATTGAGCAGTATTGCTCTGGATGACTTAGGTTGTATTGTTCCTGGTTCATCACGCTTATATTCGGATGGAAGCGTCAGTTTAGTCCATGGCGATGAATTGCAACCAACATTTCTTGAGCCTGGATTTAAATCAGTTTTAAAAATCGCACATTTTGGGCATCAACTCAGTGGGCTCACATTTCTGAGAAACGAGTTAATGATAAATAAGTATATAAATAGTGGTTATAGAAATATTCAACTTTTTATCTATTTCATCGCCTTTAACATAAATACAAAAAAATCGATTTATGCTGGAAACTATACAATTACTGTTAGCCACTTTAATCATAGACATTGGAACTTTGATGAGTCCGGCTTGTTGATTGATAATTACCTGAACTACTTATTGCTGTATGAAAATAATATTTTTAAAGCAATTATTTGTTGCATTTCATTTACAAATCGATACACATGGAGATTAAGGATTGGCAGTGTAAGAAAATCCATCGAGAGTATGAGTCATATTTTGCGTAGCACAAGAATACCTTTGAGCTTAAAGGTATCTCTGACTGTGTACTACATCTTTGCATTGACTTTCAATGTCTTCAGAAAAGTCACTAATAAATTTAAGTAAACTTTTTTAGCATGGCCTCAGGATTTAATCCTGTACTTTAAGGCTTCTCAAGATTCTTGCTGGGCTTCCAACAACTATTGTATTGGAGGGAACATCTTTAGTGACAACACTACCAGCTCCAACTATGGAATTATTACCAATGGTTACTCCCGGCAAAATAATCGCACCTGCTCCAATCCATACGTTTTGCCCTATCACTATGGGTAAGCGAATACATTCTTGATTAAACCGATCAATCGTATCAGTTGGATGAGTAACGCTTATGATAACAACGTGACTTGAAATCAAAGTTCCAGAACCAATTTCAACTCCTCCACCTGCAAAAATATTTGTATATTGATTTATTATGACATTATCCCCAATTCTAACTTTAGGCCATGGATGAATAGTAACGTTATTAAGTTGAACATTATCTCCACAAGACATCAAACATGATTTTATTCTCCTGCTTTTAAATATTTCATAGTCCCGCATAAATCTATCAAACAGTCTAAATGCAAAGTTCATAAACATTTACAACACCAACCACAAAACGATACTTAGAAAATATGATCAGGTAATACCAGCTTAGACTCTGGCACTTGACCATCTACACTTAGTTAGCAATATCTAGAGATATCTCAATATTTCCCGAGAAAACTAGAAAATATAAAACAAGAATCATATTGATTTATAATTTTTTGGAATTTAATAGCTGCCTTTACTTTTTTATAATTTATGCTAGACTAGCATAGATTTTAGGGCATACTCTGTTTGAAGGGGACTTAAAATTGCTTAATCTTCTAGACTGTACTCTTAGGGATGGCGGATATTATAATTCCTGGGATTTTTCTCGGGATTTAATCCACCAGTACTTAAATGCCATGGCGGCCATTTCTGTGGAGTACGTCGAGCTGGGGTTCCGAGGCTTTCCTCAGGATGATTTTTTGGGTGGTTGTGCCTATACAACGGATGTATTTATTCGGGGATTGAAAATTCCTGATGGCTTAAAAATTGGTGTAATGGTTAATGCTAGTGAGCTAGTGAACTACTCTGAGGGTGTCATAGCAGCTCTAAAAAAATTATTCTATCCGGTAAATCAATCTCCTGTATCCTTGGTTCGGATTCCCTGCCATTATTATGAGTTTGAGCAAACTTTATTAGGGTGTCAGTGGTTAAAGGAGCAGGGCTACAAAGTTGGCATCAATTTAATGCAAGTTGCTGATCGCTCATTGTCAGAAGTTGAAGCACTAGCTAAATTAGCCAGTCAGTTTGATTTGGATGTGCTTTATTTTGCTGACAGTATGGGTAGTATGCATCCCAACCAAACGTCTCAAATTATTGATGCATTGAAGTCAGGCTGGTCAGGTGAATTAGGTATTCATACTCATGACAACATGGGACGGGCTTTGGCTAACTGTGTACAAGCGGTGGCTGATGGTGTTACCTGGATTGATGGAACTGTGACTGGCATGGGGCGAGGTGCTGGGAATGTCAAGACTGAATATCTCGCAGTGGAATTGGCTGAATTCCGTCAGGATAAGCCATGTAACATTACGCCACTAATGGGGCTGATTGCTAAGTATTTTGCCCCCATGCAACAAGAATACGGTTGGGGAACAAATACCTATTATTATTTAGCTGGAAAGTACGGGATTCATCCGACCTACATCCAGGAAATGCTGGGTGATAATCGATATTTGGATGAGGATATTCTGGGAGTTATTGATCACCTCAAAGCCTCTGGCGGTAAGAAGTTTAGCTTAAATACTTTGGAAGCTGCACGTCACTTTTATGTTGGGGAGCCTGTTGGTACTTGGTCCCCTAGAGAGTTAATCGAAGGTAGGGATGTCCTAATACTGGGGACAGGGCCTGGGGTAGAGATCCATCAGCAAGCCATAGAAGACTTTATTCAATCCCAGGAACCTATTGTTATTGCTCTCAATACTCAAACTCATATTGAAGCTGATCTAATTGATTTAAGAGCAGCTTGTCACCCAGTGCGTTTGTTGGCCGACTGTCAGGAGCATTTGAAGTTACCACAGCCCCTTGTTATTCCTGCCTCAATGTTGCCTGAAGATATATATGGTGAACTTCAAGGGAAAAAATTATTAGATTTTGGTTTAGCAGTTCAATCTGAAACGTTTAAGTTTGAAGATTATTATTGTATTTTACCAACGTCACTCGTAATTACTTATACCTTGGCATTGGCAACTTCTGGAGGTGCTCAAAACATTTTACTTGCTGGTTTTGATGGGTACCCTGCTGGAGATCCAAGAAATTTGGAGATGGATCATATTTTGCGCTTATATTTGGCTAGTGCAAATTCAAGGCCTTTAATTTCAGTCACGCCTACAAAATATAATATTCAAAAAGATAGTGTTTATAGATTCAGCGGGGCAACGAAAAGTTTATGAAAATTTCTTGTTTTCTACCTTGTAGAGCAGGAAGTGAAAGAATACCAAAAAAAAATATTAAACCCTTTGCTAATTTTGAGCATGGCTTAATTGAAATAAAGCTTAATCAACTTGCAAGGGTAGAATTTATTAGCAACATCATATTATCTACCAATGATTTAGATATTATTCGGTTTGCATCAAACTTAAAAATCGATAATCTTTATATTGATCATCGACATGAGAGTTTATGCACTAGTCAAACCAGTACTGATGATTTAATTAAATATGCAGGTCAAATAATTAACGATGGACATATTCTCTGGACTCATGTTACATCCCCTTTTATCACATCGAAACTCTACGATAAAATTATCAATCAATACTTTAACTGTTTGACCCAAGACTACGATTCACTTATGACCACGACTCTTATTAAGAGCTTTGTATGGGATGGCAGTCAACCAATAAACTACAAAAGAGAAATTGAGAAATGGCCGAGAACACAAACAATTAGACCACTTCATGAGATTAATAGTGGAGTATTTATTTGTGACTCATCAATATATCAAAACCTCAATGATAGAATCGGAAGAAGGCCATTGTTATACCCACTGGGCAAGGTCGAAGGATTTGATATTGATTGGGAAGAAGACTTTATCATTGCTGAGCTATTTCTACAAAAGGGCCTTACTCAACTTTAGCCAGAATTGTTAAACTCTTCTTGGTAAATTAGGCTTATGAAGCCTGATATCTTTGTGATCATGTTTGACTTCATAACTTGGCTATAATGTATAGGTCAATCTAAATTTTAATTGTTAACCCTCTATTTGCAGTGATCATGAAACTTGATCGACTCTCTGGTGGAGTAAAGGAAAGTGATCACTGTGACTAAATTGCAAAAATAATCATCATGACTCTAGCGAAGACAACTCCTATAAATTTACTCAACTATAAGACACTAATTTTTGACTGTGATGGTGTGATCCTCAACTCAAATAAGGTAAAAACCCAGGCCTTCTATCAAGCCTCGTTAACCTATGGCAAACAACCTGCTGAGGCTATGGTAAAGTATCATGTTCAAAATGGAGGAATTTCTCGGTATAAGAAATTCTCATATTTTTTTGAGATGATTTTAGGTATTTCCGCCGAACCTGGTGCTATGAAATCCATCCTTGATGCCTATGCCAATTATGTGCGAGAAGGGTTATTAACCTGTGAAATTACTCTAGGTTTGGGGGATTTACGGCAAAAATTTTGTGATTCCAAGTGGCTAGTCATTTCTGGTGGTGATCAATGTGAACTCCGAGAAATCTTTCAGCTAAGAGGTATTGATATCTATTTTGATGGCGGAATATTTGGCAGTCCTGACAGCAAAGAAGTTATATTTGATCGAGAACTTAAGACTGAAACAATTAATCGTCCCTGTGTTTTTTTGGGAGATAGCAAGTATGATTATGAAGTTGCTAGTAAGTTCGAAGTAGATTTTATCTTTATCTCGGCCTGGAGTGAGTTTGAGGGCTGGGAAGATTTAATCAGAGATCATAGTTTAATACATAAATCATTTATTGCTGACTTAATTTAGGGGTGTTCTCTGTATGTCTGCAAATCCATTTTCATATTATCGTCCCCAACTCAACCCTTATCGTGACTTCGCTCGACAGATATTAGAGCTAGGAAAGCGAATTTACTGGGATTTTAATGCTTCATCATGGAAATCTAGAAAAACACTTATAGATTTAAGGAAAAAGTATAATGGAGAGAAAGCAGTTATTGTTTGCAATGGCCCATCATTACTAAAAAGTGATTTATCTTTGATTGGCAATATATACACTTTTGGATTGAATAAAATTAATCTTTTGTTTGATAAGACCCAATTCCGTCCTTCCTCTATCCTCTGTTTTGATTCATTAATCTTTCAGCAGAATCTAGATTTTCTCCTCTCTACAGAGATACCTTTATTCTTAGCTCATAAGTTTTCAAAATATATTGATAAAAAAGAAAACGTTACCTATCTATATAGTTCATACCTAAATTCATTTTCGTTTGCTCAGGATTGTTTATGGAATGTGGGTAGTTCCGGAACAGTTACATTTGTTGCATTGCAATTAGCTCTACATTGTGGTTTTAAAGATGTTGCAATTATTGGCTGTGATCACAACTATAAGACACAGGGTTTATTCAATAGCATTCAAAAGACTGAAGACAAAGACATTAATCACTTCGATCCAAATTATACTACTCCGGGACAGAAATGGCAGGTGAGTAATATCGCTGGAATGAACCTTGGTTATGTATTAGCAAAAGCGGCATATGAATATAATGATGCTCGATTAGTTAATTGTACTGAAGGTGGGTATCTTGAGATTTTTCCCAGAATGCCCCTAGAAAAATGGGTATCAGATATTTATAATATTGATAACATTGGGGCTTAGTACTTTACATCAAGATGTATTAAAAACTGAGCTGGAGTGTTCGCAAAGATAGTATTTTTGATAAAATTTTTGTTGTGATAATATTTATGTCAAGGATTTAACTCTGACCAATCCTAACTTTGACAGAATAGTGGTAAGTAATTTCAATAATGTTATTTGACTCTATTCGCACAACCTAAGTCGTTTTCAGTTTCCTGAAAAAATATAAACTATTTGTGCTAATTCTTAGAGAGGCCAAAAATCAATTTCTACGGAAATTACTTTTTTAAATGCTATTAATGGCTATCTTGGCAAATCTTTGATTAAGACGACTGTAGACCAAGTATTAATATATAGTAAACATAAAAATTTTGAGATCGAGTGATTAATTATTGGTAATGAGAGGGTTTTTGTGTCACTCTACTCCAAAGAAAAGGCTACTCCTGGCATAAGCTAGTAGTTATCAAGCATTCTTACAAATCAAAACGGACTGCTATATACTCTTAACTCGGATTACGACTAAACTCTACCCCTGATTAAAATCTTTTTGGGAGGTGTTGTTGTGTTCATTTAAGGTTCCTTAGATGCCTCCCTAACCACGTTTTTTAAGAAGTAGGTCAACAGACTGTTGATTGCCTTGCTGTTTAAGGATTTTTACTATCTAAACCTAATCATTAGATCTATATAAATTTCGCCTGAGGAGTTACGATGGGTAGTCATTCAAACATCGCACCTATATAATCTTCCTATGATCAAAGTTCTACAGATTGTTCCAGGCCTCCCTCCTAATATTAATGGTGTCGGAGATTATGCCCTCAATTTGGCCAGGCCCCTATACGAAAATCATGGCATCCTCACTGAATTTATTGTCGGAAATCCAAGCTGGAGAAGTGCAGATCGGCCTGGGTATGTAGAAAATTTTAAGGCAACTCCAGTTCAAGCTAGAGCGGCTACAGCACTATTAGAGCTATTAGATAAAAATGATTATAAAGTTGTGATCCTTCACTACGTTGGCTATGGCTATGCAAAACGGGGTTGTCCTTTTTGGCTAGTGCAGGGGATCAGAGCTTGGGCAAAACGACCAAGTAATAAATTAATTACAATGTTTCATGAGCTTTATGCAAAAGGGCCAATATGGAGTAGTGCATATTGGACGAGTTCGATTCAAAAAAATATAATGTCATATATATTTAAAATATCTGATATCTCAATTACTAATAGTGAGATTTATTACTTAGAACTAGAGACACTTAGAAATCATCGGCAAAGAACTTTAAGGAGAAGTCCAGTATTTTCAAATATTGGTGAGTTAGGCACATACAACCCAGTCAAACAACGGAAGAGGAATATGATTATCTTTGGAAGTGCGAAGCGAAGAGAAGATACTTATGAAAATTTTTCTTCAAGAATATTAGATATATGTGAGTCAACTAACATAGAAAAAATTCTTGATGTTGGCTCAGTAAGCCTAAGCATACCTTCAAAAATTAATTCAATCCCCATTGAGCAGCTTGGAATATTAAATTCAAAGTCTTTGAGTGAACAGATGAGTGAATCAATTATCGGGGTTGTCGATTATTCTGCGAGACATTTGGGTAAATCGACCATTTTTGCTGCATACTGTGCCCATGGGCTTTTTCCAATTCTTACTAATGTAAGTAAGTCAAATGAAGATGGTCTAATATTAGCGAGAAATTATTGGGATATTAATGATTGTCGAGTTGATGAAAATACTCTTGAAAGAGTGTCGTATGCATCCTACGAATGGTATAGGCAACATAATTTGACTCGGCAAGCATCACAATATGCCAAAGACATCTTTTCCTTACTAGAGAGCTAGAGGGTTATTTTTATGCAAAACAATCCCAGAGAAAATATATCCAATGATTATATAAAAAAGCTAATTTACATTGTCTATTGGCTCTTAATATTTGAGGGTGTACTAAGAAAGTGGTTATTACCGGAACTACACCAAATTATATTTTTTATCCGAGATCCTTTTGTTATTTTAATATACCTAGCTGCTGTAAGGTATGGGCGAACTCCGAAGAATATCGGATTGTATTACGTTACTTTGTTTCTATGTTTACTCACAGTAATTCTCTCGATTTTTCAGGCCGGACTTAGTAGTCAAATTGATTTCTGGGTACTGGGAGTTGGGCTACGAAATTATATACTATATCTGCCATTGCCATTTTTCATTTGGATAAATTTCTCAAGAGATGATGTCATCAATCTTGTAAAACAAAGCTTTTATGTTCTGATAATTTGCACACCTTTGGTAGTTCTTCAATCATCATCTCCTCCTGATTCACCGATCAATAGAGGAAGTTCAGAGAGCATCAAATTTACCCCATTGGGTGGGGGTGTCTTAAGGACTCAAGGTTTATTTACGTCTATTTTGGGACAAACAAACTTTGTGGCTAGTGTTTTCTCAATGCTTCTGTCCTGTTATTTAGATAAGAGATTATATAAAAAATTTAGTCCGCTATTAATTTATTCTACGACAGTTTGCCTAGCAATTTCAGTACTGGTTTCAGGTAGTAGATACCTTTTTGTCTATGTTGGGGTGATCTTCATCTCTGTATTAATTGTTCAATTCCTAGCCGGAAGTTCTCTAAATGCCGTCAAACTAGGTATTCTTGGAATTATCTTATTAACTTTCGGCTACTTTCTGGCAACAACTTATTTTCAAGATGCTACTACTGCTCTATTAGAAAGGTCTCAAGGTGCTGCCTATAGATCGGGTAATAATCAGATAGGAGGTGATCTTGTTGAGAGGATTTTGGATGATTTTAATCGAATCTTTTACATTTTTGAACTTGTGCCCCTTCAAGGTTATGGAATTGGTTATGCAAGCAATGCTTTCAGTGGCACATTAGGTACCTTTATAAACATCGAAAATGATCTCTCCCGAAATCTGTTTGAACTAGGCCCAATCATGGGGTTTATCTACATTATTTTTAGGTACGTTCTAGCAATATACATTATGTTTTTGGGTGTTTCTCAAGTTAAAAAAAATAATTCATATTTAACTGTATGCCTGGCTTCTTTTACAGCAGTTAATCTAATTATAGGAACAGTAACGGGACATGGTAGTGTTCACGGCTTTACTTGGATTTTTCTTGGTCTGACTCTAGCAACAACAATTAGCTATGGTAGCGACGATCATGATTTTGAAGAAGATTTACCAACAAGTAATAAATCGCCTAGCTCTGGTATAAAATATAGTATGAATAGAAATTACTAACTATGAAAAAAATATTAGATATTCAGATAGCTGTTTGTGGTAGATTTCACTATCATAATTACATCGGTTACTTACATAAGGCTGGCATACTAAAGACTTTTATATATAGTCATAAAGTATCCTCTAAAGCTAATCTCTTTGATCTGCCACATAACAAAAGAAAAAATATCTTTATTAAAGAGTACACACTTCGGTTTCTGCTAAAAGTTTTGAACAGAAGCCTAAGAGATGTCGTAGTGCCATTCAGCAATGAAATCTGGCAAAATTTGGCAGTATCTAAAATAGAGAAGTCGGATATTTTTCATTTTATGCTTCATGGAACCTCTCCTAAGCTTATTGAAAAAGCAATTAAATATGGCTCAATCATTCTTGGAGAACCAGTAAATTCTCATCCTGATACTATGATTCACCTATTGCAAACAGAGTATGATCATTTAAAGATTTGTAAAAAAAATATATTTTCTCCTAAAACTTATAAATACTTTAAGGAAGAGATTCAAGCTACCGACTATTTATTGACAGGCTCAAGTTGGATTAAAAAATCATTCCTTGAAAACGGGTATGATGAAAAGAAAATCTTTACGATACCTTATGGGGTAAATTTAAGTAATTTTTATGCATTAACAGGATCAAGCAAAAAAGAGATTTTTGAAAAAAAAGATTTCAAAGTTCTTTGTGTTGCAAGTATAAATCCAAGGAAAGGACAAATCTATTTATTAGAAGCATTTAAAAGGTTGAATATCCCAAATAGTGAATTAATTTTAGTTGGCGCGATAGATCCCGATATGCATGAAATACTCAATCGTTATTCAGGCTTTTTTACGCACATCCCCTTTTGTGATCACCAGCAACTTAAAAATATCTATAATTCGGCAGATGTGTTTGTTTTACCGTCAATTGAAGATGGTTTTGCATATGTTACAACAGAGGCTATGGCCTGTGGCCTACCTGTAATTGTCTCTGAGAATGCTGGTTCCTCTGAAATTATCGATCATGAGATTGATGGTTTTGTCATTCCACCGAGATCAGTAGAAGCAATTATGAATCATTTAAGCTTTCTATATAGAAACTCAGAAGCAAGGATTAAAATTTCTGAAGCAGCTAGGATAAAAGTAACTCAAACCTTGTCATGGGAAAAATATTCAGAAAAATTAATTGAACTCTATGAACAAATAGCTAACTTGTAGTTGAAATTTGGAGACCTGCTTGAAGCTACTTATTGCATCCTCCCATCCAGTCCAATATCATGCACCTGTCTTTGCTGAAATATCTAGGTTACTTGAAGCCCAGAACTCAGAATGCCTTGTGGTTTATTTATCTGACTTTTCTATCAAAGACTTTCAAGACTCTGGGTTTAATCAAACTATTAAATGGGATACACCATTATTAAGTGACTACCGTTATCAGTTCTTGGATTGTAGCTTTTCTCAGCCAAAAAGTTTTTGGGATTTGGGAGCATCTGGAATCGGTAAATTGATTAAAAACTTCTCCCCGGATATTGTCTTTATTTTAGGTGTTAACTATATCGGTCTTTTAAATATTCTAGTAGCAGCAAAGTTGCAGAAGAAAATTGCTATTTACCGTGCCGAGACAAATGATGCTGTTAATTCCCGATCTTTCTTAAAAAGTTTTGTAAGAAGTTTCTTTTATCACCTAGTTTACCGTCTGTTTGATTTTTCAATTGCAATAGGTTCGCTAAATTATAAGCATTTTAGAAAGCACGGCTTTGAAGATTCTCAGATCGGAACTGCCTTCTATTGTGTACCCAATGACTGGTGTCGACAACCTAAAAATGAAAAACAAAAATTACGTGAACAGATTAGATCTCAATATGAAATCTCGAATAATAAATTTATAATTATGTTCTGTGGAAAGCTAATATCCAAAAAAAATCCTGGGATTATTTTAGATGCTGTTTCTTATTTGTCTCCAGATGTTCGCTCTAATTTAGTGATTCTTTTTGTTGGTTCGGGTAATCTTGTGGAGGACTTATCGCGAAAAGCTAGTCAACTTCAAGATATTAAAGTAATTTTCCCAGGATTTATCAATCAGTCACATTTACCTCGTTACTATTTTGCCTCTGATCTATTTATTTTACCTTCAAGACAGCAGGGCGAAACCTGGGGCTTGGTGGTGAATGAGGCGTTACATGCGGGACTTCCTTGTATTGTCTCCAATCATGTTGGATGTGCATCTGATTTTGAAAATTTTCCTTATTTTCAAATCTTGTCCCAGGAAAATCCTAAACTTTATGGAGAGGCAATACTAAAAATCTATGGGCTTAATCGTGACTTTGATCGTTATCAAGAAATGATGGAGGATTTTACTGTTCAAACTACAGCATCAAAAATTGTAAATTTTCTGAATTGTATTGATTAATATTTTATGAAAAAAGCATTAATTTGCGGCATCACAGGTCAGGATGGCTCCTATTTGGCTCAATGGTTACTGAATCATGGCTATGAAGTTTATGGTACTTCTCGTGATGCACAGGTGAGTGGCTTTATTAACTTAGTCAGGTTGGGAATTCGAGATCATGTTTTGCTTTATTCCATGTCTCTCAATGACTTTAGAAGCGTGCTGCAAGTCTTAAGTAAAGTTGAACCTGATGAGGTCTATAACTTAGCTGGACAAACATCTGTAGGACTTTCCTTTGAGCAGCCTGTAGAAACGATGGAAAGTATTTCACTTGGAACATTAAATTTATTAGAATCTATTCGGTTTATTAATCCCAAGATCAAACTGTATAACGCTAGTTCGAGTGAGTGTTTTGGCAATACTTCCCAGGCCCCAGCCAATGAGCAAACTCCCTTTCATCCTCGAAGTCCTTATGCAGTGGCAAAATCAGCGGCCTATTGGCAAGTAGTAAATTACCGAGAAGCTTATGGCCTTTATGCTTGTTCTGGTATTTTATTTAATCATGAATCTCCCCTACGCCCCAAACGGTTTGTGACTCAAAAAATTGTTCAGGTAGCATGTAATATTGCCAAGGGGAGTATGGAGAAACTGCGATTAGGCAACTTAAAAATTGAACGGGATTGGGGTTGGGCCCCTGAATATATCCAGGCCATGCACCTCATGCTTCAACAACCTGAACCTGATGATTATGTGATTGCTACAGGAAAAAGTCATACCCTCGAACAATTTATTGCCTATGTTTTTGAGCATCTTGGCCTGGATTGGTACCAACACGTGGTGAGTGATCCTTCATTATTCCGACCAACTGACATTGCCTACAGTTGTGGTAATCCAGCGAAGGCTGAGACCAAACTGAAATGGAAAGCCCAGGTATCTTTAAAAGAAATTGCCGAGCAAATGGTAGATTCTGTGATGCGTACTTTTGACCAAAGATAAAACATCAATATGAAAATTGCTCTGATTGGTAACTATATCCCTGATGGGCAGGAAAGTATGCTGCGGTTTGCGAGCTTACTTTATGATCAATATCAAATCTTAGGTTATGATGTCCAACTGATTCATCCACCTGTGATTTTGGGGCGTTTTGGTAAACCCCATCGCGGAATTGGTAAATGGTTGGGATATCTGGATAAATTTGTTTTATTCCCGCCAAGATTGTGGTTTTTACAAGCTGATCTTATTCATATTTGTGATCATGGCAATGGAATGTGGGTTCCTCATATTAAACGTAAAAAACACATTGTTACCTGTCATGATCTATTAGCAATTCGTTCCGCATTGGGCCAAGTTCCACAAAACCCAACATCTAAAATTGGTCGCATTTTTCAAAATTGGATTGTCAGTGGTCTTAAACAAGTTAAATTTGCTACCTGTGTTTCTGATGCGACTCGCAAAGAACTCATTGATATCGTTAATCTCAAAGATAATCAGACAAAAGTTGTCTACTCAGGGCAAAATTACAACTACCGTAAACTATCTTTAGATGAAATAAGAAGTCGCTTAAAGAAAATATCTAATTTAATTAAATACCCCTTTATTCTTCATATTGGTGATGAGAAGTGGTACAAAAATCGCCCAGGCCTCTTGCGGATTTATTCTCTTTATCTTAAGAAAAATCCAAGGTCTCAAGTCAAATTGGTGTTGGCAGGTAAGCCACTGTCAAACTCCTTAAACCGATACATTGATGAATTGGGATTAGGAGAAAGAGTGATTGAATGGGTTAAACCAAACAATGAGCAGTTAGAGGCGCTGTATTCTGCTGCCCAGGCTTTTTTGTTTCCCTCATTAGACGAAGGATTTGGCTGGCCAGTGATTGAAGCCCAGGCCTGTGGTTGCCCCGTTGTTTGTAGTAATAATGGTGCCTTAGCTGAAGTTGCTGCCTGTGGAACCCTAACTGCCCCGGCTGAAGATGAAACTAAATTGGCTGAACTGTTGCAACAGGCGATTCATGATCCAGAAGTACGCGAAAAACTCATTCAAGAGGGTTATAGGAATACAGAAAGATTCACCACCGAAAAGATGGTTCGGGACTACTTAGACTTATATCAAAAAATAATTAATCAAGAACCTTAGGCAAAGTTCCCTTTGGGAAGAGTTTTCCCATCTCAGTTGCAGCCTATTTTGGGGTTAATGAACACCTGAAAAATCTTGAAACCCTTTGCAATCAATCCTTCTACAAATTGAGTATTCCCACTAGATGAGAAATAGGCTGTATAGTCATTTCGCTTAGGAATGAAACGCAAAAATATGAGAAACCGTTACGAGTGGTCGGGTTGCTTGTCTCACTTTTGCCAGAAATGGCTGGATTACTAGCGAATTGCTGAAGGCTATGCAAAATTTTCCGATGAGCTGCAAGCTTTAGATGGCTCCGGGCAGATTTGAACTGCCGACCTTGGGCTTATGAGTCCCCTGCTCTAACCAACTGAGCTACAGAGCCAAAATCCACGATTTTTTATCGTATCACATTTTCCCTAATCCAGGCCCTAAGGAATTTGCTCTGAACCCCTGCATCTCTAGTCCCAACCAAGGTGACGTATCAGTTTTTCAACAAAGTTTGTATAGACCATCCCACTTTGAAACTCTGGTGTTTCTAAAATTCGCTGATGAAAGTTGATTGTGGTCGGCAGTCCAGTAATTGCACATTCTCGCAGGGCCCGTTTCATCCGCCTCATTGCACTCTTGCGATCAGGTCCCCAGACAATTAACTTAGCAATTAAAGAATCGTAATAGGGGGGGATTTCATAATCCGTGTAAACATGGGAATCCATCCGCACGCCAGGCCCCCCTGGGGGTAAATAGCCATTGATCTTGCCGGGGTGGGGGCGAAAATTCCGCTCAGGATCTTCGGCATTGATCCGGCATTCAATCGCATGACCGGTGAGCTTGACATCATCTTGGCGCATACTCAGGCGTTCCCCTTGGGCAATCCGAATCTGCTCGGCAATGATATCCAGGCCCGTCACCATTTCCGTCACCGGATGTTCAACCTGGATGCGAGTGTTCATCTCCATGAAGTAAAAATTCTCGGAGCTATCGAGAAGAAATTCAATGGTTCCAGCCCCAATGTAGTTAATCGCTTTGGCAACCCGTACCGCGGCCTGGCCCATTTTCTGCCGGAGTTTAGGGGTTAGGGCTGGGCTGGGGGCTTCTTCTAGGAGTTTTTGGTGGCGGCGTTGAATTGAGCAATCCCGCTCCCCCAGATGAATCACATTCCCATAGCTATCGGCCAAAATTTGAAACTCAATGTGGCGGGGATTTTCAATAAAGCGCTCTAAATAAACCCCTGGGTTACCAAAGGCGGCTTCAGCTTCTCCCTGGGCAGCGGCTAAGAGGCGGCTCAAATCTTCCGGTTGCCGAACTAAACGCATCCCGCGCCCCCCACCCCCGGCAGTGGCTTTAATCATTAGCGGAAACCCAATTTTACCAGCCACGGCCTGGGCCATGACTTCATCGGTAATCAGGCCCTCACTCCCTGGAATGGTTGGAACGCCACAGGATTTCATCGTCGTTTTGGCGGTGGACTTATCCCCCATGGCCTGCATTGCCGCTGGTGTCGGTCCAATAAACGTGATTTGGTGATCGGCGCAGATTTCGGCAAAGCGGGAGTTTTCGGCCAGGAACCCATACCCTGGATGGATGGCGGTGGCATTGCGGGTCAGTGCTGCGGCAATGATGTTGGGGATATTTAGATAACTGCGATTGCTGGGTGGCTCGCCAATGCAGACGGCCTCATCAGCCAATTGGACATGGAGGGCGTGGCGATCGACGGTGGAATGAACCGCGACAGTGGCAATCCCGAGTTCTTCACAGGTGCGGAGAATGCGCAGGGCAATTTCACCCCGATTGGCAATGAGAATCTTGGAAAATGCCATGGCGATCCCTGTGGTTTGCAACCCCTAATGCTATCACCCTCCGGTTTCTGGCGGGTAATGTTTTCAGACAGCCCCCTGAGAGAAAATCACCCGGCCCAATCCAACGTCCCATCTGCAATCTGGCTTAAAATATGGCTAACCCTGGGGGTGTTCCTCCAAGGCTTGGTTTGCTTGGTTGCTATCGTTTCCCTAAAGGACAGTTTCAATGGTTGCTTGTGAGTATCGCCCAGGCCTGGAAGGAATTCCGGCAGCACAGTCCAGTGTTAGTTTTGTCGATGGACAAGCTGGGCGGTTGGAATATCGTGGCATCCCGATTGAAGAACTCGCAGCCAAAAGTACGTTTTTAGAAACGTCTTATCTCTTAATTTGGGGTAAACTCCCCACCGCCGAGGAATTACGGGACTTTTGTTATGAAATTCAATATCATCGGCGGGTGAAATACCGAATTCGGGACATGATGAAATGCTTCCCCGAAAGTGGCCATCCCATGGATGCCCTCCAGGCCTCGGCGGCGGCTTTGGGGTTGTTCTATTCCCGTCGTGCGTTAGATGATCCGGCCTATATTCGGGCCGCTGTGGTGCGCTTACTGGCCAAAATTCCAACCATGGTGGCGGCGTTTCAACTGATTCGGAAAGGGAATGATCCGGTGACTCCCAGTGATGAATTGGATTATGCGGCTAATTTTCTCTATATGCTCAGTGAGCGGAAGCCAGATCCCTTCGCTGCCCATGTGTTTGATACCTGCTTAACCCTCCATGCCGAACACACGATGAATGCCTCAACATTCTCGGCGCGGGTGACGGCTTCGACCTTGACGGATCCCTATGCGATTGTGGCCTCTGCCGTCGGAACTTTAGCCGGGCCGTTGCATGGCGGGGCCAATGAGGAAGTGATTGAAATGTTGGAGCAAATTGGCGCAGTAGAAAATGTTCGCCCGTTTGTCGATGATTGTCTGGCCCGCAAAGCGAAAATTCCGGGGTTTGGGCATCGGGTGTATAAAGTTAAAGACCCGCGCGCAACAATTTTGCAGAAGTTAGCGGAAGATTTGTTTGCCCGCTTTGGTTCGGATCGCTATTACGACATCGCCTTGGAACTGGAGCAGGTGGTTAGTCAAGAACTGGGGCCAAAAGGGATTTATCCAAATGTGGACTTCTACTCTGGCCTGGTCTATCGCCGCCTTGGCATTCCCAATGATTTATTTACGCCGGTGTTTGCCATTGCCCGCGTTGCCGGCTGGCTGGCCCACTGGAAAGAACAACTGGAAGCGAATCGGATTTATCGGCCGACCCAGGTTTATGCGGGGCAGCATAATCAACTCTATGTCCCCATTGCTGAGCGTTAGTCGGAATCAGTTAATCCCTCTAAACCCAAAGCCCCATGAACCGTCAATTGGCTATTGGTCCTGCTGTTGTTGCCCTCGGTGTTATTGGTGGGGGTGGCTTTTTATTTTGGCACTCCCAGGCCTGGCCTGAAAGGTCTCAAGCCCTCAAAGCAGAGTTAGCCCAAGAACTATAGTCATTTCGCTTAGGAATGGGACACAAACAGGTTTGAAACCGTTATGAGCTTTACCCTTGAGTGTCTCACTTTTGGCAGAAATGACTATATTAGTCAACTCGACGTTTTCCGATTAAGCTTTAACCAATGCCTAAACGACCGGCCAGGCCTGGGGCTAAGGGAATTAAGGTGGCTGCCATGAGGAATAAGGCCAATAACCCTAAACTCGCCCGCGTATCATCCGGTTCGGTCATTTCTTCGAGGTTCGGGCGTTCAATATCCCGCTGTAAAAAGATGATTAGTAATGCCCAGTAGAGGGCCAAGGGATTTCCCAAGGCAACCAACCCCAAGACAATTAAGGTGATCCAGGTAGAGCGAGTGGCAACTTTCGCCCCATAGATGGCCTGGATAATCCGTCCGCCATCCAACTGTCCCGCGGGCATTAAATTCAACGCCGTCACCACCAGGCCAAGCCAGCCAATAATGACCAGCGGATTCACATCTACTAATTCCGCTTGGAGTGCATCACCCAAAACTGCTTTCGAGAGCGTGCCGACTAAGATGGAGCCTTGGAAAAATAAACTCGGCACCTGAAAGGCACTGCCCGGCTGGGAGAGAACCAGACCGAGAATCAGGAGCACCAAGGATAACAACCCACCCACCGCTGGCCCAGCCAAGGCCAGATCAAAGAGCACGGTGCGATTGGGTAAAAACGAGTCAAACCGGAGAATCGCCCCAAAGGAACCTAACTGCCAAGCCGGGATAAAAAAGGGCCAACTCAAGCGAATCTGATCCCGTTCAGGAAGGGTTTGGTTATACCGCCAGGCCTGCCAGCGATGGCCGAGTTCATGGGCCATCAAAATGATCATTAATCCCAAGGCTAAGGGCAATGATTGGCTAAACCGGGCGGGTTCTTGGTAAAAACTAAACCCCTGCACAAGGGAACTGGCTTCTAAACAGGTGGCCAGGGCGGCAACGGCTAAGACAGTGGCGAGAATTTTTTCAGAAAGGGGGGCCGGTTCGGGTTCCCGGCGGGGCAAAATAATCACAACTGGCTTATTTTCTGGATTAGGTACCATAAACAGGCGGTATTTGTTCGGTAAAACCGTTTCCAGTTGAGCCGTAAGGGCTTGATGAACGATGGCCGGTTCGCCCCGGAGATTCCCGCGACAGATCAAGCCTTCTTTATAGGGTTTGAGTTCTGTAGCAAAAAAGGTATCAATCCCAAAAATTCCTTGCACAGCCTTAAAGTCTTCCGCAGGGATGGTGGCAATCGGGTCAGCCCCCAGGTTCGCTGTGGGTTCAGTGGGAGTTTCCCCAGATTGCGAGATTGGGGGTGTCGAGGTTTGAGGATTAACCAGTTGTGGACTCCCAACTCCGGCGGCTGCCATTGCCCGTAACCACCGCCCCAGGCCAATATAAACTCCCACAGAAATAAAAAGAAAGCCGAGAATCACAGCAACGCTGATATTGATCCCAAAACTCATCAAGCCAAAGAGCAACAGCCAGGGCAGCATCAAGACAACCGACTGTAACCAAGCCACAACACCCAATTTCCCCAGAGGTAAGGCTCGATAGAGTCCCCAGGCCAGGAGCAAAATTGCCCCAAGAATCGTCAGTGCCGTAAAAACCATGCCAGATGCCTCTTAAAACAGCCCTATGCAGCTACTTCAGCCTTGCTGTGTCAACCTTAACCAAATTGGTGGTAGCAGATCAATTTGATGGCCGAAGCTTCAGGGGGACTTGCTCCTGGATGTCGCCCAGGCCAATCAGGCTGCTCAGAGCTGAGAATTGAATGAGGAGGATGCGGTCCCCAGGGATCAATTAAGCCCGATCTGGCTATCCGCAAAGCAAGAGGCTAAGGATCGTCAATCGCATGAGAAAGTGGTAATCTCCAGGCCTGGCTCCTAGAGTGAAAGGGGCAAGGTCATGGGTTTAGGAGTGATCAAATGCAACTGAAACATTGGCAAGCCAGTGGCCAACCCCAGGCCCGGAGCCGGAAAACCCCAAAAGTTGTGCGTCGCCACAAACGCCGTTTAGCAAGGCTGGCCCAAAAATTACGAAGACCCCAACCCTAGCCGATCCCCCGATTTACCCATTTCCTGAATGCCATGTCTGCTCGAATTTGCCACTGCCTTGTTGGCCCCCCCAGTAGCGGTAAAACCACCTTTGCTGGCCTCTTAGCCGGACAACTCCAGGCCCAGGGGCAACCCTGCCACATCATCAGTGCTGATCAAATCCGCCAAACCCTCTATGGAGATGTGGCCATCCAGGGGGCCTGGTCAGAGATTGAACCCGTCCTCTTAGACGAGATGCAACAGGCACTCCAGGCCGGGCAGACGATTATTTACGATGCGACCAATGCCTATCGGGGCTGGCGGCAAAGTTTAACCCTGAAGCTGGGGCGGCCAGGGGTGGTCTGGGTGGCCTGGGCCTTAACAACCCCCATTGAAACGTGTCTGGCCTGGAACCTGACCCGCGCTCGCCATGTGCCCCAGGCCATCATTGAAGAGTTTGCCCAGGCCCTGAAACGATTTCCAGTGGTTGCGGGGGAGGACTTCATGGCCAGGTTTGCCCTCGATCCCAGTCAGCCATCCCGAGAGCAGTTAATTGCACTGATCACCAAACATCTGAGGACAATACCCAGAAGTGAGCAAAACCGGAAAAATCGCCATCACCACCTCACCCCCCATGCCTACTCCCGCCTCTTGGACTTTGACCGCCTGCTGCATCTCCTCTCCCTGTTGATTCGCTACCCCGGCCTGGGCAATTTCCGCCATGGGAATCCGGCCCAACTGCAAAGGCTTCTGAACACCGAGACTCTCCCGCCCCTGGTGAATGCCTTCGATGAAATTGCGGCAGTGCTGGCGGTGCAGTATCACGAAATTTACGGGGATATTGGGGCTTTACAACAGGATCTGGCCTGGTTGGAGACCCATGGCTTCCTCGGCCAAGAAATCGGCGATACCCCCCTGACAATGCCCCTGCCCGCCCCGGCCGAATTTACCCCCCATCGCTATAGTGACTGGTTGTGTTTTCTCCGGTTGATGAGTACCCTGCGCTATATCCTGCAAAACCCCTTAGCCCAGGCCCCCAGCCCTGACTCGCCTCTACAGTCAAAACAAAGCATGGTCGAGGCATTAGCCACCCAATTACACCAGGCCCGGATTTTAGCCAGTCCAGATGCGGCCACCCTGCGCAAAGATATTCAACTGGTGTTTAATCCCTACCAACTTTTACCAGATAAAACTCTGCGAAAAGGCTATTGTCTCGGCACGGGGATTCTCACACAAGAGGATTTACTGCGGGTCTATCACTTGGCGCAAAAACAGGTGCAGGGCCTGGATGATGTCATGGATCGGGCCACCCTGGAGCGGTTTGAACAACGGTTGCGCTGGGCCCAATTAGATTTAGAGCATTATCAACCGGTGCGGGCCATTTCCAGTGGCAGTATCGTGAATCCCAACTATCTCAACCAGGAATCCCTGGCCCAGCCCGCCGCCTTAACCGAACTCGAAGCCCACATTCGCCAGGCCCACAAAATCCGGATTAACCGCCGCAAAGGAGCTGCTCAGTTTGCCAGTTATCCCAGTCAGGAAGAAGAGGTCTGGCCCTTAGAGATTATTTTCCACAGCATTGCCTGGTATTTGGGCTATGAAATTGCTGCCCGGCCGAACACCGGATTGTTACGCTATGAACGCTTAGATCGCCTATTTCAAACCACCGCTGGCCCCTATCAAAAACGCGCTGCCCCCCCGCATCAACAGGCCCGGCAACGGATTGCAACTCTGCGCGAGTATAGTGCGGGCATTTTTTTGGGAACAGATCCGGCCGAGCAAGCCAAATTTAGCAACCTCAACCATGCCCAACGCTTGAAGGCTATGCCCAAACTGGAGTTGCAATTCACCGAGCCGTTGTTTCGCTTTATCAGTGAAGGGACCCAGCGCTTTCCCCTGAATCAGATCGAGATGAGCCGCACCCAGGAGATGAGTCAGTTTCTCAAGCCGGATCTCCAGGCCATCTATAAATTGCCGAAAGCCCAAGATCCGAGCCATCCCTATCGGTTTCAAGTCCGTTTGCCCTGCTGGTCGTTTCAAGATGTCACGCTCAAGGCCTGGGTTTTAGGATTTGGGCCGGGGGTAAAAGTGATCAAACCGGAACCCTTTCGAGAGTGGATTGCCCAAGAACTCCACCAGGCCCAGCAGCTTTATCCGCACCCCAAGAGCGTATGAAGAAATATAAAAATCTGTATCCAGATATCAAGGGATTAGGGGTGAGTTGCTACGATAACTGAACTTATATAACGTTTTAGGATGTTCCGATGCCCTACACGACCGATGACGATGGCCGCTTGAACAACTTTGCCATTGAACCCAAGGTCTATGAAGCCCAACCCCCAACTGCGGCCCAAAAACGCTTGTATTTATTTCTTGGCCTGGGTGGCCTGGTCTTGGTGATGGGGTTAATCGGGGTGGCGGCGGCGGTTTCCTAAGGATTAGGCTTGTGAATTCCCTAATTCCCGGATCTGTGGCCCTAATGCGGCTTCGGTGTGGATCGTGACAGCCTGGGGTATCTCGGCCGGAGCGAGGGGTTCAAAGGTGGCTAGTTGGGTTGCGAGAATTTTGGCCGTGGCATCGGCAATATCCCCTTGGCGTTGATTGAGGCGCGTTCTTAGGGTCTCGGGGCTAGCCTGGCAGTGAATCAGTTTGATGGGAATTTCAGCCTGCTGGGCGTGGGTTAAAACCGCTTCCCGGAAATGGTGCTGATCGTATTTGGCATCAAGAATCACGGTTAAGCCCTGACTGGCCAGTAAAAGCCCCAACTCCAGCAAGCGGTTATAGGTTTTAGCGGTCATTTCTGGGGTGTAAATTCCTTCCCCAAATTCACCAGTTTGATCCCCCCGTTGCAGCAGTTCCAGGCCAGCCAAGTGTTTGCGCACCGCATCGGAGCGAATCTGAATCCCCTGGGTTTGGGCCGCGATTTGTTTAGCCACCGTGGATTTACCGGAACCGGAAACCCCGACCATGACTAAAATCTGTCCCTGTTGCGGTTGGGTATAGGCCCAGGCCTGGTGATAGTAGGCGGCGGCGGTGGCTTGGATGGCGGCTTTCTCGGTTTCCGGAATGGCGGGATCATTCAAGGCTAAGGAGTTGACATTGGCACGAATGTAGGCCCGCATCGAGAGATACAACGGCAACAACATCGCCCCGGCGTAGTCCCCACTCCACTCCAGATAGGTATTGAGAAAGGTATTAGCTAAATCGGCCCGCCCGCGAAATTCCAAGTCCATGACCAGAAAGGCAGCATCATAAATCACGTCAATGTTGCGGAATTCCTGGTTAAACTCAATGCAGTCAAAAATCTGGATCTGGTTGTTGAACAGGCAAATGTTATTCAGGTGAATATCCCCATGACATTCCCGGATTTTGCCCTGGGCCTGTCGTTCGGTAAACCAATTTTCGTTATCCAGAAAAAACTGATCCGTAAAGGCTTTGGTTTCTGTAAATTGCGTCTCGGTTTGGGAGCGGCCAATAAACCCTTGTCCCAGGCCATAGGAATTTTCCACGACCAGTTTGACTGCAGCCGGACTGGCAAATTCCGTAATTTCAGCATTCGTGGCGGCTTGGTGATGAAACTCCGCTAATTGTCGGCCCAATTGAACCATTAATGCTGGTGTGAGGGCCGCCACTTCAAACAGGTGACTAAACAATTGGGCCTGGTCAAATTGCCGCATCTGAATCGCATAGTCACAAATTTCGGCTTCAGCTAAATCCCAGGTAAACGTCCCATCGGGTTTTTCCCCCAGCGGTAACACTTGCAAATAGAGTTCGGGACAAAGGCGTTGATTGAGGCGTAATTCCTCCTGACAAAAAAACTTCCGCTGCTCCAAAGTGCTGAAATTCAAAAAGCCAAAATTCGCTGGTTTCTTGACCTTGTAGGCATACTCCCCTGTCAGGAGAACATAGGAAATGTGGGTTTGTAGGAGCTTAATCGGGGCCTGGACGGGATGGGGATAAAACTCAGGATCAAGCAGGGCTTGGATCAGGGGGGGCAGGCTGGCAGTCATAGGTGGGAATCGTCAAAGCACCTTCCGTACAATAACCGCAACGGGGGTATGATTTTAGTGCTCTTTTGCCCCAGGCCTGGACGATACTGCTTTGGCTGACCCTAAACCCACTTCTGAATCTGCCACCCCTGAGGAACTATCGGATTTGAGTCCAGAACCTGTCACTAACCCATTGCCTAAACCGGCCCGCTCCCTAGCGACCATTGCCACAATTGTTGCCATTGCCACGCTGTTGAGTAAATTGGCCGGCCTGGTGCGTCAACAGGCGATTGCGGCGGAATTTGGGGTGGGAGCGGCGGTGGATGCCTATAACTATGCCTATGTGATTCCGGGCTTTTTATTTGTTCTCCTCGGCGGGATTAATGGCCCATTTCACAGTTCCATTGTCAGTGTGGTGCTCAAACATCCCCAGGAAAAAGCCGCGCCCCTAGTTGAAACGGTCACCACCCTGGTTGGGGGATTGCTCTTAATTTTGACGGGCCTGTTGATCCTGTTTGCGCAGCCCTTGGTTCAGTTAATTGCCCCCGGTGCCAGCCCTGAAATTCAAGCCATTGCCAGCCAACAGTTTCAAATCATGGCTCCCTTGGCGGTGTTATCGGGCCTGATTGGGATTGGCTTTGGCACACTCAACGCAGCAGATCAGTATTGGTTGCCTTCGATCAGTCCACTATTATCTAGCCTGACAGTCATTATCGGGATTTGGTTTTTCAGTGACAGTTATGGGCCGGCGGTCTTGGCCTGGGGGACGTTGGCGGGGGGGGTGTTGCAGTGGCTCGTCCAAATTCCGGCCCAATGGCAAGCGGGGATGGGCAAATTACGGCTGCGGTTTGACTTTAATCAACCGGAGGTAAAAGAACTGGGGCGACTGATGGTGCCGGCCACACTTTCTTCGGGAATGTTGCTGATCAGTGTCTATATCAGCCTGTTTTTTGCTTCCCAATTACCCGTGGGGGCCGCTTCTGCCTTAGGTTATGCTCAGTTGTTGTTTTTAACCCCCTTGGGAATTTTATCCAATGTGATTCTGGTTCCCTATATGCCGATTTTTTCCCGCTTGGCGGCTCCCCCAGATTGGCCGGAATTAAAGCAACGGATTCGCCAGAGTTTGGTCTTAACCGCCCTGAGTATGATGCCGGTGGGGGCCTGGATGGCGGCGTTGGCGTTACCTTCTGTGCGGGTGATCTATGAACGACAGGCCTTTGATTTGGCGGCCTCGCGTTTAGTCGCTGCTCTCTTGTTGGTCTATGCAGTGGGAATGTTTGCTTACTTGGCCCGCGATGTGATTGTCCGGGTCTTTTATGGCCTGGGAGATGGCAATACGCCCTTAAAAATAACCCTTTGGGGCCTGGCGTTTAATTTTGGCTTTAACCTGCTGTTTACCCGCACCTTTGGCGCGCCCGGCCTGGCCATGGCCACAGTCGGCGTAAATTTTATCTCATTGTTAGCCTTGCTCTGGATCTTAAATCAGCGGTTGGGCGGTTTACCCTGGCGAGAAATTTTAACTCCAATTTTGGGATTAGCGGCGGCGAGTGTGGCCAGTGGCTTAGCCTGTTTTGGCGTGTTGCGGGGCCTGGAAATTTTGGCGGGAACAGAAGGCCTGGGGATTCAATTGGGGCAATTAGCGGTGGCTGGAGTGGTGGGCCTGGGGGTCTTTAGTTTGATTGTTTGGCCAATGAAATTAGAGGAATTGGACTTTTTCTTAGCAAAAGTGGGGCGATTTATCCCGAAACGTTGGCGAAAACCAGCCTAGAACTGGCCTACGATAACTCCCCCTCGGCCCAGGCCTGGTGATCCCCAAGGGGTAATGTTAAAATGAGGGGCTGTCTGATCACACCACAAGAGCAAAATTATGGCTTGCCCAAAGAAGAAAACCTCCAAATCCAAGCGGGATATCCGTCGGTCTAACTGGAAACGGAAAGCCGGGTTGCAAGCTGAGCGGGCCCTGTCCATTGGCAAATCCATCTTGACCGAGCGGGCCCAAGGCTTCTACTTCCCTGAAAAAGATGCCGAGGCAGACGAGGCGGAATCCTAACCCAGCTAAACTAGACTTGCACCAGACCTATGTGTTGGGATTAGCCAAATCATCGTGGCCGAGGTTGTCCTAGAACAGCTCAGTAAAACCTATGGGGGCAGCCGATCAGGACAGGGGGCGGTCTCAGTTCTAGCGGATATTAATCTCACCATTCTCGATCAAGAGTTTATGGTCTTGGTTGGCCCTTCTGGCTGTGGCAAAAGTACCTTGTTACGGCTGATTGCAGGCCTGGAGCAACCCACTGCTGGGCAAATCTGGGTGGGCGATCGTTGCGTGAATAATCTGGCTCCCAAAGCCCGCGATATTGCTATGGTTTTTCAGAGTTATGCCCTCTATCCCCATTTAACCGTGGCGGATAATTTGGCCTTTGGGTTGCGCCGGAGTCAGGTTGCCCAGGGGTGGTCGTCAGAACAGGTTAGGCGATTTAACTTGCCGTTACCCATTGAAGCGGGCCTGGTGAATCTGACTAAAGCCTTGCCTAAGTCCTTGCGCTATCGTTCCCCAAGGGAGGAGGCGATCCAGGCCCGGATTAAGACAGTCGCCCAAATGTTACAGATTGAACCCTTACTCAAGCGTTATCCCAAGCAACTTTCTGGGGGACAGAAACAACGGGTGGCCCTTGGTCGCGCCATGGCCCGCAATCCCCAGGCCTTTTTGATGGATGAACCGCTATCTAATTTAGATGCGAAATTGCGGACAGAAACTCGGGCCCAAATTGTCCAATTGCAACGGCAACTCGGGGTCACGACGATCTATGTCACCCATGACCAAACTGAAGCGATGACGATGGGCGATCGAATTGTGGTCTTAAATGGTGGCCAGATTCAACAGTTGGGAACCCCCTTAGAGCTATATCAACGCCCGGCAAATCGCTTTGTCGCCGAGTTTATTGGGTCGCCCCCGATGAATTTCATGACGGTGACTGTGCAGGATGGTCAACTAACCGCTGGGGCCTGGGCCTGGGAGATTCCCCCAAGGTGGCAGCAGCTTCTTCCAGCCTATCAAGGGCAAACCTTGACCTTAGGGGTGCGGGCGGAATCCTTAACACCGGGGCCAGCGGCTCAAGGTCATCTCCCGGCCAAGGTCGTATTAGTGGAAGCTTTGGGCCATGAAACCTCGTTGGCAGTGGAGATTCAGGTGGGTGAGCAAACCTTGGCCTGGCGGGTGCGGGTGTCGGCCCAAATGACGGTGCAAGTCGGGCAAACCCTGTGGTTGCAGTTGGGCGAGGCGGGTTTACATTTATTTGCAGGGGAAACGGGCCTGGTGGTGCATCTGGATTGAGGCTGAGGCGAATAGGCTATTATAAAGATTCAGTCATTGAAAAATTATTCTTGCCGCATTGGAGTCTGTTTCTGTGGGGCGCACTCCGACTCAATCCACCCATCGTCCAGGCCCAGCTAGGGTTCAACCGGCCTATTCCACACCGCGTTTTTTGCTCCAATTTCCCCAGAGGCAGTTTGCGTTTCACTGGCCACTGAAGCGAAAAGGGACAATTCTGCTTGGGAGTTCCTTGGTGGGCCTAGCCCTGTGGGAAGCGGATCCGGTCTTATGTTTGGCAACGATTAGCGGCATTGGGACATTACTTCTAGTGCAACGGGGCCAGCCGCATTGGCAGTTGGGTTTAACCTGGGCCTGGACGTTGGCGGCAAAGCTTTGGAAGCTGTCTCAGGAGCATCCGTTCGTGTTGGCGGGCCTGGCAGCAATGGCGGCAACGTCGGGAACCTATGTGGCGTTGAAGGTTTGGCAAGCGAGTCCGAATGCCTGGGTGGGCTTGGGTTTGTTAGCTCAGGGCCTGGGGCTGTTGTTGATTTTGGGACTTTTATTGGGGTTGATCCGGCAACAGCAGTTAGCGCAACAGGAATCCCGCTGGCAAAATTTATTAGTGGAACTCACCCATCCCCAGGCCCTGCGACGATATTTAGCCATTCGACAACTGGGGCAACTGGCGTTATCCGCTACCCAAACCACGGTGGTGCAAGAGTCATTATTACTGTTGTTGGCTGAGGAACGGGAAACCAAGGTTAAACAAGCAGCGTTGGAAATGTTGAGATTTTTACCCAAGTCTGAAGCTTTTGTAGGAATTGAGCCACGGGAACAGGAGAATGGGGCCAGAAAGCTGAAAATCGATCAGAACCGGGTAGTTAATCGGATTAAGTCAATAGATCAATGCCTCGATTTTTAAATTTTGGAGTTTCATGATTATGAAAATTACTGATGTCGCTGAAAAGGTCACATCTTCAGTTGTTGATCACACAATTCAAAAAGCAACTGGGGTTGACGTAAAAATGGTCAAGGAAGTTGGAAAAAGTGTCGCAGGGGCTGGAGCTGCGGTGAGTGCGGCTACAGGTTTGACCGTTGCTGCCACGTCTGGGGCTGGAATTACATCTGGTTTAGCTGCGGCTGGGAGTGTTGTTGGGGGTGGTATGGCGGCCGGGCCTGCTGTACTAGCTGCTGGGCCTGCTTATTTGGGAGCAAAAGCCATTAATCATGTCATGTTCAAGGATGAGCCAAACTTAAGCAATCAAGAGCGAGAAGCCCGAAATGCTGCACGAGTAGCTACTAATTTGGGAGCAACGGCTGGAGTGGTTGGGGCAGGTGCAGTGACTGTTGCTGGGGGTGCTTCTGGTGCTGCAATTATGAGTACCTTGGCCGGCGTTGGCGGTATTGTTGGCGGGGGCGCACTTGTTGGAACTGCTATTGTCGCGGCTGCTCCTATTGCTGTTACAGGGGCGATTGGGTATGGCATTTATAAAATGTGGGGAGGCAAGTAAACATTAACTTTGCTTAAGGAAGTATTGCTAAGGTGATTCAAGATCGCTAGCTTAAGGTCATCTTGATTCCTGAATTTGGCAGCCTTCCCTGCGGATTGGGACTCATCATGCCTCGGAAAAAAGAAAACCACCGCCGATCCCAGGGTTAAAGAGCAGTTAGAGGCTTTAGAGATTCCCTAGTGGTGATGGTTTATGATGGCCCGCTTGAGATTGAGTTAGCCCATGACCTTTTGTTCCGCAATGCTCTATCCCTCATTTCTGGCAACTCGTTCCCGCCGGGCCAATGCAGCTTCTAGTGGGTTTCTGTACACGAGTAGCAGCGGATTGTAAACCAGAAGTGTTACAAGAATATTTGTCCCAAGTTTTTGATCAAGTTGATGAGTTTCGAGAGGGCTTTGATCGGGATTCTGAGGAGTCTTAGCTCAGCAATGGTATTGGAGGATCAACCCCTATGTTTGGCACAAAGCGTAAAGCAGACCCTGATCCCAGAGTTAAACGCCAATTAGATGCCTTGGGTGTGGGTTATGAACTGAATCAGGATGCGTCCTATTCTGTCTTTTTTGAACTGGATGATGGCCGGTCTCAACAGGCTTTTATCGAATCTGAAACCTCTAGGCTCGGTGACTTTGAAATCCGGGATGTTTGGTCAGTTGCCTATATTTCCAAGGGGCCGCTGGATGCCGAATTGGCCAATTATTTACTCCATCAAAATTCACTCTTAACTATCGGGGCCTGGGAATTAGTCCAACTGAGTTCCGATGAATTTGCTGTGGCTTACTCCAACAAAATTCTGGCTGACTGCGACCCCGATGCCCTGGCGGCTAGCTTGAGTGTTGTCCTGAATATGGCGGATGAACTTGAGAAAAACCTCGACATTGGGGATGAGTTCTAGAACGGATAACAACTACACTTAAGCATTGCCAGGAGCGTTTTCCCCTAACCCAGCAAGGGACAATAGAGAAAGCACCATGCTCTGTGTCTTGCATCTATGCCCAGCCAAATTCAACCCCTTGCCAGCGAATTAATCCAGGCCATGGCCGCTGGAGAAGTTTTGGATTCCTGGGAAGCCGTGGTTCAAGAATTAGTGGAAAATGCCCTGGATGCCCAGGCCACGCGGTTACAAATTGGGATCCATCCCCAGGCCCAGACTTTACAAATCAGCGATAACGGTTGGGGGATGAGTCGGGAAGATTTAGAGGTTTGTTGCTTGCCCCATCGCACCAGCAAAATTAAAAGCAATACCCGATTTCCCGCTGTTCAACAATTGGGCTTTCGGGGAGAAGCATTGCACAGCCTCGTCCAAATGGGCCGCGTAACGATTGCCAGTCGGCTGCAAACCAAGGCTCCAGGATGGGGTGTGACCTACAACAGTGCGGGCAAAATCCAGGCCATACAAACCCAAGCCATGGCCCCTGGCACCACGATCACGATTGAGCATCTATTCCAGGCCTGGCCCCATCGCCAACAATCCCCCAACTTGAGACGGATTCAGCGGATCATTCAGCACATCGCCCTCTGTCACCCCCACCTCACCTGGCAAGTGAAACTCAATGACCGGGCCTGGTTTCAAATGAGTCCAGGAGGATCTGCCAAGGAAACTTTTCTCCAAATCCTGCCGCAACTCCAGGCCGGGGATTTACAACGATGGCACTCCTCAGAATTAGAATTGGTTGTTGGTTTGCCAGATCGCTATCATCGGCGGCGACCGGATTGGGTATTATTGGCGATTAATGGCCGCTGTGTGGAACTCAAAGGGGATGAAGGCAGACAACTCCAGCAAACGCTCCTCCAGGCCTGGCAGCAAACCCTCCCGCGCCATCGTTTTCCCCTCTGCTTTGCCCACTTTCACATCCCCAGCCCTGAGATTGATTGGCATTGTCACCCAGGAAAACGGGAAGTCTATTTAGCCAATGCCCCGGCCTGGCAGGAAAAATTAACAACTGCACTCCAAGCGGTGATCACGCTGCCCCAGCCTTTGCCCAGCTTGGCCCTTGATCCAGTTCACAATCGCCAGGATTTACTCACAGCCCATCTGCAAGAACCTGCTGCCCCCTATGGCCTGGAACTTCAACGGATCGCGACATCAACACCCTTAGGGCCTCAACTCACTGTCTTGGCTCAGGTACATCAAACCTATATTTTGGTGGAACACCCCACGGGCCTGTGGTTAGTCGAGCAGCACATTGCCCACGAACGGGTTTTATACGAACAATTACTTGCCGATTGGAACCTAGTCCAACTGCCACAGCCCTTGACCTTAGAGCGACTCAGTCCCAAACAACTGGAGCAACTCGAATCCTTGGGCATTGTCCCAGAAGTGTTTGGCCCCAGCCTGTGGTTAATTCGCCAGGCCCCCCATATGCTTAGTCAGCGGGGTGATTTAGGTGCGGCCTTAATCGAACTCAGTACCACGGAAAATCTCCAAGCCGCCCTAGTCGTCACCGCCTGTCGTAGTGCTATTCGGAATGGAACCTCCCTGGGCCTGGGGGAAATGCAAACCCTCATCCAACAATGGCAAGCTACCCAACAGCCCCGCACCTGTCCCCATGGCCGCCCCATTTGCCTGCAACTGGAAGAAGCATCCTTAGCGCGATTTTTCCGCCGACATTGGGTGATTGGTAAAAGTCACGGAATTTAAGCAGCGTCAGTTTGGGATCAGGAAGATTAGAAAACAGGCGTTGCATCAGGGGAGGATGAACTCGAAACATTTGTCATACTGCATCCGAATCCTATAGTGACCCTATTTAGGGAGATCGCTAAAGGCTCATCCTGTGATTTCTAGCTTCAAAATACTCCTACTTTATAGCCGGATTCAGTATGACGCATCCTTCAGTGCCCAAAATTCCTCACGAGTGAGATCATCCCCCTTGCCCTTGCGGTTGAACATTCGGATTGCCCTTTATGGTCAGTTCGCTTAAGAATGAAATACCAAAATGTTTGAAACCATCATGGGCAGTAGTTTTGGGTCTCCCATTTTGGTAGAAATGACTACGGTAAGGGACAGATAAAAGCAATCAAGGCCATTCTTGAATGGCACTATGTCTAGGCTCTACTGCTCCCTGCGATGTTCAAGCTGTGGCGCAGACGACATCACGAAAAATGACTAAATTGCTGTGAGGTACTCTTAAGTTCTACGCGGCCTGGGCGGCTGAACTCAGGGGTGACCATTGTACCTCTCGGGCCCCACCAACTTCGACAACAATTTTTAAGCGAGGCTCTTTCTGTGCCAGTAAAGCTAAGTAAGCTAGTTCTTGGCGAGAGAGCTTTTTGCCATCAATTAACCAGAGGGCTAACCCCTTGGCCTGGGGCAATAAATTTTCCAGATGGTAGGTGACGAGGGGGGGACAGAAATAAACGCGGATGTTTTCTTTGCCAGTATGGGCGGGACGGATACCATGAACTTGGGTGAAATAGGTGGGTAAATCTCCCAGGCCTGGGGCGGATAGATGCAACGTCGAGTAACCGGCTGCCCGTAATCGCCGCTGATAACGCCCTTCAAATCCACCTTCTGGGGGAACATACATCGCCAAGGCTCCGGCCTGTTCGAGATCACGGACAAACTGGTTTCCGGCCAACAATAACCCCATAGTTCCTTACCCCAACACGTCTGTAATAACTTTTCCGATCCGTTGCTGCCAACACTATACCAGGCCCAGTTTCGAGTAGAGCCTGATCACCGATTGAAAAATATCAGACAATGCTTAAACAGGTCTTATGGAAGCAGGCTATGGGTAAAAGACCAGACTCAGGCAGGGGAATGCACTCCCTAATATTGATCGGGCCGCAATTAATGGCTGTGATGGGCAAGGAGACGTTCTTCTAGGGCTGCAATTTGGTTATAGGCCGCCGTCAGTTGGGCCGTCAGCCGCTGCACCTGGATTTCAGTAGTGATGTAGCGATCTCCACTGTTGTAGTTGCGACTGCCCCGCTGTTCATCGTCCACCAAAACATCTTTGTGTTCCATGCTGGAGTACACCGGCGAACCATAGGCCTGGGATGAGCCACCTACCCAATCTCCAGAATCTTCAACGGGAGCCGCAATCTCTGCCATCGGGGCCGCTTTAATTGTGCCGTTTTCAATGGCCTGGGAAAGCTTCTGATTTAATTGCTCAACAATTTGATACAACGAATCAATTTTGCTGCTCAGGGCCGCTATTTGCTTACTTAACAGATCCAATGCCAAATCCTCGCAGCAGGTGCAGATACGATCAATACTAGGAACAAGCTGGCGAAATTGGCCGACATTTGAGCTAGATTTAAGCATGAATTAAGATTTCTCAATCCGATGAGTTTGCAACAGTAATTGCTGAATCCATGACTAGCTCTGGGGTAACGGAATCTCGTCAAAAAATTAATAATATTAAAATTTACATTCTGTTACATCATTCAATTACGAAAAAGACATCCTTGCTAGACCATGATTAAATATCGGCTCCCTGGCTGAAAGGAGCAGCTTCCAGGTACGATATCCCTCTAAGACTCAGGGCAAATGGCAGAATAATTAAGGTATTCACCTATGTCCAAGTCCTACTGTCAGCCCTGCATGAGATTGTGAATGATGACGCCGCCGAATGCCTCAGAAACTGCATTGACACTAACACTTGCGCCCGAGGACCGGCTGTATGAGGGGAAAGCCAAAATCATCTATAAAACCCCTGATCCCCAAGTTTTATTAGCCTATTTCAAGGATGATGCCACGGCGTTTAATGCGCAAAAAAAAGGGGCAATTGCGGCAAAAGGGGAGATGAATTGTCAAATTGCAAGTCATTTATTTCGCTATCTGGAAAACCAGGCCATTGCCACCCACTTTATCGAGCAAGTCACCCCAACTGTCATGAAAGTCCAGACCGTGGCGATTATCCCCCTGGAAGTGGTCGTGCGGAATCGGGCCGCGGGGAGTCTGTGCAAGCAAACGGGCCTGGAATTAGGAACTGTCTTGCCTTTTCCATTGGTGGAGTTTTATCTCAAAAATGATGCCTTGGGGGATCCGCTGCTGACCCCAGAGCGCTTGACCCTTTTAAACCTCGCAACCCCTGAGGAACTGGCGACACTGCGGGGCCTGGCGTTGCAAATTAACAGCCTACTGACCCACTTTTTCCAAGATTGCGGAATTACGCTGGTGGATTTTAAGTTGGAATTTGGGCGCGACACCACGGGCAAGATCCTGCTCGCGGATGAAATTAGTCCGGACACCTGCCGCCTTTGGAACCAGGCCGAGACAGATCCGCAGCGGCGAGTCATGGATAAAGATCGCTTTCGCCATGATTTAGGAGAGATTGCAGCCGCCTATGCCCAAGTAATGCAGCGGGTTTTAGCCCAGACCGTCTAGATCGGGAATTTCTCAGTAGCTAGTGATAAATGCTGCCATCGGGCATTGTGGCATTGGTCAAATCTGCATCCAAGAACAAGGCACTGCTAATTTCGGCTCGGGTCAGGTTGACATCGACTAAATTGGCACTGGTCAGGTCGGCCCGGGCTAGGTAGGCTTCGATTAAGCGAGCTTCTTTGAGGTTGCAGGCCCGGAGATTGGCCCGGCGCAGATCCGCTCCATTCAAAACCGCTTGTTCAAAATTGGCATCTTCGGCAATGGCCTGATCCATGCGGGCATTGGCAAAGTTGGCCCGAAAACAATTGGCCTGGTAGAGATCCGCTTCCTGGAGTTGGGCCCGCTCAAAGCGCGCCTCAGCAAAGTTGCCCCAGGCCATGCCCGCTTGGGTTAGGATTGCTTCCGTCAGCCGTGCCCCCTGAAAATTCGCCCGTTCTAAGTTCGCTCCCCGTAAATCCGATTCCCGTAAATTTGCCTCCTTCAGGTTAGCTCCAGATAAATTCACCCGGACTAGATCTGCTGCGGCCAAGTTCGCCCCTTGAAAATCTGCTTTTTCCAAATTCGTTGCCCGCAAAATTGATTTATCTTGGAAGGCTTCTTCCCGAAAATTTGCCCCCCGTAAACAGGCCCCGACTAAGCGGGTACTGCTGATATTGGTTTGGCGCAAATCTGCATCCATTAAGTTACAGTCGGTTAAATCCGCCAGGGTAATATCCGCCCCAAATAAAACCGCTTTATCGAGGCTGGCTCCGTGTAAGTTGGCATCCCGTAATTGGGCTTCCGTCAGCCGGGCCTGGGATAAGTTTGCCCCGCGCAGATCTGCCCCAGAAAGGTTTGCCCGCTTAAAGTTTGCCCGCCCCAAAATCGCAAAGGCAAAGTTAGCCCCAGAGAGATTTGCTTCACCAAAGTCAATACCAATCAGGTCAGCCCCCGGCAATTGAATCCCAGGAAAGTAGCCCTGGGTAAAGCTTGTGTGCCCCGACTCAAAGTAGCGTAGTAGTTCAGCCGCATCCATAGCAGGTTCGTCCCATCATCTCCCAAGGTCGCAACTTAATCGCAACCGTTTTAAGCCATACTTTCAAGCTATACAAAGCATCATGCCATGATCTCAGCGGGGATAGCGTTGGGCTGGTGTAGCCACCTGAGTTGCTTCCTCCTCACCCGTCAAACCAGATTGGGCCAGGCCGGGTGGATGTAAGACCGTAGTTGGGGGGGAGAGAGTCGCAGTTGTCAACTGGGTTCCGTAGCGGTCATAAACCGGTTGTAAGGCGCGCAGTAACCGATCTGCCGCGGCTAAATAATCTTGGGCGGGTTCCAGACCAGAGGCGACGCGCATCACTCGTTCTTTAACTTGAGGATAGGTTGGATATTGAACAAATAAATTGGCGAGGAGGTCTGTCAGGACAAAGGTACGCAGTTCTTGCCAATCTTCCGGACGAGTTAAAGCTGGTTGGTGATACAGGGTGGCAAAGACTAAAACTTTGACCCGCAAGGGAGATGTGTAGCGCGTCACCTCCAGGCGGAGATCAAACCAGAGGGTCGCGGGCAGGGCGGCTGGGGGCGGGGCTGGCTCAGGTTTGGGGGCAACCACTGGGGGGACATTGATCGCTTGGCCATAGAGGGGTAATAAACAATCGAGAATTCGCTGTTCAATCGGTTGATAAACGGTCGGTTTGTTAATCCCGGTCAGGAGTTGTTGGAGGGCCGCTTGTAGGAGGGGAGCCTGGGGATATTGCTTCAGGTTGGCCAGAATTAACTTTTGAAATGGGAGTTTTTCTAAATAACTGCTGTCATTACTCCATTTATGGGCTGCCGTAGCATAAAGAACTTTGCGAATGCGCAGGGCTTCTGGGTCATGTTCCAAGGCCTGGATCGCCTGTTGCAATTGTTGGGCATTCATGAAGTAAAGGATGTTGACCGGAGTAGATCATAATTCCTTAATGATAACCGTAATGCTTGGGTTTCCTGAGGCATAAGAAACAGCGGCTTGACTCAGGCCAGGGTGGTCAGGAGGGTCTTGAGTTTGAGGAGGATTTCGTCCCACTCCCGCTCAGGTTCTGAACCCGCCACAATCCCGGCCCCACCATACACTCGGGCTAAGTTTTGGGAGAGCAGGGCAGAACGGATGCCGACAATAAATTCCCCTTCACCGGCCTGATTCACCCAACCGAGGGGGGCAGCGTAAAGACTTCTCTCCCAGGTTTCTTGGGCCGCCAACAATTGACAGGCCTGGGCCTGGGGATAGCCAGCTACAGCGGGGGTGGGATGTAAACGGGCAACGACATCGAGAATATGTACATTAGCGTTTACCCAGGCCTGGATCAGGGTTTGGAGATGTTGGATATTGGCAAGGCGGTAAAGTGTGGGTTGTTGCGGATAGGCTATCTCCTCGGAAAACTCTGTCAGGGCCTGGGACAGGAAATCAACAATGACTTGGTGTTCCCGTAAATCCTTCCGGCTCTGAGATAGCCCTTGGCCGAGGTGCTGATCTAGCTCCGGTTGCTCATGGCGGGGGGCCGACCCAGCTAAGGCATCGACGACTAATTGACCGGCTTTGAGAGTGACTAAGCGCTCTGGACTGGCCCCAATGAAGGTTTGCCCCAGGCCATTACTGAGACTAAAGCTATAACAACTGGGATAGGTGCGGCGCAGATGATCCACGGTGACGAGGGGCTGGAAATCGCGGGCGACTTCAATGTCCACGGCGCAGGCTAGGACAAGCTTTTCTAGGGTGCCAGTCGCAATTTCTTCTAGAGCATGGTTGATCTGGGTTTGAAAGGTCGCAGCCTGGGGGGCAACATTGGGTAAATTCAGGGCTAATGGCTCCCCCGTGATCAGCGTTAAAGGTTGCTGAAGTTCATACCAGGCCCCGAGGAGTTCTGCGGTTAATTCTTGCCAAGCCTGGTCAGTGGTCGGGCGGTGGCTCGTTAAGGTGAGAGTTGTGGTGTTTTGGGATTGTCTAAGTTGCCAGCGGGGAAGCACGGCCCAGGCCACGGGAAACCCGGACTGCTCACGGGAAGGTGCTGGGGAAATTGCCATCCCTTGCTCAAAAAAACTAAAGGAACAAAAAATACATGGCTGTCCCAGGCCTGGTGCCGTCTCCGTCCAGAGGTTGGGAGCAAGTACCGCCCCGTCTGGTTCATAAATGGCAATATCTGCTAAGGTTGTCTGGCAAAAGGCTTTAATCTGGCTAAAGCGGGATTCACCCTGGGCTTGGAACTGATGCAACGGGTCAAGGCCAAGAACGGCTTGGCTGGTACTGGGATGTTCGAGATAAAAATGCCAAGGTTGGGGGTTTTGACAAAAGGGGGACAGGGCGGTGAGGGCCGCTAAGAGATCCAAGTGGGGTAACGGTAAGGACAAACTCAACCACGCTGCACCAGACTTTACTTGCATGGGTAGATCTGCTAGCCACTGCCTCACCCAACCATGTTCTGGGGCGGCAATGTAGGGAGTCGCAGAGAGGGGAGAAACGGGCATAACCACCGATCAAGTAAGTCTCACGGAGCAATTTGATTTAGGACTACAAGCCAGGTCTAGGAAAATGAACGTGCAGGCCATCCTCTCCATCGTAAAATTGTAGGGCTTTCTACGGTAAGGGTTAAGGTATGCCCGCCCCGAATCCAGCTTACACACCTGACGCATCCGCCCCTAGCCCCCCTGCAACAGCCGCGACGAATGCGACTCCCCTGCCTGCTAGAAAACTCTGGTGGGCTGCCCTGAAACCGCCGATGTATAGTGTGGCCGTGATGCCGATTTGGCTGGGCACTGCCCTGGCCTGGCATACGACTGGGAGGATTCATGGGTTGGTGTTTCTGACGTTCCTGGGGGCTGCTATTTTGATTCTGGCCTGGCTGAACCTCAGTAATGATGTTTTTGATGCCGAAACGGGGATTGATCGCCGCAAAGCCCATTCAATTGTGAATTTAACCGGCCGCAAATCCCTGATTTTCTGGATTGCCAATGGCTGCCTTGGTCTGGGGATGCTAGCCCTAGGAATCTTGGCCTGGTTGCAGGAGGATTGGACAGTCCTTGGAATTATCTTGGCCTGTTGTGGCTTAGGTTATACCTATCAAGGGCCCCCCTTCCGTTTGGGCTATTTGGGCTTAGGCGAGCCGATTTGTTTAATCACCTTTGGCCCAATGGCGGTGGCAGCGGCATACTATAGCCAGGCCGGGGGGTGGACGGATGGCATTTGGCCGGTGGGGCTGATTATTGGCTTAACCACGACCTTAATTTTGTTTTGCTCCCATTTTCATCAGGTGGAGGATGATCAAGCGGCCGGCAAATATTCTCCGATTGTACGCTTAGGAACGCTAACTGGAGCCAGGCTGACCCAGATTACGATTGGGCTGGTGTTTGGCTTAACGATCCTGTTTTGGGGCCTGGAGTTATTACCCGTGACCTCTCTATTACTTCTCGCTAGCTTACCCTGGGGGCTTTACTTAGGGAGTTATATGCAGCGGTATCACAACGTTCCGGCGATGATTCAGTCCTCAAAGTTTATTGCAGTCAGCTTTCATTTTTGGAGTGGATTACTCCTAGGGTTTGGCCTGATTTGGGCTAGTTAATTGGGCTGGTTATGCTGAATGAACGTTACCAGGCCCTAATTCCTCATCATGTTTTGCTTCATCTATGACCATTTCACCCACTCAAACCGAAGTCCAGGCCCTCTTTAATCGCATTGCGCCGGCCTACAATCACCTGAATGATCTCACCAGTCTTGGCTTACACCGGATTTGGAAGCACATGGCCGTGAAATGGAGTCGGCTGCAACCGGGGGGTCGGGCCTTAGATGTTTGCTGTGGGAGTGGAGATTTGGCCCTGCTTTTAGCCCATCAAGTGGGAAATACTGGGTCGGTGGTTGGCCTGGATTTTTCTGAGGCGCAGTTGGCTATTGCCCAGGCCCGGAGTCAATCCTTAAAAAATATCCAGTGGTTGCAGGGGGATGCGCTCAATTTGCCTTTTCCCAATCACACCTTCGATGGGGCGACCTTAGGCTATGGCCTGCGGAATGTCGGTGATATTCCCCGTTGTCTAGGCGAACTGCATCGAGTACTAAAACCAGGGGCCTGGGTCGCTATCTTAGATTTCAGCCATCCCGAATCCGCTTGGGTGAAATCATTCCAGGCCTGGTATTTAGAAAATGTTGTGGTTCCCATGGCCCAACTCTATGGTTTAACGGCGGAATATCAATACCTTTTGCCCAGCCTTGCTCGATATCCAACTCCGGAAAAACTGATGGCCACGGCGGCAACAGTGGGGTTTTGTGAGATCACCTACTATCCTTTGCTGGCCGGGATGATGGGGGTTCTAGTCGGGCAACATCCGCAAAACTCAGTCTGAGTCTAAACAGGATTGAACTGTGTTGATAAATGAAGCCGTGGCCTGGTGAATTTCAAAGCGGGATAAAAAGCAAGCTCGGGCATTTTGGCGCATTTGGGCCTGGGCCGCGGGGCTTAAGGATAACCAGCGAGTCAACAAGGCCTGGGTGCCCGCAAGAGTATCTGGCCCAACCAACCCGGCCTGGTCAGCGGCAATTTCCTGCCAAATATTGATCTGATCAGAAATGAGCACGGGTAAGCCACAGGCTAAGGCTTCAGCTACGGCAATTCCGAAATTTTCTTGATGGGAAGGCAAAATAAACACTTCCGCGTTATAAAATGCGCCCCACTTTAAACCTCCACTTAGCATCCCCGTCCATGTGACCCGCTCTGAAATCCCTAGCGCTTGACTCTCTGCCTCTAGAGTTGCCTGCCAGCCAACTTGATCCGGCCCCGCCATCACCAGATGCAACGCGGGATCAATCTGGGCAATCTCGGCAAAGGCCTGGATCAGAAGATCACAACCTTTTTTCGGATGAATACGACTGAGAAACAAGATCAGGCGTTTACCCAGGAGTTCAGGATAATCCTGCCAAAAGGATGCCTGTTGAGCCTCTGGCTCCCCCTCTGGCCCGGCCGTGCCGTAGCTGACAACCTTTTCATGACAGCGATACAACCAGAACGATGCTCTCGCCAGGACTTTCTCCGCTTCGGAGGTAAACAACACCGCCCGCGCATCCCGTAAGACTCGATACTCGGCCCAGGGCCAATACAGCCATTTTTTCAGATGTTTGAGGGGATAGGTGCGTTTAAACCAAGGGTCAAGCATTCCGTGGGTAAACACAAAGTAGGGAATCTGAGTTTTCCGGAGTGCCAACCAAACCGCAAAGCTATTAAATTGCCAGATGCCATTGACAATCACACAGTCGTAGTTTTGGGCATATTTTTTTAGCCAAGGAACTAGCCGAGTCGTGTAGCCATAGCCTGCCAGGCCTGGGCCCAGGGGATAAACCCGGTAAGGAATGTCGGCCAGATAGGATGAACTCGGAGCGTCCAAACTGACAATGTCAACGTCATGATGTTGCTGTTTCAGGATCGGTGCTCGGGCAATCAGTCCTGCAATTGGCCCACCCCCAGCCGGGTTGACTGAGCGAATACAGTGGAGAATCTTCATCTAATCCCGTGGTGTCCAGGCCATGAGCATCGCAACAAGGGCACCCCTAACCTTGACGAACCTGTTGTGACCAAACCCGGGTCGGCAGCCCCCAAACATAGATAAATCCCTCCGCCGCCTTGTGATCAAACTGGTCTTCCGAGCCATAGGTGGCCAAATCGGGAGTGTAGAGAGAATTCACAGACTTCCGCCCAACCGTAGTGGCTTGCCCCTTAAAGAGCTTCATCCGCACTGTTCCCGTAACCCGCTGTTGAGTTTGGGCAATAAAGGCATCAAGGGCTTGCTTGAGGGGGCTGTACCAAAGGCCGTTATAGACCAGGCGGCTGTAGGTTTCTTCCAGGCCCCGTTTGTATTGGGTCACATCCGCAGTCAGGGTCAGGCTTTCCAAATCCCGATGCGCCGCAATCAGAACCAGCAAGGCGGGAGCTTCATAAATTTCCCGGGACTTAATCCCCACCAGACGATTTTCAACCATATCAATCCGGCCCACCCCGTGAATCCCCGCCCGTTCATTCAGAAGTTCCACCAAGCGCACGGGTTCATAGTGAGTCCCATCAATGGAAACGGGAATTCCCTGCTCAAACCCAATTTCTAAATATTCCGGGGAGTTGGGCGTATCCACCACTGCTTTCGTGAGTAAATACACTTCTTCTAGGGGTTCCGTCCAAGGGTCTTCCAGGGGGCCAGCTTCAATACTCCGACCCAGTAAATTGCGGTCAATACTGTAGGGAGACTTTTTCTTAACGGGGGAAGGAATCCCATACTGCTCCCCATAGGCAATGGTTTCCTCGCGACTCATTCCCCACTCTCGGGCTGGGGCCAAGACTTTCAGTTCAGGATTGAGGGCTGCAATGGAAACATCAAAGCGGACTTGGTCATTGCCTTTGCCGGTACAACCATGGGCGACCGCGTCTGCCCCATATTCAGCGGCGGCATCAACTAAGAGTTTGGCAATGAGGGGGCGGGCGAGGGCGGTGGAGAGGGGGTAGCGATTTTCATAGAGGGCATTGGCCTGGATCGCCGGAAACGCATACTCCTGAATAAAGCTTTCTTGGGCATTGATCACCAGGGATTGGCTGGCACCGGAATCTAAGGCTTTTTGGCGGATGGGTTCAAGTTCATCCCCTTGCCCTAAATCCGCAGCTAAAGTAATGACGTCTTCCACACCCCATTCGTGTTTGAGATAGGGGATACAAACGGACGTATCAACTCCACCGGAGTATGCGAGGACTACCTTTTTTGCACGACCCATGATCCACCCTAATCACAAAAACATATCCCCCCTATTATCAACACAATGTCTAAATTCAGCCTATGTCTTGGAGCGATTTTTCAGGATTTCCTAAGATTTTGGCCTAGGACTCTGGGGGGCGTACTTTGGCTTGAATCCCCTGGGCCTTGAGGCTATCAACCAGGAACAAAGCTGAGGGTTCATCCTCAAAGGCAGCAAATTGAATCATCACACCCTCGGGAAAATCAACCAGATAGGCATTGGGAATGGCTTGCCGGGCCTGGGTTAAATCCTGAATTTGTTGATAGTTGGCCACTACATAGAAAAATTGGCTACTGCCGGGCGGGGCCACCAGAGGAGAGGCATTGGGTGTGGGAGAGGCTTGCACCGCGGCCTGGGCCGAGTTGGTTTTTTCTAAAGGTTGAGATGAATTGACCGGGGCATTGGGGGCCGGACTGACCAGTGTTGATGTTGTTGGCGCGGGAGGACTCGGTTCAACGGCTGTAGCCAGAGGGGCTGGGGGAATGGGGGCCAAGGGCGGATTAGAGACTGGCTCGGGGGCGGGCAGTGCTGAAGATTGCTCCAGGCCAGGGAGAGGTTGCTCGCGAGTTTGCCACCAGACAAAGCCAATCGCCCCAGCGGTGCTGACCAGGCCCCCGATGACGGCTGCAATCACTAATCCGCGAGGGAAAAGACCATTAGACTCCGGTTGAGTTTCGCTCTGACCTAACTCGGGAATATTTTCGAGCAGGGCCACAGCAGACTCGAGATAGTTATTGGGGCTAGGGGTAGATACGTTACCAACTTCAACTTCAGGATCGCCTGGGGGTTCCTCCAGGGTTGGGGCATCAAAGCCAGGGGATTCCGCCGATTCGGCAACAGCAAGCTCAGGTGTAAAGGGCTGAAAATCCCCTAAATCGAACCAGACCTCATCAAAACCCAGGTCATCTTCCGGCTCAGAGATGGGTAACGCTGGCTCTTGGCTGGATGCCGGCTCAGGATTGGAGATTGAACGGGCGGCGGCGGGCCGGGGTAGGGTGGGAGACTCGGAAAATACTTCTGTCACCGCTGGCGTTGGGAGCAGGGCCTCAAGCTTGGGCATTTCCAGTTTTGGTGTTGCCGCGGGAGTGGAAACAGGTGGTGCAGGCGGGGCGGACGAAACCCTGAGCACTGGGGAGATAGAGGGTGTACTGGGGGGCAGTTCAAAGGCGGCCTCAACAGTAAGGGGGCTGGAGTCGCTCGGCAAATCCAGAGAGGTTGGGTTGGGCGAACTCAGGTCTGCGGTGATACTCTCCAATGCGGCTGCCATCTCGGGAGGGAAATCCACAGTTGCTTCCAACTCTGGCTTGCTGACCGACGTGATCTCTGGAGTTGGCTGATTATTGGCTGTGTTGGTGGAGCTAGAACTTGTCGAAAACGGCGACAGGCTTTGGACGAGACGATGGCAGCGATATTGCGTTAACTCGGCCTCTAAACTCAAATTCAGACAAGCCACCGCTGCTTTTAACCGGGCCTGGATATCTTCGGGAGACGCGGGAGTTGTGACGCTCATAGGGTGCCTAAGAATTCACGTTGTAAAATTTTGGTTTGAGCCAGCCCAAAAGGTGCAGAGATTGTCACGCCCAAGGCCGGGTAAATGCTCGAAAAGTAGTTACCATGATCACGATTGTTTATGCAAAAACTGGGAGCCACTTTTGCGAGTTGCCCTGTGACATTTTGTGAAGAGGTTGGGTGTGAATCGGCGGCGAAATCTACCAGAAACGACAGCCCATGTGCGGATTACCCAGCATTCGTGGACTTTGGGGCAAATGACCGGGGAAGTTTTGGCCAGCCAATACACCTGGCAATTTCAGTGGCGATTTCGCGATAAAGCCTTGGATATTACCCCGGCATTGGGACGGGCCCTCATCAAAGAACCCCTCAGCCGCTTTTTAGAACAAAAGGATTATCAACTGGAACCGGGGGGTGACTATACCTTTACAGTGCGGGCCAAGTTTTAGGGATAGATTCAGAGGCTCAGCCTTTAGCCCCCAGGCCCCTGATAGGATCAGCAAGGACATCAACGGGAAACAGAAAAAATGCCCATTCCGGTCATTGTTGTGGGTGCGCTTGGAAAAATGGGGCGGGAAGTGGTCAAAACCATCCAGCAAACCCCGGATTTAGAGCTTTATGGCGCAGTAGATCGCACAGGCCTGGGGGAGGATATTGGCACACTACTTGGCCTGGGCGCCATTGAAGTCGTCGTCAGCCCCACCTTCCAAGAACTCTGTGTTGCCGCCGCCCAAGAAAAACAGCCCGTGGTCATGGTGGACTTTACCCATCCCGATTCAGTTTATGAAAATGTCCGCACGGCCATTGCCTATGGGGTCTATCCAGTCGTCGGGACAACTGGCCTGAGTCCAGCCCAACTCCAAGAGCTGTCTGATTTTGCCGATAAGGCGGAAATGGGGGTGTTAATTATCCCGAATTTTTCGATTGGGATGGTGCTGCTCCAACAGGCCGCGATCCAGGCCTCGCAGTATTTTGATCACGTGGAAATTATTGAACTACACCACAATCAAAAGGCCGATGCTCCCAGTGGAACCGCCATTCAAACCGCCCAAATGCTGGCAGAACTCGGAAAAACCTTTAACCCCGCCCAAGTCACTGAAACGGAACATTTACCTGGAGCCAGGGGAGCCACCGCTGCTGAAAACATTCATATTCACAGTCTTCGCCTACCCGGACTCATTGCCCATCAGGAAGTAATTTTTGGTGCGCCTGGACAGATTTATACTCTTCGCCATGACACCAGTGATCGGGCCTGTTATATGCCAGGGGTGGTTCTAGCGATTCGTAAGGTGACACAACTCCAGCGGTTGATCCTGGGCCTGGAAAAAATCCTCTAAGATTTCTCGATATAACCCTAATCCAGACTGCGCTATGTATCATCTGATTGTCCGGCAACAAGTTCGGAAAACCTTTGCAGCCCTGAGTCGGGGGGATTATGAGGAAGTTTTAGCGGGTATTTCTCCTAACATTAGTCATACCTTTAGTGGGAATCATCCTCTGGGGGGAACACGTCACAGTCTTTCTACCCTCCGTCAGTGGTTTCAACGGCTTTATCGGCTTTCCCCACAGCTAAACTTTACGATCAAAACCATTGTGGTCAGTGGTTGGCCGTGGGATACCGACATTGCGGTGGAGTGGGTAGATCGGGCAGTGCCGGCGGATGGGTCTGACTATGTGAATGAAGGCGTTCATATAATCAAAATGCGCTGGGGCAAGGTCGTTTATCTCCATGCTTACCTCGATACCCAATTAGTAGCTGCTTTGTGTGAGCGGTTGGCTAGGTTTGGGATTGAAGAAGCTACGGCGGTCATGATTACGGATTAGAGGCAACAGGTTAAGATAATCAATGCTGCATTTTTGATAAAACCTCGACCATGCCCCTGAACAATCCCTCACTTTACCAAGAACCCCTAGAACAGAAAAACTTGGCTGCTCTTTCTCGCCCAGAGTTATCCGTGTTGGATTGGTTAGAACAATCGGGGCGGCTGCTCAAACGGGATCAGGCGGAAAAAGACATCATCATTGACGGGGGTGGCCTGGATGAAATTGGCGACATTGATGAATTTGCCGCTGATGATGTGAGCGACTTTGACGATGAAGACGAAGGGGATGACGACCTGTAAGCTATTAGGGTGTTAATGCTCTTTGGCTATTACCCCTATGTCACAGCCCACAACCCAGGCCCCCACTGTTTTTTGGACAGGCAAACGGCTCTTTATCAGCCTCTTGGGAGTGATGTTTGTTTGGACGGTTTTAGGCGATGTTCTCCGGGACGCTTGGGTTAACTGGCAACTTTCACTGACGCTTCCCTTTGGCCTGGGAGTGCTGGTGAGTGCAGTGGCGGGAACGTTTGTGGTGCCAATCCTCAGACGCCTAAAAACTGGGCAAATTATTCGAGAAGATGGCCCCCAATCTCACTTGAAAAAATCTGGGACACCGACAATGGGGGGGATTTTCTTCATTCCGTCGGGTCTAATCGTGGGATTGGTTTGGGCCACAATCACACAAGGTCAAATCCCAATACCGGCTCTAGCGATTACAGGGTTGACCTTGGCCTATGGCGCGATTGGCTGGTGGGATGACTGGCAGGTGCTTGTCCGTAAATCTAATCAGGGGATGTCGGCGAAATTACGCTTACTGCTGGAGGCCTTGGCCGCGGCCCTATTTTGTCTTTGGCTAGCGACAACAAGCGAAACAGTGACGATGATTGATTTTTCCTGGGGCTGGCTCTTGTCATTGGGGCTTTTATTTTGGCCCTTGGCGGTTTTTGTCTGTATGGCAGAAGGAAATGCCCTGAATTTAACCGATGGTCTGGATGGTTTGGCGGGGGGAACTGCGGCAATTGCCTTGATGGGTCTAGCCATTTTTGCGGGCACCCAGCACCCAGATGTGTTGATTTTAGGGGCGAGTTTAAGTGGGGCCTGCCTCGGCTTTCTCTATCACAATCACAACCCAGCCCAAGTCTTCATGGGGGACACGGGTTCCTTGGCCTTGGGGGCAGCTTTGGCCGGCTTGGGGTTAGTTAGTCAAAACCTTTGGGAACTCTTTATCTTCAGTGGTTTATTCTTTGCTGAATCCCTCTCAGTAATTGCTCAGGTTGGTTATTACAAGGCTACGAAAGGCCCTGATGGTATTGGTAAACGCCTCTTAAAAATGGCTCCACTGCATCATCACTTTGAACTGAGCGGTTGGACAGAGTTAGAAGTTGTCAGTCGGTTTTACTTAATTGTTGGGGGCCTGGTGCTACTTTGCTTTGTCTTGGCCTGGATTAACAGATTTTAGGCGGGGATGAACTAGATCTAATTGAGAGACTACTATCCCCCTTCAAATCACTATTGATAGGATATTTATCCCAATCCAGGGAATGCACCAGTTATGGTAGATTGAGAAATGTTGCCCGTGTGGCTCAGTGGTAGAGCACACCCTTGGTAAGGGTGAGGTCACGAGTTCAATCCTCGTCACGGGCTTAGGTCACAGTTAACTTACTATTGCGCTTGCACCTATGACACTGACCTTAGAACTCCTCCAAAAACTTGTCTGGATGGATTTTCGTTTGGCGGTGTTGTTTACGGTTCTACTTCCCTTGGGGTTATTACTGTGGGCGGTAATTCAAAATGCCCAGGCCATTACGCAGTTGCTGATTATTTACTGGCGCGTGGCCAGCCTATTGGCAATTACCGTTTACTTGATGATTGCTGAGTGGCCTGTTAGCTATGTGAGTGGTTTTGCTGCCCTGATTTTAATTCCCTTGAGTTTGTGGTTTTGGGTGGACTTAAACGAGGAAGTGGCCGATCGCCGGGATACCCTTGGCCTGGTGTTCAGTAGTTGGCGCTGGGGGATTACGATTTACAGCATTTTGGCCGCCTTAGGGCAAGCCCTGTTCTTAGACTGTGCGTTTGTCCCAGAAGCGATTGGACGCGGTGCCTGCCAGGCCTGGTTACAGCCTCCCTTAATGTTCAAAGATATTTTCCACAATCAAGCCAAGCCAAGCACATTGGGATTCTTTGCCGCGGTTGGCCTAGTCATCTACGTCATTTACCTAGGCTATTTTGTTTTTTTCCGCCTCCCCAAGCAGGGGCGTTCAGCGACAGGCTTATAAACTTTTGTCGGACAAAGCACGGAGAGGGGGGGATTCGAACCCCCGGAAGGTGTGACCCCTCAACAGATTTCGAGTCTGCCGCATTCGACCACTCTGCCACCTCTCCAGGCCCCGTGGCATTCTCTATTGTAGGGCGGCTGCATACCAAAGCTGAGGCAAAATCCAGACTAACCTCCACTGAGAGCCAGAACTCACCTGCCAGAAATCTCTGAGATAATGCCAGTGTTGGCCCTACAAAAAAATTTCTATGTCTGCTGTCCCTGACCTTGCCCCAGAATTCGAGATTGACCCCAGACAACTGGCAGCGGAACGACTTACCCAGGCCGAGTATGTGGAAATCGTCAAACGCTTAGGGCGCAAACCCAACCCGGCTGAACTCGGAATGTTTGGGGTGATGTGGTCAGAGCATTGCTGTTATAAAAATTCCCGGCCGCTTCTTAAGCAATTTCCGACGACGGGGGAGCGGATTCTCGTGGGGCCTGGGGAAAATGCCGGGGTTGTGGACTTAGGCGAAGGCTTGCGGTTGGCGTTTAAGATTGAATCCCACAATCACCCCTCAGCCGTGGAACCATTTCAGGGAGCAGCAACCGGAGTTGGCGGCATTTTACGGGACATTTTCACGATGGGAGCCAGGCCGATCGCGCTCTTAAATTCCCTACGCTTTGGGGATTTAGCGGATCCAAAAACGCAGCGGTTGGTGCATGGGGTTGTTTCCGGCATTTCTCACTACGGAAATTGTGTGGGCGTACCGACAGTTGGCGGAGAAGTTTACTTCGATGCGGCCTATTCTGGAAATCCCTTAGTTAATGTCATGGCCTTGGGCTTGATGGAAACCGCCGAGATCGTTAAATCCGGGGCGGCAGGGATTGGCAATCCAGTCATTTATGTTGGCTCAACCACCGGCCGAGATGGCATGGGCGGGGCCAGTTTTGCCAGTGCGGAATTGAGTGAAGAATCGCAAGCAGATCGGCCGGCGGTACAGGTGGGAGATCCCTTCTTAGAAAAATCCTTAATCGAGGCCTGTTTAGAAGCCTTTCAGACGGGGGCGATTGTGGCAGCTCAGGATATGGGAGCAGCGGGGTTAACCTGTTCAACATCTGAAATGGCCGCTAAGGGGGGTGTGGGGATTGACCTGAATTTGGATTTAATTCCGGCCCGGGAATCTGGGATGATCCCCTACGAGTATTTGCTGTCTGAATCCCAGGAACGGATGCTATTTGTAGCCCAGGCCGGGCGGGAACAGGAAATCATTGATATTTTTCAACGCTGGGAACTTCATGCGGTTGTGGCGGGAACTGTCATTGCGGAACCGATTGTCAGGATTCGTCATCAGGGTCAAATTGCCGCAGAAATTCCGGCTACGGCCTTGGCTGAAAATACGCCCATCTATCAGCGAGAATCCTTAAGCGAGCCGCCGGAGTATGTGAAAAAGGCCCAGGCCTGGTTAGTCTCCTCTCTCCCCGCTGCTTCGGAAAAAGGAATTGAGTTAGAGTCAGGGTTTTTATCGTGGTCAGAAGTTTTATTAAATGTCCTAGCTTCTCCAACCGTAGCCTCCAAGGCCTGGGTCTATCGTCAATACGATCATCAGGTGCAAAACAATACGGTGGCGGGGCCTGGGGCAGCGGATGCAGCGGTGATTCGCTTACGACCTGCAACAGGAGAAAAACTCGCTAATCCCTATGTCGGTGTCGCGGCTACGGTGGACTGTAATCCCCGCTATGTCTATCTCGATCCCTATCATGGGGCAATGGCAGCGGTGGCTGAGGCCTCGCGAAACCTGAGTTGTGTCGGGGCGGAACCTTTGGCGGTGACGGATAACCTGAATTTTGGCAGTCCCGAGCAACCCTTGGGCTATTGGCAACTTTCGGAAGCCTGTCGGGGATTGTCCCAGGCCTGTCGAATCTTAAGCACACCTGTCACTGGCGGTAATGTCTCTCTCTATAACGAAACCCTGGACTCGCAAGGACAACCCCAGGCCATTTATCCAACTCCGGTCGTGGGTATGGTCGGTCGCGTTGAAGATGTGCGTAAAACTGTGGGCCAGGCCTGGCAAAATGCTGGAGATTTGATTTATTTACTGGGAGAATCCCTAACCCCAAACATTACAACTGAAAGTATTTCTTTGGGGGGTTCGGAATATCTGGCAACCATTCATGAGCAGGTGACAGGGAAGCCACCCATTCTCGATTTAGCCCTAGAGCAACAGGTACAAAAACTCTGTCGAGAAGGCATCGCCCAGGCCTGGATCCGGACAGCCCATGATCTCAGTGAAGGTGGGTTAGCAGTGGCCCTAGCGGAATGTTGTATCAGTGGCAATTTTGGGGCAACCATTACCTTACCTTGGGTCTTATCTGAAACTGTGTCTCGTTGGGATGAATTACTCTTTGGGGAGGGTGGCTCGCGGATTGTGGTGGCAGTTGCTCCAGAGGCAAGGGGGGCCTGGGAAACGTATCTCAAAAGTCCAGGAAATCCCCCAGTGCAACGGATTGGAAGCGTGACTGAAGCAGCAGAACTAGAAATTTCAACAACTGATAACCCGGCCTTAATCAAGGTTAGGATTGAGGAGTTACGGGATCGGTGGGCCACTGGCCTGATTGCTTGCTTGAATGCCTAAGGCTAAATCCCCTAGAAAAATTAAGTTTGTGTTCTTTAGACTTAGGGTGCTATGGGGGAAATTAAACTACAGGAGATACGTCACCAGTGAATTTAACGGGAATGCAATATGCGATTCTCAGTGCTTACCAGTTTATTAGCCTTGTGGAGCATACCTATCGAGATGAGGATACTGGAGTGTTGTGGGTTTGCCTTATTGGGCCGCTTACAATCGTAGTAGGGATTGAACCTGATGGACAATTAATTCGAGGAAAAAAGGATCGTGTCTGACGCTACCACACACACTCCAGAGCAACCATCGCACCCCTACAGTGAACAAATTCAAACCTTATTCAAATTGGGGGAGCAGCGCGCCAGAGCAGCGGGACATTTGGGGATTGTCCACATGAATGATTGGCTTTCTCAGGAAGAACAAAAGCAACTGAGTGCCGCATTGAGGTCTATGCCTGTTGAGCGCTCGCCTAAGCCGCCCCAGGGTGTCTAAATACTTTACAAAAAGGCATCTAAACTCAGAGTGAGACCGGACAAGTCCCAAATCCCTTAATTTATTTATCCGTAGTTTCGTTAATCTTTTCTTAAGCTCGTTTTTTCCCAGTTCTGTGCCATCGGTTTCTATAATCAGTGATCCCTAGTCTGTCTAGTCCCCTCGACCCGTGCATAGCGGTTAGGTAACCCCCCCAATGTCTGAATCCAGCCTTTCCCTTGACCCCAGCAAGATGACCCCTGTTGTTGACTCTGATAATTTTGGCCTAGGCCTTCTAGAAACCCTTGATAAACCGGAAGAGGCCTGTGGCGTGTTTGGGATCTATGGGCCCGGCCTGGAAGTCGCGAAACTGACCTATTTTGGCCTCTACGCTCTCCAACACCGCGGTCAAGAATCCGCTGGCATTGCCACGTTTACCGGAGCCGATGTTCACCTCCACAAAGACATGGGCCTGGTTTCCCAAGTTTTTGATGAATCCACACTGCAACACATGGGGGGAACCCTCGCTGTCGGTCATACTCGCTATTCCACCACGGGATCCAGCCGGATTGTCAATGCCCAACCTGTCCTCGTTCCCACTCCCCTTGGTCCCCTGGCTCTGGCTCACAATGGCAACCTAGTGAACACCCAGGCCCTGCGCCAAACAGTTTCTACCCAAATGCCGACCCAGGCCAGCCTAATTAGTACCACCGACTCGGAAATCATGGCCTGGGCCATTGCCAACGAAATGAGCACAGGGAAAGATTGGATTTCAGGCACCATTGCCGCTATGCACCAGTGTCAGGGAGCCTTTAGTTTGGTCATTGGCACCCCTAACGGCTTAATGGGCATCCGGGATAGTCATGGGATTCGCCCCCTCGTGATTGGGATTTTGGCGGGAGAGAATTCCAGTCAGTCCTACTATGTGTTGGCTTCCGAAACTTGCGCCTTGGATATTATTGGGGCTGAGTATGTCCGTGATGTGCAGCCAGGGGAATTAGTTTGGATTGATCAACAGGGTCTCAAATCCCACATCTGGAGCGCACCCCAACCCAAGCTCTGCATTTTTGAAATGATTTACTTTGCCCGCCCGGACAGTTGGATGGAAGGAACAAGCCTATATAGTTATCGGCAACGCTTGGGGCAACAACTGGGCCAAGAGTCTGCGGTTCCGGCGGATTTAGTGATTGCAGTTCCCGATTCAGGTATTCCGGCCGCCATTGGTTATTCCCAGGCCACGGGGGTTCCTTATGCCGAAGGCCTGATCAAAAATCGTTATGTGGGCCGCACCTTTATCCAGCCCACCCAGGCCATGCGCGAAGCCGGGATTCGGATGAAACTTAACCCCTTAAAGGATGTCTTGGATGGCAAACGAATTGTGATTGTCGATGACTCCATTGTCCGCGGTACCACCAGCCGCAAAATTGTCAAAGCCTTACGGGAAGCGGGAGCTATTGAAGTTCACATGAGAATCTCTTCGCCGCCCGTGACCCATCCCTGTTTTTATGGCATTGATACGGATAATCAAGATCAACTGATTGCGGCAACAAAATCCGTGGCGGAAATTGCAAACCAAATTGGTGTAGATTCCCTTAGTTATTTAACGCTCCAAGGCATGATTGCGGCGACCCAGGCCCAGGATGGTTATCAGTTCTGCTCAGCCTGTTTTACTGGGGATTATCCGATTACAATCCCTGATCCGGTGAAGCGTTCTAAATTGGTCTTGGAAAAATCCTTAGTCTAATCGAGTAATCGATGCTGAGGAAACAGGGCCTGGTAGAAGTCAAGGACTCTGGATGGGGTTGATTCATTTTTGCCAAATTTGAGACATGCAGCCCGGATACCCGTTATGGTTTCAAGGTTTTTTGGGTTTGATTCTTATGCGAAATGACTATATTTCTGCATCTCATCTGGTTCATAGAGTTGAATAAATCTGTGGCAATAAATATTTAAACCAGAGATTAAGCTCCCTCTCGCAACTTATCCAGCACCGACCGATCTTCCAGCGTTGAGGTATCCCCCGTCACTTCTTCCCCTGCCGCTAAGGATCGCAATAACCGCCGCATAATTTTCCCGGATCTGGTTTTAGGTAGGGCATCACTAAAGCGAATTTCCCCCGGCCTGGCCAGTGCCCCAATTTCACTAACCACATGCTGCTTTAGAGTTTTGATCAGGTCTTCATCCACCGTGACGTTATTTTCCAGGGTGACAAAGGCCACAATTTCTTCCCCTTTGACCGGATCAGGCTTTCCAACGACTGCTGCCTCGGCCACAGTGGGATGAGACACAAGGGCGGATTCAATTTCCATTGTGCCCAAGCGATGTCCAGAAACACTAATGACATCATCCACCCGGCCCATAACCCAGAAATAGCCATCTTCATCCCGCCGGGCCCCATCACCTGCAAAGTAAAGATATTTCCCATCTTTTGGAGCAATATGTTCCCAATAGGTGCGGCGGAAGCGGTCATCATCGCCATACACGGTTCGCATCATCCCAGGCCAGGGGTACCGCACCACTAAATAGCCGCCATCGTTATCGGCTACGGGATTACCGTCTAAATCCACCACATCGGCCAAAATTCCGGGGAAGGGTTTTGTGGCCGAGCCGGGTTTTGCCGGAATTGCACCGGGGAGTGAGGTAATCATGTGGCCGCCGGTTTCGGTTTGCCACCAAGTATCGACAATTGGGCAGCGTTCTTGACCAATAATCCGGTGGTACCACATCCAGGCCTCGGGGTTTATGGGTTCGCCAACTGTGCCTAAAAGCCTTAAAGATGAAAGATTCCGGGCCTGGGGCAGATGTTCACCCATTTTGATAAACGCCCGAATCGCCGTGGGAGCGGTATAGAAAATCGTCACGCCATACTTTTCAATCACATCCCAAAAACAGCCGGGATTGGAGGCCCGTGGTGCGCCCTCATACATTAAAGTTGTTGCGCCATTGGAGAGCGGCCCATAGACGATGTAGCTGTGGCCCGTAATCCAACCCACATCAGCGGTGCACCAATAGACATCCGTATCCTTGAGGTCAAACACCCATTTGGTCGTCATGTGGGTATAGAGGTTATAGCCGCCCGTCGTATGAACAACGCCTTTGGGTTTTCCCGTGGAGCCAGAGGTATAGAGGACAAACAACATATCCTCGCTATCCATGGGTTCCGCCGGACAATCGGCACTCGCTCCTTTTTGCAAGTCATGCCACCAATGATCGCGGCCGGGAAGCATCTGAATAGCTTGTTCGGTACGCTTGACGACTAAGACATTTTCCACAGAAGGAACGAGATCACTCCCGAGGGCCTTATCCACCTGATCTTTAAGGGGAACAATTGCATCTTTGCGCCAACCCCCATCCGCTGTAATCACCAGCTTGGCCTGGGCATCATTGAGCCGATCTCGCAAAGCTTCGGCACTGAATCCACCAAACACCACACTATGGGGCGCACCAATCCGGGCACAGGCCAACATCGCAATCGCGGCTTCGGGAATCATCGGCATATAAATCCCGACCACATCCCCTTTGGTCACACCAAGCTGCTTGAGGACATTGGCAAATTGACAGACTTCCCGATGGAGTTGGGCATAGGTGTAGGTGCGAGAGTCTCCCGGTTCGCCTTCCCAAATCAGGGCTGCTTTGTTCTTGCGCCAGGTGGTGAGATGTCGGTCTAAGCAGTTATAGGAAATGTTGATTTTGCCGTTGACAAACCATTTTGCGTGGGGTGGTTGCCAGTCAAGGACTTGCTCCCAGGCCTGGAACCAGTGGAGTTCTTTTTCTGCGAGTTCTGCCCAAAAGGTTTCGGGATTGGCCTGGGCCTGGGCATAGAGGCGTTCATACTCGGCCTGGGAGTTGATTACGGCATCGGCAACAAAGTCTTCCGGTGGGGCAAAGCTGCGATGTTCGTTGAGGATGGACTCAATTGGTGTGGAAACCATAGGGCAACTGCAATCAGGCTAATTTATCTATCGTAGAACAGGATTTGACATAAGAGAAAGTTAAGCACAACTGCGAAATAGACATAATTCTAGGAAACAATCCATTCACATTTCTTCATTCGTTCAATCAAGAATTCAGTCTCAGGATAAAATTCTTTTTTAACTGGGAGTCTAATTTTCCTTTTATTTATTTCACAATAATCAGTTCTTAAAAGAATAGGGTTGAGTATTACTTGGAGTGTTTCTGGATGAATTACAAAAAGATTTAGATCAAAAAGAGTATGCAAATCAGCGCGCAATATTAAACCATTAGCAGGATGATGATTCCCTGACTCAACGTACGGCATGATATGAGCAGCTTCTAGTGCAGCTTCTGCATTGCAATTAGTGATGACGCACTTATAATCATAAATTTTCAATAAAGTTTGGCGAAATTGTTGCTGACCCTGTCTTCTCGCAATTGAAAGAAAGGCTTTTTGTTCGGCATCATCACCATCGTAAAAGTTGAAATATTCTTCTTTGTCAATTTTTTCTATTGCAAGTTCGAGGGTGTACTTTCGATTTGGGATTTTATTTTGATATGATTCAATATTTAAATTTGGCAACTCATTAATTCTGAAACCATTTTTCATGCTAAGGTGAAGCTTGTAATTGCCTTCTTTAGGTAGTCGTAAATTTGATTCCAATAAATTTTCTTTTAATTTATCAAAAGGTATGATAAAGTTTATATTGTATTCACGCCAAATTAACACCAAAAAGGCTTCCGGATATTGTTCACATTCATTAATGTAGTTAGGACTGATATCATAAAATCCAGGGTCTTTACTGGAGTAAGTTAAGAAGAATAAATGTTTATTATCTTGAGAAACTAGCCAATCAGGCCTTCTTGGTTTTGGTTGTTTAAGGACTCCAAAGTTCTTCTCAAGCAAGCCTTTTAAAATATTTTTTGCCTTGTCAGATTCAACAGTGCGTGGCAATTTGATAACTCCATTCTAGAGAAAGCTTGACCAAAAGTATAAAGGTATATGTTACTTTCTGTTCAAATTTTTATTGTTGCTTTTTATTACAGTTCCTACAGTTTTTAAGATTTTAGCCCCAGGCCTGGAACCAGTGGAGTTCTTTTTCTGCCAATTCGGCCCAAAAGGTTTCGGGATTTTCCTTGGCCTGGGTATAGAGGCGTTCATACTCGGCCTGGTTGTTAGTTACCACATTGGCGACAAATTTAATTGAAGCAGGAAGACTTCAGATATGGGGTAATTTCGCCGTTAGTAATCTCTTGCCTCGCCATTGCAGCCATTTGAGTCCATTGATCGTCTGTTGTTGCTTCAAACTGTCGATTCCAGTGTTGTTCATCCTTGATTTCAGCTAAAAATCGAGCCACAATCGCATCCTGGTCAATTGGAGCTAGTTTTCTCAGTTGGGCGATGGCCTGCTCAAGTAATTCTGTCATGAGATATTCCTAGGAAAATATATATCCACTAAATTATATTTCTATTACATAGAGCTTTGCTTAGGCTTGGCCTGGAACCAGTGGAGTTCTTTTTCTGCCAATTCGGCCCAAAAGGTTTCGGGATTTTCCTTGGCCTGGGGATAGAGGCGTTCATACTCGGCCTGGGTTCCACGCTTCTACACTTTCCTTAAGATTAATAATACGCTCTAGAGAAAAATGATTGTCCATCCCCTACAAATCAACGGTGTAGATCACTTGTGGCTGCCAGGCCCCGCCCAGGTTTGATCTCAGCTTTTCTTGGGGATAAACTTCCCGCTCCAGGCCCACCTGTAAATTCCGCATCGGATCAACACCCGGAGAAATCAAAAACTCTAAATGGCTAATCCAAGGCCCGGTGGCAAGTTGATCGAGAATGGTTTGAATCGCGATCAAATACGGATGTTCCGGTTGCTCGTACCAGTGGGGTGTTGCCAAATTCGGCTGATCAAAGCCCAAGTGAAAGACTAAATCCGCCTCACCAAACAGGGCCTGGGCCACCGGACGTGCTTCTTCTTGCAGGAGTAAATACTGGGCCTGGGCCAAGTGGCGGAGTTTTTCTAAACGCTCATAGCGATCTGTAATGGTCTGGGGTGGGGTTTGCCATTGAATCGCCACTGTTAACAAGTAGGTTTGCAGGAGCAGATGGCCGAGCTTTTCCGCCTTAGTTGCTAAATAGGTGGAATTAAAATCATTTGCCTCGATCAACAGTGGCACCCGATCGACAACTTCCAGGCCGTAGCCCTTAAGTCCAGCTATTTTCCGGGGATTATTAGTAATCAGGCGAATTTGTTTGACCCCCAGATCATTGAGAATTTGCGCCCCCACCCCGTAATTGCGAAGGTCTGCCGGAAACCCTAAGTGTTCATTGGCTTCAACCGTATCCAGGCCCAGGTCTTGTAAGGAGTAAGCCCGGAGTTTATTGACTAGACCAATCCCCCGCCCCTCTTGCCGCAGATAGACAACCACCCCCTGCCCAGCACTTTCAATCATCTTGAGGGCGGCCTGCAATTGCATCCGACAATCACAGCGCAACGACCCCAAGGCATCACCCGTTAAACATTCCGAATGTACCCGCACTAAGACCGGCCCCTGACTAAAAGTTTCCGGATTTCCCTTGACAATTGCCACATGCTCCGACTGATCTAACCCGTTGCGGTAGGCATAGATTTGAAACTCCCCATATTCCGAGGGCAATTTAGCAATGGCTTCCCGATAAATAAACCGCTCGTGCTGAAGGCGATAGCTAATGAGATCGGCAATGCTGATAATTTTGAGATCGTATGTTTGGGCATAGTCAATTAACTCCGGCAATCGGGCCATGGAGCCATTGGGATTTTGAATTTCACAGATCACCCCTGCCGGATAAAGGCCCGCCAATTTTGCGAGATCGACTGCTGCCTCCGTGTGACCCGCCCGTTTGAGTACGCCACCTTCTCTAGCTCTGAGGGGAAAAATATGGCCGGGGCGGCGGAGATCACCGGGTCGAGTCTGGGCCTGGATGGCGACTTGAATCGTACGAGCGCGGTCTTCGGCAGAAATCCCCGTGGAAACCCCTAAATGCGGCCCAGCATCAATACTGACCGTAAAGGCGGTTTGGTTGCTATCAGTATTGCTCGTCACCATCAGGGGCAAATCCAGGTGATCCAGCCGCTCTCCTTCCATGGCTAAGCAAATCAGCCCCCGGGCATTGACCGCCATAAAGTTAATCAGGGCTGGGGTGGCAAACTGAGCCGCACAGATAACATCCCCCTCGTTTTCTCGATTTTCGTCATCCACAACAACAATGGCCTGGCCCTGTTTTAAGGCAGTTAAGGCAGAGGCAATCGAGTCAAACTGAAAACTAGCCAGGCGCGCTTCGGAGGAGTGGGTCACAGTGAATGTGAAATTTTGTAAGATTTCTTAACAACCAGCTGATCCAATCTTAGCCGTTTTCTGGAATGGTTTTGCTATTGTTAGCAGAGTTGTCGCCACAGACCGGATTTACGTCCAGGAACAGCAGGGGGGTCAAGCAGCATGAGTCAAGCAGGAATATCTGTAGCTATTGTCGGGGCTTCGGGTTACGGGGGTGTGCAACTAGTCCGGCTGTTAGTTGAGCATCCTCATACTTCTATTACTTATTTAGGTGGTGAAGGCAGTGCAGGCAAACCCTACAGCGATCTCTATCCCCATCTGTTTCATTGTGTTGATTTGACCATTGAGCCGGTGGATGTGGCGTTAATTGCCAGTAAAGCCGAGGTGGTATTTCTTTCGCTCCCGAATGGCCTGGCCCTGAACTTGACCCAACCGTTACTGGATAAAGGCTGTAAGGTTTTAGATCTATCGGCAGATTTTCGCTTTCGGAATTTGGCCACCTATCGTCAATGGTATGGAACAGAGCGCCAAGATGATGCCCTTGCGACTCAGGCCGTGTATGGGTTACCGGAACTCTATCGCGACAAAATTGCCCAGGCCCAGCTCGTGGGTTGTCCGGGGTGTTATCCGACGGCCAGTTTACTAGCCCTAGCTCCCCTACTCAAACAGGGCCTGGTTTTGCCGGAAACCGTGATCATTGATGCCAAATCCGGAACCTCCGGGGGCGGCCGTCAGGGGAAAATTAATCTGCTACTCGCTGAAGCGGATGCCTCTTTGGGAGCCTATGGGGTAGCCCATCACCGTCATACCCCGGAAATTGAGCAGATCTGTAGTGATCTCGCGGGGCAGTCGGTACAGGTGCAGTTTACGCCCCATTTGATTCCCATGCCCCGGGGGATTTTAGCAACGGTTTATGCTACCCTCCGAGACCCCGGCCTGGTAAGGGAGGATTTAATCACGATTTATCAGGCCTTTTACCGGAACTCGGCCTGGGTAAAAATTTTACCGCCGGGCACCTATCCCCAAACCAAGTGGGCCTGTGGGACAAATCTCTGTTACATCGGGATTGAAGTGGATGAGCGCACGGGCCGAGTGATTATTCTATCGGCAATTGACAACCTGATGAAAGGCCAGGCCGGGCAAGCAGTACAGTGTCTCAATCTCATGGCCGGCTGGCCAGAAACCCTGGGTTTACCGCAACTTACGTTTTATCCTTAAAGTCTTTAGAGATAGCGAATTTCTAGGGACCGCGAGGGAATGGTTAAGTTGCATTCTGCGGTCACAGGATAGCCACCTGCATTCACCCCGCTCAGGACAACCGTTGCTCCCCCTTTCCCGGAGTAGGAGTCCACCATGCCAGTGACGCGCACCCCATAACGGGCCAATTCATTGGAGCAGGTGCGGTAAGCATCATCCACAACCGAATACGCCAACCAGGCCGGGAGGAGTGCTACTGATTCTCCAATCTGTGGGATCAGGGCTTTTGCAGTAACCGCAGGTAGCATCACCATGACCACCGCTGAAATCCCCAGGCCAATTCGGGTCAACACCGTCATAACACCTTGCTCCTAAACCTAAACCTTCATGCTGGACACTACCCCTCCACCATCAGGCCAGGCCCTTGACTGAGGTCAATCATTGCGAGTTTATAGTCATTTCGCTTAGGAATGAAACACAAGAATCCTTGAAACTACTACAGGCGTTCGGGTTGCGTGTCTCAATTTTGGCAGAAATGACTATACTTACCCCTAGCTGTACCCTAGATAAAATGAGACTGCATCACGCCAGAACCCTTTATCAGCTTGAATTTTCAGACAATCTCAGACTGTCTCAGAACTATATTTTATGGGTCGCCTGGGATTCGAACCCAAGACCAATCGGTTAAAAGCCGAGTGCTCTACCGCTGAGCTAGCGACCCATTGAACCCCTAAGATTTTCAAGGCATTTACTACGCTAGCACATGATCTGAACGATTGAACATCTAAATCAAGGATTACAAAATGAGCATTGACTGGGATCGGCAGCAACCAGGCCCTGTGGGTCAAAACGTGACTCGCCAAATTGACAATGGGTACAACGGTAAATCCCCAAACGGGGCAACAAAGTTGGCAAGCCACAGCCACTACAGGCCAGGCCAGGTTGAAGTTCTTTGAGGGTGAATCCTGGCATTTGACAATTAGGACAAGGGCTGTTGATTGCGGCTAATAGCTGTTCCGTGGCCTGGGCAATCACCCGCTGCCGTGTGGGGTTAAACATCGCCCGCATATCCGTTTCGATGTGAACAGCTTGGTTTGGGGCAACCTCCCAGGCCTGGCCAATCGCTAGTTCTAAATCTTGAATCGTCTGAATTCCTTTCCAAATCTGGTCAGGAGACTGTGGCTGGGCCTGGGGCATGACAATCAGAGCATGCTCGGGAAAGCCAACTTTTTCAGCAAATTTTAGGGCTTCGGCCAGGCCAGTCACCGTTTGATGAGCAAAATTAGTCTCTAATGATAAAGCTTCACCAACAAGCTCTAAGCCATGCAGGGTATCAATCAGAAGAACCAATTCCCGGTTAGAGGGCAGCATGGGCATTTGCGGATGGGGGGCAAAACTTCCTTCACTAGCAATCCCCAGGGTTTCTCCGGTTTGACTTAGGGCAAGTTTTGCTTTTTGGCGAGCAGTTTCTAAGGCACCATGCAAGCGGGGAACTTCCCGGCTAAACGTCCCCAAAACATCAGAGTCAAAGCTATCGGGGATCATGACCTCAATCCCGGCCTGGGCCAAAATTGGGGCAATCACCTGCTCTTTCTGGTGCTTTGTTCCTAAAACTGCAATCCGTCCGGCAAAGAAAGACACGAGTTTAGCCCACGTTTCCTGAATCCTTGCAACGATAACGTTAACAGTTACTCAACCGTGCGCGAGGTTTTGGGGGGCATGGCACTGATCGGGCGCTCATCTTCGGTAACAGTTTGGCTCCGAGCCTTGGCTTTAGCGGCACTTTGCTTCAGGGCCTGGAGACGGGCTTCATAGCGTTTCCGCTGGCGGCGGGCCGGGGTTTGCTCAATTAAGACTTTTAAGGCACTGCCCAAACTCTTATAGGCATTGGGTAAGGTATAACCAAACCGTACCGCTAAACCAATGGCTTTTTCATCCGCCTCAATGGCCTGGCGCAGAAGTTTATCGCCATTATTTTTTTGATAGAGACGATATCCCGAAAATCCGCAAAGAGCCAGAGCGAGAATCAATAACAGGCCATCTTGTACCCAGAGTTCCCCCACGGCCCCCCCCAAGCCAATCGCCAGTGCTGCCATCTCCCAGCCATCTTTCGGAATTGTATCGGCTTGAATCCGGGCCACCTCGTGCCAGAAGAGCAAATTCCGTTGATCCTTTGCTAACTGATCCCAGCGAGCTAAGTCCACTTGCACTTCGACTTCATCCTTGCCGATTTCCTCAGAGATTAACAGCGGCGGATTTGCACCTGTGGCCGGCTCGATCATCACCCAGCTTTGGAGTTCTGGGGGCAGCAATGACTTTAATCGCCGTAATTCAGCAAGATCAGCACGGCCGGGAGGGGGCATGGCAGCCATAGTTACACCTTTTCTCGAGTCAGTCCAGACTAATCAACAGTTGCGAGGCCAATGGGGAACCCTCGTAAATCTAGTTTTACCTAATTAAAGCCAATTCCGCGATGCTTTAGGACGCCAAGGTTGCCGTATTGCGCCGCCGCCGTAAGGAACTGTTCGGAGTCCCGGAACTGCTGGGAGAGTTGGGAGAGCTACTATTACTCGGATGACCATTCATGGCTACCGTTTCCCCCTTAACCGCAATCGGTTGCAGCAACAGGAGTAAACCCGCATTCCCTTGCAGTTCCCGCCGCAATAACCGCACTAATTCCCGTTCTAAATGCGCTTTTAAGCCAGCCCAATCAATGTCTTGATTGCCGTTACGAGCGTATTCTGACCAGCGGTCTCGTAAGCAGGATTCCAAGGTTGAGCGCACCCAGGCCTGCCAGGCACTATGCTCAATTGGCGTGACAACGCCCCGTAAATGCACATCTGGCTCAGATTGGAGTTGGCCATTGGTTCCCACCGCCGCCGCGACCGTAATAATCCCATCTTCCGCCAGTTGTTGCCGCTCTTGGAGGACATGGGCCTTGACAATCCCACCCCGATCCATCAGTTCAATCCCGGCCGGGACTTTATCAATCACCCGCAATGAGTTTTGGGTCAGTTCGACCACATCACCATTGTCAATAATCACCATATTCTCTGCCGGAATTCCCATACTCTGGGCGGTTTGGCTATGGCGTACCAACATCCGATGCTCCCCATGTACGGGCAGGAAAAACTTAGGCCGAGTCAGGGCAATCATCATTTTTTGGTCTTCTTGGCAGCCGTGTCCAGAAACGTGAATCCCCTGCTCCCGGCCGTAAATCACCTTGGCCCCCTGCATCATCAACCGATCCACCATATTGACCACAGCAATCGTATTTCCCGGAATCGGATGGGCCGAGAGGATAACGGTATCGGTGGGGCGGATTTTGACCTTGTGATGCTCACCTTTGGAAATTCGGGTCAGGCCAGACATCGGTTCACCTTGGGAGCCCGTCGTCAAAATCATCACTTTGTTATCGGGATATTTGTGAATCACATGGAGCGGTTCAAAGAGTTTGTCGGAACATTTGATATACCCCAGATTCCGGGCATGGGCAATCACATTCAGCATCGAACGCCCAACCACCGACACCACTCGCCCATATTTTTCCGCCAGTTCCAGGGCCATATTGAGGCGATGGACCGAGGAGGCAAAGGTGGTGAAGATAATCCGTCCCTGGGACTGCATAAAGGTGCGCTCCAAGTTGGGAAACACCGACCGTTCGGAGGGGGTATAGCCAGGGACTTCCGAGTTGGTGGAGTCACTGATCAGGCACAAAACCCCTTTTTCCCCGTGTTCAGCCAAGCGTTGGAAGTCAAAATATTCACCATCCACGGGGGTATGGTCAATTTTGAAGTCGCCGGTATGGATGACAACCCCAAGGGGGGTGTGGATAGCCACGGAACAACTATCGGCGATGGAGTGGGTGTTGCGGATATATTCCACTAAGAAGTTTTTGCCGAGGCGGACCATATCCCGCGGGCGGACACTCCGCAGTTCGGTTTTATCCAAGACCCCGGCTTCTTCTAACTTGCCTTGGAGCAACGCCATTGCTAGGCGGGGGCCGTAAATCACGGGAATATCAAACTGCTTTAGATGAAAGGCAATCCCACCAATGTGATCCTCGTGGCCATGGGTGACAATCATCCCTTTGATTTTGTGGCGATTCTGGCGCAGGTAGGTCATATCCGGCAGGACAATGTTTACCCCATGCATGCCATCCGTGGGAAAGGCCAGGCCCGCATCAAGCAAAATAATTTCGTCTTCGTACTCGAACACACAGGTATTTTTGCCAATTTCGTGCAGGCCGCCCAGGGGAATAATTTTGAGAGCAGCGGTGTTTCCAGATGGGGTCATAGGTCTCCTTAAATAGAGGGTAAGAAAGAAATTTTTAGTTGTTAGGCAAGTCTGTGGAGGCAGTTCAACCCAGGCCTGGTGATGTTCTTTTGACGGAGGCGCGGGGAGTGAAGCCTAGAGGAGGTTTAAGCCGCACATTACAGTTTTGAGATGCGTGATCATCGGCTCAGAGGCCGGCGTGAGGGGTAAGCGGGGAGTGCCAACGGGCCAGCCTTGGAGTTGCAGGGCAGCTTTAATCGGGATAGGATTGGTCGTCACAAATAGAGCTTTATAGAGATCGAAAAATTTTAAGTGGAGAGCAGTGGCGGTTTCAACTTGGCCATTCACATACGCCTGAACCATTTGTTGCAATGATTCTCCTACCAGATGACTAGCAACACTGACTACACCATAGCCGCCAATGGCCAAAAGGGGCAAGGTGAGGGAATCATCACCGGAATAAATTTTGAAGGGGGGATGTAAATGCTGCCGGATTTGGCTGGCCTGATCCAGGTTGCCACTGGCTTCTTTGATTGCCACGATATTTTGATGACGCTCCGCCAGTTTAACCACGGTTTCCGGTAACAAATTCTGTCCCGTCCGGCCGGGGATGTTATAGAGCATTAAGGGAAATTCGGGCACGGCCTGGGCAATGGCACTGAAGTGGGCAAAGAGGCTTTCTTGGGGTGGTTTATTGTAGTAGGGAACGACCAGCAAGGCCCCATCCAGGCCCAGTTCGGCCGCTTTGGCAGTGGCAGAGATGGCTTCGTTGGTGCAATTCGATCCGGTTCCGGCTAAGACCTTGGCTTTTTGGCCGACAGCAGCCTGGATGACTTGAAAAAGCTTAAATTCCTCGTCCCAGGTGAGCGTTGGCGATTCCCCCGTTGTCCCACAAATCACCAGGCCATCAGAACCATGCTCTACCAAGTGGACTGCGAGTTTAGCCGCCAAATCGTAATCCACCCCGCCCTCAGGGGTAAACGGGGTAATCATGGCAGTTAAAACCCGACCGAAATCAATCATTGGCCTGGCCCCTCCCCAGACTTAAGTGCCCTGACAAGCCAAACGACTCGGGGAAATTTTTCAACAGGCAAAGCAGACCAACTCCGGGCAAAACAAGCCAACTCCATCAAGGGGCATAATTCGATTTTAGAGGGTTCAGGTGGGTTGCGAACGCCCAGGCCTGGGGCAATTAGGATTCCTCGGCCGCATTCAACTCTGAGATGGCTGAATTGGGGGTCGTTTTAGCCGGTTTATTCCCCTGAATCCCATTGATGAACATCGGGATAAACTTATCCATAAAAGCTTGGGGGTTGCGTTTCCAGGCCCGTTGTGCCGCTTGAATCCGCGTGAACTGTAAATCTGGGGAGAGCAAGGTTTGCGGTAGGCGTTCAGCTAGATAGGAAACTCGGTTCAGGATAGGCATGGTTTCGGCAATATCCAGGAGATGACTGACCCGCCGCAGTTCGGCTCCCAAGGTTATATCCAGGCCAGACTCAAAGGCCGCCTGTTCAATGGCTGCATACCGCCGTTTGGCCAGTTCCACGTTTTGCCGATGTTCTGGGCTTTTCCGGGCTAATTCCGCTAGCCAACGATTTCCCCAGCGCACATGGGCCGCTTCTTCCGGGAGAATTTTCCCAAGCACCGCCGCAATGGCCTGGTTTTCCGGAGTTTGCGGGGCCTGTTTCAGGGCATAGAGATGGGCTGAAAAATACTCACAGCCGCGTTTTTCCGTGACATTGATCGCCGCAAGGGTGTTAATTAAAAACTCATCACTGCCGGGTTGGTGCGCATCTAAAAGTCGTTCAAATTCTTGAATGTAGGAAACACCAGGTGGTGTATTGACCGGGGATTCCAGATCCACTAACAAGTCCGTTAACCACATGGCATGGCGGGCTTCATCGGCAACGTGGCGGGAGAGGTCTTTGATCAATTGCGGGGGCTGGCCGTTGAGTTGCTCAATCAAATTGGTCAGGTCTTTGCAACTGCGCTGTTCACTGTAACGGTAGCGATTCAGGGTAATCAGGTGAATTTCCCGATCCAAAACTACTTGCCGGAGAATATCGCGGGCGGTGTAGGTATTCAGGAGTTTCTTAGGATAAGCAACCATCATAGGGCTGAGATGATTTCATGTCTTGTTGAAGGGCCCACTCATGGTAACGCAACTTCTCAAGAAGATTCACGGTCATCCTTGGCGACTATCCCAGGCCTGGGCAGCATCGGTGAGAGCCTGATCCACTGTTTTTTGCTTGAGCATCGCCGCCTGGATGTTTTCATAGAGAACTTTTTGCAACTGTTTGACATCCTTGACCGGGGGAATTAAAATTTGCGCTTGCTCCATTTGACCCGCACTGACGGCCCGGGCTTTTTGAATAGGGGTGGCATCGGCTGGGAGTTGGGTGAAGTAGGGATCGTTGAGGGCGGCGACAGTGGAGGGCAAAACGTTGGCGGCTTTGGCAAATTCCAGTTGATTTTCATTATTGGTAACAAACAGGGCAAATTTAACGGCTAAATCTGGTTGCTTGCTGTCTTTGGGAATGAGGAGATTCATCGCTGCGACATTTTTCTTACCCGTTTCACCTGTAATTTGAGGGGCAGCCGCGGAGACTTGGGCAATGGTGGGAGCATTAATTTCAACGGTATTCAGAAACTCTGGACTAGAAAGCAAAATTGCCGTTTGCCCGGCCTGGTAGAGTTCAATCCCTTGGCGGTGGCCTTCCGTCAGAATTTGGGGCGGTAATAGGCCCTGTTGATAGAGATCCACCCAAAATTGCACGGCAGTCCGACCTTCAGGGGTGTTAAAGGCAGCTTTTCCCTCGCTATCCACCAACTCCACGCCCATTTGCACTAGGGATTCCAGCAATTCGGCCGAATCTTCGGGCACAACCGTAATGAAAAAGGCATATTTCCCGGTTTTGGCTTTAACGTCCCGAGCGGCCTGGGCTAGTTCCGCAAAGGTTTTGGGGGGAGCCGCAATCCCGGCCTGTTTGAGTAAGTCTTGGTTATAGATCGTGATCCGGGAGGTGAGATACCAGGGCAGGCCAAAGGTTTTCCCATCTAGGGTCATGGCATCCCAAATTTTTGGCAAGAACTCAGCCTGTTCTGTCGGACTCACCCGATCATTGAGGGCCAACCAGGCCTGGCGGGCAGCTAATTGGGAGGCAAAATCTGGATTTAAGTTAACCACATCCGGGGCCGTGCGGGCGGAAACGGCGGTGAGAATTTTGCTTTGCATCGCGGCCCAAGGCACATCCACCCAACGGACTTTCACCTCTGGATTTTCGGCTTCAAACTCGGCAATCAGTTGGTTGAAATAGTCAGTGAACTTCGGTTGCAGTTGCATTGTCCAAAATTCGATCTGGGGGCCGCTGGGGGCGGGGGGCCCAAAACAACTGGGCAAAAGGGCAATGCACAAGCCAATCAGGGCCAGGCCAAGCCAGCGCACGAACCGATGTTTGAACCAAGAAATCATAGGAAGGACTCGCAACCAAAGATCAGTAAATCTGTTTTCAGGAGATCAGGCATCTACTGGCGGTAAATCTGACGTACAGGCCCGGCATTTTGTCGCGGCAAGGGGAACTTTTTCTAAGCAATAGGGGCATTCCCGTTCGGCTACGGCTGGCGGTGGGGGCGGGGAACCTTGGCGAATCACAATCCGAATTAGGAAAAACATGGCTAGGGCGACAACCGCGAAATCAAGAATGTTCCCGGCAAAGCTACCAACCTTAAGCCCAGGCCCCACGATACTTTCGCGCCAATTCCCACCGGGAATCAAGGGGTTAATCAGGGGCATGAGAATATCTTGGACAAAGGACGTCACAATTTTGCCAAACGCCCCACCAATGACCACAGCAATGGCCAAGTCCACCACATTTCCTTTGATCGCAAAATCCTGAAACTCTTGCCAAAATTGCCGGCCGCCGCGGCGAAGTCGTCTAGATGCCATGCTGTCCGGGTATCTCCCTGACGTTTGCTAAACTCCTCACAGAATAACGAATCCCAGGCCAGGTTTAGTCCGGTTCTATTATTTCCTCGAATTTTTAGGCAGTCATGGTCGGCATTAAACCGGGGGAAGGCGAGCCGCTTGGCGTTGGTAGTCTCGTAATAATTGCCCATAGGCCGGACTGTCAGACCAGTTGAGTAATTCCCAGGCCCGGAGTACGGGTAAGGGATGGGTGAGTTGGGCAGTTTGGAGTTCCTTGAACATCTCGCCCCATTGGTTTTGATATTCGCTGTAGGCGCGAGCTTGCTCCAGAAATGCCTCAAGATTCAACTCGTCCTGATAAGTGCGATTGCCCCCACAGAGTTTCATCAACACGGCAGCTACGACCCTCGCATCTTGAGCTACCAACAACGCCGCCCGATCACAGGTCAACTCCGCACAGCGTAACCAATGCATCAGTTGGGTTTGCAAGCCTTGCGCCAGAATTGTTCCCCAGGGACTGAGTTGACCGGCCGCCAACAAAATTAAATTTGCCAAGGTTAAGTACACCCCATGTTCGCATTTGAGATGGCCAAGTTCATGGGCAATCACGGCCTGGGTTTCCGCCGGGGTGAGTAAATCCAACAGGGCGGTGTGGAGGACAATAAAGGGTTGTTTACCGCGCATGGCCAGGGTGTAGGCGTTGGGGACTGGGTTTTGCCGGACATAGAGTTGCGGGACTTCGACATCTAAAATGGCACAGGCCTGGCGTAGGAGTTGATGGAGTTGCGGCAACTGTTTTGGGCCAACTAGCAAGCTCGAGCTAATGTTTTCCAGGTAAAAGACAGGTTCGGCAATGGGGCCAAGCAAATTCCGCACCAACAGATCCATGCCTGGGAGTTGCTTTAGGGCCTGGGTTGCCTGTTGATCGAGGGGATGGCGAAATTGTGCGGCTTTTAACCCAATGAAAGCAACTGGTGTCTCCACTGTGGCAAACCTGGAACTCAATATTTCCCCATTGTAGCGAACTCGCTTTTAGCCAGGCCAGGAGTGGTCAATCCCAGAACTGTAAACCTTTGTAAAACCTGAGCTTTGCCCTTACACTATGGGGTGTGATTCATTAGTTTTCCTAAAAGCAGGTCAATATGGGCTTATTTGATGGGTTGTTGGGGGGCAAGAAAGCGGCCGCTCCCAAGGTGGAAAAGCCAAGTCAAGAGTTTTTTTTAGACCCGGATGAGGCCAAAACCTTTGGCAACATTGACTATATGCGAACTGCCAAGACCGTTCGGAAAACCTTCCCTGCTACTGGCGGGGCGAAAGAGGGGGCCGAAGTAATAGAGGTAGTTTCCTCCTTGGAAAAAGTGGATGTGGAAGCCCAAACTCGCGGCAAAGTTGAACCGACTCTAGAAGACGTGAGCCAACCCGCACCGGAATTATCAGCCCGGCGGCAACGGGATCCCAATCTCGATTTGTTTCGGAATATGGCTAAGGATATCCGCAAAGGCTAAAACAGAGAGTTTATCCAAGGAATTAAGCAGCCCGAATTTTGGTTATTGTTGACGCAGGTAGGGGCATCTTTTAAGGTGGTGTGTAAAATCCCTTAACAATTTGCCTAGCGATTACTTTGACTCCTATGAATTTGCTCCCCACTCCTGCGTCTTGGTTTGTTGTGACTCTCAGTACCTTGGCAGCAGGTTCCATTTCTGCGCTGGCCCTCGCTTCTCAACAACCCGCGGCAATTATTTTAGGCAGTGGCCTGGGGGCTTTTGGGGCCAGTGCAATTACCCAATCTCGTAAGCAAACTTCGGGGCAATCCCTCGCATCTTCAGACCAACTCAAGCAAATGCAGGCGGAAGTAGAGAAAACTTACCAGGCCCGGCAGGCTCAAGTTCAGCAACACTTACAACAAGAGTTAACCCAAGGCCTGGCAAGCATTGATCAAAAACTCACACAAGCCATCACAACTCAACAGGCCCATCTCAATCAACTTCAAGCCGAGCAAGCGACTGAAATTAAACAGTTACAGGCTTACCTCACAACCCAAGCTGAGGCGGCCAAGACTGAGTTCACCATCAGGCCAAACCAGGATTCCCAGATACAAATTACGCCAACACCTGCTCTTGAGAGTGTGGTCAAACCCCAACGCACCGCCATCCTCTATGACATTGAAAATTTGACCCGAGGCTATCACAGTCGCATACATCAAATCCGGAAAGTCTCTATTGCCAGCATTTTTGAGCAGATTCGGGGCCTGGAGGTAGTCGGAGAAATCATGGTGCAACGGGCCTATGCGGATTGGAGTCATCATGGCTTGACGAGTATTCGTTCTGAGATTAGCTACCTAGGAATTAAGCCGATCCAATTTGTGAATTTTGGCCATGAGAAAAAGACCAATGCCACAGATATTCAACTCGCCGTTGATGCCATCGAAATGATTTACCGGAATCCACTAGTTGAGACCGTTGTGCTTGTTTCTGGGGATGGTGGGTTTACATCTTTAGCTAGCAAATTACGGGAGTATGGCAAAACGGTGATTGGCTGTTCCTATTCCAATGCCGCGAGCCGCAATCTCCAGGCCATTTGTCATTATTTTGTCCACATCCCTGACCCAACTGAGAACGCGAGTAGTCTGTCTAGCCCGTCAGTAGCTCCCCCGATTTTGCGCTCTGAACGAAATGGTCATACTTTAAATGGCGAAGCTAGTGATCTGGAAGCAACACCAGACATCATTGGCCCAATTTCGCCAGGTATTAATGGCACCACTCAGGTAGAACCACTCAAAACTGTCAATCCGGCAATATTGCGCTGGTCGGGCTTAAAAGAGGCATGTTTTTTGGCGATTAAACCAATTCAATCTGAGCAGCCAGAAGCGATTGTTAATAAAATTCGGGAAGTATTGAATGTTTGCTTTCATCTGAGTTCCCACGCTGCTAAATTCCAGGCCATGGGATTTAATCCAAGTTTAATTGAGCCACTTCTAGATGATTTAATTCCTAACTTAAAGTTTGTATTTGAGGGCCTGGGTTTGATCCGCTACAGTGAATATCTCCGGTATGTGTGTACAGATTCTCCCTACTGTTTAGGACGAAATCAAGATGGGATCAAAGTTTGCCTAAGAAACGCACTGCCGGAGCATTTAACCCTTGAAGCAGACTTAATTCTTGATACTTAAATTATGAGTGCACTAGAAAGATTGCATAGCCCTATCCCAGACGTTCAGCAACATAGACCCGCAAGTGACTCAAAAATAGAACAATTGCCACCAGAGTCAGTTTTGTGCCCCCATTGTTTACGAACTGCAACTAATGGCATCAAGTGTAAGGGTATTTGTGTGGCAGACAGTAATTATTAGGTCGCTAACTATGACGGCAGCAAGTTGCATCCAAGACCTTGTAGTGGCATTGACTGGATAGACCCTATTGAAAAACTAATGCTCAGAGTGGGGGTAAGAACGTGGAGTATAAACCCATGGTTGCTGATGATGTTGGATCACTTTAGTTTGACTAGAGCCAATGATCACCACTGTCCGCATATCCACTGCCTCAATCTCCAATTTTTCTAGGGTTGTGATTACCGTAGTTTGCCCAGGCCGGCCAAGATTTTTACCTAATATAACTGGAGTTGAGGCATTTCGATAGGTTAAAAGAATTTCTTTTGCCTGTGCCAATTGCCAAGTCCGTTGCGAGGAAACCGGATTATAAAAAGCAATCACAAAATCGGCCTGGGCGGCGGCAGTAACCCGTTGAGCAATCGTTTCCCAGGGTTTGAGAATATCAGACAGCGACATCAGACAAAAATCATGGCCCATCGGTGCGCCCAATAGGGAAGCCGCAGCTTGAAAGGCAGAAATTCCTGGACACACATTAATCTCAATCTCCTGCCAAGTGGGTTTAGCCTGTTGATCTAAAACTTCAAATACCGCAGCGGCCATGGCGAAAATTCCCGGATCCCCCGACGAAATCACTGCCACCGATTTTCCGGCTGCGGCTAAATCCAAGGCCTGTTCTGCCCGTTGTAATTCCACCCGATTATCCGATTCATGGCGAGTAATGGTCGCTGGCCGTAAGGGTTCAACTAAATTCAAATAGGTTCTATAGCCAACCCAATCCGTTGCAGCTAACAGGGCTGATTTTGCTTGTGGCGTTAACCAATCTGAATCACCAGGCCCCGTCCCGACAATACTCAGCTTTCCCCGCTTCCGTTCAGAAGATACTTGGCGATAAATTAGGCGGTTAGGATTGGGGTTTAAGTCACTGAGCGGCTCATTATTAGAGATAATTTCAATGACCAAATCACTGGCCTGATCAGAGGCAACAAACTTAATGTGACTGTCGGTTAACCAGGGAGCATTTCCCCGCAATTTGACACTCGCGCCAGCTAGGAGATCCGCAAGAAAGGTTTTGGCATCTTCCCGATTAAGCAGTTCATACTCGCTTGGTGGCTTTAATAATGTCGTCTGAAAGCGTAACTCCCCAGCAGTCGTGATCGCGGCCTGGGTCTGTAAAATTTTGGCAATCTCGCGGGCCAAATCATTCGCCCCCTGTAAGCCCCCCACCAACGGAACCACCGCACTACCATCTTCGGCTACAGCTAAAACCGGGGGTTCTTGCCATTTATCACTTAATAAAGGTGCGATTGCGCGAATTAAGATCCCTGCTGCACAAAAGCCAACAATGGGAACACGGGCCTGGAATAACTCCTTAATCGTGCTGCCAAAACTCTCAAATTCCTGATCCACCCCCAGCGTCCGTTTGCCTAAGCCATAAATCTTGCTGTCGGGGAGTTGGGCTTTGACCTGTTGCGCTGTGTTGATACTGGCCTGGTTTAAAACGATTAGGGCAATTCTCATTATTTACTATATCAGTTGAGGGGTTGATCACTGCATTTCATTAGTGTTGAGTTTACGGCTTACTACTGATTATCTATATCTTCACCAAGTAAAGCTTTTCGTTTTTCAGCTCGCTCTTGAGATCGAACATTCGTACCGTATATAAAAACACTAACTAAGGAAACCAAACCCCCACCGGCAAGCAATCCACCAGCCAAGTCATGTCCTGAAACAATAATATAAGTACTACTTCCAAGGAAAAGGCACGCAATAATAAACCCTAAAACCAAGCCAGCCCATGAACGTTGTCCATCGCCAAATATGACTGCTCTTTCCAACTCCATCCGATGCTCTGCTTGCTTTTCTGCTAAGTTAAAAATTCTCTTGGCCAATCCAGGCTCGACAATATCGTAGGCTTTGAGAGACTCAGGTGGTGGCAGTGGCCCAGAAAAAGACCTGGTAATTCCAAGAAGTTTTGCTTCTCTTTTGGTAAGGGGTTGCTTTGCACCTAAGGAAGTCTCTTCGCTAGGGTCAACTTTTGATAATTCATTATCAGTATTTATATCGAATTGAGATTCGGAGCCTTTATCCTGCATGAGTTTATTAAAAAATTTTTGTTATTATTCCATTTTTGTAAATATTTCTTCCTGGGCTTGACGAAGTAACCCCTCGCTAGCTTCCATGCAACTATCTTGATATTGGATCATCGCGTCATTTAAGTCATTTCCGATAACCCACCAATCGGAAGACAGTGCAAGATAATCAGCTTGTTGAGGATTAGAAGAAGAGTTATAAATTTGTAGTGTGTTGCCAAAATCAATCAAACGCGACATCCCCTCAATAAAGGAAGGTCGTGCATATAAATAACCTGTTAATTTATCCATTGCCTTGCTTATTTTCGTATATCTATTATCCCATACCAGCTTTTAGGGAGTCCAGAGTGATGTGTCTCGGTAAATCTGGGTGTGCTTCTCAGCCTACTCTCCCAAAAAACTGCCTAGAACTGGACTTTACATCTAACACCAGGCCTCTCTCAAAATGTTAAGTTGCGTGGGTTCTGCGGATCTCTCCCAGGCCAGGCCCTAGAATAGAAAGTTGATTGTTTCAGCATAAAAACTTAGCCCAACCCAAGAGCCAATTAACCAAAAACAAGGCGGGGCCTGGGACTTAGGATGCTTTGAGATTTAAGGAGCCTATCTTGGTCAGCACAGTATTGAATACGACAAAATCTGCCGAAATTTTTTCTGCCGCTCAAAACCTCATGCCCGGAGGGGTCAACTCACCAGTGCGGGCCTTTAAATCTGTCGGTGGCCAACCCATCGTGTTTGATCACGTCAAAGGGGCCTACATCTGGGACGTGGATGGCAACCAATACATTGACTATGTCGGCACTTGGGGCCCGGCAATTGTTGGCCATACCCACCCGGAAGTGATTGCTGCCCTCCATGAAGCCCTCGAAAAAGGTACCAGTTTTGGCGCGCCCTGTGTCCTGGAAAATATTTTGGCCGAAATGGTGATTGCTGCGGTTCCCAGCATTGAAATGGTGCGGTTTGTGAACTCGGGTACCGAGGCCTGTATGGCCGTTTTACGGGTGATGCGGGCATTTACTGGGCGGGAAAAAATCATTAAATTTGAGGGCTGCTACCACGGCCATGCGGATATGTTTTTGGTCAAAGCTGGGTCAGGCGTTGCCACTTTGGGATTGCCCGATTCGCCTGGAGTGCCCAAAGCCACTACTGCTGCCACCTTAACGGCTCCCTATAACGACTTGGAAGCGGTGAAAGCCCTCTTTGCCCAAAATCCGGGGGAGATTGCCGGAGTTATTTTAGAGCCAGTGGTCGGCAATGCTGGGTTTATTGTCCCAGAGGCTGGATTTTTAGCCGGGTTGCGGGAAATTACCGAACAGTCAGGGGCCTTACTCGTCTTTGATGAGGTGATGACTGGGTTTCGGATTGCCTATGGTGGGGCCCAGGAAAAATTTGGGATTACCCCGGATTTAACAACCTTGGGCAAAGTGATTGGCGGTGGCTTACCCGTGGGGGCCTATGGTGGGCGCAAGGATATTATGTCCATGGTGGCTCCGGCGGGCCCGGTCTATCAAGCTGGAACCTTGTCTGGAAATCCCTTAGCCATGACCGCTGGCATTAAAACCTTAGAAATTCTCCGGCGACCGGGAACTTATGAATACCTGGATCGAATCACCGGGGAGTTGGCTCGCGGTTTAGTCCAAGTCGCCCAAGAATCTGGACATCCGGCCTGGGGCGGGCATATTAGCGGCATGTTTGGCCTGTTCTTCACCGCGGGGCCGGTGCGCAACTATGAAGATGCCAAAAAAGCTGACCTGGCTAAGTTCAGTGCTTTTCATCGAGGCATGTTAGAACGGGGGGTGTATTTAGCTCCCTCCCAGTTTGAAGCAGGCTTTACTTCATTGTCCCACTCCCACACTGAAGTGAGTCAAACCCTGGCGGCGGCCCGTGAAGTTCTCAGCCAACTGAGCTAAATCTCCCGTAAATTCGTGTAAGTTTATTCGCCAGAATTATTAGAAATAGTGACGCTAATGAGCTAGCTAGAGTAACCTATGGTTAACGGGTTATCTTTTTAGTGTTTCATCGAATATTCGGCTCCATGCATTCTCTTGCCTATCCCCCACCCCACCCGGTCACATCTAATTCCTCGGCGATAATCCTCTCGACCCGCGGGATTGAGATGACGTACTACACGGGACGCCAGGCCACGCCAGTTTTGAAGGGGATTGATCTCGATGTGAAAGCGGGAGATATTGAGCTACTCATGGGGCCATCGGGGTCGGGTAAAACCACACTCCTGTCGATCATGGCCGGAATCTTAACCCCAACCGCGGGCCATGTCCGTCTCTTTGGGCAGGACATTACTACCCTGTCTAAACGTAAACTGGCCAAGTTCCGGCTTGAGAATATTGGCTTTGTTTTTCAAGGGTTTAACTTGTTTCCGGCACTCACTGCTGCGGAAAATGTCTCCCTAGCTTTGGAGCTAAAAGGAATTCGAGGCAAAGCTGCAAAAGAGCAGGTGATGTTACTCTTAGACCGGGTTGGCCTGGCAGATCGGGCGGATCATTTACCGGAAGACCTCTCTGGTGGGCAAAAACAACGGGTGGCGATTGCGCGGGCCTTGGCGGGGCATCCTAAGCTGATTTTGGCCGATGAACCCACAGCAGCTCTGGACTCGCACAGTGGGCGGCGCGTTATTGAAATTTTGGGAGAACTCGCTAAACAGGATGGCTGTACGGTTGTGATGGTGACCCATGATCCCCGGATTGTCGATATTGCTGACCGAGTCGTTTATGTCGAGGATGGGCAAGTCTCATTACCCCTGGATGTTCCCAGTTCCCAAAATCTCACCTGATGAGCAAAACCGCATTTGTCACTGGAGGGAGTGGGTTTGTCGGGGCAAATCTAGTCCGGCTGTTAATTGCGCAAGGCTGGAAGGTTAAGGCTCTAGTCCGCAATCCCGAGCAAGCAATGACATTGCAGGGCCTGGATCTGCAGCTAATACCTGGCGATCTCAATATCCCTAACTTAAGTACGCTCATGGCCAACTGCCAGGCCCTGTTTCATGTGGCGGCCCATTACAGCCTTTGGCGAAAAGATGAGAAAAAACTCTATGAAAGTAATGTTTTAGGCACACGCCATATTCTCAAAGCCGCCCAGGCCGCTGGAGTTGAGCGAGTCGTTTATACCAGTTCAGTTGCCGCAATTGGGGTAGATCCCAGTGGCCAGCCGGGCACCGAAGCCTATCAAAGCCCCCCAGAAAAACTGATTAGCGAGTATAAAAAATCAAAATATTGGGCGGAACAGGAAGCGCACCAGGCGATTCAGCGGGGGCAAGATATTGTTATTGTTAACCCCACTACCCCAATTGGCCCCTGGGATGTGAAACCCACGCCGACTGGAGACTTAATCCTGCGTTTTCTCAAGAACCAAATGCCCGCCTATGTGGACACGGGGTTGAATTTAATTCATGTTGAAGATGTGGCCTGGGGACATCTACTCGCCTACGAAAAGGGGAAAACGGGGGAACGGTATATTCTTGGAAATCAAAACCTCAGCCTGAAGGAAATCCTTGAAAAACTAGCGGCGATTACGGCTAAACCTGCCCCTCAGTTCACAATTCCCGTAGTTGTACCCTTGGTGGTGGCCTGGATGGATGAAATGCTCTTGAGCAAACTGGGTAAAACTCCCAGCGTTCCCGTAGATGGGGTTTTGATGGCCAAACAAAAGATGTATTACGATGCCCGGAAAGCGATTCATGAGTTGGATTTGCCCCAAACTCCGGTGGATAAAGCCTTGGAAGAAGCCGTGGCCTGGTTCCTCGCCCATGGTTATGCCTAGCTGAACAGATGTTATGGCCTTAATGATTGCCGGAGAACGCAGCGGGGTGGGCAAAACCACAATCACCCTCTCCCTTTTAGCCGCTTTAGCCCAAAACTCAACCGAGAGCATCCAATCCTTTAAAGTTGGCCCGGACTATATTGATCCGATGTTTCACCAGGCCTTGACCGGGCGACCCTGTCGAAATTTGGATGTGATCTTAACCTCTGAAGCCTATGTGGAAGATTGCTTTGCTCGCCATAGCCAGGCCTGCTCGTTCGCAGTGATTGAAGGCGTGATGGGGTTATTTGATGGAGCCAATGATGAGGAATCACAACTCCCTTGGGATCGGGGTAGTACCGCCCACATTGCCGATTTGCTCAAGCTGCCGATTCTCTTGGTGGTAAATGCCAGCGGGACATCCCGTTCCATTGCCGCTTTAGTCCAGGGCTATCAACAGTTTGCACCACAGTTAAGCATTGCCGGAGTTGTGTTAAATCGAGTCAGCAGCCTCCGACATTTAGAGTTATTAACTAATGCCCTGAATGCGATTCAAATGCCAATCTTGGGTGTGTTCTATCGGCAGGCAGACATTACAATTCCAGATCGCCATCTCGGCCTGGTACCCACGGGAGAACTTGAGGAATTTGGCACAATTCAGACTCGGTTAGCAGAATTAGGAGCCAAAAGTTTTAATTGGGATTCATTGCTGCCCTTGCTCAGGACAAAACCAACGGCTCAAACAGCAGCCTTAGATGCCCAAGTCCAGGCCCGACAAACTGTGTTCTACCCACCCAACCCTAACCCTAAATTACGTCTGGGAGTCGCCCAGGATGCGGCCTTTAATTTCTACTATGCGGATAACTTGGATATTTTAGGGGCGGTGGGCTTTGAACTCGTGGCCTGGAGTCCCTTAGAAGATAAGACAATTCCCGATAACCTGGATGGTCTTTATTTGGGCGGTGGCTTCCCGGAAATGTTTGCGGCCCAACTCAGTCAAAACCACTCCCTCCTACGGCAGCTTGATCATCGGATTGCCCAAGGCTTACCCACCTATGCGGAGTGTGGCGGACTGATGTACTTGGCCCAGGCCATTGTTGATTTTGCCGGGAATCACTATCCGATGGTGGGGATTTTGCCAACTGTGGCCCAAATGGGACAGCACCTCACTTTGGGATATCGCCAGGCCCGCCCTTATTTTCCTGACTCCGAAACCCAGGAGCCGCCAGAGCAGACTTGGCTGTTAGCCGCGGAGGTAATTTGGGGCCATGAATTTCATCGCTCAAGCCTCAGCCAAGAAGCCGCTAACCCCTTATATATGCTCAAAAACTATGATGGTAGGAGTCAGAAAACGGAAGGATGGCAGCTTCATCACCTGATTGCCTCCTATGTGCATTTGCATTTTGCGGGTTGTCCCCAAATTCCCCAACGCTTTTGGCAAACATGCTGGCACTATCAACAATCTGGTTGAGAAAATTCTGAGTAAGACCTCTCTCCAGGCTGCTTCTCGGGAGTAGCAATCATTACACCGACTAGCCCCATTTCTCGCTAGTCTAGAGATATTTTGTTTTGGTGGAGTTTCGCAATGCTGTCCCAGGCCTGGCCCCGCAAAATCATTGCCCTAGTCCTGATCAGCTTCTTGCTCCTTGTGGGATGCACCCGCAGTCAAAGTAATTTATCTCCAAAAATTTCCGTTGGCCTGGAACCCACCTTTGCCCCCTTTGAATTTCAGCCTGGAGCCGGGGAAGTGGTTGGCTTTGATGTGGATTTGATGCGGGCAATTGGCGTAGCCACTGGCCTGGAGGTGGACTTTAAGACCATGAACTTTGATGGGCTCATTCCGGCCTTAACGGTTGGGCAAATTCAAGCGGCTATCTCGGGAATTACGATCACCAAAGAACGTTTGCAGGTCGTAGATTTTTCCCGTCCCTATTTTGAGGCGACCTTGGGCATCGGGGTGCTCCCTCAAAATCGCAATCTGGATTCCTTTGAAGCATTGGCGGGTAAACGGATTGCAGTTCAAATTGGGACAGCATCGGCTGACCAGGCCAAGCGGATTCCCAAGGCCCAAGTCACGATCTATGACACCGCTGATCTGAGTATCCAATCACTCCTCAATCGCACTGTCGATGCGGTAATTAACGATACCCCTTCCCTGCTCTACAGTATTGCCCGCGGTGGGTTTAACCAAATTCAAGTCTTTCCCCAGAAATCTACGGCCCAGTTTTATGGCATTGCCACCCGTCAGCAATCCCCCTATCTTAAGGTTATTAATGAGGGACTAGAGAAAATTCTCGCGGATGGAACCTATGCTGAAATCTATAGCAAGTGGTTTAAGGCCGCACCGCCAGTCCTGCCTGAGTTGGCCCCACCTCAACAAGAAGTCGTGCAGCCAGAACAGGGCCTGGTGGCTAACCTAAAAACTATTGCCTGGGCAATTCCGGCTCTCCTCCAAGGGACTGTGATCACCCTGCAATTAAGTGTGGTTTCAATCATTCTCGGCCTGGGGGGTGGCTTAATTTTGGCCTTGATTCGCCTCTCCAAAAATGGCTGGGGCCTGGGGTTTAGTGCGGCCTATATTGATTTTTTCCGGGGGACACCCCTCCTTGTCCAAATTTTCATGATCTATTTTGGGATTCCCGGAATTGTCCAAGGCCTGGGGTTTGACTTCAGCCCGAATCGCTTTGTGGCCTCAATTGCAGCCTTGAGTTTAAATGAAGCGGCCTATATGGCTGAGATTTTACGCAGTGGCCTACAGGCGGTTGAAAAGGGACAACAAGAAGCGGCTGAATCCTTGGGCTTAAGTGGCTGGCAAAGCTTACGACATATCGTCTTTCCCCAGGCCTTTCGCCAGATGGTGCCGGCCCTCGGTAATGAATTTATATCAATGTTAAAAAATACCAGCTTAGTGGCAGTGATTGGCTACGAAGAGCTATTTCGCAAAGGGCAATTGATTGTCGCGGATGATTATCGTCCCTTTGAAATTTATGCAGCTGTGGCGGTGATTTACTTGATCATGACCGTGGTAGCGGCGCGGACCTTTGATTATTTGGAATATCGCCTTTATCCGGATCTACAGCCGCAAAAGAGGATATCTAGCTCTAAGGTGGAAACCCTGGCTTAGGGCAACCGGATTGAACAGATGATCAACAGTTGAGCAACGGGGTCGCCGCATCCTAGAGCGTGTTATGCACTTTCAGGAAAGTAGACCTCTTGCGTAAATCACCAATATCAACGAGTCTTCAAGGGTTTGACCCTTTAAAACCTGATTCATGCAAGAGATCTAATAATCAGAACATCCTAAACGCTGTTTTTAGTTTTGTTGCGTACTTTGAAAGTGTTTGGAATGAAACAGGAAAGTGCTTGAAACCATTATGGGCAATAGTTTTGAGTATCCCAGTTTTGGCAGAAATGACTATAGGTTGGCAGATTTTGCGGTTGAACGTCCGGCTGAATATTTCCCCTAAAATAGAATCATTCTCTTCACACCAGGCCAGCCATGCAGATTGGCATTCCCAAGGAAATTAAAGATCAAGAATTTCGAGTTGCCTTAACCCCCAGTGCCGTGCAAGTCTTGGTTGAGCGGGGCCATCAGATTTTTGTTGAAACCCACGCCGGCCTCGGTTCTGGTTTCTCAGATGCAGATTACTCCATGGCTGGGGCCAAAATTGTTGCAACCGCAAGCCAGGCCTGGGAACAGGAACTTGTCCTCAAGGTGAAAGAGCCGCTGCCCAGTGAGTATCCATTTTTAAGCCTGCCAAAAATTCTTTTCACCTATTTGCACTTAGCTGCGAGTCGGGAACTGACGGAACACCTGTTAAGGACAGAGTTAACTGCCATTGCCTATGAAACTGTCGAGCGGGAGCGCAGTGGGCAAATTAGTTTTCCCCTCTTAACCCCAATGAGCATGATCGCAGGTCGTTTAGCCGTTCAATTTGGGGCCCGGTTTTTAGAACGTTCCCAAGGCGGACAGGGCATTCTTCTCAGTGGCTTACCTGGCGTGCAACCCGGCCATGTGGTGATTCTTGGGGGTGGAGTCGTGGGCACGGAAGCTGCTCGGGTTGCCGTTGGTCTGGGTGCGAATGTCACCATTTTCGATGTCAGTGTGGAGCGGCTCTGTTACCTGGAAACCCTCTTTGGGGCACGGGTGAATTATCTCTACAGCACTTCAGCCGGAATTGCCCAGGCCATCCCCAGTGCAGATTTAGTCGTTGGTGCGGTTTTAATTCCCGGTCAACGTCCACCCTGTCTGGTCTCAGCCCAACTGGTTCGGCAAATGCAGCCTGGATCAGTGATTGTCGATGTTGCCGTGGATCAAGGCGGCTGTATTGAAACAATTCGCCCCACAGCCCATTCTCAGCCGACCTATATCGAGTTTGGAGTGGTTCACTACGGCGTCCCCAATATGCCCGGCGCGGTTCCCCGCACTGCCACCCAGGCCTTGACCAACAGCACCCTCCCCTATGTTCTCAAGCTAGCCCAACACGGACTAAATGCCTGTGAACAGGACTCTGGCCTGGGCCTGGGCATCAACATCCAAAATCGCCGCTTAGTTCACCCAGCCTTAAAACAGGAGTTTCCCGATTTATAGTCATTGCGCCTAAGAATCAAACACTAAAATACTTGAAACCATGACAGGTAGAAGGGTTGAGCGTCCCAGTTTTGGCAGAAATGACGATAGCTTAAAGCACTTTCCAAAAACCCTAGCGATCAAAGTTATTAGAATTATCCTCATCACCCAACTCCACCGAATAATTGGGGCGGTCTAGGGGCTGGTAATCGGTGTCAATCGGCTGATCATCCAGATCAGGGCGGGGGCGCGGCCGGGGGCGACGACGGGGGCCAACGGAACGACTGCGAGACTCAGATTCATCGGGGGAAGTGGGTCGGGAACTAGCGGGGCGACGCGGCGGCTCTGGATTGTAGGCTGTCGGGGCCTGGGGGTCGCCATAACGCTCAGTCGGTGGCTCATAATCGGCAGTTGGTGGACTGGGACGACGGTTGGTGGGGCGAATTGGACGTTCTGGGCGGCTACTCACGGGACGCTCGGGGCGAATTGGCCGCTCAGGAGGGGTACCGCGCCGGGAAGGCAGCCGGCCTGCAGGGGTTACCTCATCATCCCAAGCATCATCATAGCGATCCTGATTGGTTTCCCGGGTGCCGCGGATGCGCCGCACAGGAGGTAAATCCTCTTCGTAGGGTTCTAGTTCTTCTAGTTCTGCGCGATAGGTATAGGTGCGGCTCACTGGGCGGTCTTCATCAACCACAGGCGTATTTCGGCGAGCTTGTTCTGTCGCAATCCGGCGTAAGCGAATGCTCTCAACGGCAAAAAACACGGCCGAGCCAGTTAACAACACCTGCCCAAAAAACAAAATCGGATCGAGTCGCCAACCCTGGAAAAAGAGAATTCCCCCACAGAGCAAGCAAACTGCGGCAAAGAAAATATCATGATCACGGGCTAGCTCTGGGCGAACCGAGCGGAGGAAATAGAGGGCCGCACCACCCACAGCCAGGCCAATCCCCAAAATCCCAGCGGGCCCCAGGCCGACATTAACAATTTGACCTATAACTGGGTAAAACAATGGAACTGGAATACCCACGCACCTTTCCTCAAATGTTCACGGGTTAAGCTAAACCATTTCCATGTTAGCGAGTTGAGTCCCGTTTCAAGAGCTTTTCAGCCAAACCAGACAGATTTAGCCTCAAGGTTAATCCCAGAGGAAATCCCGTCATACTTCTACATGAGTCAGGCAAGCCCCAACACAGCCCCTAATACTGCCAATGATCAACCTGGGGGGGTGACTAAACCATTTGCGGTTCGGGAGCAGTGGTAACGGTGGCCTTGCTGCCGGGGGTTTGGATATTAATAACATTGGGTGTAAACAAAAACACAGCTTCCCCTAAGCGAGTTTGATGCCCATTAATCGCAAAGGTACTCCCAGCGGCGAAGTCAGAGATTCGCTGAGCTTCAGCAATATCGAGATCTTCTAAGTTCAAAATGACAGCTTTATCAGCCCGCAATGCTTGCACGATCAGGGTCGTATCACTCAATGCCCGCGGCTTGACAATCACAACTTCATAACCGCTGTTTAAACCACGGGATAACTGGAGAACATCATTCATGGAGTCGGGCCCCCTCAGGCACTGCAAGCATATTTAACATCCTTACATTTGGTGAATCTCACGGCAAAATTCATAAATAAAATTCACAAATGTAGTTAACCCATTAGTCTAGGTGATTTCCCAGCTATTTTGCCACTCTCTAGCATTCAGCCTTTGCAAAAGAATTGCTTCTGTTACTAAAACTGCAACTCATCCATCCCAAACGGGGCCTGGGCCTAATCTAATTTCAGAGGGCAGTTGGGCCAGGATTGAGATTCTTTTGAGCAACCCCAAATAGTTCCCAACTTTGCCGGAATCACGGATTTAATTCAATGAGCGTCTGGAGGTCTTTCCATGAATCGTCTGCATCTGGCTGCTAGTCTTTTGAGCGTGATTAGTTTGGGAATTTTCCTGCCAAAACTCTTCAATGGGGCAACTCCGAATACCGTTAATTCCTCTGTGGATGCGCTTGCGTTGGAACCGTGGGGCCTAATCAGTTCTGAAACCCCCTCCTCGCAACGGCCCCAACCCTCAGAACCTATCGCTGTGACCCTCGATCAATATCAGCAATACCGGACTGTGATTGAACGCACCCAGGCCCTGCTCAGTAACGCAGAGGCAATACGGCTAGCTCAACAACATGGCCTGAATATTCTCAATGTGACTTGGGAAGATACGGGACGCTATCAAAACTCAGCGGTTGGCCCCAATATCAGCGACATGACCATTCAAATGCAGCAGTTCAACCCCCGCACTGAGGAGTACGAGTTGAGTTTGATGCCCGTGATTCGCTATCCCAACTTCACCGATAAAACTGGCGATATCCCCCTAGAGCGATTTTATCTCAGGGTCGGCAATGAAAAGGGCAAAGACCTGAAACGCATTAGCTTAAAAGAGCTACTCGGCAACTTTCGCAACTATCTCCATACCCCCAGTTCCTGGAAAGGGCGCAACAAATCACTCCTGGCCCCGCGGGATAGCCATGTTCTTGTGAGTGCCCAGGCCTGTTTTCTCCCAATTCCCCAGGGCGGTCAAGCGGAATTTAATCCGGTGCTATTTAATTATCAATCCTATGAGAAAAATCCAGCCGTCCTGGCAATTTTGGTCACGCGGGAAGGCACCAGTGCTACCGTCATTGACAATAAACGGGATGGGTTTGCGGCCGGGCCGACCTGGGGACAGCGGTTATTTTTTAATAAAAATGGGGAGCGAGCGAGCTTGACTGGGCAGCGGGCCAGTGATTTGGGAACGAATCCAGAGAATCCAGATGTCAGCACTCCCTTAACCTCAGAAACCGCCGAAGCCAGTGGTCTAAATCTGGTGATGTTAATCCAAGTTCCCCTCAAGCAAAAGCCTCGCCCGCAAGCCCCAATGTTCAATCAACTCGCCCCCAGTGCGGCTCCAGCGATGGAATCAGCCGGGATGGCCCGCTCTGATGTGGAAGCTGCGGTGATTGGGCATGGCCGGGTGGAGGGGCCTTTCACTGAAATTGACAACCTAGAAATTGAGCGAGACCCGCGTTTTCCGATTCGCGTCACAGTCCAGTTCTATAAAGCCACTAGTAACGGCAGCGTCTCTGCGGCAGATATGCGCCAAATCAATGCCCAAATCGCCCGCGTCTACCAAGATGCAGATTTTGTTGGCAGTCTTGTTGTTGATGGCAGTACCGGCCGCCCGACGGAGTACCAGGGGCCCAAACAAGAGCCGCCCGGTTGGTGGCATGATTTCTGGCAGCGCTATGAAGCCAATTCTGGCCAGTCTCGGGAGGAAGCCCTGGAAATGTTACACCGTTTACGGGGCCAGGCCTGGATGCCCAAAACTCCAGCCGAACTGCAAAAAGCTTTAACTGAATCGAATCAGCAAGGGCAACCCTAAAAATTACCTTGAAGTTGGGCCTTGGGGTTCTTTTACCCCTATAGAAAAAGCAGCAGTTTCAGGACAATCCTCCCCGTCCTAAGACATAATAATTGGAATCAAGATTTTAGAGCTTGCCCCATGTTTGGCTGCTTTTTTTAAGACATTTGCGAGACGATCATGCCCCCCGAACCTCAGCCTAAACGGACAAAACCCAAGTCGGCTTCCCCTGAAATTCTCAGCGTCAAAAAGCCCACTGCCTCGCCCCCGGAAACTCTGGCATCTGAACCCGCTGCCTCAGCAGTCAGTGCTGCACCTGTGGTGTCCCCCCAGGCCAATCCCACAACTGAACAGAGTAAAGGCAGCGGGCGACAACATCCCATTCCCCCGGTGAGTGAGCGTTTGCAATATCGGGCGATTGGCCTGGTGAAGGGAACCTACAAGCCGGATCCGGAGCAATTTAACCGTGGTTTCCTCCTGACCAGCGATGGTGAAGAAATTGAGGCGGTCTTGCTCGGGCAGGTCATGAATGTGATTAAAAAATACTTGGATCCAGATAAAGAGCATCTTTGGGTGGTCTATCCCCGCACCCGGGATCTGAATCGCGAGAATAGAAAAATGGTGCCGAAGGGGGCCAAGCCAAGTTTAAGACCACAGGCTCCGGTCAAGGACGATATTGTGCTTCACCTGCAAATTGTTGGGGTTTGGGAACCTGAAATTCTCCAACAGGATGTCTATGCTCCAGATAGCCAGGCCGGGGCTGCTGTAGAAGACGATGACGGCTACTTTTCAATTCGGGGTGAGGTCATCTTCAACTCCCAAGAGAAGAAATTTGTCATGGTGAAAATTCAGCAACAGGCCAAGCGTAAAACGGATAAGGACAAGGAAAAAGCCTTCAAAGTCCGTCTAGAAGGTGTTGTTGAAATGAAGTCACCAGGCTATTTTTGGGACTTGCATGTTAAACGCCAGGGCGCGCAACTGGTGATTACAGAGGCCAACCCGATTGGTGTTTTACCCCCGCGCAAACTAACCAAATCAATCCGGCCTGGTAAACCCCCAGCCCGCAGACCCTTAAGCAATAGTGGGGAACGCCCAAATACGATCACCACGGAACGGCGGCCCCCAACCACCCGCCCGATTCGCCGCACACCGAGCAACCCGAGTTCGTGATAGCGTAACAGAAAGACAAGGAAGAACATGGTGAACATTGAACTTGGGCGGGGCCGTGTAGCCCGCAGAGCCTATGGCATTGACGAAATTGCATTAGTTCCTGGTCGATGCACCTTAGATCCACAACTGGCAGACACATCTTGGCAATTGGGTGCATTCGCCCTAGAGATTCCCATCATTGCCAGTGCTATGGATGGAGTTGTGGATGTCACCATGGCAGCAAAATTGAGTCAGATGGGGGCTTTAGGTGTTCTGAATCTGGAAGGAATCCAAACTCGCTATCCAGACCCTAACCCGATTTTGGATCAAATTGCGGCGGTGGATGCATCTGAATTTGTTCCCTTAATGCAAACCCTGTATGCCCAACCGATTCAACCAGAGTTAATCACCCAGCGAATCCAGGAGATCAAAGCTCAGGGGGGAATTGCCGCAATCAGCGCGACACCGGCCGGAGCAAGCAAATTTGGGCAGGTGGTGGCGGCGGCTGGAGCAGATTTATTTTTTATCCAGGCCACGGTGGTATCCACCGCCCATCTTTCCCCCGAAACTATTACCCCCCTAGACCTGGCCCAGTTTTGCCAGGAGATGCCCATTCCCGTAATTTTGGGTAATTGTGTCACCTATGAGGTGGCCTTAAGTCTGATGAAAGCTGGAGCGGCGGCTGTTTTGGTCGGAATCGGCCCAGGGGCAGCTTGTACCTCTCGCGGTGTTTTAGGGGTGGGTATTCCCCAGGCCACAGCCGTTGCAGATTGTGCCGCCGCCCGGCAAGATTTTTATCGAGAAACGGGTAAATATATCCCGGTCATTGCCGATGGGGGCCTAGTGACTGGGGGAGATGTCTGTAAGTGCATTGCCTGCGGTGCCGATGCCGTGATGATGGGATCTCCCTTTGCTCGGGCTGCGGAAGCCCCAGGCCGGGGCTATCATTGGGGCATGGCAACTCCCAGCCCTGTTTTACCCAGAGGCACGAGAATTCGAGTGGGAACCACTGGCACCCTTGCGCAAATTCTGCGTGGCCCTGCCCAGTTAGACGATGGAACCCATAACTTCCTGGGTGCCCTCCAAACCAGCATGGGAACCCTCGGAGCAAAAAATATTGCCGAAATGCAACAGGTGGAGATTGTGATTGCACCGTCACTCCTGACAGAAGGCAAAGTCTATCAAAAAGCCCAAAAGTTAGGCATGGGGCGCTGAGTATTTTTTGTCCAGATCAAAAGCATGATCTCCCGACACAATCCCCCGATAATTTGGTAGAAAACCTTAAAACCTCTCAAAAAGCTGGCCAGGGAACTAGAGCAGTTCATCAACCGTCACTTAGAATAGTAGTTAGCGGAGACACATGTTTCCGTTCACTCCTCACACCACACCCCGCTTGGACTTCGGTTTAGGCGGTTTTCTTTTTGGGAATTTAAATAACACTTCAAAAGAACACTTCAAGTTAAGCCTAGTTCGTTATCCGGTTGATCAAGACACTGTTGACCAAAACACCTGAGACTTTGGCAGTTATGAAGCCCCAGATCAGGTCTTAGTTCCCACATTCCCCAAAAAAGAATTTAAACCGTAATAAAAATTAACGCCTTGAACACTTGGCAGCCAACACGGCCCTGACCGGGAGCCAGGAAGCGATATGATAGGATGATTAAAAGTGGGTTGGTTTGCCTGAACCTCTTTTTATTAGATTTTGACCCTAAGGATTTTGCTCTATGTCCTCAGCCTTGTCGGTTACTGACGCCACCTTCAAAGATGAAGTTATTGACAGTGAAGTACCTGTGTTAGTGGACTTTTGGGCACCTTGGTGTGGCCCCTGCCGGATGGTCGCCCCCGTTGTTGAAGAAATTGCGGCGGAGTACGATGGTCGAGTCAAAGTCGTTAAAGTCAATACGGATGAAAACTCCCAAGTCGCTTCTCAGTACGGAATTCGTAGCATTCCAACCCTGATGATTTTTAAGGGGGGACAAAAAGTTGATCTGCTCGTCGGAGCGGTTCCCAAAACTAAAATTGAAGCAACATTAGAGCAGTTTCTCTAAGGCAAAGCTTTTTAATAGTGACGGGGCGAAGTTGCGTCTCCTGATAAAATAGAAATTCGCTCCTATCAGGCCCCGTTATGAGCCAAACATCGCAGGCCCTTGCGTCACTCCAACAGGATTTATTACAACTCGTTGCTCAACTCGATACGGTTACAAATGGTGATTTAATTCAAACCGTATTGGCATCGGTTGTGCGATTAGCTGAAGAAGATTTAGATCGACTCGATTGGAAAATTCTACGCTCGTCTTTACGGGACATGGAACGAGCTTTACAGGTGTTTGCCCCCTATCGTCATAATCGGAAAATTTCCATCTTTGGTTCTGCTCGTACTCAACCCGATAGGCCTGAATATCAAATGGCCCATGACTTTGCCCACCAGGCCACACAGCAGGGTTTTATGATCATGACTGGCGCGGGGCCTGGGATTATGGAAGCGGGGAATAAAGGGGCAGGCCTGGGATATTCCTTTGGTTTAAATATTGAGTTGCCCTTTGAACCCGGAGCAAATCCCTTTATTGAGGGTGATCCCCGGCTAATTAATTTCAAGTATTTCTTCACCCGCAAGCTCTTTTTACTGAAAGAAACTGATGCCATTGCCGTGTTTCCGGGGGGATTTGGCACCCTCGATGAAGCCTTTGAATGCCTTACTCTTTGTCAAACTGGAAAGTCGCCCCCAATGCCCATGGTTTTAGTAGATCGACCTGGAGGGACTTACTGGCAGGCCTGGCATGAATATGTGCAGCGGGAACTCAAGGGTAATGGCTTAATTGGCGAAGAAGATGATCAACTTTATACGATTACCGATAATGTCACCCAGGCCTTGCTCAATCTTGGCAGTTTCTATCGGGTTTATCATTCCTGTCGCTACGTCAATGAGTTTTTAGTGTTGCGTTTAAATCAAGAGTTAACTAATGCCCAAATTACCACCTTAAACCAAGGCTTTGCTGATATTTTAGCCAGTGGTTCCATTGAGAAAACGACTGCTTCTGAGCGCGAACTCCGGGATGAACAGCCGGATAATCGGCCTAACTTTATTCACACGGCGCATCTACCCCGCTTAAGGTTGCATTTCAATCAACGAGACTTTGGCCGACTGTATCAACTCATTCAGCAAATTAACCAGATGGGTGAGGGAGAAGCTGCCAGTCATCCCGAGCGTAAATAGGGTTTTCACGGTTTTTAGTTCATTTATTTATCCTTTAGTAGCTGCTTATGATCGAACGTTATACCTTGGCTCCCATGGGCGACATTTGGACAGATGCCTATAAGTTAAAAACCTGGTTACAAGTTGAGATTGCCGTTTGTGAAGCCCAGGCCGAGTTGGGGTTAATCCCCTCAGATGCGGTAGAGACTATTAAAGCCAAGGCCAATTTTGATCCGCAGCGAGTTTTAGAAATTGAAGCGGAAGTCAAACATGATGTCATTGCCTTTTTGACTAACGTCAATGAATATGTCGGGGATGCCGGCCGCTACATTCACCTGGGGATGACCAGTTCCGATGTTTTAGACACGGGTTTGGCCCTGCAACTTGTTGCTAGCCTGGCAATTCTTTCGACCCAACTGGAACATCTAATTCAAGCGGTTCGTACCCAGGCCCAGGCCCATCGCTACACCATCATGGTTGGCCGCAGTCATGGGATTCATGCCGAACCAATTACCTTGGGGTTTAAGTTAGCCGGGTGGTTAGCAGAACTGTTACGGAATCGCCAACGCCTCTGTCACCTCCATCAAACCATTGCCGTCGGGAAAATTTCGGGAGCCGTGGGAACCTATGCCAACATTAGCCCGCAAGTGGAAGCCCTCACCTGTCAAAAATTGGGACTCCAGCCCGACCCAGCCTCAACTCAAGTTATTTCTCGGGATCGCCATGCCGAATATGCCCAAGTTCTTGCCCTATTGGGAGCCAGTTTAGAACGGGTTGCCGTAGAAATTCGCAATCTCCAGCGGACGGATGTTCTGGAAGTGGAAGAATACTTCTCTAAAGGACAAAAAGGCTCCTCGGCCATGCCCCATAAACGTAATCCAATTCGCTCAGAACGCTTGACTGGCCTGGCCCGGCTCTTGCGGGGAAATGCGATGGTCGCCCTGGAAAATGTTGCCCTTTGGCATGAACGGGATATTTCCCACAGTGCCGCGGAACGGGTGATCTTACCGGATAGTTCGATTGTGGCCCATTTTATGTTGGTGGAGGCAACTGAACTGATTCGGACATTACAGGTTTACCCGGAAAATATGTCCCGGAATATGAACCTTTACGGCGGCGTGATTTTCAGTCAGCGGGTGTTACTAGCCTTAGTTGAAAAAGGGTTAACTCGGGAGTCTGCCTATGCTTTAGTGCAACGCCATGCCCACCAGGCCTGGAATCAAGAAGGAGGCAACTTCAGAGAGTCTCTCGCCACTGATCCAGACGTTAGCCAACATCTTTCCGAACGCGAACTAGCTGATTGCTTTGATCCGAAACAACACCTGAGTAATTTGGAGGAAATCTATCAACGGCTGGGAATTTAGACACTGGATATTTCCCCACAGCACAGGCAACTTCAGCGATATCCGTTGGGAAGAAGTAACTATTTATTCTGCTTTATCCTAAAGTTAGGGTAGTTCCATGAAAGTTAATCCAGGGATGAAATATAACAACCCCCTCGGAAGAAGTTTGGTGTTTATTGGCAGTGAGGCTGTTAGGGGAGCAAGTTGTAATTCTCAATCATGAAAAATTTCAACCCCAGGCCTGGTCATGATCGCCTAAATTCAATTCATCAAAACAACGGTGAAAGCTATGCTTACCTCTACTCCTAACTCTTTAACAGATTTGCTCGCATCGACATCGGTTGTTTTGCATCATATCAGTTGGGAGACCTTTGAAAAATTAATTGCAGAAACAGGTGAAGACCGTAAATCACGCTTTTATTACATGAATGGCGACTTGGAAATTACTCCGCCGCGGACTTTACACCATGTTAGTTGGGAAACATTTGAACAGTTAATTGCGGAAACAGGTGAAGATCGCAAAGCCCGTTTTTACTATTTAGATGGTGAACTCGAAATTATGCCACCACTGGCCTTTCATGAAGGAAGTAATCGATTTCTAGACGATTTAGTGCGAGTGATTTGTGATGAACTAGGCTTAAATATGCGTAAACTTGGCTCAACATTATTAAAAACAGGTCAAGTCAATACTGGTTGTGAACCAGACTCTTCCTATTACATCCAGAATGAACCTGTAATTCGTGGAAAGATTAATATTGACTTGCGTGATGGTGATCCGCCGCCTGATCTTGTCCTAGAAGTGGATGCTAGCAGTTCCTCTCTTCCCCGTTTGCCAATTTATGCCAGTCTGGGAGTTCCTGAAGTTTGGCGATATGATGGAAAAACGTTGCAATATTATCACCTTGAACAAGGCTCCTATGATCCCAGGGGCACAAGTCTGACATTTCCACAGTTACCAGCCTCTGTTTTAGTTGAATTTCTGCAAAAGCGTCTAGAAATTGGGGAAACGCAAACGTTACGAGAGTTTCGGGCCTGGATAAAAGCTCATTGTCCATCTAACTAGCTTAAATAATTTTTATGACTGTTCAAGCGACCCAACTGACAGAATCGGAAATCACTGAAATTCTCCAAAAGCTCCGCCGGAAGGAAGGGAATTGGCTGGAGTGGGCCAGTGCTTGTCAACAGTTACAAAAATCTGGTTTAACCCCCCAGGCCATTTTTGAAGCGACGGGATTTGAACCGATTCATCAAAATCAAATTATCACCGCCAGTCAGGTTTATCAGAGCCTTGAGTCGGGACAAGCAAATTCCCAAACATTGGAACATTTTCACCAACGGGCCAGTGACTGCCTCTATGAATTACGGATTCTGAATCAACAGGAACGGGTATGGGGAGCGGAGTTAATTTTCAGTCGTGGCCTGGATATGGATGGGGCTCACGAAATTGCCAAAGCTTTGAAAAATGCGGGTCGAATCAGAATTCCTGAGGCTTTTTCCAAAACCGCTGGGGATCGAGTTGCTGTTTACTATTGGAATTTAGCCCGCCAACAAACGGAATTGGCTGAGCGGTCGCGTCTGATTGCCCAGGGGTTAAGCTATGCCCACTCAAATCCAGCCCGTAAAGAGTTAGAAACCCTCTTAGTTTCCGGTGTTGTTGCCACCCCCAAATCTGCGCCGCGCCTTCCATTTTACCGTCTGGAATCGGAAGAAGAAATGCCACGGATCATTCCAGTTGTCGGTGAATACCCCGTGAGTACCCAGGCCTGGCAGGAGTTAGCGAAGTTTTCTCTATCCGGTGTTTTTGCACTTTTAGAGACTAGGCAAGCGGGTGTATTTGTCCCAATTCCGGGTTGGCAAGTGATTCGCCAGGCCCAAGACCCGATTGCGTTCCTAGCCAAAACAACCGATTTACCTGATGCCCCACCGGATACGCCGCCAGAAGATCTGTTAGTGATCGTGGATCGGGAACAACGGGCCTGGAATTCCGATAATTATTTCCTAGTGGATCAAGTCGGACAAGCAAGGATTCAATGGTCAGAGGTGTCAATCACCACCCCTCTTTTGGGACAAGTTATCTTAATTCTGCGGCCCAAACGGATTTTAGACGAAACAGCAACCTTTGATACCTGGCTGATTGATGAATAGACTGATTGCCACAACCCACAATTAGGCATAATCCTGGGCGATTAGCTTGAGCCAAAGTGATGGTTTTTTTAGAGATAAATAAAAAATCCTTGAAACCACCACGGGTGTTCGGGTTGCGTGTCCCAATTTGGACAGAAATGACTATAGGGTATGAGGTGTAAATGGAGCGGTTAGTTTCTCTGTTGGGCTTAGGGGTGTTTATTGGTTTTGCTTACCTAATTTCCGTTAATCGGGCTGCGGTGCAATGGCGAGTTTTGCTGTGGGGAGTAGCCCTCCAGTTCGGCCTGGCATTAGTGATTTTACGTTTACCTCTAGGTCTAAAACTATTTCAGGGCCTGGGCAATGCCGTTAGTTGGTTTTTAAATTTTTCTGATGCTGGGGCTGAGTTTGTTTTTGGGGAATCCTATGCCGATCATCTGATTGCCTTTAAAGTCATGCCGACGATTATTTTCTTCTCTGCGTTTATTTCCATTCTTTACTATTACAGGATTTTGCAGTGGGTGATTGCTCGACTGGCTGCGATTATGATCCGCACTATGAAAACCTCTGGCGGTGAATCCCTAGTCTGTGCTGCTAATATTTTTGTCGGTCAAACGGAAGCCCCCCTCTTGGTGAAGCCCTTTCTCAAGACTATGACCCAATCTGAACTCCATGCGGTGATGACATCTGGATTTGCTACGATTGCGGGCGGTGTGATGGCTGCCTATATTGCCTTTGGGATTCCCGCCGAACATTTGATTGCTGCTTCTGTCATGTCGGCCCCAGCGGCTTTAGCTCTATCTAAGGTGATGTATCCAGAAACAGAAACCCCAGTCACTACCGGAGCACACATTAATCTCAAAGTAGAGAATCCCTATGCCAATGCAGTTGATGCCCTGACAGTCGGTGCTTTAGATGGGATGAAGCTTGTTTTAAACGTGGTGGCCATGCTCATTGCATTTCTAGCATTGGTTGCTGCCGTGAACGGTGTGCTGGGATTAATTGGGCCAGCCCTCAATTTACCGCAATTATCTTTGGAGTGGTTGTTCGGCATTATTTTTACACCCGTGGCCTGGTTGCTGGGGATTCCCTGGACAGATGTTAGTGAAGTTGCCATTTTATTAGGCAAGAAAACCATCTTAACTGAGTTTCTTGCTTATCTAGATTTACGCACGTTGATTGAAAACAGCCAGAAAGTGCTGAACAACCAGGCCCCATTAAATTCCTTACCGACTTTGACAGAACGATCGCAAATCATTGCCACCTATGCCCTCTGTGGATTTTCTAATATTGCTTCGATTGGGATTCAAATTGGCGGTATTGGGGCGATTGCGCCCGAACGTCAACGGGATTTAGCCCGCTTAAGTATTAGAGCCTTGGTAGCGGGTTCTCTAGCTTGTTTTATGACAGCCTGTATCGCCGGAATCTTGATTTAGTCATTTGGTCGATTCATGTAATCTACCCATGGCCTGGGATAAGCCTGGCAGCTACTCCCTACTTATGATCATTTTGCTTAGGAATAAAACACAAAAATCCTTGAAACCGTCATGGGTGTTTGGGTTGCGTGTCCCAATTTTGGCAGAAATGACTAGGGCGTGTCATCATTTAAACCTTAGACCTTAGATGGGGTGGGGTTTTCAGCTTGTGTGATCGGCTAAATGTTTATAGGCTACAACCAAGTCAAAATAAGGGTTTCAGAGCTAATTGATGACAGACCCTAGACCTCTTGCACGAATTAGAATGGGGTAAATGATTTTTATCAAAGGAAATGTGATACAAGATTCTAAGGAAGTTATCTCCAGGGCAATTTAAGCGGCTTACGGGTGTGAGTCACTCTACCTTTGCGGTCAGGGTATCGACGTTAAACGCATCTCTCAATCGGTCAGGGAAGCGGGGTGGGCAAAATAAACTCAGTGTCCCCGACCAGCTATGGGTGGCCTTGGAGTATTGGCGGGAATACCGCACCTACTTCCACATCGGTCAACCCTGGGGCATCCATGAGTCAACGGTCTGTCGGATTGTGCACAAGGTCGAAAGCATTCTCCTGTCGTCTGAGCAATTTCATCTGCCCTCTCGTCAATTCGTGCGTCACACCCCCAGTTTGGAGGTGGTCGTGGTTGATGTGACCGTAGAGCGTGCTCGTACGTGGTGATTGAGATTGAACGCCCTAAAAAAACAGCGACGGTACTATAGCGGCAAGCAAAACTGTCATACCCTCAAGGCTCAAATCCTAGTTCATCAGTCCACTCAGCAGATTCTCGCAACGGCATTTGGGGTTGGGCGCTGTCATGACTTCCGGTTGGATAAGGAGACCAACGTTAGAGTGTATCCACAGGTTGAATTGCTGGCGGATAAAGGCTATCAAGGGATTTTGAAGCATCATCCCAACAGCATACCCCCGCATCGCAACCCCCGAAACGGTCAACTGTCCAAGGAACAACGGCGGCATAATCGAGGGCTGGCTAAATGGAGGATTGTTGTAGTAGAGCTTGCTCGTACGCAGTGCAAACCCATCGGAGGCTGAAAGTCTGGCGCATTTTCTCGGGGCGATATCGAAATAGACGGAGGCGATTTGCTCTCAGGATTAACTTAATTGCCGCTATCCTGAATTTTGAGCTTACTCTTCACTCTCCCTAGATTTATGCAAGAGGTCTAACGTCCATCGGCTGAAGCAACTAGGATTCACAACGGTGGCTCTATTAAACTAGCTCAGAGTGAGGCTTATTCCCCGGCCCATCTACCCAACGCTCCATGATCGAACCCCTGATCAAAAACCGCGAACAGTTAGAAACACGCCTAAAGGAATTGCCCTTAGAACCGGGGGTGTATTTAATGCGGGATAAAACCGATCAAATTCTTTATATCGGCAAATCTAAGCGTTTACGGAATCGAGTTCGCTCCTATTTTCGGCAACCTGCTGCCCTAGGCCCTCGTTTGGAGTTAATGGTCTATCAAGTCGCCGAGATTGAATTTATCGTCACAGATTCCGAAGCCGAAGCCCTAGCCCTAGAAGCGAACTTAATCAAACAGCATCAGCCTCACTTCAATGTTCTCCTCAAAGATGACAAGAAATATCCCTATCTGTGTATCACCTGGTCTCAAGAGTATCCCCGGATTTTTATTACCCGCAAACGCCGCCTAGAAGCCCAACGGGATCGCTATTACGGCCCCTATGTGGATACCCGGTTATTGCGACAGACCCTTGGCCTAGTCAAACGCCTCTTTCCCTTGCGCCAACGCCCACAGCCGCTATTTAAGGATCGCCCTTGCCTGAATTACGATATGGGCCGCTGTCCGGGGGTGTGTCAAAAACTGATTACGCCCGAGGATTACCGGAAAACGCTGCAACGGGTGGCGATGATTTTCCAGGGGCGAACAGGGGAACTGATTGATACCCTAACTCAACAAATGGAGCAGGCCGCAGAAGTCTTAAATTTTGAATTGGCGGCGCGCTTACGGGATCAAATTGCCGGATTGAAATATTTGGGAGCGGATCAAAAGGTTTCCCTCTCAGACGATACGGTATCGCGGGATGCCATTGCCCTAGCCGCCGATGATCACCAGGCCTGTATTCAGTTGTTTCAAATTCGCTCGGGGCGGTTAGTCGGAAGGTTGGGGTTTGTTGCTGATGCCCAGGCCGGACAACCGGGGTTAATTTTGCAGCGAGTTTTAGAAGAACACTATGCCCAGGCCGACCCTGTGGAAATTCCCCCGGAAATTTTGGTGCAAACCGCCTTACCGGAAGCGGAATTTTTAGCGGACTATCTCAGCCAGGCCAAGGGGCGGAAAGTCACAATCACGGTTCCCCAACGCCAGACCAAGGCCGAATTGATTGAAATGGTGGAGCGCAATGCCCTGATCGAACTGGCCCGGACTCAAAAAGTGACAGATCGAAACAACGCTGCCCTCAAGGATTTAGCCGAACTCCTGGATTTACCGGAACTCCCCCAGCGCATCGAAGGCTATGACATTTCCCACATTCAAGGATCCGATGCCGTGGCCTCGCGGGTGGTGTTTATCAATGGCTTACCGGCCAAACAGCATTATCGCCGCTATAAAATTCGCAACCCAGAGGTTAAAACTGGACATTCGGATGACTTTGCGAGTTTGGCAGAAATTTTACAGAGACGCTTTCGGACGTATTTAGATGACCCCAATAAAGAGCGGGTTGGGGATGCCAACTGGCCGGATGTGGTGATGATTGATGGCGGTAAAGGGCAACTCTCGGCGGTGGTGAATGTCCTGCGCGAGGGGGGGATTTTAGAAGATGTGAAAATCATTAGTCTCGCTAAGCAACGGGAAGAAATTTTTTTACCGGGTGAATCTCAACCCCTAGCCACCGATTCCGAACAGCCGGGTGTGCAACTTCTCAGACGACTGCGAGATGAAGCCCATCGGTTTGCGGTCAGTTTCCATCGGCAACAACGCTCGGATCGGATGCGGCGATCCCGTTTAGAAGAAATTCCTGGCCTGGGCTATCACCGTCAAAAACAGTTACTTGCAACATTCAGATCGATTGATTTTATTCGCACAGCCAGTGTTGCCCAACTCACTGCAGTTCCGACAATTGGCCCCAGGTTAGCCCAACAAATTTACGATTATTTTCATCCCCGGAGTTCCCTAGAAGTCGAATAGAGCTGTCTTTAATTCAGGAGTATTGCTGATCATTTCTGCCAAAACTGGGACATTCAAAACTACTGCCCGTCATGATTTTAAGGATTTTGGTGTTTCATGCTGAAGCGAAATCACTATCGAGGTCAGAAGTCTCTATTCTTCCAGTATGGTGGTTAAGGTAAGATTTCTTCTGAATGCATTGTGCCTGCATCCCGGATTCTGGGCTTAGATCCCGGCCTGGCCACCATCGGCTACGGCTGCATTGAATGCCTGGAGACTGATAAGCTCAAACTGATTGACTTTGGGATCATCCAAACCCCGGCTAAAACTGAACTGGGAACCCGTTTAGAGATCATTTTTCAGGATTTAACGACTCTGCTTCAGCAGACGCAACCAAATTTAGTTTCCATAGAAAAACTCTTCTTTTACAAAATGGGAAATACGATTCAAGTTGCCCAGGCCCGGGGGGTGATTCTTCTCGCCATTAGCCAAGCCCAGATTCCCATCGTGGAGTTTTCCCCGCCCCAGGTTAAACAAGCTCTGACCGGCTATGGTAAAGCGACTAAGGAAGAGGTGCAAGCGGCTGTCCAGCGAGAATTAAATCTAGAAAAAATTCCCCGGCCTGATGATGCTGCCGATGCCCTAGCTCTGGCCTTAGTCGCGGAAAGACAACTCTAGTTTTGCAGAGCCTTTAGACTATTTCAGCTTGTTTAGAGCACTTTGAATCTGCTTCAGGGCAAACGGCAAGATATTTTTAGCCGCCCAACCGCCAGCCAGCAGTACAGGTAATAGGACAATCAAGACACGCCAATCCATGATTTGCTCTCCTAATCGCGTCTAAAAGAAATGTTTATAAGTGAAAAATACTGAATTCATGGTATCAAATTCGGGGCCTGGTGGTGTATTTGAACTAGGGGAAAACTTTGCCAGGTCGTAGGTTTGCCGCATTTATTGGGAGCAATACACCCCTAAGTCATTGCACACAGCTTGGGCTGGATTTTCAGTTCCCTTTGTCTGTGCCAATTGTCCGCCCCTGAGAGTCAATCAAAAAGCTGCACACCGGGTTACAGCCCAAGCAAAACAGGATTTTAGGATAGGAGTAGAGCCGAGGATTGGGCCTAATTGTCTTCCGACAGTCGGTTATTGACCTTGGGTTCTAGTAAGTCGCCCCCTAATCTGAGGAGCAATAATCATGGGTGTGAGATTGACCACATTTTTAACTGCTGCTGCCCTGGCCTGGAGTGGTGCTGCTTCAATGGCCCAGGCCCAAAGCCGTAATTTTAATCCTGCTGCATTACCGGTAACCCAACCAAACTATATCCAAACCTTTCAGCGGATTGATGGAGAAGCTGATTTCTGGACAGATGTCGCCGCTGTCGAAGGGATGTTAGGGGATGCCAAGTTTATGTTTGGTGTGCCTACCTACAAAGATAACGACCTGTTTTGGGTTGGTAAGCGGGTTAATGTGGTCTATCGCGATATCCTAATGCGGCAACCCGGTGGCGAAATTGTCCGGACTCCAGATTTAGATAGCCCCTTCTGCGAATCCTATCTCCAAATCCCAGTCTGTCAAATGGCTGCCCAACCCCCGTTACCACCGCCCCCAGTTTATTATCCTCCGGTGTATCAGCCCCCAGTCCGGCCTGTGCCCGCTCGCTTTTAAAACGATTCCAAAATTTGGTTCAAGCTGTGGGGAGAGTTGCCTGTCTTAAAGAGGAGGGTTCTCCCCCTTTTACTAGCAAATTTACTGGCAAATGTTCAGACCAGTACCGTTGGTTTTCCCAACCTGGCATTTTCCCGGACTGTTGCCCTCGCCCATTGGTCGGCATTCAAAATATCCTCCAGGCCTGGAGTGTGAATATTTTGATTCTCAAACTGGCTACAGGTGCACTCAATCAGGCGGGGAATATCGAGAAACTCAATCTGTTGATCTAAAAATAGGGCCACGGCTTGCTCGTTGGCGGCATTTAGAACCGCGGGCATCGCTCCCCCCAGTCGTCCGGCACTGTACGCCAAATTCATACAGGGATATTTTTGATGATCCGGAGTCCGAAACGTGAGGTCACCCGCTTTGACCAGATCTAACGGCTGCCAGTTTGTCGGAACCCGCTCCGGCCAGGCCATGGCATAAAGCAACGGCAACCGCATATCGGGCCAACCCAACTGGGCTAAGACCGAAGTATCTTGCAACTCAATCAGGGAGTGAATAATACTCTGGGGATGGATGACAATTTCAATCTGGTCATAGCTAGCTCCAAACAGGTAATGGGCTTCAATCACTTCCAGTCCCTTATTCATCAGCGTGGCCGAGTCCACCGTAATTTTTGGCCCCATCGACCAGTTGGGATGTTTCAGGGCATCAGCTACTGTGACTTGACTCAGTTTTTCCACGGGCCAATCCCGAAATGCTCCCCCAGAGGCCGTCAGTAAAATCCGCCGCAACCCACCCGCCGGAACCCCCTGTAAACACTGGAAAATCGCCGAATGCTCGGAATCAGCCGGTAATAACTTAACGCCGTACTCTGCAATTAGGGGTAGGACAACCGGCCCCCCGGCAATCAAGGTTTCTTTATTCGCAAGAGCAATATCTTTTCCGGCTTTAATTGCGGCAATGGTCGGCAACAAACCCGCACAGCCAACAATTCCCGTCACCACGGCCTGGGCATCCCCATAGGCAGCTACTTCTGCAATGCCTGCCGGGCCAACCACAATTTCCGGTAAAGGGTCTAAGTCAGCAATCCCGGCCAGTAAAGTCTCCCGTTGAGTCGGGTCAGCAATACCAACAATCTCAGGGCGAAATTGGCGAACTTGGGGAATTAATAGGTCTAAGTTGCGGCCGGCCGCCAAGCCCACAATCCGAAATTTATCGGGATGCTCGGCAACAATATCCAGGGTTTGCGTCCCAATCGACCCCGTTGAGCCTAGAAGTGTAATTGCTTTCACCGTGGTTTCCGCCGCCCTTAATCAAATTTTCACCTCCCATATCTACACGGATCACGGTCGCGCGCGCAATGGGGACTCCTCAGGCACCTTGGCAGTCTGATTCTTTCAGACTCATCTCGAGATCACAGCTAGGAACCGGAGTTTGATGCCGCCCCCTCACAGGATCAACAAACAATTTGCAGAGCCTTAACCCAAAAAGCAGTTGGGTAGTTATCCCAAAAGCAAAGAAGCAACTATAGGATAATCGCGCATTTAATTGATTATTTTCAATGATTACTCCATGGGATAATCTCTGAGTTACAATTTGTAATGCAGCTAACGATATTAGGTGTGATTCAACAGTGGAGCTGCAATCCGAACAAGAGCTTTTTCTGATTCATCCTTACTCTCAATTCACTGCGGCACTGATGTCTATGTACACCGAATCGCTTAAATCTTCACTGTTCCTGACTGGTTGTGCTTTGATTGTTTCTTTAATAATTTCTCTCCTGGTTGCGTTTTAGCTGATGACTGCTGTTGTTCACGGTGATGTCTAAGCTAACCTCATGACGCTGGTTTCCTTTCCTGCCTTGGTCACGGCGGCGCGGTCTGGCCGACATTTGCTCAGTTTTCCCACAGATACGGTTCCGGCCTTGGCTGCACGTCCGGATCAGGCCAGTTTGATTTACCAGGCCAAGCAACGACAACCCGATAAACCCTTAATTCTGATGGCGGCTTCTCCAGATGCCCTCTGGCCCTATGTTGAAGGGAGTTCCTCGGAGTGGGAGCAGTGGCTGGCTATTGCCCATGAATATTGGCCTGGGGCCTTAACCTTGGTGCTGCCGGCCAGTTCCCGTTTACCTCTGGCGATGAATCCCGAAAATCCAACCACCATTGGGGTACGCGTTCCTAACCTGACGATTGCTAGAGATATTTTGAATCAAACAGGGCCATTAGCCACCACCAGTGTCAATCGCTCCGGCCAGCCCCCACTGTTGACCTGTGAGACGATCAACCAAGCATTTCCCCAAGTTCTCACGCCCCCGATCACCCTTTGGCCGAATGCTTCTGGCTCTGCAATTCCTTCAACTGTAATTAAGTGGGCAGCATCGGGGTGGATTTGCCTACGTCAAGGAAGCGTTAGGGTGGAGGGCTTAGTGATGGATACAAAAAACTAACAAGCTAAAAATAATTAGGCTTCGCCGATGGGTTGAACGCGCGTCTTGATAATTTTTGAATCAAGATAATAATTGATTAAGATGGAGGGTATCTTCAGAATCGCGCCCTATGGAAGACATGCTCCCGCCGACCACGCCGTTGAGTAGCCGCATCCCCACAGATTTAGAAGCTTTTTGGATGCCCTTTACCGCCAACCGTCAGTTTAAGGCACACCCGCGGCTTTTAGTTTCGGCTCAGGGAATGTATTACACCAGCCATGATCAACGGAAAATTTTGGATGGAACTGCAGGTTTATGGTGTGTTAACGCTGGCCATTGCCGCCCTGAAATTACTACGGCAATCGCTGAGCAGGCTGCGACCTTAGATTTTGGCCCCACGTTCCAAATGGGACATCCCGGCCCCTTCCACCTCGCCCATCGGTTGGCCCAACTCACGCCTCCCGGCCTGGACTATGTGTTTTTTACTAATTCCGGGTCTGAATCGGTGGATACAGCCTTAAAAATTGCCCTAGCTTACCACCGTCAAAAGGGAGAGGCATCGCGGGTACGCTTGATTGGGCGAGAACGGGGCTATCACGGGGTGGGCTTTGGTGGCATTTCGGTCGGCGGGATTGCACCCAATCGTAAATTCTTTGGCGGGTTGTTAACGGGGGTGGATCATTTACCCCATACCCATAATTTGGAGCAGAATGCTTTTAGCCAAGGTATCCCGGCCTGGGGCAAACATCTGGCGGATGATTTAGAACGAATTGTCACCCTCCATGATGCCTCTACGATTGCCGCGGTGATTGTCGAACCCGTCGCTGGGTCAACTGGGGTATTAATTCCGCCCCAAGGTTACTTACAACGCTTGCGAGACATTTGTGACCGTCACGGTATTCTCCTAATTTTTGATGAGGTGATTACCGGATTTGGGCGGCTGGGCACGGCGTTTGCAGCGGATTATTTTGGGGTAACTCCAGATTTAATGACGGTTGCGAAAGGGTTAACGAATGGCGCTGTCCCAATGGGGGCGGTTTTTGCGAGCAATGATATTTACCAGGGGTTTATGGATAGCAGTGGGCCTGGGATTGAGTTTTTCCATGGCTATACTTACTCAGGGCATCCCCTGGCCTGTGCGGCGGCTGAAGCAACTTTGAACGTCTATGAGCGGGAAGGGATTTTTTACCAGGCCCAGGCCATGGCCCCAATTTGGCAGGAGGCAGTGCATTCCCTCAAGGGCAGTCCCCATGTCATTGATATTCGCAATCTCGGCCTGGTGGCGGGCATTGAGCTGGAACCCCGGGCAGGTAAACCTGGACAACGGGCTTTTGATTGCTTCCAGGCCTGTTATGAGCAAGGGTTATTAATTCGCACTACCGGGGATATTATTGCCCTCTCACCGCCCCTGATTATCAATCAAGTCCAGATTGAGCAACTGGTGGATATTCTGCGCACAGTGTTGCAGACACTCCCATAATGGGTCTTAATAATTCTCTGAAGTAGTGAATTAAACCCCTGAAATCCGAATTTAGCTGCGGGGCCTGGATAATGGGCGGATGTGGGTTCATGGCTACAGGATAAATCAGAATTTTAAGTTATGTTATGAAATGATTAGATGTACTAAATTTTTTATAAAAACTTTTTTAGGCAGCGTTGTTTGAGTAACCCTGTTTTCTCTGTTAAACCTGAATGGCGGCCGTGGCTTCTCTGGACAGGCCTGGGGCTATTTTTACTGACTGGCATCATAATGACCTTACTCCAGCTACCCATGGCTGAACCCTATGTCCGCGCTGTTATGACTTTGTCGGGCAATGCGATCCAAGGAGAACAGATCTTCCTGCTGAATTGTGCCAGTTGTCACGGGGTCGCTGGGGTGGGTGAAGTGGGCCCAAGCCTGATCAATGTTACGAATCGCCGTTCCCAGGCCAGTATCATTCATCAAATTACCAGTGGACAAACGCCACCGATGCCTAAATTCCAGGCCAATCCCCAGGAAATGGCGGATCTACTCAGCTATATCAATACTCTCTAAGTTTTAATTTTTGCAAGGCTAATTCAAAAGTACCCACCAACAGGCCCCTGCCACCAGGCCAAGCCCGAACTGATGTGGCCAAAGGAGTTTAAAAGATTGTCGAGCAATCCGTTGACTTAACCAGAGGCTCACCCCCAGGCCAAAGAGGATTACTACTCCTTGTAAAAAGGCAATTACCGCCGGATGAGCCACAAGTATGGGTAAACTCCCGCCATTAAACCCAATGGTTGCCGCCGCCACAGGTAACAGTTTCCCCCCTTCCCCCAGGCCCCACGGTAAATAATGGGCTAAATTTCCGGCCCAAACTAAGGGGAGATACCCATAGGCTAATTCCAACCAGGGCCTGGGTTTTAGGGTTCTCGCCACTAGCCAAGTCACGCCATAGGCCAACAGGGGAATCAGGGCCACGACAACTAAAACCAACACCGAAGCCAGGCCATGCCAGCCAAATTGCTCTAGGTGCCAATCAAAACCGCTCAACCGTTCCAAATCCGGCAAATGATGCAGAAAAATCCCGCCTAACAGCAACAACAACAGGGCAATTTCGGCATGACGGGGGGTATGGGTTGTCCAGAGTTCAATCCCAGGGGGGCGTAAATTCAAGGCAACCGAGCGATGGGGACAGGCCTGGAGACAGGTCATACACAACACACAATCCCGGTTATCCACCAGTTGGGCGGGGTGAGAATAGAGGGGGCAGCCATTTGTTTCTTGACCTTCCCCCAGAGCCGGGCCACCTTTGTAGCATTGATAGGTTGAACATTCCGCCCCACAGGTTCCCTGTTCCGCCCGTAATTCTGTCAGTGAGAGTTTGGCAAACAGGCCATTCATCCCGCCAATCGGACAGAGATAGCGACACCAAAACCGCCGTTCAAACAGCAACGAACCGATGACTGCCCCGCCCGTAATCAGCAACAGCAACCAACTCGAAAGATAGGCCGTATTCGGTAAATCCCAGAGTTCTTCCCAGAGAAAAATGAGGGCAAACAGGCCAAATAAAAACCAGGCCCCATATTTTTCCGCCGTTTGTCTTGGCCATTTTTGTAAGCTGCGGGGAAACAGCCAGAGGGAAAGTTTTTGGGTGAGTTCGCCATAAATCATAAACGGGCAGACCGCACACCAAAGCCGCCCAACAAAGGGAAACCCGACTAAGACCAAGGGCCACCACCAACACCAAAACAGATTTAGGGCAAAATTAGCCTCACGGGTTTGGGGGCCAATAAAGAGAATGATCACAACAGCGGCAAACACCCAAGTCGTAATTCCATAATTAATCCGGGTTGGCCACCAAGGGCTTCTCAAGAAACGCCGTAACCAGGGATAGGTGTTGAGCAAATTCACCCGAAACCGACTTTTTTTTCCCGCGGCGGCCCAAAAGACTTCTTCCGTTAACTCGTTCTCGCTGCCCCGTTGATTGATTGCCCGCTCCACCAGGCCCGCCAGTTCCTGTAAATTTCCCGGAAAATCATAGCTTTGCAACCGGCGCAGAGCTTCCGGGGAAATGGTAACGCGCTGACAACGGCGGGCCCGGCAAATCAAACTAATGTAGTAATCCACTTGGGCTTCTAAATCCGCTTTTCGCACCCGTAATGGTGGCACTTTAATCCGGGTTTTAACGACTTTCTCCAGCCGGGGATCGGTTTTTTCGGAGATTAAAATAATTCGGGCGGTGTTACGAATTAGGGGAATTTCATCACTGGGTTCGGTCTGCCCCACGGGTTGATAGGTGTTGGTTTCTAATAGGTTTAGAATGACCGGCCAGAGGGATTTGGGAAGTTCCTGAATGTTGTTGAGAATCACTGTCCCTGTTCCCACCCAGGCCAGGAGTCCCGGTTTTCCGCTCACTCGCCCAAATAATTCCGCCCCACTGAGTTGGAGTTTGTTACAGGCAATTTGAATTAAGGGCTGTCGCCGTTGAGCCGAGCCAAAGTGAATCAGGGCTGCCATGTTGTCTTTTTCCAGGCCGGGTTCGCCAAAAATCAAGACATTTTCATTCCCTTGGGCGGCGGTCTTAATGGATTGCCGGAGTTGAACTGCATAGCGACTTTTGCCAATAATCCCGCGCTTGGCCTGGGGGACGAGATAGGGCCGTAATGCTTGCTGCCGTTCTTGTTCGAGACTGAGTTGATTACTTAAATTCGTGACAGCGGCGGCGAGTTGGGACGACAGGGCCTGGGAGAGTTCCGGATATTGGGCAATGAGTTCTGTTAATTTTTCACTCGGTAATAGCCACAGTTCTGCATCTGTGAGGGCTGTGATGGGGGTGGTAATCGGTTGCTTGAGGAGAAGTTCGGCCCAAAATAACACTGCACCGGGAAAGAGAATTTCGGTTTGTCCCAGGCCTGGGCTGGTTTGGCTTTCCAATTCCCCATTGATCAACAGCAATAATCCGGGAGGAGCCGCATTCAGGGGGGTGATCAGTTGATTGGGGACGCAAAAAACAGATTCTATGGCAGCCGCAACTTCTGCTTGTACCTCACGACTTAGGCCAGCAAAGAGGGGATGAGATTGAAGCCAGGCCACCGCAATGTCACGATCCATAGCAACTCCAGGCCAAGGGTGACTTTATCCTAAAAGCGCAACTCCCCGATTCGTCTCTAGTCAAGAAAACTTAACCAGGCCTGGAGATCTGCCACAGCCTGAAAATCCAAAAGGGCTTCCCCTAAATCTTCCAATTGCTTTAAGCTCAGATTCTCAACTTGGTGGCGTACTTCAGGGGGTAATTCTCCCAATTTGCGGGTTAATTGACGTAGAATTAATGACCGAGCTTCTGTCTTCAACCCCTCTTGCCTGCCCTCTAGTAGCCCCTCTTGCCTACCCTCTTCCAGTACCTCAGCCTTAATGTCTTGATAAAACCGAGTTTTTTTCAGTTCTGAGGTCGTGAATCCTAGCATTTCTAACACCTCACCTCGACTTAAATGTGTAAATCTGTAGGTCATGATGGTAATCACCAAATCCATTATGGCTTGACTGTTTGGAATCGGGATTTGACGAACACGGGTAACAATGGCTTTCGCTATTTGGGGGGCATCTGCTTCTGACTGAATCGTTAAGCTCATTAGCCCCAGCTCCGGCGATAATTCCTCCAACGAGCCTAATTCATCCAGAAAAATCCGATGTACCTTGTTGCTGCCCAGTAAATCGAGATAGGGCGTTAAGACCTGTTGCTCCAGGGAACGGCTTGGATAGATAATCACAGCCTGCCAATCAGCAAAGTTACTCCGATAGCGATAAAAATAGAGAAATAGCTCTGCAAATAGCCGCTCGTATAGCATTTCATCTCGTTGAAATTGCACTTCACAGAAATAAACCGTTCCCGGCCCTGAGTGTTCTGGTGGCAGAAAGACGCCATTAATTTGAAAAGCAGTTTCTTTAACAGTGATGGACTCGAAGCGATATTCGCTGGCATTAGGCGGGGGAGACTCCAGCAAGTCGAACAGACAACTCGGAAATTGCTGAAACAGTTGGTAAAAAATTGAATCACGCCGCATAGACTACCGCAGTTTTCCTACTGCGCCTGAATCTGCAAGGAAAACGACATCAGCCGCTCGGCCCCAGGCCCTCGAACTACACCCGTCACCGGAGCCGCATTGAGAGGATGGGCCGCAGCCACCAGGGGAATATGCCGATCAGCCACCGCCAGGCCATGGGTCGGATCATAGCCCCGCCAACCTGCTCCTGGTAAAAAGACTTCTGCCCAAGCGTGTAAATGACGGTCGGTACTATCGGGATCCCCCTCTTGATAGCCACTGACAAAGCGGGCCGCTAACCCCATGCAGCGACAACATTCCATCAACAACACAGTTAGATCTCGACAGGATCCCGATTGCTTTTGCCAGGTTAAACAGGGGGGCCAAGGTGAGCCGGTTTCTCGAATTTGATAGGTGCTATTTTCGTAAAGTTTTTGATTGAGCTGGCTCAAAAATAAAATCACATTCCCATCACAGGCCTGGGCAATATCCTGGGCGAGTTGATAGGCGACGGGATCAAAGCCAACGGGGGGTAGGGGTGGGGTGAGATAGGGCTGCAAACTATGGAGCATTAAGGCCGGGTAATTGAGGGGAAAATGAGTAGCCCAAGGCTCCAAAATAAAGTTAAATGGATTTTCGCAAAACGTTTCCACCTCAGCTATAGTTTGAATTTTTAATTGTTCTGTTAATTGTCGCCCCCACCATAATTCAATAACACTATTACCCTCAGCATCTATGACATGACTACAATTAGCTGGAATGGGACTCACTTGGTAGGAGAATTGATGCAGGGCCTGCTCTCCCGAAACTCTTGGCCGCAACCGTAAAGTATGGGGCAACAATTCCACGGCCTGGGAGTAGGTATAGATGGTTTGGTGTTGAATTAGATAGCGCACGATCGGCCTAAAACTCGTCAAATAAGGTGAACTTAAGCCGCACTATCTAAGGCAAAAAAGGTATTAAAAATCTCGTGATCCACTTGGTTCATTTTGGTTTGTAATTGATCGAGAAATTCATGCATTCCCCCAGCAATAATCTCATCAATAGTTAAATAGTCTAATTCTGAACGCAATCGTCCCAAGGCCCGCTCCACTGGCAATTTCCAAGTCCCTAGCTGTGTTCCTGTGATTTTATACATATACTGCTCCACATGGCTTAAACAAGAGCGAATCGCGCGGGGAAATTCCGCATCTAAAATCAGAAAATCGGCCACGCCTGCCGGTGTAATTCGGTGCTGCCCCCGTTTGCGATACATTTCATAGGCACTGGCTGACTTCAGAAGGGCAATCCAACCCAACTCATCAATCGGTGACCCAACATCATCCAAGGATGGCAACAATAAGTAATATTTCACATCTAAAATGCGGCTAGTTTTATCGGCCCGTTCTAAGAGCCGCCCCATTTGGCCAAAATGCCAGCCTTCATTGTGGGTCATGGTCGCGTCCATCACACCGTTAAAGGAATGGCTAGCCTGTTTGACCGCGGCTAAAAAATCGGCAATATCGCCTTGGGGTTGGGCCTTGGCCGCATCTCGGACAAAACCATAAAAACTATTCACCTCTAACCACATTTCCGAGGAAATCACTTCCCGAATTGAAGAAGCATTTTCTCGCGCCGCCCGAATACAAGAGTAAATCGAGTTGGGATAGGCACCGTCAAAGGTTAAACATTGAATCACATTCTCAGCGGTGGCATTGCCGTAATGCTCTTGGAAAAAAGTCACATCCCCTGTAGTCAACACCAGCGGATGCCATTGCTCCCCCACCATCGGCAAATCTAAGAGCAAGTTGAGGTTCACATCGACAAACCGGGCAATATTTTCCGCCCGTTCAATATAACGATTTAGCCAGTAAATAGCATCCGCAACACGACTCAACATAGTGGGCAGCTTCCTTTAAGGGTGAGACTGGGGATAGAACCTAGGCAATGGGGATAATTCTAAAACACAAAGATTTAAGGCAAGTTTTTATCATGGAAAATAAATGATTTTCCTTGGGATATAGTCAGTTTATCAACCTCAATTTTTGAATTCCCATGATTTACCGTCATAAAATATTACCTTTTTTTCTGGGGCTAGGATTGATACTAGGTGTGACAGCCTGTGCCAGTGAGTCGGCAAAAACGGAACAGGGATTATTAAAATTAGTGTTTGCATCACTCCAGGCCAATAATCAGGAAGAATTTGATGCCCTGACGATTACTCCTGCTGAAATTATGCTAGATGAGTATGATGTTGGCCCTTTTCAAGAAAAAAGTAGTTACATTGGTCAAGTTTTGAAACCAGAGGAGGAACAAGCCCAGGCACAACAGTTTCAGCAGGCCGTATCTGGTGGGGCAGAGCAAATTGACTTTAAGCACTCTAAATTTTTGGGAGTGACTCTATTATCCGCAGGCGAGCAAGAACTGTTATCTGGCAATAGGATTCCCTATAAAATCTATGGTTTAGAATTAGAGGCCAATGGCCAAAAAACAGATGCGAAGACAACTTTGCCACAGTTTGTGATTACACCTTGGAAAAATGAATATCGCCTGTTAGGTTTAAAATTTGAAAATTAGTAATTTGTCAATTTTGATTTTGACCCAGAACTTCAAATGGTTGGTAATCCCTGCCATAATTGCCGCAGCCATTGGGTGACTTCTAAAGTAATGATTTTTTTGCATTTCCATTGATGCCAATGGCACCGGAGTCGCCACGACCATGGCCTGGGTCAACAGCAATCACAACGCGGGCGCGAGGATCGGCTGGGGGCCTGGTTTGATCAAATTCATGGGGCAGACGTGAGATCGTCAGCGTTTTCCTGCCTAGCCCTGGTTCACAGATATATCAAAGCGACCTTAGAGGATGTGAAACTGGTTAACAACTGCACCATGCTGACTAGAATGTGTGGCTGTGGCAGGCTATTAGCTCCTCAATGCCGCATCGCAGTTTCGTCTAAAGCTATTGTTATCTCGTCAGGTTAATCATGCACATTACTCAGTTGGCTCATCACCTCCAGGCCCAGCTTGATGCCAGTTTTATTCCTACCCTCGACATTACTGGCGTTGCCCCCATTGACCAGGCGCAGGCCGATGAGATTACCTTTCTCGCCAATAGCAAATACACCAGTAAACTTCAGGGTTGCCAGGCCGGGGCGATTTTAGTCAGTGAAGACTTTAGCGAGAGTTCGCCAATTCCGTTACTGAGAGTTAAGCATCCCTATCTCGCCTTTGCCCAGGCCATTGAACTGTTTCATCCAGTCAGCCGCCCCCCAGCCGAAATCCATCCCACCGCTGTGATTGGGGCAAATGTGCAGTTGGGTGAAGGGGTGAGCATTGGGGCCTATGTGGTAATTGAAGCGGGCGCGAGGATTGGGAACCGGGTCATCATTCATCCCCATTGCGTCATTTATCCCGAGGCAACCATTGGCGATGACACCATCCTCCACAGTCATGTGGTAATTCGCGAGCAGGTGAATCTTGGCAACCAAGTGATCATCCAAAATGGGGTCGTGGTCGGCGGCGATGGTTATGGCTTTGTCACCCTGCCCAATGGCACCCACTACAAAATTCCCCAAGTCGGAACAGTTGTTATTGAAGATCAGGTGGAAATCCAGGCCAACAGCACAATTGATCGGGCTACCCTCGGCGAAACTCGGATTAAAACCGGAACCAAGGTAGATAACCTCGTCCAAGTCGCCCATAACTGCACCGTCGGTCAGCATTCCTTACTTTGCGGGCAAGTGGGTTTAGCCGGATCAACTCACGTGGGGAATCATGTTGTCTTAGCCGGACAAGTCGGAGCCGCCGGACATCTGAGTATTGGCGATGGGACAATGGCTGGGGCCAAAACCGGAATTAATAACAATTTGCCGCCGGGGAGTCGGGTCAGTGGCTATCCAGCCATGGATCATAAAGTCTGGTTGAAAATGGTGGCCGAACTCAAACAACTCCCGCAACTCATGCGACGATTCCGACAACTGGAGCGACAGATTTTAGGGGAGCAAGCCTCCGATTCCTCACCATCCTGACCGGCCAGGCCCAAATTATTTCTAGATTTCTAGGGGAGTTCGAGCCGCATGTTAGGGTTGAGGTTAGTTCGCAAGCAAAATTAAAATGTCTCTGCCGCAGTTAAGCCAACTTTCCCTACCCCAACTCGTAGCGCAAATGGTGGTTGTCCGGGCCAGTGGCTACATTTTCGATCAGCAAATTCAATACCCGGCCTGGGAACCCAAAGCTGCGATTCTCAACCACTGGGTCAAAGACTTAGGCGTTGGGGGTGTGATTTTTCTGGGGGGAAGTGCAGCGGAGCTAGCCCATCGCTGTCAGTCCCTACAAACCCAGGCCCCAATTCCTTTATTATTCGCTGCGGATATTGAAGAAGGGGTCGGGCAACGGTTCAAAGGGGCAATCGAATTTCCACCTCCCTTAGCCTTGGCTGAAATTGCCAAAACCCAACCGGAATTAGCCGAACATTATGCCACTGAAATGGGAGCCTGCACTGCTCGCGAAGCCTTAGGGATTGGGTTAAATTGGATTTTAGCTCCGGTGGTCGATGTCAACAATAACCCCGCCAATCCCGTGATTAATGTCCGCGCTTTTGGCGAAACCCCCGCAATCGTTAGTCGCTTGGCCCAGGCTTTTATCCACGGAGCGAGAACCTATCCGGTCTTAACTGCGGCGAAACATTTTCCCGGCCACGGGGATACGGCGACAGATTCCCACCTGGAATTACCCGTGTTGCCCCACGATCGCCAACGCTTAGAAGAGGTTGAATGGCCGCCGTTTCGGGCCGCGATTGCTGCTGATGTCGATGCGGTCATGAGTGCTCACTTGTTAATTCCCGCCCTCGATGCCACCTATCCAGCGACGTTGTCTTATCAAGCCTTAACAGAAGAATTACGCCTCAACTTGGGGTTTCAGGGGTTAATTGTCACAGATGCCCTGGTCATGGGAGCAATTGCCAATCGCTATGGTGCCAACCAGGCCCCAGTCATGGCCGTAAAAGCTGGAGCCGATATTCTCTTGATGCCTGTTGATCCCCCTGGGGCAATCCAAGCGGTTGTGGCGGCGGTGACGGCTGGGGAAATTAGTCGAGCGCGCATTGAAGCCTCCGTTACCCGGATTTTCCAGGCCAAGGCTCGGATTTTAGCACCTCATCCATTTCAGTTAGAGTCTCTTTCCCAGGCCCCAGATTGGCAACTCACGGCGGAGATCCTCAAGGCTGCTCAAATTAGCAACAACCTCACGGCCCATCCCCCAGAAAATCAGACTGGCATAAACTGTTTAATTGTTGATGACTTATTACAGCAAGACCTGATCAGTCGCAATGCGCCCGCAGTGAAAATACCAACTAAACTTGGCTTTACACAACTGGAATTGGTGGATCGCAACTCTCCCCTCCAGCTATTTGAAACCATTCCGAAACAACCCACCTTGATTCAAATTTTTAGCCGCGGGAATCCATTTCGGGGCCTGGCCGGTTTGAGTGCACAAGCCCAAGCTAAACTCAAACAACTTCAAAACTCGCCTCACTTAAGTGGAATCATAATTTATGGCAGTCCCTATGTCCGTGAGATGATCCAAACTAACTTGCCATCTAGCATACCGTTAGTGTTTAGCTATGGTCATAGTTATATCGCTCAATCGTTAGCAATAAATACACTTTTCCCGAATTCTTAGCAGATTAACTCAGGTTATTTATGGCCGAATACGATCCGATTGCAAATCTGTTCCAATCTTCCCGCTCATTACCCTTTCGCTGGCACAGTGAAGCCTATACCTATCTCAAACAGATTGGTGAGGTTAAAGACCTGAAAATCTTAGACCTGGCCTGTGGCGAAGGAGTTTATAGCCGTTACTTTAAACAACAGGGGGCAGCACGAGTTGTCGGAGTTGATATTTCAGCCGAAATGATTGGCCTGGCCCAAGCCATCGAACACGAAACTCCCCTAGGCGTTGAATATGTTGTGGCAGATGTGGCCGAACTCGCTAAAATTGACGAGTTTGATTTAGTAGTGGCTTCCTACCTGCTAAATCACGCCCCGAACCAGGCCACGTTGTTAAAAATGCTCCAGGCCATTGCGAAAAATTTAAAACCCCAAGGGCGGACAATTCACGTCAACAATAATTTGGCCCAGGCCCCGGAAACCTTTGGGATTTCAATTCCCTATGGCTTTAGTAAAACGGTCAGCTTACCCTTAGTGGCGGGGTCTCCTCTAGAAGTAGGGTTTATTTTGCCAGATGGATCGGAATTTTCAGTCATTGATTATTATCTCAGTCCAGCCACCTATGAAGCAACCTTTCAGCAAGCCGGATTTGGCCCAATTCAATGGATTGATCCAGAAGTATCACCCGCAGGCATCGCTGAATTGGGAGAAGACTATTGGCGCGATTGGTTGACCTATAAACCGATTATTATTATGAGAGCACAACTTATTTAAAAACAGGAGCCAAAAAATGATCTCTGATCTCGTCCATGAAAACATTAAAAAATTGTTAGACAAGAATTAAAATATGGTTGTCCTAAACAAGTAATCATTGATTATGATAGTGAGAGAAATAAAAGATTGCAACCAGATGATTCTCAATCTTTTTAAAGAGCGAGAGATTTTATAACTATAGTCATTTCACTGAGGAATGGCACACAAAAATACTGGAAACCGTTACGGGTCGTTGGGTTGAGTGTCTCATTTTTGGCAGAAATGACTATACATCGATTTGTTCACTAGACATCCCCACGATAGAATTAAAGTCCACTGCACTAAGACTTCGGCGTGATCTCAACTTCCATTTGGTAGAACTTGAAGGTATTTGCTTCCTGTGGGCTGTCTGCTACTACGGACTGGTAGGAGTCCAGCACTTCTGTAATAAACGACTCCCATTCGCTTTTTGGCAGATGCTGAGTCCATTCCACAAAGGTAGCCCAAGCGAAAGCAACGAACATCTCACGGGTTTTAAAATCCCAGGCTTTATCCTCTATATGCAAGTGGTTAACCTGAAACCCAGCCTGCTCGGCCAACGCACTATACTCCTTAGGCGTGAAATGCACATAAGGACGGCGAAAACCAATGAAGTTATCACTCCAGCATGGGCGATGACGGATATCCTCGATAACGTCTTCCAGACATTTTCGCTGACCACTTGGAACGAGTCGCAGCAAAGCCCGTCCTCCCGGCTTCAAGACCGCTCGAATTGATCTGAGAGCAGCTTCTTGCTCTGCAACCCAGTGGAGGGCATTGAAGGAAACAACGATGTCAAATTGGTTTCGGTAGGGCAATTGGCGAGCATCAGCCACCTCGAAGCGGAGGTTAGCTAGAGTAGGGCTAGCAAAGTGGCTCGAAGCAAAGACAATCATGTCCCGTGAGGGATCAATACCCAGCACAGAGCCATAGGGAAGCCGAGCAGCGATTTCTGCTGTAATTTTTCCATCTCCACAGCCAACATCAAGAATCTGCTCACAACCTTCAAACACTAACCGGGATAGCTGTTCATCTGCCATCATTTTCTGAAGGCCAGACTGGCGGTGATAGTCACTGGCACGCCACTCTGTCATAAATATTTCCTCAAGTTCCAGTAGCCGATTTAATACCAACAGGCTTAGAAGTAATTTGCCGACTTTTTTAATTGGATGAGATTGTGCCTTAATTTAAAGCCTGTAGCAATAATAACCCACTTCCAGGCCTGGCTAGGATAAAAGTGCAGATCAACCCCCCAGAACGATGCCGACACTCACCAAGGCGATTGAGATTGCCACCCAGGCCCACCAGGGGCAAGTAGATAAAGCGGGTAAACCCTATATTGCTCATCCCTTGGCAGTTATGGGCCTGGTAGAAGGTGAATCCGGGAAGATTTTGGCGGTACTCTATGATGTGGTGGAAGATACCCCGATCACCCTAACTGATTTAGTAGCTGAAGGGTTTAGCCCAGAGTGTGTGGCGGCGGTGGATGCCATCACTAAACGAGATGGAGAAGTGAAAATCAACCTCAATACCGTTGGAGAACTGCCCGAAATTATCTCTGGACTCAGAACAATGGGCAAAAAGGATGCTAGGAAAGCCTTTCGGCTCATAGTCGAACATCAGGCTGAGATGTTAGAGATGTGGGATAAATATCATGACAAAAAAAGTAAATAAGTTGAATATTACAGACGCAGAAATTGATGCCCAGCTTGAACAGGCCTGGGAGATGGAGGATGAGTTAGAGAAAGTCCAGCCTAGAGCAAAGAGGGCCTGGTTTGACCCTGAGCAGCAAGAAGTTTGGATTGAGCTACAGACAGGCGTTAAAACATCATTCCCCCTACGATTACTCGAAGGGTTACAGGATGCCACACCTGAACAAGTAGCAAGGGTGAAATTATCTCCATCTGGATTTGGCTTACATTGGGATGATTTAGATGTCCATCTCGCTATTCCACCCCTGATGGCTCAAGTCTTTGGGACAAAGCAATGGATGGCAGAACTGGGACGGGCGGGTGGTTCTATCAAGTCAGATAAAAAGGCTAGAGCTGCTAGAGCCAATGGCAAAAAAGGGGGCCGTCCGCGAAAAGTCCAGCCTACACAGATTGAGTTAAATCAGAGTTAGAGCTACACAATAGCTTTGATCAACCCCCACAGGTATAAATACCCTTGCCTTGCATTTCATTACTGAAAAAATCAAGAGGGAAATTAACAGCATCGAAGCCTTGAGGTATCCTTTTTATATTTCTTAATACATAGGAGGTTGTCGGCAATGTCTCGTAGGAATCACACACCCATCCATCCGATTGATCTGTTTTCTGACGATGGCAATTCTTTCCAATAACACCCTTGAGAAAACGAGTTTGATAGCTATCTTTCCTAGAATTTAAAGAAGTCCAATCAGAGCTTAAAATGACAGGGTTTTCAGTGCTGCTATTACGACACCAGTTTCTAGGCTGTTCATTCATCGGTACTACAGAGCTAATCACATGACCATAACTCAATACCCAATCCGCTTTTTCTGTGCCTAATGAGCAAACTAATGTGTCCTGTGCCGTATCTGAATAAGGATTTCCAGAAACACAACTAACACCTAATATTTTACCTCGACACGGAAACAATGAATTTTCACTGGCTTCAAATACTAAACAACCACCAGCAGCACAAACCTTATTTATACTCAGTAGAGGATAAGTACCCGCAAGAATGGCAACTATGGCTAATAGTTTGTAAATGTTCATATTAAATCGCATTTGATTACCTAAACCTTCATTGAAAAGACTAGAGAGCATGGGAGCTAGGGCTGTCTAGCATTACCAATCATAAGGCTGGATAGATTCAGCGTGTTCCCAAGGTTCCCGTAGGTCATCTTCCCGCCGCAACTCAGAGTTTTTAATCTCTTGCTTGTATTTATCCTTAATTTTTTTTGCGTTCTTCTTTTGTGAATACTTTATTGGGTGTCCTAACTTTGCTAATCATGTTTTGCATTCCCCAGCTATCTCTAATTTTAGTTATGGCAAGAATCTTAGTAGGATTAGGAGCATGGATGGATTGAACTATGAGTATCTTCGGGTGATTGATCATGAAAATCGGCTAAGAGTCCGGCTTAAGACCAGGCCCAGTCCAACAGCGAAACCATCTATCACACCCCGTATTTATACCCATTCAAACCTTGGAACGCTGACCAGGCCCATCCGGCGAATTTCCCATTTAACTAGCGGCCTGGGATTACAGCTCATTTAGGTTCCAGGCCCCGCAACAACAACTCGCCTTGCATATTCCAGCAGGCACAAGGCATCAGCCAGGCCATCATGGGGTTTTCGACACCTGGGGATTATTAAATCTAAATTCCAGAAAATCTTGCGGGGATTCTGGCCTGGGAACCGACACCAATGCAATCCCTCAAGGAAAATCCCTTGATTGCAAAGCTCTTGTAGACTCGTTTTACCAAGAGGAATAACGCTTAATAACTGGGGAGTTGTAAGAAATTTCGTTGGCATAGAATTGTCCTGTGTTTTATTGATTTGGCCCGGTAGGTAGTCGGGTTGTTCTTTTGGAAGTGGTGGAAGTCGGGGAACTTCGATAAGGATTTTTAGGAATCCTTGAATAATATGGGATCACCCTCAAAAACCTACTATTGAAAAATGCGTGGCTCAAATGCCTATGAACAAAGCGTTTTAGGGTTCATTATTTTTTCCACTTAAGGTGATCAGGTAGGATTCTTCTTTCGGTCGCCGTGAATCACCCGTAGTTTTTCCTGCTCCATGAGTCGTGCAACTACAGATTTCCAAGCAAAAACAATAGGGCCATAGCACTGCTTATAGAAGAAATCACCATCACTGCGACTGTTGGCAAGTTTTATGAACTGATCGACCAAACAGCTTGTAAACGGGTAGGCATCTACAGAAAAGGGATTAGCCCGATCCGAGAGCATCTTATTTTCTTATTGCCTCAACTTGCGTAAGGTTGTTGTTCCCTCAACTCCTTGACACTTCGGACTTGACAGCATCATGAGACCTCGCTCAAATCCGAAATTGAACATGAGAACGCAAATATCCTGCTGGTTTGGTTCGGAAGGATAGATTTTGCTTTGTCTTGAAAATATAGGTAGCTCATCATCATTCAGTTGGTAAACAAATCCCAGTTTGGACATACCCACAAGAGCCAGCCACGTTTTAATCCAGAGTTGAGACTCCGCTTTAATCAAAGGCCGTAGGTCATGCGGGCCATAGCAATTCTTGTGGGTATAAAGTCCATCGGCAATATAATCTCGCCACACCTGAGCAGCAATGAGGTTTTGTAGCGCATGAGTTAATAAACCCGCCTTAGTCCCCCACTCTGGATTTTTAGTAATGTCCGGTATTTCCATGAGTTCGACTAATGCCACTCGTAAAATCATTGATTGATCAACGTAAATCCTCTTCATGAAAACTCCACAAAAATAGATTTGCTCTGAATCACCGAGGCATAATTCCTATAAAGAATTTGGGGATTATGCCCGGCCTGTTCAGCAAGTTCCAATGGGTTTGCTCCATTGGCTAGAGCATGACTAACCGCTGTATGCCTTGTGCTGTAAGGCTTCCGGTAGTCAATCCCCAATCGGTCTAACACTTTTTTCCAGGCCCTCCTTCTGAACAGCTGATCTGACATGGGGCCACCACGGGGAGCCGGGAAAATCAGATCATCAGGCCTGGGTTTTCGCCGTTCATAGAGCGATTGCAGCATCCCCACCAGGCCGAGACTCAAAACAATTTCTCTGGGTTTACCCGTCTTAGGTTTCTTGCGATGATTGCCCCTGGAGATGGATTCCCCGATCCAAACCACCCCGAAATCTTGGCTTAGGTGCTTCCATCGCAACGCCGCCATCTCACCAAATCGGCAACCTGTTCTAAATAGAAAACAGACCATCGGGAAATAGTGGGAGTAATATCGGCAGGTTTTGAATGCTCCCAAAATTGTCCTAACTTCGGTCTCAGTGAAGGGTTTCGTCTTCTGTCTTGGGGATGGTTTTATCTTTGCTGCCAGGCCCCGCCACGGGTTCACCTCTGCCACATGGTACTTACCCACTGCCCAGGCCCAGCAGGACTCCAGCAACCAAAAGTATTCCTTGGATGTACGGTCAGAGATTTGCTCCATGATTAGGGCTGAAAAATTACCCGCCCGTTGCTGAGTCACTAAATGGGCTTCGACATTTAACGACCGCCGGAGATGAGCCAACACGCTGTTATACCGGCACAGTGAACCGGGGCTTAAGTTCTTTTCCCTGGTCATGGCCTGGGTAAACGCCTGGAATAATTCCTGACAACTTAACTCAGTGGATCGGGTTCCAACTTTTTTAGGTCGGTATTCTTGCAAAGTCTCATCGAACCGCCCCGCCAAAAAATCCAATTCCAACTGTGCCGATAGTTGCCTAGCGTAGGCTCGATTGGGTTTTGAATCAGGCAACCCTAATGCCAGCACCCCATTTTTACCGTCATAGCGCAACCGAAGCCGCAACCGCCCCCGGTCAGACTCGATATAAACCTTGATTGTTCTCATTTCTGTTGCTCTCAAACTTCCGGGACATAATCCGGGACAATTTGAAGCCTTTAACAAGCTTTAACAACCCTAGTGGCTGTGCTTATTGACAATAAAAATGAGCTTCAAGTTCTCCCTTGAATCCCTAAAAGCCTTATCAGTTATAGGTTCCCCGACCTATCGGGATGAAAGGATTTGAACCTTCGACCCCTTCGTCCCGAACGAAGTGCGCTACCAAGCTGCGCTACATCCCGCAAAGCTTTTTAAAACTTTAGCTAGTTCATGTTACATCATTTAGAGAAGGTTTATCAAAACTATAGTGTTACCCATTTAGCATTGGCTAAGGACAAACTAGAAAACGCTTTGTAGTCAAGGCTTTGAAAATTTATATAGAACCCATTTGACATCTTTGCGATGATAAATTAGGGTACTCCAAGCTGCCGCATGTATTCACCATGCCGTATTCCAGCACTCTTAGCGATAGGGAGTGGGAGATTCTTGAGCCGCTGCCCCCTGAAATTCTACCCCAGAAGAAACGAACTCGACCGTAGAGCTTTGCTCGTGCGTAGCTGAATTGGAGCATCTGCCAAATTCTGGATGGTGTCCTGTATCAACTGAAAAGTGGCTGTAATTGGCAATATCTTCCTAAGGATTTACCTCCCTACTCAACTGTCTATTGGCATTATAAGCAGTGGCGAGCGAACAACTCTATTGAGCAGTTAATGCAGGTCTTACATGAACAAGTTCGAACCAAAATAAAAAAACAAAATGGACTCGACTCATCATCATTGATTCTTAGGCTGTTAAAAATACATGTAATGCAAGTGTGGAGTCAAAAGGATTTTGTTCCTACAAAGCTAAGAATGGGATTAAACGCCATCTAGCCGTTGATACACTTGGCTTTCCTTTCTTCACACACTGTACGCCAGCCAATGTTTCAGATGATGTGGGGTGACTGGAGATGCTGAAGCTAAACATCAATTATTTCAAATCGAAACCCGTTAATATTCCCAAGATTACTATCCTGCTTGACCATGGATATCACATCAACCACGACCACCTCCAAACTGGGGGTCTGACGCACGAATTGACGAGAGGGCAGATGAAATTGCTCAGACGACAGGAGAATGCTTTCGACCTTGTGCACAATCCGACAGACCGTTGACTCATGGATGCCCCAGGGTTGACCGATGTGGAAGTAGGTGCGGTATTCCCGCCAATACTCCAAGGCCACCCATAGCTGGTCGGGGACACTGAGTTTATTTTGCCCACCCCGCTTCCCTGACCGATTGAGAGATGCGTTTAACGTCGATACCCTGACCGCAAAGGTAGAGTGACTTGCACCCGTAAGCCGCTTAAATTGCCCTGGAGATAACTTCCTCAGAATCTCGTACCGCATTTCCTCTGAATAAAGATCATTCACCCCATTCTAATTCGTGCAAGAGGTCTATTCTTATCATTTTTTTGATCAAGCCTAAAGCTACTAATCTTGTAATTTAATCCCGATCACTTGCGTATGTTGACCGCGGGCCTGGGTAACACCAATCGTGCGTTGGGAGGCTTCAATCATCGGGCGGCGCAAACTGACGACAATAAACTGGGCCGTTAAGCTCTGCTCTTTAATCATGTTTGAGAGGCGTTCGACATTGGCCCCGTCTAAGAACATATCCACTTCATCAAAGGCATAAAAGGGTGAAGGCCGGTAGCGTTGCAGGGCAAAGATAAAACTCAGAGCCGTTAAGGATTTTTCCCCTCCAGACATGGATGCGAGGCGTTGAACGGGTTTGCCTTTGGGATGAGCGACTAAATTTAAGCCACCAGCAAAGGGATCTTGGGCATTTTCCAGTTGTAAGTACCCATCACCATCCGAGAGTGTGGCAAAAATGGCCTGGAAGTTGATGTTGACGGCATCGAACGCTTCCTTGAAGGCCCGGTGGCGCAGAGTCGTAAAATTTTCAATCCGTAATAATACTTCCGTGCGCTCAGAATCTAAGACCCCTAATTTTTGACTCAGTTCATCAAGGCGAGTTTGGGTGTGTTCATATTCTTCAATCGCCCGCATATTCACCGGCTCCATGGCTCGCAACCGTTTTTCTAAATTCAGGATTTGCTCTTGGAGTTGGGGCAGGGTTAAGTCAGCAGGGATTTCAGGGAGTTCGGCCGGAAGTTCTGGGGGAGCTTGTTCGGTCAAAGCTTTGAGTTCCGTGGACTTCTGAGTCAGCGTTTCGGTGAGATTTTGGAGTTGCCATTGAATTGTTTGCTGCTGGGTCTGGGCCTGGCGGAGTTGATATTCCTGTTGGTCTCGTTGTTGTTTAATTTCGCCCATGTGGGTTTCCAGGCCCCGAATCTGTTTTTCTAGCTCATTGACTTGATCCAAAACTTTGCTGATTTCAGTTTCAAATTGAGTCGCTTGCTTCAGGGCTTGGTTTTGATGTTGTTGTAGAGTCGTGATCCGAGCTTGATGATTTTGGATTTGCGTTTCTTGGCGTTGATAGTGATAGCTTAAATCCTGTTTTTGCCGTTCCAGGCCCCGGAGTAAATTATCTAAAGTTTGCCAGGCCTGTTCTTTTTGTTGGACGTGTTCTTGGAGGGTTTGCCATTCACTATGGGTTTGGGATGCTTCCAGTTGGATTAGAGTTTCTCGCAGTTGAGTTAAGCGGCTCTCCTGTTGCGGTAAATCAGTGGTAAGTTGCTGGGATTTTGTTAAAGTGGCGGTGAGTTCGGTTTGATTTTGTTGCAGTTGGGTTTGAATCTGCTGTTGTTGACGGGTCAGGGCCTGGGCGGAGGCATTGAGTTGGTTTTGTTGTTGTTCAAAGTCCCGCAATTGCTCCCGTTTTTCTGATAATTCTTGACTTGTTTGATGTAGTTTAACCTGTTGGTTACTGATGTCCGTTTCAATCCGGCTTAAGAGGCGATCAATTTCAGCTAAGCGTTGACGTAACTCCCGGACTTCATTAGATTCTTGAGCTTCACTTTTACCAAAATGCAAACTTGATTGCTGCCGACTCCCCCCAGACATGGCCCCGCTGGTTTCTAAAAGTTCGCCATCTAAGGTGACAATCCGATGCTGTCCTAAATATCGCCGAGCGGAACCCAAGTCTTCAAACACCAACGTCTGGCCAAAGACATAGGCAAAGATGGGTAACAACCGGGTTTCAAAGTCAATTAAATTCAGGGCATAATCCACCAGGCCTGGCAAGTTCAAATTCGACAACTTTCGCGCCGATTGCATTTTACTCAGGGGTAAAAAGGTTGCCCGGCCGCCCCGTTCCCGTTTGAGAATTTCAATCCCGGCCGCCGCCACCGCATCATCTTCGACAACAATTTGCCCTAACCGCCCGCCCGCGGCAATTTCCAAGGCCAGTTGATAAGCTGTTTCCACCCGTCCCAATTGGGCCACTGTCCCGATCACCCCCGGCAATTGGGCCTGTAAAATCAAGCGAGTGGCATGAGTCCCTTGGGTTTCTTGAATGGCCAGTTGCTGCGCTTCCAGTTTATCCAATTGCCGCTGTTTGTCCCGTTGTTCCCGGTGCAGGCGGTCGCGGGTTTGTTGATTCAGTTGCAGTTGCTCTTGGAGTTGGGCAATCTGTTGGGCCAGGCGTTGAATTTCGGTTTGTTCCGGTGCGAGTAAGGTTTCGGCTGTGGCCATCTCATCTTGGACAATCGCTAACTCAGATTCAATTTCACCTAGGGCCTGGGTTTGCTCGGAAATTTGCCGCTCCAGTTGGCTTTGGCGTTCTTGGAGGCGGGATTGTTCCAGGTGTTGGGGTTCTAGAGTTATTGAAAGTTGGTTAATTTCTTGACGAATTTGGGTGTGTTCTTGCATCCAGGCCTGGGCAGCGGCATTCAAATCTTTGGCTTGTTCGCGACTCGTTTCAAGTTCTTGCAGGGCAATTTGACAGGCCTGTTGCTGGGGAAGAATTTGTTCGGATTCTAATTGCTGTTGCTGTTTTTTCAGAGTTTCTAATTGGGTTTGTTCCGTTTGCAACGTGATTTGTAAATTCCGCAACTCCTCGGCCTGGTGCAGTTGAGTTTGTTTGAGTTCCGTTTGTTGCCGTTCCAGTTGCCGTTGTTCCGCCTGTTTTTGAGCCAGTTGAGTTTGCAGTTTAATTAACTCATCTTCGCCTAAGGCTTTAACTTGTCGATTTAGGGTTTCTAGTTTTTTCGTATCAGTTTCAATTTGTCCAGTTAATTGTTCGAGTTGGGTTTGTAATTGGGTTTGAGTTTGTTCTCCGTCAGCAATTTGTTTGTGTAATTGATTGATTTGCTGCTGTACCGTAGCCCAGGCCAAGACCCGACTCCATTCCTGCTTAGTTTCTAACTCTTGGCGGAGGACTTTATATTTTTCCGCCTGAACCCGATCCCGCTGCAACCGATCCCGTTGTTGAATTAACTCCTGCTCGACAATCCGAAATCGTTCTTCCCGCTCTTTTACCGTGTCTAACTTCTCCCGGGCCTGGGCAATCTTGCGGTCAAAATCGGCAACTCCGGCCAACTCATCAATAATTTCCCGCCGCTGCTTACTGTTCATGGAAATAATCCCGGTGACATCCCCTTGCAGCACCACGTTATAGCCCTGAGGATAAATTCGTAATTGTTGGAGTTGGTTATGGAGTTCGTTCAGCGTACAGGCCTGGTCATTGAGTAAATAGGTTGAGGTATAAGTCCCCTGCTTTGTGACGCGTAATTTTCGAGTGACTTGCCATTCCAGGATTTGCGAATGTTCTGTTGGTTCTGTGGGTGGAGTTGGGCTGTCTTCAATCGAGAGCGTGGCCTGGGGAATTTCGTGAGGTTCTAAAGCAAAAGTAACAACAACTCGGGTTTCAACAACGCTATGCCCCCGCCGGGTTTGACTGTGATTGACTAGATCTGGCAACCGTTCCGCCCGCATTCCTTTGGATCCGGCCAGGCCCAGGGCAAACAACAGGGCATCTAATAAGTTGGACTTCCCCGATCCATTTGGCCCTGAGACCACCGTGAACCCCGGCAATAACGGGATGGCTGTTGTGCCGCCAAAGGACTTAAAATTTGTCAGTTCTAATTGCTTAACGTACACTGCTCAGCCAAACTGTCACTCCAGATTACGGATACTTTAGCATTAGCTTAAAAAATATCGTTAGGTGGCTCAACTCCTATGTCTTGGCAGTGCTAGCTGGTCTGTCCAATTAAACCGAAAGTCGCGGGGCCGGGCGGGCAATCACAATCAAGTAGTCACTGGCCTGGTTGCAATTCAAATGGCTCAGTACCGTAAAACTCATGTTGTCATTTGTGAGAACCCAAGATAACCCACTGTGGCCTGGGACTCAGACAAGGGGTCAACGAAAGACATTTGGGGTAAATGTGCCGTGCAAGCCATAGGGGATGTGATGCTTGAGGTGGAGCTTGGCCACAGGCCCTTGGGTAATATTGGCAGCATCCAAAATAACTAAATCTGATTTTTGACGGGCCGCCTCATAGACAAGAACCAATAACCACCCGGCTGTTTGTCGTTCATCGGGGGCAGGGGCAGAAACTTGCCGATCCGGGTCGGGGACAAAAACAGGTTCAGAAACAAAGCCTGTGGGGGCGGCGCTCCAGAAGTCTTGGGCCAGGGTCGTTAAATCCAGCCGAAGAATTCCTTGCAAAGGGGCATTTCCAACCGGGTGATGCGCCGCGGCGGTGTAAAGATAGCGGTAGGGCTGACCGACAAACTCAGGATGAACGGATGGAAATTCACAGCAGCGGGAATCGAGTAAACTCCAGGCCACGGCTTGAGTCTCTTTGTTAATCCGAATCCGCCAGAGTTGGCCAGGGGGAAGGGCATTAAAATCCACGTTTCGATAGTCTGTACTACCCTCCAGGCCTGGGAAACGGTCATAGCAAATTGAGTCAACAATAACTTCATTCCCCTGTTCAAAGGCATTGGCATGGTGAAAGACAAAGCAGGCGGGCATTGTGAATTTCAGGGGAGCACCACCAGCGCGGGGGAGTAACCAAATATTTGTCGGCTGATTGGGGTTAAAGCTCAAACATTCTCCAGGCCCTTTAATGCCTAAGAGATACCACAGGGGGTTAAATTGAACCGGGTTTTGAAAGAAAATCCCATAGTTGGGGGTGAGGGCAAAGTCATGGATAAAGGCAAAGCCGGGGAAGGAATAGTGATGTTCCGAAACACAGGCCCCGTCCTGGGCAAACTCAAACAAACGCGCCGCTGTCACTGGGCCGGGTTTGAGGGAAAAGTTAACTAATCGGTTAGTAACGGGATCAATCCGGGGATGGGCCGCAAAGGCATCACCAGGTTTGAGCAGGCCATCCAGATTAATTTCACCGATGGTCTCCAGGGTTGCGGGATTCAGTTGATAGGGCCAGGCCGCTTCCCAGAGGGCTAAAAGTTTTTCTCCCCAGTAGATCACCTGGGTATTGGCAATATTTTTCAGGCGAGTATCAAACAGGTTCGCGAGCCAGCCGCCGGGTTTGGGCGTACCAAAAACACCTCGATAGAGAATCTTCCCTACAGCCTGTTCCGCCTTGTAACCTGAGGTTTGGATATAGCGATTGCGAAAATGGGCCCGGCCTTGGCTAAAGGTAAAAGCAGAAATCATGCCATCGCCATCAAAGGGATGCTTTAGGGCCACCCCACCAATATCCAGCAGCCCAGGCCCATTCCGAAAGAGCGTCCCCTCCAGGCCAGGCGGAATCTCACCCTCAACTTCATCAATCCAGTAGTCGTACTCTGCCGTTAAAGAGCGTGTGCCCCCCTGCCAATCACTCAAGGTATAGGAAGGAGTCAGAGTCGGGGTATCAAGAAGACCAGTCATAGGTATTTATAAAACTCAGCAGGTTGATCGGGTGAATGTCCTGGCATTTGTAACAAATTGTAACAAGCTTTCAGCCAGTCCGGTTTAGGGCAATGTCAGGGCTTGAGCGAGGGGATAGAGAAACTGCTGGCGAAATTGTGCATCCCGTTCCCGATCCGTCAGAACTTCTAGAAGCTGAATGCCAGACTTGGGCAGGTTTTGGAGATGGGGGGGCAACTGTGACCAGGCCGTGATCCGGTGATGGGGGATGCGATGGGCCTGGGCCAATTGGGCAAAGTCGATGGCTTGTGGGGTGGCAAAGAACGACTCAAACACGTGGGGGGCCTGGTGAATCGGTAAATGGCCAAAAATTCCGCCCCCTTGGTTATTAATCAAAACAATCGTTAAACTGCCCTGAAATTGTCCATTGAGGAGAAACCCATTACTGTCGTGCAGCAGGGCTAAATCCCCCGTGATCAACACCGTTGGCTGCTGTTGCCAGGCCACACCTAAAGCCGTGGAGAGGGTGCCGTCAATCCCATTTGCCCCCCGATTAAAGTAAAACCGACCCCCCCGATCACTCACCGGCCAAACCGTTTCCACATCCCGCACTGGCATACTACTGGCGACAAAAATCGGAGTTCTAGGCGGTAAATTTTCAGCAAGTAGCCAGGCCAGTTTTGGTTCACAGAGCCAATCAACCCCAGCCAAAAGTTCCTGTAATTGAGCGCGGCATTGACCGTCTAGATTTTGCCAGGCCTGGAGATAAGCCGAGTCATTTGCTGATGAAAATTCCGGTGGGATTTGGGACGTTAACGCATCAACCGATGTCCGAATGGCCTGGGTGCGGCCGTGGAGGGGGTCAAAGTTATCCGAATGGGGGGTGATGATCCAGCGGGGGGCATCCGTGGTTTCGAGCCAAGTCCGCAGTGGTTTACTCGTCGGCAGTTCTCCCAGTTGAATCACGCAAGCGGGGGCTAGTTTGGCCGCAATCTGGGGTTGACGCAGCAGCAAATCATAACTGGCAATTACCGCGGCGGTTTCTTCCAAAACGTGACGCACCGGGGAGAGGGCATCGGCCAGAATCGGCCAACCCAAGGTATGGGCAAGTTTATGTACCGCCGCCGCCTCGGCCTGGGGATGATGAGAATGGCTTGGCCCGGCAATAATGACTCCCCGCTGCCAGCTCGACCAAGTTGACCAGGGAATTGCGGTGGACATTGAGATACTGCTTGGAGGCGGTTGAACCTGGCTAAAAAAGCTGTCCCAGGCCACTGACTGATAAAAACTGGTTGTTTCCGCATCGGCAATCGGAGCTAATGGCTCTCGGAAGGGAATATTTAAGTGCACTGGCCCCGGATTGGGAAATAGGCTGATTGACCAGGCCTGGATTAAGGTTTGGCGTAAGTAAGCGAGTTGGCTCAGCTCTAAACTGGGAGTTGCTAATTCCGTTTGCCAGCGGGGATAGTGACCATAGAGCTTGACCTGATCCATGGCCTGGCCAGCATGACAATCTCGCAATTCTGGGGGGCGGTCGGCGGTAATCACCAGTAAGGGCAGATGACTGAGGCTGGCTTCAATCACGGCGGCGTAATAATTAGCGGCGGCGGTGCCAGAGGTACAAATCAGGGCAACGGGTTGTAAAGACACTTGAGCCATCCCCAAGGCGCAAAAACTGGCTGAGCGTTCGTCCAAAATTGGGATAGCTTCAATCTGAGGTTGTTCAGCCAGAGCCACCGTCAATGGCCCAGAGCGAGATCCCGGTGAAATCAGGGCCCTTCTCAACCCAAGCCGAGCTAAAGTTTCCCCTAAGACCCAGGCCCAGAGGCTATTAACATTCCGCGCTCGAGAGTCCAACGCTGCAATTTCCGCTGTCACTTAGGCCGAGGGGGGAGAAGGGGAACCAGGCCAGCGCTTTCTAATCTGAGCCAAAATCCCACTGAGAATCGCCCCTCCCATGAACAGGCCCAGGGCTGGGGTAAAAAAAGGCTCCCAAAGTTTTAACCAGAGGTCAAAGCCCAAGGGAATATCAAATGTACGCCCCACCAGGCCGAGCAAAAACCAGGCAAACCCGAAAAAAATCACAAAGCTATTGGCCACTAAGACCCAATTAATCACTCGCCCCAGGGTTTCTAACATCAATCCCCCAACTTTGATTTAGGACAGCAACCAGGCCTGGACTCGTTTTAAGCCATCCCAATCCGGTTTGCGGTCTAAGCCCTCTTGGATATTGGCCAACACTTCCTCGCGCAATTCCGGGACAACCATGATGATCTGTTGGACTAATTCAATATGCTCACGCACCCCCTTTTGCCCCTTGGCCAGCATCGCCAAAACCAGATTCACCCGAGCTTGCGGATCTTCAGGGTTAAGTTTTATCGCTTTTTGGGCGGCTTTGTAGGCCAACTGAGTTTTGTCAGTTAGTAAATAGAGCCAGGCCAAGCAGGTCCAGGCCGGAGCACTTTTCGGGGCCCGCTGACAGACGGATTCAAAGGTGGGAATTAACTCTGCCGGAGTCGCACCAGCCTTGTATTGAGCAATGCCTTGATCAAAAATTTCTTCCACCGTTGCTGTTGCTGCTGTCACAACCCTACCCTCTAGCCACTACGAAAATGCTCAACTTGATAGCTTTTACCCGCGATTGATCAAAAGTTGCAAAAACTAGAGTGAACACTCCTTAAGTAGTCTAACCCCCTTAGCCCCCCCGCAGAATGACTTTTTGGTTCTGCCGTGCCACTAGTTCTAACTTCATCGGGCCCGCGGTATAGATGGCTTCCGGGACAGTGCTGCTAATCTCAATGGGGCCTGAAAAGTCCTTGAGTGCCAAAATAAACTTGACTAATTCAATCTGATCAAAGGAGCCAACGCTGCCACTGACGGGATCCGGCCAAACCCCAGCCGTAATCGCCTTTTGATTAGACGTGGTAAACAGACCCTCTAGCCGCTGTAAAATCTGGGCATCGGTCAAGTTCGCCGGATTGAGATTAATCGTAGCAATAGTGTCCCCAGGCGAAAAAACCAAATTGTTTTCTGCCAGTTGCGGCACGACCAAAATATTGGACTCTCCCTGCAAATAGTTGGCTGCGGCCAGGATTCTCACCGTATAGGCTTTGCCGCTCATCAATTGGGCAGTCAGTCGCTCAATATCTGCCTTTGTGACCTGGATGACTTGATCGGAGGGTTTAATTCCTTTTGGATCATTTAAAACAATCGCATTGCGGCGGGCCTGGCGGAGTAATTCCTCAATGGCCTGTCGAGCCTTGGTGGCATCGTCAATGCTTTGAACCAAGCCTGCTGCCAAGATTTGCCCGGCTCGAATCGTGATATTGCCCCGCCGCAGTCCTAGGAGTAAAACTTCGACATTTTCTTCGAGGCGTTTGCGACTGGTTTCAAGACTACTAATTTCGGCTCGGAGCTGGGATTGCTGATCGAGGAGGGCCTGGCGTTGTTGATCGGCGGCGGCGAGTTGGGCTTGGGTGGTAGCAATGGCCTGTTCTAGGGCTTGTTTTTGTTGGTCGGCGGCGGCAAGGCGGGTTTGGATTTGTTGAACCGCAGTTTCCAGTTCTTGGCGTTGGTTCTGGGCGACTTGTAATTGCGCTAGGGCAGCAGCTTCTTGTTCCTTGAGGCGATTGATTTCCGTGGTTAATGTCCGGCTCTGGGCTTGAAACCGTTCCAAGTTGGTTTGGGTTTGCCGATAGCGGGCTTGCAATCGCTCAAATTGCTGCTGGGTTTGCTTTTGTCTATCTAGGGCAGTTTTTAAGGTGGCCGTGGCCTGGTCGAGTTGCTTTTTAACGTTGGCCAGGTTGGCCTGGGAAGCCGCTAGATCCGACTCAATTGTATCTTTCTGAATCAGGGCAGTTTTCAGTTCCAGTTCTGCGGCTTGTTGTTGTCGGCGAATCGTTCCAATCCGTAAAACCGCATCCTGCAATTCTTTACTGGTCGCCAGGAGAATTCCCAAGGTTGCCCCAGAGATTAAACTGCCCGTCAAAATTGTGATTAAAACCGCAGTTTGTTTTGGTCTTAAATTAAACAGCGTTAACCGGGCTTTGCCAACTTTTGAGCCTAACCGATCCCCAATGGTGGCAATAACTCCGCCTAAAACAATAACCGCCAAGATTAAAACATAGCCAGCCATGGGACATTGCTCTATTCATCACACCAACACACCTAAACTATCCTGCCCAACTTAAACCCATCCCTCTGTTACTTTACGATATACCGTCAAAATCTTTGAATGTGGTTTATTCTGGCGGAACTTTCACCGCAGTGCTATCCCAGGCCCCATGACGGTTTTTAATAGGAGTGTTCCCCATGTTTGTCAGGGGTTGTGCCAATTCGCCCATGTTCGCCGAGTTTGCGGAGGTAGCAGTGAGCAGTACCCAAATCATCTGGATGGCTGGCCTGGGCCTGGTGAGTTATCTCCTGGGTTCAATTCCAACTGGCTATCTTCTCGGCCGCTGGCTGAAAGGGCTTGATATTCGGGAGGTAGGCTCAGGTTCTACCGGGGCAACCAATGTCTTACGAAATTTGGGGTGGCCAGCCGGATTAACCGTCTTAATTGTCGATATTGGCAAAGGATCCCTTACGATTGGTTGCGGGCGGTGGTTCCAGGCCGAGTGGGGGGAAGGGCTAGACCCCATGGCCCAGGCCGGAGTTTACATTCTCCTGGGGTTGCTAGCGGTCATTGGCCATAGTCAACCAGTTTGGCTAAGGTTTCAAGGCGGCAAATCCGTGGCCACAAGTCTGGGAGTACTCCTCGCGCTCAATTGGCCGACGGGGTTGGCGACCTTGGCTGTGTTTTTAGTTGTCTTGGCTCTGAGTCGAATTGTTTCTCTGGGGTCAATTATTGCCGCTGTCTCTTTACCCCTCTGGTTTTGGTTCTTTCAGCAACCCCTGCCCTACATTGGCCTGGGTATTTCCATGGGACTTTTTGTGATTTGGCGGCATCAAAGCAATATCCAACGGCTCCTCCAAGGGAATGAACCCAGATTAGGACAATCCGGCTCGTAAGCATTGCTGTCCCGGCTCTCAATGACGAACGTTCTCGAAAACCATCCTTTGCTTAACCCGTATTCTCCCTGGCTCACTGTAGTTATTTCTGCCAAAATCTAAGAAACACTAGCACCCGTCATGGTTTCAGTTATTTTCGTGTTTCATTCCTACAGGAAATGACCCTCGCACTGAGTCATGGGTTTCGCCGGCTGATCCGTTTGGCTCTGAGGATGCTCTGTACAGTTGAAAAGCAAAAGAGACTGACCCTGGAAAAATCACTGGATCAATCTCTGTTTGAGAGCGATGAGTGCCTGATACTCGATGGGCAAATCAGTCAAAACATTTCAGGAGTACAAGGGCAAAATTTAGGCAAACTGCCTCCACTCATCCTCAAGGATTTGGACTAGGTGTTGATCACCCCGATTCCGTGCTACTTCTAAACGATGCTCTAAGCTTTTCAGAATTGAATGCCGATGGGCATCACCCAAGTTAATCCCATGATGTTGGACTTTCAGAGGGTGAGGCATAGCCGGAGCTACGGCTTCCACAGTCCGCGCAACAGGAGAACCATCGGTGTTGTAATGAACGCCCCGCCAGCTGAGGGTATGCACAGGAGCCAACTTTAAAGCCGAAGTGACAATTCGCGACATCCAGGCCGCGCCCCGATATTTACCCATCACGCCCCCAGCTTCTGTCGTCACTTGATTTTCCGGACGATTATAGGGGATACCACGATAAGTTAGATTCATTTTTAAACTCCCGAAAATCTAAATTAACCGATGCTGACTACGTTACGAATTTTGGACAAGATGGCAAACCTCAATGGGGTTAATCCTGCCATTTCTGTATCTAATTATACGGTTTTCTAGATAAGGTAAGCAAATCCTGACATTCGGTTTACAAATTTTCGCAATTCCCCTGAAGTTCTCCGCCTGGAGATCCGGCAACATCGGTATTTGCCGAGGCCTGGAATCACTGTAGGATCGGGGCTAGTGGATGGAAATGATCTGGTGATTGACCTTAAACAGTTGCGCGAAAACCCAACGGGCCTGGCAGAACAGTTAAGCCGCCGTGGTACCTATGACCTGCAAGCTCCCTTAGACCTCGATCAGCAAATTCGGCAACTGGAACAAGAACGCTCCCACCTCCAGGCCCGGAGTAATGCCATTGGGGCCGAAGTCGGGAAAAAAATAAAAACCGGGACTGCCCCCCAAGCAGCGGAACTGCAGGCCCTACGCCAAGAAGCTAGCGAGATAAAAACCAAACTGAGTGCACTCGAACCGCGGGAACGACAACTCCGGGCGGAGTTAGATGCCCTGTTGTTGATGCTGCCGAATCTCCCCAGCCCCACCACCCCGATTGGCCGTGATGAAACGGAAAATGTCGAAGTTCGCCGTTGGGGAGAGCAACTTAAACCAACTCATGCTGTCATCAACCACTGGGATTGGGCTGAACCGCGGGGCCTGGTGGATGTGCAACGCTCGGTCAAAATTGCCCAAAGCCGGTTTGTTACCCTCATTGGAGCCGGGGCAGCCCTAGAGCGAGCTTTAATTCAATTTATGCTGCATCGGCATACCCAACATCGCTATGTGGAAGTCCTGCCGCCATTTTTAATTAACAGCGATTCCCTCACGGGGACTGGACAATTACCGAAGTTTGCCGAAGAAAGTTTTAAGTGTGCTGATGATGATCTCTGGCTAACCCCCACCGCTGAAGTCCCAGTAACTAACCTGTATCGGGATGAAATTATTGCCGCTGATGCCTTGCCGATTTACCACTGTGCCTATACCCCCTGTTTTCGGCGAGAAGCAGGCAGTTACGGACGAGATACGCGGGGCCTGATCCGGCTGCATCAATTTAATAAGGTGGAGTTAGTCAAGTTAGTCACGCCGGAAACCTCCGAAGCCGAGCACCAGGCCCTTGTCCAAGATGCAACTGCCATCTTAGAAGCATTGGAACTTCCTTATCGGGTTGTTGAGCTATGCACGGGGGATTTGGGGTTTTCGGCGAATAAATGCTATGACCTGGAAGTTTGGTTACCGGCAGCGGGCTGCTATCGGGAAATTTCCAGTTGTTCTAATTTTGGGGATTTCCAGGCCCGGCGAGCAAAAATTCGCTACAAAGAATCGGGAAAAAAAGGCACCCAGTTTGTGCATACCCTGAATGGCTCTGGCCTGGCTGTGGGGCGGACAATGGCAGCATTACTGGAAAATCATCAACAACCCGATGGTTCCGTCAAAATTCCGGTGGCACTCCAACCCTTCTTTGGGCAAGCCTTTCTCTAGCCGGAAAATTTAGTTTCAAGTCACCCATAGAAGACCATGAAGTTAAGTTAGTTGGGAGAGATCCATCGGAGTGTAGGCGTACCAACGGGCTAAGCGATTAAGTTCCTGCTCCAGGCCCAGGGTAGTTCGATAGCCTTCACAGTCATGGCCCAATTCCCGCAAACCAGCCACAATCGTTGATGGTGCGACCCAGTGCATTTGTCCCCAGGCCAGGAGGTTAACTGTATTTCCCTCTAATTGCCTTAAAGCAATACTTAGTTTCATTTTGAGTTCCGTAGCAGTGGGCACAGGCGGGGCCTGGTTGCGGACATAGACCTGTTGCGGTTGGCCTTTAGCGAGAAGCCAGCGTAAATGGGTCAGGGATGGGGGTAGATTCCACAGTAAAAAGGTCTCACAGGCCTGGTGGGGGCGGTCGTAGTCAATGGTTGCAGCAGTGGCTTGGGTGGAAATATAGGGACAGTGATCACCATAGAGTAAGGCCCGACCTTCTAATTGGTTCACCAGGCTCAGTAGATCCTCCAAGACTAGCCAAACCGCGGGCCAGGGATAGGTGGGGGGTTCTGGACATTGGACGATCAGGGTTTTAGTGGTGGTGGCGGTAATCGGTTGTGGCCTGGCAGGTGTGATCTTGACCTTGGACTTAGTTTCGAGCGGCATTGGGGTGACCGGCTGGATCCCGAGTAGATTCAGTTCAATTGTGGTATTCCCTTGCCAAATGTTTTCCTCTAACTTGTAAGCAACATTGAGGATTTCCGGTAATGGATAGTAGCTGCCCCAGTTCCAGGCCTTGGCTTTTTGATAGGTTAACGTCCCAGTTTGGGGATCCGGTTGGGTCAAGGTGAGCATGAGGTGATTTTGGCTAGCCCCGAACAAGCGTTGATCTTGGACTTGGACATTACGGCTGCAAAATGTGGGATCCGGATTCCCCATACCACAGGGATGTAGGGTCTGGAGGTCTTGAAATAGGTCAGAATTAATTGCGCTCAGGGGAATCTCGGCATCAATTGTAATCAGGGGTTTGAGATGTTGCAGGCCTAGGCATTGGTTGGCAAACTCTTCTAAGCGATTACGCCAGGTCGGGAGATTCTCTTTCTTGAGGCTAAAGCCCCCCGCGGCCCGATGCCCGCCAAATTTTTCCAGCAAATCCCCGGAATACTGCAACGCCGCAAAGACATCAAATTCGGGAATGCCTCGGGCCGAGCCGCGCAAATGGGTTTCATCTTCTTCTGTAGCAATAAACACCGGCACCCCATACCGTTCGACTAACCGCGAGGCGACAATCCCAATCACCCCATGATGCCAACCCGCTTGCATCGGCACTAACACCCGCCGTTCAGTTAAATCCAGTTGGGCCGCTTCAATTTGGGCTATGGCTGCAGTCGTAATTTCTTCCGTGAGTTCTTGGCGGTGGCGGTTGGTCTCTTCACAAATTTCGGCTAGGGCCTGGGCCTGGAGCGGATCATCGGTCGTCAATAAATCAATCACCACCTGGGGATCACCGATGCGGCCAATGGCATTGATCCGCGGCCCTAAACGGAATCCGACCGCATTGGGTTTCAGGGAAGCATTCTCTTCCGGGCGCGACTTCGAGACGGTTAACAGGGCTTGAATTCCCACCAAGCTGGATTCGGGAATCGTCATCAGGCCCCGTTGCACCCAGCGGCGATTCACCCCCATTAAGTTCGCTAAATCGGCAATGGTTCCCAAGGTGCAGAGTTCCAATAACGGCCGGACTAACTCCTTCATCTGCCCCAAGGCCTGGGCGACACTGATTCCCAAAATATAGGCAACACCAACTCCGGCTAAAACGGCATAGGGCGATTCGGGAGGTAAGAGTTTTGGATTCAGGATGGCCTGGGCGGGAGGAAGTTCCGGGGGTAAATCGTGGTGATCCGTGACGATGACAATTAAGCCCAACTGCCGCGCTAAGGTGATGGGGCCTGGGGCAGCAATGCCGTTATCCACCGTGAGAATTAACTTCACCCCCCGCTGATGACAGTCCTCAACAATCCGAGTATTGATCCCATACCCCTCCTGCATTCGACTGGGAATTTCATACTCCACATCGGCCCCAACCGCCCGCAACGCCCGCAATAATAGGGCCGTACTCGTCATCCCATCGGCATCATAGTCCCCGCAAATGGCAATTTTTTCTCCCTTGGTGATCACCTGCCGCAACAGTTCCACAGCAATATCTAGGTCTTCAAAAGCTGTATTAGGCGGAGGGAGTGTTACAGACTGGGGATTGAGAAACCCTTGAATCTCTTCGCCCGTGATTAAGCCCCGGTTGATCAGCAGTTGAGCCAGGATGGGGTTGAGATGATGGGCCTGGGCAATATCTACAGCTTGCGGGGCCTGGGGATGAATCTGCCAACGCTGTTCGGGGAAAATTGCCATTGGGTTTGTTTTCTATCGGGTTAGTGGCAGCGGTTTAATCCGAATATCGGAATCTTTGACCACTATAATTGCTCCTTTAGTTAAGGCTTCTTGCGTCTGAACATCCTGAATTATCTCGAGTAATATCTTGGACAGCGTTGCTGAATCCCTCCTAACCTTTCCCCGAAAGAGAATTACTGAAGGGGTAATGGCTGCTGTACCTGCTAAAAGAGTGCCAAAATCTGTATCTGCAGAGATAATAATCCGCCCTTCTTGAAGTGCCAGCTTGAAAATCTCTCGGTCATCAGCCGACTCTAAGTTGTAATCTCTAACGTGAACTGCATCATACCCACAGCCCCTTAATTGAGTGCAAAGAATCCAAGAAAGGCAGTTATCAATCAGAAATTTCACGCAGGACAAACTAAGTCTTGAGAGGATGACTCTTGAGAATTACAGTATTCATAAAGAACCTCTCTCGCAAACCCTAGGGCGTTATCAATATCCTCATCCCGCAAGTCCGGATAGGCCGCCAGAATATCTTCCCGGGTAGAACCCTGAAGAACCAGAGCAACGACTGTTTCCACCGGAATCCGCAAATCCCGAATACATGGGACACCGCCCATTCGCTTGGGGTTAATTGTGATGCCTGGGTGGAGCATAGTTAATCCCTCTCAACCTCATATTAAATATGCTTTATCTCTACGGGAGTGTTATTGAAGCTAAACAGCTTCTTGCAAATTTTTCTACCGTTCTTGATCTCGAGCCATTGACATGGGGGGAGTGACATCAATCAGCCGGAGCATTGTTCAGGGTAATCAATACCGCTGTTCCTTGGTTAGAATCGGGCGGAAACGGGCTTTGAATCGTGAAACTGCCTCCCATTTGCTCCAGCAGATTTTTGGCAATCGCTAATCCCAGGCCCGTTCCCGGAATCACCCCCATGGCCTGTTGTCCCCGATAGCCCCGTTGCCCCAACTGTGCCAAATCCGCCGCTGGAATTCCCGGCCCCGTATCCGCAATCAGAAGTCCCTGGGTAGTCTCGGTTAACAAGCGCGTTTGCAGATAAATTTCACCACCAGCGGGGGTATATTTGCAGGCATTATCCAAAAGATTACCCACCACTTCCTGAAAGCTATGGGGATCAATCAACACCAGCGGTAAGTTTTCTGCCCACTCGACTTGGAACTGAATCCCCAAATCATTGGCTCGGGCCTGGACGGCTGGCAATAGGGGTTGAATCGTGGGCATCACTAGGGCTGGAACTAGGGTTAAGGGCGCAGGCGCAAGGGATAAACTGGGGCTGGCGGGGCTGGGTAGGGTGGGGATCGGAGTTTCAAGGGTGGTTTGGAATTGCTCAACTAGATGTTGGAGGCGGGAACTTTCTTGCCAGATACTTTCAATCACGGCACGATTGGGATCCGGGGGCTGGAGTCGCTTAAGTAGGAGTTTTGTCAGGGTTTGCAGTGCCATTAATGGATTCCGAAACTGATGCAGCAAATTGGCCAGCACATCCTGTTGGGGGGACACCTGGGCCTGAACTAACCACTGATGCCGTTGATCCATGACACAGCCAATGGCCAGCGTATCCGCCACCTGATGCAGTTGTTCTTCTTCCCAGGCCCGCCAATTCCCTTCAAGCCGCCGTACGACCAACACCCCCAGGGGCAAAGATTCATAGATCAGGGGGAAAACAAGGTGCTCTGCTTCCGGTTGCAGCCGTTGCCAAAATTCGTTGTCTAAAAGGGGCGGGCGGGGCCTGGGGACAAGGGGAAATTTAGAATCATCAGGCGGGCGGGCATCTGGGGAAAGAAGGGCGAGGGATTCGGCTGATCCTGAGGGCGAGGCCTGGGGTAAGAGGGGGGGGCCTGGGAGGGATTCAGAAACAAGTCCTTCCTCAGTTTCGGGATAAATCAAGACTGGCAACCAAGTCCGGCGATCCCCCGACTCTTCCGTTAAATAAACCCCAAAGCTGCTAGCCCCAAGACTATTGATAATCAGGCGGGCCTGGGAACGACAAAGGGCGACATATTCCGCACTGGCCGGCCACAGCATGGCAGCAGAGGTTAAGCGTGAAATTCCGCTAGGCGAGGACCAGATTCAGATTCCGGAAACAGGCCGGCAAATTCACCGGTACCCGTCACATATTCATCCAAGAGCAGTTTTTCCACGGGTAAGAGGGTGGGATCGGGATCCAGGCTTTGTTCTTGGAGGGTTTCTTCTACCAGGGCCATTTGCTCCTCTGCTTCCAACAATGCCGTTTCTAGTTCCGAGGTTAGTTCTGGGGCAAATTGATGATCTGCGGTACTCAGTTGGGCATAGCGCTGGCGTAAATCGGTTAACTCGGCCTGGAGGTTAGCATTTTCGCTGGTCAGTTTTTCCGCAATTTCTTTGTAATGCTTAAACGCCAATAGAAATGGAATGAGTTTTTCTCGTAAAGTCATTTGTTCCACATCCAATTGGGTATAGCGGTCAGCCAACTGCACATAGGACTGGCAAAGGCGAAGGTAACGCTGGGTTGTATCTCTCATAATTTTACTAGGGCAATGGCATTAGGTACGTTATAGCGAATCTCAATCGGAAGGTCAGAGCTAGGGTTAAGTACAGCCGGGCATGACAGAGCTTAATTCCCCCATATACTCGGTCGAAATCAGGCAAAAATTCATAAACATTAAGAAATAACTAAGATTGAGTTTTGTCAAGGGATAAGTTGGGATTGATGCAGGGATGGGCTGAACTTTGGCCTGGTGGCTTCCCTCAACTGGGCTGAAACTAGACGATTCTATCCTGCCCAAATTCATCTCCCGCTAATCTAGCAAATCTGACTAACTTCGGAGCAGGGTGGTTGTGGCACTTGAGGGTATCAGCAGTAACACTAATCTCACTAATCTCAATCTCCAGCATCAGCCCCAAGGGATTAGCCAGCGATTTTAGGAGAATTTTTTTAACATTCCTTGGGATTTTTGAGTCTGAGCGAGTATTCTATGTTCTAACCCCCTCTGAGCCATTCATCGGGGCCTGGTTTGTTCATGGGGATGTATCTCGGCGGAAAATCTATGTCCAACCCAAGGGGGCATGCGGAAGCCCATATATCCCTGGCTGATAGTCCTTTCTTTATTGGCTTACCGGCCCAGGCCGTCGAACAAGCCCTAGCTCATGTTGTCACCCGTCAGCATCCGGCCAATCGAGTCATTCTCTTGGAAAATGACTGGGGCACCTCGGTTTACTTTATCCTCAGCGGCTGGGTCAAAATCCGCACCTATAACATTGATGGCAAAGAAGTCACCCTGAATATTATCGGCCGCGGCGAATTGTTTGGGGAAATGGCTCCCTTAGAAGAAGTCCCCCGTTCCACGGATGTGATTACTCTCACCCCCACTGTTGTGGCTAATTTGCCGGCCATAGATTTTGTCAACCTTGTGAATACAGAACCCCAGGCCGGGATCCGCTTAGCTAAACTCATGGCTCGCCGCCTACGCCAGTTAAACCGAAGATTGCGCTTACGGGAGGCAGATAGTACGGCCCGGGTTGCAGATATTTTGTTGTTTTTAGCGGATGGGCAAGGCAAGCAAAGCACTGACGGGATCGTGATTCCCAACTTACCGCACCGGGAACTGAGTAGCTTAAGTGGTATGGCTCGGGAAACAGTAACGCGGGTGTTAGGCAAGTTGGAGCGCAAAGGCATTATTAAACGGGAAAACGACACCCTTTGTATTGCCGATGCTCGAGCCTTGGAAAATCTCTTGTTGTAAAGGTCGTTGAGTTAATCAGGTATCGTGGAGGTTATGCCATTTTGCCCTGCGAAACCTAACCTATGCTCAGATCTGGAATTGTCGGATTACCCAATGTTGGAAAGTCAACGCTGTTTAATGCCCTCGTGGCCAATGCCAAAGCGGAAGCTGCAAATTTCCCGTTTTGTACGATTGAACCCAATGTTGGTGTCGTCTCTGTTCCTGATCCCCGCCTGCAGATCTTAGCCAATATTTCCCAATCCGCTGAAATTGTCCCAACGCGGGTCGAGTTTGTCGATATTGCTGGCCTGGTGAAAGGAGCAAGTAAAGGGGAGGGCCTGGGGAATCAGTTTTTGGCGAATATCCGGGAAGTGGATGCCATTGTCCATGTGGTGCGCTGCTTTGACGATGACGATATTATTCACGTGTCCGGCTCTGTGGATCCCGGCCGGGATATGGAAGTGATTAACCTCGAACTCGCCCTTGCCGATTTAGCCCAAATTGAACGCCGGATTGAACGCACCCGGAAAACGGCCCGTAATAATAAGGAGGCCCAAATTGAACTATCTGGCCTGGAAAAACTCTTAGAAATTTTGAACCAAGGCGAACCGGCCCGCAAGGCACAATTAACCGAAGACGAAGCCGCCGCCACCCAATTTTTGGGACTGTTAACCCAGAAACCGGTGATCTATGCCGCTAATGTTGCCGAAACGGAATTGGCCACCGGGAATGAATGGGTCGCACAGGTAAAAACCATTGCCCAGGCCGAGGGGGCGCAAGTCGTAGTCGTCTCTGCCCAAGTAGAAGCCGAGTTAGTGGAATTATCCCCAGAAGAACGAGCCGATTATCTGGATAGCTTGGGTGTCACGGAAGGCGGGTTACAATCCCTGATCCAGGCCACCTATGATTTACTCGGCTTGCGTACCTTTTTCACGACCGGGCCGAAAGAAACCCGGGCCTGGACGATCCATCAAGGTGATAAAGCCCCCCGCGCCGCTGGTACGATTCACACCGACTTTGAACGCGGGTTTATCCGGGCGGAAACGGTTGCTTACCAGGATTTAGTCACGGCTGGCTCAATGAATGTGGCCAAAGAACGGGGCCTGGTTCGGAGCGAAGGAAAAGAGTACGTTGTTCAAGAAGGGGATGTCATGCTCTTTCGCTTTAACGTCTAACTAGAAACTTCTGAGGAGGCTTCTCAGTCGAATCATTGATTTTTATTGCGATAAATATTAACAAAAAAGCTGTTTTCCGATAATATACATCTAAATTGTATTCGGTATTATCGGAAGCAATATTATATGGAGCAGTCTTCTCGCTCAGGAAGATATGTACAGCAGATAGAGGGCTATAGGGCCTTTATCCCTAACCACCTGCCGCCCAATCCCGAAATTATTATCGATCAGGCAATGTGGAATTTATTATCTCAAGCTGATCGAGCCTTAGGCCGCCTAGATGGAGCCACCGATGCACTGCCCAATCCAGAGCTATTTGTATTTATGTACGTCAGGAAAGAGGCCGTTTTATCAAGCCAAATAGAGGGTACACAAGCATCATTAATAGATGTTTTGGAATTTGAGTCCCAAACATTAGAACCCGAGAATCCCCAAGAAGTTGCTGAGGTAGTGAATTATATTGCTGCCATGAATTATGGGCTGACACGCCTGCAAGAGTTACCGATATCTTTGCGACTAATTAGAGAAATTCATCAAGAGTTAATGAAAGGCGTGAGAGGTTCAGAACGAAACCCAGGAGAGTTTCGCCGAAGTCAGAATTGGATTGGGCCAGCAGGATGTTCTCTAACTGATGCTACTTATGTGCCACCGCCACCCCATGAAATGCAGCAAGCTCTGGACAACTTACAGAAGTTTTTGCATAGCTCTGAACCAATCCCAACTTTGCTCAAGCTCGGCCTGGCCCATGCTCAATTTGAAACTATTCACCCGTTTCTTGATGGGAATGGCCGAATGGGACGACTCCTAATCACCTTTCTGCTATGTGAGCAAAATATCCTGCAGCGTCCCTTACTGTATATTTCCTACTTCTTTAAAAAACATCGAATCGAGTACTACGACCGTTTGCAGGCTGTTCGAGATCAAGGTGACTGGGAGGGTTGGCTTAGATTTTTCCTGCGCGGTGTTTATGAGGTTGCACAAGAAGCTACTGCCACTGCCCGTAAAATCGTTCAGTTAAAAGAGAAACATCGTCAATTAATTCTGAGTAGCATGGGGCGGAGATCAGGGAACGCCATAATGCTACTTGAAAGCCTCTACTCCAAACCTATTTTTAAGGTAGAGTATGTGCAAATGATCACAGGTCTATCCCCTGCCAATGCCAACACCTTAATCCAGGATTTGAGTGATATAGGTCTTTTAAGTGAAATTACTGGACAAAAGCGGAATCGGGTGTACTCCTATGCCCCATATCTATTTGTCTTTGAAGATGAATAAGACAGCAAGATTACTTCTGCAAGTTTTCCAGGCCCGCCGTGACTTTAGCCGAATCGAGTTTATCTCCCTGTTGAATCCCATCGACCACATCCATGCCCGCAGTGACGTGGCCAAAAACTGCATAATCCCCGTCCAAAAACTGCACATCACCCAAGGCAATATAGAACTGGGCTGAGGCGGAATCGGGCATTTGGGAACGGGCCATGGCCACAGCCCCGCGGGTATGGGAGAGTTTGGGTGGTTGACTGATCCCAGCACTTTTAAGCGTCCGGCTATAGACAGGTTCAGTCGCACCCTCCGGCAAAATTTCCAGGGGAATGTAGCGGGGTTTGCCAGTTGCTGGATCGACAAAAGAGCCAGTTCCATAGGCTTGTGGATTCACACTTGGGTCTTTCGATTGCGGATCACCGCCTTGGGCAACGAAGGGTTGTGGGCTGCGAATTACGCGATGAAAGATCGTGCCATCATAAACACCACGTTGAACTAAGTCCACAAAATTACCCGCCGTGTAGGGAGCAGCATTCCCATTCACTTGAATCGTAATTGGGCGGTTATTGACCGTTAACACAACAGTAGCTTCACCATTTAAACGAGGTAAATTCATAGGGGTTGGGCTTTGGGCTCCGGGTACAGAACTGGTATCAGCAACAGAGGCGGGGGACTGACAGGCCACAATCACACTGGCCACAGCGACTAAAACGACTAAGTTGATAATTTTGAACCAAGTTGTAGGGCGCACGCTGAACTCTCTCCTGAATACCACGTCCCATCATCTCCTAAATCCGTGACGCTTGTCCCGTGCTGGCCTGTGCATAAAGCGGTAGTGGTCAGTCGTAAAAGTGGCTAACTCGCATCGATACTGCAGTTTTTTGTTGTTGGGCAAGCTCTATGGTCAGATCGGCAACCTTACCCCCTTTGATGGAATATTCCCACCCCTCAGTCCAGCCCCTACTAAAACTAACTGACCAGGCCCTGGTTGAATCCTTTCAACAGCACCATGACCAAGGATGTTATTTTGTGGCTCTTTTTGCCCGCTATGCTCCCTTGGTCTATAGCGTCCTCGCTAACCATGCCCGCTCTAAGGTACAGGTTGATTTTCTCTATGCCAAAACCTGGCAATCCATCTTCGTCAATCTTCATGCCGTGACCTTTACCGAAGCCGGAGTGCAAACCAATGTGGAGGAAGATGTGGTTCCCAGCTTCCGGGCCTGGGTCTTGAATCAAGTTGCTGCTGCTGTCCATAGCCCCGTTCCGCCGATTGAGAGCATCTCCTACACCCTGCAAGTGGCCTCGCCGCCCTTCTGGTGTTACTTAGAGGCAGCCCTGGCCTATCTCCCCGCCTTAACTCGTTTAGTCCTAGTGACCACCCAAACCTTTCACTGGAACACCGAACGCCTCATTGCCTACCTCCAGGCCGAGGACCAAAACATTTCCTTAGCAGAGATTGGCCACCATTTAGAAAAAGGCTATCAACTCCTGAAAGACTACTTACCGGTGGATATTCGCGAGATTTACTTGAGTACGATTGCCCCGGCTGCCACCACACCCCAGCAGGCCTTTCATGCGGATCTCGACCGGCTTGCGAACGAGCTATTCACCGCTCCGAACATTCCCCTTTCGGCTTAAGTCTGCCCACCCTGGTGCGATAAGGTTGAAAGTATCAGACTTTTTTGGGGCAGAAGATGACAGAGCAACAGCCCATTCAGGTGATTGGCGGTGGGCTAGCGGGAACAGAAGCGGCCTGGCAAATTGCCCGTGGGGGTTGGCCGGTAATTCTTTGGGAAATGCGCCCCAGTCAACAAACCCCAGCCCACCACAGTGAACATTTGGCTGAACTCGTCTGTAGCAACTCCTTTGGGGCAATGGCAACGGATCGAGCGGCCGGGTTATTGCATCAGGAATTACGGCAATTAGGTTCGGTGGTGATTGCCAAAGCGGATCAGCATCAAGTCCCTGCCGGGGGGGCTTTAGCCGTAGATCGGGGTCAATTTAGTCAGGATTTAACCGAAACTCTAGCCAACCACCCCTTAATTGAGTTGCGCCGCCAAGAACTCGCAGAAATCCCAAGGGATGGCATTGTCGTCCTCTGTACGGGGCCGTTGACGAGTCCGGCGTTGGCTGAGGATTTGCAACGCTTTACGGGCCTGGAGTATCTGAGTTTTTTTGATGCCGCCAGCCCAATTGTCGTCGGGGAAACAATTAACCGGGAGATTGCTTTTCTGGCGTCCCGCTATGACAAAGGCGAAGCTGCCTATCTCAACTGCCCCATGACCCAGGCCGAGTATTTAGAATTTTGGCAGGCCTTAAATGCCGCAGAACAGGCCCCGCTGAAGGATTTTGAGCGAGATACGGCCCAGTTTTTTGAAGCCTGCTTACCCGTAGAAGAACTGGCGCAGCGGGGAGAAGATACCTTGCGCTATGGGCCATTGAAACCCGTGGGATTGAGTGATCCGCGTTATCCTGACAAACCCAGGCCCTATGCGGTGGTGCAGTTACGCCAAGAGGATAAAGCGGGGCAACTCTGGAATTTAGTTGGCTTTCAAACCAATTTGCGTTGGGGCGACCAACAACGGGTGTTTCGGCTGATCCCCGGCCTGGAACAGGCTGAATTTGTGCGCTTGGGGGTAATGCACCGGAATACATTTTTGAATGCACCAAAACTCCTAACCTCAACGCTCCAGTTCCAAGATCAACCCCATTGGTTGGCAGCAGGCCAGTTAGTTGGCACCGAAGGCTATACGGCGGCGGTGGCGGGGGGCTGGTTAGCGGGAACGAATGCGGTACGTCTGGCCCAAAATCTCGAACCTGTCACCTTACCGGAAACCACGATGAGCGGGGCTTTGATTCACTACATCAGTACCGCCGATCTCAAACACTTTCAGCCGATGCCGCCCAACTTTGGCATTATGCCTGCCCTAGAAAAACGCATTCGCTCAAAACAGGAACGCTATGGGGTTTATCGAGACCGAGCGTTGCAAAACTTACGGGCCTGGCAAACTCAGGAACTCCAGCCTTGCCCTGAGTCATCCGGCCTGTTAGTCTAACTCTCTCCGCAGTATTCAGGTCATGTACTGTCAATTTAGTTATGGGTGGGTTTCTTGATCGGATTGGCTTTGAAATAAGCTTGCATGGTTTGGAGCATTAACGGCCCAGCCGTAGAGCCACCGCCACCACCGGAGTTTTCTAAAAAGACAACCACAACAATTTCTGGCTTGTCTGCCGGTGCATAGGCACCAAACCAAGTGTGCAGCGGGCGCGGCGGATCCTCTCCTGTACCGCTTTTACCAGCCAAGGGGGGGATGCTCGGATTATTTAACCCTGATCCGGTGCCATTGGTGATCACTTGCCTTAATCCTTGCCGTAAGACTTGAATCGTACTGGGCTTTAAATTCAGGGACTCGCGCCAGGCCTGGGAGCTTTGACTCGGTAGCTGGGCTAAGTGAGGTTTAACTTTGTAACCACCATTGGCTGGCACCGCAAACATGACAGCGACTTGTAGTGGACTCGTTTGTAAAGCACCTTGGCCAATGGAAATAATCAACGTATCACCGTCATACCAGTCATCGCCAAAGGTTTCCCGCTTCCAGGCCAAGTCAGGCACTAACCCCGCTGCTTCTCCCGGTAAATCAATCCCCGTTTTTTCGCCAAAGCCGTAGCGATGGGCCCAATCAATTAAGGTTTTTTCCCCAATTCTGCGCCCCACTTGCCCAAAAAAGGTATTACTGCTCCAGGCCATGGCCCCGGCAAACGTTAACGGCCCAAACCCCGCCCGGTTCCAGTCATGAAAAGCAAAGCCACCACTATTCAGGGCCCCATAGGTCATCAAGACCGTATCCGGCGTAAATTTTCCCGATTCCAGGCCCGCTGTCGTGGTGACAACTTTAAACGTACTCGCTGGGGGAAACCCTTGAATCGCCCGATTAACAAAGGGATTTTCGCGCCGTTGTAACTCCTGCCATTGGGCCTCGGTCATCCGATTGGCAAACCAGTTCGGGTCAAAAGCTGGGCGACTGGCCATCGCTAAAACACTGCCATCCCGCGGATCAAGGGCGACAATTGCCCCGCGACGATTTCCCAAGGCCGCTTCAGCTGCTTTTTGCACATCCAGATCAATTGTCAGGGTCAAATCATTCCCCGGCCGGGCTTTCTTCTGGCCTAAAATCCGCAGCACCTTGCCCGCCCCATCCACCTCCACCTGTTGCCCACCCCAAGTCCCGCGCAATGCCGACTCATAGCTGGCCTCAATCCCCATCTTGCCGATCACATCTCCCAAGCGATAGCCGCGATCTTGATTCGCCGCAAACTCTTCCTCATCTAATTCCCCGATATAGCCGAGAATGTGGGCCGCCACTTCCCCTTGGGGATAGAACCGCTGGGCTTCGCGATCAACCTCTACCCCTGCTAACTCGCCCTTGTGTTCTTCTAACGCCACAATCTGGGCCGGAGTAATCCCTTTAGCTACCCGCAGTAACGAGGGCGAATTATAGCCAGCCTTTTCAATCGTCTTCTCAATTTCAGCAGCGGGAATATCCAAAATTTTTGAGAGTAACTCCAAAGTCTGGGGCCACTCGGCTTTTTTCTTAGCAATCGGCCAGACAAATACCGAGTAGGAAAATTGATTGCCCGCTAAAATCCGGCCCTTGCGATCGAGAATTTTACCCCGTTCTGGCGGTTTGGGAATCAGGCGAATCCGGTTTTCATCCGCCAGTTGCCGATTATGCTGCCCCTCAATCACCTGTAGATAAATCAAGCGGCTGCCAATGGCCCCAAACAGGAGTAATGAGATCAAGGCCATTAACCCCAGGCCCCGTCCATTTTGCCCAATGGTGCGTTGATAGGGCTGGTAATTAAAGGAATAAACTCGCCGGGTTGGGACGGGGGAACGCAATTGCGTCATAAGCAGAAATACTCAAAAAGTCTCAAGGAATGATAGAGAAAGTGCTATAGTCAGTCGGTGGTGAACTTATGTTAAGTTTACGGCCAACTTTAAAGATTGCATGATGGCGCAAGTTTAGCAGAACTAGAGTTGTTGTTGGACTTGGGAATTGCCACCTTCAACGCCACCAGCAGTCCTTCAATCCGAGGAGTGTCCGAGTATGCTGTCTCCCTCTGTTGCGACCCCGATTCGCTTTGGTACCGATGGTATCCGTGGCCGGGCGGGCGATTTATTGACCCCCAATTTAGCCATGCAGTTAGGTTATTGGGCCGGCCGTGAACTGGCCAACGCGCAATCCGCAGACAAACCGTTTATTTTGGGGCAAGACTCTCGGACTTCCAGCGATATGTTAGCCATGGGCTTGGCGGCGGGGTTAACGGCGGCAGGAATCGAAGTTTGGCAAGTGGGCCTGTGTCCAACTCCCTGTGTGGCTTATTTAGCGCACCATCTCCAGGCCGTGGGGGGAGCGATGATTTCAGCCAGTCACAATCCCCCGGAAGATAACGGAATTAAAATTTTTGATGGGCAGGGGCATAAATTAGCTCCAGAAATCCAAAAAGCCATCGAAACCCATCTGAATCAGGGCGGGGCCTGGGAAATAACCAATCATTGGGGCCATAACATCAACCGGCCCGAGCTGTTGCAAACCTATGGCCAGGCCTTGGAAAATTCCTTAGCCGCGGATCGCCCCCTTGCCGGGATGAAAGTTGTTTTAGATTTGGCCTATGGGGCTGCGGTGGCCTTGGCTCCGGATGTGTTTCGGCATTTGGGGGCAGAGGTGATTTCCCTCCATAACCAGGCCAATGGCGAAAAAATTAACGTTAACTGTGGCTCGACCCATCTTGAACCCCTCTGCCAGGCCGTGCAGGACTATCAAGCAGATCTGGGCTTTGCCTTTGATGGAGATGCGGATCGGGTTTTAGCGGTCGATGGCCTGGGGCGGACAATTGATGGCGACCATATTCTCTATTTCTGGGGGCAAACCCTGCAACAGGCTCAGCAACTTCCGGGAGATTTAATTGTTGCCACTGTCATGTCCAATTTGGGCTTTGAGCGGGCCTGGCAACATCGGGGTGGGACTCTGGTCCGGGCCGCCGTGGGTGATCAATACGTTCATGCGGAAATGCTGCGGCATGGGGCCATGTTGGGGGGCGAACAATCGGGACATATTCTCTGTCGGCATTACGGGATTGGTGGGGATGGCCTGTTGACGGCAATTCACTTGGCCGCACTGGTCAAACGGGCGGGCTGTTCACTACACCATTTGAAAGATGCCAGTTTTGAGTCCTATCCCCAAATTCTCCGGAATGTCAAAGTGACGAATCGGGAACGCCGCCTGGCCTGGCAAGACTGTCAACCCCTGCAAACCATGATCCAAAAAGCCACCTCCGATATGGGCGATCAAGGTCGGATTTTAGTGCGGGCTTCGGGAACTGAACCTGTAATTCGGGTGATGGTCGAGGCTGTTTCAGCAGATTTAGCGGAACATTGGACGAGTCAGTTAGTGAATACAGTCGCAACCTACTTAGCCGCCTAGCTAGCCAAAATAGGGCACTTAATTTTCCGTTTGTATAATTTGGAACAGTTCCTAGCCGGAGTATGTCACCATAGGCTACTGTCAAATGTGGTCAGCGTGAGGAGGTTATTTGTGTCAAAGCATTATTTCTTAGGTGGTTTGATCGGGTTGGTGGGTGTGTTGGTGAGTAGCAGTCCATTACTCGCGCTGCCCCAGGCCCCATCCCCGGTGTATCTGGCTGAATCCGAAACCGCCCCGATCACCCCAGGCCAACTCCAGGCCAATGCCGAAGCCTTTGTCGATGCTTTATTTGCCCAAGAATTTGACCAGGCCTGGACTTATTTAGCACCCCAAACCCAGAGCGAAAATCCCCCCCGTGTCCTGATGCGCAAAAGTCGGGCTTTCATAAAACAAACAGGGGAGTTTCAGCAACGCCTCTCCAGCCGAGTTGCCGGGGAAATTGTTGTCGTCAATATCAAATTTGCAAACGTTACAGATGATTTGATTCTTATTTTTGATAACCAAGGCAAAATTTTTGGGATCGATTTCCCGGCCTCTGAGGATGATCTCTCTGCCCAACCCCCAACGGCGAAATAAGGAGTTTTTCAGACCGGGTTCCTTGCAGACTCCAAACAGCGATGGATCAGGCCAATAGTAATAGCAGGAACCTCTAACTGGGGCGTAATGCCGACATTGGGAATCACAATCAACTGCTGAATTGCCTGGGGGTTGAGTTTGGCTAGTTCTTGCCCGAGTGCCAACGGTGACAGTTGCGCCTCACTGCCCCAAATCATCAACGTGGGGGTCTGTAACGCCGGGAGATAGTCGGTTAAATCAAAACAGAGATCTCCCCGGACAAAGGATAAAGCAGCCCAGTCGGCATTTTCCTGTTGTGCCGAGCTTAAATAGGCCTGGATCATCGCGGGACTGATCCGACGCGGATCCGCAAATTGACGTTGGGCCATAAAGGTTTGAATCCCCAATTCCGTGGCAATGCCGAACCAATAGGCCAACTGATCCAGGCCGGGGGTGGCGATCACCTGGGCGAGAAAACTCTGCCGAAAATCCTGGCCAAAATCGCTTAAGCCACTGGGATGAAAGAGAATTAGGGATTTTAATTTTTCTGGCAAGGCCAACGCTGCTCGCACCACCAGGGCCGCCGTCAAAGAGGAAGCAATAACCGTGATCGGCCTGGCCTGGGCAAATTCCGTGATCAGGGTTTCAATCAGGCTTAAGTAATCCGCATCGGTGTAGTTTTGCCGGGGATGTTCCGAGTCGCCCCAACCAATTAAATCCGGGGCAATTACCCGATAGTGGGCCGCAAAAGCCGGATAGACCAATGACCATTCGTAGCTGGAAGAACCACCGCCAAAGCCATGTAAAAACAACAAGGTTTCCGGCTGGGTGTTGTCGGATTCCTCACTAACTCCACCGATGGCATAGGCGACCCGGCCCAGGCCAGTTAACAGCGATTGACGGGTAAAGTCGGGCGGTAAATTCATGGGTGTGATTGGGGATGAGGTCACTGGGCCTGGGGAAATTACCCTTCCATTCTGGCATTGGGGCAGGATTTCAACCGGGAGACTTATGGCGGCGGCAGACAATCGAGCTTAAAAACCTGAATCTCCAAGGGCTTTGCCGTTAAGACCATTAAGCTACCAATAAAATCCGGCTCAATCCTGAACGAATCCGTTTGCTGGGGCTGCTGCTGGAGTTGGGCGTGATTCCAGGCCTGGGTAAAAACACTCCCCCCCACGGCCTTAATGGCTGCTTCCAGGCCAGTCCAAAGGTGCAAAAACTCCTGGGTGAACTCAGGCTCGGATAATTGAGCTAAATTCCCCTGTTGCGTCCTGGTTAAATAGCGTTGGGCAATCTGGAAAGCGTGGGGGCGGGGCTGAATCTGCTCCATATCTACGCCAAGGGGAGTGTCGAGGGTGAGGGCGGCCAGGGCCTGGGAACCAGAATGCGTCCAACTAAACCTGAGCGGGGGGGATAGTGAAGGCGATTGAATTTCCGGTTTACCGTTGGCGCCATAGTCAAATTGCAGGGCCTGGGGAGAAACGCCAAGATACTGACTTAAGACCCAGCGCAAAGCGGCTCGCCGTTGTTGCCAAGATTGAGATTGGGGAGATGGAAATGTTTGCGATTGGTTTTGCTCACTGATGGAAACCCAGGCCTGGGCTAGCTCCAAAGGGATTTCTGACCAGGGAATCAGCCACAAATGTACCCGTTGAACCTGGGCAAGAGCATGGCTTTGGGCAAGAGATTGGGCCAACTCAGGCAGAGTAGTTGAATCTTGTAAGGCATCCCAGACAATGGCCTGGCATCTATCACTTAGATTTGGGACTCCCCAGGCCGGATTCGAACCAGCGACCAATCGGTTAACAGCCGACCGCTCTACCACTGAGCTACTGAGGATTGTAAAGACAATTACCTATCATAAGGGCAGGGGGGAAACTCTGGCAAGTCTGTTCTTTATGAGGAATTTTGCCCATGGCCCAGGCCGACCCAAATCGCTATCTCCGTTTACTACCCTTTGCTGTTGGCCTGGTGGGGGGTGGCCTGTTACTGATCAATCGTCTGCTGAGTCTGGATTTAACTCCGGCCCAGGCCCGTTCTGATGTCGTGGGCACAATTCTCTGTGCATTTCTCGTCTTAGTTGGGCTGATTTGGCAACAGGTTCAACCCCGGCCGCCAGAAGCGGTGATTCTCAATGGTAGCGAACAATTTCACCTCCTCAATACGTTACCTGAACCACTCAAAGTTGAACTGGCCTGGGCCTCCCACACGATTCTGACGAACACACCGACAAAATCTTTAATCATCTGGTATCAGCAGCAGGTATGGGTCGCCCGCGGCATTTTACCGGAAGAATCTAAGTTTCAACCAGGCCCAATTGTCCAACAGGCTCTAGCCAAGCAACGCCCAATTTATTTAGTCAAGTTACCCCTTTATCCCGGCCGGATTGAGTTTAGCTATTTGCCCGATAATACTCAGGGATTAATTTGTCAGCCGCTTGGTCAAGAGGGAGTGATGATTTTAGGAGCGAATGCCCCTCGCAGCTATACTCGCCAGGATGAACGTTGGATTGAAGCCATTGCAGCCAAACTCGCTGAGGTCTGTGAGCGTCTTGGCCTGGTCACCTAACCCCACCCTAGGAACTAAACCACAATCATCACAGTCTAAGTAGGGGTTCTGATCACGTCTAAGCAAGATTAATCTCAAGTCGTCCCAGGCCACGGGGGCTTGCAGTGCTATGTCTAGTGCCAAAGAAAAACTTGAGTTAACTCGCATCACTACTCACTGCGGATAGTCCCGTTCTATCTGCTTTTTTATGGGAAAAATATGAGCATCGTTCAATACAGTGTTGCCGAAAGTTGGACTAATGGGTTTAATGGTCGCCTCGCCATTAGTAGCCAAACCCAAACTCTTCAGGGCTGGACAGTGACGTTTGAAGCTAATTTTGAAATCCTCAATATCTGGAATGCCGAGATTGTCAGTCGTCAGGGTAATCTCTACACGATTAAATTTGTCTCTTGGAACGAAACAATCAACCCAGGCCAAGTCGTCAACGTGGGTTTTACGGCAAATTATGCTGGTTCCACACCTCCACCCGTCACTAATCTCAACCTCAGCACAATCAACACGCCCCTCCCAGCTCCCCTCCCGACTCTGAGCATTAATGATCTCGCGATTGGTGAAGACAAGGGCAATGCTGTATTTACCGTCACGCTTTCCCAGTCCAGTACCACCCCAGTCAGCGTCAACTTTGCCACCGCCAACGGAACCGCCATCGCCAGTCAAGACTACACCAGTCGGACTGGAACCCTGACGTTTAATCCGGGGGAACGCACCAAAACCATTAGTGTTCCGATTACTAACGATACGTTGGTTGAGAACAATGAAACCTTTACGGTTCGCCTCACTAATCCCCAACAGGCCACCATCACTAAAGCCACTGGCACCGCCACGATCCTCGATAACGATCTCGCCCCAGCCCCGACCTTGCCCACCCTCAGCATCAATGATTTATCCATCGGAGAAGAGAGGGGAAATGGCGTCTTTACCGTCACGCTTTCCCAGTCCAGTACCACCCCAGTCAGCATCAACTTTGCCACCGCCAACGGAACCGCCATCGCCGGCCAAGACTACACCAGTCGGACTGGAACCCTGACGTTTAATCCGGGGGAACGCACCAAAACCATTAGTATCCCGATTATTAATGACACGGTTGTTGAGAGTACCGAAACCTTTAGCGTCAGGCTCACCAATCCCCAACAGGCCACCCTGGCCAAAAGTGCCGGAATCGCTAGCATTCTCGATAACGATGTTGCCCCCCCACCCGCCCCCCAGGCCATTCAGTTCAAGGTAATGAGTGATTGGAGTTCAGGCTTTACGGGTAATTTTGAGATTACAAACCAAGCCACAAGCAACGTCAACGGCTGGACCATTAAATTTGATGCCCCCTTCACGATTACGAATATCTGGAACGCCGAGATTGTTAGTCGTCAAGGCAATACCTACACCATTAAAAATGCCAGCTTCAATGGCACCCTGACCCCCAATCAGACTATTTCTTTTGGCTTCAATGGCAGTAATCCGAATAATGTCACGGTTCCTCCCACCAATGTCGTCTTCAATGGCGCGGCAATTCAACCCCCAGCCACTCTCCCCAGCTTGACGGTGAATGATATTACGGTCACGGAAGGAATAAATGCCAATGCCGTATTTACCGTTACCCTCTCCCAGGCCAGCAGTAACAGCATCACCGTCAACTATGGCACCCAATCCGGAACAGCCACCGCCGGCGCAGATTTTACCAACCGAACCGGAACCCTCACCTTTGCCCCTGAGGAAACCACTAAAACCATTGCCATCCCAATCATTGACGACACCCTGGCGGAATATCCCGAAACCTTTAGTCTGGTTCTCAGCAGCCCCAGTCAAGCTACCTTAGCCAAAGCTTCGGGGACAGGCACGATGATCAGCAATGAAGTTCCCGCGGCGGCCTTTAACTATGGCGAAGCTCTGCAAAAATCCTTCCTCTTCTATGAGGCGAACCGCTCTGGAGCTTTACCGGCAACAAAGCGGATTGACTGGCGTGGCAACTCGGCCCTGAATGATGGTCAAGATGTCGGGCGGAATTTAAGTGGGGGCTACTATGATGCCGGGGATCATGGCAAATTTGGCTTCCCGATGGCGGCATCAATGACCATGTTGGCCTGGGGCGGGCTGCAATATAACCAGGCCTATGCTACAAGCGGTCAACTGGATGAACTCCTCGGCACGATTAAATGGGGCACGGACTATATTCTCAAAGCCCATGAAACTGACAGCCAAGGCACAAAGGCCTTTTGGGGTCAGGTGGGTTTACCCTCCTTGGATCACCCCTACTGGGGTGCACCGGAAAACATGACCATGGCTCGACCGGCCTTTAAGATTGACCGTCAAAACCCGGGATCAGATTTAGCTGGGGAATCCGCTGCTACCTTGGCCGCCACTTCCATATTGTTTAAGACCTCCAATCCCCAATACGCGAATTTATTGCTCCAAAATGCGATTCAACTCTATAACTTTGCTGATCAATACCGGGGGAAATATTCTGACCGCATCCCTGAAGTTCAGAACTACTACAACTCCCACAGCGGCTTCAATGATGAACTGGCCTGGGGGGCGACTTGGCTCTACAAAGCTACGGGGAATACCGCGTACTTAACCAAGGCGGAATCGCTCTACAACGGCATTGGCCGGGGCTGGACGCAAAACTGGGACGATAAATCCTATGGCGTGGGGGTATTACTGGCCCAAGAAACCGGCAAAACCCGCTACAAAACCGATGTGGAAAATTGGCTCGACTATTGGTCAGATCGCAGCGGGGGCGGCATTTCCTATACTTCGGGGGGCCTGGCCTGGCTCACCCAATGGGGCTCCAATCGCTATGCGGCGAATACGGCGATGCTTGCGGGCATTTATGCGGATACGGTCAACGATAAAAACGGTCGCTATTCTAATTTTGCCAACAGCCAAGTGGACTATCTCCTCGGGAAAAATCCGCGCAACTTCAGCTATATGGTCGGATTTGGTAACAATTACGCCCTGAATCCTCATCACCGCGGTGCATCCGGTGTGACTAATATCAACGATCCACTGCCCAATCGCCATATTCTCTACGGTGCATTAGTCGGCGGCCCAACCTCTGCCAATGATTTTGCCTATCAAGATAAACGTAATGACTATGTAGCTAATGAGGTGGCCTTAGACTACAACGCTGGTTTTACCGGGGCCTTGGCGCGGATGTATCAGCAATTTGGCGGCAATCCCTTAACGGATACTCAACTCAATAGCTTGGCCGGGGTGACGATTCCCAACTTGAGTCCGGTTTAGTCGCATAAAGTTGAGAGAAATGGATTTGGCCTGGAAGAGTTTAGCTTTTTCCCTAACCCAGTTGGAGGACGTGGCAAAGCCCAGGCCAGGGATTAGACTAGGATGAAGACGCGCAACCAAGGCAAACTCGGTTTATAGCCATTTCGCTGAGGAAGGAAACACAAAAAACTGGAAACCGTTACGGTCGGTGGAGTTGAGTGTCTCACTTTTGGCAGAAATGACTATCAGTTCGCGTTATGTCCCTCTAGTTTTTACACCCTTTATCGCAATTTTCAGGCAACGGTAATGATATGAGCATCAAGTATCCGCCCCAGGCCATTGACCGCATTTTGATTTTCGATACAACGCTGCGGGACGGGGAACAATCTCCCGGAGCCTCCCTGAATGTGGATGAGAAGCTGGTCATCGCCAAACAACTGGCCAAACTGGGGGTGGATATTATTGAAGCTGGTTTTCCTTTTGCCAGCCCCGGTGATTTTGAAGCCGTCCAACGCATTGCCGAACAGGTGGGAACCGCGACTGGCCCCGTGATCTGTGGTTTAGCCCGGGCCACCCAGGCCGATATCAAAGCTGCCGCCCAGGCCTTGGCTCCGGCCCATTACAAACGCATCCACACCTTTATCGCCACCTCCGACATTCACTTAGAATTCAAACTGAAGAAAAGCCGGGCGGAAGTCCTCAAAATTGCCCCAGAAATGGTGGCCTATGCCAAATCCTTTGTTGAGGATGTGGAGTTTTCCCCGGAAGATGCGGGTCGTTCGGATCCGGAATTTCTCTATCAAGTCTTGGAAGCTGCCATTGCCGCTGGGGCCACGACGATCAATATCCCCGATACGGTGGGTTACACGACTCCGGCCGAATTTGGGGCTTTGATTAAAGGGATTAAAGATAACGTCCCCAATATTGACCAGGCCATTATTTCGGTGCATGGACATAACGACTTGGGCTTAGCGGTGGCCAACTTCTTGGAAGCGGCGAAAAACGGGGCCCGGCAACTGGAATGTACGATCAATGGCATTGGCGAGCGGGCCGGGAATGCTGCTTTAGAAGAACTGGTCATGGCCCTGCATGTGCGGCGGCAATATTTCAATCCCTTCTTCGGTCGCCCAGTGGACTCCGAGGAACCCTTGACCAACATTGACACCCGCCAAATCTACAAAACCTCGCGCTTAGTTTCCAACTTGACCGGGATGTTGATTCAACCCAATAAAGCCATCGTTGGGGCCAATGCCTTTGCCCATGAGTCGGGAATTCATCAAGATGGGGTGCTGAAACACAAGCTCACCTACGAAATCATGGATGCTCAATTGATTGGCCTGGCGGAAAACCAGATCGTCTTGGGGAAACTTTCCGGGCGGAATGCCTTTGCCAGTCGCTTACGGGAATTGGGCTTTGAACTGTCCGAGTCGGATTTGAATCGGGCCTTTGTCCGGTTTAAGGAAGTCGCCGATAAAAAACGGGAAATTACGGATTGGGATTTAGAAGCCATCGTCAATGATGAAACCCAGGCCAGTGAACCCGGTGGTTATGTGTTGGAATTTGTCCAAGTTACCTGTGGCGATCATGCTAAACCGACAGCAACCGTGATTGTCCGCACTCCCGATGGGGAAGAACTGACGGATGCTGCGATTGGAACGGGGCCGGTGGATGCCGTCTATCGGGCGATTAATCGGGTGATTGGGCTGCCAAATCGGTTAATTGAATACTCAGTGCAATCGGTGACGGCGGGAATTGATGCCATGGGAGAAGTGACGATTCGCCTCCAACATGAGGATCGGATTTATTCCGGTCATGCCGCAAATACTGATGTGATTGTCGCTTCCGCCCAGGCCTACATGAATGCCCTGAATCGACTAGCCCGCGGCTTGAAACAACAGGCATTGCATCCCCAGGCCATTTCGCCCGCTGGCGTTTAGCGTTGTTCATGATGACGATCTGTGTCTAGTTTTCTTGAGCAACTCTATTACTTAGAGCAATGGGCCAATCAATTGGTAGCCGCGCAACTGAATCATCTCAATCCGGTCAGTTTGGGCATTATCTTCACGGCCGGATTGTTGACAAGTTTGACCCCCTGTACGCTTTCGATGCTGCCGATCACCATTGGCTATATTGGCGGCTATAACACCGAAAATCGGCTCCAAGCAGCGAAACAATCGGCCTGGTTTGCCTTGGGGTTAGCAACAACGTTGGCGATCTTGGGGATTGTGGCGGCCTTAGCCGGCAAAATCTATGGGCAGGTGGGGCCAGGCTTAACGATTGTGGTCAGTGTTGTGGCAATCCTGATGGGGTTAAATTTGCTCAACGCCCTGCCGATAACGTTGCCGACTGTCCCCGGCCTGGAGGAACTGCCGAATCGTGTACCCAAGGGATTTCGTTCCTATGTGCTTGGGGCCAGCTTTGGCCTGGTGGCGGCTCCCTGTAGTACCCCGGTTTTAGCGACTCTCCTGGCCTGGGTGGCGGCAAATCAGAATCCCCTCGTGGGAGTGGGGCTACTTTTGGCCTATACCGTGGGCTATGTTTTACCCTTAGTAATTGCCGGAACCTTTACGGCCAGTATCAAGAAGCTGCTTTCACTGCGGCAATGGTCGGCCTGGATTACGCCTGCGAGTGGGGTGTTATTGGTCGGGTTTGGTGTGGTGTCCTTGGCCGTGCGGCTATTGCCGAGGGTCTAAATTTTGGCGACTGGGATGGTGTATTTAGTCGGAGCCGGGCCAGGGGATCGCGATTTACTCACGGTGAAAGCCCAACGTCTGATTGCCCAGGCCGATGTCATTCTCTATGCCAATTCTTTGATTCCTGAGCAAATTCTTTCCGGGGCCAGGCCAGAGGCAGAACTCATTCCCACCGCCGATTATGTTCTTGAAAAGATTTTACCGTTGCTGATTGAGAGGGTGAGTTCCGGGAAAATGGTTGTCCGTCTGCAATCCGGGGATCCTTGTCTTTACAGCACCCTCCATGAACAACTCCAGGCCCTGTTGGCTGCCAATATTCCGGTTGAGGTGATTCCGGGGATTAGTGCGTTTCAGTTAGCCGCGGCCAAATTACAAGTGGAATTAACCGTGCCCGGCCTGGTTCAGACGCTGATTTTGACCCGGATTAGTGGCCGCACCCAAGTTCCAGAGGCTGAAGATTTAGCCGAACTCGCTGCCCACCAGGCCAGTTTATGTTTGTATCTCAGTGCCCGCCATGTGGAAAAAGCCCAAGCTGAATTATTGAGACACTATTCCCCAGAAACCCCCGTGGCCATTTGTTACCGTCTAGGTTGGCCTGATGAGCAAATTTATCGAGTTCCCTTAACGGAAATGGCAGCCACCACCCAAGCCCATCACCTCTATCGAACCACCCTATTTTTGATTAGCCCTGCCTTAAGCCCCAATCCTGCCCATCGCTCCCGGCTTTATCACTCCAGTCATCCAAGGCTATTTCGTCCAGACACTGATGATTGAAAATTCCAGATCGTGATCGAGTTTTGATGAGGTTAGCCTAAAACAACTGTTGCATCCAGGCCCCGGCGGTCAAGTTCACCGTATCCCGGACAATTAAGACCATCCCCAGGCCCAACAACAGCACCAGGCCCGTTTGCATTACCCCTTCTTGAATCCGAGCCGGTAAGGGTTTGCCCCGTAAGCCTTCAATCAGCAAAAACACTAACTGACCGCCATCTAAAGCCGGTAAGGGCAAAATATTGATGATCGCCAAGTTAATGCTGATTAATGCCGCAAATTGGAACAACTGCCCAAAGTTCGACTTGACAATATCGGCTCCCATGGCCACAATTGCCACCGGCCCGGAGACTTGCCCGGCCGCCTGCTCTAAATGGCGAAAGAGATTGACAAAGCCGGCAATGGTTAGCAGGGTGACCCGCTCAAATTCCTGGGCCGAGGCGGAAATAAGTTTGACAGGATTGAGGGTTCGTTCACGGGTAACCGCCGCATTGGGGGCTAACTGCACACCCACTTTCGCCCGGCCATCTTCCCCCAATTCCGGGACAAGGCTGAGATCAAGGGTTTGATCGCCCCGTTTCACACTCAGGGTTAAGGTTTCGCCCGGATGGGTTTGAATTTGATCCATTAAGTACGAAATGCTCTCCCGATTGGCAGCCAGGCCTTGTCCATTGACGGCAACGATTAAATCCCCCGGTCTAATCCCAGCATCGGCGGCAACTAGACTGCTTTCGGGGGCGAGCTGAGGCACTAAAACCCCGGCCTGGTAATTGATTTGGGGAATGCCGAGAAATCCCATTTGCACCAAGATGAGGAAAAAGGCAAAGAGTAAGTTCGCTAAAACACCAGCACTGACGACAATAACCCGATCTAAGACTGGGCGATTTTTCAAGAGATTGGGGTCGGTGGCAGGAATCTCACTGTCGGGATCATCATCGGGAAAGCCCACATAGCCACCCAAGGGAATCCCGCGCAGGGCATATTCAGTTTCGGGGCCTTGGTATTTCCACAAGACCGGGCCAAAGCCAATGGAAAAGCGGTTGACATGAATTCCCTGGGTGCGGGCGGCGAGGAAATGCCCAAGTTCATGGACAAAAATTAAGACCCCCAGCACGGCAATCGCTGCCCCAATAGCCAAAACCGACATAAAAATGCCCCGAATCACTAAGCTAAATTACTCATATCCTAAACTACCGAATTGGCAGCGGGATCGCCGGAGCCAGGCCAGTCGAGAGCAACCAGCCACCCTTTCCGGCCCAAAATTAGCAGGTTAAGTCCGCGCAGATCCGAGAAGATGATAATTCAAGTGGTTCAAATACTCTCTTTGGTGTGAGGCCGGCCAACTCGATGATTCCCTATAACCTCAGTTCCCCGACAATTTTCTGGATCATGGTCGGCGTGATGTTTGGCATGGTGGTAGTGCGCTATCTGATTGTCGCCGGGAGTTTTGCCGGGTTTGCAACCGTGGCCGGGCGGTGGTGGTGGCCAGAACGGCGAGTGAACCTGAGACCTTACAAGAAAAAGCAATTTGCCCAAGAGATGGCCTGGTCGTTGATCACTTCCGGGATTTTTGCGGCGGCGGGGGCGATGACGGCGGTTCTCTGGCAGCGGGGCTATACGGCGATTTATCTGGAGATTTCCGGCTGGGGGTATGCCTATGTGGCGGTGAGTCTCATCCTGGCTTTGTTCATCCACGAAACCTATTACTACTGGCTCCACCGCTGGATGCACCACCCGAAAATCTATCCCTGGATGCATAAAGTCCATCACCACAGTTTGACCACCTCGGCCTGGACAGCCTTTTCCTTTGATCCCCTGGAATCCGTGGCCCAGGCCCTATTTCTACCTCTTCTAGTTCTCTTCTTGCCGCTCCATCCCTATACAATTGTCGCTTTGCTAACCCTGATGACGTTTTCGAGTGTGATTAACCACCTGAACCTAGAACTCTATCCCCCCGGATTCGATCGGCACTGGCTCGGACGGTTTTTGATCGGGGCCACCCACCACAGCTTGCATCACAGTCAATTTCGGGTCAATTTTGGCCTGTACTTTACCTTTTGGGATTACATCATGGGGACACAAAGCCGGGATTACCATGCTCTATTTCGGGAAAAAACAATCCAACTGTCTCGCCAGCAGCCCTCTATGAAACAACCTTTAGCCTAAATTTCTGCTTTTCCTGGCCTGGGCTTGAAGGAGTTGTCATTGCCCCCTATACTAGAAAGGCTTACCCGGAATTGGGCTAATTTCATTGCAACCCGGCCTGGTATTGCCCTGTTGGTAGGTCTGTCATGACTCCAGCACTGCCCATACTATTGCTTAGGAACCCCACAGTAAGGAACGTTACATGGCTCGATATCGTGGCCCTCGCCTGAGAATTGTCCGCCGCCTTGGTGAATTGGCTGGTCTGACCCGGAAATCTCCCAAACGCTCGTATCCCCCCGGACAACATGGCCAGGCCCGGAAGAAAAAATCCGAGTATGCCACCCGCTTAGAAGAAAAGCAAAAACTGCGGTTCAATTATGGCGTTTCCGAGCGGCAACTGGTTCGCTATGTCCGTAAAGCTCGGAGCTTCAGTGGTTCCACAGGGACAGCCTTACTCCAACTTCTAGAAATGCGCTTGGATAATACCGTTTTTCGGATGGGGATGGCTCCAACCATTCCAGCAGCCCGGCAATTGGTGAATCATGGCCACATCACGATTAATGGCAAAGTCGTTTCGATTCCCTCCTACCAAGTCCGGCCGGGTGAAGTGATCGGGGTGCGGCAACGGGATAACTCACGGCAAATGGTGGAAGCAAATCTCCAAAGCCCAGGCCTGGCCAATCTACCCAGTCACCTTGAATTCGACAAAAACACCCTAGTGGGCAAAGTCAATGGTGTGGTTGAGCGGGAATGGGTCGCCCTGCAAGTGAACGAATTGCTGGTGGTTGAGTACTACTCTCGTAAGGTCTAATTTTTCTTTCTTCTCCGGTGGTGATCATGGCAGAAGCTTATTTGCTGGATAAACTCCGGTCTGTGGAAGAAACCTTTCATGAGCTAACCCGCCGTTTAGCGGATCCGGATGTTGCGATCAACCCGACTGAGTTTCAGAAGGTGGCCAAACATCGGGCTGCATTGGAAGAAACGGTTGAAACCTACGAGGCCTGGAAAAAAGCCGCCCAAGAACTGATTGAGGCCAAACAACTCTTGCGGGAGTCGGCGGCGGATGTGGAGTTGCGGCAACTGGCGGAAGAGGAGGTGATTGAACTCAGTCAGAGAGTCGAAACCCTGGAAAGCCAACTGAAAATTCTCCTGCTCCCGCGGGATCCCAACGATGACAAAAACATCATGCTGGAAATTCGGGCCGGGGCGGGCGGGGATGAAGCTGGGATCTGGGTCGGGGATTTAGTTCGGCTCTATTCTAAGTACGCGAAAACCCAGGGCTGGCAGGTGGGCCTGGTGAGTGAGTCCCTCGCAGAAATGGGCGGTTTCAAAGAAGCGATTCTCGAAATCAAGGGCGACCGAGTTTACAGCAAACTCAAATACGAAGCCGGAGTCCATCGCGTCCAGCGGGTGCCAGCCACAGAAGCCAGCGGTCGGGTGCATACTTCTACGGCCACAGTCGCGATCATGCCGGAAGTGGATGAAGTTGAAGTCCAAATTGACCCCAAAGACATTGAAATGAGTACGGCCCGTTCTGGGGGTGCAGGCGGACAAAACGTCAACAAGGTGGAAACGGCCGTCGATTTATTCCACAAACCCACGGGAATTCGGATTTTTTGCACAGAAGAACGCTCCCAACTAAAAAATAAAGAACGGGCAATGCAAATTCTCCGGGCCAAACTCTACGACATCAAACTGCGGGAACAACAGGGAGCAATTACAGATCTACGCCGCTCACAGGTAGGCACCGGGGATCGTTCTGAGAAAATTCGCACCTACAACTACAAGGATGATCGGGTTACAGACCACCGCCTCGGAGAAAACTTCAGTCTCGGTTCGGCCTTGGAAGGCGATATTGATGTGATTATCAACTCCTGTATCAGCAAAGATCAGCAAGCTCAACTTGCCCTATTAGCTGCTGAGCAAAATTAAATCTACTAACCCAGGCCAGGAAGTTTAGGAGCCATAGTTTGCGGTAAGGCAGAAATGGCTTGAATTAATTCTTTTTGTTCATCCTCTGAAAGCCACTCATTCATTGAAACCGGCCCGGTATAACCGGCTGAGCGTGCCCGTTGTTCTCCTAACTGGAATAAGCTTCTCACGCGAGCTTTTTCTTGTTTGATGTTTATTTTAGCCATTGCCATCCCCTGCTCGAACTAAGCTTCCATCGGGTAATATTTCAATTACGGTCATAGGGGGTGGATAAAAACTGATTCAGATAATCCAAGTATCACTGTCAAAAATATAAAACTGAACAATCTCAATAAACTGGTAGGCATTAAAGATTGCGTATTGTATTCCAGTCAAGTGCATTGGAGTCTAGCCCCATCTCTCCCCTAATACCGCCGCCGCATACTCACCCGCAAGGCCCACAGGCCAGTTAAGAACGTCAGTAAGAACAGGCCCATAAACCAGGCCCCCGGAATATTGAGAATCCGAAACCCTCGCAAGATTAAGAGCACCAGGGTTAACCCCGTCAGTCCCCAAAATCCGCGGGCGGTGAGCGAAAGTGGCATAACCTGAAACTTAACTAGAGGGTGTATTTTCCAGTTGTCCCCGCAGTTGGGCCAAGGTTTGGGTTAGCTCAATCAGTTCATGTTGCAGGGCTGTGGTGGTGCTGGCAGTGGCAGGCTTGGCCGAGACGGGGATGGAGCGATTATCTAAAATTGTATCGACAAACTTCCGGGCCTGTTGTTCAGTGACTTGGCCTTTTTCAGCTAGGGTTTTAGCGACTTCATGCACCGTAGCACTGTTGGGATTTGCGATCAGCTGCTGGACTTGGGCAATGGTGGCTTCCCGTTTTTGGCTATCTTGCACCGACTCCACGGCCGACGAAACTGCTCCAATGGCGGCATAATAGCTCTTCTGGACAAGTTCGAGGGGACTAGGATTGCTCATGGGTTGCTTCCTGAACTGGGTAAGATAATTGAGGAGCAGAAACTTAGTGGTTATGGCTTGCTTCACTCTACTCGCACTATACCGAGAAATTGCTTAACTTTGCGTTACGTTTGCTCTATTTGGATGTGAATTGGTGTCTGAGTCCTTGTCAACGGTCACAGCAGCCTCGCCAGGCCAGGCCCCAGAGGTTTTAGAAACTGGGGATTTATGGGTTTCATGGCAGGACTATCATCATCTGATTGAGCAATTGGCCGTCAAAATTTATCAGTCCGGCTGGGAATTTAATCAAATTCTCTGTTTGGCGAAGGGGGGCTTACGGGTCGGGGATTTACTGAGTCGGCTGTTTGAGCAACCCCTGGCCATCTTAGCGGTATCCTCCTATGGCGGCCTGGCTAATCAAGTTCGAGGTTCTCTTACCTTCAGTCGGGATTTAACGATGACCACAGCAAATTTGGGCAGTCGGGTGTTGATTGTGGATGATCTGGTGGATTCCGGGATTACCTTACAGAAAAGCCTGGCCTGGTTAGATCGGATGTATGGGTTTTATGTGGAAGAGGCAAAAACCGCCGTGATTTGGCACAAGGCTTGCTCAATCTTTACCCCAGACTATGTGGTGCAATATCTGCCTCATAATCCCTGGATTCACCAACCCTTTGAACGCTATGAAACCCTCACCCCAGATCAATTAGCGGCTGAACTGGGCAACAGTCACGACTAACAACCCATGAGCTTACCCACCACTTGGCATCGCCGTCATATTTTGTCCTTGGCTGACTTTGGCCTGGATGAACTCAATACGGTCCTCCAAACCGCCCACAGCTTCCAAGAAGTTCTCAGTCGCCGCACGAAAAAAGTCCCGACCCTCCAGGCCAGGGTGGTGGCCAATTTATTTTTTGAAGCCTCGACCCGCACCCGCAATAGTTTTGAGTTGGCCGCTAAACGCCTCTCTGCGGATATTTTGAACTTTGCCCCCGGCACATCTGCTCTCAGTAAAGGGGAAACAATTTTAGATACGGCCAAAACCTTCTGGGCCATGGGTACGGAATTTATGGTGATCCGCCATCAACAATCCGGGGTTCCAGCCACCATCGCTGCCGAAATGGATCGCCTCGGGGGACAAGTGGGGGTATTGAATGCCGGAGATGGTTGCCATGAACATCCCTCCCAGGCCCTGTTGGATTTATTTACCCTCTGCTCGTTGCTCAATTCAGAACTGCCCCAGGCCGAGAGCTTAGCCGGAAAAAAAATTGCCATTGTTGGGGATGTATTCCACTCACGGGTCGCCCGCTCGAATCTCTATAGCCTCAAAGCCGCCGGAGCCAGAGTCCATTTAGCCGGCCCGCCCACCCTCTTACCGAAAAGCTTTGCCCAATACGGAGGTGAAATTCACTGGCAGTTAGAACCGGCCCTTGAGAAGGCTGATTTTGTCATGACCCTACGCCTGCAAAAAGAACGGATGGAGCAACAGCTAATCCCCAGTTTGCGCGAATACCACCACCGCTATGGCTTGACCCATGACCGCCTCAAGCTCTGCCAACCTACTGTCAAAGTGCTACACCCAGGCCCTGTGAATCGGGGAGTTGAAATTAGCTCCAGTTTGATGGATGACCCGGAATTTAGCCTGATCCAAAACCAAGTCACCAGTGGCGTGGCGGTGCGGATGGCCCTGTTATACCTGATGGGCAGTCATGGGCAGTAATTGAATGGCTGTTAACAAAGCTTGCGTGGCCCTCACCGACCATTCCCCTTCCACCCGTCGCCCGGAAATCAGCATCATCCGTAAACCGTAGGCCTGGGGATGCCCGGAGACTTCTAACCACACCCGTTCCGTTTCCGCCTCACAGGCCAAGGTTTCTTCCGGCATTAAATGGGCTTGCATTTCAATCATTTGACGGGCGAGTTGCTGAAACAGGGTAGAAAAATCCTGCATTTCTAAAGCTGTTAGTTCTGTTGCCCATTCAGCGGTGCCAACCAGGCCTGGAAACTCTAGCTGCGATTCATCCCACCCTAACCGCCAACCAGTTCCTTGATGAATTTGCTTGGTCATGGATCAACTGTGAGGATATTGGGTAATTCCATTACAAATAGTCAGATGCGCCCTTAGAACGGCAGTCCTTGAAATAATTCTGCAACCGCGTACCTAAACCCAGGCATTACCTCTTCCCCATCGAGGAAATCTCCAGATTTAAGCAAACGATCTGGCTCTTGGGGGCTGCGATAGACCAGAACATAGTGTTGAGAGGGACTAATTATCCAGGCCAAGCGGCTGCCATTAGCAAAATATTCCGTAAGTTTTTCATCTAACTCGGCAACTGTATTCCCTGGCGACAGGACTTCAATCACCAGATCAGGAGCCCCGTCAAGAAAACCCGTTGGCAATTTTGTCATCCCCTGTAACCGTTCTTTGGCGAAGAAAGAAATATCTGGGGAGCGTTTATTCCCGTTTTTCATTGTGAAGGCGGTGCTAGAGTCAAAAACTACCCCTAACTTTCCTGATAAGACATAAACCATCAAAGCCATCAACATCAAACTACAGGTATAGCCATGTTGGGCCCCGGAATTCCCCATATCCACTAATTCCCCATTCACAATTTCGTAGCGATGCCCGTCTTGGGGTAAGGCCATGAATTCGGCATCTGTCCAAGCTTTCTTTTGGGCTTTGAGTTCAGATGTGGCGGTCATCCCTTTACTCCTGTTCCAACGCTTAGGCAATATCTCCCACTCAAGAAATCACTGGCACCAATTTTCGGTTTAAGACATCAATCTCTAGCATGAGCACACAAACTAGGGCAATAAAAATCTCGCATCTCCAGTGGGCATGGGGCGGGGCTGGGGGGGTGGGGCTAATAAATCGGCCTCTCCAGGCCGGGAAATTGGGCGTAATTGGGGGCCAGTCGGTTGGGGTTCTGGTGCCGCAGTTGTGGTTTGTTCCCGCGGAATTACAGTAATCTCTCGATCCCCATAGAGTGTACTTAAAGCATTGAGCAGGGCCTGGCGTTGGGGACGGGTCAGAGCTTGAATTGCGGCAATGTCCGCTGCCATCGGATTGGCGCGCAGATAATTCCGGCCGGGGTAAAACTCTGGCTTGAGGTAGTCATTAAGCCCCAAATAGTCGGCAAAGGTGAGCTGCCAATCGAGACGAAACACAGGAGAGCGACCCTTGACACTGGTGTGATACTGGATGAACCGCTCAACTAGGGTACTCTCGGTTGCCACTGCGCCATTGTCTTGACGGAGATACTGGTTTTCTAGGGGAATCTCCGGGAGGCGACTGTAAATCTGGCTAGCTGCTTCTCTGGGGACGATAAAGGCCTGGGCCAGGCCGGGAGGAGTTGCCCCTTGATGCCCTAAACCAATGACCAGACCGACCACTAGAAGCGTCAGGACTCCCCATTTTTGCCAGCGCAACACCCTGTCCTCCCTAGTCTGCTAAGATTTCCGGCTGAGTTAACTCATCTGACATTTCCAAAATTGCCCGGGTAATGGGCTTAATGGTGACTTCATCAAATTCTTCATTATCAATGGCGCGCCGCTGCTTAGCCCGCTGGGCCACTTGAACGGTAATCCGATAGCGATTGGAAGAGGCAGAGACCAATTGTTCAGCCCGGCGCATCACCTCAGTCGTTTGTTCCGTCAGACGCTTTTGCATAGGGTTTAGTCAGTAGTTGACAAGGATAGTTTCCCCAGTCTAACGAATTGGCCTGGTCAAAAAGCGATTAACCTGAGGAATTACCCCAAGACAACCCAGGATTTACCTCAACGTCAGAATGGATGGGCCGTGAATGGGGAAGGAAAAGATTTGGGCAAAGTCTGATTCTTTTAATAGCAGGCAATATAAATTCAGATTAATCGAACTCAAGTCACATACAACAAAATGGGGCTAAATTTATCGCGTTAACCTAGAACTAAACATTGAATTAAAAAGACACAAAAATCAGTTATTATTTAGAATAATCAATGTAATTTAACCGCCATTCAAAATCCTGTAAATAAACACAAAGTTTGATAACCAGTTCCTATACAATCATTAAGAATCTCCAAAGCATTAGTTATTGCAATTGGGGTCATTTAAGCTAATCCTTAATATAGATAGCCTACATACTCTAAGAACGCCTCGAAGGACTTTAATTCCCTTCAGCAACCTTGATTCATCCAAAATAATCATCTTCGGGCAACCCTACTTTTTGTTAGGGATTTTGCACTGATTTTTGTTGGGAACTCGGGGCCTGGGACGTTCATAAATTGTAGGGTTGGATTTTGCGATGCACTGCCTGTGACTGAACAGGTGACTACACCAAGAGGAAGCTCATTCTATGGCCTACGGAACAAAAGCCCCAGGAAAAGCTGGGTACAAAGCTGGGGTACAAGACTATCGGTTGACGTACTACACGCCAGACTATACCCCCAAAGATACGGATATTCTGGCCGCATTTCGGGTGACTCCCCAACCTGGCGTTCCCTATGAAGAAGCTGGGGCTGCGGTGGCGGCTGAGTCTTCCACTGGGACTTGGACAACGGTGTGGACAGACTTGCTCACCGATTTGGATCGCTATAAAGGCCGTTGCTACGACATTGAACCCGTTCCTGGCGAAGATAATCAGTTCATTGCTTACATTGCCTATCCTCTTGACCTGTTTGAAGAAGGCTCTGTCACCAACCTCTTGACCTCCTTGGTTGGGAACGTGTTTGGGTTCAAAGCCCTGAAAGCTTTGCGCTTGGAAGACTTACGGATTCCGGTGGCCTACCTGAAAACCTTCCAAGGCCCACCCCACGGGATTCAAGTTGAGCGGGACAAAATCAACAAATATGGTCGTCCCCTTTTGGGTTGTACGATTAAGCCGAAACTGGGTCTGTCTGCCAAAAACTACGGGCGGGCGGTCTATGAGTGTCTCCGGGGTGGTTTAGATTTCACCAAGGATGACGAAAACATCAACTCTCAGCCGTTCCAACGCTGGCGGGATCGGTTCCTCTTTGTCGCCGATGCCATCCACAAGTCCCAGGCCGAGACCGGAGAAGTGAAAGGGCACTACCTCAACGTCACCGCCGCCACCTGTGAAGAAATGCTGAAGCGGGCCGAGTTCGCCAAAGAACTGGAAATGCCAATCATCATGCATGACTTCTTGACGGCTGGATTTACCGCCAACACCACCTTGGCCAAATGGTGTCGGGACAATGGCATTCTCTTGCACATCCACCGGGCAATGCATGCGGTAATTGACCGGCAGAAAAACCACGGGATTCACTTCCGGGTCTTGGCCAAGTGCTTGCGGATGTCGGGCGGTGACCACATTCACACCGGAACCGTTGTCGGTAAGTTGGAAGGGGACAAAGCGATTACCCTGGGGTTCATCGACCTGCTCCGGGAAAACTACATCGAACAAGACCGCTCGCGGGGGATTTACTTTACCCAGGATTGGGCTTCCATGGGCGGCGTCATGGCCGTGGCTTCCGGTGGGATTCACGTCTGGCACATGCCGGCTCTGGTGGAAATTTTTGGTGATGACTCGGTGCTCCAATTTGGTGGTGGTACCTTGGGTCACCCCTGGGGTAATGCGCCGGGCGCGACTGCAAACCGGGTTGCCCTAGAAGCCTGTGTCCAGGCCCGGAACGAAGGTCGTGACCTGATGCGGGAAGGCGGCGACATTATTCGGGAAGCTTGTAAGTGGTCGCCAGAATTGGCTGCGGCTTGCGAACTCTGGAAAGAAATCAAGTTTGAATTTGAGGCTGTGGATACCGTCTAAACCTCGGACAAGCGTGGTGGCTTGGGAAAAAGTTGGTTATCCTATGCCCAATACCTCAAGTCACCCCCCAGGCCTGGGCTAGTCTATGGATGTCAAACACGTTGCCAAAGAAACCGCTAAAACCCTGATGAGTTATCTGACTTACCAGGCCGTGCGGACGGTGATTAGTCAACTGGATGAAACCGACCCCCCGCGTTCTCTCTGGCTGCAACGGTTTACCACCAAAGAGCGGGTTCAAGATGGTGAGATTTACCTCCAGGAGTTGTTCCAGGAAAGGCAAGACCTGGCCTTTCGGATTCTGACGGTGCGGGAGCATTTAGCGGATCAAGTGGCGGATTACTTACCGGAAATGTTACGCACAGGCATCCAAAAAGCTAACTTGCAGCAACGCTGTCAACAACTAGAACGCATGACCCAGGTAGCCTCACCTCTGCCAGACTCGGCCAGGCCAACCCCTGATTTGACCGATTCCACCCATCAATCTAATTCCTAATTACCCTGAGGATCCTATGAAAACATTACCCAAAGAGCGGCGTTACGAAACCTTCTCCTACTTGCCTCCCTTGAGCGATGCCCAGATTGCCCGGCAAATCCAGTACACCATCGAGCAAGGCTATCATCCCTGTGTGGAATTTAATGAAAGCTCTGCCGCTGAAATCTACTACTGGACAATGTGGAAGTTGCCCCTGTTCGATTGTTCTTCGCCCCAAGAGGTGCTGAATGAAGTCCAACAGTGCCGCTCTGAGTACCCCAACTGCTACATCCGGGTCGTGGCCTTCGATAACATCAAACAGTGCCAGGTGATGAGCTTTATCGTCCATAAACCCAATCAAAGTGGCAGCGGCTACCGCTACTAAGTCAATGGAAGCTGCTTGAGGACAACTCAACGCCAACACGAGAAATACAGTAAAGGAGGGGTAAGGCAACTTGCCTCTTTTTTTGCGTTTTTATCGTCATTTCTGCCAAAACTGGGACACTCAACCCTACCGCCCGTCATGGTTTCAGGCATTTTGGTGTTTCATGCTGACGGGAAATGACCACACCTCCTGATGCCCACCTCAGTAACGAGTATTTTTTGGTAACTTTATATACCGTTTGGCAGATTTTTGTTCTTCCGCCTATCCTGGAAGAAGTTAACTTTTGTAACAAGCTTGATGGTATTCCCCCTGAGCTGGCCCACTTGATATGAAAAACAAGCGGATTCTCTGGCTGTTATTGGCGGCGGGTTTTTGTTTTTGGTCGGGGCTGGCGATTACGTTGCCGACGCTCCCTCTCTACCTCCAGTCCTTGGGGGGAACACCGCATCAAGTTGGGATAGTCATGGGGGGCTTTGCCATTGGGTTAATTGCCTCCCGGGCCTGGTTGGGAAAATTAGCAGATCGGGATGGGCGAAAAATTGTTTTGCTGATTGGCCTGGGGGTGGCAGCACTGGCTCCTTTGACCTATCTGATCGATTTTGTCTGGTTTCAATCCCTCCCGTTGATGTTTATCCTGCGGGGGATTCACGGGATCAGTATTGCCGCCTTTACGACGGGCTATGTGGCTTTAATTGTGGATATTGCCCCACCGGAACATCGAGGCGAAATTTTAGGCTATAGCAGCTTGGTGCATCCCTTGGGAGTCGCTCTAGGCCCAAGTTTAGGCAGTGGGATTGAAGCTGTTTGGGGGCATGGTTGGGTCTTTATGGCTGCCGCGATCTTTGGTGTAATTGGCCTGGTCTGTGCCCTCCAAGTGGATGAACCCGCCGCAACCAAGGTTCAAGCCAGTGCCTCTTCTGGGATATTTTGGGGCTTCCTCAAAGCAGCGCGCTTACGCATTCCAGCGATTGTCATGCTTCTGGTTGGCCTGGCCTTTGGGACGCTCTCCACGTTTGTCCCCCTGTTCATCAAGTCGGAAAATATTGACTTTAGCCCAGGCCTGTTTTATTCAGCCGCCGCCATGGCCAGTTTTATTGGGCGGATTCTCACGGGTAAATCGTCGGATCGCTGGGGCCGGGGCATTTTTATTACCCTGAGCTTGCTGTTTTATACGATTTCTATGATTGAGTTAGCCCAGGCCGAGAGCGGTCTAGATTTACTCCTGGCTGGTTTTTTAGAAGGCTTTGGTGGGGGTGTGCTCATCCCCATGATGTCGGCCTTGATGGCGGATCGCTGCCAACCGGAAGAACGGGGGCGGGTTTTAAGTTTAACTATGGGGGGCTTTGACTTTGGCATTGCCATGGCCGGGCCGATGATTGGTGCGTTTGCGACGCAGTTGGGCTTACGGACGTTGTTTGCCCTCGGAGGTGGTTTTACTGCTTTGGCCATGGCCTTGTTTTTAAGTGGTAGTGGCCTAGGGCTGCGGGACTCTTGGCAGTTTGCGTTGGGGCGGGGGCGTGATCCCTATGCCCTGGAGGAACTTTGAACAACGGATTGACAGGGGTTGGCTCAATGAATGGGGTTTAAGAGGTGCTGCGGTTAAACATTTGCTTCAGCATTTGATTCACATACCCTTGCCCATAAACGGTCTTTGTCGAGGTTTGGGTGATGTGTTCCGTGGTTTCACTGACCAGGCCAACAGTCTCTATTTCAACTTCTTGGGGTTCAATGTCCTTGGGTTGAGGGGGTGGAACAACAGTCGGGGTCTGGGGTTCAGAGGCCTGATTGGGAACTGCAGAGTTGCTTTCAAACTGGTTTGACGGCTCTGAACTCCCGCCTGGGCTAGTGTTGGAATCTATGACTGCGGCCTGCGGGTGCTCGGCGCGGATGCCTAAGTTTTCCAGAATGGGCACCTGGCGGCTGGTATCTCCCAACAACGACCCTGGTGGAATCACCGCCCCCGCTGCTACAGAAGTATTAATCATCGTTGTAGCCGCCCCTATACAGGCCTGGGAGCCAACATCACCTGAACCGATAAATAAAACCCCTGCTCCTAAACTGGCTCCGGTGGCAATGAGCATCGTCCCATGACTGGCGTGGAGAATTGTCCCCATGCCAATACAGGCCCCAGCCCCAATTTCTAAACGACTCCCCGGCTCTGCCCAGAGCAACACGCCCGCTGCAATCACCGCATGGGGATGGATAAATACGTCTCCCACACATTTGGCCTGGGGATAGTTCAGGGGAGCAAGGGGGGGTAAGTGCTTGACCATCGCGGTCAGCCTCCCGGATAAATAAATGCCAGGTTATTTCTTCTGGGGTTGCTGAACCATCACTTCTGCCACCCGTTTTTTCACTTTGGGATCAATCCCAATCAGGCGGACATATTCCCCGGAAAATTCTTGGACACAGGCGGCCAAGGCGGCAATCGCTTCACCCTCGCCCCGGGCATTAATCACCGGGCCACTTTGCCAAGAACTGGTGCGATACCGGCGGGCATCGGCGTGCTCTGTTCCAAGTTGATAGCCCTGCTGGAGCAATTGCCGAATTTGGCTAACGACATCTGCACTAAAACCATGGCTGCTGCTGGCCTGGGAACTGGGAGAAGAAGGGGCAGGAGCGAATCCTTTAGCTTTCGGGGTTTTACCATTGCTGTTGGCTTTATCACCGGGCGCACCTTGGGGCCGTTGAATCATAATTTCGGCGACGCGAGTTTTGGCCTTAGTATCCACGCCAATTAACCGGACATAGTCCTTCGGATGGGCGGCTAAAAAGCTGTTTAACTCGGCCTGGGGATTACTAGAGGACAGTTTACCGCCACTGTGCCACGAGCTGGTTTTGAAGCGACGTTGATCCGCATACTCCAGCATTAACTGACACCCCCGCCGGACTAAATCCTGTACCTGAGCATCCAGGCCCCCAGCAACAGCAACCCCACCCCCAGCAGGCGCAACACCCACACTGGATGAAGCAATTACGGTTTTGCCATCGGGTCGTTGAATGACCTGTTCTAACACCCGGCGTTTATTTTTGGCATCAATCCCGATCAAGCGGACATATTCCCCAGCGTGTTCGGCCAAACAGGTATTCAACGCAGCAATCACATCGGGTTCACGGGTGGCAGTGATTGAGGAGCAGGTTTGCCAAGAGCTTGTTCGGTAGCGGCGGGGATCAGCGTGTTCCGTGCCAATTTGAAAGCCCTGCTGGAGTAATTGCCGGACTTGTCCAATGACTGCGCTATCTAAGCCGGAACCACCACTGGCCACAGGATTAGATGTCGGACGAGTTGAAACTCCAGGGGTAAAACTGACCGGAGCATCCCCCGGCCGTTGAATGGTTTGCTCTAAGACCCGGCGTTTATTTTTGGGATCAATGCCAATCAACCGGACATATTCCCCAGCATGTTCGGCCAGACAGGTATTCAACGCAGCAACGACATCGGGTTCGCGGGTGGCAGTAATCGGGGAACAGGTTTGCCAAGAACTGGTGCGATACCGGCGGGCATCAGCGTGTTCAGTCCCAATTTGAAAGCCCTGCTGGAGTAATTGCCGGACTTGCGAGACAACATCTGTCGTTAAACCCATAGTGCTTCCCTGATTCTTTGAATGTTTGACTTGAGTGTGGGGTTGGCTGCGGCTCCCAGTCTTGAGTTCATCCCGCAATGGGGCAATACAGGCGACATTATCCACACAGCGATAGCCCGTCCGCAGGGCATCATTGATCGCAACCACATGCTGGGCAAAGTGAACATCGGTAGCTTCGACGTTGGGCAATTTGTCGGCCTGGGCCTGGGTGGTAATAATTGCCCCTGAGGGTACATATTTCCCTGGCGGTAACTCCACATCTTGAACCAGGGCGTGCATCATCACGATACAGCCTTTCCCCAAGCGGGCATTAAAGACCGTAGAACGAAACCCGATAAAGCATTCGGCTCCGATGTAGCACGGCCCATGAATTAAAGCCATGTGGGTAATCGAAGCATCCTCGCCGATCCAGACGGAATATTCTTGCCCATCATCACCCTGGACTCGCCCCTGTTCCAGCCCATGAATGACAACCCCATCCTGGATGTTGGTGCCCGCCCCAATATAGAAGGGTGTCCCTTCATCCGCCCGAATGGAGGTACTAGGGGCAATGTGAACTTCGGCTTTAATCCGCACATCCCCAATTAAGTTGGTAAAGGTGTGGACATAGGCCGAGGAGTCAATTTGAGGTTCGGCTAGATCTTTTGACCAAGGGGTGGGAGGAGCTGGATAGGTTTGGACTGCCATAGTGATTCTTAGTAGTATTGTTGGCGTTTGCTGTAGAGCAGGCCGTTGTCTAAACTGACGGTGTCAATGATGGCCACCACTGCCGCGTCGATTGGTTTTTCCAGAGCACCAGCAATTTGGCGGGCCCCGCTGCCCCGACTGACCAGAACCCATTCCGCAACACCGGCTCCCACCGTATCGGCGGCCACTTCATACCCAGGAATTGGCTCACCCTGTTCATCAAGGAGTTGCACCACCAGAAATTTAACCCCAGTGAGGCTAGTTTCTTTCTGGGTGCTGGTGACGGTGCCGCGGACTTGAGCGATCTGCATGCGAGTTATGGCCGACCTAAGGGACGAATACCGCTAACGCTTTCCCGGAATTGTTCAACTGCTTCGGTGTAGCGAATGGGTAAGACATATTCCAAGTTTTCGTGGGGACGGGCAATGATGTGGGTGGAAAGCACTTGACCGCCGTTGACCCGTTTGACGTTTTCAATCCCAGCAGCCACCGAGGCCTGGACTTCTGAGACATCGCCCCGAACAATGACGGTAACCCGACCACTCCCGATTTTTTCATAACCCACTAAGGTGACCCGGGCGGCCTTGACCATGGCATCAGCCGCTTCAACGACGGCGGGAAAACCCAAGGTTTCAATCATTCCAACTGCAATTGCCATTGTGATTAGCTCCTAAAGTGTTTTGACAGAATCACCTGTCTTAAATTGACGAAAATCAAATCGACCGAAAATTAGAAAACTTGTGAACGTAATCTTTACTTGAATTGCGCAATTGAATCAGGCTGCAATTAAGTATGAGTACCTATTAGCTAAGCTAGTTTCGGAATTGTTCAACCGCTTCGGTGTACCGAATGGGTAAAACATATTCCAAGTTTTCGTGGGGACGCGCAATGATGTGGGTGGAGAGCAGTTCGCCCCCGTTGACCCGCTTGATGTTCTCAATCCCGGCAGCTACCGAGGCCTGGACTTCCGAGACATCGCCCCGGACGATTACGGTAACCCGACCACTCCCGATTTTTTCATAGCCAACAAGGGTGACACGGGCGGCCTTCACCATGGCATCAGCGGCCTCAACCACGGCCGGAAACCCACGGGTTTCAATCATTCCCACAGCAATTGGCATCAGTCATTTCTCCTGAAAAAATGAGGCTAAAATTATCAATAAATTTCCACAACGACATGGGCCGCCTGGCGTTTTTAAGACGGTTAAACTTAAATCATCCCCATGAACAACGTTCAACTGTGGACGGGAAGGCCGTCTTAGCTATCTGTTATTAAGAGTAGATTTAGGGGGATCATTTGACAACATAATCCCCAATAACAATTTCTGGCTGTGGTGATTACAAAAGCTAATCCCTAAAGCCCTTAGAAGTGTCTTCCTCAGCTTGCTGAGAGACTGAAATAGATGTCAGCCTATAATTTATGATTTTATCATTGACTGATTGCTGGGAAAGTGTGTTTTTGCCGCGGGTGAGGCTGGCAATTGTGGTAGTTTTCAATCCTAAATCAATCTTCGATAAGTTTATTTCTATCAACTAATTGCAATATAGTGACATAAAAGTTCGTGATTGTTTTTGGGGTTAGGGATTTGTTCAGCGAGTCTTTGGTTGCGACTCCAGGCCGAGAGGGAAGCAGTTTTGTCATCCGGTCGAGGGGTTAGGATCAGTGAGCAGACTGGTCTTTTCAAAAGCATCACAAGATATTTTTTCAAGATTCTCTCCTAGGGCAAACGGTAAGGGGCAGCAGGGATTATGACCGATATTTTGGTGGTAACAAGTTGGTTTATTCCCTGTTATGGCTTGGTGGGGGCACTAGTAGCCTTACCCTGGGCCACAGGTTGGATTAGACGAACTGGCCCGCGACCGGCAGCCTATCTCAACTTTTCCCTAACTCTCCTGGCTTTTATCCACGGCTTACTGGTTTTAAAAATTCTTGAGGATACTGGGCCAGCAGAAATTGTTTGGCATTGGTTAAGTGCCCCAGGCCTGGAGATTTCCTTTCCCCTCAGTATTACGCCTTTAACTGTCGGGGCCATGGAACTGGTCACGGGCCTCAGTTTGCTGGCTCAACTGTTTGCCTTGGGGTATCTGGAAAAAGACTGGGGCCTGGGGCGATTTTTTGCCTTGATGGGCTTTTTTGAGGCGGCGTTGAGTGGGATTGCTCTGAGTAACTCACTGTTGCTCAGCTATATGTTGCTGGAGTTGCTCACTCTCTCGACCTATCTGCTCGTTGGATTTTGGTATGCCCAGCCCTTAGTCGTCACCGCTGCTCGAGATGCCTTTTTAACGAAACGGGTTGGCGATATTTTGCTCCTGATGGGCGTTGTAGCCCTGGCAACCCAGGCCGGGAGTTTAGATTTTCCAGTGCTGTATGAGTGGGCTGAAAAAGCTAATTTATCACCCGGTACAGGACTGTTGTTGGGATTAGCCCTAATTGCTGGCCCCACGGGTAAATGCGCCCAATTTCCCTTACACCTGTGGTTGGATGAGGCGATGGAGGGGCCAAACCCGGCTTCGATTATGCGAAATTCCGTGGTGGTGGGGGCCGGGGCCTATGTCCTGATTAAGCTCCAGCCGATTTTGGTGCATTGCTACGGCTCGGATGTCATTCTGATTACTCTGGGGGCGGTGACAGCGATTGGGGCTTCTTTGGTGGCCATGGCCCAAATTGATGTCAAGCGAGCCTTATCCCATTCCACCAGTGCCTATTTGGGCTTGGTGTTTATGGCGGTGGGCTGTCAGTGGATTAGTGTGGCTTATCTGGTTTTGCTGGCCCACGGGGTGGCTAAAGCCCTGTTATTTATGAGCATCGGCTGTGTGATTAATACCACTAACTGTCAGGATTTAACCGAACTGGGGGGCCTGGGCAAACGCATGCCAGCAACGGTGACGGGGTTTGTGGTCGGGAGTGCCGCCTTGGTGGGGATCTTACCCTTGGGGGGATTTTGGGCCGGCTATCGGGTGATGACGCGGTTGGGGTTTGAGCATCCTGGGATTGTGGCGGTGATGTTGATTGTTAATGCCCTGACGGCTTTGAATTTAATGCGGATGATGCGCCTGATCTTTTTAGGGGAACCGCAACCGAAGACGCGGCGTGCTCCCGAAGTAGCTTGGCCCATGGCTGTCCCGTTGATTAGTCTGACGGTTTTGTGTGTGATGGTGCCATTTATTTTGGCTCAGTTTGAATTGCTCCCCGTTGCGGCTGACATGGATTGGATCGCGGTGATGTTATTAACTGGCTCCGGCATTATGGGCATGGCCATCGGGGGCCTGGTGAATTTGAATCGAACCTGGTCGCGCCCTTTGCAAGGTCAGTTACGGTTTTTACAGGATTTGCTTGCCTACGATTTTTATGTGGATCGGCTCTATCGGGTGACGGTGGTGGCGGGGGTGCAAGTGTTATCGCGGTTGAGTACCTGGCTGGATCGCTATGTGGTGGATAATGTCGTGAATTTGACCGGGCGGGCGGCGTTGGCGGGGGGGGAGATCCTGAAATATGGCACGGGTGGCCAGTCCCAAGGTTATTTGGTCTTAATCTTTGCGGCGTTGCTGGTGGCGGGGTTGTTCCTGCTCAAACCTTTGGGCCTGAGTTTTGGTTGGGGAGGTTAGGGTGATGCTGAGTCTGTTGTTGCTGTTGCCCCTGATGGGGGGTTTAGTCCTGTTTCTGCTCCCCTCGAAGTTACCTAGTTCAACCTATCGCACCACGGCCTTGCTGGTTTCTGGGGTGGTCTTGGCCTGGACTGCCGTAGTCGGACAACAGTTTAATCTGGCCCAGGCCAGTGCCCAGTTAACGGAAAATCTCGATTGGTTGGCCAATTTGGGTTTGAATTACCGTTTGGGTGTGGATGGTTTGTCATTACCGTTGATTTTTTTGAATAGTTTGTTAACGGTAATTGCGATTTTTGCCAGTTCTGGGGAGATTAACCGCCCACGGCTCTATTACAGTTTGATTTTGCTACTCAATGCCGGAGTTTCCGGGGCCTTTTTGGCGGATAACCTGCTCCTGTTTTTCCTGTTTTATGAAGTCGAGTTAATTCCCCTGTATCTCTTAATTGCGATTTGGGGCGGGGCCAGACGAAATTATGCCGCGACTAAGTTTTTAATTTATACCGCAATTTCAGGGGTCTTAATCCTCAGTGGTTTCTTGGGCCTGGCCTGGTTGACGGGGAGCTTGAATTTTGACTACGACCCACATATGGCCCAGGCCTTGCCGGTGGTCTCCCAATGTATTTTGTTGGGACTGATTTTGGTCGGGGTCGGGATTAAAATTCCCCTGGTGCCGTTTCATACTTGGTTGCCCGATGCCCACGTGGAAGCCTCAACCCCAATTTCTGTCTTGTTGGCGGGGGTGCTATTGAAGCTGGGAACCTATGGCTTAATCCGCTATGGCGTGCAGTTATTTCCCCAGGCCTGGCAGGTGTTAGCCCCTTATTTAGCGACTTGGGCCGTAGTCAGTGTCCTGTATGGCTCCTTGATGGCGATTGCCCAGAAAGACATGAAAAAAATGGTGGCCTACAGTTCCATTGGCCATATGGGGTTTGTTCTCTTGGCCTGTGCAGCGGCAACTCCCTTGAGCTTATTGGCCGCAATTCTCCAGATGGTGAGTCACGGGCTAATTTCGGCGTTGTTGTTCCTCCTGGTGGGCGTTGTCTATGCCAAAACCAAGAGTCGGGATATTGACACCTTGCGGGGCCTGTTGAATCCGGAGCGGGGTTTACCCGTGATTGGCTCGTTGATGGTAGCGGGGGTGATGGCCAGTGGTGGAATTCCGGGTATGGTCGGATTTGTGGCGGAATTTATGGTCTTTCGCAGTAGTTTCCCGGTGTTTCCGATCCAAACCCTGTTAACGATGGTGGGGACGGGCTTAACGGCGGTCTATTTCCTCTTGCTGGTGAACCGAGTCTTTTTTGGGCGTTTAACCCCTGAATTGGCCAATTTACCGCCTGTTAGGGCGCGGGAGCGGTGGCCGGGTGTGGTTCTCGCGATTTTAATTATCCTCCTGGGGCTGCAACCTAACCTCTTAATCCAGTGGAGCCAAAATACAGATAGCCTCCTAGTTGCCTTTCAATCTCTGCCCTCAACCCTGCTCACCTCCTTGCCCCACTAATTGACCGCCATGAATCTAATGACTCCCACCGCCGAAACGGATACTCAACACCAACTGGAAACGATATTTGATGCCCTGCAATCCGGCCAGGCCCTGCTCCCAGACTCTCCCCAAAACGTGATGGAAGTGGTCGGCATTCTCAAGAGTTATGGGATTGTCCTCAAGGCCTATGCTGAGAATTTAATTTATATCGCCGACCACCAGTTTTTAGTGCTATTTCCCTTTTTCAAGTATTTCAACGGCGAATTTTCCTGGGGTAAACTTTGGCGGCACTGGACTCACGACCGGATTAACTTTGAATATGCGGAATATTGCTTGCGGGTGATGCTCTGGCATGGTGGGGGGGGCCTGGATGCCTATTTAGACTCAGAAGAATTTGTCACCTTAGCCCAGAAAGCGATTGCCGCCAAAGTGAAGAAAAATCCCTTGATGAGTGCCTTGAATGCCCTCTTTCCAGAATTTCTCCCAGAAGTGGTGCGGCAGTGGGCCTATTACAGTGGCCTGGGGCAGTTTTGGGCGGTGATGTATCCCATTTTCTTAACCCTGAGTGATGAGTACGATGCGGGCCGGATTACGACGATTCCCCAAGTGGTGGATCATATTCGCCAGGGCCTGGTGGCTGATGCCAATAAACCGATTACCTACAGTGTTGAAATTCAGGGGCAAGCTTATGACATTCTCCCCGCCAGTGCTGGACTAACGTTTTTAATGGATACTGCTGTGCCCTATGTTGAGGCGGTTTTCTTGCGAGGGACACCCTTCTTCGGCACCGTTTCTTACAATGCCCAGGCCCAGCAAATTTCCTCAGAACAGAGCGAGTTTGGCTATGGGGCCTTGTATGCAGATCCCCTTCCCACCGGCGCGGCTGGCATTCCCCCCACACTCCTAATGCAGGATATGCGTCATTATCTACCCGATTACCTATTAAAGCTTTATCAACAGCAAAATCGCGGTGAGGACGATCTGCGGGTGAAAATTTGCGCCACATTCCAGAAATCCATGTTTTGTGTGACGACAGCAGCAATTACGGGCTTAACACCCTACCCCTGGGATACCACCAACCCAATTGAGAAGGAAGCAAACGGGGCCTGGTATCAACAGTGGCTGCAGCGGCTGCAAACTTCCCAACTATTTATTGTTCAAGACAACTGAAGTCTGCGATATCCTCGGTCGTTTTTGGGTTGTAAAGATCTTCAGCAATGGCTTACTGAAAGAAGGCTATTTTCTACACAGATTTCTAGGAGCCTTATGGGCATGATGCCATTGGGAAAGAAACTGGAAAGACATCACACTATTGCAAGGTTTAATAATACATTAAGGCAGCAAGTAATTTGGTTAGTCAGATAATTATCTAAAAGTCTGGACAATTATTATGGATGCAATCTTTCATTTCTTTCAATCATTACTTGTTTAGGGCCACCGCCTTGCCATCCATAACATTTGGTATAGAGTTTTTGCCTTAGCTCTAAACCAGAAACTATAAATTTACTTTCAGCTTTAGTTTCTCTGTATTTTCCTTAAGATTTTCCGGCAAGATGAGAACTAAAGACTACCCCCGGCTTTCCTGATATTTACTTGCGCCCTCGATATTATGGTTAATTCCCTATGTTGCTCGGCTTTCTCCAAATTGCCCTAATCTTGATCATCCTGGTGCTAGTGGCTCCTGTTTTGGGTGGCTACATGGCTGCGGTTTTCTCCGGGCAAGAGACGAAGCTCGAGCGAATGTGTCAGCCCCTTGAACGATTTATCTTCCAGGCCAGTGGCATCAACCCCAAAATCTCAATGACGGCGGGACAGTACATCCGGGCATTGTTACTCAGTAATGTGATCATGGGCCTCTTTGTCTTTGGCCTGCAACTAGCGCAAGGATTTTTACCCCTCAATCCAACGGGACTCGGTGCGCCAACTTGGGATTTAGCCCTACATACCACCGTCTCATTTGTCACCAATACTAATCAGCAACATTATTCCGGCGAAACCACCTACAGCTATCTGACCCAGGCCGGGGGGTTAGGCTATCTCATGTTTACCTCCGCCGCGACCGGGATTGCCGTAGCCATTGCCTTTATCCGAGGACTCACTGGCCAACCCATCGGTAACTTCTATCACGACTTGGTATTAGCGATTACCCGAATTCTTTTACCCATTTCCATTGTGGGAGCAATCGCCTTAGTCATTGCCGGAGTTCCCGAAACCTTGGCCGGGCCAGCTCAAGCCACCACCCTCGAAGGTACAACCCAATTCATCGCCCGTGGCCCTGTGGCCCATTTTGAAAGTATTAAACAATTGGGGGAAAACGGCGGCGGCTTTTTTGGCATTAACTCAGCCCATCCCTTTGAAAATCCCAACAACTTCAGCAATCTCCTCGAAACCGTGATCATGCTCGTGATTCCCATGGGGTTAGTGATCACCTACGGCAAGATGGCCAATAATCCCAAACAAGGCTGGTTACTCTTCTGGCTGGTATTTATTATTTTTACTCTTTTGATTGTAATAACCGCGAGGGGAGAAGCCCAAGGAAATCCGGTTGTGAATCAGCTTTTAGGCGAATCTGCGGCCAACTTAGAAGGCAAAGAAGTTCGCTTTGGCTGGGCCTTAACAGCACTTTGGGCGGTGGCCACAACGGCAACCATGTGTGGGGCGGTGAATGGGATGCTCGACTCCTTCATGCCACCGGGGGGATTTTCCGCGCTTTCGGATCTGTTTCTGCAAATTATTTGGGGCGGGCAAGGGACAGGGACAGCTTATCTGTTTGTGTTTCTGATTCTGACGGTATTTTTAACTGGCCTGATGGTCGGACGTACTCCAGAATTTTTCGGACGCAAAATTGAAAAACGGGAAATTGTCCTTGCGAGTGTGATTTTACTGATTCATCCGATTGCGATCCTGATTCCGGCGGCAATTACCTTGGCCTTTCCTGAGCAGTTAGCGGGCATTAGTAATCCCGGCTTTCATGGTATTTCCCAAGTGGTCTATGAATATGCGTCAGCAGCAGCGAATAATGGCTCCGGGTTTGAAGGACTGGGGGATAATACACTTTGGTGGAATTTAAGTGCCACATTCTCCCTGCTATTAGGTCGCTATATCCCGATCATGGCCTTAATTTTCCTAGCAGAGGGCCTGGCCCAAAAACAACCCGTCCCCGAAACCATTGGCACGCTTCGCACCGATACAGTTCTTTTCACAGCGGTTACAGGGGGTTCAATTTTAATCTTGGGAGCCTTAACGTTTTTACCTGTGTTAGCCTTGGGGCCGATTGCTGAAGGATTTGAGATTTTGCGCTTAAGCGGAAACTAAGGGTAATTAGTTTGTCAATGAAACGGCTGTTCAAAATACTCCTTTTTGCTGGATGTGGCGTTCTTGGCCTGGTCTTGACAGCATACATGGCATTTTGGCTAATTCTGGAATGGGACATGAGACCAAGAGCCTACGACATCAATGATCAAGATTTTCAGAGGATTGCCGTAGAGCCGTTAAAAAGCCTTGCTTGTGGATTAATTCCTGCTGATATTCGTATTGTTCGCTATTTTGTCCAAAACAACTTCAATGATGGAGACGAGTTATGGAAATTAGAAGCACAGAATAATCAGGCCGTGATTGAGCTAGTGAAGCAATTAAAACTCAAGCCTGCGATTCCTAGTGAATATGTGGGTAGATTTAGAGGTGTGCTGGATAATAAACCAACTTGGGTTGTCCGTCCTCACGAGCAGATGAAATTGTTATTTGTTGATGACGATCAGCAGTCAAGAGAAATATTCAAAAACTGTAAATTCGGTATTTTTTACCTGTGGAGTACAGATGGTCAACAATTTTTCTTGTATCACATTATTACTTAGCTCTACTGAGCATAGTCATTTTACCTGAGAATAAAGCCCTGGCATACTTTAACCCGTTAAGTGTAGTATTTTTGAGGATTTCAATTTTGGCAGACATGACTATCTAGATGAACTAGATCGAATTTTGACTCACATGAATGCAATATTAGCTAACTGAATCCATGAAAATAGTTAAACCTCAACCGGGTGGGCCTCGCTCCTCTCGCCGTCACACCCCGAAAGCGAACTTATCAGGACTCTATCAACGGGCTGCAACTGAAGCATTTTGGAAATTAAATCCCCGTGTTGCAGTCAAAAATCCTGTCATGTTTTTGGTGTGGGTCGGCACAATTATCACGTTTTTACTAACCCTGAACCCAGGCCTGTTTGGGGGTACTGTCAATCATCGCGCTCATATTTTTAATGGCTTGATTTGTTTTATTTTGCTTGCAACTGTGTTGTTTGCCAATTTTGCCGAAGCGGTTGCTGAAGGTCGTGGGAAAGCCCAGGCCGATGCGTTGCGTTCAACTCGCTCTGATAGTACCGCCCAAAAGCAAAATCCTGATGGTAGTTTTGTTGCCGTGAGTTCCAGCACCCTCCGCAAAGGAGATCGGATCAAGGTTGTCGCCGGTGAAATGATCCCAATGGATGGGGAGGTGCTGGCGGGGGTAGCGGCTGTCGATGAATCAGCGATTACGGGAGAGTCGGCCCCAGTCCTGAAAGAAACTGGCTCGGATGTGGCGAGTTCGGTAACTGGGGGGACACGGGTCATTTCCGATGAACTATTGATTGGGATTACGGTAGATCCGGGCAAAGGCTTTATTGATCGAATGATTGCACTGGTGGAAGGAGCAGAGCGGAGTAAAACCCCGAATGAAATTGCCTTGACGGTGTTGTTGGCGGTTTTAACTCTAGTCTTTTTGATTGTAGTGGCCACATTACCGCCCCTCGGGAATTACATCCAGAATCCTGTGAGTGTCGCGACGTTGATTGCCTTATTAGTTGCCCTAATTCCGACCACGATTGGGGGCCTGTTGAGTGCGATTGGGATTGCTGGAATGGATCGGGTGGCCCAGTTTAATGTCGTAGCCACATCCGGGCGAGCCGTTGAGGCCTGTGGTGATATTAATACCTTGGTCTTGGATAAAACTGGAACGATCACCCTAGGGAATCGCCTAGCGGAGTCCTTTATCCCGGTCAATGGTCATGCCTTAGAAACTGTTGCTCAAGCCGCCCTCGCGGCCAGTATTTTTGACACCACCCCAGAAGGTAAATCCATTGTCCGTTTGGCTGAACAATTGGGGGCTAAAGTTAACTTTCCGTTAGATACCGCGACAGGGGTTGAATTTTCGGCTCGCACCCGGATGAGTGGCACTGATTTACCCGAAGGCATAGAATTTCGCAAAGGGGCGGTGGATGCGATTCGGGGCTTTGTTCGTTCACGGGGAGGCCAGGCTACGCCCGATGTCGAAGCGGCCTATGAAACGGTGTCACGTCAGGGGGGAACACCTTTAGCAGTCTGTCAAGATCAGATGATTTATGGGGTGGTTTATCTAAAAGATATTGTTAAGCCAGGGATTCGAGAACGTTTTGCCCAACTGCGGCGGATGGGGGTTAAAACCGTCATGCTGACTGGGGATAACCGGATTACGGCCCAATATATTGCCCAAGAAGCGGGGGTCGATGACTTTATTGCCGAAGCCACACCAGAAGATAAAATTCGGGTGATTCAACAGGAACAAGCCGCCGGTAAATTAGTGGCCATGACTGGGGACGGCACCAATGATGCTCCGGCTTTAGCCCAGGCCAATGTTGGATTAGCGATGAACTCCGGCACCCAAGCCGCCAAAGAAGCAGCCAATATGGTGGATTTAGATTCTGATCCCACAAAGCTGATTGATTTAGTCACGATTGGCAAGCAATTGTTGATAACAAGGGGCGCATTAACCACATTTTCTCTTGCTAATGATATTGCTAAATACTTTGCGATTATTCCGGCTATGTTTGCCGCTGTTGGGATTGGAGCCTTAAATATTATGGGGTTAAAAAGTCCTGAATCGGCCGTCTTGTCGGCCCTGATTTATAACGCCTTGATTATTCCGGCCTTAATTCCGCTGGCTTTGAAAGGGGTAAATTTTCGACCCTTAACCGCTAACCAACTGTTACAGCGCAATATTTTGCTCTATGGCCTGGGGGGAATTATTGCTCCATTCATTGCGATTAAGGTTATTGATGTTCTAATTGGCAGCGTTGGCATCGTTTAAGTTGAGTATTGATTTAAGTGATTGAGGTTTATCATGTCAAAGCATTTTCATCCAGGCTTGCGAGGGCAGAGTTGGGCAAAACTCAACTGGAATAACTTGCCTGATATTTCCCCGAAAAGCCGTAATCGATTTCTGATAATTTTGACTCTGTTATTCCTGCAATTATTGTTAGCGGAAGGAGTTTATGCAACGACCCAAGCAGGATTAGAACGGGGTAATGCCCATGCGATTGCGGGATTATTAGTCTTAGTCCTTGGCCTGGGGATTTATTTAATGATGGTGATTATTGAACCGGAGCGATTTTAAGGATTATCTGATGTTAATTACTTTTACAGTTTTGTCTGCTCTCTTCCTGATTTGGAGGGCTAAACGTCATGCGTGACTTAGTTATTGCCATTCGCAGTTCTGTTGTTTTATGGTTTTTAACCGCTTTAATTTACCCTTTAGTAATTTTAGTCATTGCCCAAGTTGGATTTCCCCTCCAGGCCAACGGCAGTTTAATCAAAAATTCCAATCAAGAAATTATTGGTTCAGCCTTGATTGGCCAATCCTTTACCTCAGAGCGCTATTTTTGGGGGCGGCCCAGTGTGGTCAACTACAGTGAGCGTCAAGAGGCAAATCCGACAGGCGTGTCCGGGGCCAGTAATCTAGCACCAAGCAATCCCGAACTAATCACCCGCATTAAGCCTGAGATGGAACGATTCCAAAAGGCAGGTATTACTCCCACCGCCGATTTAGTTTATAGTTCCGGTTCGGGCTTAGACCCCCATATTTCCCTTGCCGCTGCCCAGACCCAGATTAATCGCATTTCCCAGGCCCGGAATCTCTCACCAGATACACTAACTACCCTAATCAATCAGCATATAGATGGACGATTTTTAGGGATTTTCGGTGAGCCAGGGGTCAATGTCCTGCAACTGAATCTTGCCTTGGATCAACAGTAGGATCAATGAATGGAGACCTTCTCTAGTTTTGAGCTACAGGGACAACCAAGTAACGGCAGTATTGGCACATCTCGGCGCGGAAAACACAAGATTTTTATTGGGATGTGTCCCGGTGTCGGCAAAACCTATCGCATGTTAGAAGAAGGACTACAACTCAAACAAGAAGGGATTGATGTCGTCATTGGCCTATTAGAAACCCATGGTCGTGAGGAAACTCGTGAAAAAGCCCATGGCCTGGAGTTGGTTCCCCGTCAATCCATCACTTGGCAGGGTAAATTATTCACGGAAATGGATGTTGCAGCAATCCTGGAACGGAATCCCCAACTCGCCTTAATTGATGAATTAGCCCATACGAATATTCCCGGTTCTGAACGGGAAAAACGCTATCAAGATGTCGAGACCATTTTACAAGCCGGGATTGATGTCTATTCAACGGTTAATATTCAACACTTAGAAAGCCTGAATGACTTAGTCTTTAAAATTTCGGGTGTCGTTGTCCGGGAACGAATTCCGGATCGTCTCTTAGATGAAGCAGATGAAGTGGTTGTGGTGGATGTCACCCCAGAAACCCTACAGGAGCGCTTAAAAGATGGCAAGATCTACGCCCCCGAAAAAATTGACCAGGCCCTGCGAAACTTCTTTCAACGGCAAACCTTAACGCTGCTGCGGGAACTAGCACTACGGGAAACAGCGGATAGTGTGGAAGAAGATATCCGGGAAATGCAGAAGGACTTTTGTAATATCCAGGAACGAGTTCTAGTCTGTATTTCCACCTATCCAAATTCGGTACAGCTATTACGCCGGGGTGGTCGAATTGCCCATTATATGAATGCCAAGCTGTATGTGTTGTTTGTGGCGGATCCGAATCGCTTCCTAACCAAATCTGAATCTCTCTATATCGAAACCTGTGAGCAAATTTGCCGGGAATTTCAAGGAGAGTTTATCCGGCTGGAGTCCCCGGATATTGTCGGGAGCATTGCCACAGTGGTCAAAGAGAAACGTATTACTCAAATTGTGATTGGGGAAAGCCGCCGCAGTCGCTGGCAAACCCTGTTACTTGGGTCAATTAGTCAAAAACTCATGCGGAAATTAGCAACTGTCGATTTACACATCATTGCTAATACAAGTCATAGTTCTTCTAGTTAAGGGTGGGGATAAGGCAAATTTTTCTCTTAGCTATTGAAGTCCTGAGCTTGGCTACCCTAGAATTTCTTCAGGCCTGGTTGAGTTATAGCTGGAGGCAGATAAGGTAGTAGTCCACACTCAGCTTGATGACGACTTACTATGGGTGTTTATTTGACCTTTTGCTGTGTATAGCAAGCAGTAATGATTTGTGAGATTAGCGTGTAATTTTTTGTGTCTGCAAAGTTCTGGCTTCAGCTTAGGCTCAATGAAGGGCTAGTTCTTCCCAAGGCCTGTGATGATCAATCATTCTCACAAATGAAGGCGAATTGCTATAATTCATGTTAGGTACTTTAAGGTCATCTGCTTGAGGAAAGCAAAGCTGTTCAAGAGTACCCTTGAGGGTAATAGCAAAGTTACAGTAAGTAATACATTAGAAAAAAAATCAACTTTTTCCATGTTGGTAAGATCAGACCGATAGATAAGCTGAGTAAACTTTGTAAAAATCTATTAACACTATCTGGAGAAGTATGACTAGATTCAAGATTATGACTTGGAACATAGAGAACTTATTTCTTGCTGGCAATCAGTTTGGCCCCAAAACACAGGCAGACTATACGCAAAAGCTGCAAAGTTTAGCAACTGTAATTTTGGAATTTGAGCCGGACGTTCTGGCTGTTCAGGAAATCGGTGACTTGGATGCATTTGAAGAACTTGTGGCAATGCTAGAAGGACGTTATCCTCATGTTCATGTATCTACTTCCCCCGATCCCCGTGGCATCCGGGTTGGATTTCTTTCTAAATTAGGCATTGAGGAGCATGAGGACATCGAGACTTTTCTGGAAGGGGGTCTCGTCAAAGTATCGGGCCATATCACTGAAACGAGTGTGACTGAAATTACGAAGTTGGGTCGAGGTGCGCTACGTATTCTCGTGAAGCCTGAACCTACTCTCCCCATTCATCTAATCAATGCTCACCTTAAGTCGAAGTTGCTAACTTTTCACTCTTCAGCAGGGAAAGCGCGATTTACTCCTAAAGACGAGAACGAACGGACTCAGGCAGCTGGATTGGCCCTTTTAAGACGAACTGCAGAATCTGTGGCCCTACGAGTTAAAGCAAACCAGGTACTCGAAAACAACAAGAAGCAGGGGCTGATTATTCTAGGGGATCTTAATGATGTGCCTTCTGCCGCAACAACCCAAATTCTGCATGGTCCAAGTGGGAGCGAGATTGGGACAAGCGGATTCGCTCGGCGGGATCAAGGGGATGATACTCGATTGTTCAACCTAGCCCCATTAATTGCTGAGGAGCGGCGTTACTCTCGAGTTTATCGAAACAACAAAGAGCTAATCGATCATATTTTTGTTAGCCAGGAATTTTTGCCTGGACAGCCTACCAGGCTGCCTGAAGTCGATAGTCATGTCGATTTCGCAAATAAACTCTCCTCAGTCAGCGATGATCCAACAAAACGACAGGGTAAGCCTGGCTCAGATCATGCACCCGTCACTGCAATTTTTGATTTGTAACTAGTTCAGCTTTACCAATCTTTAATCTAGAAAATTGAAAGGAGTAACACTGAATGCTAGTAGATGCAACTATTTACGATCGGATTTGGGAAGCAGATGAGAACCGCTTTTCAGTCAGTGTGCGTAGTGCTAATGGAAACTGGGTTGATTCCAGTGCTGATATTTTGCTTGATCATCAAGTAAAGGCAGCGGGCGATAAATGGACAGATCTAGCCATCCATCCCCTATTTCACAAAGTAAATGAATCTCGCCTATCAAAACCGACTTACCAGTCAATGATTAAGCTATTTGATAACTATTTAGTGAACTATCGAGACCCCGAAGATTTCACAGCCGAGGAAGAGGAAGAAATCAGTACCTTTTTGGATTTGTTATTTGATACCCAACCGATGCAGTTAGCATACGAGTACATCACTAAAGGACTCGGAAAGCCGATGTCCAAAGATAAGTTTAAGCAAGAACTGCGGATAATCTGGTTTGAACCCTACACTAACTATTTTGGTGAAGATATTGTTAAGTATTGTTCTGGATTTGAACATGTATTTATAGGTGAGGGCAAATTTAACTTGCGCGGCGGTCCAGGTTGGGGGGAGATTAGCGGCTATCACAATTGGGTCAAGTTTTATCTGGATGAATCTAAAGGGCGAGTCAATTTCCTCGGTACCCAATACAAATTACCTGGGGTTTCAGAGGTACTCAATCCTCATGTGGTAACACTGCAAATGACTTGGACTTTAAACGATATGGCTGGTGACCCCATTGCTCAGGTCTTTAAACAGCGCGGTGGTTTCTTTATTGGAATTAGTCCAGAATGCGATATGGCTCTAGGCACTGTGGCCTACTATGAATCTGTTCAGAAACTAACTGTTGATGAACGACGGGCGGTGACCATTCAGGGAGGCGATTACAACTTGGTGATTTATCGAGAAACGACAGTGGATAACCAACGAGGCAAGCACATCCGCTCGTTCTATCCTGAGTTCCGAGGTGGAGAGTTTGAGCCTCTGCCACGTCCCGGTAGTACCCCAGTTTTGCGACCAATCAGTGATTTACAGTTCCAGGCTGGCTCAGTAGTATTGGTGGCGGCTTTGCCAAACCCTGAAGGATCGGAATCGGACGAATGGGTCGAGCTAAAAAATACAGCTTCTGAGCCAATTGATTTAGATGGTTGGTTTCTCACTGACAAAATCGGCCGGCGCAAAATGTTGGAGGGAACTTTAGCTCCCAATGAACAAAAGCGGATTCCTGTACGAACCAATAGCTCTCAGTCTATGCAACTGGGGAATTCTGGTGGTCGAATCCTACTTCACCAACCCAATGGTGAAATGCTTATTTCTGCCTTCTATAATAAAACAGCTGAAGGAGAGATCATCAACTTCTAAATTTGAGCCAAAAGTGCAAAGGCTAACACATCACAGAAGCGGACGGTTAAAATCCACTGGTGCTGAAATTGGGGTTATCTACTGCCGTTCCGCTTTGTCGTTATCCCACTTCATGTTTTTGGTAAGGCCACCCCGAAAACTTATTTATGGTTTATGGTCATTGCTGCCAAGATTGGGACTCTCAACCTAACTACCTGAAACAATTTCCAGCATTTTTGTGTTTTATTCCTAAGCAAAATGACTATATCAGTAGGGTGGGGTGACGGAAAGACAAGTGAGAGAATGGGCTAGAGCATCAAGATATTCCCATGCATAAGGAATGCAACTTGGAAATGAGAGCTTTATTTACTCTGCGATTTTTTAAAATTATTGATTGCCTGCCGTAGATGTCCTTGATGGGTTGCTAATAGGGCCTGGGCTGCTTCTAGGTCTAAATTTGTCCAATGCATCAGGAGGGCTAACTTGACTCGTTTACCACTTTTTTCTAGGAGTGTTAGAGCAGCATCCCGTTCCAGGCCAGTTAAATCGCTAATAATACGCACTGCCCGATCCAGGAGCTTACTATTCGTAACAGCGACATCCACCATCCGATTGCCATAGACCTTGCCCAACTGCACCATCACACCAGTAGAAAGGATATTTAGGGCCATTTTGGTGACTGTGCCCGCCTTCAGGCGCGTAGAACCTGTTAGCAACTCCGGCCCAACCAAGAGGCGAATATCCAGTTGGGCATTGCTTGTCACTTGCTCTTGGGGCACACAGGCCATAAAAATGGTTAGGGCATTTTGTTCATTTGCTGCCGTGATTGCCCCTTGGACATAGGGCGTTGTCCCCCCCGCCGTGATCCCCACTACAACATCCAATCGGCTAATACCATACTCAATGATTGCGGCCGCTCCATCACTGGCCCGATCTTCCAATGCTTCGGAACTTTTCACCAAAGCTGCGGCTCCCCCGGCTAAAATCCCCTGCACCATCTCCGGCGGACTGCAAAATGTAGGGGGACACTCAGCCGCATCCAAGACTCCGAGGCGACCACTGGTTCCAGCCCCGATATAGAACAATCTTCCCCCTTGGCGCAAACGGCTAGCGGTTTCAGTAATGGCCTGGGCTAAGGGTTCTCGAGCTGCCGCAATGGCTGCTAACACGTTTTGATCGTTCTGATTAAAGAGATCAACAAATTCCAGGGGCGAGAGTTGATCGAGATTTTGACTAGCCGGATTGGCCTGTTCAGTCAGGAGATGGCCACGGGGGGAAATGCGGGGCAGTTCAGACATTACTTAGGTAAAATCTCCGCCAGTTCAATCACTTGCCCAGTGTAATCTTTGACCAAAAAATTCAGGGGTTCTTCCCGACGTAACTTATAGCGAATATGGTGGGCCTGGACACGTTTGAGCAGTTGCTTCAGGCATTCCCGATCAAAACACACATGGCGCTGGCGATTTTTATCTCCGTAGTTGGCCCCGCTAATGATGTGGAGTTGAGTATTTTTTTTGAGTTGATACCACAGGCCATCATTGGGGCGGGTCGGTTGATTTTGGCTGTAGTTAATAGCTGAGGGCACATAAAGCGGATCCAGAGAGGCCACGCCCAAGGTTTGTTCGTAGTTGTAGTAATAATGCAGGGGGACATCCGCCACCGACAACCGCAGTTCTTCCTCATAAAACCGCCGGGCCTGGTCTAAATCCGACACCATCAAGGTGTAAACCTTAGGCGCACTCGACAGAAAAACCCACATCGCCCCGCCGTATAAGGTCAGGAGCAGGATCATTACCCCTTGAGTGGAAAAAAGCCCATCCCAAGGCACATCTAACCAGGCCAGGTAAGGAACAAAATTAAAAATCATCATGCCTACTGGACAACTGTGAAGCCAATGATCATAGATAACTTAACATTTCTAGCTTACCCAGAGGCGAGACCGCCTAATCCATCTCCTGGGCGAGAATCTCGGCAATGGCCACCTGGGACTGCTGTTGAAACTGTTTAATATCCACCCAGTTCAGTAACCAAATCGCCAGGCCCATTCCGAGAATCGGTAAACAAAAAACGGTGCCATAGGCGAGTAGCGGTTCCCGAAAAAATTGCCGGCCAATATCCAAGGCTGTACCTCCAATCACCGTGGCCGAACCCCGTGCAATCGCTTGAGCCAGGCCCCAGGCCCCGATAAACGTCCCCGCCGTTTCCGCCGCTGTCAAGTCGAGCATTAAACTCAAGGCCCCAGTTGTCGTAATTCCGGCGGCAATCCCGAATAAAACCAGCTCCACCAAAAGTAACATGGGATTTTGGGTAAAGCCGGCCAGCAATAGGAGGACAAAGCTCACTGCCACGGCCGCACAGCCGATCCGAGTCGTCATCATTTTGCCAAAGCGGGGCACAATCCAAAAGCCGGTCAAACTCAAACCCACTAGGGTGCCAATTCCCCAAAAGGCATTGAGTCGGGTGGTTTCGCTGATCGTCATCCCAAAGACTTCCCCGCCAAAGGGTTCCAGCACAGGTTCCTGAATAAACAGGCTGACGGTCATCAAAATCAAAAAGCCAAAGAAAATCCCGGTTTGCCGATTCGCCAGCAAAATTTTTATCGCCCGCCTGAGGGTAATCATTTCTGGATTAGTCCAGGCCTGAGTCCGCGCTTTGTAGCGAGAATATCGTGCTTCAATCCCCCACGTCCCCAGCACCGCCAGGCCAATCACCACCAGCAAAACAATTAAAAATAACCGATTCACGGCAGCCTGGAGTTCCGATAACGGCGTATCCAATTCCACTTGCTTCAGCAGGCCAGCACTGAGAATTGCCCCAATCACAATTCCCACCGTCAACATCGACCAGACCACCCCGACCAATTGACTGCGATTGTCTTCATCGGACACATCCACCAACAGCGCGGCAAAGGGGGTGGAACTGGCACTGACAAAGGCCCCATAACAGGCAAACAAAGCTCCTAAAATCACCATCCACAGCGTTGTTGCGCTTGTCCAGTTCGCCCCATCCCAGGCCCCAGCCACTTGCCAAATCACCTGCACCGCCAAAAACGCCACCATCCCAAACGCCAGCGCGCCCAACCAGACATAGCCCGTGCGATGAAAGCCTCGGATGGGATAGGCATCAGATAACTGCCCAAACCACACCCGCACCGGCGCGACAAATTGATGCATGGCAATCGTGAGAACGACCAGGGTTGCGGGCAGGGTTAGCTCTTGGATCATCACCCGATTCAACACCCCCAACGTCAGAATCGACATCATCCCCAGGCCCATCTGAAATAAGCCCAAGCGAAACATTTCCCAAAGGGGCAGTTTTGGTAATGTGGGATTTTCCGTCATAGTCTTTCGAGCACAACTCACGCAACACAACTCAGATAAATCACGTTTAGTGCAGTTCCTCCTTTGCCTACAATGACATATTCCTTTATGCCGGAGTATATTTATTTCAGCTAATGTATAGTCATTTTCACTAAAACTGAGACAGTCAAACCCAGCACTTGTAGAGGTTTCCGGTGTTTTTGCATTTAATTCATCAGTGAAATGATCATACTACCGAGTTCTCAGTCATTTCTCAGGCCAGGGGCGTACCGTGGAAGGTGGGCATAGTCATCAGTCATCCTTAAAACTAAACGCTAGTAACTGAGGCTCAATTCGATGCATAAACGCACATTCCTGAAATTGGGGATCGGCTCCCTTGGCCTGGTGGGGATCAGCCAACTTTTGGGAATTAAACTCCCCGGCCAGGCCTTGGCCAATAGCTCCTTTGAAATCACTAAATCCGAGTCGGAGTGGCGCAAACTGCTGAGTCCAGGCCAGTATTACGTTTTGCGGATGCAGGGCACCGAACTCCCCAACAGCAGCCCCCTCAACCAAGAACATCGGCCTGGAACTTTTGTCTGTGCGGGCTGTCAATTACCTTTGTTTAGTTCCAGCAGCAAGTACGACAGCGGTACAGGTTGGCCCAGTTTTAGCAAACCCCTGACCGGAGCCATTGCCACCTCCGAAGATCACTCGTTTTTTATGGTGCGCACGGAAGTCCACTGTCGCCGCTGTGGGGGACATTTGGGCCATGTATTTCTCGACAATCGCTCAGCCTCAGGGGAACGCTACTGCATGAATGGCCTGGCCCTAAAATTTCTCGCCAGCTAAGTTGAGCGAGTGCCGCGGCAGCCCCAGGCCCCAAGGTGCTATGCTGCTATCTCAGATTTGAAGACCTGTTACGCCAAACTGGAGTGAAAAGAATGCCGAGGTTGTGGAAACGGTTCGTGCGCCGCTCATTTACCGAAATCATCTCTGCCCTCGGTATGGTCACAGGCATCTGGGTTGTCCCTGGCCTGGCCGCGGAAACCATTACCCTCACTTTTCCGCCCCTCGGCAACTTCGTCCTCACCGTTAAAGATTTAGAAACCTTCGCTAAATCTGGTACACCCAGCCCCGAGTTAGACCGCTTTATTCGGCTAGTCCCAGCAGAAAACCAGGCCCAACTGCAATCTGCCTTGGAAGAAAGCATGGAACTCTCGCCCAAAACCGTGAGTGATGCGGTGAATTCTCCCCTTGGGCAAATGCTGTTTCAACGGGTTGGCCTGGTTTTACGCACGTCTGATGGCAAAAATGGGGCCACAGCTCTCAGAGAAGCCTTTATCCGAGCCGCTAAGCAACCGGGGGGGATCAGTGTGCTCAATGTGATTCGGGCCTTTCCCGACACCACGATTCAAATTGAAGGCCAGTTGGGTTTCCAGGCCCTACAAGCGTTTGTTCGCGTCACCGAAAATCAAAACCGAGTCGTTGCTTACCTTGCTCAAACAGCCAAGGCGAGTCGTTCCCCAGCGATTCCGAGCAACTTACCCAACCCTGCCACGAATGGCTCCTACACCTGGACTAAAAAAACCATCACCTTTGTTAATCCCAACCGTGGCAATACTCCCATTCCCGCGGATCTCTATCTCCCCCAAGGTCTAACGCAACCTGCACCCCTGATCGTGATTTCCCATGGCCTGGCTTCGGATCGGTTAACCTTTACCTACTTGGCTGAGCATTTTGCTTCTCAGGGATTTCCTGTTGCCGCCTTAACCCATCCTGGCTCTGATTCTCAACGCTTTCAAAGCTTTCTGTCCGGCAGTGAAATTGACTATCGAATTATTCCAGCAGACCTGGTTAATCGCCCCCTTGATATTAGATATTTCCTCGATACCCTGGCCCAAACCGCCTCTCCAGACTGGCAAATAAATTTAAACCAAGTTGGGTTGTTGGGGCATTCCATGGGAGGATATACCGCCTTAGCCGTAGCAGGAGCCCCGATTGACTGGTCAGGTGTGCGGCAAGAATGTGAGCGACGGATTAACGATCAGCGCAACTTTACCTTCAACATTTCCATGCTCTTACAGTGCCGCATCCTCACAGCCGAGCCGAATACTACCAATCTCCGGGATGAACGAGTTAAAGCTGCGGTTGCGATCAATCCCATTGGCAGTGCAATTTTTGGCCAGGCCGGGATCAGCCAAATTAAAATCCCACTGATGATGATCTCCGGCAGTGAAGATATTTTTGCCCCCCCCTTAGAAGAGCAATTTATTCCCTTTACTTGGTTAACAACGCCGGATAAATATCTGGCCGTGATGAATCTGGGAACTCATTTTTCCGTGCTTGGGGTGAGTGAAGCCGGTGTCTTGCCAGTGCCCAATGATTTGATTGGCCCCAATCCCAAGCTGGCACAACCCATGGTTGAAGGCCTCACCTCTGCTTTTTTCCAAACCTATATCACCCCGAATCCCGAGTTTGCTGGTTTCCTCAGTCAAAAATATGCCAGTCAGTTAGCTGCATCTCCCTTTGGCCTCTATTTGATTCGGGAACTTTCCCAGGCCGAGATTAATGCTGCCCTTCAGGGGGGAACCGCTCGCCGTTAGGGAAGGCTTGGGATGGGAGTTGTGCCTCGCAAAAAAGTAATTAACTCCCGGTTTACCAAGTCTGGAACTTCCTGCATTGCCCAATGCCCGCAATCCTCCAGTAAGCGCAGGCGCCAAGGGCCAGTGAGCAAGTAATCAAGACTTTCTGTCAGGGATTGACTCAGGACAGGATCATCAGCCCCCCAGAGAACAAGGGTCGGGATATGAATATGTTTCACTTGGGAGCGCAGTTGTGGCCACCAGGCCTGGGGTAAAAGTAAGTGCCGATAACTTTGTAAGGTGGCGGAGATTGCCCCCGCTTTTTCTAAGGCAGATTCATAGATTTGCAACGTGTCATTGGAAAAAGCCGCCTTCCGAACCGAGTAGCGCTGAAACCAATCCTGGATAAACCCACGTAAATTATGGCCCAACCAATATTCAGCCACACCGGGAATTTGACAGGCCAAGAGCGGCCAACGTCGCCAAATGTGATCTAGTTGTCCCCAGAGTTCCCGGAAAAAGCCATCGGGGGGAGGGGCGTTTAACACGACTAACTTTTGCAGGGCCTGGGGAAAGTATTGGGCCAAGTGCCAAGCAATCACCCCACCGCAATCATGACCAACGATATGGGCCTGTTTGTAACCTAAGGCCTGAATTAACCCAAGAATATCTTGACTCAGGGTATTTAGGTCGTACCCGTGGCGAGGTTTCTCGGAGTCGTTATAACCCCGTAAATCTGGAACCACAACCTTAAAATGGCGGGCTAGGGCAGGGAGTTGAAACCGCCAAGAATACCAAAATTCTGGAAAGCCGTGGAGCAGGACAACCAAATCCCCTTCACCTTGGGTGACATAATGCAAGCGAACTTGGTTTGTCTCGTTGACTTGAATGTATTGATGCTGCCAGGCCTGGTGATCAAATGCCGTCATAAATTTTTAGTTTGGGAACCCACGTCCACCCATAGTCCTGTATTCAGGGTAACATTCGCGTTTAAAAAGTCAGTTGGGGGATGGGCCGTTGTTGAGCTTAAGAAAAAATCTCTACGATGATGATCCCGAACCCTATGCAGCTAGGTAAATTAATCCGTACTCAAAGGGAACAGAAAACTGCAACGGATAGGCAAGTGCTAGCAGGGGCTTAACGGACTGAGGTAACAACGGGAGTCTCGGCTTGGGGTTGTTTGAGCAGGTTGGCCAGTTCTTGGAGTTGGCTAATGGCTTCAGCCCCTTCCAATTTCATGAGTTCCCGGTCATCCCGCATTTCCGTCCAGGTGATCCCATAGTCAGAGACCAAAAAGCGAATTAAGTGTCCATCGGTCAAGCTGACCATAAATGAGGCACTATTCAATTCACCCCCACAGGTGTAGCAAGATGCCAAAAGTCCCCGTTGCTCAAGGGCAATAGCCAGGGCTTGGAGGTCAAGCACCAAATCCCGGATAAAGCGGCGATGTTGATCAGCGAGTCGAGTGAACACAGTGATGCTCCTGAGTATTTCTACCGATAAGAATCATAGCAAATATTAAAACAAAATTAAGAATTTCTTGGTTTTTGGGTAGCTAGTTATACTGAATGAAGTCAAAAAAGGGATTTCTAGCTGGGGATCGTCAGGAGAAGACCAAGAAAATACTCTCTGATAAGAAGTTATCTAACCTAAAATCTAAAGTCAAATATTCCACAACTCCCGTGCTCAGCTACGAATGACGATGTCGAGTTAACCGAGAGTTCCTTATAAACCTTTATATAGTATTCATTGTACCTTAGCTGTCTCGGCTTGCAATTTCTGTAGCCAAAGGGACAATGGCATACCCATTCATTACTCATCTATTTGCCCCTTATTCGCTCATCGGTTTTTGGACTGTCTTGAATTTATGTCCCCCCCAATTGCGGTTGCCATTGCGATTCTCTACCAGGATGATCACTTTTTAATGCAGTTACGGGACGAGTTACCCCACATCCTTTATCCAGGCCATTGGGGGCTATTCGGTGGGCATCTTGAACCCGGGGAATCACCGGAGATGGGGCTGCGGCGAGAACTCTGGGAGGAAATTAGCTACTGTCCCGATCAAGTGCATTTATTTGGGATGTACGAGGATGCCCGAATTAGCCGCTATGTATTTTGGGGGCATTTAGACGTTGGCCTGGAGCGGTTAACCTTAAAGGAAGGCTGGGACTTGGCCCTGTTACCGATCTCCGCGATTATCCAAGGCTATTACTACTCGCCAAAGCCCGCTGCTAATAAACCCCTGGGAGCCGTGCATCAGAAGATAATCTTGGACTTTATTGCCCAGCAATCCCGCCTGAACAACCCAGGGCAAACTCCCTGAATACCCCCAGCTTCCCCAGACCAGCAGTAAGACAGGGTTAAAAATTGACAAAAACTTAATCAAAATGTAAAATCTTGTAAATTTGCTGAAAATTGCCTTGACGAAGTCAGTTTGAGTCCTGCAATCGCAACAAAGAGCAAGAATTTTCAGCCCATGCTTCCTTTACCCCTTTGCTAGCGTGCCCCTATGCCCACTCGGTCAAACGCTCAACATCCTGAATCTTTGCCGATCCCAGCCATACCCAACTTGATCCGAATTCGGGGCGCAAGGCAACACAACCTGAAAAATCTGGATTTGGAACTGCCGCGGGATCAGTTGATTGTCTTTACCGGGGTTTCTGGATCGGGGAAGTCTTCTTTGGCCTTTGACACGATTTTTGCCGAAGGGCAGCGGCGGTATGTGGAATCTCTGAGTGCCTATGCGCGGCAATTTTTGGGGCAATTGGACAAACCGGATGTGGATGCGATTGAGGGCTTAAGTCCAGCCATTTCCATTGATCAAAAATCCACGAGCCATAATCCCCGCTCCACCGTGGGCACTGTCACCGAAATTTACGATTATTTGCGCCTGCTCTACGGCCGGGCCGGTGAACCCCATTGTCCCCATTGTGATCGCCCAATTTCGCCCCAAACCATTGATCAGATGGTGGATCAAGTCCTGGGCCTGGCGGAGGGGCAAAAGTTTTTAATTCTGGCACCGATGGTACGGGGGAAAAAGGGCACCCATAAAAAACTCCTTTCCAGTTTGGCCAGTGAAGGCTTTAGTCGAGTGCGGATTAATGGCGAAATTCGAGAACTGGGCGACTCGATTGAACTGGATAAGAACCACAGCCACACGATTGAAATTGTTGTCGATCGCCTGATCAAAAAAGCCGGGATTGAAGAACGCCTTGCTGACTCCTTGGCCACCTGCCTGAAACACGCGGAAGGAATTGCGGTAATTGATTTGATGACCGCAAGCAAACCCAAATTAGCTGTTGTGCCAGACAATTCTGAACCATCCAACCCGGAAGACCTGATTACCCTCGCCGCCGCTGAAGCCCCAGGCCAGTATCAGACCCCCAGCCAACTGGTTTTTTCGGAAAATTTTGCCTGTCCGGAGCATGGGGCCGTCATGGATGAGTTGTCGCCGCGCTTGTTTTCCTTTAATTCACCCTATGGAGCCTGTCCCAACTGCCATGGCCTGGGATCGTTGCGGTGTTTTTCCCCGGATTTAATTATTCCCAATCCGGAATTGCCGGTGTATGCAGCCATCGCCCCGTGGGCTGAAAAAGATAACAGTTACTATTTTTCCTTGCTCTACAGTGTCGCCCAGGCCTTTGAGTTTGATATTCAGACCCCCTGGCAGAAGCTGACCAAACTCCAACAAGAAGTCCTCCTCCACGGGACGAAAGAGCCAATTTTTGTGGAAGTGGATTCACGTTATCGGGAGCGACGCGGTTACTACAAAAAATTTCCCGGTGTCCTGGCGATTCTCCAAAACCAATACGATGAAACCACCTCGGAATTGTATAAACAGAAACTTGAGCAATATTTAGTTGACCAGGCCTGTGAAGTCTGTCAGGGGAAACGCCTGAAACCGGAAGCCTTGTCGGTGCGCTTGGGTCAGTACGCCTTGCCGGATTTAACCAGTGTTTCTGTCCTCGAAGCTAAAGACCGGGTGCAAAACCTGAAACTCTCCCCGCGCCAGGCCCAGATTGCCGATTTAGCCCTGCGGGAAGTCCAGGCCCGGTTGCAGTTTCTCATTGATGTTGGCCTGGATTATTTAACCTTGGATCGCAGTGCCGCCACATTATCAGGGGGAGAAGCCCAACGGATTCGCTTAGCGACTCAAATTGGCTCGGGATTGACCGGGGTTTTATACGTCCTCGATGAACCGAGCATTGGTCTGCATCAACGGGATAATACGCGCCTGCTGAATACCCTGTTTAAGTTGCGGGACTTGGGCAATACCTTAATTGTCGTTGAGCACGATGAAGAAACGATTCGGGCGGCGGATCATCTGGTGGATATTGGGCCAGGGGCTGGAGTGCATGGCGGAAATATCGTCGCCCAGGGCAGCTTAGACCATCTTCTCCAAGCCAATGAATCTCTAACAGGTGCCTATTTATCCGGTCGCAGTGCCATTGCCACACCATCCGAACGCCGGCCGGGGAATAACCGCAGCATTGAAATTAAGAACGCCCATCGCCACAACCTGAAACATATTGATGTCGAAATTCCCCTCGGTAAATTGGTCTGCATTACAGGGGTATCCGGGTCGGGCAAATCCACCTTAATGAATGAATTGCTTTATCCCGCCTTGCAGCACCACTTTGGCCATAAAATTCCCCTGCCCAAGGACATGACTGGAATCAAGGGATTGAGCGCACTCGATAAAGCCATTGTGATTGATCAATCCCCGATTGGCCGTACCCCCCGCTCGAACCCAGCCACCTATACCGGGGTTTTTGATGTGATCCGGGAAGTCTTTGCCGAAACCGTCGAAGCCAAAGCCCGCGGCTATAAACCCGGCCGGTTCTCGTTCAATGTCAAAGGCGGTCGCTGCGAGGCCTGTGGTGGGCAGGGGGTGAATGTGATTGAGATGAATTTTCTCCCGGATGTCTATGTCCAATGCGATGTTTGCAAGGGGGCGCGCTATAACCGGGAAACGCTGCAAGTGAAATTCAAGGGAAAGACCATTGCTGATGTCCTCCAAATGACGGCGGCGGAAGCTCTGGAGTTTTTTATCAATATTCCGAAAGCCGTGAGTAAATTACAGACCTTAGTGGATGTGGGCCTGGGCTATGTCAAAATCGGGCAAACTGCGCCAACGCTCTCGGGGGGGGAAGCCCAACGGGTGAAACTAGCGACAGAACTTTCTCGACGGGCCACCGGCAAAACCCTTTATTTAATTGATGAACCAACCACTGGCTTATCCTTTTACGATGTCCACAAACTTTTGGATGTGCTGCAACGGCTAGTGGATAAGGGCAACTCGGTTTTAGTGATTGAACATAATTTAGATGTGATTCGCTGCTGTGATTGGATTATTGATCTCGGGCCGGAAGGGGGCGCACGGGGTGGGGAAATTGTTGGGACGGGAACGCCGGAACAGGTAGCTCAAAATCCGCTCTCTTACACCGGCCAATATCTCAAGCCTGTCTTAGCTCAACATCCTCCCCGGCCTGGGGCTGAGGTTTAGGGGCGCATTTGCATACAGGCATATCCTCCAGGTAGGAGGACGAGTTGGGTACTGGGCGGGCAATTTTCCGCGGTCACGGTTCCAGGGGCCGGTAATGGGGGCGGTGAAACAGATGTGGTGGGAGCCGGAACGGATATCGGTTGCGGATTAGTTGTAGGGGTAGGGGGATTCGGGACAATGGAACGCAAAACAGGGGGCGGAATCCGAATATTGCGGTATTGATTGAGACATTGCTCCAGGTTGCGCTGAAATGGGCTACAGGTGCTGGTATCTCCCGGTAAGGTTGGGATTAATTGGGGAATTAGGTGATTTGGGTTGCCAATCAAATTGGGGATCGGAATCAGCGAGGGCGTTAAGTTACCGTTGCTAAATACTTGCGCTTCAGCGGGCCAGGCCAAGACCTCCCCCCAATACAAAAGCAGGAACAAGACCAGGCCAGGTTTAATTTTAGTCTGCAAATATATAGTAATGAAGTTCACTGGGGTCTGGCTCCGGACTGGCTTCGGCAAACTCAACCGCATCATCGACCACGGCCTGGACTTTTTGATCAATCTCCTTCAGTTCAGCCGCAGTCGCTAGCTTTTGCTCAATCATATAGGTGGCAAGTTTTTTGATCGGATCCCGAGTAAACCAGTATTCTTTCTCTTCTTTAGAACGTAATTCATCCGGATCAGCCAAGGAATGCCCCCGAAAGCGATAAGTTAAGGCTTCAATCAGGGTTGGCCCTTCCCCCGCCCGGGCCCGCGCTACGGCTTCTTTGGCCACAGCCCGGACAGCTAAAACATCCATGCCATCCACTTCCACACCCGCAATACCAAAAGCTTTTCCTTTTTGAAAAATTTCGGTTTCAGAGCTAGCCCGATGGTGTGCCATGCCAATGGCCCATTTATTATTTTCAACGACGTAGAGAATTGGCAACTTCCAGAGGGAGGCCATATTTAAGCATTCAAAAAATTGACCATTGTTGCTAGCTCCATCCCCAAAAAAGCAGGCTGTGACTTGATCGGCACTGGCTTCTCCCATCGCTTCCCGGCGGTATTTACTTTGAAAGGCGGCTCCAGTGGCAATGGGAATCCCCTCCGCAACAAAAGCAAACCCCCCTAAGAGGTTATGTTCAGCCGAAAACAGGTGCATAGACCCCCCCCGGCCTTTGCTGCATCCCGTTGCTTTGCCAAATAATTCTGCCATAACTTGTCGGGCTGGGACTCCGGTGCTGAGGGCATGGACATGATCGCGATAGGTGCTACAGACAAAATCGTCCGGGCGCATGGCCTTCGTAATGCCGGTGGAAACCGCTTCCTGGCCGTTGTAAAGGTGGACAAAGCCAAACATCTTGCCCCGGTAATACATTTCGGCACATTTATCTTCAAAGGTGCGCCCCAAAACCATGTCTTCGTAGAGAATAAACCCTTCTTCCCGCGTGATCAGGTCAGCTGGTAAGGCGATTTCGGGTAGGGGGCGTTCGGGCAGGGGAGAAGAAACGGTCATAGGAGTTTAACGTTTAGGGTTAAGGCCAGTTTGAGCTGAGGCTTGAGGCAGAGACCTTGGCAGAAGCTAGAGATGTATCTCACCACAGAGTCTCTGACGTTACTCAGAAAATGAACTGTAGTAATGGCAAGCAAGGTTGAACGTTATTTTACCAAATCCCTGTAGCTTTGCAGAGCGCACGAGTTTGGGGCATTTCGGGTCATTGAGTTCTCGGGTGACGGGGCCTGGCTTTGTGCTGGGAATTCAGGATTTTCGCAGGGGATTTAGACTCAAAACAAGACCAAAACATTCAAATAAGAAAAGTATGGCCTGGGTTAAGCGAGTTGATGCAGAGCGATATTCTTCACTGATATTTGGAGTTCTAGAAAACTTGATAGAAATGATCGAGTAACGATATATCACAATCCCTCTCATAAACTGGAGGCAGACTTTAGGATAAAGGTAGCGGTTTATACACTGACAAGGAGCAAGGTTATGTGGAAAGAATTCCGTCAAGCCATGCAAAAATTGTTCGAGGCCTGTGGACGCATCTTTACTCCTGCCAAGGATGATTACCCCGCCACCGGAACCCAGCCCTACTCCGGCTCTACCTCCAAACGTTAAAGCAAATTATAAAGTTACAGTTCAGGGCTTACCCCCCAGGCCCCTGCTTACCTCTCCCCGATAAAATGTGCTGCCAAAACTCGGAACATCTCATGTTACGGTGTAGCAGTGTGAGTCTAAAGAAGAAGGGTAATGATGAAGGCGCAGGTGTTTCGGGGGGTTAATCATTTAAGTTATGAGGAATTGCCGCGACCTGAGGTGGGCCCCGCTGAGGTTTTAGTCCAGGTTAAAGTCGTGGGCTTATGTCAATCGGATATTAAAAAAATTCGTTATCCCCTCTACGAACCGCCGCGAATTTTTGGCCATGAAACTGCCGGAACCATCGCCGCTGTTGGAGCAAATGTTCAAGATTGGCAGGTAGGGCAGCGGGTAGTCGTTATGCATCACATTCCCTGTATGCGCTGTGACTATTGCCTGAATGAAAATTACTCCATGTGTCATGTCTATAAAACTGTGACGACTACAGCCGGATTTACCCCAAGCGGCGGTGGCTTTGCTGACTATGTGAAAGTGCCCGGCCACATCGTCCAAAACGGCGGTTTAATTCCCATCCCGGATGATGTGAGTTTTGACCAGGCCAGTTTTGTGGAACCGACCAATTGCTGTTTAAAAGCGGTTAAAAAAGCCCAAATTGCCCCAGGCCAAACGGTTTTAATCACGGGAGCTGGCCCCATTGGCTTAATGTTTATCATGCTAGTGAAATATTTTGGGGCTAAAGCCATTGCCACCGATTTAATTCCCGCCCGGATTGAGAAGGCCAAGCAATTGGGGGCTGAGGCGGCCTTTGATGCCCGTGACCCGGATTTAGTCAGTCGAATTCAGGAGTTAACCCATGGCCTGGGGGTGGATGTTAGTTTATTGGCTGTCCCCAGTGAGAAGGCATTTTTCCAGGCCCTAGATTGTACCCGCAAAGGTGGGAAAATTCTCTTTTTTGCGGAGTTCCCAGATCAGGTGGAAATTCCCTTGAATCCCAATGTCTTATACCAGCGGGAGATTGACTTGATGGGGAGTTACAGTTCTTCCTATCGGGTGCAAGCCTTGGCCACTGATATTGTCTTTAACCGCCGAATTAATGTTGATGCCTTGATCAGTGATCGCTATCCCCTGGAAAAACTCGACCAGGCGGTGAATCAAGCGATGGCTCCTACCCCTGAAACCTATAAAATTTTGATTTATCCTGAAGCTGCCAATAGCTCGAACTAAGTTTTTCAGAAGAGTGTCTTTGCTGAAAGTGGATAGAACGGGTAAAGCTAGACTCATGCGGGGGAAAACTCGATTTTGGTGGGCCTGGGGACTAATGCTGGGTCTCGTGTTGGCCTTGGGCTGGGGACAGTTACGGGGCCTGGCAATCGGTAATAATCCCAGTGAAGAACAGCGCATTGTTTTACCGCCACTGCAACCCCATCCTTTCCCGATTACCCTGAGCCAATGGCAGCAGACGCAAGTGACTTCCCCGGGTGTTCATTCTGGAAATGTGACTGATAGCTATTTTGACCAGGTAAAACCCACGGACGTTGGCTATCTCGTCTGGAGTCAGTTTCCCATCACCGTTTATATTGAGCCACCCCACATTCCGCAAGCCCAGGCCTGGATGACCGCAGCCCAACAAGCAGTGGCTGAATGGCAACGTTACCTGCCGTTAGCACTGGTGAATACTCCGACAACAGCGGACATCAGTATCCAAGCTAATCGTCCCGTCGAACGTCCTGGGCAACGCGTCCGCTCCGCAGAAACCACCTATGAACTATATATTGATCCTGAAAATCACCTAGCTCACCGTTGCATCGTCATGGTTCGTCCAACCCAAGTGCCCAAATATGCTCTCGCCGCCCTCCGCCATGAGCTGGGTCATGCTTTAGGGATTTGGGGGCATAGTCCAGTGGCTACAGATGCGCTCTATTTTGCCCAAGTTGCCGAGCCACCGCCAATTTCGACTCGGGATATTCAGACCTTGGTTGAGGTTTATCGACAACCCACTCGTCTCGGCTGGCCGCTGCCCAAAACTGCCCAATAATCTTGATGAGTACCCATTAAAACCTATGCCGGAAGTTCGTTTTCAAATTCGCTGGCCCGATGGAGCCGAAGAAACTTGCTATTCTCCTTCTCTGGTGGTCAAGCAATATTTAGCCCCAGATGTTGACTACGAGTTATCCGATTTTGTGGCGCGGGCCCGAGCTGCTTTACAAGAGGGGAGTCGGCGAGTTGAGGCTAAATTTGGTTTCCCCTGTAGTTTGGCTTTAGGGCAATTGCAACGATTGGAAACAACGGCAATCCACTATGAACAAGCAATCAATCCTAAGGTCAAGCTGATTAAATTTATTGATTAGAATCCTGAGTCTTTTGGGCTGACTTGCGTTCGATTTCCGACCAGCTTTTTGCCAAAGTAATTAAGTCTGAGGGCAGCATTACAATGGTTGTCGTGTTATTTTCTGCGCCAATTTCCGTCAGCATTTGTAGGCGTCTCAGTTCGAGGGCGGCCGGGTTTTCCATAATTTTGCTTGAGGCTTCGGCTAATTTAATCGAGGCTTCCTGTTCAGCGGTGGCTTTGATGAGACGGGCCCGTTTTTCCCGTAAGGCTTCCGCTTCTTTGGCCATGGCCCGCTGCATGCCGAGGGGGATTTCCACATCCTTCATTTCAACCCGTTCAATTTCAATGCCCCAAGGTTCTGTAATTTCATCAACAATTTCTTGAACTTTGAGATTAATCCGATCTCGGTTTTGGAGCACATCATCCAAGTTATTTTGCCCGACCACATTTCGTAGAGTTGTCATGGCGACTTGATAAACTGCCATTTGATAGTTTTCAACCCGATTAACGGCCTTATCTCCCCGTAAAATCCGATAGTATAAGACCGCATTCACCTTAATCGTGACGCTATCAGCTGTGACAGTTTCCTGGGGTTCAATATCAACGGTTTTTGTTCGGACATCTAACTGCACTTTTTGATCAACAACAGGCATAATCCAATAAAGCCCAGGCCCCTTAACTTTGTGTAGTCGCCCTAAGCGAAAAATGACACCCCGCTGATATTCCCGATCCAATTTAATACCAGTGCTGGCGACAATGAGCAAGGCGATCAAGATCGTAACGACTGTGCCACCCATAGGAAATGTATGCTCTCGGTTTTAAGATGTTACACTCCCATTATCTGATTTGCCTTCTCAAACGTGTGGAACCATGCTGTGGCACCCCTGAGTTTCTGTATGACAAAACCATAACAGCCTATTTCTACAAGATATGGGTTGAATAAACATAGGAGCAGTCTTACCATCCCCAGCAATTTATGCATCCACAATTTGACTCACTTCACTAGATGCAAAATAGGCTATGAGCTTTATCTGCTCAGGACTCCTGGCATTCTAGAGTTTGACAATTGCCCCAAAATCTCCCAGGCCAGCGGCAGCATTCCGAACCAAACCGAGTAAGTTCAAGCGGTTTTGCCGAATTTCCAAATCCTCATCCATGACTAAGACACTATCAGGGCCATCAAAGAAGCGGCTAACCGTGGGCGTAAGTGTGGCGAGGGCATTGAGGAGAAGGGTGTAGTTGCGGGTTTCTTGGGCCGTTTGGACTTGGGGGAGAGCATCAAGCAGGGCCTGGTAAAATTCCTTCTCGATGGGTTGCTTTAAGGCTTTTAGGTTGATAACAGCTTTCACATCTAAGCAATCCGTAGCTAACTCTCCTTGATGGGCTAACCGGGCCGCTCGATTCACCGTTTCATAAATTTGATTCATCCGGTTATCGTTACGAATAGTTTGTAAAAACTTAGCTCGTACTAATAGATCCACGGCATCCCCCAGGCCCCGTTGAAGCATCGCTGGACTATATTCACTCAAGACCGCATTCACCAAATCGTAATCAATCCCTTGTTCATCTAGTAAAAGTGAGCGGAATCGTTGCCCAAAAAAGTCTTGGAGTTGAGTCGTTAAGGTATCGGCTGGTGTGGCTTTGGGGAAGGCTTGGGTAAAGTGAGTAATGGTGTGATTCAGGAGTTGACTTAAATTCAGCGATAACTCAGCATTCCAAATGATGTTGATAATCCCATTGGCAGCTCGTCTTAAGGCAAAGGGATCTGAGGAACCCGTGGGAATTCGCCCCAGGCCAAAGATACTCACGACCGTATCTAACTTGTCGGCAATCGCCACCACTTGTCCGGTAATGGTTGTCGGTAAAGCATCACCCGCTCCTTGGGGTAAATAATGCTCAAAAATTCCCTTAGCGACTAACTCGGATTCACCCCCGGCCTGGGCATAAATTTCTCCCATCCGCCCCTGAAGTTCTGGAAATTCCCCCACCATTTGGGTGATTAAATCAGCTTTACAAAGTTCGGCTGTCCGTTGAACTTCTTGGGTCATTAACTCATCCAGGCCTAGACCTTTGCTGATTTCACTGGCAATCGTTTTAATCCGCTCAACTTTGGCGGCCATCGATCCCAATTCATCCTGGAATGTAACGGTTTCCAGCTTGGACAAATAGGCTTCCAAGGGCCGGGAGAGGTCGGCATCATAGAAAAACTTGCCATCGGCCAATCTGGCTCGGATCACCCGTTCATTACCGAGAGTGATCGTTTTCGCTGCCGCCGGATCGCCGTTACTGATCGTGACAAAATAGGGTAGTAATTTTTTATTTCTGTCATAAACCGGGAAATAGCGTTGATGCGTGACCATCACCGTTGTGATTATGTCTGGGGGCAACTCAAGAAATTCTGATTCAAAGTTACCCAAAAGTGCTGTCGGCCATTCGACTAATTGGACAACCTCTGCTAACAAATGATTGGGGATTTTGGCAATTCCGTTAACGGTTTTGGCCGTGGCCTGGATTTGTTCCCGAATGCTCTTTTCTCGTTCAGTGGGAATGGCTTCAACAAAGGCAGCTTGTAAGGTTTTGGCATAGGCCTGGGCCTGATTGATGTTGACGGGGCCTGGATGGAGAACCCGATGTCCATAGCTGATATTGCTGCTGCTAATTTCCCCACAGCCGTTATGAATCCTAATCGGTAATACCTGCTCTTGCCACAGGGCTACTAACCAACGAATCGGCCGGGAAAAGCGAAAATCCCCATCCCCCCAACGCATTAGCCGTTTACCTTCCAGTTTACTAATCCAGGAAACAACCCAGGCCTGGAGTAATTCAGAAGTCGGCCTGGCGGCTTTGGTCTGGCTCAGGTAGATAAAGTCCCCTTTTTCCGTTTGCTTGGTGGTAATGTCCTCAAGAGATGCCCCTTTTGACTTCAAAAATCCTAATAACGCTTTTGTCGGTTCCCCGTCTTTATAAGCTGCTGCCACAGAAGGCCCTTTGATTTCTTCAATTTGATCAGGGGGGTGAACCTCCAGGCCCCGAATTAATACGGCAAGGCGGCGGGGTGTGCCAAAAAATTCAATCTGTGCTGGAGTTAATCCCTGTTCGGTCAAATCTGCGGGAATGCGCTGTTGCCACTGATTTAAAGCAGAACTGACAAAGGCGGCGGGAAGTTCCTCTGTTCCTACCTCCAACAAAAAATCAGCGTGAGTTGAGTCGTCAGCAGCCATGCACCACACTTGAAATCGGCAACTTCTTTATCCTACTGCGAGCCTACGAGCCTAGACCCCAAAAAAACAATGCCTAGCAAAGGAGATTCTGCCGCTTTCAGTTCGTTTTCACTTGTGGGGACTGTGTGTATTGCGATCAACAAAAGTCCGTTCTTTGAGGTGCTAAAGTGAGTCCCAAATTACCAAGCAATAAGGGAGTTCACATGGAAGGTCAATGTCTCTGTGGTGCTATAACTGTCCAAACCCCCGATAAAACTAGCGTTGATGCCTGTCATTGCGGTATGTGTCGTCGCTGGGGCGGTGGGCCAGCTCTAGGGATTGCTTGTGGGACTGATGTGAAGTTGGGAGGAATTGAAAAATTAAAGGTTTATCGGTCATCCGACTGGGCCGAACGCGCTTTTTGCGGCGAATGCGGTTCTCATATCTACTACAAGTTACTGCCAACCCAAGAATATTTCGTTCCAGCCGGTCTATTTCCAGATGGCATGAAGTTTGAGTTTACAGAACAAATCTTTATCGATAAAAAGCCAAATTATTACGAATTTGCCAATCAAACTATAAATTTAACCGAAGCCGAGATCTTGGCAAAATTTGCGAGCTTGCTCTGATTTTCCCTATACCTATCCCTGCATCCCACTGAATTTGACACCTCTAGGCCTGGGGCAATAACAGGGAAAATTAGGATAGCATCCTTGAGTCAATAATTAAGAAACAAGCCAACTGTAAATAAAAGTAATGATAAGTTAAGAAATTTATATTAAGTTTTATAGATTTGTGTGTGCGTTCATGAAGTGAATTAAATTTATGTCAAGAACTCCCCGGCTCTCAATAGCATTGTTCTAGAGTATTAACTAATCTGAGGGCTTACTTAGTAACCTAATTTTAGGCTGTCAGAAATTTTAGTTCTTTATTCGGCATTATTTCAACTATGACTACTACTCTGCAACGCCGCGAAAGTGCGAGCGCCTGGGAGCGGTTTTGTAATTGGGTCACCAGTACCGATAACCGGATTTATATCGGTTGGTTCGGCGTGATCATGATTCCCACCCTCTTGGCTGCCACTACCTGCTTCATCATTGCCTTCGTTGCTGCTCCTCCTGTGGACATCGATGGCATCCGTGAGCCTGTCGCTGGTTCTTTGATCTATGGCAACAACATCATCACTGGTGCTGTTATTCCTTCTTCTAACGCCATTGGTTTGCACTTCTACCCGATTTGGGAAGCTGCTTCTTTGGACGAGTGGCTTTACAACGGTGGTCCTTACCAGTTGGTGATTTTCCACTTCCTGCTCGGTGCCTCTTGCTACATGGGGCGGCAGTGGGAATTGTCTTACCGTTTAGGGATGCGCCCCTGGATTTGCGTCGCTTACTCTGCCCCCCTGGCCTCCGCCTTTGCTGTCTTCTTGATCTACCCGATTGGTCAAGGCTCTTTCTCTGACGGGATGCCCCTTGGAATTTCTGGTACCTTCAACTTCATGATCGTGTTCCAAGCTGAGCACAACATCTTGATGCACCCCTTCCACCAATTGGGTGTGGCTGGTGTCTTCGGTGGTAGCTTGTTCTCCGCTATGCACGGTTCCTTGGTCACCTCTTCCTTAATTCGGGAAACCACCGAAACCGAATCTCAGAACTACGGTTATAAATTCGGTCAAGAAGAAGAAACCTACAACATCGTTGCTGCCCACGGTTACTTTGGTCGCTTGATTTTCCAATATGCCAGCTTCAACAATAGCCGTGCCTTGCACTTCTTCTTGGCTGCTTGGCCTGTGGTTGGGATTTGGTTTACGGCTTTGGGCATCAGCACCATGGCTTTCAACCTGAATGGCTTTAACTTTAACCATAGTGTTATTGATGCCAAAGGGAACGTTATCAACACTTGGGCTGACATCATCAACCGGGCCAACTTGGGTATGGAAGTGATGCACGAGCGCAATGCTCACAACTTCCCCTTGGATTTAGCCTCGGCTGAGTTTGCTCCTGTTGCTTTGGTTGCTCCTAGTATCAACGGTTAATTACTGACTTTCTAAGTCAATCATTTATAATTTCTGAAACCGCTTTCTTGAATGAGGGCGGTTTTTTATTGGTTAAAGCTTCAATATCCTAGAAGGTATAACCTGAACAAGGCTGTACTGTCAATTTATGGTCATTTTGCTTAGGCATGAAACACTAAAAGGCTTGAAACTCTTGAAACTATTATGGGCAATAGTTTTGAATGTCCCAGTTTTGGTAAATAATGACTCTATGGCTGAAATCTTATGAGTTTGATTTCGTAGCTATGCCTTAATTTAAGTCTCACTAAAGTATCGTATTTGGCAGAGAGGATGCATACATTTTAGGCCCCTGTAAATCTATGGCAATTCTATTTGAGATACAAGGTTGGCTCTCAATTAGGGTCGCTGTAGTTTCGGATTAAGTTAGATCTACAAGTCAAACTTCAAGATTTTCAGCTTAGCCAATGCCCGCTAAAACAATCATGGCTACGATGGAGTGAAGTCTGATCAATTCCCTATGATGTGACTTTTTACCAAGGCCTATTTTTTTCAAATCCTTAACTGCTTGTCATAAACTCACTGAAGTCCCGCTATGACTAAGGCCATGCTTTAGGCTAAAGATAGTTTCGACATAATCCCTATGGAACTTACGGTTCAAATTCTCCGCCAGGCCCCGGACAGTGCCCCCTACTCCCAAACCTTTAGCCTAGAGATTGACCCCGCCGCGACGATCTTAGATTGCCTCAATCAGATCAAATGGCAGCAGGATGGGAGTTTAGCCTTTCGGAAAAATTGCCGGAATACGATCTGTGGTAGTTGTGCAATGCGAATCAATGGCCGGGCTGCCTTGGCCTGTCAAAATAGTGTTGCCCAAGAGTTGGGACTGGCTCAAACCCCTCACACCATTACAATTGCGCCCTTAGGGAATTTGCCGATTGTCCGGGATTTAATTGTGGAGATGCAGCCTTTTTGGCAAGACCTAGAGCGGGTTAATCCCTATGTCAGCACTGCTGCTCGGAACTTAGAAGAACGGGAATTTCTCCAATCGCCAGAGGAGCGGGCCAAGTTAAACGCGATGGGCAACTGTATTATGTGCGGGGCCTGTTATTCCGACTGCAACGGCAAAGAGGTTAATCCAGAATTTGTCGGTCCCCACGCCCTGGCTAAGGCCTATCGAATGCTGGCAGATAATCGGGATCAGGCTACAATCCAACGCTTGGAGCAATATAATTCCACCGCTGGGGTTTGGGGCTGTACCCGCTGTTTTAACTGCAATAGCGTTTGTCCGATGGAGGTTGCGCCCTTGGATCAAATCAGCAAAATTAAAGGGGAAATTCTCGATCAGACGACACAATTACCAGTCCCGCGCCCCATGCGTCACCGTAAGGTTTTAGTGGATTTGGTCAAACGGGATGGCTGGATTGATGAACGTAAATTTGGCCTGGAAGTGGTCGGGAATAAATTTCGGGATTTGCGGGGCCTGTGGAGTTTAGTGCCGTTGGGGTGGCGGATGGTGAAACGGGGTAAATTTCCGATGCGGTTTGAAAAATCCGCTGGCCAGGCCGAAGTAAAAGGCTTAATCGAGTCTGTGCAATCCTTAGAAAAGAGCCAAAAATCCTCAGGAATGAATCGCTATGAGCAATGAGAAACATACAGTCCCCGACCCCAGTTTTGGTTGGAGTTACTACGCTGAATTGATCAACGGCCGCTTTGCCATGATTGGGTTTGTTGGGTTGTTAGTCTTGGAACTGTTTACCAGGAGTGACTTTTTTACTTGGATTGGGTTGCGCTAAATTGCCATGGCCAGTGTCACGCTGCATCAGGTTAGTCGCCGCTTTCAGGATCCCCGCTTGGGTAAAGAGGCCAGTGGCGGGATTGAACCCATTAGCTTGGAGATTCCCGATGGCGAGTTTTGGGTCTTGGTTGGCCCCTCCGGTTGTGGGAAGTCCACGATTTTACGGCTGATTGCGGGCCTGGAAACCCCGACAACGGGTGAAATTTATTTGGGGTCGCGCTGTGTTAATTCAGTTCCAGCCCAGGCCCGGGATGTGGCGATGGTGTTTCAAAACTATGCCCTCTATCCCCATCTCACGGTGGCAGAAAACATTGGCTTTGGCTTGAAAGTGCGGCGCACCGATCCGGCAAAAATCCAGGCCCAAGTGCAGCGCGTTGCCCAAATGCTGGCGATCAGTCACTTACTCCAGCGTAAACCCAAACAACTTTCAGGCGGTCAACAGCAACGGGTGGCTCTGGGCCGGGCGATTGCGCGTTCTCCCCAAGTCTTTTTACTCGATGAACCCCTGTCTAACTTGGATGCCCAACTGCGGGACGATACGCGGGCCGAACTAAAGCAACTCCATCAAACCCTGGGCATTACAACCCTATATGTCACCCATGACCAAGTGGAGGCCATGACCTTAGCGGAACGGATTGTGGTTTTAAACCGGGGTCAAGTGCAGCAAATTGGCACCCCCGCTGAAATCTATCAACATCCCGCCAATCGCATGGTCGCTGCTTTTATGGGCCAACCGCCGATGAATCTTTGGCCAGGCCGGGTGGAGGCCGGTTTCATTCACTTTGGCAAACAATCCTGGCCAATTCCGCCAAGCATCACTCTGACATCACCCCCAGGCCGATGCGTTGAATTAGGGGTGCGACCGGAGCATTGGCAAATTGTCCCTGTCTCTGAACCTGGTCTTAAAGCCACCATTACTCTTGTGGAGCCGATGGGCCGAGAAACCTGGATTCGCTGTCACTTCCCAGGCCTGGAGCAGTATCCCATTTTGCTGATTGCGGAAACCAATGCCAGGCCCCAGATTGGGGAGTCCTTAAATCTCAGCGTTAAGCCGGAAAACGTTTATCTATTTGAGCAGGACACCGGCCGGATAATTCCCAACATCTAGGGGTGTTCCGGGGGAATAATGTTCAGTTTGAGTAGGCGTGATTTAATCGCACTGGGTTGGCGTTGTAACTCGGTGGCGAGTTCATCAAGGCTATACCCCTGCTGAAACAGTGCTCCCAACTTAAAATCTTCTTTTTGATCCCAAGGTTCGTAGGCACGGGGAAATTGTTCTCGGGCTTTGGCAATCTTCTGTGAGCGTTGAAAAGTGCTTGGGCGAGGGGACGAAGAGGGCAGGGGCGGTAAAACCTCTGGTAATGGCTCCGGCATATCCAAGTCTCCCATTTCGGCGATGGGGGCCAGGGGTTCTGGTAAGGCCGTAGGTAGGTTAGGCAGGGTAACAGCGGCTAGATCATCCACATTAATCCGAATTGTTTCAAAGCGAACCCGACCCAATTCCACGGTTTTTTGAATCGCTTCTTGACGAGCTGATAATTTAGCTTTACCCGACTTGATATCAATTAAAACCACCTCCAATTCATCGGCTGAGCCTTGCCCATCTTTCAGATTCGTATAGCCATTAACCACCAGGTAATCAATCGGATCACCAATAAAGCGGGCATCAGACGGTAAATAGTTAAAGTTAGGCAGGTAGGGGGCCAGTTGTTCCGCAATTTGACCTTTAATCACGCTACGGCTGCTATCCACACTCTTGCGCTTGGCAGATTCAACGGCCTCTTGATGTTGGTGCTCTAGTGCGGTGATTTTCCCTTCCTGGGCCTGGATGAGTTGACTCAGTTCGGCCTGGTGTGACTGTTGTAGAAGTTGGATTTCTTGACGCAGGGCCTGGGTGGTGCGTTGCCGCTGACTGCCTTGTAAAATTCCAAAGGCTAACCCTGCCCCTAAAATGATGCCTGCTGCAAAAACAATCACGAAGTCCATGATGAATTAAGCCTTGAAACGGAATGAGTAACTGACTCCAGCAACCATGGCTATTAAGAACGCAATGGGAGCCAAATTTAGGGGATAAGCCGGAAACGGAATCACAGAGCCCATAAAAATATAACCAGCGACTAGGAATCCAAAAGCACCGATAAACAAGTGACCGGGTTTTAACTGCTTGGCCTGGTGTAAATATACTGGAGCTGCCAGGCAGGTTAGGCCATAGGCAACTAAAAAACCAAATGCCCCAGCAGTCCCAAACCAGTCAAAAATAGCCAACGATGGCTTGAAGAGAAGGATACTCACAACGCCCACCAGGCCAAGGGGAATACAGGTCATTAAGGTAGCCCGCAACGGTTGACTGGACTCATGGCTGGCAACACTCAGGAATTTTGGTAGGTACCCGGCTCGGGACATGGCAAAGATCATCCGACTCGCCCCCACCATTGTGGCCAAGGTACAGCCAAATAAACTGGCAATTGCCCCCAGGCCAATCAAAAGACCGAGTTTTTCCCGGCCCATGGCCATAGCTAGGGTTTCCAAGGGCGCAACACTTTTGGCCACATCAATATTAAAACTCTGAAAGCCCAGCACCAGAATATAGGATGAAATAATAAAGAAGATTCCGGCAAACAATGGGGTGGCAAATAGGGCCTGGGGAATCGAGGTGTAAGGTTGTTCCGCTTCTTCTCCCAGAGTGGTTGCGGCCTCAAATCCGGCAAAGCTAAGAATGGCAATCATCAAGCCCTCATTAAATCCCTGAAACGTTACCCCTTTTAAGGTCAATTGAGATAAATCATCTTGCAATCCGTCATGGAATAAAATCAGGAGGCAAAACAGCAAAATCAGTAAAACGGAGACTACCTCCAACGTCAACATAATCCGGGTGGAAAGACGAATTTCCCGCAACACAAATACGCAGGCTAAGCCAGCAATACCCAAGGCCAAAACCCCCGGATGAATGGACAAGCGGAGGGTATGGCAAAGGCTATCTAAATAGGTGGTACAGGCTGTAATCAGGCCGATTGCGGTAATGCCGTAGGCCAAGAGTAAGGCCCAGGCCGTGATCACTCTGCCCCGATGACCTAAGCCCAGGCCGACATAGTCCCCTAATGCACCCGCAGAAGCCGTTGTCCGGCTGAAGACATTCAAGTTTATAGCAATAATTAACACCGCCACGGTTGAAACCAGATAGGTGAGCCAGGTACCACTTCCCGCCGAGAGAAAAATGATCCCGACATTCACTGTGGGAGTTGCCGTGGGGGCCATTCCGGCCAAGGACTGCGACAAAATCCCGACAAACCCTAAAGAGCGTTTTAGATGGGTAGTTACTTCCATGGACATCCAGCCTATTTTTCATCTAATGGAGGCACTCAAGTTGTCGAACTATGAATCGCCGGAAATTTCAATACTCCTCCCGTGTTCATTAAACCCAAAATAGGCTCTAATTTCGTGATTATTTCGTGATTTAGGTGTCAAACAACAAATGAGCAATTTTGTCCCCTCTGGGAGGTAGATCAACGGAAGTCACTGGTTTTCTGAATTGCCCCATTGCACACCCAGCCTATCCTGGTTTTCAGGAAATTCTCTTTGCACTTATTTAATCATGCAGCTATCCGCCCTAATTGAACCATGAGTCTTACCCATCGGTGAAACGTTGTCGGTGTTGAGACCATCCCCAGGCCATGAACGACCCCAAGGCTGATGCTCATGACCGCTGAAGATTGGCAATGGAGATATGAAGAGGCTGTTACATTCACCACCACAGGGCCTGGGACATACCCATTCCTTGGCCTCTACTGCTACCCTGTGAGATCTAAGCGGTTTTTACCCTACACTGCTTACTTGCTCCTAACGGTTCATTGGTTTGGAATTTTTTTCTGCGTATGTCCACTCTTGTTATTGTTGAATCCCCGACAAAAGCCCGCACAATTCGTAAATATTTGCCCAAAGATTATCGGGTCGAAGCCTCCATGGGCCATGTTCGGGATTTACCTCGGAGTGCCGCAGATATTCCCACGGATCTCAAAGGCCTGGATTGGGCCACCTTGGGCGTGAACGTGGAGGAGGGGTTTGAGCCGCTTTATATCGTCCCTAAAGATAAGCAAAAAATCGTCAAAGAACTCAAATCTGCCCTGGCCCAGGCCGATGAATTGTTACTGGCTACTGATGAAGATCGGGAAGGGGAAAGTATTAGCTGGCATTTACTCCAACTCTTAAAGCCGAAAGTCCCGACCAAGCGGATGGTATTTCATGAAATTACCGCCGAAGCGATTCAAGCCGCGTTGAAAAATTGCCGCGAGGTGGATCAAAAGCTGGTGCGGGCCCAGGAAACCCGGCGGATTTTAGATCGCTTGGTGGGTTATACCCTTTCTCCTCTTCTATGGCGCAAAATTGCTCCCCATCTCTCAGCGGGGCGGGTGCAGTCAGTGGCGGTGCGGCTCTTGGTCAATCGGGAACGGGAACGCTTAGCCTTTCATTCTGGGAGCTACTGGGATTTAAAGGCTACCCTAGAAAAAAATAAAGCCCCCTTTACCGCTACGTTGATTGAAATTGGGGGGCAGCGCGTCGCCACGGGGAGTGATTTTGAGCCCGCTACCGGCCAAATCCAGGCCAACCGCAATGTGGTTTTATTAAGTGAGTCAACGGCCCAGGCCCTGCGCGACCGCTTGTGGCAAACTCCCTGGAGTGTCAGTCAACTGGAATCGCGCCCCCAAACCCGGAAACCGGCCCCCCCCTTTACCACCTCAACCCTGCAACAGGATGCCAACCGCAAACTGCATCTCTCAGCTAAAGACACGATGCGGATTGCCCAGAAGCTCTATGAAGAGGGTTTTATTACCTATATGCGGACGGATTCGGTGCATCTTTCGGAACAGGCGATCACCGCAGCCCGTGATTGTGTTGGGCAAATGTACGGTAAAGAATTTCTTGCGCCCAAGCCCCGCCAATTCACGACGAAATCGAAAGGTGCCCAGGAAGCCCATGAAGCGATTCGTCCGGCTGGGAGTAGTTTTGTCTTACCAGCGGATACGGGTTTGCAGGGCCGGGAGTTGGAGCTTTACGACTTGATTTGGAAGCGCACCATTGCCAGCCAAATGGCCGAAGCCCGGTTAACCCTGATTACCGCCCATATTCAAGCTGCTGATGCAATATTTCGGGCCAGTGGCAAGCAAATTGACTTTCCCGGTTTTTTCCGGGCCTATGTCGAGGGGTCTGATGATCCTGATGCTGCCCTGGAAAGCCAAGAGGTGATTTTACCGGCCTTCGCCCAAGGGGATGTGCTTCAATGCCAAAAACTGGATGCCCTCAGCCACGAAACTCAGCCCCCGGCCCGGTTTACGGAAGCGACTCTGGTGAAAGCCCTGGAAAGTGAAGGCATCGGCCGCCCCAGTACCTACGCCACAATCATCAGCACGATTTTGGATCGGGAATATGCCATCCGCCGCGGTAACGCCCTGGAACCCACGTTTACGGCCTTTGCGGTCACTGGCTTACTGGAGCAAAATTTTCCCGATCTGGTGGATTTACGCTTTACGGCTCGGATGGAACAAACCCTGGATGATATTTCCACGGGTGAAGTCAATTGGTTGCCCTATCTGGAGGAGTTTTACCTAGGGGATCAGGGCCTGGAAACCCAAGTCAAAGAACGGGAGCAAGGGATTGACCCCAGTACTGCCCGCGCCATTCATCTGCCCAATGTCAACGCGGAAGTGGTGGTCGGTCGCTATGGGCCCTTTGTGGTCATGGAAAATGGCAGCGATCCCGTTAAGGCCTCGTTGCCCCAGGATGCAACTCCCGGCAGCCTCAACCATGAGCAAATTGAACACCTGATTCGCCAAAAGTTAGAGGGGCCGGATAAATTAGGGCTGCACCCGGAAACCGGAGAGGCGATTTTTCTGCTCTCTGGGCGGTTTGGCCCCTATGTGCAACTGGGAGAAGCCACCACGGCCAACCCGAAACCAAAGCGAGCTTCCTTACCCAAAGGTGTGACAGCGGAGGAGGTAACCCTTGATTTAGCCGTGACCCTATTATCGTTGCCTCGAACCTTGGGAATTCACCCGGAAACCGGCAAACTGATCCAGGCCAATCAAGGGCGGTTTGGCCCCTATGTGGTTCTGGATCCCGATGGCGAAAAAGAATATCGCTCTCTCAAAGCCGGGGATGATTTGTTTACGGTGACCTTAGAGCGGGCCTTAGAAATTCTGGCGGAACCGAAAGCCACTCGCGGCCGAGCGAAAAAAGAAGCCTTACGAACCCTCGGCAATCACCCCGCAGATGACGCGCCCGTGCAAATCTTTAATGGCCCCTATGGCCCCTACGTCAATCATGGCAAAGTCAATGCCTCGTTACCAGAGGGGGTGACGGTGGAGGAGATGACCCTAGAGATGGCGTTACCGTTATTGGCCCAAAAAGCCCCAAAGGCGAAAAGTCGCGGCAAAACAACTCAAGGGACAAAAGCGACTAAAGCCACCCCTAAGAAAACCACAACTCGAACCTCCACGGCGAAAAAGGCAACTACGGCTAAAGCTAAAAAATCCTGAGCTTCCACCAGTCTCCATTCTTTTTCTGGCTTTTGGGATTGGGCTGAACCCGACCAGGCCAGGGGAATGGGCCCGAACCAGTTAGGATCTAGACAGTTTTTCGTAGCTAGGCCATCCCGTGACGGTTTTTCCCGGCGATCAGGGCTATTTTCAACCCGCAGAGTGGCAGCCGCACCAGGCCTGTTGGCTCGCATTTCCCAGCCATGAGGATTTATGGGGAGAGAGGTTAGCCGCGGTGCAAGCGGAATTTGCGGCCTTGTGTGAGGCGATTGCCGCGCCTGATTCTGAGACAGGGGTTCCCCAGGGTGAGCAACTGAAGATTTTAGTCTTAGATGATCGTGGCAAAGCCCAGGCCCAAGGGTTGATCGGCCATCTCCAGCCCGAGTTTTATCCCATTTGTTTTGGGGATATTTGGCTGCGGGATACGGGGCCAATTTTCTTGAGGAATTCCCAAGGCGATCGGGCAACCGTGCGATTTTCCTTTAATGGCTGGGGGGAAAAGTACGCGTTACCGGGGGATGCCGAGGTTGCGGCTGCAATGAATCGGGTTGTGGGTTTACCGGATTTTGCCCTGCCGCTGGTGCTGGAAGGGGGCGCGCTGGAGACCGATGGGCTGGGAACCTGTCTCACAACTGCACAATGTTTACTGCATCCCAATCGCAATCCCGGTCTGAGTCAAGCGGAGGTGGATCAGTATTTAACTCAGGGATTGGGGTATCAAAAAATTCTCTGGTTAGAACAGGGTTTAGAAAATGATCACACGGATGGTCATATTGATACCTTGGTGCGGTTTGTCCAGCCCGGCCGGGTAGTCTGCATGGAAAGTTGGACGGATGAGGATGTGAATGCAGCCACCTTGAGGCAAATTGCTCAGGATTTAGCTAAGTTTACGGATGCCCAAGATCGCCCCTTGGAAATTGTCAAAATCCCCTCGCCCGGACTGGTGCTGGATGAGAGCAATACGGTGATGCCCGCCAGTTATGTCAATTTTTACATTGGCAATCAAACCGTGGTTGTCCCCACCTATGGCACGGATTTTGACCAGGCCGCGGTGGAGCATATTGGCCAACTCTTTCCAGGCCGGCGGACGATTGGTTTAGGGGCAAAACATATTTTAGCCGGGGGCGGGGCGTTTCACTGCATCACTCAACAGGAACCATAAACCAGGCTTATGACTAGAACCATCACAGTAGCCGCAATTCAAATGGCATTTAGTCCCAATCGGGATGAAAATATCACCCAAATTACGGATTATATTCACCAGGCCAAGGCCGTGGGGGCGGAGGTTGTTTTACCCTCAGAACTCTTGGAAGGGCCTTATTTTTGTCGAGAAGAGAAGGAAGCTTTTTTTGCCCAGGCCCAGCCCCTCGCAAACCATCCAACGCTGACCCATTTCCAGGCGGTTGCCGCAGACCTCAAGGTGGTGATTCCGGTTTCTCTATTTGAAAAATCCGGCCCCGCCTACTACAACAGTGTCGTGATCATTGATGCCGATGGGCAAATTTTAGGGGTGTATCGGAAAAGCCATATTCCCGATGGGCCGGGCTATGAGGAAAAGTTTTATTTCCGGCCGGGAGACACAGGCTTTAAGGTTTGGCGGACTCACTATGGCGTGATTGGGGTGGGGATTTGCTGGGATCAGTGGTTTCCAGAATGTGCGCGGGGGATGGCTTTGTTGGGGGCAGATGTGTTGCTCTATCCGACGGCAATTGGCAGTGAACCCCATGATCCTGGCCTGGATACGAAAGACCCTTGGCAGCGGGTGATGATCGGTCATGCGGTGGCAAATATTATCCCGGTGGTGGCAGCGAATCGGATTGGCAATGAAGGCGGGCAGATGTTCTATGGCAGTTCGTTTATTGCGGATGTGCGGGGGGATAAGGTGGCAGAATTGGGACGGGATGAGGCGGGGGTAATTACGGCAACCTTTGATTTAGATCAAGTGGAACGGACGCGGGCGGCGTTTGGTTTCTTTCGGGATCGGCGGACGGATTTATATCAGATTTTGCTGTCTGGGCATGGCTGATTTGTGATGAGTTCAATAATTACTCAAGTCCTACTGACAGCGGCGAGTCATTGCCAACCAGAAGCGGATCTTGAACAAAAGGTTATTCTTGAGTTTTTGAAACGATTGGGTTATGTAGCCAGTGATTGGCAAGCTCAAGCTACGGTTGGGAACTCCAAGCCAGATTTCATCATTCGACCGACCAATTCAGAAATTCCCAATTTTACCTTTTTAGTCATTGAGGCAAAGGCTCCAGCGGTTAATATTCAATACAAAAGTCCACAAATCAAAAGCTATCTAAAAAAAACTAAAGGGCTATTTGGACTACTCACAAATGGACTGGACTGGCAACTGTATTATCTTAATCCCCATGAAACCAAGGCCCCGCAACTTATTGAAAATGTATCTTTACTTCAGGATGCGAAGAAATTTGAGAAACTTTGTCAGCTTTTACAACGAAAAACCGCATTAAGTTTTATTTATCACCTGTATCAAAGACAACACCAAGCCTATGCCCGATTTGGTAAAGTAATTCTAAAGTTATATCCCGATTTAAAAACAGACCGACCCTCGCAATCAGAAAAAAAGAAGATGATTATTACAGTATTTAATAATAAAGGCGGCGTGGGTAAAACCACAATGACCATTAATCTTGGTGCTGCTCTAGCCAATATGGGCAAAAAAGTACTGCTAATAGATGTTGATGCTCAAGCAAATTTGAGTATTGGACTTAGTGTTGATCCCTTTAAGGATGTAGAAGATGTTGGTAAGAAAGATATTACCCATTTACTAATGGAGAGAGACACAACATTAAAAGATGTCATACATAGGCGAAAATGGGGAGGTTTAACCCTTGATATTGTTCCATCTCATATTCGCTTGTCGGGCATGGAACCAGACTTAATGAGAATGATTAATGTTGATTATGTACTAGCAAAAAAACTAAAGAATCACGAATATGACTATGTTTTAATTGATCCACCTCCCTCCTTCAGCAAGGTTAATGATATTGCTCTTGTAGCTTCCAATGCCATTTTAATTCCCACCGAATTATCTCCTTACCCAATCCGTGCTTTAGAATATGTCTTTAACAGAACTTATACAATATCAGAATCTATTGACCGGTCAATTCATATTCTGGGAGTTGCCATCAGTCGCTATTCCCCCGGTAACATCAGGAATAATCTAGATATGAAGGGAGATATTTATATGATCCTCAATAGAACAGCGCAAAAGGCTGATTTACTTTCTGAAAGCACGTGGATACCTCAACTGCTTGCCATGTCTAGATCAACAGAGAAAAAATGTCCAATTTACTCTCAGAAATTTTATGATGAATCTTCAAGTAGCGATAAAAATGCAATAGAGAAAATCATAACTTGCTATGATAACCTCGCTCAGAATGTTATTAACCAGAGTGTGAATCTTCAGGAATCTAAGGAAGATGACCGAATATCTAGATAAAAACGAGAAAATATATAAACATTTAAAACTCCGAAAACCATCTCACGGCGAGATATATCTTGATTCAATTATTTCTTCTAGCTCTACCCCTATAGATGATCAAAAGCTAAATGAACTTGGAAGCAGCATAGTCGAATTTCAGGGTAATATCCCCCCTTTGGTCGTGCGCCAAGTTAATCAAGATGATGATGAGTTTTATGAAGTTATCTATGGTGCAGAAGTTTACGATGCTGCCAAGCTGATTAAAGCCGAAAAGTTATGGGCCTGGGTTTTAGAAATTGAGGAAAGCCAAGTATCAGAAATTTCAGAAAAAATATCCAGACTTTTAGCGAATTTTGATTTTGAATTAAAGGTAACTGTTGCCCAACACCTATACTCAATACAAAAACTTGATCAAAAGTTATTGAAACTGCAACAGCAAAAACTTGATGCTGTGAATCAACTCCTAGAAATAGTCGAAGGAGTTAGACCCAAAATACTCAAGATTAATCATGTTACCTTCAATGATCTAACTCTGGTTCCTGGAATAGCAACTGTATCAGCAAATAAAATTATTCAAAACCAACAGTTTACCGACTTAGATGACCTAAAAAATAAAGTTGGCAAGAGAATTAAAGAGACATTATTAAAACACTTCACACAAATCGTTTTTGATTAAACCAAACTTTCCCTCGCGCAACGTGTCTTGAGCCACTCTAGCCAGGTGTCCAGGCCAGCCCCAGTTTTAGCCGAAACCTGGAAAATAACCACATCAGGGTTAACCTCTCGGACATTATTGATGATCTGATCTAAATTTGCATCCACGTAGGGAGCTAAGTCTGTTTTCGTAATCACTAAGCAATCGGCTTCCCGAAACATAATTGGATATTTCAAGGGCTTATCTTCCCCTTCCGTCACACTCAGCAAAGCAACTTTGTAATGCTCCCCCACTTCAAATTCCGCCGGACAAACAAGATTGCCAACATTTTCCACTAGGACTAAATCAAACTCTCGGGGATGATAGTTTTCTGAAAATTGATGCAAGCCACCCGCCACCATTTGCGCATCTAAATGACAGGAACGCCCCGTATTAATCGCAATCACTGGGACACCAAATTTCCGCAATCGTTCCGCATCCAGTTCCGTAGTCATATCCCCCTCAATGACGGCAATTTTCAGGTGGGGACTGAGGTGCTTGAGGGTGGCTTCCAACAAACTGGTTTTACCCGCCCCCGGACTGCTCATGATATTGCAACAGGTAATTCCCCAGGCATCAAAATGTTCTCGATTATGATCCGCCCCGGCCTGGTTGGCATGGAGTAAATTAACTCCTAAAGCTGCGTCAAAGGTTTGATGCATAACTCCTCACGAGACAACCATAGATTGAGCCACAGATTCACTCGAATCAGATTGATATTCTAAGTGATTAATTTTTAACTCCCGCCCGGAGCGAATATCCGCCATCGGTTGCCCACAGTTTGGACAGGCATAGCGTTGGCCAATTTCGGGAAAATACTCGGCCTGGCAGGGATGGCAAAAGGCAATTAAGGGGGTTTCCCTAATCACTAATTCAGCCTCAGCTAAGAACGTGTTTGCCGTTTGCACCTTAAAAGCAAACTGTAAACTAACGGGTTCAACACAGGTAAACTTGCCCACGGTTAAATGGACTTTGGTGATTAGAGGTTGCTCCGGTTGCGCTTCCCACCAATCTTTGACCGTGAGAATTAACGCTTTAGTCATGTCGGTTTCATGCATGGGAATCTCTCCTTATGCCCAAGGTACATCCACATTCAGATTGGCTTCAGCATGAATATAATCCGGTTTTTTAGTCCGTGGTAACTGTCCCGAAATCACTAAGTGGGCCATGGCATCACAAATCACCCGTGTCGCCATTAAAGAAGTCATATCACTGATGTCATAGGGGGGCGAAACCTCGACAACTTCCATCCCACAAACTGGGGCATTGCGAATGATTTTGCCGAGCAAATACAGGGCTTCCCGCGGTAATAATCCCCCTGGCTCCGGCCAACCTGTTCCAGGGACAAAACCGGCATCAATACAGTCAATATCAAAGCTAATCCAGACGCAATCTGTCCCATCCAAGGCCCGTTCTAAGGCAAAATCCGCAGCGGCATCCAGGCCCATTTCCGTAATATCGGTCACGGTGAGAATATTAGTCGCCCGCTCTCGACAGACTTTTACGCCCTGACGCGGCACTTGCCAACCGCCAATTCCCAACTGCACCAGATTTTTTGCCGGAGCATTGGCCATATTGGTGGCATGGAACCAAGGACAGGTGTGCATCCGTTCATCGAGGTCGGTTTCTTGGGTATCCACATGGCGGTCAAAGTGAATAATCCCAATTTTCTGATCGCCTAAATGCCGACACACGCCCCGCACCGTCGGGAAGCCAATGGAGTGATCGCCCCCCAAGACAATCGGAAAGGCCCCGGAGGCAAAAATATGGGCAATGCCCTTGGAAATTTGGTCAAAGGATTTTTCGTTATTGGCCGGAATTGTGAAAATATCACCGACATCACAGAGGGTAATTTGCTCCCGGAGATCCACCCCAAATTCAAAGTTATAGGGCGTATAAAGAGCAGAAATTCGGCGGATTCCTTGGGGGCCAAAGCGTGTGCCCGGCCGGTAGGTTGTCCCAGAATCATGGGGAACGCCGACAATGGCCACGTCATAATTCCCGACTTGCCGGACATCTTCCAAGTACGGGGCCTTGAGAAACGTATTAATCCCGGCAAAATGGGGCAACTCACCCCGAGAAAAGGTGGAAATACTCCGGTCTTTAATGCTGGCCGCAGCTTCCAGGCCCAGTTCTAACCCCCGTGAAACTTCCTGTTGCCAACCAGTTAAGGGCAGTTGTCGTTCTTTTTCCAGGGCCTGTTGGGCTTCGGTTGGGTCTTGAAAGAGGGAAGAGTTGTCAGCAGATGGGGGCATGGAGTCGTCTCACAGAACGGTAGTAGGCGGAACAAGAGAATCTCAGAATTTTAAGGTTTAGGTTAAAAGCGGTTTTCTAACGCGGCTGGGAGCCAGGGTACCTGTCCTATCTTAAGGTTCTAGCTGATGGGATATGATAGCAGGCGTGACCTTACATCTATTGTCGTTTGGGAAGAATTGTTATGGCGCAAGGACAAGGGTTTGGCTTTGGCTTAGGAAAAATGCGGGAACTGGCTGATGCCATTCAAAAAGCCCAGAAAGTCCAAGAAGGGGCCAAAAAACTCCAAGAAGACCTGGAGCAAATGGAAATTGAAGGGCAAGCGGCTGGGGGCCTAGTTAAGGTCTTTATGAGCGGCACCCAAGAACCACGCCGGGTCGAAATTGCCCAGGATTTGCTCTCGGAAGGAGCGGAAGTCTTATCGGATTTAGTCACCGCGGCAATGAAAGATGCCTATCTAAAATCCACGACCACGATGAAAGAACAAATGGAAGAACTCACGGGTGGGCTGTCGATTCCCGGCCTGGGCGGTTAAGGTTAGGGCAAGCAAAAAAACTACTCATTCTTGGACTCGGATATGTCTGGGCCGTTGCGGATTTTGATTGTCGAAGATGACCCGATGATGCAGTTGGGGTTGGAGCAATCGCTGGCGGCCTATGAACAATTTGAGATTATTGGCCAGGCCGAGGATGGGTTTAGCGGGGTTGAGGCGGCAAAAACACTCCGGCCAGATTTAATTGTCATGGATATTGGCTTACCCGGCCTGGATGGGATTGCGGCCACTCACCAAATCAAGGCGGAATTTCCCCAAATTCATGTGGTAATGCTGACCTCCCATCAATCGGATACGGAAGTTGTGGCAGCATTAGCGAGTGGGGCTGATGCCTATTGCATTAAAGGGGCGACGGTGGATCGTTTAGTCACTGCCATTGAAGCTGCTCAGTCGGGGGCCACCTATTTGGATCCGCAAATTGCCCGGCAAGTGGTTCAACATCTGCGCCCCCCCCAGGCCAAACCCACGGGAATGCAACTCTCGCAGCGGGAAATGGAAGTGTTGCAGTTGATGGTCGAGGGGCTGAGTAATCCAGAAATTGCCGATAAGCTCTACCTCAGTCCAAATACGATCAAAACCCATGTCCGCGGGATTATGAATAAGCTCTCGGTGGATGATCGCGTCCAGGCAGCAGTGGTGGCGTTACGGTCGGGCCTGGTTTAGAATATGCTCCTGTTCACCCCTATTAATTTACCAAGTTGGATCGCTGAACAAGTAAACATCGAAGCGGTCATAACCGGAGGGAATTGCACTAATACAAGTTCTCACTTCTCCCAACTGCTCAACCTCAACGGTACAGGCCCCACAGGAGCCTTGCAAACAGCCCGTTGGTAAATCAATACCTGCCAATTTTGCCACCTCTAACCAGGCCTGGCCGGGAATTGCCGCCACAGTGACATCATCGGGAAAAAAGTGAATTTCAATGGATTTAGACATGAGAAATTATTAGGATCTCACCACAATCTGAGGTATTATTCCAGCAAGCGACTGGTCATAATATACATAATTTAGCTAATTTCATTGCAGTCGTTTGTAATTAAGAATTTTGATACAGCCTGTTTCTCTTCTAGTGGGAATACTTAATCTCCAGAAGTATTGATTACAAAGGGTTTCAAGATTTTTCCGGTGTTCATTAACCCCGTAGAGCTTTGCTGTACCTCCGGTAGGCTATTGCCAACGCTCTTAGAAGTAGGCTGTAACTTAAAGTTATGCTTAAGAACCCAGTTTTTTCTGCCCAGGGCCGTAGGATTAACAGAACGATCCTCAAGGAGAGAAGTGCGTGGGAAAACTGAAAGTTGCGATTAATGGGTTTGGCCGGATTGGTCGCTTAGTATTACGCGCTGGCCTGGCCCACCAAGAAATTGAATTTGTCGGGATTAATGACTTAGTTCCACCCGATAACCTCGCTTATCTCTTTCAGTATGATTCCACCCACGGGCGTTATCCTGGCCCAGTCAAAGCCACCGCTGCCGGGATTGAAATTGATGGCCAACTCATCCCCTGTGTCGCCCTCCGCAATCCCACTGAATTACCCTGGCAAGACTTGGGCGTTGACTATGTGGTTGAATCCACGGGGCTGTTTACAGGCTATGACGGCGCGGCTCAACATCTCCAGGCCGGGGCGAAGCGAGTGATTATTTCTGCTCCCACTAAAGATCCCGAGAAAGTCCCGACCTTACTCATGGGGGTGAATCAAGCCAAGTTTAACCCTGAGACTGACCTCATTGTCTCCAATGCCAGTTGCACAACGAACTGTTTAGCTCCCATCGCAAAAGTGATTCAAGATAACTTTGGCCTGGCAGAAGGCCTGATGACCACGGTTCACGCCATGACGGCCACTCAACCCACGGTGGATGGCCCGAGCAAAAAAGATTGGCGGGGTGGGCGCGGCGCGGCGCAAAATATTATTCCCGCGGCAACGGGGGCAGCCAAAGCCGTAACCTTAGTCTTACCAGAGTTAAAAGGTAAACTCACCGGCATGGCGTTTCGGGTTCCAACGCCCGATGTTTCCGTGGTGGACTTAACCTTTCGGACTGAGCAACCAACAAGTTACAAAGACATCTGTGCTGCGATGAAAGCCGCCGCTGAGGGCGAATTACAGGGAATTTTAGGCTACACCGAAGATGCGGTGGTTTCCACAGATTTCACGACCGATAGCCATTCCAGTATCTTTGATGCCACCGCTGGGATTGAACTCAATTCCCAATTCTTTAAAGTCGTGTCTTGGTATGACAATGAGTGGGGCTATTCCTCACGGGTGGTGGACTTAATGCTGATGATGGCTCGTCAAGAAGGAATTCTCTAGCGGGTTAGGGGGGATAGTCATTTCGCGTGGCCATGAAACACTCAAATCCTCACAGCCAAGACGGATGCTAGAGTCATTTCTGCCAAAATTGAGACGCGCAACCTGTCCATCTGTAGTGGTTTCAAGGATTTTTGTGTTTCATTCCTCAGCGAAATGACTATAGAGTTGAATGTCCCAGATTTCACAAAAATGAGTATAGTTTCCACTTCTCCCTTCATCATTGGGCAGGAAACATGAGGCCAATCTGGGCCGCCACTCAAGATTCTTTTAAGGCAATCTCGCCCGTCATGCCAGCCGCTTGGTGGCCTGGGACAGAGCAATGGAGTTGGTAGGTGCCTGATTTCATTGGGACAAAGAACCATTCCGCTGTTGCCCCAGGCCGGAGTTCCAATTCATGGATGGCCCCTTTGACTTCCACTTGACCCGCTTCGACTTTTTGAGTCCAACTGTTATCGGCAAAATCTTTGGCAGTGAAATAGTGCTTCAGGTGGCTTGGGTTGCTCAGAGTGAGCTTATATTTTTGCCCAACTTTAAACTCAAACTGATTCGGGAAGAACTTTAACTCATCCGCCGGGTTGCCTAAGCTGACCTGAACCTCTGTCGGGGGAACAGCGGCCAGGCCTGGAACCGCATAACCCAGCCAAACCAGCGTGATCAGTAGAACGGTAAAAAATGCTTTCATCAGGCCAACCTCAATCAGACCAGGCCTCTATTTTAGGGGAATAAGCAGGTCAGCCAATCCAGACAATAATCCCCATTAAAAGCCGGATCAGTGTTAGTTGTAATTAACCTTGCTACAATCACAGGCAAGCTGGAACCCCGAGAAACTCCCTGAGACTATAGTTATTTCTGCCAAAATTGAGACACGCAACCCGACCACCTGTGATGATTTGAAGGATTTTTGTGTTTCATGCCGCAGGGAAATGACTATAAATTTGAGTTAGGGTTTTGCCAGGCCTGGGGCAGGGCATTTCAGTGATGGTGTGTTGGGGTAGGAGACAAAATTCATGAATGCAGCCGAACAAGCCGTGGGCCTTTCCATGACGACCAAAATTGCGGCAGTGGTGAATTTAGTCAAACAGGCCTTTCCCGATATGAAAGTGGATTTAAAGCCTTGGGCCAATGACCCAGACACCCTAGAGTTAGTTGATCCCGATTCGATAGATTTAGCCTTTCACCTGCCCGGTTGGAGTCGCCGCTGCCAGGCCCGCAGTTTACTCTTGCAAATTCGTCTGTTTTCAGATCCAGTCTCCCAAGAACAACGGGCGATTGGGGTGGAAGCGGTCGGTTTAAGTTTTCAGGGGGAACAATGGCGGCTCTCCACCGTGGGCAACTGGCAGATGATTGGTGAGAACTTACCCAATCCTGAAGTGCAAACCCAACTCCGGCACATCTGTCAACAAATCCTTGGCCTGTTTAGTCCCCCCGCCGGGGATAATTAAGCTCCTAAATCCAATATTTTCTTGCCCCACTCCCATGCCCTTGCCCCTCTACCAAGTCAATGCCTTTAGCCCCACCCCGTTTCAGGGGAACCCCGCTGCCGTCTGCCTATTGCCCCACTACCCGGACGCGGCCTGGTTGCAAGCTGTTGCTGCGGAAATGAACTTATCTGAAACCGCATTTATCGTGCCCCAGGCCAATCACTACCAATTACGGTGGTTTACGCCCCAAGTCGAAGTAGATTTATGCGGCCATGCCACCTTAGCCTCTGCCCATGTTTTATTTAGCCAGGCCAACGCTTCAGCCGATCAGCCGATCACGTTTCAAAGCCGGAGTGGCCCACTCATCGCTCGCCAAATGGATGCGTGGATCGAGTTGGATTTTCCCGTACAAACAATTACCCTCCAGGCCCCCAACCCAGACCTGCTCCAGGCCCTGAATCTGGATCCAGCCCTTATTTTGTTTTCTGGCCAAACCCGAGAGGATGCCTTTTTAGAAATTCCAGCCTCTATCCTGCTAGACCTCCAACCCAATTTTGAGCAACTGAGACAAATTTCTGGCCGGGGAGTCATTGTCACCGCCCAAGCGGCATCAGGGGAGGCAGACTTTCTCTCCCGTTTTTTTGCCCCCGCCGTTGGGATTTTAGAAGACCCGGTCACTGGTTCCGCCCATTGCAGCTTATATCCCTACTGGTCAGAGAAATTAGCCAAACCGGAATTGCTGGGGTTTCAAGCCTCGGCTCGGGGCGGTTGGGTCAAAGTCCGAGGCGATGGAAATCGAGTTTATTTAGCCGGCCAGGCCATCACCATTTGGCAAGGCGAGTTACTTGTCCCCCTCCCAGATTGCTAGAGCTTAGGTATTAAGACTCATCCCTTGGGCTGCGAGTTGAGCTTTCAGGGCAGAGAGTTCCGCTTCGGCCGCAGTTGCGCGTTGTTCTGCTTCTTTTTGGGCGATAAGTGCTTCTTGACGGGCTTGAGATAGTTCTTCAGTGTTGAGGGGTTTTTCACCAGTGTCATCCCGATAAAAAACCACTTTTTGGGCCTGCACCTCCAGTCGTAACTTCAGGGCCTGGCTGTGGGCATCACTGATCTGCTGATAAAACTCGCCCAGCAACTGATACCCCTGGAGCTGCTCAGGAATCCATTCGCCTTTAGGGTCAAACAGCCAATATTCCGCCACGCCCAATTGTTCATAGAGGGTTTTCTTAAAAATCAAGTCCTGCTCACGGGTACTCGGGGAGGTGATTTCAAAGACAACCCGCGGGATTTGCCCTTCGACCCAGAGCTTGTAGTTATCGCGGGGGCCAGGTGGTACCGCAAAAATCACCATAATATCTGGGGCAATGCGAAGTTTGGGATAGCCTTGGGAGTAATAAAAAAACTGATTACTGAGAACAATTCCGGTCCCCGCTATGTAGAGCCGCAAGGTTGTCACGATATCCACAATGGCATCAAAATGCACCGAGGTTTCGGCCAAGGGTTTACCATCCTCGCTGGGGTAAAGAATTTCAGGTTCGGCCGGGGGCGAGGCAGCCGGTAAGGGAGTGGTGATCATGGTTTCCTTCCTCGACAAAATGCAGTAGGCGGGCCTGGGGAGTTAGAGATAGTCGCATTCTAAGGTGTCCCGCGTTAAACGACCTGTGCTGGGATTCACCCCTTGAGCCACCTCACAGAGCATTTTCCGAGCATCGGGACGTAAATCCACGTCGGTAAAGTCAGCACCGTCTATAATTGCGCCCGTAAAAACGGTGTTGAAAGCAAACGCACCCTCCAAGTTGGCATTGGTTAAATTTGCCTTGCTCAAGCGGGCGGTGTCTAACGTGGCGACCCGTAAGTCTGCTCCCTCTAGGTCTGCGGTTTCTAGGTTGGCGGCAAAAAAGCTCACTCCGCGCAAGTCTGTGTGGCTGAGGTTGCTATGAAATAAATTGGCTTTCGTAAATTCCGAGTCCCGTAAATCACGTCCGGAAAAATCCGCATTGACCAGGGCTTCTTTGGTGTAATTCTCGGCCTGGGCGGGTAAAGCCAAGAGCAACAGTAAGACCAGTGCCAGAACCAGGGCTAGGCCGATCCGGCGCAACTGGAGCTTTAGCGATTGTGGATCAGGCATCGTCTGCGTTGATAAATTGGTCATGATTGCCCCCTGAAGTGAACAGCCTCACCCTTAAATGTAGGAGCGGCGGAACATCCTTGTATAGTCATTTCGCTTGGGAATGAAACACCAAAAGACTTGAAATCGTTACAGGTGATAGGGTTGAATGTCTTAGTTTTGGCAGAAATGACTATAAATTGCTCCCATTGTTTTGGGCAGTTGGCTAAGGGCTAGGCCCGCCTACTTTTGAATAAAACCCTTAGGGAATTTCGGGAAGTTTAGTCGTTTGCTGAATCTGAAACTTGGGTAAATTTATGGTTGTGGCCAAGGCATCGGAGCCAGACTGGTAAAAAACAACGAGTGTGTCTTTGTCTTGCATTTCTGTCCCTAAAAGCCGATCAATTTTGGGAATCAGTTCTTGATAGTTTGTACCATTGAGATTAGATAGTGCCAAGGTGAGTTGGTCATTGGATTCCAGTTGCCCATTCTTGTTGGTGTCTGCTTTGATCACAACATACTGAATCCAGCGAGGGGCTTCATCCGCTTGATCCAAGACGGTTAAAGGAGTCAGACTCGTAAGCACGTATTTGTTTTCAGGTAATAACCAGCGGCTTGTTTGCGAGGCGACATTAAAGAAAAGGTAGTTGCTGGTTCCTATTGATTCCTTATTGCGGGATATATCCAGCTGATACTCTTGCGTAAACTCTAGGGGAGCAATGTATTGAGGCGTGTTTTTAAAGCGGGTAAAGCTCCCTAAGAAAAATACTGTTTTGGTGGGGACTACCGGATCAATCGTGGAGACATTGCTGACGGTTGCGGGTCGGAGTATTTCCCCAAATATCCCCCCCAGGCCAATCAGAACCCCCAGGCCTCCTAAAAAAATAAAGACAGCATTAATCTGCCAGAGAATCCGAAAAAACTGACGGGGTTTAATGGTCATGATCGGGGGTAATAACAGAGCCATACAAGTCGTAGGTGTCGGCAGCGGTAATTTCTACGGGCACAAAACTCCCAATCCGCGCCGCTCCCCGGACATAGACCACCCCATCCACATCCGCCGCAAACCGAGCCGACCGCCCGATGAACTCGCCTGTAGCGGGATTTTCCTGCTCGATTAAAACCTGGGTCATGGTTCCCAACTGGGCCTGGTTGTGGGCCAGGGAAATCGGTTGTTGTAGCAGCATTAATTCGTGACGGCGTTGTTCCATCACCTCTGGTAAGACTTGGTTGGGCAAGCTAAAGGCCGCGGTTCCTTCTTCTGCTGAAAACGTAAACACCCCAACGTGATCAAATTCATGGCGGTGGATAAACTCGCAGAGATGTTGAAAATGCACTTCTGTTTCCCCAGGAAAGCCAACGATAAATGTGGTGCGGAGTGTGGCATTGGGGAGAGCAGCTTTGAGGTGTTCAATTACCCGATCATTGACGTTGGCCTGCCAGGGACGGTTCATCCCTCGGAGAATTTCGGGATGGGAATGCTGGAGGGGTAAATCGAGATAGGGGAGAATGTTCGGGGTGTCTCGCATGGCTTCCAAGACGTTCGGGGTCAAGCCCGTGGGATAGGCATAATGCATCCGAATCCAGGGAATATCCACCTGACCCAAGGCCCGCAGTAGTTCGGCGAGATGGGGTTTGCCGTAGAGGTCTAAACCGTAGTTCGTGGTAATTTGGGACACTAGGCTAATTTCCTGCACCCCTTGACTGGCTAACTGTTCAGCTTCAGCCACAATGGACTCAATCGGCCGCGACCGTTGATCACCGCGCAGATGCGGAATGATGCAAAAGGCACAACGATAATCACAGCCTTCGGCAATGCGGAGGTAGGCAATTGGTTCCGGGGTGGTGCGATAGCGGGGAATGGTTTCATCGGCAATGTAAGTGGGATTGAGGGTAATTTGCTTGACCCGTTCTCCGGCTTCGGCTTTTTCAATTACGTCAACAATGTGCTGATAATCCCCAGTTCCAACCACGGCCACCGCTTCTGGAATTTCATCGAGAAGGGTTTCTTGGAAATGCTGAGCCATGCAGCCGGTGATCACAATTTTTTTCTCGGCTTCGGCTAGCTCTACGAGGGTACGCACCGATTCTTCGCGGGCGGATTGAATAAAGCTACAGGTGTTGACAATCACATAGTCGGCCTGGGTTTCATCGTTATCTATGCCATACCCGGCCTGGGCCAGCAGTCCCAACATATGCTCGGTATCCACCCGGTTTTTATCACATCCGAGATGGGAAATGGCAATGGTCGGTTTAGGCATAGGGAGCAATGGTTAACGATGAAGACTGTAACAATACCAAGCTTTTTTTCATCTTAACAACTTCTGAGCGCAAGAGCTTTGTTAATGGATTCTGCCAGATTGATGATCAATCCCTCAAGACTTGAACCTCAAACAGCATGACCATCTTGGATTTAGCTATTAATCAACTAAGATTAAACAACAAATACGACAACTATTAATTATTGTCATTTTGCTTAGAAAAGAAACGAAAAAATCCTTGAAATCACCACGGATGGTAGGGTTGAGTGTCTCGGTTTTGGCAGCAATGATCATAGTATTTTTAGATGTGTCTAGGTCATAAAAGCAATATAATCACCTGGTTAATGAATTGTGTTTTCAGCTTTAGGCTAATCGTCTCGTGTCAATTAGTTAGCAGTTTTTTAAGATTAGTCAACTCGACTCTTAAGATTAAGAATTAAAAAGTAGATTAACAAGAGTACAGCCCCCCAGGCCCCGCGCTAGAGTAGAGAGAAGATTGCGGCGTAGAGGAATTCCGGTATGACAATGCTTAGCCTGGGGAGAACACCGGCGGAGGTGGGGGCTTTTTTTACAGATACTTGGCGCACCTATCAAAAGATTTTGCAACATAACCACATGCACCACCAGGAGTTGTATCGACTTGTCCGCGCGGAGTTAGAGACCTTACGGCCGGGCTTTACCATGTTGGACTTAGGCTGCGGTGATGCCAGTTATACGGCCCAGGCCTTGGTGGGAATTCCCTGTCAGCAATATATCGGCGTTGATCTCTCCCCCGTGGCTCTGAGTATTGCGGCTGAAAATTTTGCCCCCCTGTTGGCTGACCATCAGTTTGTGACAGCTAATTTTGTTGATTACACGCAGCAATGCCAGGCCCAGTTTGATTTGATTTTAATGTCATTTTCCTTGCACCATTTGGCCTTTGCCGCCAAGGATGAGTTTCTCGGACAATTAATTCGCTGCCTCCGGCCTGGGGGCGTATTTTTAATGATTGATGTCTTCCGTTTGGAAACTGAAACATTACCGGAATATTACGACCGCTATATTGGCCAGGCCCACCGAAATCGTTGGCAACTTAATCCTGAAGAATTTATTGCGATGTCTGAACATATTACTAGCAGTGATTTGCCCGACTCAACGACGGCCTTAATTCAGCTTGGCCAAGCCCACGGGTTTACCCAAATTGGCCAACTTTTTCTTCACCCTGAAACAACAATTGGGTTACTGAAATTTCAACGCTAATTGTGACTCTCTCGATTTTGCCCCTGTCCTGAGATCGCCCCAAGGAGCCTGCCATGTTTCCAGGCCAGCCGATTTATCTAGACCACCAGGCCACAACTCCCCTGGCCCCAGAGGTTTTGGCGGCGATGCTGCCCTATTTCATCGAAAAACCGGGAAATCCCGCCAGCAACGCCCATGGGTATGGCTGGGAAGCGGCCGCCGCCGTGAAAAATGCCCGAGAAACCCTTGCCCAGGCCATTCATGCTCATCCAGACGAGATTATTTTTACCAGTGGGGCAACGGAAGCAGATAATTTAGCGATTAAGGGAATTGCAGAATCCTATATCTCTAAAGGGAGGCATATTGTTACCCTCAAAACTGAACATGCCGCCGTCTTAGAACCCTGTCGCTATCTGGAACGCTATGGCTTTGAAGTGACCTATTTAGATGTCAATCCTGATGGCCGGGTCAATCTGGAAACCTTGCAGCAGGCCCTAAGGCCGGAGACGATTCTGGTGTCGGTGATGCTGGCCAATAATGAAATTGGGGTGATTCAGCCCCTCGTAAAAATTAGCCAGCTTTGTCATCCACGGGGGATTTTGCTGCATACGGATGCGGCCCAGGCCTTGGGAAAAGTGCCCCTAGATGTCCAGGCCTTGGGGGTTGATTTAATGTCGTTGACCGCTCACAAACTCTATGGCCCCAAAGGCATTGGCGCGCTCTATATCCGCCGCCGGAGTCCGCTGATTCAAGTCTCTCCCCAACTGCATGGCGGTGGGCAGGAACAGGGGGTACGCTCGGGAACTTTGGCCACTCCTTTAATTGTCGGCTTTGCCCAGGCCGTGGAGTTAGCCACCAGTCTGTTAGCTACCGAGGCTCTCCGTTTAGCCCAACTGCGAGAACGGCTCTGGCAGGGCCTGGAACCTCTTGGTGAGCTGATCCGCAATGGCCACCCCAGCCAAACCTTACCTGGTTGCTTAAATGTCAGTTGGCGGGGCCTGGATGGGGCAGCCCTAATCCGAGAACTTCAACCCCACCTGGCCCTCTCTTCCGGTTCGGCCTGTAGCTCCTCTCACCCCAGGCCTTCCCATGTTCTCTTAGCCTTGGGCCGGTCTTTCAATGAATGTCGAGCCTCACTCCGGTTTGGCCTGGGACGCAGTACCACTGCTGATCATATTGACTACGTTCTCGATATTGTCTCCGAAACCGTCCGGCAACTGCGCCAATCGGCCCTTCAGCCCTCAACAGTTCAGGAGCGATTGACTAACAGCGTCGCCACCGCCACATCGGCAACGGAATGATCGGGTTGGGGGTTCAAGACTGGATCGGGCTCCAGGCCAAGAAATTGGATCCGAAATTGCGCAAATAATTGCCCAGATTGCTCCCGATCCCGCAACGTGAGTGTCCAGGGAGTGGCCACCGTGGTTGATGTTTTTACCTCGACAAGAATTTTGGCTTCCCCGGCCCAAACATATTGGGCCCCACTCGGACAGCGGGAGTCGGCCAGGATTTTTGTAAACTTGATAGTTAAGCCCGTATTTTGCAGCGTCACCTGTTGCCCAATTTTTAACGGAAACGCCTCCCCCAGGCCAACCGTATCCACATCTGAACGAGCCGCAGAGGGATGACCGAGTAGCTGTGTGACAGCCCCCAAGCCATTAACTGGAAAAAAGTTCAAGCCAAAGCCAAAGGCAAACAAGCCGAAAGCATAGATGGTTTTGAGTCTTGTCGCAGTCATAGAGCAGCCAAACACCATAACGAAGATTGCAGAGAAAATTTGCCTGAGATTCTGGCTCAACCTTAGCACTGGCCTCAAGTTGTTGTTCGTTAACTAAGATGCAATTTGCCTAGGAATTTAGCGGATCAGCTCTGGAGTTTATGGTTTTGTACCAGCAGACATCCTAAAATTCTGAGGAGTTACAGCGGCCGCCCCACCGGGATAAAACCTCTGCCCAGCCTGTCGCCCGTTTTGACTTCGCCGTTCTCTTTAGGACACCGCTCTTGAAACGATTGTCACTGCCCACTCGCCTGCACCCCCAATATCTTGGCCTGGCTGCCCTCTTTCTTCTGGTAATGGGACTCTCCGCTGCGGTGGTGACGGGGACGTGGGGCTGGTTACCCAGTGGTTTGCTCGGGTTGGCGGGTGTGCTGCTGTTGGCCTGGGTCGTGATTCAAACCCGAGTCTCCCATGGCTTTTGGGGGCGACGTGCCACCCAGGCCGGAGCGAATAGCCTCCTAACGCTGCTGGCGGTCCTAGTTTTACTGGGGATTATTAACTTTCTTGGAGTGCGCTATGGCACGCAATTTGACTTCAGTGAAGGAGCCCAGTTTTCCCTTGCCCAAGAATCTCGAGATGTCCTCCAGGCCTTGCCCCAACCCGTAAATATTCTGGTGTTTCAGGCGGATCTCGACAGTAGCCAACGCCTTTTATTAGAGCAGTTCCAAAAAGCCAGTAGTGGTAAAGTGACGTTTCAGGTTATTAATCCGATTAACCAACCCGGCCTGGCTCGTAAATACAATGTTCAAAGCTCTGGCATGGTGATTTTAGAATCTGGTAATCGCAGCCAGCCTTTGGAAGGCGAACTCAAGGAAGCGGATTTAACCCCCAGCCTGGTCAAAGTCACCAGTGACGCGAAAACCCGCGCCTATTTTACCCAAGGCCATGGGGAAGCACCCTTATCCGGCGGTAATACCAGCTTGGCCAAGGCGATTGAGGTCTTGAATAAGCGCAATGTCGAAAGTACCCCCTTAAATTTACTGGCTAGTCCTGAAGTGCCAGAAGATGCCAATGTCGTCATCGTGGCCGGCCCAAAGCAAGCCTTTCTAGCTCCAGAGGTAACAGCCCTCGAGGCCTTTCTCAAGAAAGGTGGCAGTGTTCTCTTGATGTTGGATCCTGATGTCAACACCGGCCTGGAACCCTTACTCAATGGCTGGGGGATTAAATTAGATGAGCGCTGGATCATTGATGGCTCGGGGGTGGGGGCTCAGGTTGGCCTGGGGCCGGATACGGTGGTTGCCTTTGACTATGGCCAACATCCAATTACGCAGAAATTTGCCCAAGGTCCCTCGTTGTTTCCCCAGGCCCAGGGGATTTTAATCATGCCCCAGGACAAAGATGAAGTTGTGGATTTAGTCAGTAGTGGCCCGCAAACCTGGGCAGAAGCTAATCCCGAGGGCGAATCCTACAGCTTTGACGAGGGGCAAGACCAGGCCGGGCCCCTAACCTTAGGAGTAGCAATCACCCGTCCCCTTGAAACTAATGCGGCCAATAACACAACTCCCCCCAAGGATGCCCGCCTAATTGTCTTTGGGGATTCTGGCTTTGCCACCGATAGTCTGTTTGAGCAGGGGGTGAACGGCGATTTATTTGTCAACTCAATTCTCTGGCTGGGGGAACGGCAAGATCAGCCCTTGAGTATTCGCCCGAAAGAAACCACCAATCGCCGCTTGAACCTGAGTGTGAATCTGAATCGCTGGGTAACTTTAATTAGTGTTGTGATTTTACCCTTACTTGGGTTTGGCCTGGCCATTGGGGCCTGGTGGCAGCGGCGTTAATCAACCTAATTAGCCCTGGGCGTTTCAACCCGTCGCGCTCGTTACAATCAGAGATATTTCTCAGAAACAGCAGCCTTTCCCTGTGGATCAAGCAAAATATAGGTAATTAAAAATTAAGAGCTACCCAATGCACTTCCATGGAACTTGAAATTAAGGATATTCCAGCTCTTTCTGATGCCGAAGCCAATCTTTTGGATCTGCACAGCCTCTTAAACATAATGAATGTGCTGACGGGTGAATTACAGTATCTTGGCCTGGAACTGAGCGATCTGGAAATTTTTGCCCCAAGTATGCAAGTGCTCGATCAGATCATTGCCTCCTTTAAAAATCGCCAATCTGCACTGGCCTGTATTCAAGATTTGAAAAATGTGCGTGAACGAGTTCTGAATAATATTAACCAGGCCTTACAACAGTATCCCCAGGAAGCAAAACTGGCGGACGTGCAAGAATCCGTGGGCAATATTAACTCAATTTTTCAGATTGTCGCTGTGCGGGCTGCCCAACTTCTAGCCCGATCCCAAAACCCCCAGGCCTGGCAAGAAATCAGTGCTAAACAACTCACCCAAAATCTTCATGACATTTTTCGAGCAATTGAGAAAAACAGCAAAGGTCGCTATCGAATTTTGTATAACGTTGCCCAGCAGGAGACCACAGACTATTACGTTGACTTAGATATCTTCAGTATCCACGGTGAGACAATTTGGATGCCCCTGGTTTTAGAAGATGTCTTGCGCGACTTAATTGCCAATGCCCGGAAATATACCCCGGTCGGCGGCCGGATTATCGCTGGCCTGTGTCAAACGGATTTAGATTTACGCGTGGTTGTGGAAGATAATGGCAGTGGTATTCCCGCAGGTGAAATTGAAAAGGTGGTTGGGTTTGGGCAGCGCGGCTCAAATGTGCAAGGGAAACCGACCATGGGCGGCGGGTTTGGCCTGACGAAAGCATTTTATGTGGTCAAACAATTTCAGGGGCGGATGTGGATTAAATCCGAACTTGGGCAGGGCACCCGGATCAAAATTGTGATTCCTTTACCGAAAAGCTTAGCGACTGGGGCTGCTTAGTTGGGTCTACTTTAATGAGTGAGACTGGCAACATTTCTGGAAAACGCTGGGTCTTCGGTGATGACAATCCACAACCAAGCATTTAAGCCATTCCAGTCACCCCTTACAATGAAAAAATTGACCGCACTACCTTCCCAGGCCCCAGCTTTGCACCGCCATGACCCACGTTAACACCACCCTCTTAGATGGCAAACAACTGGCTGCTGCCATTGAGCACGAACTCACGGGGACGGTGCAATACCTGAGTCCCAAAGTAGGTCGCCCCCCCGGCCTGGCGGTGATCATGGTTGGGGATAATCCCGCTAGTGCCGCCTATGTCCGCAACAAAGAACGGGCCTGTCAGCGGGTGGGGATTGTTTCCTTTAGCTCCCATGTGCCCAGCAGCACCTCCCAGGCCGAGTTAGAAACCCTGATCGATACCCTGAACCAAGATGCGCGAGTCGATGGCATTCTCCTGCAACTCCCTGTGCCCCCCCATCTGGATGACCGAGCCTTACTCTACAAAATTCACCCAGATAAAGACGCGGATGGGCTGCATCCCGAAAACCTGGGACGACTGGTGCGGGGGGAACCGGGCCTGCAAAGTTGTACGCCAGCGGGGGTGATGCGTTTACTCCAGGCCAATGGGATTCAGGTTGCTGGCCTGTCAGTAGTCGTGATTGGGCGCAGTATTTTAGTCGGTAAACCAATTAGCTTAATGCTCTTAGCTGCCGATGCCACGGTCACCATGGCCCACTCCCGCACGAAGGAACTCAGTCGGATCACCAAGGCAGCGGATTTAATTGTGGTGGCGGCTGGAAAACCCAATTTACTCAAGGCTCCCATGATCAGGCCGGGGGCGATTGTCGTGGATGTCGGGATTAACCGCTTTGACCGCCCCGACGGGAAATCAATCTTAATTGGGGATGTGGATTTCCAGGCCCTTAAAGGGATTGCCAGTTATTTAACCCCTGTCCCTGGGGGGGTCGGGCCAATGACCGTGGCCATGTTGCTGCACAATACAGTATGGAGCTATCGCCAACGACATGGGGTTTAAACCAAAAGAGTCAGTGAGTTTTTCCCCCTCTTGAGTGAACCCATTTGGTCAATCACCTGGCGCAGATGCAGAGGATAGGAGTTATGATTTCAGCCGAAAACCCCCAAGTTCAAACTGCCCTAATGTCCTCCAGTGGGGGCCTTCCGGCCACGTTTGAGTTGAAAGCCTATCTCACGGCCCGGAAAGTGCTGGTCGAACAGGCCTTGGAAGCCTCGATTACCGTCACCTATCCCGAAAAAATTTACGATTCCATGCGCTACTCCCTGTTGGCGGGGGGAAAACGTTTGCGGCCAATTTTGTGTTTGGCGACCTGTGAACTCCTCGGCGGCACGATAGAGATGGCCATGCCCACGGCCTGTGCCTTGGAGATGATCCACACCATGTCTCTGATCCACGATGATTTGCCGGCCATGGACAATGATGACTATCGCCGCGGCAAACTAACCAACCACAAAGTCTATGGGGAAGATATTGCGATTTTGGCTGGAGATGGCTTACTGGCCTACGCGTTTGAGTTTGTTGTGGAAAATACCCTTGGAGTCAAACCCGAACAATTACTTAAAGTCGTCTCCCGTCTTGGTCATGCGGTGGCCGCCACGGGCCTGGTAGGGGGGCAAGTGGTGGATCTCGAATCCGAGGGCGTGAAGGATATTACCGTGGAAACCCTGAACTTTATCCACTCCCATAAAACTGGTGCCCTCCTCGAAGCTTCTGTTTTATCCGGCGGACTTTTGGCTGGGGCCGAGGGAGAGGCTGTCCAACGGTTAACGAACTATGCCCGGAACATTGGCCTGGCGTTCCAAATTGTCGATGATGTGCTCGATATTACCTCCACCCAAGAAGAACTCGGCAAAAGCATCGGTAAAGACATCCAGGCCGAGAAAGTCACCTATCCCAGCTTGTGGGGGATTGAAGCCTCTCGAACCGAAGCCCAACGGTTGGTGGATCTAGCCAAAGCTGAACTGAATCCTTTTGGCGCGGCCGCGATTCCCCTCCAGGCCATTGCCGATTTTATTACCGCCCGGACAAACTAAGGGAACTGGATCACAGTAGGGTAGGATTGCAGCAGTCGCAACATCTTGACTATGGACATCTTGGCGCAAATTTTTCACAACTACTTACTCTGGGTGGCTTTAGCTGCGAGTGCCATTGCCCAAATTCTCAAGTTGGTGATCGATCTGATTCGGCATCAAAAACTGAATTTTCGCGTCTTAGTGGAAACAGGAGGAATGCCAAGTTCCCATTCGGCCTTGGTAACGGCTTTAGCAACGGGAGTGGGCCTGGAAAAAGGCTGGGAAAGTGTCGAGTTTGCGGTCGCCCTGATTTTTGCCTTTATTGTCATGTACGATGCCGCTGGGGTCAGACAGGCTGCCGGGAAACAAGCCCGAATTTTGAACCAGATTGTCCAAGAGTTTTTTGAAGATAATCACGAACTCTCCCAGGCCCGGCTGAAAGAACTTTTGGGTCACACCCCGATCCAGGTCATTGCTGGTTCGATTTTGGGGATTTTAATTGCTATTTTTGGGCTGCCGGTGTTTCCGATTAATTAGCTCTAGACAAACCTCATGATCCAGTTGGGCACTACGATTGCGGCGATTGCGACGGCGATTGTCCCAGAGCAGGGCAGTATTGGGATTGTCAGGTTATCGGGGCCGGATGCGGTGCGGATTGCTCAAACTATTTTTCAGGGTAAAGGCGGGGCCTGGGAGAGTCATCGGATTTTGTACGGGCATGTAATTGATCCCACTAGTCAAAGGGTTGTTGATGAAGTCCTGGTTTTACCGATGCTGGCCCCCCGCTCTTACACCAAAGAGGATGTGATCGAGTTTCATTGTCATGGTGGCTTGATGCCGGTACAGCAGGTCTTACAAGTCTGTTTAGGGCAGGGGGCAAAATTAGCACAACCGGGAGAATTCACCCTCAGAGCTGTCTTAAATGGTCGCCTCGAACTGACCCAGGCCGAGAGTATTGCCGATCTTGTCGGTGCGAAATCTCCCCAGGCCGCCCAAATGGCCCTAGCCGGACTCCAAGGGAAACTGGCGCAACCGATCCGCCAAATTCGCGCTCAATGTCTGGATCTCTTAGCGGAAATTGAAGCCCGAATTGATTTTGCTGATGATCTGCCGCCCTTAGCCGAAGCTGAAATTCAAACCCAACTCCAGCAGATTCTGGCAACCTTAAGGGAAATTCTCAGCACAGCTAACCGGGGAGAACTGTTACGCAGTGGCCTCAAAATTGCCATAGTTGGCCGCCCCAATGTCGGCAAATCCAGTTTACTTAATGCCTGGAGCCGCACCGACCGGGCTATTGTCACCGATTTACCAGGGACAACCCGCGATGTCGTGGAATCCTCACTGGTGGTGGGCGGAATTCCGATTCAAGTCCTAGATACGGCCGGAATGCGAGAAACAGCGGATCAAGTGGAGCAAATTGGGGTGGAACGCTCGCGCCAGGCCGCCCGTCAAGCGGATTTAGTTTTATTCGTGATCGATGCCCAGGCCGGGTGGACAAAGGCGGATCAAGCGATTTACGAACCCCTCAAATCTCGGCCGGTGTTGCTGGTGATTAATAAAATTGATCTGGCTGCGCCTGATTTAACCGCAATCCTCGAACAATTTCCTGATCACGTCCAAACCGCCGCTGCTCAAAACCTGGGAATTACCGAACTGGAACAGGCGATCCTGAACCAAGTCCAGCAGGGCCAACTCACCGCCGCCAATTTAGATTTTGCGATTAACCAACGCCAAGCCGCCACCCTGACCCAGGCCTGGCAATCTCTCCAGCAGGTTCAACAAGCGATCACTGAAAATCTCCCCCTGGATTTTTGGACGATTGATTTACGGGCCGCAATCACTACCTTGGGCGAAGTTACCGGGGAAGAATTGACAGAATCCATGTTGGCGCGGATTTTTAGTCGGTTTTGTATTGGAAAATAATTCACCGTGTTGGCTATGACTGCTCCGGGGAACCTGATTGCAGGGCTTGAAACAGGGCCTGGGCTTTTTGTAAGGATTCTTGCCACTCCCGTGTCGGTTCACTATCGGCGACAATGCCAGCCCCAATTTGCCCCCAGGCCTGGGTTTTCTCAGGATTTACGAGCAGAGTGCGGATCAAAATATTTAGGTCAAGATGCCCCCGCTGATCAATATAGCCACAGGAGCCGTAGAACAAATTCCGGCGTACCGGTTCGAGTTCCTCAATAATTTCCATGCAGCGCACCTTGGGACAGCCGGTAATTGTTCCCCCTGGAAACACGGCTTTAATCACGTCCAGGCCAGAAACATCCGGCTGTAATTCCCCACGAATATTACTGACCAGATGGATCACATGACTATAGGATTCCAAAACCAAAAGCTCATCCACCTGTACCGTGCCCCAACGACAGACGCGCCCCAAATCATTGCGCTCTAAATCCACGAGCATGATGTGTTCAGCCCGTTCTTTGGTGTTACTCAGGAGTTCGGCCGCCATCGCCTGATCTTGAGCGAGATCCTGGCCACGGGGACGGGTTCCAGCAATTGGGCGGGTTTGGACAAGATTACCCTGCACCTGCACCAGACGTTCCGGGGAACAACTGACCACATAGCCCCAAGGGGTTTGGTAATAGCAACTAAAGGGGGAGGGGTTGATTTGCTGCAATTGCCGATAGAGTGACCAGGGCTGAATTTTTCCCGTGGTGCTAAAGCGTAAGGACAGGTTGGCCTGGAAAATATCCCCAGCGTGAATATATTCTTTTGCCTTTCTAACCGCAGCTTCATAGTCCCCTTGGCTCAGGGCCAGCACCGGATCCGCTAATTTTGAGAGTTCTAGGGTAGGAACTGAGACTGACGAACCTTGGCTTAATCTCGCGACCAGGCCCCGCAAATCTTCTTCACAACTCGCCGCTAACCAGAGAGAGTCCGTTTGATGATCTAAAACTGCAAAACCGGCCGGTTGGTACCAAAAGGCCATCGGTAAGGGCAGGTAATCCGGACGAGTGTAGGGTAACTGTTCAATTTCCCAGGCCAGGTCATAGCCGAGCCAACCTAACCAGCCGCCGACAAAGGGTAAATCCGCTGGAAGTATGCCGAGATCATCCGGGGCGGGATGGCCAAAAAACTGGCTTAAGCAGGGCAGAACTTCTCCCAACTGGGGTATCCAGACTTGACCTGGCCGGGGATTACCCGCACAAATCGAATACCTGGCCTGGGGGCTACTCTGAGGACTTTCCAGCAGAACCGCAATCCGATCCTGGGCAAAGAGTTGAGCAAAAATTTCCACCCCTGAGCGTTGATGCAAGCAAACCTGTTTCCAATACCAGGGGGCAATCACCGCCGTTTCTAAACTGTGCAAGGGGCGCGTCCCGAGCTAATCAAACCAGCTATTTACTCTAGCAAACCTGGCGATCACAGATTAGCGTTTTAAGACAATCCGATAGCGGGCCTGGCCTGATGCCAAATGCGCTAAGGCCTCGTTGACCTGATCGAAAGGGAATTCTTCAATCACTGGGGCAATGTCGTGGCGGGCGGCAAAATCTAACATTTTGGCAACGGTGCTGGGGCTGCCGAGGGGACTGCCGGATAAGGATTTTTGCCCGACAATCAAGGGAAACACATGGGAGGAAATCGGGTTTGGGGCAACCCCAACAAAGTGCAAGCGGCCTTTCGGTTTCAGGGAATTAATATAGGCACTCCAATCCAGATCCGCATTGACGGTCGAAAGGATTAAATCAAAGGAGTTGGCTACGGCGGCCAGGGCATCGGGTTCGGTGGAGTTAACAAAATGATCGGCTCCCATGGCTTTGGCTTCCGCTTCCTTAGCTGGGTTACTGGAAAAGGCCGTGACATTACAGCCCCAGGCCTGGAGAAATTGCAACGCCATATGCCCCAAGCCGCCAATCCCAATCACACCAACGGTATCCGTGGGTTTAACATCAAATTCCACAATCGGATTAAAGACCGTAATCCCCCCACAAAATAGGGGGCCAGCTTTGACTGGATCCAGTTCAGTCGGTAAAACTTTCACCCACTCCTCATGGGCCCGAACGCGATCAGCAAAACCACCATAGCGGCCAATAATTGTCTGTTCCGCCGTCTGACAGAGGTTTTGATTCCCCGAGCTACACCAATCGCAGTGCAGACAGGAATGGGAAAACCAACCCAGGCCCACCCGATCTCCTATCTGAACTGTTGCCACTGCCTCACCAATCGCATTCACCCGACCAACGACCTCATGGCCTGGCACCAAGGGATATTGGCTAATCCCCCACTCGTTGTTGATCATGCTCAAGTCACTATGGCACAGGCCACAATATTCCACGTCAATTTCTAACTCCGTTGGTTTAAGTGGGCCTGGATCGTAGCTGAAGGGTTGGAGTTTGCCCCCCGGTTCGTGCACAGCATAGGCCTGAATCATAGAAATCTCGCAATAAGAGCAGGATGTTAGTGATCGTGCCGCATCTAAACAAGGCCTGGGTTAAGGACAGAGACTTGGTAATAATTTGTGATAACCCGCAGCATTTCCACACACCCCTTCAATCTGCTCGTGACAAGGCATAGCGGCAAAAGTCTCTTGACGTGAAATTTACGAAATCAGCACACGCTATCACCCGGCCTGATCGCCTTGCCTGGATTGGCCGGGAGCATTCTCAGGATTCGATAGACTGGAACTACTGCGCGTTTGAGTCAACAATGCTGCAAGAAGCCACTTATCATCAACCCACCTGTCAACTGTGGCTCAGTGGTGAGGCGAATCCGCTCTTGGCCTGGTCAAAGCTAAAGGGATGGCAGAATTTTCAATTTACCCTGAGCCTCCAGGCCGAAGTTGGCGCAGACCCCATCCAAATTCAGGGCAGCCAGGCCGAGTTTGAGCGGCTTTACCATGTGGTCAATGACTATACCCAGTATCTCCTGGCCCACAAAGTTCTCACCCTCAACGGCCATCGCCCTCGTCCGATCCAAGCCTTACTGGCTCCAGCCGATAACACCGCCAGCCCTCAAATTGCCCTGAGCCACAAATCTGCCACTACCCATGAGCTTTATTTTGGTAACCTCATTCATACCGCTGGTCGTGAAAGTTTAACCATAGGGATTGCCCAACTGTTTGACCTCGGCAATGTCTTAGCTGAATCCTGGCTGGCCTTACAACCCAAACCCGGCCTGGGGCAACGCTCTAAGCTTCTTTGGCAACAAACCCCAATCTGGCTCCAAAGTACAGCCGTTGCTGTGGTTGTGCTCGGCCTGGCCAGTACCCTCATGCCTCTCCTGCAACCTTCAGGTTTGCTCATTTCCCAAGAATCTAGCTCCAACACTCTGCCCGCCGCGCCTGCACTCCCAGAATTACCCTTGCCCAATGCCCTCGATTCAGGCGCGATCCCGCTGCCTTCTGAATCTGCCCCTGCCACTAAGCCATCCTTAACTCCGCTGCCCCCGCTGCCCAATATTCCCCAGGAGCCAGCAGGCCCCATTGACCTAGAACCAGTTGCACCCCTACCCGCACCCGCCGCAGTACCTGTCCCCAGCCAACCCCAGGCCAGTGGGCAAACCGCCACCGTCATTCCTGGGCCAACTCAGCGACCGAGTAATTCCGGTATTGATACGGGTTTACCCGCGGATGTCATTACCTCACCCCGCGCCGGTGCCGAAGCCTTGCGCCCAACTCCCAACAATAATGCTGAAGCCTCTGCCCCCCGCTCGCCGGCCGCCATTGCCCGTTCTCTCACCCTTGGCGGGGCCAGTAGTCAAGCGATTGAGTCCGTCCGGGCCTATTTCAGTCAACGCTGGCAGCCCCCGACAGAACTGACCCAGGCCTTGGAATACACCCTGATTTTGAACCCCGATGGCAGCCTCCAGCGAGCTTTACCCCTGAATCGTGCCGCTGAGATCTATTTGGATCGCACCCCTATCCCGCTTGCCAATGAACCCTTTGTCCCTGCGACCCAGGCCAGTGCTGCCGTCCAATTACGCCTAGTCTTGGAACCGAGTGGGCGCGTCCAGGTCTTTGGGCAAAATTAGGAGGACTTGAACCTGAGAGTGTTTGAACCCAGCTTAGGGGGTGGTGGCTGTTGCCGCGGGAATAATCTTGCTACTCAGGTCGGTTAACTGCACACTCTCCGCTGCCAGTAGCTTCGACCACTGCTCTTGGACTTGGGGGCTGTTGGGTTGCTTGGCCAACGTTTTCAGGGCATCGTACCAGAGGCCGGCCTGGGCATAGATTTGGAAACGATTTAACCCCTGAGCATTGGTGAGGGCGGCACTGACAGGGGCCGGGGCTTCAATCCGGCGAATCCAGCCTTCCACGTAAATAATTTGGGAGGGATCCGGATTGGCTGGATCACAAATCAAGCTGAGCACCCAGCGATAGTCTTGATCGGGCAGCAAGGTTTGGTTGGCCCAGGTAAAACTATCCAAGGTGGGGCGTTCATTCAAAAGAAATGTGGTCTTATCCAGCATGACTTGATCCGAGGCAACAGCTTTGTAAAGTATCATCTCGCCCAACTGATAATTATTTTTTGGTAAATACCAAAACACTGTCGGGTTAGCGGCTGTCGTGAGGCCAACATTGGATTTTGGTGTCAACGCGGTTAATCCGGGTTCATTGGCGGCGGCGGCAATTTTACAAGTTCCCCGCGTTGCTGCCCCTTCGCGGTTGCCTGGCCGGCCGAGATTACTGGGGGGGCTAAATTGGGCAAACCCCAGGCCCGCATTTAGAACTAAGCCCAGGCCCAACAGACTCGCCACGATGGCACTAGTCCGAGATAAAGTGTGAGATAGCATAGATTATTTCCTCCGAGAAGTCGTCTCTGTCGTCCTAAAATGTAATTCCAGATATAATTCCAGCTTAGGCAGAGAACCGGGGCCTGGCAGTGACATTCTAGCCCTAAGGCAATTGATATCAATCACCAAAACAGAGTTCCCCAGCCACACACCAAGGGCCACCCAGCGACATCTTAATTAACACCTGTTAACATTCCCGCCGATTTTCCGACATCCAGGCCAACCCTTGTCCTCACCGCTATCTATTTTGTCCAGGCCTAGCTGATAGAGTGATCTTTAAACGCACGATTGGCTGTTATCTCGGAAGCACCCCCTATGACGACAACGCCTCCAGACCCCACCGCTCCCTCTTGGTTTGGTCAAATTTGGACAAAACTTCAACCCCTCCTTGTCCGTGAAAGTATGGTAATTCTCCGGAGTGTGATCAAGGGTGCCGAGGTGTTGTTAGGACGTTTGGAAACCCACTCCAGTCAACTCAATTTATCTAACCCTAGCCCAGAATCTTCCTACTTACTGAAAGCTCAGCCGCTTTTGCAATCCCTGGCGACAAAGTGGTGGCACCTGATGGCCTGGTTGCGGGGAAAATTACCGGGGGCCTGGCAACCCAAACTCACGGAAACGGGCTTAACTGCAATTTTCATTGGGGTGCTTTTAATTCTCCTCTGGCCGGGGCCCACTAAAACGCCAGCCACCCCGCCTCCATCCCGGTCTCGCCCGACAACCATTGCCCCGCCTCCACCCCAGGCCACAGTTTTGGTCAAACCCCGCCTCACCAACCCGCCCTTAGCCCCAGCACCTGCAACCGATGAACTGGAGCCAGAGTCTATAGCTTTAGCTACTCCAGAACTCACTCCCGTTGATCAAGGAGCGACGACCCCTGAGATTCCGATAACTGAACCCCCAACCCTGCCCGAAACCGAGGTAACAGAGTCATCCCCACCAGACTTACCGCTGCCGGAACCCGTTGTGGAATTACCCAAAGTTCCTGCCTTGACACCAGAAGAGGTTTTTCTTGCGGATGTGCGGACTCAACTCCTAGGGATTCCAGAACGGTATCATCTGGGCCTGGTGGAGACTCTGAATTTGGCCGCTGATCCAAAAACTGCAAACTTTACCCTAAGCCAGGCCTGGTATGAGTTATCGCCCAAACAGCAAGATGGCCTGGTGCAAGAGCTATGGCAGCGCAGTGCCCAACTCGACTTTGCCCCACCTGTGATCACCGATAGTTCTGGACGAGTCTTAGTCCGACCGCCCGTGATTGGAGAAAAGCCCGTAATTGTGCATCGGGTAGCCAGCGTTCCCTAAAATAAAGACATTTCATAGCCTTAGGAGGACATTATGGCCCGGACAGAATCAACCATGCTGGCACTCAATACCCCAGCCCCCGATTTTGCCTTGCCGGATGTCGTCACCGGGGCCACCATTAGCCTGAGTACCTTTGCCAGTGAACAGGCCCTCTTGGTCATGTTTATTTGTCGTCATTGCCCCTACGTTAAGCACGTTGAGGTGGAATTAGCCAAAATTGGTGCGGATTATCAAGGACGGGGCCTGGGAATTGTCGCCATTAGTGCCAATGATGCTGCCGCCTATCCCGATGACAGTCCTACCTCTTTAAAAGAAATGGCAGAAACCCTAGGCTTTGTTTTCCCTCTCTGCCATGACGAAACCCAAAAAGTTGCCCAGGCCTACACTGCTGCCTGTACCCCAGATTTTTTCCTCTTTGATGCTGAGCGTCAGTTAGTCTATCGTGGGCAATTGGATGATAGTCGTCCTCGGAATGATGCCCCGGTCACTGGCAAAGATCTGCGGGCTGCAATTGATCTGGTCTTGGCGGGTAAAACACCGGATCCGGAGCAAAAACCTAGCCTGGGCTGCAATATTAAATGGATTCCGGGCAATGAGCCTAATTATTACGGTTAAACAATCGGGCGTTTATTGATATCCCTCGCTGGAGTGCTTTTTTTAGTCCGTTTCCGGCGAACAACCCCAACAATAAGAATTCCCATCTGGGGACGGAATCAAAGCATCGCAATCTTTACCACGCTCAGATTTTATAGTCATTCCTGAGTGAAATAACTATAAGTGTCAAATCTTTCCCATAGTGATAGAATATCAGTCTTTTTGGCTGCCAGAGACTCTGGTTGATACTTCTTGGGGGAACCATAAAAAATTTCAGAGAGCATATCAAGTTCAATTTCTCTGGCTGTCTTGTCTGCCACAGTCCAACCAGTGGGGTTATTGCTGATACCCAAATTTGTCAAAAGGTGTCCAAAAATGTCCAGTTTTGTCACGCTATTGAGAACAAGCTATTGTGGTACGAAAAAAGAGTAAACCCGAAAAGGCTTACTATATAGGGCCTTCAGCTTACGAACATGGAGGGATTCGAACCCCCGACCCTCAGAACCGGAATCTGATGCTCTATCCACTGAGCTACATGTCCACAGAAATTAAATTATAGCTGATCGTTCCCAGGCCCTGCACAGAATTTTAAAGACCAGCCGCTAATTTAATAAGCTAATTTAATAAAGGGATACGGCGGGGGCCACAGCATCCTGATACACCTGAATAATAGTCTGGGCTAGGCGTTTCATCCCTGTCGCAATATCTGCATCAGCCGCCGTTAAACTGATCCGAATGCATTCCTGTTTGTGGGGCCAGTTCTCACGCAGACCGGGAAAAAAGGAACTCCCAGGGACAACAATCACCCCCACCTGCTTCAGCCGTTGATAAAAGTCCCAATCACTCATGGGTAAATCCTTCAGCCACAGCCAGGCAAAAATTCCGCCTTCCCCCCGATGTAAAAACCAGGGAATTTCAGTGGGTAGATGTTCAGCCAAAGTTGACTCTAAAATCATGAACTTGGCCTGGTAAAAAGGGCGGATCACTTCGGCGGAAACTTGAGCTAAGGCTCCATTGGCAATTGCAAGGGCAGCAATGGCCTGGCCGTAACGGGAGGCGTGAATGCAGGCGTTGGTTTGAAAGGCTTCTAACACCCGCAAGACACTCGGCTCTCCAATGGCAATCCCCACCCGTTCCCCCGGTAATCCGGCTTTAGAAAGGCTAAGGCAGTGGACAACATTGCGCCCAAATACAGGATTCAACTCGGTAAAGTTCAAGCTTGGAAACGGGGGGCCATAGGCGGCATCCACAAACACGGGGACACCATAGGGCAAGGCCTGATCGGCAATTTGCCGGACTTCTAAATCCGTTAAGACATTCCCAGTTGGGTTACATGGGCGAGAGAAAATAACACAGCCAGTTCTGTGATCAATCTTAAGTTGGCTAAAATCTGGGCGGTATTTAAAGCGATGGTTGGGTTCATCTATATCCAGGCGGGGGCGATAGGCTGTGACCATATCTGGATGGAGGCTAATTCCCCCATACCCCGTATATTCAGGACTGAGGGGCAACACCACCTGTTTTATGACTTGAGCATCACTGGGGCCAGCGTAGCCATTGGCGGCAAAAAAATATAGGGCCTGGCTACCAGGGGTAATTAAGATATTTTTTTCAGTGAGGTGCAGGTCATAACGCTGGTTAAAATCAGCCACAATCGCTTCAATCAGTGGTTCATACCCCTGGCTTGTACCGTAGCGACAGACCACTTGTCCATATTCCGGGCTGGCCAGAAGTTCCTGGGTACAATCACGCCACAGAGCTTCCACTTCCGGGACGATCAGCGGGTTACCTGCACTGAGGTTGATCAGTTCTTGATTTTGGTTAGCGTGGAGCGTTTCGATAATATCTTTCATGATCGCCCTGACCCCGGACAGATTCGACATTTGCTGGCCAATGGCAGAGAGGGCTGGATTCATGGAAATAACCTGTAGAAAATTAAGATTTCACAACAAGGGGCAAGGCTGAGCTAAAGCCGCAAGTAGCAAGGTTCCGGTGTGAATTTATCCCAGAAACTTCATTGATTATGCCTCATTGTTCTTGTGAGTTCTAAAAATCGAGTTAAAGTCAAAAGGTTATCCACAACCTGCCCGAACAGGCTAGCTGCCCATGACATCTCAAGCACAACCCCATAGCTTTTTTATTGATGTTGGCGATTGGGCCCTATCCGGTAAGTGGCTCGAACCGGGACAAGCCCCAGAAATCGTCAAGGGGCGGATTCTGATTACCTGGAGTCAGGATGACTGGTTTACGATGGCGACAAAATTAATTTTCCCTGAGTCAAGCCCGAATAAGGTGGCGATTACCTTTCAATATCGAGGCAAGTTGGCCTATGGGGAAAGTCACTATACGTTTGTGTTGCAGCATAGTCAGTGGGGCCGGGTTGAGGGCGTGGGTTGGGTGGGGGAGCAGGCCATTGTCAAACGGTTTTGGGTCTTGGGAGATCCAGCTAAACGAGGCGGCTTTGAAACCTATTGGCAGATCAACCCAGGCCAATACGCGATGACGGCCAGTTATACCTCGGGAAACAAAAACTTAAGTTTGTTAGAAGCAACCCTGACTCGCCAGGCCAGTTAAGGGCTAATTTCCGCAACTTCTTTGGGAACGCCAGCGGTGAGAATATCCGGTTCGCCTGTAGTAATTAAAATATCATCCTCAATCCGAATCCCCAGGCTCCGCCATTGCTCAGGAATCGGAGGTTGGCCCTCGGCAGGTTGAACTTCTGGGGCAATATAAATTCCGGGTTCGATGGTTAACACGTGGCCGGGTTGAAGGGTGACCCAAGTATCTTTGTTGTGTTTATACAAGCCAATATCATGGACATCCAGGCCGAGCCAGTGACTTGTGCCGTGCATAAAAAAGTTGCGGTATTTTTGTTTATTTTCCTCTTTGCCTTCGGTCATTAGGGTTTCGACATCCCCAGACAAGAGGTTCAGTTCTAATAGACCCTCGACAATCACTTTCACGGCTGCTTCATGGACTTGATTGAATGTATTGCCTGACCTGGCCTGGGCAATGGCCGCTTTTTGGGCCTTGAGAACCAGTTCATAGAGAATGTATTGCTCATCAGTCAATGTGCCACTCACCGGAAAAGTTCTCGTAATATCGGCGTTGTAATAGCCATAGGCGCAACCGGCATCAATTAAAAGTAAATCCCCGGCCTGGAGTTGGCGGGTGTTTTCGGTGTAATGGAGAATACAGGAATTTTCCCCAGAAGCCACAATGGAAGGATAGGCTGGCCCGTCGCCGCCCCGAAAACGGAATAAACGTTCCATCTCGGCCTGGATTTCATACTCATAGCGTCCGGGTTTGGCCAACTCGCGGGCAAGGTTATGGGCTTCCACTGTAATGGCCACGGCCTGGCGAATCAGGGTTAACTCTGTTTCAGATTTAATTAAGCGCATCGGGGCTAAGATCGGCCCGGTATCCGCAATAGCCACTGGCCCGGTTCCCCGCTTCGGCATAGTTCTCAGCAGGCGTTGATAATGGCTCAGGATTTTGTGATCAAACTTCTCATCCCGGCCAAAGTGGTAGTAAATTTTATCTCCCGTTTCTAAATAGCCGGGTAATTTTTCATCCAGTTCCGCCACTGGAAATACAGCATCAGCCCCAAACAGGTCTTTGGCCGCATCTACGCCAACCCGCCGCCCTGACCAAGTTTCTTGCTCTAAGTCTTTGGGACGGACAAATAAAATAAATTGATGTTCAGGATGGTTAGGGGCTAGAACTGCAACGGCACCTGGTTCATTAAACCCAGTCAGATAATAAAAATCACTATCTTGGCGAAAGTTATGCTCCACATCATTGTGCATCGTTACCTGGGGGGCACTTTTGAAGACGGCAACCCCTGAGCCAATCTTTTCTTGCAAAGTTTCGCGCCGCCGCTGGTAGTCGCTGTTCATCAGCCAAATCCGAAACAAATTAGCTCTATGGTACTGAGAAATGCTTGTGGAAGGTTAAGCAGGCTGATCAGAGCTATAGTCATTTCTGCCAAAATTGAGACGCACAACCTGCCCATCTGTAGTGGTTTCAAGGATTTTTGTGTTTCATTCCTCAGCGAAATGACTATAAAACAAGAGATAATTAAAACTCCTGTACCACCATCTCTTTAACCACTTCTAGGAGAATGCCTCTGTGACTGTGCGTGTACGAATTGCCCCCAGCCCGACTGGAAAACTCCATATTGGCACGGCGCGCACGGCGGTATTCAACTGGCTGTTTGCTCGGCATCATGGTGGGACGTTTATCTTGCGGGTGGAAGATACCGACCTTGAACGCTCGCGTCCGGAATATACGGATAATATTTTGCAAGGCCTGGCCTGGTTGGGGTTGCAGTGGGACGAGGGGCCGGTTTTTCAAACCCAACGCACGGAACTTTATCAACAGGCCATTCAATCCCTGCTCGATAATGGCCACGCCTACTACTGCTATTGCACCCCAGAAGAACTGGATGCCATGCGTGCTGCCCAGAAGGAGAAAGGTCAAGCCCCGCGCTATGATAACCGCCATCGAAATCTGACATTGGAAGAGAAAGCCGCCTTTGTTGCTGCTGGTCGCCAGCCCGTGATTCGGTTCAAGATTGAGGACGATCAAGAAATTCGCTGGACAGACTTGGTGCGGGGTGAGGTAGTTTGGCAAGGCCGCGATCTTGGCGGTGATATGGTGATTGCTCGTTCCGCTCCGGCCGGAGAAATTGGCCCGCCTCTCTATAACTTAGTGGTGGTCGTAGATGATATTGACATGGGCATTACTCAGGTAATCCGCGGTGAAGATCACATTGGTAACACCCCGAAGCAAATTCTGCTCTACCAGGCCCTGCAAGCCAATTTGCCCCAATTTGCCCACACGCCTTTGATCTTGAACCAGGCCGGACAAAAACTTTCCAAACGGGATGGGGTCACGTCAATTTCAGATTTCCAGGCCATGGGCTATGTGGCCCCAGCATTAGTAAACTACATGACCTTGTTGGGATGGTCACCGGTGGAAGGGATGTCCGAGATTTTCAAGCTAGATGAAGCAGCCAAACACTTTAATTTTGAACGGGTGAATCGGGCTGGGGCTAAATTTGACTGGGATAAACTCAATTGGCTCAATAGTCAGTACCTCCACACAATGCCGACTGCGGATTTGTTAGCTGAGTTAGTTCCGGTGTGGCAAGGGGCTGGTTATGAATTTGACCTCGAAACCGACCAGGCCTGGTTGGAACCCCTGACCGAACTGCTCCAGGCCAGCCTGACAACCCTTAAGGATGCAATTACTCAAGCCGCGCCTTTCTTTAGTGAATCGGTGAATTATGACGCGGAAGCCACCACTCAACTCGCCCAACCGGAGAGTCAAAAAGTCTTGGAGATGGTTCTCAACATCCGGCCAGAAACCACCGAACTCAGCAGCGAAACCGCCAATGAAATGATTAAAAAGGTAATGCAAGAGTTGGGAGTTAAGAAGGGCCTGGTGATGCGCTCACTACGGGCGGCGTTGATAGGGAGTGTCCACGGGCCAGATTTGATTACGTCATGGTTAATTTTGGCAAAACGGAACTGGGATATTGTCCGCATCATCCACACCAAATCGTAGAGGATAACCTGGCTGACAGGAATCTCTAGAAACTCTAAAGCTCTTGGCTGTCAACTCTAGTGAATGGTTCTTCCTCAATTTTCCATAGGTGAGCTATGGCGTTACGCATTTAAGCCCAGATGAATGGAAGTCAGGACATCCTGGGTCGATAATTCTGATAAGACTTCTATTCTCTTAGGGTAGTCTGAGTAACGCGATATCGAGTCATGATTCATCCTGATCCGGCAATGGAGGCAGTAATTCATTTAGGTGTACTAACAATGCTGCAAACTCGGAGTGGATAATTGTCCAGAGTATTTCTTGTCTGACTTCATCGTAACGATGGGCAATGATGTTGCGTAAACCAATGATTCGCTGCCAATCAATTGAGGCATGAGTTTTTTGAAAATTGGAAGATATTCTGCGCGCTGCTTCTCCCAAAATTTCAAATTGTCGCTCAACCGCACTAACAGTACGAATGTCCTTGGAATAGTCCTCAAACGTCTGAGTGGTCGTAAACGATTGAATACGTTGAATTGCCTGAGCCATATCCCAAACAGAGGGAATATCACGATTTTATGACCGCATAAAGAACCTGACAAGTATTTATAATTTCATGGCGTCTGTAGGGATTTTTTAAGTGGGACTTACTGACAAGATCAACGTTTCGCATCAATAACAGTTCAATTTCTTCTTGCATCTTAAGCCAATCATCTAGGGTAAACCACCGCTCTGGTGAAAAAGTTAAGAGAACATCAATATCACTATCATCTCGAAAGTCATCTCGAAGGATGGAACCAAAAAGAGCAAATTCCGATATACCCCAGCGTTGACAAAATTCTGAAATTTGCTCAGGGGAGGCTGAAATCCGATGACTTATTGTGGGGTGTAGTTTTGTGAGCATCACCAAGCACCTAAAAACATAGGTTTGATATGCCAGAGTTTAACTGCAAATCATTGACGAGACTGAATCTTGCCTGAAGCTATACCAATTTTTCCAGGGAAAGCCACTCCCAGGCCAAGTTTTGCCTGTCCAGATCATAATTCCAGGCCAAGAGTTCATGCACTGAATCCCCAACTTGAACCCCTGGTAAACCCATCGCCAGTCGTGGAGCAGTTGTGGCTAAAGCAATGGCCTGGTTGGGCTGACAAATTCCCCACTCGACCAAATTTTGCACCCCCCTGAGCAGCGGTAAGGTAGTCCCTGATAGCGTCCCATCGCCTAAGCGTGCCGTTCCGGCTTTAACGGTGATTTTTCGCTCATCCCAGGGATAAACTCCATCGGGTAAACCTAGAGGGGCTAAAGCATCGCTAACTAAAAACGTTCCCCGCTCACCCGGCCGGTCGGTGCGAATCAGTAGCTCTAACATCAGTGGATCAACATGTTGGCCATCGGCAATCAGCCCATAACTCACCCGTGGATCTGTAATGGCAGCAGCCAGGGGGCCGGGTTGACGGTGGTGGAGGCCGGGCATGGCATTAAAGGCATGGGTCAACATCGTCACGCCTTGGTCAAAGGCAATGTGGGCTTGCTCGGCCGTGGCCTGGGAATGTCCCAAACTGACTGTGATGCCTTGCTCCCGTAAATAGGAAATTACCGTTCCAGTCGGGTCAAGTTCCGGAGCCAGAGTCATTAGTTTGACGATTGAGGCATGATCCCCCAGAACCCGTTTAACGTTGTCAAGGGTCAGCGGTAACAAATGCTGTTCCGGGTGTGCGCCCCGTTTGACCGGGTGGAGAAACGGCCCCTCAAGATGAATGCCGAGAATTTTGGCTCCAGACTGGGGTGTTTGCAAAAACGTGGCAAATGCGGTTAGGGCAGTTTGAATTTGGGCCACTGAAGTCGTGACAATTGTTGGCAGAAAGCTATTGATGCCCTGCTGCTGCAAAAACTGACAACCGGCCGCAAGTCGCGCCAAGTCTGATTCCATATCAGTCAGTTCTGGAAAGGCTAAGCCTAACACCCCATTAATTTGTACATCCAGGCCAGGCAAGGAAACATAGTCCCACGGGCAGGTTAAACGCTGCTCAACAACCCAATCCACAGACTTGGCCTGGGGCTGGGGCACAAAAGCCGAAATATTTCCCTGAGGATTAATCAGGAGTTGCAGCGGTTCAGCCCAGCCAACAAAATTCACCTGTTCGAGACAGATGAATCCTGCGGTCGGGTGACGTAGCGAGTGAGAATTCAGGGGGATAGAAGCTGCTGCAATATGGCCGAGGGGCTGGGGCGGCATGGATGTTTGACTAGTTAGCAGGGGCAACTTCCGATGTTACCGCACGGACTGGGGCCGATTTTGCTTTCTTGGCCTGGGCGGAAATGGGGCGTAACTCAATGTGGTTGAGCAAAGTAGTCACAAAGGCAAACAAGAGAAAAGGTAAACTCAAGACGAGAATCAACCCACCCACTAAAAAAGCCGTAACTGGATTGTTATAGAGCGCGACCGAAGCGGCCATACCTACAAAAATAACGATTAACCAAACAATCACTTGACCATAAATATCCCCAAACGTCAGGGTGCAGGCAAAGCGGTATTTTTGTAAGTTCTCTAGCATAGGTAAGCCTCAAGGGGGTGTTATTCGCTCAAAAGATTTCAGCCAATCGGATAGGTCTGCCACTATTGTGATCAAAGTCTAGACAAATCATTTTCGAGATGACAGCGATTGCAATAAATATACAAACTCTGGCACCGGAGGCCACGAACCTATGGGCTTGGCCGGTTTTTTGAGTTGCTAAATGTTAAGAGCTTTCAGGAATCATCCCGCAATTTCCGCTATCTTCTCAGGAGTAATCCCTTAAAATTCATAAAACCCTGCCCCCTCCCCCAGTTTTGCTCGCCCTAAATCTATGACTAATTCCCTCTCCCAGGCCCCAGCCCCAATGTCCGCGCCAATCGCTATTGTCATGGGCAGTGATTCCGATTTACCGACCATGGTGCCAGCCGCAAGGATCTGTGAAGAATTTGGCGTGGCCTATCATTTGGAAATTATTTCAGCCCATCGTACCCCGCAACGGATGGTAGAGTTTGCAACCCAGGCCCATGAAACCTCCTTGAAGGTGATCATTGCCGGTGCGGGGGGGGCGGCCCATTTACCTGGGATGATTGCAGCCTTAACGCCCTTGCCGGTGATTGGGGTGCCGGTGCCCAGCCGTCATTTACAGGGTCTAGATTCCCTTTACTCCATTGTCCAAATGCCCGCCGGAATCCCCGTTGCCACCGTTGCCATTGGGAATGCTCATAATGCGGGCCTGTTAGGGATGCAAATCCTCGCCAGTCATCAGCCAGAGCTACTCCAAAAAGTCATCGCCTATCGCCAATCCCTGACGGAGCAAGTCCAGGCCAAGCAATCGCGGCTGAGTCAATTGGGCCATGCTGCCTATTTAGCGGGAATGGGTTAACCAAAGGTCTTCAAGGCTTAATGTAGACAAAGCTCTGTTGCTCTCACTCCGCAATCGTCGGGTCTAGGTTTGTCCATGCCGTACCGTCCGCGATCAATACTCCCACCAGGCCAAGGATTACACTAGAAGTAGCGGCGATGAGGCTAAACCAGAGGAGGTGGAGTCTCAAAGTTTTCATCCGGGCCATGACCCATTATTCCAATTGACTAGTAGGCTGCTGCCTTTTCTCTCTCAGACCCCAATGAGCCTAATACCAGGGTAAATTAAACCAGGCAATCCAATTTTGATCTATGGCCCAAATCCGCCTTCTCCATGCCAAACTGCACCGGATGCGCGTCACGGATGCCAATGTGAGTTATGTCGGTAGCATCACCATTGATCAACAGTTATTAGATTTAGTTGGCATTTTGCCGCTGCAAGAAGTTGAAGTCTGGAACGCTACCAATGGCAACCGCTTAACCACCTATGCAATTCCTGGCCCCGCCCAGAGTGGGATTATTTGTGTCAATGGTGCCGCGGCCCATTTATGCCAGGTGGGAGATCTTGTGATCATCGCCGCCTATGAATTCCGGCAACGCCATGAGGTTTTAGCCCAGGGACACCAGGCCAAGGTAGTCATCCCGGATCAAAACAATCATTGCCAAGAACTGCTAGTTCAATCCCTGACAGAAACCGCCCAAGGCTGGGAACTTACGTCCAGGCAAGACTCTTAAACTAAAAATTGCTCCCAATCCGGCCCGGTCTGAAACTGCATCGTTGGGAAAATGGCTTCGACATTATCATCAGGGCGGGGAATCACCACGGAGGAGCAAAAGAGGGTTTTTTCGTTCGGGCTTTCCGCAGGGACATTTTTGGCCGCAATTTCCCCAGCCGTAACCGAGGCCTGAACTTCCGCCACATCCCCCCGCACAATGATCGTCAGGCGCGCCCCACTCAATCGTTCATAGCCAACCAACGTGACCCGGGCAGCCTTCACCATCACATCCGCCACAGCCAAGGCCGGGGGAGTTCCCAAGACTTCTACCATTCCAACGGCAATCGGCACTGTAACGACCTCGCAATTTTCGGCTCTGACTTTAGAGCTTTATAGCTCTGTATGACTCGATTCATATTCTATGGCCACTCGCTCCTCGCTCATCCCTGTTTTGAACAGGCTTCTGATTACTCAAGTCTAGGATAGGTATTAATAAAATTTATTGATCGGGGCTGGTCTTGGTTTGGATAGTTCCCTGCCAGAATCCGTAAATCCATGGCTGTCACGCTCGAAAAAATTGTGTTAGGGTATGCTTAATAGAACGTGATATTCAATCACATAATTTTTTTTAGGTTTCTTGGCTTGCCATCGCTTTTAGACCATCCCTTGTCCTTTTAGCCCAGGCTTGGAGTTAATATCCCCTATGGATTACATTGATCAAATTTTAGATACCTTGAAGTCTTGGCTCAAAAAACTAGTAGAGTTGTTGGCTGGCGACGAAGCAGAACCGACCTTAGAACCAATCCCCATTCCAGTGCAAGACCCCAGCAGTCGGCGTTAATGCTTTGACGACCTAGCCCAGTTCTAACTGTGACCAGCATATTAGTGCTCCACGGGCCAAACCTTAACTTGCTTGGCATTAGGGAACCAGGCATTTACGGGGCAGTCACCCTAGCAACTATTAATGCTGAGCTTATTTCCCTTGGTGAGTCCTTAAATACTCAGGTCACTTGTCAGCAATCTAATCATGAGGGGGAACTAGTCGATTGGCTGCACCAGGCCCGGCTGGGTCATGATGGAGTGGTGATCAATGCTGGTGCTTATACCCATACCAGTGTGGCGATTCGAGATGCGATTGCTGCGGTTGGCCTTCCCGCGGTTGAAGTTCATTTAAGTAATATTTACAAACGCGAAGACTTTCGGCATCACTCCTATCTTGCCCCCGTAGTCATCGGACAAATCAGTGGCTTTGGCCCAGACAGCTATGCATTGGGACTACGGGCCTTGACTCACTATCTCCACCAACAGCAGCACGCATCGGTTTAGCCTTGCGCGTCTAAGTAGGCCTGGACATCATCGAGCATCCGAGTCAGTTCCGCTTCTGTGGTTAATCGAATCCGCTCATCCCGGATTGTGACTAGAACTTTGGCAGCAAAGGGACTCGGCCAAATATTGGGGTTGCAAAAGACTTCCAGGAAAACCTCAGCCGTATATTGATACTCCAAGCTGGGCCAGGGTTTCTGGGTTCCGGGCTTAACCCCAGCGGCTTGTTTGAGATGATGCACGAGTTCTTGCAAACGTTCCTGTAAATCCTGGGCGGCATGGGGAGTAAAGCTAAAACTAACGGCACCTTCTACTAGGTTGAATCGCATGGGGGCCATGTTATTCCTGGCTATTTGGGGGGACAACGTCAAGGTCATGAACCGGACTGTGTTTAGTCTGCCCTGATTTGTCGGGGCCTGGGGCAATCTGTGACAAAACTTGGGATTGTAAACTTTGTTACCCGAAAATTTGCAAATTGTAAGGATTTCTTTTCTCGGTTCAATTGGCTCTCCTAAACTGAAGCTTACACCTAAAAGCTAAAGATTTTTTGGAGATTTTGGGTGGTTGTTTCTTGCTGTTCGTGATCGGGAGTCTGAGTCCTATGCAGGCCTGGCATCAACTAATTTTGGGGGCTTCAGCCCTGGCTTCTCTCTTGGGATTGCTGATTTTGTTACAAACTGATGTAAATGGTATCAAAGTCAATCCCACCAGGCCAGTGACCGACATGGATGAATTTACCGCCCACAGTGAAACCCTCTTACGAATGATCTTCGTCTATTGGTTGCTGTTTTGTTTGGCTTCAGGGTTACAAAGCCTGAGTTGTCTAGCGGGAAGTGATCTCCAGGCCAAGTGCCGGATTATTCAAGTCCTCAGCTATCTCCTCACCTTTTCTTCCGTGCTTTGTTTCCCCATGCACCTTTTCCAGGCCCGCCAGATGAGACAACAGGTCAAATCCTAGGCTAAATGAGACCCCTAATTTTCTGGCGATCATACAGTCCTCACTCACTTTGGAAGAGCGTTAGATGGCAGAATGAATAGGCTGCATTGTATGAATTTAAACCTGTGACTGCTATCGCCTTAACCCGTCGTCCTGTTTTTCCCTTCACTGCTATTGTTGGGCAAGCGGAAATGAAACTCTCGCTGCTCCTCAATGTGATTGACCCCAAAATTGGCGGGGTGATGATTATGGGAGATCGGGGGACTGGCAAATCCACAACGATTCGGGCCTTAGCAGATCTACTACCAGAAATTGAAGTCGTGGCCAATGATCCCTTCAACAGCAGCCCAACCGATGCGGATCTGATGAGTGATGAAGTCAAGCTTGCCATCGCCTCGGGACAAGACTTAACCATTACCAGTCAAAAAGTGATCATGGTGGATCTGCCGCTTGGGGCCACTGAAGACCGGGTTTGCGGCACGATTGATATTGAAAAAGCCCTGAGTGAGGGGATAAAGGCGTTTGAACCTGGCTTGCTGGCCAAAGCAAATCGGGGCATTCTCTATGTGGATGAAGTGAACCTGCTGGATGATCATTTAGTGGATGTCCTGCTCGATTCGGCAGCTTCTGGCTGGAATACGGTGGAACGGGAAGGGATTTCGATTCGGCATCCGGCCCGGTTTGTCTTGGTTGGTTCTGGTAACCCGGAAGAAGGCGAATTACGACCGCAATTATTGGATCGGTTTGGGATGCATGCGGAAATTCGCACCGTTAAAGACCCAAGTTTACGGGTGGACATTGTTGAGCAACGAACCCAATTTGACCAGAATCCAGAAGCCTTTCTGCTGCAACATCAAGCTGAGCAAGAACACCTCCAGGCCCAGATCATTGCCGCCCAGGCCCGCCTGCCCCAGGTCAATTTAGATTACGAGCTGCGTGTCCAAATTTCCCAAGTCTGTGCCCTTCTTGATGTGGATGGCTTGCGGGGGGATATTGTCACTAACCGAGCGGCAAAGGCCTTGGCTGCCTTAGAGGGCCATCAAGATGTCACTGTAGAGGATATTCAACGGGTGATTGTCCTCTGTTTACGTCATCGCTTGCGCAAAGATCCCCTGGCCTCGATTGATTCTGGGGAGCGGGTGGCGCAGGTGTTTCAGGAGGTGTTTGGCATTAGCCTGAACAGTTGAATGAGTTGAATGATACTATCTCGGACAGCCCGGTTCACAAGCCTGGAAACCGCTGATAGTTAGAAGTTGTACCAGGCCTGGGTTATTTGTGTCGTAAATGCAAATTTTGCCGCCGAATAATCCAGTAGCTGACGGTAACTGCCAAAATACCCACGGCCAGGCCAATGAGTTTTGGCACGGTTTCGGGTTGATCAATATTCAGAATAATAATCTTTCGAGCAATGGCAATTAAGGCTGTCACAATGACTAACTCGACAATTTGGGCTGAAACATCTGTCCGCAGGTAAGCTGTGATATTTTCAAGAATTTCCAGCGCGACTAAAACATTCAGGAACAGGCCAAACACTCGGACTAAATCCACAGAAAATTGCCAATAGGGCGGGGTGAAAATTTCTACTAAGATAAACCGGCCGACATCATAAATAGCCGCCAAAATGACAATAATCATGATCAAGGCCAAGACCCGTGAGGCCATCCCCTCGACCTTTTTCATGGCCTTTAGAAACTTTTCATCACTAACTGCTAATTCAACAATGTAATTTCCGAGGGCTGCTAACCAGGCCATGAGTTGTTAAAATAGTTCTCCGATGACAAAATCTAAGCCTATGCTACCAGGGTTGGCCTGGACTCACGATTCGATTTTTAAATTCCTAACCTAGAGTGGTGGCGGCTAGGGATTATAGGGGTGGTTCCGGGGCTGGCCCTGATTATGAAACATCACTGAGGGATGAATTTAGAAAATGAGGGGCTTGTATATCTGAATTCCCTGATTGGAGCCATACTGGAATCATAGTTGAACTCAATGCTATGGTTGGGCGACATCTCGGATGCTTGTCATTGCCTCAAAAACCAGCTACTAGCGTCGAATATTGGCAGGGGAATGGAGGTCACAGTTACCTTTCAAGCGAGTGATCGAATGGCCTGGCGCTCTTGGCTAGAGCAACACCATGCTAGAACCAATGAGATTTGGTTATTGTTCAATGATTTGCCGGAGGTCTCAACGATCGCTTACCTTGATGCAGTAGAAGAAGCGATTTGTTTTGGTTGGATTGATAGTATCCAAAAAAGGGTCTCACCCCATGAGCGGGCTCAACGATTTACGCCTCGAAAAAAGCGGAGTAACTGGACAGAGCTAAATAAGGAACGGGCGCGGCGGCTGATTGGCCTGGGGATGATGACTGAGGCTGGATTTGCCACACTCCCTGATCTCACCGCTAAGTTTGAAGTCCCTCAGGATATTGTCGAGGCACTTAAGGCAGAACCGGATGCTTGGTCTTACTTCCAGGCATTCCCCGATCTCTATTGCCGCGTCCGGATTGGCTACATTGAGGAAGTACGGAAAAATCAGAGTGAATTTCAGCGGCGACTGCGGAATTTTGTCCAAAAGACTGCCCGCAACCAACAGTTTGGCAATTGGAATGATGGCGGAAGACTTACATCAACACCGCAGAAATCTTAGTCTTTCGTTCCCCTGGTTCGGGTTATGGGCTATTATCAAGCTCCCACTGCTTCCTTGGCCGCATACAACACTTCCACATTAATTTGGGAAATATTGCGTTCTCTGGCAAATTTTTCGGTGTTGCGTTTAACTTTCCCCCGGACAAACCCTGGAATTTTATTTAATTCCGCCAGGCCATCACTCGTCCAATTTAAATCCGACTCCGCAGAAATGCCCTTGTGAATCACTTCTTTCGTGTCGTGCCCGCCGAAGATTTCCAGCAGATGATCCTCCATCCCCAAGGTAAAGGAGTTGTAGATTAAATCGACAATTTGATTACTGCCTTCATAGCCCAAAAAGGGTTTGTAACCAATCGGGAAGTTTTGAATATGAATCGGGGCGGCAATGACACCACAGGGCGTATCTAGGCGTTTCCCGACATGACGTTCCATTTGCGTCCCAAAAATTGCGGCGGGTTCGACTCTTGCAATGGCATCTCCAATCGCGCCATGATCATCGGTAATAATCACCTCATCACAAAAGTCTTTCACTTGCTCTCTAAACCAGTCGCCATCGTATTTGCAATAAGTGCCAGCCCAGGCCACGTGAATGCCCATTTCCCGACTGAGAATTTTAGTAATCGCCGCGGCGTGGGTGTTATCGCCAAAGACAACGGCTTTCTTTCCGGTTAAATTTTGACAGTCAATGGAACGGGAAAACCAAGCGGCCTGGGAGACAAAGAGGGTTTGCTGTTGAATATAGTCTTCGTAGTTGACATCGGCCCCTTGGGCATTGAGGACAGTTTGAATGTGTCGAATACAACGGGCTGTTTCCACGACTCCCATGGGCGTAATATCGACAACGGGCTGGCCAAATTCTTGCTCTAAATAGCGGGCAGCTAAACGGCCAATTTCTCGATATGGGACTAAATTAAACCAGGCCTGGGGCATCGTCTTAATCTCATTGACTGAAGCACCGTCAGGAATCACCGCATTGATCGTAATTCCCAAATCCGCAAACAGTTTCCGCAACTCCCGAATATCGTGTTGATTGTGAAAGCCTAGGGTTGTTGCCCCAATAATATTGACCGAGGGCTGGGCCGTTTTGGTGGTGACGAGATCTCCGGTTTTGCGGGCTTTGGCAATATAAAACTGAATGATTTGCTCAAGGGTGCGATCCGCGGCCTGGAGTTCGTTGACCCGGTAATGATTGACATCGGCCAAAATCACATCGGAAACCGTGGTTTGTGAAGCCCGTTCGACAAAATTTTCCAGATCTTCTTGAAGAATACTAGACGTACAAGTTGGCGTTAGAACAATTAAATCGGGGTGCTCTTCGGCATCTTTACGGGTGATATTATCCACGACCTTTTCCTGGGAGCCGCGGGAGAGGACATGACGATCGACGACACTGGTGGTGACAGGGGTAAAATTCCGTTCCCGCTCTAACATTGAGCGCATGACGTTGAAGTAATCATCCCCCAAGGGGGCGTGCATGATCCCGTGAACATTTTTGAACGAACTGGCAATTCGTAAGGTGCCAATGTGGGCCGGGCCTGCATACATCCAATACGCCAACTTCATCGCTGATGTCTCGCTTGCGACTAAACCACTTAAAACCTTAGCTTTTTTGGGTTAACCAATCCCAGGCCAAATTTCTTACCGCAACAATACTTGAGGAACAGTAATATCTCGTGACAATCCCCGGAATTCTTAGGATGATGCAGAATTTATAAAAATCAATCCATTAGCATGGCCAGAATATTTAACTGAATCTTGATTTGGCCAAGCACCGATTTTTATAGTCATTTCTGCCAAAATTGAGACATGCAACCCGAACGCCTGTGGTGGTTTCAAGGATTTTTGTCTTTCATTCCCAATAAAATAACTCCCATTATTGGATAAGTAACTTGGATTTTAGGCGAAAATAAGCAACCAATTTGGGGAATGAGGGAAATTTTTGCCAATGCCAATACTGTTGCCCTAACCGCCAGAAAAATAAGGGCCAAAACTTAAAATTAGGCGGCAGCTTGCGATTGTGCAGGGCGAGGTTCTGATGATGATCATGCATGTTTAAATCATCTTCAGTTTGGACTCGGGCAACGTTAATTAGGTGGCGATCTGGGACATACCCTAAGTTTTGTTTGAGCATCTGATTGAGTTCTGCATGGGCAGTTAGTCGTCCGCCAAGGGTTTTATTGTTAGGGTATTGCCGCGATCCCGCTAGAACTTCCGGTACATAGTAAAATGCCGTCCGTTGGCCCCACCGCAGCCAGAGTTCATAATCCAGGCAATAATGCAACTCGATATTTAAACAGCCCCACTCTTGGATACAGGTGCGCCGAAAAAAAACCGCTGGTTGGCAAAGGTAACAAATGTCTTTCAGGTGTTCGTAGTTCCAGGCCTGGGTTGGGTAAGGTTCAATGGGCTGATCCTGGGCATCAATGTAGTCGGCCTGGCCATAGATCACGAAGTGGTCTGGATATTTCTGAAAGATGGCGGCCATTTTGGTAAAGGCTTCGGGGTAGTAAAGATCATCGGAATTAATCCAGGCAATAATCTCTCCAGTGGTGTTTGCAATGGCCTGATTAACGGCATCGGCTTGCCCCTGATCTGGCCGTGAGTGCCACCTAAAATTTTCATGCTGTTCAGCCCAGGCCTGGAGAATTTTAACGGTGTGATCATTACTGCCACCATCGGCGACATAGCAATCAAAATCAACGGATGTTTGCTGATAAATACTCTGAAGTGTTCTTTCTAAATAAATGCCTTGATTATAGGAAGGAATCACAACACTAAATCGCATTATTGTAGGCTCAAGTAGGAGTTAAACAAGGCATTGCCTGAAGCACTTTGATCGGGTTATTTTCATCACGACCTTAATCGCTTTTTATCGTCATTTCGCTGAGGAATGGCACACAAAAATACGGGAAAGCGTTACGGGTGCTTGGGTTGAATGTCTCATTTTTGGCAGAGATGACTATAGATGCTTGATCTCAAAGCGTAAAGGTAAAGTTTTCAAGCAACAGGCCGGGAACGAAACAGCCCCCTAAAGCCCGATGTTCATAGGTATCGGTGTTGGCAATGTAGGCGGGGGTACTGGTCAAGCCCATGAGGTTCTCTCCCCAAAAGTCATAGAAACTGTCATCAAACCGCAAATCTTGGATTGGGGCAACAATTTCACCCTGTTCTACCCAGAAGCAAGCATAACGGGTCATGCCGGTAATCCGCCCTTGGGGCCGATCACTCCAATTCAGGTAATGTAAATTGCTCAGATACAGTCCCCGCTCCAGTTGACTAAGAATTTCTGACTCTAGTAAATCTCCGGCCGCAATCTCTGGGGAACGCAAGCCTTCGCCTCCGGTCGCGCCATTACTGACCAGACCATATTCTTTTGCGGTTCGGCTGTTGATCAGGGTATTGACTAACTGCCCATGCTGGATAATTGGTAATTCTTCTGGGGCAATTTCACCTTGGTCATTAAACCGCGGGACTCGGCCCTGAGTAAAGTTTTCCCTGAGGCTGAATTTTTCTGAGAGCTGTTTCCCCTCCCGCAAGCGAGCAAAGGCACTTTCCCCCTGGCGCAACGCCGCTTCACTCACCGCTCCCCAAGACAACATTCCGACTAATTCTGCCGTGGCCGCTGGGGCGAGATAGGTGCGATATTGTCCGGGGGAAATGGTTTTAACGGGTTGTTCCAGAATGGCGAGTTGGGGGCGGGCGGTGGCAATTTGGCGGAGATAGCGTTGAGTGTCCCAATGGGAACCGGCCTGGATTGCTTTCACCGCTTTGCCGGTGGGGGTGATCAGGGAGTAGTCTAGGGTGAAGGTTTCGGTGGCAAACCAATGATGCTGCCCAGCTGAGTTACTATTCCCCATAAAAACCAGGCCCCCGGCATACAGTCCGGTAAAGTCCAAGTCTTGAACTGGAGTGAGAATTTCAGAGACAGCGGTTTCTGGGGCGAGGAGTTGACCGGGATGAATTTCAAAACTGGAGCCAGAGTTCAGCGGCAAGACAATATAGGGATCTGGGGGCAGTTGGGGCAATTCTTGGCGGAGTTCTGCGAGGATTTGGCGGCTCCAATGGAGATCTTTGCCGGGATGGTTGGTGAAGGGAATCGTGGCCTCGGCGGTGCGGTCGTGGGCCATCAATGTCAGGGTAAGCGCGGCATCGGTGACTGTCCCAATTTGTCTGACCTTGGCCTGGGTAAACCGAATAAATTGACTGGTTTCACCGCGCAGGGCTAAGTACAACTGTTCATCGGCTTTGAGTTCATTCAGCAAAATTTGACTCAGACTTTTAAAATGATCCGCTAACTGTTCCGGGGCCGGGGCAACCAAGAGCAACCTCGCAAAACTTTCTTGTTTATCCTAACTGATGCCTCAGCCCTGAGCCTCTGTCAAGCCAGCAGCCACGACGACTGCACTAGATCTGCCCGGCCATACCGCGCCTTTATGGTTTCTCCAGTGTGTTGACTAAGTTGCCAGGCCCAGAGTTGATCGCCCCAGGAAAAATGCCACCACTCTTGCGGGTGTCGTTGAAACCCGGCCTGGGCCATGGCTGTCAATAAAACTTGGCGATGATGATGAATCTGGTGATAATAATCTCGTTCTCGGGCGGTGAGGTTTTCTTGCTGAGATACCTGATTAAAATAATCGGGAAATGAACGTTCCGAAATTTCATCAATTGGAGACCCCATATCGACTAGCTGATTTTTCTCATCAACTAGGGTTAAATCAATGGCGGCACCGGTACTATGGGGCGGTGGGGTTTGTGGGTTGTCACTGGGAATGGCCCAAAAGGTATAAACCTCTTGCCAGAGTGCATTATGGGCTGAATCAGAAAGGCTGGCCTGGTTTAAGTGGCGGGCGGCCAGTAAGGCTTGAAACGTATAGTCCACCATATATTGCTGAACCGCAACGGGACGATAGGCATCAAAAATTGCCAGTTTCCAGGCCGGGTATTGAGCTTGTAGAATAATCTGGGCATGAACCAGAGCCTCTAAAACACCTTGCCGTAAATAAAATGGTGACGCAGTGCCATAGGGCGCGCCCACCGCGACATAGGGATGGGGTTCTAAATAGAAAAATAGGGGTTGCGGAATTTCAACCAAGGGTTCTTGACAGTCTTCAATTGGAATCGCTTGGTAGGGCTTCATACAAGACAGTGAACTTTGTAATTGTCATCGGTTCCGCGCTGAATTTTTCACAACTCATGCTTGTGTTCCGGCACGGGATCATACCCACTTCCCCCCCAGGGATGACAGCGCAAAATCCGTTTAATTGCTAACCAGGCCCCGCGCCCAATGCCAAAGCGTTCTATTGCTGCCATCGCATAATTGGAGCAAGTGGGCTGAAACCGGCAACTGGGTAATGTCGCAGCTGAAAATGTCAGTTGATAAATCCGAATCAGGCTAATCAGTAGCTTTTTCATAAATGATGCTTAACTATTTTCAGCTTTCCCAGGCCAGATGTGAGCATGATGTGATCATTAAGCAAAAATCAGCGGTATTTTTATTCTATCGAGCAGATGAGGCCATGGCTTTGATTTGGATCGTTCTTTACCCTGAACGCAAGAGGAGAAGCTGGGCTAACCCAGGCCTGGAGACTATATCAATCCCACTGTGGTCAAACCTTGGCCATCAAACATTAGCTCAGTCGATAAGCTTGAAGGGTTGGAATCGATCCTGGGGATGGACAAATCTATGTGTCTGAGAAAGCGGTTGACCCTCTATGCCGGTTTGTCTGTCTTGGTTCTGAGCCTTATCCTGGGCCTGAATCTTTCCCCCAGTTGGGGGCAACTCCCGACAATCCTGATCAGCCAAACAGGGCCTGGGCAAGAACAACCCCTGAGTGCCGCCGACTTTGTTGCTATCAAAGAAAATGGTTGGCGAGATGAATTTGCCCAATATTTTCAACGCAATCTCAAAAGTCGCCCCTATACCTCCACCACCATTCAGCGCACCCTGGCCAAGTTACAACGCCAAACCAAAAGTCGGGCCGCAGTTTTACACCTCTTCACTATGGATGGGGAGTTCAAGCTACTTGTGAGTACCTGGGCTTCACCGCCAACTATTGTGAGTTATCCCGCCGTTGCCCCGGCCCGCATGAGTCAAGTTATGGCAGAGTTTCGCCGCACTGTCGCCGACCCCAGAACCCAATTCACCAAAGCCTACTTACCCAGTAGTCAAACCCTCTATGACTGGTGGATCCGCCCCATCCTCCCAAAGCTAACGGCCGACAAGGTTGATACGCTCCTATTTTGCGTTGGCCCGGGTATGCGCTCATTACCGTGGACGGCACTCCATGATCGGCAATCATTTTTAGTTGAAAAATTTAACATCAGCCTGATTCCGGGCTTTGACCTGACCAATACCCGCTACAAAAGTCTAAAAAATAGCCAAGTTTTGGGTATGGGCGCATCGGAGTTTGCCAATTTTTCCCCCCTCCCGAATGTCCCCAAGGAGCTGGAAACCATTCAAACTCTCTGGGGTGGGCCCACCTTTCTGAATCAGGACTTCACCGTTGAAAACTTACGTCAAGAGCGGGCCAAGGGGCGTTATCCGATTGTCCATCTAGCTACCCACGCCATGTTTGAGCCGGGAACTGTGACCAATTCTTTCATTCAACTCTGGGATCAAGATGCGGTGCGCCTCAACCAACTGCCCTCTTTGGACTTAGGTCGGCCGCCCGTGGAGTTATTAGTTTTGAGTGCCTGCCAAACTGCCCTGGGAGATCGAGAAGCAGAACTGGGGTTTGCCGGACTTGCCCTCCAGGCTGGGGCGAAATCTGCCTTGGGGAGTTTATGGCAAGTGAGTGATGAAGCGACCTTTGAACTGATGAAAGGCTTTTATACGGCCCTCAAAACTGCCCCTTACAAAGCCCAGGCCCTGCGTTTTGCCCAGAGTCAACTCCAACAAAACCCTGACTTTCAAGCCCCTTACTACTGGGCCAGCTTTACCCTCATTGGCAGTCCTTGGTAACAGCTAAAACCACCGAGGTTGGGGGCAAAAATTGGAAGTAACCTTAGGGCGTGTCATGAATTATGAGGGAAAATCCCGAAAAGTGGAGTAGTCACTCACCCCCCCCTGATGGAGCGAACAGCAATGAAACGCGATGCCTTGAGAGATGACCAATGGGAAAAATCGAGCTTCATCTCCCCGCTCAACCCGGCCATGTTGGTCAACTGGCTAACAATAACTGCTTATTTGTTGTAGAGCTTTGCGCGTTCCTAGATGACACGCCCTAAGACCTGGCAAGAATCTTAATTTTTCAGTTATAGGTATGTTTTGGGGATTGAATTTTATCAGGAATTCCCGGAAGTGTTTGTATAGAGCCTGTTTGACATCTTTAAGCTGTGAAATTAAGCTGCGAAAAACTCTGG